>ERZ839489.5-NODE-5-length-378019-cov-86.197249_pt1 | contig 378019 bp, 321 predicted proteins | sample MGYA00519938_ERZ839489 | MGnify/ENA primary metagenome ERZ839489 (study PRJEB31850, sample SAMEA3708846) | human gut metagenome | biome: human gut; feature: human-associated habitat; material: faeces | place: China | collected 2014 ...
GCGTCTGCCACCTTCCCACCAGGCAGTAGAAGGCCAGGCTCGCGGCGAGCAGGACCAGCCAGGCATACTTGCGCGCAAAGTGCCCCACCACATGGTAGGCAGCAAGAGATGCTGCAAGGAACAGCAGGAAATGCAGCGAGAACAGTTCCAAAATGCAGTCTCCCGGCTTTAGGTACTTTTCGCACATGTACAGATGCGCTCACTGTATCCAACTCTCACAGCCTCGCAGGATATCCGACACAAGAAACACGAAACGCAGCCAGAATCCGTGCAATCGGGCTTCTCGCACATAGCCCAGGCCTTCCCCAATGACGCGTTGTGGCAGGGATTACGTGCAAAGGGGCTTCTCGGGCGCCATCTTTTTCCGGAGGAGCGTTTTGCAGCATCCTCGTACACACTCCCCGCATCTCTCAGATTATTGCGCGTTTTTCCGACAATCCTTTGTGTTTGGCCAGTTGTCACTACTTAATGCCAGTATTTTCGTTCAACAATTGCCTGCCGAGAAGCCCGGAGGGAGCTCCGGGAAGCTCGAAAGAAGCTCTGGGAAACTCCAGGTGCGCCGCGAATATCCAGATGGCCTTATCATGAAGCCTTGGAAACACGAGCTCCAACCGCAACCCCACCAGCAGGGAGGGCAACATGAACTTCGTCTTCATCTCGCCTCAGTTCCCCGAGACCTACTGGCTGTGGTGCGATCGCCTGCGCTCGTGCGGCGCCTCGGTCTACGGCATTGGCGACACCCCCGCGGAGGCAATCTCGTCGGAGCTGCACCGCGCGCTCGACGAGTACGTCCACGTTGATTCCCTTGAGAACTACGACCAGGTGTTTCGTGCCGTCGCGTACCTCTCCTGGAAGCACGGGCACATGGACTGGATCGAGTCGATGAACGAGCACTGGCTGCCACTCGACGCCCGGCTTCGCGACGACTTCCACGTCACAACCGGCGCCAGTCTGGCGACCATCGACCAGTGGCAGTCAAAAGCCCAGATGAAGCCGCTCTACGCAGCGGGGAACGTGCCCACCGCCAGGCAGGTTCGCGTGGGCTCGCTCGACGAGGCCCGCCACGCCGTGTGGGAATGGGGTGGCTTTCCCGCCTTCGCCAAGCCCGAGTACGGCGTGGGTGCCGGCGGCGCCATACGCATCGACAACGACGACCAGCTCAGAGACCTTGTCGGCCGCTGCTCGTGGCAGGGGGCAGCACCCTACGTGCTTGAGGAGTTTGTCCCCGCCAGCGGCATCGCCGCCTACGACGCGATCATCGACCCCTGGGGCAAGCCGGTCTTCGAGAACCAGGAGGAGTTCCCGCCGTCGATGTCCGACGTCGCGCGGCAGGGCCTTGACCTCTCGTACTACTGCTGCCCTGGCATCGACCCCCGCCTGCGCGACCTGGGCCATGCGGCGGTGCACGCCTTTGGGGTTCGGGCACGCTTCGTCCACCTTGAGTTCTTCCGTCTCGCCGAGGACCGCGAGGGCCTGGGGCACGCTGGCGACTACGTGGGCCTTGAGGTCAACTGCCGCCCAGCCGGCGGCTACACGCCAGACATGATGAACTTTGCGCACTCCACCGACGTCTATCGCATCTGGGCCGAGATGGTGTGCTTTGGCGAGCGCCGCCTGCACGACGCGCACGACAACTGGTTCGCCGTGTACGCCAGCCGGCGAGACAACCATACCTACGCGCACAGCCATCGCGAAATTCTTGCGCGCTGGGGCGGAAGCATCATGATGGAGAGGCGCGTGCCTGGGGTTCTCTCGGATGACATGGGTAACCACATGTACGTTGCGCGCGTTCGCACCGAGGCGGAGCGCGAGGAGTTCATCGCTTATGTACAGGAGCGCGCGCCCGAGGGCTTCTCGGAGGCAAACGCTGGCGAGAACAACGACGTACAGGAAGGATAGGGCCACATACATGCAGGTAAGAAGGGCCATAGACGTAGACATCCCGGGAATCGACAACTGCCTCTCGCAGGTGCTCGAGGTGCACGCCAAGGGGCGGCCGGACCTCTTCCGTTCTGGCACGCGCAAGTACACCGACGACGAGCTGCGCAAGATCATCGCTGACGACAACCGGCCCGTCTTTGTCGCCGTGAACGAGGACGCCAAGCCCGGCGAGATCCTAGGCTACGGCTTCTGCGTGGTGGAGGACCACACGCACTCAAACAACCTGCAGCCCATTCGCACCCTCTACATCGACGACATCTGCGTGGACGAGGCCGCGCGCGGTCACGGCGTGGCAACCGCCGTTTACCAGCACATCATTGCCTTCGCACGCGAGGGTGGGTTCCACAACGTGACTCTCAACGTGTGGGAGTGCAACCCCGGCGCACGCAAGTTCTACGAGGCAATGGGCATGGGCATCCAGAAGACCTGCATGGAGCAGGTACTGTAACGACAGCTGGCCGCGGGTGGCGGCCGGAACCAGACGCTAGTGCACCACCGGGTCTGCCCAGGCAAAGTTCTCCATGCCGGCGCCCAGCTCAAAGTGCAGCTTCACAATGCCCAGGTCAACGCGAGCGCAGGGACCTCCGTTGGTGCTCAGGGCAACAAGCGGCAGCCCGTCTGCGTTGGTCTTTCTCAGCATCTGCACCCAGAAGGTCTGCTGGTTCAAGGCCGTCGGAGCGAGCAGTGCATAGCGAACGCCGCGAGCAAACCACTCGGGAACGTTGTTGACCGGGCGCGATACCTGCGCAATCGTGCGCGAGCGGTGCGGCTCGCCCTGCGTAGCGCCGTGGCCCAGAGCCACGATGGCCACGAGCTTGTCCTTCTGGGCAAGCGTCTGGCGAACGGCCCGGCGCTTGGCGGTACCGGCAACCCAGCAGCTGTTGAGGCCCAGCCGCTGCGCCTCAAGTACGACCTTCTCGGCAAAGTATCCCGCACGCATGTCGAGGTTGTTGCTTTCGTGACCAGCCACGACCAGGTAGTTGTTGGCATTGGTGAAGCCCGCGCGGCGAGCGAGCGTGCTCGAGAACACCTCCGGATCATCGTAGGCCAGGCGCAGGTGAAGCGCGCCGTCGGCGTTCGCTGCGGCAACGGCCTCCTCCAGCGCCGCGCGCTCCTCCGCCGAGATGGGCTCCTCGGTGTAGCGCCTCACGGCATGCCGCGACTCAACAGCCTCGTCGATGCTTATGCGGTAGTCCATCTCGTCACCCTTTCCGTCGTAATTAGTACGCCCCATGGTAGCGTTCCCGCGGGGTTCCGCTCTCGTCGACGTTCTTTTCGCCGCCAACGCCAACCAACGTCGTAGCAGCCGACGCGCCGAAATTACGCACGGCCGTGATTCAGGTTTGTGTGTTGCTGGGCTTTTCTCGACGATAGACTCGGCCGTGCGTAGTTCGGAGCTCTGGGGACGGCGAGAAGCTCGCGGCCTCCGAAACACGATTCGCCCCCATCCAAACCCAAATTTAAATTGTGTGCAATTTATTTTTCTCGCCAGTGCGGCCAGCAAGAAAAACGAACACCCCTAGACTAGGCACCGACAGAAAATTGCTACATCAGCGATAGGAGTTACCATGTCCATCATCACCACTGTCCTCGCCATGCTAGTTGCGGCGGAGTTCCTCTTCATCTTCTACCTCGAGACCGTCGCGACCACCTCAGCACGTACGGCACAGACGTTCAACATGACCGCCGATGAGCTGTCGCGCCCCTCCGTGAACACGCTCTTCAAGAACCAGGGCGTCTACAACGGCGTCCTTGCGATTCTGCTGCTTGTGGCCGCACTGGCCATTCCCAGCAAGGCGGCGGTGATTGCCCTGAGCGCGTCGATGGTCGTCGTCGCGGCATACGGAGCTGCCACCAGCGACCCCAAGATCATCCTCAAGCAGGGCCTTCTGCCTGCGATTCTCCTGGTGAGCTGCCTTATCTAGCGACGTCTGCGCTCGGGGCGCCAAGGCGCCCCAGCAGCCAGGCCGCCAGCAGCGCCACCGGAATGCAGCCGAGAAGTCCCAGCGGCATTGGCCCCAACATGCAAGCGCTGCGGGGCCAATACTCGACACATTACACCGTTCGTGCAGAGAAAAACGTCTGAAAACAGCCCGGGAGCGCTGGCTGCGGCAGCCTCCCGGGGACGCCAGCCGTAGCGCCGCTCAGTCGGCACGGCCCCCGGCGCCCTACTCCCCCACCGTATAGAGCGCCCGGAAGTAGCCGCCCGGCGCGGCCATGAGCTCGTCGAAGGTGCCCTGCTCGCATACGCGGCCGTCGCGCAGCACAACGATGCCGTCAAAGAGCCGCAGCTGCCCGGCGTCCAGACGGTGCGTCACCATGATGCGCGTAGTCCCCTCAAGCGCCACCACCGCGCGAGTGACCTGGTCGGCAGTCTCCTGGTCTAGGGCCGACGTAGCCTCGTCGAGAAGCAACACCCCTGCCCCATGAAGCAGGCTCCGTGCGATGCACACCCGCTGCCGCTCACCGCCAGAGAGGTTGGAGCCTCCCTCTCCGCACGGATAGTCCATACCATGCGCCGCCACAATGCTGGCAAGGCCCGCCCGCCGCACGGCAGACTCCAACTCAGCGGTATCAACGTGAGCGAACATGGTGACGTTCTCACGCAGCGTGGCATTAAAAAGAAAGGTATCCTGCCGCACCAGCGACACCGTGGCCCAAAGCGACTCAAGGCTCGCGTCGCGCAGCTTGCACCCATCGAAGGCAATCTGGCCACCGTAGTTGGAGTGCGCACCCATAAGTAGCGAGAGAAGTGTCGACTTCCCGCTGCCCGACGCCCCCACCACGGCATAGCAACCGCCCGCAGCAAACTCCGCGCTCAGGCCAGAAAGAACAGGGCGGTTCTCGTCATAGCCAAAGGTCACGTTTGAAAGCGAGATGCCTTGGGCAAGCGTAGCGGGCAGTGCCGTACCGCCCGAGCGCTCGCGGTTCTCGCCAAGCATCTGGGCAAGCTTTCCCACCAGCGCCAACGACGCCCGACGCGCGGCAAAGATGGACGGTAGGTCCTGGATTGGCTGGGCGATGCTGTTCATGAGCTGCGTTGCCATGAGGATGCCGCCCACCGTCATCCCTCGGCCCGAAAGCGCAAGCCACGCGCCAAAGAACATGACAGAAAGCTGAGAAATGCTCTGCGCAGTCATGGCCAGCGCACGTATTCCCAGTTCCGTGCGGCGACGGAGGCGCTTGTCTGCCTCAAGCGTGCCGTTAGCGGCCTCAAAGCGCTCGCGCGCGGCGGGCTCGGCACAAAAACTCTTGATGAGCGGGAAGCCGCAGGCGAGATCGTGGACCGTGCCCACAAAGCGCCCCGTGGCATCGGAGACCACGCGCTGGCGCGAGGCAAGTCGGTTGCCCGACGCAAGGCCAATCACCAGCGGTACCAGCGCAGACACAATTGCCACCACGGCCAGTGGAACGCTTTGGGCCAGAAGCATGGCAACAGAGCCCGCCAGCGAGACAACCTCGGTAACCATCGTAAATAACTTCTCGAGGTAGGTCGTCTCTATGGTGGTCACGTCGTTGGTGAGCGCAGACTCGTAGCGGCTCGCCCCGCCGCCGTCGAAGGCGCCAATGCCCTTGCCCAGCAGCCGGTCGAAGACGGCATGCCGATACCCGCTCACCGCGCGGCGGAGAAACGCCGGAAGCGAGGCGCGCACGGCCAGATCGGTTGCAAGCTCGGCAGCCAGCAGCAGGGCGACAACTTGACCCGTCTGGACAAGAAGTCCGAGAGACCCCGCGGCCACGGCGTCGAAGGTCTGCTTGAGTATGTAGGCGAAGGCAAGCGTGATGACGGCCTGCGCCAGATACAGTGCCACGTTTGCCGAGAAGAGCAGCCAGTTCCCCCGAAACATGCTTGCCCACAGCCCGCGCGCGACGTCCTCTGCGCCTTCCGTGGACGCTATTCTCTGCGCATCCATTGGATCCCCCCATACCTATGCCTGAAGTTCTGTCGCTCAGGGCATGTGGGTTCAGAGCGACATTCATCATTAAATCTTGCTGACATTCAAGCTAAAACAGGGGAAACGTCCCGGTTGCACCACGGTGGCCACACCTGAACACCCAGCATCATGTACCAGAAATTCTGGCGTACCATAAGGATGCAGGCAGGTCTCAAGGCGCCAAAGAGGGAGGACCCATGGACGAAGCTAGGCTCAAGCGCGCGCTTGACACCCTGCTCGCAGAGCAGCAGGACCACTTGGAGCCGGGCTTGGGGACACTCCTCGTTGCGTACCGGCTGCGCGATATGCCGGCCATTCCCAGCTCGGTGCCCTGCCACATCCTGAGAACCACCTACGACGCGGAGCACCCGGCGCATCTGCTGTTGGATCGTCGCCCCAGGCCAAACGACATCATGGTCTATGCCTTTCTCGGCAAGCAGCGGCTAGACCGGGTGCTCATGGCCCTCGCGCCCTCCTCGTCCCGCTTCTTCCAGGTACTGGTCGACAACCTTGGTCAAGAGCAGTCGGCCACAACGGAGATTGCGAAGGCGGGTAAGGTTGACCCCGTTATGCTGCAGGACATCTTCTCGCTCATGGTAGTGACCTACGTCGAACGCCGAGAGGAATGGGAGCTGGTGATAGATGGCCTTGCCTCAGCGGCAATCGCGCTGGCAAGTCCCGCGATTCGCCGGCGTCCTGGGCGTCGAAGCCCCGACGAGCTTGTTGCCCTGCTTCTCACCGAAATTGCCGCGCATCCCGAGAGCGTCACGCTCCAGGGGCTGGCCGAGCGCTTCTCGTACAACCCCACTTACCTGTCAGGACTGCTTCACGAACAGTGCGGTCGGACCTTCTCGCAGCTCGTTCGCGAGCAGCGCATGCTTCGTGCCTATCAGCTACTTACGGACACGGGGCTTCCCGTGGCAAAGGTCGCGGCAATGGTTGGGTATGAAGGGACCAGCAACTTTCATCGGTTGTTTCGCGAGCGCTTTGGCAAGACCCCCGCGCAGGTGCGAGGCGGGCGTTGCGCAAGCGACGCGGCTAAGATGGAGGCCTGTGCACGAAACGGCTACTCACGGGAGACGCATGATGACCAGGGATGACAACGGCACTGCCGCGCATGTAACACCACAGCTCAGCGACTATGCACGGCACGTCATCGACGAGCTGGGGCTGGCGCCGCACCCCGAAGGTGGGTGGTACCGCCGAACGTGGCAGTCGGCACTGGCAGCGGACGCCACCGGGGATCGCCCGCTTGCGTCGTGCATATACTTCCTGCTACCGGCGGGTGACGCCAGCGCGTGGCACGTTGTTGACGCGGACGAGCTGTGGCTTTGGCATGGGCCCGGTGCGGTGACTCTCGAGCTTGGCGGTGACGGCGAGCAACCCAACGAGCACGACGCCCAGCGCGCAACGCTGTGCGTGGACAAGCACGACGCCTGTGGCGAGCTGGTCGTTCCCGCTGGAGTCTGGCAGCGAACGATCCCCTCTGACGAGGATGCGCTGGCCTCCTGCGTGGTAAGTCCGGGCTTTACCTTTGCCGGCTTCAAGCTGGCATCGCGGGACTAGGCGCGCCGTGGCCCGCGAGGACGACATACCCTGCCAGCAATGCGAGGACTGCGGCTTCAAGGCGGCAAACGGCACCTGCGTGAACAGGATTCGCCTGTTCGCGGGCCTGCCAGACAACGCGAAGCGCGATCTTCTCGCCCGCTCCGTGCGCTCAACCCACCGGCGCGGTGACATCCTGGTGCACGAGGGCGACCCCATCGACTCGGTCCTCATCGTGCGGTCTGGGCGGATCAAGACCTTCCGCATCGACCCCGATGGCGTGGAGTACGTGCTCGACGTGCTGCACGACGGGCAGGCAATCTGGCACGGGATGTTCCTCGAGGACAACGTCTACCACTACTCTGTGGGCTGCCTTACCCGCGTTGAACTGTGCTCCATTCATCGTACGGACTTCGAGGCCATGCTCTCGGAGCACCCCGACGCCGCCATGGGGCTCATCCGCATGGTGTGCACCGAACTGGATGACGCGGAAGAAAAGGCCATGATGCTGGGCATCCGCGACCCGCGGCGACGTGTGGCGCAGTACCTGCTGCTTCGCGACGAGCGCTGCATTGGCGCAGAGATTCACCTGGGGCTGGAGGACATCGCTGCTTCGGTAGGGCTGCGGCCCGAGACCGTCTCTCGCACCATTTCCTCGTTGGCCAAGGAGGGGCTGGTCGAGCGCGTGGGCCGCGGACGCCTACGCATTGTCAACCGGAACAGGATGCGCTGTCTCAGATAAACGGACAAGCAGACAAGCCGGCATTTGCACGCTACTTCGAGCACCACAGGCCTTTGAGGCTGCCGAAAGGCCCCTTTAGGCGTCAGCGGTGCATCGAAGTGCCCTTCGTTACACAATTTTTCTCTCCGCTGCGCTGAAGTGCCCTTCGTTACACGTAGTTGATGATTCACCTAAAGTAGCGAACCATTGCGAGACCGAAAAAGCGCAGATAGGAGCGTTATCAACTCTTTAACTATAGTTAAAAGTCCGATCAGGCACGAAAAGCAGGTGTAACGAAGGGCACTTCGGCGCAGCCGCAGGCATTTCTGTGTAACGAAGGGCGCTTCGATGCACCAGGGCTCCCCGCCCTCTCTCGTCGTGCCGCCGCCGGCTCCATGCGGCTGTTCAAATCACGTGATTTCTCATTTACTTGATTTCAATCAAGGAAACATTTGCACAGCCACCTTACATTTGAGCGCGCAGAGTTGGTTGAGGCTAGCTAAGGGGCGGAGGCAAGCCATGCAGGGACGCGTTCACTCGACGGAGTCGTTTGGGTCGGCGGATGGCCCGGGCGTGCGCTTCATTGTCTTCCTCCAGGGATGCCCCATGCGCTGCCGCTACTGCCACAACCCCGATACCTGGGCACTTGACCGCGGCACCCTCATGGAGCCGGCCGAGCTGCTTGACCAGGCAGAACGTTACCGCAGCTACTGGGGGCGTGAGGGTGGCATCACCGTTTCGGGCGGCGAGGCGCTGCTCCAGCCGGAATTTGTGGCAGAACTCTTCGAAGCTGCCCATGCCCGCGGCATCAACACGTGCCTGGACACCTCGCTTGCGCCCTTCACCCGCCAGCAGCCTTTCTATCAGGCATGGGAGCGCATCATGGCGGCCTGTGACCTGGTCCTCGCAGACATCAAGCACATCGACCCCGCCGAGCACCGCGCCCTCACCGGCCACTCCAACGAGAATATCCTCGACGCCCTGCGCTGGCTCTCTGACGCAGGCGTTCCCGTGTGGATCCGCCACGTGCTGGTCCCTGGCATCACCGACAACGACGAGTACCTCCACCGCACCGCAGACTTTATCAGGACGCTTTCGAACGTTCGCCGCGTGGACGTGCTCCCCTATCACAGCCTGGGCGTATACAAGTGGGACGAGCTCGGCATACCCTACACGCTGCGCGACACCCAGCCGCCCAGCAAGGAACGTGTGGAAAACGCGGAACGAATCCTCGGCGCAGCCGTGTCGGGGCTTCCGCAGGCATAGCAACTACAGGAGGAACGCATGGCACTACGTGAAGAATGGCAGGGCTTCTCGGCGGGTCACTGGACGGACGACGTGAACGTCCGCGACTTCATCCAGCGCAACTACACCCAGTACGACGGCGACGAGTCGTTCCTCGCCGGTCCCACCGAGGCCACCGACAAGCTCTGGGGTAAGGTTCAGGAGCTCCAGAAGCAGGAGCGCGCCAACGGCGGCGTGCTTGACTGCGAGACCGAGGTTGTCTCGGGCCTCACCGCGTATGGCCCCGGCTACATTGACCCCGAGCTCAAGGATCTCGAGAAGGTCGTTGGTCTCCAGACCGACAAGCCCCTGAAGCGCGCCTTCATGCCCTACGGCGGCATCAAGATGGCCCAGCAGGCGGCCGAGAGCTACGGCTACAAGATCAACCCCAAGTATGACCAGATCTTCAACGAGTACCGCAAGACCCACAACCAGGCCGTCTTTGACGCCTACACCCCCGAGATGCGCGCTGCCCGCCACAGCCACGTGATCACCGGCCTGCCCGACACCTACGGCCGCGGCCGCATCGTGGGCGACTACCGCCGCGTGGCGCTCTACGGCATCGACTTCCTCATCGCCAAGAAGCAGGAGGACCTCCTCAACTGCGGCGACGGCACCATGACCGACGACGTCATCCGCCTGCGCGAGGAGATTGCCGAGCAGATCCGCGCCCTCAGGGGCATGAAGGAGATGGCCAAGCTCTACGGCTACGACATCTCGCAGCCCGCACGCGACGCGCACGAGGCCGTGCAGTGGCTCTACTTTGGCTACCTGGCCGCCATCAAGACCCAGAACGGCGCCGCCATGTCCGTGGGCCGCATCTCCACATTCCTGGACATCTACATCCAGCGCGACCTCGAGGCCGGCAAGCTCGACGAGACGCAGGCGCAGGAGCTCATCGACCACCTGGTCCTCAAGTTCCGCATGGTCAAGTTCGCGCGCATCCCCAGCTACAACGAGCTGTTCTCCGGCGACCCCGTGTGGGCAACACTCGAGATGGCCGGCCTTGGCCAGGACGGCCGCCACATGGTGACCAAGAACGACTTCCGCTTCCTGCACACGCTCGAGAACATGGGTCCCGCGCCCGAGCCCAACCTCACGGTGCTCTACTCCAAGCGCCTGCCCCAGGCCTTCCGTCGCTACGCGGCCAAGATCTCCATCACCACCAGCTCGATCCAGTACGAGAACGACGACGTCATGCGCCCGGTGTGGGGCGACGACTACAGCATCTGCTGCTGCGTCTCGGCCACCCAGACCGGCAAGGAGATGCAGTTCTTTGGGGCCCGCGCGAACCTCGCCAAGTGCCTGAACTACGCCATCAACGGCGGCAAGGACCTCAAGTACACCGACAAGCAGGGCAACCACATGCAGGTTGGCCCCGAGCTCGCCCCCATCACGAGCGAGTACCTCGATTACGACGAGGTCATGTACAAGTTCGACATCATGATGGACTGGCTGGCCGGCCTGTACGTGAACATCCTCGACCTCATCCAGTACATGCACGACAAGTACTACTACGAGGCCGCCGAGATGGCCCTCATCGACACCGACGTGCGCCGCACCTTTGCCACCGGCATCGCGGGCTTTAGCCACGTGGTGGACTCGCTCTCGGCCATCAAGTACGCCCGCGTGCGCACCGTGCGCGACGAGTCCGGCCTGGTCGTCGACTACGTGCCCGAGGGCGACTTCCCGCGCTACGGCAACGACGACGACCGCGCCGACGACATCGCCGTGTGGCTGCTCAAGACCTTCATGGCCAAGATCAAGAAGCACCACACCTACCGCAACTCCGAGCCCACGACGTCCATCCTCACCATCACGTCCAACGTGGTGTACGGCAAGGCAACCGGTGCCCTACCCGACGGCCGCCCCGCCTACACGCCCTTCTCGCCCGGCGCCAACCCCAGCTACGGCGCCGAGAAGAACGGCCTGCTCGCAAGCCTCAACTCCGTGGCGAAGCTGCCCTACGAGTACGCACTCGACGGCATCTCCAACACGCAGACCATCAACCCCGGCGCGCTTGGCACCGACGAGCAGCAGCGCATTGGCAACCTGGTGAACGTGCTTGACGGCTACTTTGCCAACGGCGCGCACCACCTCAACGTTAACGTGTTTGGCGTCGAGAAGCTCAAGGACGCAATGGAGCATCCCGAGAAGCCCGAGTACGCCAACTTCACGATCCGCGTCTCCGGCTATGCGGTGAAGTTCATCGACCTCACGCGCGAGCAGCAGCTCGACGTTATCGCGCGCACCTGCCACGACCACATGTAGGACGGTTACGCGATAGACGCACGTACGGGGGACGGCTGCCTGGCGGCCGTCCCCCGTTCTTTATATCGAGCAGCCCTCTTGGCACCAGGGCCAGCACCACCGAGTGCTTTTGAGAACAAATTCGACGTTTTGGGCCGCCCGAGGATGCCATTCTGTCCAATTTCTTCTCAACAGCACCAAACGGCCGGGTAGTGAGGACTGTTTGGTGTGTTGCTCGCCCACTCGGGGTGAGCTCGCAGGGTCAATCAGGACTTAGCAAGCCGCAGAGCAATCAACGAGAAAGCTGCTGCACCCGCAGCAACGATTGCCAGCACGACAAAGGCAGCTTGTCCATCAAGTACCATACCAGCTGTTATTTCAGTATTGTAAGTTTGGGCAGATGCCACAACCGCTGTAACAGCGCTCACCCCTACTGGGCCACCCAATTGTTGAAGAGAGTTGCAAACCGAAGTTCCATCAGCCCGCAGGCCATCGTCAAGAGAAGAAAGACCGTAAGTCATTGAGGGGCTAGACAGCAGTCCTTGCCCCATTCCTGATAGCAGGTACCACACTGCCAATCCCCAGGCGGTGTCTAATGAGCGGACGCACATCAGAATGGCACCCAATACCAACAGTGCTGCACCTGCTGCAATGGGAGCGCGCGATCCTTTTCTGTCAAGGAGTCGACCAGCAACCGGTGAGAACAGCATTGTCGCCACACAACCTGGGACCATCACAAAGCCAGAAACCTTTGCCCCCATACCAAGAGCTACCTGGATGAAGTTGGGAATCAACCACGCATATCCGAGGCATACGAATGACGCGCTCGAGATTGCAGCTACTGAAGCAATAAACCGAGTTGAGGAAAACACTTCAGGAGACACTAGGGGATATTTGGCACGTCTTATGTGTCTTACAAATAGAACAAGAAAAATGAGACCGGCAATCAGAAGAGTTGCAACAAGAACAGTGAGCCCACCGTTAGAGAGTCGATTCACCCCCACCACAATTAGGAGAAAACCAAATGCAACGAGAAGGAACCCCCGTCGCGTCAAATGGGCGTATAGCCAGTTCCGTTGTCTGTCGTAGACAGACAACTCCTGCAACGAATGCCACAGCAAGGAGGGGGACCGCAAACAAAAAACATCGCATGCCACCCAAACGCTTCTAGCACAACTACACCATAAGCAGGCCCAATTGCCGGTGCCAACGAAATTATCAGCGACGCAACGCCCATCATCATGCCCATGTGCTCAAAGGGTACTTGATCTATTACAACGTTGAACATAAGCGGCATCGCAACGCCAGTCCCCAACCCCTGAATAACTCTACCAAACAGGAGCTGGGGAAATGTAGCTGCGGTACAGCAAAGCAGCGTTCCCGCTGTAAAGGAAAGTGTTGAAGCGACAAAAAGACGACGCAAGGAATAGCGTGACTTGAGTACAGGGAATACGGGAATCGTCACCGACAAAACGAGTAGGTACGCGGATGTAATCCACTGTATTGTCGCCGTATCAACCCCTAGCTCCAACATCATGACCGGAATAGCAACGTTTGTTGAAGTCTCAAACACAATCCAATCGCACAGAAGGCGAGACTACCCGAAGCGATTATTGAAACAACCGTCCTCGCATCGAGTACTCGGGAAAATGTGCCTTTGTCACTCGTGTTAGTGCTGCTCACATCCCCACAGCCTTTCAAATTGACTAGTTCAACATTTTGATTGAGACAGTATTGAAAAGAATCCCTTTTCCAGAAAAACGAGGCCGACCTCACGGTCGGCCTCGTCAATACAAATGCATCGGCCCTTCCCTGCATTGTTTTAGAAATTGAATCGCTAGTTCTAAACGGCCGCGTTCGCCTCGGTCGTCTCCTCTCCCATAGAACGCTCGTATGCCTTGAGGAATGGGAAGTAGATAACCATGTCAAGCATAATCAATACGACGATGAGCAATACTGCTTTCCAGTCTCCGGTCGAAAAGTACGCACCAAAAACTGAAGGCATATTGTATGAGAGCATCGCATAGGTTCTCCCGATGATGTTGGCGGACATCAGTGAATAAGAAATGATAACGTTAGCGATGCTGGTTACAATGCTGGGAATGAACAGCAGCGGGTTCAGCATGATTGGAAGTCCAAACGTTATTGGCTCAGAAATGCCAAAAAAGGCAGGGACGATGCCGAGTTTTCCAACAAGGTTGACTTCCTTATTCTTAGAGCGAAGACAAAGCAGACCTAGAGCAAGGCAGTTTCCCAAACCCCCGATAATGCAAAAATAGCACCAAAACGAAACAGTGAAGACATGAGGCAAAGCTGTACCCGCCGCCTGAGCAGCAGCATTAACGGAGAGAGTACCGTACTCAATAGGGCTAAGGAATCCAGACCAAACCGTGTCGTGTATTCCGAAGAACCACCCAAAATTGAGCAGAAATGCAACAAGAATGGCGAACGCCATATTATCGGTCGCCTCAACCGCAGGCGAGAGTGCCCCAATAACAACTGCCGCGAAACAAGTTCCCGCAATGTTCTTGCAAAGTATAAAGATGACCGAATCAATTCCGAGAACAATGAGACAAGGGACAAGAGAACCGAAGGAAACCATCAGAGCGGGTGGAACGGAATCTGGCATCTTAATCCATCCGACTTTGTGCTCATAAAGAACACGATAGAGCTCCACAGTCATAATGGATACAAAGAGGGCAACCAGGATTCCCTTGCCATCAAAGTAAGTCAGCTGGCCAAGCACATTCCCAAACGATATTTCCTGCGGATCAATTACAAGCATGCAGTATCCCGCAAGAGAAATAATGATTGGAAGAAACACCTCCATTTCATACGATTTGGCGAGGTAATAGGTAATACCAATACAAACATAAAGAGAGAGGAACCCAAGGGTAACCTGATTGAGCCAACCCAGAACGAGGGCATTCTGCTGGTCGAAAGCCGCCCAAGCCAACAGTATTCCGTTGGTCGTGTCATCGGTTACTGGAGCAGAATTAATGACTGCAATAATGCCGCCAAAGAAAATTGGAGGCAGTATGGTCATAAAAGTATCACGTATGGCCTTTAGATGTCTTTCGCTTGCAAGCTTATTCGCGCCTGGCATGATATTCTTTTCAATCCATGCGATAAAAGCTTCCATAGAAGAACCTCCTCCTCCAACCAGCTATTTCGTTGTCATACGGTTGAGTTGTTCAACGACCTTTGCTACGTTCATGGTGCCGTATGTCCGGGGCTCTATCACCTCCACCGGGACATCATTGCCAACCTTTGCTTGTATTCCAGGAAGGAGATATCGAATCTGAGGACCTATTAGTACGCAATCAACCCCATCCAAATGTTCCTCGTATTCCTGTTCTCCGTATGCATAGACGTCGTAATCATTACCACCCATATCGTTTAGCTTCTTTGCCATAATTGATGTGGATAGGCCGCCATTACACACCAGCACAACTTTTTTCATCGAAACCTCCTCTAGCGAACGTCCAGCCAGTTGCTTGCTATTTCATCCCGATACCAGTAATAGGAGTCCTTTGGAATGCGTTTACACCCGTGGTCGAAATCAACGGCAACAAGCCCATAACGTTTCTCGCAACCGTTTTTCCATGAATACAGGTCAAAGGGTGACCACACAAAGTACCCGCGAACGTCAACACCGTCTGACTGAGCTTTCAAGAGGTAGCGGACATGCTCTCTGATGTATTCAATCCGATACTGGTCGTGAACTGGTCCGTTATGGATATCCTCGTAGTTCCCGAATCCATTCTCGGTGACATAGATTGGCCCTGAGAACTTTGCTGAATTGCGTCTTAGGCCTTCGCGGAGCCCCTGAGGATATATGATCATTCCCCAGTCATTCCGAGGCAGTTCCGTCATGTCATCGTTGGCAACCTCAAACCAGTTTTTTACGACGGTTCTCATATTGCCTTTGTAGTTCTTGCCAAGATTGTTAACTTTGACGTCTGTCTCACCACCCGTATATGGCTTAACAAACTGAGGCGAATAGTAGTTCATGCCCAAAAATTGGACCGTATTGTTTTTGATGAGCTGCAACTCTTCGGGCTGAGCAATCGAGAGATCAAAGCCCTCAGCTGCCAGTTTCGCAACCATGTCGGAAGGGAATGCCCCAGAGCAGGCGGTATCGATAATCCAGTTATTGCAGTAGTTATCAGCGTTGCGGAATGCCAGCTGGCACGCTTCGCTGTCATCAATTCCATAAATCGTTTGATATGAGGTCACGATACCAATCGAACCCAGAATGCCAAGCTCTTTAAAGGATTTAACTGCAAGAGCGTTGGCATACATGACGTTGTATGCGGCATTTACTACTTCCTGTGGATTCTTGTGACAAGGAGGGTAATTGCCCGACATGTATCCCGAGAAAACGAACCACTTAGGCTCGTTGAAGGTTGTCCAGTGATCGACAAGGCCGTTAAACGCCTTGAATACAACTTCACAATAATGCTGAAAAGCAGCCGCTGTCGCCTTGTTGAGCCAACCTCCCTTCTCCTCTAGGTATTGCGGAAGATCCCAGTGATAGCAGGTAACGAACGGTTCAATTCCGTTCTCGTGGCAGGCGTCGATCATCTGCCGATAGAAGTCCAAGCCCTTCTCGTTAATTTCCCCGGATTCATTCTTAATGATCCTTGGCCAGGAGAGTGAGAAGCGATAGGCATTCTGGCCGCCCTCAGCCATCTGTCTAATGTCCTCACGAAACCTGTGGTAGTGGTCGGAAGCGACATCTCCATTCTCAAGGTTTTCCTGGTGAAGATAGTGATCCCACATCGATTCGACTTTTCCGTCTTCGTTCCATGCGCCTTCACACTGATAGGAAGCCGTTGCCGATCCCCAAAGCATTTTCCCGTTCATCTCCCATTCACCTCAATCTACTTGGAACACCGTCCTCGCAAATCAATCTCTTTGTCCGCCTTGATTTCATACAAATTGATAATTTCCTCAATTAATTCCCTTGCCAACTGTGCTGTCATCAAATGGTCTTGGGCATGAACGAGCAGCACGTCAACGTCAACATGATCACCAGATGCCTCTTGAGTCAAAAGGCGCGTCTGGCACCTGTGTGCAAGCAGACTTTCTTTCTTGGATTCTTCAATAAGTTCGCGGGCCTTTATAAAATTATTGTCTCGCGCATATCCGAGCGCTTCAAAAGCTAAACTGCGAGCCTGACCCGCGGACGCGATGATTTCGAACGATACTTCTTCTGAAGACCCAGGTGCTTCCGGCACATCACTCATCCCCTGCATGATTGGTTCCCCTTCCTAAGACAATCGATGAGACACTCCCATGTCTGCGTATTAACTAGTTCGGAAATCGCTTCTTTGCTCACAAACAAATCGGCTAGAGACGCAAATGCGTCTGCTACGTCATTGCCACTTCGTGCATAAGAAACGAGAAAAACAGCACGAACATCGTGATTGAACTCATCCCAAGACAGAGGCTCATCAAGAAGAGCGACTGCCACTGCCGTTGTGCTTCCCTTTGCCTCGACGGGATGTGGAAGAGCCACCTGGTTCCCAAAGCACGTAGGTGCCACCTGCTCTCGCAAATCCACCGACTTACGTAGCGTCAAATCTGCAAATCCTGCAGAGACGATCGATGAGCACATCATGTCCAACAGCGAGTTCTTGTCCTTCGCTTTCACGTGGGGAAAGAACAGCTCACGGGAAAACAATGATGTGGCATCGTTTGCATCTGCCCTCTCCAAAAGGCGTCGTATACCATTTCCAGCATCCCTATCGAAGAAGTAGCTAATCTGGCAAACTGGCACTGGAAGATCTGGCAGCGGGACCGTAGAGAAGACGTAATCGACATCGGAAAGATCTTTTCCGGCTACACTTGCGGCATCACATGTATCGCACCGCTCGAGCAATTCACCAAACTCTGAAATAAAGCGCTGGCGAAGCAAACGCGCACTCCCCATTCCAGAGGCGCACACCACTAGCACACGCATTTTTCGGGCTGGCGTTCGCCGACGTTCCAGCGAAAGCGCAAATGACAGAGCGAGAAAACCAGTCTCGTCCTCATTTGGCATTGCACCATAGTGGCGCTCAAGCACTTTCCCCGCCTCAAGCGCCATTGTCCATGCAAGCGGATAGCGCAGCTTAGTCTCTTCGAGCAATGGATTCCTTGCAGGCATTCCATATCGAAGCCGCACTGAGAGCGGCACAATGTGGCGAGCAAGGTTCATTCGCAGTTCTAGGTCACTTCGAAGGTCTATCCGCATAGTAAGACGAACGGCATCAAGGATTTCACCGACAATATCCCAGACACTACCGCTGATTACGGTGCCATCCGTATCAACTTCTTGGGAAAGAGCATCGATGGAATGCTTCCCTGCAAGGTGGATAGTAATGAAAGCAATCTCTGAACTTGGAAGATCTATCCCAAGGTCATTCCCGATGGCCTGGGCAAGTCGTTGCGCAGTAACGTTTTCGGGCAACGCCATAAGGCGTTCTCTCTGCTCGACATCCATAGGAACATAGCAACCTTGCTCTATTCGCTCGGCCGCAACCACAAGGTGCACCACAAGATTCTGAAATGCGGTAGAGCTGATAGAGAAGTTATTCTCTCCAAGTACCCGCTCGACGGTCTTCCCTATTGTCTGCGCTCGATTAGATAACGCCTCAGTATTTTCGGTATCACCAACAAGAGAGGACGAGATGACCGAAGCAAGGCATGTACGTCTGTTGATTTCTGGCCCCTCGACACGAATCCCATACCGCGGACGCCTTACAAGCGAAAGCCCAAACTTGGAGAGTTCAGTTTCAACCTCATGCAAGTCCACGGAAACGCTTTGAGACGAAACGAAGAGGCGGTCGGCCAGATCTGGGACTCGCACCCAGCCATCGGTAAGTAGAAGGTAATTGAGGATACGGGGCACGCGCCTGACCGAACCAGCCTGCTCCTGTTCGACTTTATTGCCCCGATCAAGCCAAGTTTGAAATGCATCTTCATTAAGGACCTCGAGTTCATATACATTGTTTTTTCTCGAGAACCGAATGAGAGCGATATCTTCAAGCATTTGGTTTGCCGCATGGACATGCGAACGCACTGTACGAGCACTCACTTTGAAACGTTCCATGAGCGTCTCAAGGGAATCACCCCCGTCATCAAGCAGTGTTTGTATGAGCTCGATGGTTCGCATCTTTCCTCCTTGGTTTTGCATATTAAAAAGTCGACAAGAAGCATTCCATCACGTCGCCTGCCACTTTCGTGGCAGGCGACGTGATGGAACTGCGCGTTTATATCCACCTGCAACATAGCCGCAGCACAAGCGAAACGAGTTATGGCTCCCGAAACAATCGCTGAGTCAATAGTCCTGGGCTGAGAGTTCTTATCGTGCTTTCCGGCCGATGGTGTTGAGAACTTTTCGGACGTTTTAAGCCGTGTGGAAGCCCCATTCTGGCGAATTCCTTCTCATCAGTACAAGGCGGGTCGTCAACGCCCCCCAGTCCGCCGCCGCCCTATTGCCGCCAGCGTGGGAACAACCGCCAGCGACACCAACGCCCCCGCCAAGAAGATGAGCGACGAGGGAGTAAACCCATCCCCCACCACGCCAAAGCCGCCAATGGCGCCAGACCCGGAGCTCACCGCCGACCCAATCCACGGTCCCACAAGCATGGGGACCAGTACAACCATGAACATGCGCACGCCCTGGAGAACCCCCGCGCGGTCGGCCGGAGTATTGTTGCGCACCTCGGCCGCAAAGCAGGCCACGGCCCCCAGATACCCGCACAGCATGAGGACCGAGCCCACAAAGACGCCCGCAACGCTCGTGAGAAGCGTGAGCACCAGGCAGCCCGCCACAAAAAGCGCCAGCGGCAGGCGCACGGCGCGCTCAAAGCCCAGCCGGTCCAGGCGCCTGCCGTAGAAGATGGTGAAGACGGCCGCAATCACAATGCCCGGAGCCATCACAAATACGTATCCTTCGCCAAGCACATAGGGAAGTCGCAGGTAGAGCACGTAGTACGGCATAAAGACCTGAAGTGCCGTCGAGAAGATGCAGTAGCCGAGAAGCACCAGGTAGAGCACCGGGTTCTCACGCATCGCCGCAGGCGAGAAACCCCGCGCCACCCCGTGCAGCCAGGCCTGCTCGACCGTAGGTGCCGGGTGGGAATCGCGCATGAGGACGCCGGCCACCACCGCAGCCGCCCCCACCAGCACACCAACGGCCACAAAGAGAGACGGGTAGTCGTACGTCACGGTGCCGTCATCACCCACGTGCATGAGGGCCATCGCACCGCCAAAGACGGCCAGCATCGCGATGAGCGGCATCGCAGAGTTCACACCCTCCACACGCCCGCGGTTTGTCTCGTCCGTCACGCCGGTGAGCCAAGCGTTGAACGCCGCATCGTTGGAAAGGCTTCCAAAGAACGTCATCACGCAGTCGAAGATAATCGTGAGAGTGACGCCCATGCGTGCCGCCTGGGCGGCATCCGGCGAAAGCGCGTCCGAGATTCCCTGGATTGCCGCAAACCCAATGATCGAGACGCCCCACAGAGCCGCTCCCGCCACCACAAAGACCTTGCGGCGGCGCACGCGGTCCGACCACGCGCCCACAAACAGCGTGGTCAGCGTGGCCGTAAGCGCCGAGGCAGAGACCATGAGAGCAACGTCTTGCAGCGATGCTCCAAAGGAGTCCTGGACAAACAGGTTGAGAAAGTTATTCTCGACCGCCCAAGCAACCTGCCCCACAAAGGCGAGAAGCACGATGACCAGCCAGGTAGTTCGAGATATTGTGGGCCTGGTGTCACGCAATGCGGTAGGTCCGGTCTTGTCTGCCATGGCTACTTCTCCCCTCTCGGCATCCCCCGACATGCCTCCTGGTGCTGTTGAGAACTATTCGGACGTTTTGGGCCGTGTGGAGGCGCCATTCTGGCGAATTTCTTCTCAACAGCGCACGTGAGGCAACCTGCCACCTACAGCAGCAGCTTGTTCACCCGACGGTCATAGCTGAGAAGGCCGTTGGTCTCCTCCTCCACGTCCGAGAGCTGCGTGTACACGTAGCCAGAAAGCCCCTTGACCTCGAGCGCGTTTACCTTGTCGAGAAGCGCCCGCACCGCGCGACGCCACTCCCTCAAACTGGTAAACCCAGCGTAGCCATACGGCTCCAGAAACGAGCTGTGGCCCTTTTAACGTGCCAAGTGAGCCCGCCAAACTCAGATATCACAAAGGCCCGAGACGAGCCACGCGGAAGGTGCACGCGGAGCTTCCGGAAGTAGTTGTGCTCGCTCACAAAGTCACCGCAGCCCTGGTCAAACCAACCGCTGGTAGCGTCGATGGGCCGCGTAGGATCGATTGCACGCACGCGACGGACGGCATCGCGCGCGTTGAACTGCCCCCAGCCCTCGTTAAAGAGGACCCACGTCACAATGCAGGGGTGATTGCGCAGGTAGCGCACCGTGTCCTCGCAGTCGCGCATCCACTCTTCCTGGAAGGCAGGGTCTGCCGAGGAGAGACGCACCTGGTGAGATGCGGTGTCGTCGCGGAAATGCCCGCAGGCAAAGCGTGAAATAGTGGGCTTCTGGTTGACCTGCCACATGTTGTAGGGAGCCGTGCCACCGCTTACCATGTCCTGCCAGACAAGCATGCCCAAGCGATCGCAGAGCCAATACCAGCGGTCCCGCTCAACCTTGATGTGCTTGCGCAGCATGTTAAAGCCAAGGTCCCTTGCAGCCTTGATGTCTGCCTCCAGCGCGCTTGCCGAGGGCGCCGTGAGAAGGCCGTCCGACCAGTATCCCTGGTCGAGAAGGCCGCGCAGGAAGAGCGGCTGATGGTTGAGGCAGAAGCGCGGCACGCCCTCGGCGTCCGGCTCTACGGAAACAGTACGAAAGGCGCAGTAGCTCGTCACCACGTCCGCGCCGTACTCGATGCGCAGACCGTAGAGATAGGGGTCTTCCGGGCACCACAGATGTGGCGCCTTAACGGGAATGCGCACGGCCACGCTCTTCTCGGTCGCCACCATCGCGCCGCGGGCGAGCAGCGCGCCCTCCGCCGAGAGGAGTGACAGGCGCAGCTCCTCGCCCGACCGCACTATCCGTGCGCTCACTGAGACGTCACCGGCATCCTGGCTGGCGTCAATGAGCAGCTCCTCAATGTGGTTCTCGGGCACGCGCTCCCACCACACGTCCTGCCAGATGCCGCTCTGCGCGGTGTACCAGATGGTCCCGCACTGAAGCAGCTGCTTGCCGCGCGGATGCGACTCGGTGTCGCTGGGGTCGCGAACGCATAGGGCAAGCTCGTTATTCTCGCCAGGCAGCAGAAGGTCTGTTACGTCGAACGAGAAGGGCAGGTAGCCGCCGGCATGCGTACCGGCAAGGCGTCCGTTCACGTAGCAGGCACAGGCGTAGTCCACAGCGTCAAAGTGGAGGAGCAGCCGCTCGCCGGCCTCGAGCGCAGGAGCTTCGAACATGCATCGATACCACAGCAGTTCGTCCGGCTTGAGCTGGCGCCCCACGCCCGAGAGCAGAGCCTCCGGCGAGAAGGGCACACGGATGCGCAGGGGGAACGCCGCGGGAACGCCAGCGGTGCGCTCCGGTGCGGGCCCGCCGGGGTTGGAGGCAAACGCGCACTCCCACCAGCCGTTGAGGCTCCCCCACGCATCGCGGGCAAACTGCGGGTGTGGGTGGGTGGTCGGCGCGTCTTTGTCCTCAGCGCGCAGTTCTTCTCCCCAAGGTGTCCAGAGGGGCAGCGGGTCTTGCCGCTCGTGCGTGCGAAGCCTGCCCGCAAGCATGCGCCGGATGTCCATAACCCCTCCGTCCTGAGTTGGCCACGTGCCTGGTACCTGATGCCCAATACCTGCGGAGAGTTTAGCAGCTGTGCCGTTCACGCCAATGACGCCTCCGCGACCGGCGACAGCGCGTGCTTCTCGCCAGCGGCCGCTACAAATTCGTCGCCCAAGTGTGTTGCATCCTGCGCGCGTCACAGATTCGGGTGCGAATGTGTATCCGCGCAGGCCAACCTCGCTACAGATTCGGGTGCGAACGTGTATCGCGCCCAGGTCGATACACAATCGCGTCCCGAACGTGTATCGCGCGGGTGCGCACTCAACTACGAGAAGACGCCCCCAGCTCCTCGGCCAGGTACCGTCCCGTCACCGAGGCCCCGCACCCGGCCACGTCCTCCGGCGTGCCGGCGCACACGATGCGCCCGCCAGCCTCGCCGCCGCCCGGCCCCATGTCAATCACGTAGTCGGCGTTGGCAATCATGTCCAAGTCGTGCTCGATCACCACCACGGTGGCGCCATGCTCCACCAGCCCCTGCAGCACGCCGAGAAGCACCTCCACATCCAGCGGATGCAGGCCGATTGTGGGCTCGTCAAAGACGAAGAGCGTGCCCTCCTGGCTGCGACCGATCTCGCTCGAGAGCTTGAGGCGCTGCGCCTCGCCGCCGGAGAGCGCCGGCGTGGCCTCGCCCAGCGTGAGGTAGCCCAGGCCAATGTCCGAGAGCATCTGCAGCTTGGCGGCCACGCGGCGCAGCCGGCCAAGCCGCCCCAGCGCCTCGTCCACGGTCATCTCCATGAGCTGCGGCAGGCTCACGTAGTCGTCCTTCTCGCCGCCCGCGCCACGCGTGGTGTGCCGGCGGACCTCCCATGCCGCCTGCGCATAGCGAGAGCCGTGGCAGTCTGGGCAGTCAATCTCGACGTCGGGAAGAAACTGCACGTCAAGCGATATTGTCCCGGTTCCGTCACAGGTGGGACACCGGAGCGACCCCGTGTTGTACGAGAAGTCCCCCGCATGCAGTCCGCGGGCCTTGGCGTCAGTGGTCTGCGCGAAGGCGCGCCGCAGGTCGTCCATCACGCCCGAGTACGTGGCTACCGTAGAGCGCACGTTTGCGCCGATGGGCGTGGAGTCGATGAGGCACACACGCCGGATGCCCGGCGCATCGCAGGCGCGCACGTACGCGGGCAGAGGCTCGCCCTCGATGCCCGCCCTAAGCGCCGGCACCAGGCTCTCGAGCACCATCGTCGTCTTGCCGGAGCCAGAGACGCCGGTCACGGCCACCATGCGACCCTGTGGCACGTCCACGGAAAGCGGCCGCACGGTGTGGATCTGCCCGGTCTCAAGGTGAATGCGACCCAGGTCAAACATGGTGCTACTCTCGGCGCGCTGCCGGGTGCGAATCACGCGCTCGCCCGAGAGGAAAGGCGCTATGCGAGATGCCCCGTCCTTCTCGACCTCGCAGACGCTTCCCTGGCAGATGATGGTGCCGCCGTTCTTGCCCGAGCCCGGCCCCACCTCGATGAGGTGGTCCGCATGGCGCAGCACCCGCACGTCATGGTCCACCACCACAACGGAGTTGCCGTCGGCGAGAAGGTCGTCCACAACGCCGAGAAGCCCCTCGACGTTCGAGGGGTGCAGGCCAATGGATGGCTCGTCAAGCACGTAGAGCACGCCCGTCGTGCGGTTGCGCACGGCGCGGGCAAGTTGCACGCGCTGGCGCTCGCCGTTGGAGAGCGTGGAGCTGGCGCGGTCGAGCGCCAGGTAGCCCAAGCCCAGCTGCCGCAGGCGCGCGATGGGCTCGGCCATGGATGTCACGATCTGCTCGGCCATGGGCGCGACCTCGGCCGGCAGCGTAGCCGCCACGCCGGGCAGCCATGCCGCAAGCTCGTCCAGCGTCATCGCCGTGGCCTCGGCCAGGTTGATGCCACGTACCTGCGGGTCTCTCGCGGCTGCCGAGAGGCGCGTGCCATGGCAGTCCGGGCACGGCCCCTCGCGTAGGAACTTGGCAACGCGCTTCATGCCCTTCTCGTCCTTCACGCGGGCGAGCGCGTTCTCCACGGAGTAGACGGCACTGTAGTAGGTAAAGTCCATCTCGCCTGCGGTATTGGTCTTCTCGTTGTGGTAGAGAAGGTGGTGCTTCTCGGCGGGGCCATGCAGGACAAACTCGCGCTCCTTGGGCGTGAGGTCGCGGAAGGGGACGTCCGTGCGAACCCCCGAGTCCCGAGCGATGTCCGCCATGAGGCTCCACATGAGGCTTCCCCAGGGCTTCACTGCCCCCTGGTCAATGCTCAGGCTCTCGTCTGGCACGAGCGTGGACTCGTCGACCACGCGAGACACGCCCGTCCCGCCGCAGGTAGGGCAGGCACCCGTCGAATTGAAGGCCAGCTCCTCGGCCCCGCGCCCATAGAACTTCTCGCCGCAGACGGGGCACACGATGGGTTGCTCGAGTGCCACGTTCATGGTGGGCGGGCAGCGGTGCCCGTTTGGGCAGGTGTACAAGCCAACGCGCGAGAAGAGCAGCCGCAGACCGTTCAAGAGCTCGGTCGAGGTGCCAAAGGTCGAGCGCACGCCGGGCACACCCGGTCGCTGCCGCAGTGCGAGGGCGGCGGGCACGTGCTCGACCAGGTCGACGTCGGCGCGGGTGGACTGCGTGAGGCGGCGGCGCGTGTAGGTCGAGAGCGCCTCGAGGTAGCGGCGGCTGCCCTCGGCATAGAGCACGCCCAGAGCCAGGCTCGACTTGCCGGAGCCGGAGACCCCGGCGATGCCCACAAGCTCGCCAAGTGGCACGGATACGTCAACGTTCTTGAGGTTGTGCACGCGTGCGCCGCGGACCTCGATGGCGCGCGGAGCGGAGTTGCTGCGAGACATGCTTGGGTCCTTTCCTTGGCTTCTGCACCGTATGGTACGGCAGGGCCACATACAACACTGCCGGCCGCTTCCTCTCGAACACATTGCGTATAGTGTGTCCGTTGTTATCCCAAGCGGAATGAATGTAAGCGCGCATGGCCAAAACCAAACAGCCCTCGGTACCTTCCCCAGCAGCTCCCGCGCGCGGACCAGTCCGCCGTGCATGCAAGGTGGCGCTGGGCTGCTTTGTCTCGGGCATTGTGGGAGGCGTCACGGAGCCGGCGCTGTACGGGCTGGGCCTCCGCTATCGTCGGCCGCTCATCGGCCTTGCCGTGGGCGGGTTTGTCGGCGGGGTCTGGGCGGGCGCAACGCACGTAACGGCCTACATCATGGGCTCGTCGAGCTTCCTCTCGATTCTGGGCTACGTAGGCGGCGGCGTGCTCAACACCGTGAACGCGGGGATATCCGGCCTGCTTGCGATGGGTATTGCGGCAGCAATTACCTACGCCACCTGGCGCGACGGCAATGCCTCAAGCCGCGGGTAGCGGCCTCCACAACCGACGGGGGCCCCTAATCGCCCGTCAAACTACGCACGGTCGCGATTCAGCTTTGTGTGGTGCTGGGCTTTTGTCCGCACTGCACTCGACCGTGCGTAATTCGCGTGCCGAGAAGCACCGGAGAACACGCATGACGAGAACCTCGCGCCCATGAACCCCTACGAAAAGCGGCGCCGAGGCCCCAATGGAGCCCGGCGCCGCCGCGCTTCGTTCCCCAGCGCTCCCTATGAGAAGAACCTTCTCACCAGGTCGCGGGAGTACTCGGCCGTCTCCTCCATGTCGCCAAAGGCCATGACCTCACCGGCATAGAAGGTATTGTTCTCGCCCTGCATGGCCTCGACCTTGTCGTACCAGCCGTCCGCATAGTCCTTCGAGCTCACGTGCGGGAAGTAGTACCAGTCGTCGATGCGCTCGGTCTTGGTCACCGGCAGGCCGGACTTTGCCATGTCGGCAAGCGTGGTGTCGCGTGCCTCGTCAAACGGCACGTCCTCCATGCCCTCGTGGTTGCGCAGCGTGAAGGTGACCAGCGGCTGCGGGCCGGCGTCCGGCCAGCGGTGGTAGAAGACCATGAGGTGGCCGCGGGTCTTGGGCGTCATGTTGTCGAAGTAGTAGTACGAGATCTCCGGCGCCTTGTCCTCGTCCGTGCGCACGGCCATCGTGAAGTACTCCTTGTGGACGATCTTGGAGAAGAGCTCGTTCTCGGCCTGGTTGGCGTCGCCGTACTCCAGGAAGAGCTCCAGCGGCGTGCAGATGACCAGCTTGTCAAAGGCCTGCTCCTCGCCACCATTCACGGTGACGTAGACCTTCTCGGGCGTGCGGCGAATGGACGTGATGGTGCTGTTGAGCTCGGCCGGGTGCTTGAGGTGGTCGTTCACACCCTGCCAGATGGACTGGGTGCCGTTCTTCCAGGTCCAGAGCTTGCCGGTAGAGAGGAACTGCCTCACGGTGAAGGCGTCCAGGTACTTGAGGACGTAGGCCGCGGGAATCTCGTCAAAGTAGCCGTAGCCAAACGAGGTGAAGGGGCCCTTCCAGACCAGTTCGGCGTCCTCGCAGCCGTTCTTCTTGAGGAACTCCGAGAAGGGCATCGAGAGGTCCTTGAGGTTGGGGTTCTCGCCCTCGATGTGCGCAAGCTTGAGCTCCGGCGAGGGGCACGGGCCCTCGTAACGACCCTGCGCCACGCCACGGTGGCCGTTGACGTCGTAGCCCTTGTACTTCTTGTCGAGCAAGCGCGACAGCTTGTTCATCTTCATGACCTTCTTGAGAAGGTCAATCTTTTTGGACTTGAGCGGCGTGCCGTCGGTGTTCATGAACTTGCGGCCCATCTTGGGACCGTCCTCATGCGTGGTGCCGCCGAACTCCTCGCACTCGTGGACAGCAAAGTAGGTGTCGCACCCCATGACCGCGCCCATCTCGATGGTGCGGTCCTCCCACTCGCCGTTGGCGTTCTTGACCTTCATGAGCGGCGAGAAGGCCTTGCCGCCCACGTGGTCTGCGCGCTCAAAGATGCGGTAATTGTCGTAGCCGCTCTTCTCAAGGTACATGGCCAGCGAAAGCCCCGCGGGGCCACCGCCAACAATGCAGATGCTGGAGTTCTTGTCCACCGTGCCCACCTTTCGAAGTAAATTGCTCGAAAGCAAATAAATTCACGTTATTTCGATGTTACACCGACGGACTCGAGGTGCGGCCGACTATTGGACGAGCGGGGCAAGGAATTTCAGATGTCTGAATGTGATGTACAGCTCCACCTGCATCGACACCGCCCTCGTTACACAAATTCGCGAACAAATGCGCTGAACTGCCCTTCGTTACACGTAGTTTCGAAGGATGGCGAAGTAGAGAGGTATGCATGTTGTGGTCGTGGTCAACCTAACCACAACATGATGAGTATCGCGACACCTCGATACTTCGGAGTCTCTCCAAACCCTATGTAACGAAGGGCAGTTCAGCGCAAAACTTAGGAAAATCGTGTAACGAGGGGGATTTCGATGCAAGTGGGCGGCCACGACGGGCGGCCGCCCACCAGAAAACGCTATCGCCTAGCCTACTTGGCATACCCAACAGACGTCATCTTTGCGACCAGCGTCCCCAGCTCGTCGGTCACCACAGCCGTATAGAACCCCAGCGTGTGGCCCGCGCGGTCGACGTCTGCAGTGGCAATCAAGCGGTGCCCCTTGGCTACGCTGAGAAACTCGATGTTGCACGAAACCGAGAACGTAGGGACGCGCCCCAGGTTAGAGGCAACGGCAATCGCAAAGTCCGCAAGCGTGAAGATGGCGCCGCCCATGGGGACGTCCTTCTCGTTGATGTGCTTGGACGTGATATCGAGCGAGCAAACCGCGTGTCCCGCGCGGGCCTCGTCCACCCTGCAGCCACAAGCTTCGGTCGCAAAGCGGTCGTGCGAGAACTTCTCGCGTATCTGGTCGAGCGTGTCGTCTGCCATGCAAAGCTCTCCCAACGCCTACATCTTTGCAAGCAGGGCCTCGACCTCGGGGCGCGTTGCCAGGTTATCCGAGAACGCGCTGGCAGAGCCCGTGCAGACACCCATCTTGAAGGCCGTCTCGTAGTCTCCGTTGCTCTCAATCCAACCGGTAAGGAACCCGGCGACCATCGAATCGCCCGCGCCTACGGTGTTGACCATGGCCCCCTTGGGCGCCTCGCTCATGATCACGTCGCCATTCTCGGGAACCAGGACGGCGCCCTCGCCGCCCATGGAGACCAGCACGTTTCTGGCACCGCGCTCCTGCAGCATGCGCGCGTAGGGCTCGACCTCGTCGCGGTGCGTGATGGTGACGCCAACGATGTCGCCCAGCTCGTGGTTGTTGGGCTTTACCAGGAACGGATGGTACGGCAGGACGTTCACAAGGAGGTCGCGCTCAGCGTCCACCACAATGTCGATGCCACGCCCGTCGAGGCGGCTCATGATGCGCTCGTAGATGTCGGAGGGCAGCATCGAGGGTACGTTACCGGCAATAACCAGCAGGTCTCCGGCCTGAAGGGCATCAAGCTTTGCGTAGAGCGCGTCGATATCCTGCGGCGTGATCTTAGGCCCAAGGCCGTTGATTGCCGTCTCCTCCTTGGCCTTTGCCTTCACGTTAATGCGGCTCATGCCCTCTTTGACCTGGATAAAGTCGCAGGTGGCACCGTAGGCGCTCATGCGCGCCTCAATCTCCCTACCCGTAAAGCCGGCGACAAAGCCCAGCGCCGTGGACTTGTGCCCCAGGTTGGAGAGCACAATGGAGACGTTGATCCCCTTGCCGCCGGGAAGGACCTGCTCGTAGTTCACTCGGTTAATCTCGCCCAGGCGAAGGTCGTCGAGACGAACGATGTAGTCGAGCGACGGGTTGAACGTTACGGTGTAGATCATAAGCTGCTCCCCACTTCCACGACGTTGTCTGCATCCTGAAAGCTCCCGCCTTGCGGGAGCCGGTCGGTGAGTATGGTCGCGTCCTCGAAGGACGCAAAGGTGACGAGAGAGACCTGGTCGAACTTGCTCTGGTCGGCCAGCACGTAGCGACGCAGAGTATGCACCATGCTGACCTCCTTAACCTTGGCCTCGCTGTACTCCGGCGTTGTGAAGCCAGCCTCGCGCGAGATGCCGTTGGTACCCCAGAAGCCCAGCGTAAAGTGGAGATTCTCAAGCGAGGCGATGGTTGCCTCCCCCACCAGCGCCTCCGTGAGGGGCTTAACCATCCCGCCAGGGAGGTAGGTCTTGCACCCCTTGGCGAGAAGAAGCTGCGCGTGGGGAATCGAGTTGGTAAAGTACGTTGCCTCCGTCTGCGTGATGGCCTCCGCAAGCTGCATGGTCGAGGTGCCCGCGTCGATGTAGACAAAGTCATCCGGACCAACGAGCGAGGCCGCTCGGACGCCGATGGCGCGCTTGGCAACGGTATTGACGTCGCGCTTCTGGGCAACGGATGCGTCATGGAGGACGAGACGCGCATGGGAGACCGCGGCCGTGGCACCACCACGCACGCGGACAAGCTGGCGTTGCTCGTCGAGAATCTCGAGGTCACGGCGGATGGTCGACTCGGAGGCGCCAAGCGTGGCCATGAGCTCTTGCGTGGTGACAGATCCACGCTCGTGCACGAGCCGAACGATGATGTCCTGTCGCTCACGCGCAAGCATGCGCGCCACCCCCACGGCTCGCTAAACAAGAAGCACTGTCAGAGCTGGTAGACCACTCTTTCAGCATGGTAATGCAATACAGGCGCGAGACCCGCACGCTCCCCCAATGAATCGTCGTACGGGCCTCGCGCGTGGCATGATTATCTCGCAATTTCAATCAATTTCCGTCAAGTTCAGTCAAAATCTCTGCACAATGCAGAGAATGTCCTGCCGCGTCGCACGGGTTTCTGCTCAGCCCCGCAGGATGCCCAAGAGTGTGACAAAGCCAGGAAGCAAGATCATGGCTGCCGCGGCGCTGCCGTCGAGCTGACCGGACATCCCATAGAAGAGCAGCGAGAACGCAAAGATGGCAACAACGGCGACAAGCCCGTTCCAGGTGCCGGGCCGGGGGCGCGCATCGGCGCCAAAGAAGGTGCGCAGCACACAAAGGGGCAACCCCACCATCACGCCGATCCCCGCTGCGCATGCGATGCCACGCGCGAAGGTGCCCAGCTGCTCGGCAATCTGGAAGACGACAGCCATGGCAATGAACGCCACAAGGGCCAGCCCCGCAAGCTTGAGAAACTTGTCCTCCATGGTGCCTCCTCTCAAGGACACTCTATCCCAAGAGGGGCTGTATCCCGCCGTCACTCGGCAAAGTCCTGCTAGCATCGTGCGTAACCGCGCAACGCAGAGGGAGGCAGCATGGCATCCGACCACGGCAAAAAGCACCGAGCCGGTCACGTAATAAAGACCGTCCTTGCCGTTATAGGCGGAATCACCGTTGTGCTGGCGGTACTCTTGGTTGCACTGGCGTATGAGCTGAACTACGCCGTCCGCACCGTTGACACGTCAACCTCCCCGGACGGCAGGTTCACGCTTGAGCTGCAGGCCGTTGGCGAGCCCTTGTTCTTCTCGCCGGCGGATGCGCGCCTTGTCCTCAGGCTGGGCCGCTACGAAGTCTCACACGTGGACACCAGCATCGCGGATGACGGCGGACAGGTGCGCACCACTAGCTGGCAAGTGAGCTGGAAGAACTCGGGCGCCGAGGTGCGCCTTAAGGGGTCCGAACAGAGCGACGAGCTTGTGACCATGGGTTTTGACGGAAGCGTCTCGAAAGGTCGGGCAGCAGCGGACGAGAGCCTGGGCGGTCTGCCAGACGCGGAGGCAAACACGCCTGCCACGCCAACCGATGAAGACACCACATCCTCCGAGGTCGCTCAGCAGGAGGCCGAGGAGATAGACGCGGGCTACAAAGCCGTCTACGACGCGGCGCTCAAGTCGCAGGGCTACGGCTACCAGGTGACGTACAACGCCAAGGGTGATGAGCAGGTCATTCTCTGCCAGGACAGCGAGAAGGTCGTGATTCTCGTCTATGATCACGAGTCTGCGAACGGCGCGTGCGCGCTCTTTGCGCTGGAGAGCTGCCCCGTGGAGGATTATGGCAGCTGGTCGATCGAAGAGGCGGCGCTGCTCGACGAGTACGCATACGTGCACGAGACGGGCGAGGTCATCGCATCTGGAAAGACCTCCTGGTCCGATGCCGGCACGCAGGAGTTCCGCGACGTGACGGGAGAGTAGGGAGTCTCAACCAAAATCCACTCACAGGTACTCGAGGAAGCGCCGCGCCGCTCGCGGCAGCGCGCCCTCGCGGCAGACCACGCGAATGTCGCGGTACGTGGCGGGATCGAGCGGCTTGGCCACAATGGCGTAGGGGTTTCTCCGCAGGATGAGTGCGGGTAGGATCGAGAGGCCCAGGCCGCTCTCGACCATCGACATGATGGCATAGTCGTCCCAGGTGGAGAAGCGCGCGTTGGGCGAGAGGCCCGCACGCTCGAAGATGGGGGTTATCTCGTCGTCCTGTCCGCGCTCGAGCACGATGAACGGCTCCTCGCAGAGCGCCGATACGGGCACGGACGCCTCCCCCGCCAGCCGGTGGCCCGCCGGAAGGACCGCCATGAGCTCGTCTCGCTCAACCACGCGCTCGGCAAGCCCCGAGTAGCGCGGAGCCCGCGGCAGGAATCCAAAGTCCACGCGACCGGACGCCACCCAGCCGTCGATCTCGGTGTAGTCGCCCATGAGCAGCTCGTACTCGATGGCGGGGTAGTCCTTCTGGAAGCGGCCGATGACCTTGGGCAGGATGTGTGTGGCCACAGACGAGAAGGTCCCTATGCGGATGCTGCCCGCGGCAAGGCCATTGAGGTCGTCTATCTGCGACTCCAGGCGACGGTAGTCGTCGCACACGCCCTCCACGAAGGGCAGCACCGCGCGCCCCTCACTGGTGAGCGTCACACCCGCGCGGCTGCGCTCGAGAAGCGTCATGCCCCAGTCGCGCTCGAGATCGGCGATCATACGGCTCACGCCGGACTGCGTGTACGAGAGCGAGCGCGCGGCCCGCGTGAAGCTACCCGTGCGCACGGTCTCGACAAATGCCTGGTACTTCTGGATATTTGCGTCCATGGAGCCCCCTCGTGGCACACGGCGCGGCACTGCGAGCCGCCGGTACCGATTACATGATGAATCGTCATGTATCTCATGATAAACATTCGCTTTTCTCAGTATACACATTCTGCGAAAGTGTTTGAGGAAATTGAGGGGCCATGGGAGGTCATGCATGTCGCGCGCGTCGAGGAAGTACCTGCTGTCACTGCTCGTCTTTGGCTCGAACGGCATCATTGCTAGCCAGATTTCGCTTCCCAGTTGGCAGATTGTCCTGCTCCGCACCCTGCTCGGAGGCACGCTGCTTGCCCTCATCGTGCTGGGCGCCCGCAAGCGTCCCGCGTTTCTCGACCACCCGCGCGACGCCGCCTACCTTGCCGCTTCCGGCGCGGCGCTGGGCGTGGGCTGGATCTTTCTCTTTGAGGCCTACAAGCTCATTGGCGTAGGCATTGCATCTCTCGCCTACTACTGCGGACCAGTCATTGTGATGGCGCTCTCGCCCGTCCTCTTCCACGAGCGGCTCACCCCTGCCAAGCTGCTGGGCTTTGCTGCCGTAATCTGCGGTGCGTTTCTCGTGGTGGCGCAGGGCCAGGACGTGGCGCTCTCGCCGTGGGGGCTTGTGTGCGGCGGCATGTCGGCCGCCATGTACGCGGTGATGGTCATCTGCAGCAAGCGCGCGTCCAACGCCGTAGCCGGCATTGAGGCCTCTGCAATCCAGCTGGTTGCAAGCTTTGCCGCCGTCGCCGTGTTTGCGCTTGTCGCCCACGGCTCCGAGCTTGCCGTGCCCCTCTCGGCAAACTGGCCCGCCATTCTCTGCCTGGGCCTGGTGAACACGGGCCTTGGCTGCTACCTGTACTTCTCCGCTATGGGCCAGCTGCCCGTGCAGCGCGTCTCGGTGTGGGGCTATCTTGAGCCTCTTTCTGCCGTGATTCTCTCGGCGCTCATTCTCGGCGAGGCGCTCACGCCCGCGAACGTTGCCGGTACGGCGCTCATCCTGGGAGGCGCCATCTTCTGCGAGGTTGCCGGCAAGCGCCGTGGCGCCGAGAAGACCAGCCGTCGCCTTGCAGGGAGCCGCTCCGCTAGCAACCTCGCAGCGTAGGGTCTCGCAGGCGCGACGAGCGCGTCCCTCTTGCAAGCTGGTTGTTTCTCTTACACGACGCACGTGGCTTTTTGGTTGCCGCATGGCGCCGGCGGCGGTTCTGGGACGCAGTCCTAGCCCACAACCTCTAGGCAGCGGTTCTGGGACGCGGCTCTCGCCCGCAATTATTGAACGTTATTCCTGGGTGAACAAGCCTCAACTGCGGAAACTCTCAACAAGCCAGCTTTTTCGCGCAATAATCAAGGGCCATGCTGGCCCAGTGGCACACTAATCGAGGGTCGCACGGGACGAGACACGCAGGCCGAGAGACACCCGGAGCGAGAGCCGCACTGGACGAGAAGCGCGCTAGACCGGCAGAACGCACAGGTGGCACGTATTCCGCGCCGATGACCGGGGACATCGGAACCCGCCCCAGTTCGGCCGCCCTCCGCCATCGACCTCCGTGAGAATCCCAAGAGAACTTGAAAGAGTAAGGCAGCTGAAAGCTCATTTGTCGCATACTGTGACCCAAGGGGATTTTTCAGGGGGATGAGGAAGTCACGATGGGGCTTGAAACAGAGAGCCAGATGCATGCTGGCCAGGGCAAGGACTCCGTGTCATCCCCCCCATCAAAGCACAAGCCGTCGCACTTCTCTCAGCTGGTGTCCAACGTTGGTCACGTCGACAACCGCACCCTCATCTACGTGCTGCTCATCATTGTGGCCTGCGCGCTGGTAATAGTTGCCATATCTGCCATGTCACAGACGTTTCTGGCCCAGCCCTCCACGGCAAGCTCCTTCGCCAGGCACCACTAGCCGAGAAGCCCACTCGACTAACGGCCGCCTACCCCAGCACGCCTGCGACCACCAACACAACGATAAGCACCACCACGGCCACAACAGCAATCGCCACAACACGTAGCGTGTCGCGCCGCGCCTGCTCGCGACGGCGCCTTGCGTAGACCTGCGCCTCTGCATCGCGTGCGTCAATGGCGCCGTAGCTGCCCGTCTCGTACGGAGATCCCGTTGACACGCGCCGGGCGGGAGCAGCCTGGCGCTCCGCAGGCGCAGCGGGAGATGCACTCGCCGCGCACCGGCGTCCATCGCGGCCGGCCGTGTTGCCATCATGCCGCGATGCCGTGGGAGGCACGTGCACGGCCCCGGCGGCCACGCGAGCACCCTTTGGCTTCCTGTCAAACAACGCCATGAGAGACCCCCGCCCCCATCGGGGCAGCTGGCCCCAAACGATGCGACGCGCCGAGAAGGGCGCGCCGCCTACATTCTGATGATACCGAGGCGCAGCGGCCCACAAGCCGTCGCCGCGCAAGTTTCGGCACACTGACATGTAGCTTGAAGGCCCCCGGCACGCGGGAGCGGTGCGCTACCCTACGCCATGTGCTGCCTGATACTCGAAGCTTCCCAGCTCGTAGGTGCCAAACACGCGCATGCGCTTGAGCTGCATGGGATCGTCACCCGGATGCACTTGCCCGTACTGCGTGGTGAACGCAAGAAGGAAACCGGCCTGCTCCACCCCTGCAGGCGCCGCGTCGGAGACGTCGCCAAACGGATAGGCAAAGGCATCGCTCGTCTTGAGGATGTCCGCGGACTGCTTGAGGTCCTCGGCGACCTCGTCGGAAGTAAGGTCGTAGATGCGCCCGCCATGGCCCTTGCCCGAGGTGCCCGCCCGATGCAGGTCGTACGAGTGCGACTGGAAGTCCACGTAGGGGCTGGCGTAGTTCGAGAGCTTGTCCTGGATATCACTGTCGCTGCAGATAACAAACGAGGTAGCAGGGATTTTGTAGTTCTCGAGCAGCGGAATCGCATAGGTGAGGAAGCCCTCGGAGCCGTCGTCGAAGGTGAGCACCACCGACTTTGCCGGCAGCGAGTGGCCACCCTCGATGTAGGCACGCACCTCGGCCCACGACGGGAAGTAGTAGCCGTTCTCGTTGAGCCAAGAGAGCTGCTGGTCAAGCAGGGTGGTCGAGATGAGGTTCTGGTCGCTCGAGGCACCTTCGGGAGGGTTTGCCGCATCGTAGACGTCGTGGTACATGAAGACCGAAATGCCGTCGTCGTCCCAGCCGCCATCAACGTCGTCTACCACGTGCACGATCCGCGTGGCTGTGGCCACCATGCCCGCGGAGTCCTCGACGGTATACGTCACGGTATAGTCTCCCAGCGTGGTAGTATCGACCTCCCCCGAGGCCGTGACCTTGTCCGTGATCATGCCGTCCGTGCGGTCGTGCGCATAGCAGCCGCCGTCCACGTAGCCCTCGCCACGCTTGACGTAGGTGTCTGCACTGCCGCCAAGCGTCATCACGATGTTGCCGTCGTTCTGGGAGCCCGTGGCCTGGGCACCCTGCTCCGCACCCTGCGATTCGCTCGCTCCCTGGGTCGCGGGCTCATTGCCGCTGCCAGAACCGGCGTTATCCGGGAGCAAGGAGCCCACTCCGCCGCGGGCAGCCACAATGCCCACGACAAGGGCAACCACGCAGGCAACGGCGATGAGAATCCCGCGGCGCACGGTGCGCGAGCGTTGCTCCTTGCGGCGGCGCTCGGCGTAGGTGCGGGCCTGCTCTGCCCTGGCGGGAGGCTGCGCACCAGGCCGGACACCCGGCCGCAGCACGCGCACTTCGCTCGACGGCTGGCGGCGACGCAGGCCGCCCCGCTGTTCGCGCTGCTGCACGCGTCTCTGGGCGTCGCTCGCGGAACCGACGCCGGGGCCCTTCTCGCCCGGCTCTTCCGGCATGTAACGCGAGACGCGAATGCTGTCTCGCCCCCCGCGACCCTTGTAGTTGTTCTCCCTGTTTGCCATGAGCCATCACCAATCCGATCGAGACCGCCCAACCCGGCCTTCTCGACCTTTAAGGATAGCAAACGCCGTGGGCTACAATTGAAGCCCGCGCGCCCGCCACGGGGCGCTCACCACGCAACGGTCTCGTCGAGAGGGGCGTCATGCCCAAGGTAAGCATCATCGTTCCCGTCTACAACGCCCAGGAGACGCTGCAGAGGTGCGTCGACAGCATCCTGGGGCAGGAGTACCGCGACTTCGAGCTCATTCTTGCAGACGACGGCAGCACGGACTCCTCGCCCGCCCTTTGCGACGAGTACGCCGAGAAGGACGGCCGCGTGCGCGTGCTTCACAAGGCCAACTCTGGCGTCTCGGACACGCGTAACAAGGCGCTTGATGTCGCACAAGGCGACTACGTGCAGTTTCTCGACTCGGACGACTGGATTGCCCCCGAGGCCACGCGCCTTCTCGTGCGCGCCATGGAGGACAACGACTGCGACATGGTCATCGCGGACTTCTACCGCGTGATTGGCAGCAAGGTCTCGCGCAAGGGCGACATCGACGCTGAGGGCGTCCTCTCGCGCGAGGAGTTTGGCGACTACATGATCCAGAACCCCTCGGACTTCTACTTTGGCGTGGTGTGGAACAAGCTCTATCGTCGCGACATCATCGAGAAGTACCACCTACGCATGGACGTCACACTCAGCTGGTGCGAAGACTTCATCTTCAACATGGAGTACGAGCTGCACTGCAAGCGCATCTACCCGCTGCAGGTGCCCGTCTACTACTACGTGCGAACCAGGGGCTCGCTGGCCAGCCAGGGCGCCAACCCCGCCAAGGTCGTCCAGATGAAGCTCAACGTGATCGAGTACTACAACGACTTCTACAAGCAGGTCTTTGACGAGGAGGACTACCGCGCGCGCCGCCCCGACATCTACCGCTTCTACATCGAGTCCGCCGGCGACGGCGACATCATGCCGTGGCAGCGCTCGGCTAAGCTGGGCGAGGAGCGCGTGCCCGTCTACGTGAACCCCGAGATGGAGGCCGATGCGCTTCTCGGCCTGTACTTCGAGGAGAAGCTGGTCGAGAGGAACCTCGAGCTTGTGGCTGCGCGGTTTGACCTCACCCCACGTGATGTGCGGCTCCTTGCCTTTGTGCGACTTGGCACGGTCTTCTCGGGCCGAGAGGAGCTGGCGGACTACTGCGGCTTCTCTACGCTCCAGCTGGCGCGTACGCTGCAGCGTTTGCAGTCAAAGCGCCTGGTCACCGTGGAGACGCGCGTAGAGCGCCCAGATGCGGGCGACGAGGCTGCGGCCGTTGTTGCCGCGGCCCCCGGTGCCATCGCGGCCACCGGGGCAGCGAAGACCAAGCTACTCCTGATCACGCCCACCGAGCAGGCGCAGCCCGTGATGGAGGCCATTGTGCAGGCGCTTCGCGACTGCGACCGCGTGCTCTGCTCGTCCATGGACGAGGACGAGGCCAACCGCTACAGGAGCGACCGCATGAAGGCGCTCGAGAGCATCCGGCGCACCCTGGCGTAGGGCGTCGGCACTTCTCGGCGCGAGGCTTTTATCGGCACCGTTACGGCTCGGGCCGGTCGCGCGGGATTCCCGCACGGCCGGCCCGTTTGCAACACATTCGGCTCGCCACACATTTGGAGTGCGATTGTGTATCAACCTGCGCGCGATACAACTTCGGGTGCGAATCTGTATCCGCGCGCCTGGCGCAACACGTCATCCAGCGCAGCGCCAGGCGCCGAGAGGCCCTTCCCTACTCCTGCGCGGGAACCTCGGGCATGACCTGGTCGACGTAGCCGCGGATGATCGAGCAGGAGTTGCGCATCGCGCGACGCTCGTCGTAGGAGAGGTCAATCTCGAGCACGGCATCAATGCCGTTGGACCCCACGATGCAAGGCGTACCTGCGGAGATACCGCTCTCGCCGTACTCGCCCTCGAGGTGTACCGAGAGGGGCAGCATGCGCTTCTCGTTGTGCAGGACGGCGGTGATGATCTCGGCGACAACCGAGGCGATGCCAAACTCGGTGCAGCCCTTGCCGCCCACGATCTTGCTGCCAGACTCCTTGACCATGCGCTTGACCTCGTCGAAGTCGATGTTGGTGCCGGAGTGGTGGTTCATCGCGAGGTACTCGCGCAGCGTGATGGAGCCAACGGTCACGTGCGAGGTGGGGATGAACGAGGAGTCGCCGTGCTCGCCCATGCAGAAGGCCTGGATCTGCTTGGCGTCGACGTCGATGATGCCAGAGAGGATGCGGCGCAGGCGCACGGAGTCGAGCGCGGTGCCGGTGCCAAAGACGTGCTCGCGCGGCAGGCCGAGGTTGCGGTACAGGTACTCGGTCACAATGTCGGCGGGGTTGGAGACGCTCAGCACGATGCCGTTGAAGCCGGAGTCGCGCACGGGGCCAACGATGCCCTCGAGCACCTTCATGGTGCCGCCGAGCATGTCGAGGCGCGTCTCGCCGGGCCTGCGGCTGCGGCCGGCGGTGAGGACGATGAAGTGGGCGTCCGCGCAGTCGGCGTAGTCACCAACGCGGATGGTGAACGAGTCGCCCATGCCCGAGGCAAGGTCCTCGAGGTCCATGACCTGGGCCTCTGCGGCCTCACGGTTCACGTCGAGAAACACGATCTCGTTCACGAGGTGGCGAAACATCAGGCACAGTGCAACGTGGCTGCCAACGCGACCGGCGCCGATAATGACAACCTTGCGCGTCTGGTATGGCTTCTCAATGGACATTGCTTTCCTCCTTGATGGACGGACAACTACTGTGCAACTACTCACCAAGGGGAAATGATACGTCACTAGAAAGCGAGCGGGCGGCCTCGCGACCGTCCGCTCGCCGACATGTTTGAATGAGTCGGGGAACCGCCCTTCTGGCAGCCCGCGCATGAGACAAAGGGAAACTAAAGGGAAACTCCCTTTGTCTCATTAGTCGCGGGTGAGCTTGCGGTGCAGGCGGTGGGGCTTGGATGCCTCCGGGCCCAGGCGACGCTCGCGGTCAGCCTGGTAGGCCTCGAAGTTGCCCTCGAACCAGTGCCAGCTGCCGGGGTTCTCGTCCGTGCCCTCCCAGGCCAGGATGTGCGTGGCCACGCGGTCGAGGAACCAGCGGTCGTGGCTCGTGACCACCGAGCAGCCGGGGAAGCGCTCAAGGGCGTCCTCCAGGCTCTCGCTCGTCTCGGTGTCGAGGTCGTTGGTGGGCTCGTCCAGCAGCAGGAGGTTTCCTCCCTGGCGAAGGGTGAGGGCAAGGTTCAGGCGGTTCCTCTCGCCACCGGAGAGCACGCCGGCAGGCTTCTGCTGGTCCGTGCCCTTGAAGCCAAAGGTCGCCACGTAGGCGCGGCTGGGGATCTCCGTGTCGCCCACGGTGATGTAGTCGTTGCCGTCAGAGACAACCTCCCAGACGCTCTTCTTAGGGTCGATGCCGGCGCGCATCTGGTCCACGTAGGAGAGCTTGACCGTCTCGCCCAGCTCCAGCGCGCCCGAGGAGGGCTGCTCCTGGCCAACGATCATCTTGAAGAGCGTGGTCTTGCCCACGCCGTTGGGGCCAATCACGCCCACGATGCCGTTGCGGGGCAGGTCAAAGGAGAGGTCGTCGATAAGAACGCGGTCGCCAAACGCCTTGGTGAGATGCTCCACCGTAAGCACCTTGGCGCCCAGGCGCGGGCCCACGGGAATCTGAATCTCGGAGAAGTCGAGCTTCTTGGTGGCCCTTGCCTCGGCCTCCATCTGCTCGTAGCGCTCCAGGCGCGCGCGGTTCTTGGCCTGGCGCGCCTTGGGGCTCTGGCGCACCCACTCGAGCTCGGAGCGCATCTTCTTTGCGCGCTTGGCGTTCTCGCGACCCTCGGCCTCCAGGCGGGCGGCCTTCTTCTCCAGGTAGGTGGAGTAGTTGCCCTCGTAGGGGTAGAGCTGGCCGCGGTCCACCTCGCAGATCCAGCCCGCCACGTCGTTCAGGAAGTAGCGGTCGTGCGTGACTGCCATGACGGCACCGGGATAGTTGTGCAGGAACTGCTCGAGCCACAGCACGCTCTCGGCGTCCAGGTGGTTGGTGGGCTCGTCGAGAAGGAGCAGGTCAGGCGCCTCGAGCAGCAGGCGGCACAGCGCCACGCGGCGACGCTCGCCGCCGGAGAGCTGGGTCACCGGGGCGTCCGGGTCTGGGCACTGCAGGGCGTCCATGGCCTGCGAAAGCTGAGAGTCCAGGTCCCAGCCGTTGGCGGCGTCGATCTCGTCCTGGAGGCGGCCCATCTCGGCCATGAGGGCGTCAAAGTCCGCATCCGGGCTGGCCATCTCCTCGCCAATCTGGTTGAAGCGGTTGACCTTGGCAATCACGTCCGAGAAGGCCATCTCGATGTTCTCGCGCACGGTCTTGTCCTCGTCGAGGGGCGGCTCCTGCTGGAGAAGCCCCACCGTGTAGCCCGGCGTGAGGCGGGCCTCGCCGTTGGAGACGTCCTCGAGGCCGGCCATGACCTTGAGAAGCGTTGACTTGCCCATGCCATTGGGGCCAACCACGCCAATCTTGGCGCCGGGATAGACGCCCACGGTGACGTCGTCGAGAATGACCTTCTCGCCCACGACCTTGCGGGCCTTGTACATCTGGTACACGAACTCTGCCATTGCTGCTCCTGTCTGGGGCCAAACGTGCCCTTGGGTGGGGGGGTGCCACATGCAGCGAGAAGGACTCGCCACGGGCGTGCGTGTGCCCCCATTCTACGGGAGGGCGTGCGGGCGGCCCCGCGGACAGCGGCGCGCAGGACCGCGCCCTTCAACGTTTATGCACAATCGGATGCCGCTGCATGCCCAAAACCTGCGGTTTCGCCCATGCGTGCATCTTTTCTGTTACTACCGGTGGCACAATCGAGGGGGATGGGATACACCTGTACGGCCGCGACCGCTCTGGCGGCGGGCATGGTGCAAAGAGAACTGAGGGGGATTCATGCCAGAGGCAATCCGCAAGGTCAACGTTATCGGCCACTTGCATCCGGACACGGACAGCATCTGCGCCGCCATTTCCTACGCTTACCTCAAGAACCAGATCGACGAGCCGATCTACGAGGCAAGGCGCGCAGGCGCCCTCAACCGCGAGACGGCATTTGTGCTCAAGCACTTTGGCTTCGAGGAGCCGCCGCTCATCACCTCGGTGACGCCGCAGATCAAGGACATCGTGGTGCAAAAGCAGCCTGGCATCGACGCCGAGATGAGCCTCTTCGCCGCCTGGAACATGATGCAGGACACCAAGGTGGATACCCTCTGCATCACCGATGAGGACAAGCACCTCGAAGGCCTCATCGCGGTGAAGGACGTTGCCAACGCGAACATGGACATCTTCGACACCGCCATGCTCTCCGAGGCCCAGACCTCCTACAAGAACATCATCGAGACGCTCAACGGCACGCTGCTTCTGGGTGACCCCAACGGCCGCGTGACCAAGGGCAACGTGCGCGTGGGCACCACGCCCGAGATGATGGAGGACACCATCAAGGCCGGCGACATCGTGCTGGTCACCAACCGCTACGAGACACAGCAGTTCGCCGTCGAGTGCGACGCCGGGTGCCTGGTCATCTGCTGTGGTGCCAACGTGTCCAAGCGCGTCATTGCCTCCGCCGAGCGCCACGGCTGCACCATCATCACCACTCCGTACGACACCTTCGCCGCCGCGCGCCTCATCGGCATGTCCGTGCCGGTGCGCGCCAAGATGCTGCGCAAGGGCATCCTGCAGTTCTCGGTCAACACGTCCGTGGACGACGCGCGCAAGATCATGGCAAAGTCGCGTCACCGCTTCTTCCCCGTCATCGACGAGGACGGCTCCTACTTTGGCCTGGTGAGCTCGCCTAACCTCATCAACATCAAGCGCAAGCACGTCATTCTCGTCGATCACTCCGAGCGTTCGCAGGCCGTGGACGGCCTTGACCAGGCCGAGATCATGGAGATTCTCGACCACCACCGCATTGGCACCATCGAGACAAACGCACCCGTCTACTACCGCGCCGAGCCCGTTGGCTGCACCTGCACGATCATCTACAGCGCCTACGCCGAGGCCGGCGTGGAGATTCCGCCCAACATTGCGGGCCTCATGCTCTCGGCCATTCTCTCCGACACGCTCACGTTCCGCTCCCCCACCTGTACGGCCAAGGACCGTCACGCTGCCGAGGAGCTGGCCAAGATCTGCGGCGAGGACATCGAGACGTACGCCGACTCGATGTTCGAGGCCGGCGCTGACCTCACAGGTCGCACCGCCGAGGAGGTCTTCCACCAGGACTTCAAGGTCTTCAGCCGCGGCAACGCCAAGTTTGGCGTGGGCCAGGGCAGCTACATGACAAAGAATAGCCGCGTGGCTGCCGAGAACCTCGTGCGGCCGTTCCTCGCCGAGGCCGCCAAGGCCGAGGAGCTGCCCATGATCTTCTACATGTTCACCGACGTTAAGTCGCAGAGCACCGACCTCATGATCTATGGCAACGGCGCCGAGGACGTGGTGGCGCAGGCCTTTGACGTCACGCCCAAGGACGGAATGGCGCTGCTCAAGGGCGTTGTGAGCCGCAAGAAGCAAATCATCCCGCCCATCATGGCAACGCTCCAGAAGATCGACGAGGACGATTAGCAATTCTCGCCTGCGCTTGATGCCGCCCCGGCCGCCGATATGCTGGCGACCGGGGCGGTTGCTTTTCTCGGCGTGAGGTCCTTCTCGGCACCCGAATGTGTATCAACCTCCGCGGGCTACACGTTCAGCAACGAGTGTGTGTCGGGCACGCCGCCTTCCGGCGCCGGTGCTCCGGCTGCCGTAGAATGGTGAGTGGTCCTTTGGCGCCGCACCCGCGGCGCACCCAGCCCACACCCAGCATGAAAGGTGGCCTCGATGGTCTCGCGCATCTACGTTGAGAAAAGGGACGGATTCGACGGGGAGGCGCGGGCACTCAGCCACGAGCTGCGGCACATGCTGGGCATCTCGTCGCTCACAGGCCTGCGCATCATCAACCGCTACGACGTCGAAGGCATCTCCGAGGAGCTCTTCGAGCAGTGCGTGCCCGTTGTCTTCTCCGAGCCCCAGACCGACCGAGCCACGCGCGAGATGCCCGAGGTTGCGGAGGGCGCGCGCGTCTTTGCCGTGGAGTCCCTGCCCGGCCAGTTTGACATGCGCGACGCCTCGGCGGCCGAGTGCATCCAGCTCGTCTCTCAGGGCGAGCGTCCCACGGTGAGAAACGCCAAGGTCTACGTGCTGGAGGGCGAACTCACCGACGACGACCTTACAGCCATCAAGCACTACGTGATCAACCCGGTCGAGGCGCGCGAGGCGTCGCTCGAGAAGCGCGAGACCCTCGCAACCACGTACCCGGAGCCCGCAGACGTCGAGGTCCTGGACGGCTTCCTCGACCTGGACGATAAGGGCATCGAGGACTTTGTGCGCGACCGCGGCCTGGCGATGGACGTGGCGGATGCCAAGTTCTGCCAGGGCTACTTTGCGCGCGAGGGCCGCGTTCCCACCATCACCGAGATTCGCATGATCGACACCTACTGGTCCGACCACTGCCGCCACACCACCTTTGGCACTGCCCTCACCGACATCCAGTTCGACAACACCCAGGCAGCGGCCGCGTTCCGCCGCTACATGGACATCCGTCACCAGCTTGGCCGCGATAACAAGCCCGTCTGCCTCATGGACATGGGCACCATCGGCGCCAAGTGGCTCAAGCACACGGGCCAGCTCACCGGCCTCGACGAGTCCGAGGAGATCAACGCCTGCACCGTGAAGGCCAAGGTCGACGTCAACGGCCAGGACGAGGATTGGCTCTACCTCTTCAAGAACGAGACGCACAACCACCCCACCGAGATCGAGCCCTTTGGCGGCGCGGCCACCTGCATTGGCGGCGCCATCCGCGACCCGCTCTCGGGCCGCAGCTACGTGTACCAGGCCATGCGCGTGACCGGCGCAGCCGACCCCACGGCGCCGGTTTCGAGCACGCTTCCCGGCAAGCTCCCGCAGCGCAAGATCTGCCGCACGGCTGCCGCCGGCTACTCCTCCTACGGCAACCAGATCGGCCTTGCCACTGGCCAGGTCTCCGAGCTCTACCACCCCGGCTACGTGGCCAAGCGCATGGAGATCGGCGCCGTGGTGGGCGCCACGCCCGCGGACCACGTGCGCCGCGAGTGCCCTGCCCCGGGCGACAAGATCGTGCTTCTCGGCGGCCGTACCGGCCGCGACGGCATCGGCGGCGCCACGGGCAGCTCCAAGGCGCACAACGTGGAGTCGCTCGAGAAGGACGGCGCCGAGGTCCAGAAGGGCAACGCACCCACCGAGCGCAAGCTGCAGCGCCTCTTCCGCCGCGGCGACGCGTGCCGCCTCATCAAGCGCTGCAACGACTTTGGCGCCGGCGGCGTCTCGGTTGCTATTGGCGAGCTTGCCGACGGCCTTCTCATCGACCTTGACCGCGTGCCCAAGAAGTACGACGGCCTTGACGGCACCGAGCTTGCCATCTCCGAGTCGCAGGAGCGCATGGCCGTGGCGCTGGCCCCCGAGGACGTGGACGAGTTCCTGGGCTACGCGCGCGAGGAGAACCTCGAGGCCACGGTTGTCGCCGAGGTCACCGAGGAGCCCCGCCTGCGCATGACCTGGCGCGGCAAGACCATCGTAGACGTGAGCCGCCAGTTCCTCTCGTCCAACGGCGCGCCCAAGTCCACCTCGGTGCGCGTCTGCGCACCGCACGAGTACCACCACGAGTGGGCCGGCGACACCTTTGCGCAGAAGATGGTCTCGCTGGTGAGCGACCTCAACGTGGCGTCCAACAAGGGCCTGGCCGAGAGGTTCGACTCCACCATTGGTGCCGCGACCGTGCTCATGCCGTTTGGCGGCAAGACGCAGCTCACACCAGCGCTTGGCATGGCGGCGAAGCTCCCCGTGGACGGCGAGACCACCACGTGCTCGGGCATGGCGTGGGGCTACAACCCCTACCTCATGAGCGAGGACGAGTACACCGGTGCCTACCTGGCCGTTGTTGAGTCCGTCTCCAAGCTCGTGGCCATGGGCTTCGAGCACAAGAACTTCTACCTCACGTTCCAGGAGTACTTCGAGAAGCTCCGCGACGACCCCAAGCGCTGGGGCAGGCCCACGGCCGCACTTCTCGGTGCGCTCATGGCCCAGCTCGACCTGGGCATTGGCTCCATTGGCGGTAAGGACTCCATGTCCGGCTCGTTCGAGGACCTCGACGTGCCGCCCACGCTTGTCTCGTTTGCCACCGGCCTGGGCAAGGACGACCGCGTGACCTCGCCGGAGTTCAAGCACGCCGACGACCAGGTGATCGTTGTGGTGCCTGAGTACGCCGACGATGGCATCACGCCCACGGCGGAGTCCCTTCTCGCCGCGTTTGACTACGTCGAGAAGCTCATTGGCTCCGGCGTCTCGCGCGCGGTGAGCGCGCCAGGCTACGGCTGCATGGCCGAGGCCATGTTCAAGATGTGCGTGGGCAACTTCATTGGCCTGCGCGTGCGCCCCGAGTTCACCCAGGAGGCACTGCTCAACCCCGCGTACGGCAGCTTTGTGATCGAGCTTGCGCAGGGCGCCAGCCTGCCGGAGGCACCGAAGGGCGTGACCGTTGCGGCGTTTGGCCAGACGCTTGCGGAGTACGCGCTCTACGCCTGCGGCGAGCGCATGTCCATCCTGAACGACCTGCAGAAGCCCTGGGAGAACGCGCTCTCTGGCGTGTATCCGTACCTGGGCAAGGCCGAGGGCCCGGCGTGCGCGCCCATCTCGTTTGATGCCGAGAAGGCCGGCATCACGCCCACGCGCCACACGGCCGGCGCCAGCTTCGCCAAGCCGCGCGTGGTGATCCCCGTCTTCCCGGGCAACAACTGCGAGTACGACTCCGCGCGAGCGTTTGAGCGCGTGGGCGCCGTGCCAAAGACGGTCATCGTGAACAACCTCACGCCGCAGGCGGTCTCCGAGAGCGTCGACGCCATGGTGCGCGCCATTCGCGAGAGCCAGATCGTCTTCATCCCCGGCGGCTTCTCCGGCGGCGACGAGCCCGACGGATCGGCCAAGTTCATCGTGGCATTCTTCCGCAACCCCGCCGTCACCGAGGCGGTGCGCGACCTGCTCCAGGCTCGCGACGGTCTCATGCTGGGCGTCTGCAACGGCTTCCAGGCCCTCATCAAGCTTGGGCTCGTTCCCTACGGCGACATCGTGGACGCGCGCGAGGACTCCCCCACCCTCACCTTCAACCCCATTGGGCGCCACCAGAGCCGCCTCGTGCGCACACGCGTAGCGTCGACCATCTCGCCGTGGCTCTCCAAGTGCAAGGTGGGCGACGTGCACAACATCGCCATTAGCCACGGAGAAGGACGCTTTGTGTGCACCGCCGAGGAGCTGGGGCGCCTCGAGGCGGCGGGACAGATTGCCACGCAGTATGTGAACGCCGACCGGGTGCCGTCCATGAACCTGCGCTCCAACCCCAACGGATCCTTCATGGCGGTTGAGGGCCTCACCTCGCCCGACGGCCGCGTGCTGGGCAAGATGGGCCACACCGAGCGCAGTGGCGCGGGCCTCTACAAGAACGTGCCCGGCAACGCATACCAGCCGCTGTTCGAAGGCGGTGTGAGCTACTTCGCGTAAGCGCAGCCAGAGGGGGTTACCGCAGCCGGCCTCCCCCGATGGTCGAAGAACATCAAGGACACGACCCTCGGGGGAGGCCGGCTGCGGCCCCTCCGGGGGTCGCTTCCTTACCTGCTGACGTGTCTGGCGGAGCTTCCGGAGGCTGCGGGGCTGCGGGGCTCGTTTTAGACATTTTCGAGAGCTTCTCGGCCCCAAAACGTCTAATTTCGGCCCCACAGCCCTGCACGCGCTGTCTGCGAACGACAAGCACGCCGCGTATACTGGTTCGCCGGCTACGCGGGAGGAGCAACATGGCACGAGAAAACGGCACAGAGTTCCACATGGGAGAGCAACAGGCGCGCTTCCTTACGAGCACGTGGGGAGCCCTGCTCGCAGCCGCGTTCTGCTGCCTTCTCTGGGGATCGGCGTTCCCTTGCATCAAGATTGGCTACGCGCTGTTCGACATCGCGGGCACCGACACCGCGTCCCAGATGCTCTTTGCGGGAACGCGCTTCCTTCTTGCCGGGGCGATGGTCATCGTCTTTGTGAGCATTGCCAGAAGACGCCCGCTGGCGCCAAAGCGCACAGACGTAGGCGCCATCTGCCTGCTTGCGCTTTTCCAGACCTTCGGCCAGTACGCCTTCTTCTATCTGGGACTTGCGCATGCTGCGGGAACCACGAGCTCGGTCATCGAGGCGAGCGCCAACTTCTTTGCCATTCTGCTCTCGGCGCTGGCGTTTCGCCAGGAGCGGCTTACCGGCAAAAAGGTAGCGGGTTGCCTGTTGGGATTTGCGGGTGTGGTCCTCATCAATCTTGGTGGGAGCCTAGGCAACTTCTCGTTTTCCTTCTCTCCCGACGGCGAGGGGATGATTCTTCTCAGCGCACTTTGCTCGGCAACGTCATCATGCCTTATCCAGCGGCTCTCAAAACGGCACGACCCGGTGCTGCTCAGTGGGTGGCAGTTTGTGGTGGGCGGACTTGGCCTCATGGCGATGGGTGTGGCAGGCGGCGGAACGCTCTCGCCGACGGGGCCAAGCGCACTGCTCCTTCTCGCATACATGGCGTTTATCTCGGCTGCAGCGTACAGCGTATGGTCGCTCCTGCTCTCTGTGAACTCGGTCTCGCGCATCTCGGTCTATGGGTTCATGAACCCTGTGTTTGGCTTCGTGCTCTCTGCGGTGCTTCTCGGCGAGTACCAGCAGGTTGACCCCGTGCGCTCCATCTGCGCGTTGGTGCTGGTGAGCGCCGGCATTGTGGTAGTCAACCGCGTGGGCGCACGTGCCGGGAGCGCAACGAGCACCCCCGGAAGCGAGAAGCACTAGGGGCCAGCTTCCGAACCCGTACAAACCCTTCCGTTCGCCGGCTCGCAGGCGATTCCCTGGGACTTCTCTACGTATAATTGAGTTACGCAATGCGAAGGGAGTCCCCATGGAACGCCTCGTTAAACGACGCACTGCCCTCGCCCTCCTCGGTATGCCCGCAGCGCTCTCGCTTGGCTCGGTGCTCACGGGCTGTAGCAAGAACGCGCAGGATAGCGCGCTAGCCATCTCTGCCACGGACCTCACTGCAGACGTAAAGGACGCTGCGCTCACGCAAGAGCCCATCGCTAATGCCCTCACAGATCAAACGACAACGCACGCACTCTTTGACTTCACTTCTCGCCTGCTTCAGGGCACCTATCCCACAGACCAGCAGACAAACGTGCTTGTCTCTCCCCTCTCGGCGCTCTTTGCCCTGGCCCTCGCGGAAACCGGTGCCGCAGGCGATACGCTCTCTCAGCTAGAGACCGCAACGGGCATGGATATCGACTCGCTTGCGACCTATCTAGGTGCTTACGCCCGTCGCATCTCTGGCGAGGACCTCTACGATACGCAGCAGAAGGGCGACGTCCTTGCCCTTAAGTGCGCTAACTCCATTTGGCTGAGGTCGTCAGATGACCTCAGCGTCTCGGATGTTTACCTCGCCACCTGCAAAGGCACCCTTAACGCGCAGGCGTTCTCGGCACCGTTCGATTCCACCACCGCCGACGATATCAATACCTGGGTCAGTTCCAAGACTGATGGCATGATTGACCAGCTTGTGGATCGCATCACCGCAGACGATCAGCTCTTTCTCATTAACGCCCTGGCCTTTGACGATGCCTGGCAAGAACCGTATGAGGAAGGAGACGTCCAGGGCGACACCTTCACGACCGAGGAAGGCGACGAGCAGAGCGTTCGCATGATGCACTCGTACGAGACGACCTACCTCGAGAACAACCTTGCAGAGGGCTTCCTGAAGCCCTACAAGAACTACAGCTTTGCCTTTGTCGCGCTACTCCCCAAGCAGGGCGTGCATCTCGCAGACCTCGTGGTGTCGCTAGACGGCACATCCCTGCATGACCTGATTGCGAACCCAATCTCCAACATCGAGGTCTCCGCCGGACTCCCCAAGTTCTCGCTTGATTACCAGACCACGCTCAACGACCAGCTGGCAGCCATGGGCGTTCGCGATGCCTTCGATCCAAAGCTCGCCGACTTCTCGCGCATGGCTACCCTCAAGGACGGCAACATTGCCATAAGCACCGTGCTACAAAAGACCTTCATCGACGTAAACGAGACAGGCACAAAAGCGGCAGCGGTTACCGCAATTGGTGTGTCCTGTTCAACGGCAACGCCTGACGAACCCGAGGTCCGGGAGGTCATCCTAGACCGACCCTTCGTTTACTTCATCATTGACAACATGACCCTAACGCCACTGTTTGCAGGCGTAATGGCAAGCATGGGGTAGGCGCTTGAGCCTCGCCGGCGCGACTCCCACATTGTCCTCGGGAATCACTTGTAGCCCCGGCAAACGAATGAATGAGCAACGTGGCGATCTTCAATTGCATCGAACTCGCCTTCGTTACATGAATTGGTCCGCGATTGCATCGAACTAGCCTTCGTTGCACGCCAATTCTGAGGAAATGCCCGTCTGGCAATTTACTTTGATAGTTTATGCATGGCTCTACCTGCGGATTTTCATGCAGCGCAGCAGACGACTACTCAAGGGGTCCGCGAAATGGCGTGCAACGAAGGGCAGTTCGGCGCACGAAATCCTCTCGATGTGTAACGTAGGGCAGTTCGATGCAGCCATCAGACGAGAATGGCGACTCCGTAACCCAAGGAGAGACACCTCCGCCAGAATAACGTGCAGCTTCGTCACGAAAAGAGGGCGGACCGAAGGCCCGCCCTCTCAAATCCGTTCGTTCGAGTACTCGAACGCCCGAAGCTAAATCCTCGCAACCCCGCTCTTGCGCGCAGCGTCGGCCACGGCTGCAGCAACGGCGGGCGCAACACGCTTGTCGAAGGCACCGGGGATGATGTAGTCCGCCGCACGGTGCTCGTCGTCCACCAGGCCGGCGATAGCGTAGGCAGCGGCCTCCATCATGTCGTCGTTGATGTCGCTCGCACGCACGTCAAGCGCACCGCGGAAGATGCCGGGGAACGCCAGAACGTTGTTGATCTGGTTGGGGAAGTCCGAGCGACCCGTTGCCGCCACGGCCGCGCCGGCTGCCAGCGCCTCGTCGGGCATGATCTCGGGCACGGGGTTCGCGCAGGCAAAGATGATGGGGTCCTTGGCCATCGAGCGCACCATGTCCTGCGAGACCAGGTTGGGCTTGGAGACGCCCACAAAGACGTCCGCACCCTTGAGGGCGTCGGCGAGCGAACCCTGGACCTTCTCGGTGTTGGTCCAGGTGGCAACCTCCTGCTTCACCGGGTTCAGGCCATCGCGGCCCTCGTAGATAGCACCCGTGTGGTCGCAGATGATGATGTCCTTCACGCCCATGCGCTTCATGAGGCGAGCGATGGAGATGCCCGCGGCGCCGGCGCCCGAGAAGACCACCTTGACGTCGCCGAGATCACGACCGGTGAGACGGCACGCGTTGATCAGCGCGGCGCATGTCACGACCGCGGTGCCATGCTGGTCGTCATGGAAGACGGGAATGTCGCAGGTCTCCTTGAGGCGACGCTCGATCTCGAAGCAGCGCGGCGCGGAGATGTCCTCGAGGTTCACGCCGCCAAAGCTGCCGGCGAGCAGCTGCACGGTGCGCACGATCTCATCCACGTCGTTGGAGCGGATGCACAGGGGGAAGGCGTCCACGTCGGCGAAGGTCTTGAAAAGGGCACACTTGCCCTCCATGACGGGCATGCCCGCCTCGGGGCCAATGTTGCCCAGGCCGAGAACCGCGGAGCCATCGGTCACAACGGCAACCAGGTTCCAGCGACGGGTGTACTCGTACGAGAGGCTCGGATCCTTCTGGATCTCCAGGCAGGGAACGGCGACGCCCGGCGTGTAGGCCACGGCAAGCTCCTCCGGCGTGCTGATCTGGGCCCTGCTCACGACCTCGATCTTGCCGTGCCACTCCCTGTGTGCGTCAAGTGCGTGCTGCTTTGCATCGTCAGCCATCTTGGCTCCTTTGACATTCGAGGACACTTACACGACCTGTCTATCTTAAGCCTTCGCGCGGCGTGCCAACTCGACCCCCGCGGCCTATACTCCCAAGAGAAATCACTCGACCAAAGGGGTTGCCATGGCACAGAGCGTCCTCATCAAGGACACCACGCGAGAGGAACGCGAGGAGATCGTGCGCCGCGGGCTGAGCTTCTGCGGCGACGGCTCGTGCGAGCAGTGCAGCGGCTGCTCGATGGGCGTGGGCTCGATCGACGCCATGTACCAGCCCTACATCGACGGCAAACTCGAGCTGGCAGAGGTCAACATGTTGCACGCCGCAACCACGTTCACGCTGGGCGGCGGGCGAAGCGCGGACGCTGCATCCACCGAGCCGCCAGCGTCCGCATCCAGCACCGAGACGAGCAAAGAATAGTCGAGGCCCCATGCACGCACGCACACCCAAGCACTTTGTCCTCGAGGAGCGCCTCGAGCGCTACGCGGACTTCATCGAGCCTGCACCACAAGACTATGCTGGCCGCTGGGCGGAGGCCTGCTACCCCCTGGGCGGCACCTCCGCAGCAGGCGGAGCGGCGGGCGCCGGGCGCTTTCGCGAGGTCCGCCTTGACTTGGGCTGTGGCAAGGGCGCCTTCACCGTGGAGTCCGCCCGTCGCGAGCCGGACGTGCTCTTCCTCGGCATGGACGGCGAACCGCTCTGCATGGCCTACGCCGGTGGCCTTGCCGCAAAGAGCGGCCTTGAGAACGTCGTCTTCCTCGCCTGGGACGGCCATCGCGTAACCGAGGCCTTCGCCCCCGGCGAGCTCTCGTGCATCTACCTCAACTTCCCCACGCCGTTCCCGCGCAAGCGCCAAGCGCGCCGCCGCCTCACGGATGCCACCTGCCTCATGGAGTACCGCCGCATTCTTGCACCGGACGGCACGCTGCGGCTCAAGACGGACAGCCGCCCCCTCTACCTCTTCACGCTCGAGGAGCTTGCCGCCGCAGGCTATCAGGTGCTCTGGACAAGCGAGGACGCGCGCGCAGACTTCCCCAACGACCCCACAAGCGGCTACGAGGAACGCCTTGCTGCCAACGGCGCCAAGGTCTTCGCGCTGGAGGCGACGCCCGGACCAGAACCCGCGCACTTCTCGCCCACTCCCCAGCGCGGTCTGGTGGAATACCTCCCCCAGGATCTCGAGAAGCTCGACTACGTGCCCCTGGGCATGGAGGCCACAGTGTGGAACATGCGCAACCGCGAGGCAAAGCTCTGGGCAAAGGGCCACAAGGGCAGCGGGACTGCTGGCAGTGGCGAAAAGGCCAACTAACGAGAAACGCGCCGCCCTGCAGCAAGCAAGGCGGCGCAGCTAGAAGTCCGTATCCTTGGCGCCTTTATGCCGTGGGGCTGGCCCAGTGTGCGGCTACGCAGGACTGCGGCGCAGGCACAAAGCCCTCAAAGATCACCGGCGCACCCTCGGCCTCGGAAGCCAGCATGTCTCGCTCGCTGCGAATAGTCCACGTGACGAGCTTGCCGCCGAGAGTCCCGCACACCAGGCGCACCGCGGGCTGCTCGCGGTCGTCGAAGCGGTACGCAATGAAATCCGGCTTGGTGGCCACGTTGCCGAGAAGCGCGGTTGCCCCCACGCGCAGCGGCAGCGGCAGGGCCTTGGCGCTTGCACCGGCGTCGTCCGCGAGAAAGTCCATCGAGAGCTGCCCACGGATGACCTCGGGGCGGTTGCGGCGCAGCCACACCAGCACGGCGGGATCGAAGCTCTCGATGCAGTAGCGCACGTCAAAGGTGTCCAGGCACTCCATGACGCGACTGGTGAGAAGGTCAGCGTTCTCGCAGTAGGTCTTGATTTCGATGATGAGCGGCGCGGGCATGGATCCCCTACCGTCCCACTCGAAGATGCGCAGGACCTCGCCAAGCGTGGGAATGCCCTGGTCGGTCCCGTTGAGGCGGTACTCCTCGAGCTGCGGGCGCGTAAGCTCCTCGACGGTGCCCTCCTTGCCCGTCATGCGCTTGAGGTCGGAGTCATGGATGACAACCAGGCGGTCGTCAGCGGTGAGGTGCACGTCAAGCTCCACGCCAAAGCCGTACTCGCGGGCGCGCCTAAAGGCGGCAAGCGAGTTCTCGGGGGCGCCAAGGGAGTCGTCGTGGAGGCCGCGGTGTGCATAGCGGTAGCGCGCAAACTCGTTCCAGCGCTCGTCAACCGTCTTGTTGCCCGTACGGGGTGCCATGCCATACACGGCAGCAGCCCCAAGACCTGCGGCAATTCCGGCAGCGAAGAGCGCCGGATGCTTGCGAATGATGCAGTTTGCCATCGACAATCCTCCATCCAGGCGTCGACAACGCCAGGCACGCCGAGCTGGCGGCACGCTAGTCGACATCGAACGATTCGAGCCCTCTTTTCTCGACCAATTTCGAGTCTCCGTGGTGCACGAACAGCATTGTAACGAAGCTTGCGGCAACAAACACCGTGGCGTAGATGAAGAGTGACCGGTAGCTCACGTTGTGCATGAGCCAACCCGCAGCGATGGGCGTGACAGTCTGTGCGGCCATCGAGAAGGTGTAGTAGAGCCCCGTGAACTTGCCTGTGTCGGAGCCCTTGCACATCTCGACCACCATGGGCAGCGAGTTCACGTTGATGCCAGCCCAGCCCATGCCCAGGACGATCATCACCACATAGAGCGCGGGCGAGAAGCCCATGCCGGCAAAGGTCCAGGCAGCGCAAAACGCAAAGCCTCCGCCGAGAAGCACAATGCCGCCCTGGATGGTGCGCTTGCGCCCCACGCGACTGGCGATGGCCCCCACGGGAATGTACGAGACAATGGCGCCCACATTGGCCACGATGAGGCAGCGGCTTGCCTCGCCCAGCGCCATGCCCCACTCCGCCTGCGCATACGTGGTAAACCAGGTCTCCATGGCGTTGTAGCCAATAAACCACAGAGCAATGGATGCGAGAAGGAAGCCCAACGAGCGCCTAACCAGCGCGGGGAGCACCTCCTTGCCCGTGGCGGCGTCCTTCTCGACAAGGTTCTCCTCGGGGTGCTTTGCCTCGTATGCCGCGACCTCGGCCTCGAGCTTGGGCTCCTTTACGGTGAGAAACACAACGGCCACCGAGACCACCATGATGGCAGCAACAATCACAAAGAGCGGCAGGTAGTCCACGTGATCGAGGCCGGCAATGCGCCCCTTGTTGTAAAGCACGGAGGCAATTCCCAGGTAGATGATGCCGCCCACAGCACCCATGAGGTTGATTATCGCGTTTGCGGGCGAGCGCAGCGGCTTGGGCGTGCAGTCGGGCATAAGCGCCACGGCAGGGCTGCGGTAGGTGCCCATTGCAACAAGCACAAAGAGCAGAACGCCAATGAACGCGGCGAGAAGGGCACCCGAGCCGTCCGCATAGTACGCGTTGTCGATGATGGGCAGGAAGATCATGCCCACCACGGCAAGCGCCGTTCCCACGAGGATGAAGGGCATGCGACGGCCCAGACGACTGTGGCAGCGGTCCGAGAGCGAGCCAAAGAACGGCAGGAGGAAGAGAGCAAGGACGTTGTCGGCAGCCATGATCATGCCCGAGAAGGTCTCGTCCAGATGGAACGTGTTCGTGAGCATGAGGGGAATCACGCTGTTGTACATCTGCCAGAACGCGCAGATGGAGAAGAACGCAAAGCCGATAAGGACGGTCCTGCGCACGTTGAGTTTCACGGGTGTCCTCCTAACGCCGGTATTGCCGCACATCTTTGATGCTAGCTGGCGAGAGGGACGGAGGTGCCGTCGGCCGCCGGCGGTCTGGCAGGCGGCGCCCCTCTCGCCCGGCGGCGCCCGAAGGGCCCTTTTGTACGGAATCCCTGCGACAACTCACGCTCCGGCGCCATTTTGACGCCGGAGGGCGCGTCTCGTACGGAATCCTGTCTGAAACCCACGTCCCGGCGCCGTTTTCTCGCCCGAGAGAAGATTTTCTCCGCTCTCGTCGGCGCAAGCCCCATCCGCGCCGAATCCGCTGTGCGCCGACACCCGCGGGTGATACTGTAGAAACTTGCACACTCAGGCTCCCACCCAGGAGCTCTTAAAGGAAGGCCGTAAACGATGCCCAGAATCACACCAGGAAACAGGCTTTACCTGTACAAGCTTCTCTCGACCACCCTTGGGACCAACCGCCAGGCACTTCTCTCGCGCGTCGAGGAGGTGCTGCTAGAGGACGGCATTGCGCCGCAGGACCTTGGGCAGGAGGACATTCAATCGCTCATGGAGGCGCTTCCCGAGTTCGTTCGGCTCACCGTCTTCAAAAAGGGACGCGTCTACGCAACGATTGTGCCCAACGAGGAGTACGACGGCTACCTCGAGCGCGCGGGACAGTCTGGCTCTGGCAACGCCGGCGAGAAGGGAAGCAAGAGCAAGCCGTGGAAGCGTCGCAAGGGCTCGCACGACCCCAAGCCGACAAAGCCGCGCCACGTCGAGAAGGCCGAGGCCAAGCCGGAGCCCGCACCGGAGCCGGAAGCTGCGGCCGAGCCAGAGCCGGCATCCGCGTCGGAGCCGAAGTCTGAAACCATAACCGTGCCGGAAGCCGCGCCGGAGCCGGAGCCCACGCCGACGCCAAAGCCCTCCCCTGCCGACGAGACCCCCAAAGAGCCAAACGAGCCGCAGGTAGAAGCCACAGAGGCCGAAATCCGCGAGCAGCCGGCACCCGAGACGCCCGCCGGCTCTGGCATTAACCTCACCATCACCTATGACCCCTACGAGGACATGGAGGCGGACCTCGCAGCCGCTGCCCAGGCACAGCCCACGGCGCCAACACCGGCTGCAGCCCCGGCGCCCGTCGCTCCGGCACCTACGCCCGTCTCGGCACCTGCACTGGTAGCTGCTCCTGCCCCCGCACCTAGCGCGCAGCCCCTCCCCCACCAGAACCTCCCCGAGCTCTTCTCGGCAGAGGTCCACTGCAAGGACGAGCTTCTCCGTGTGCTCTACCAGAAGCTCCCCATCGACGCCGATGTCACTCGCACGCTCGACGAGGACTGGCGCGTGGCCCGCTCGACCGGGACCCTCTCGGGCACAAGGAGCCGCGTCACGTTCCCGCTCCGCTACCTCCACGAGGATGGCTCCGGCCCGGTCGAGGTCACAATCCGCCGCACGTCACGGCCAACGTCCGGCAAGCAGTGGAGTCTCGCGCTGGTGGATGGCGACGACGGAACCGGTGCGGTTCACGAACAGGTTGGCCTTGAGGGCCTCCCCGCGGCTGACGAGGGCGCGTGGAGCGACCTCTCCGGCGCGTCCCAGCAGGGCACGGGCGCCGCGGCAACAAGCCCACTTCGGGAGTTTGCGCAGTTCGCGGTCATCGGCTCCTGGGAGCGCACCCTGGGGACGCTTGCCACCATGGCAGCGCCTGAGCGCTGGAACTTCCCCGGCGAGGGCGTGGGTGGTCCCTCTCGCTACGGCATCCTGCGCGAGTACCTCACTGTGACCTTCCATCGTGCCGTTGAGCAGGGACGCATTGTCACGGCAACGGACAGCTCACTCGCTGCTTTTAACACGGGGCTGCTCACCCCCTTTGGCGAGGACGTCTACGCAGTCTTCTCGCCCAACGCCGGCGACATACCCTGGAAGCTCGACGGCTTTGCCACCACGGGCTCGGGGGAGTTGGGCGCTCGCCTCGCGGCAACGCTTCCCGAGCTGCCGCAGCCGGCAAGCTACCTCGAGCGCGTCGAGGACGTTGTCTGCCAGCCGGGACACATGCTCATCCTTGACACCGAGGCGCTTCTCGGCGAGAAGGTCGGCCGCCTGCCGCGGGCATTTCTCGCCGAGCAGCTGGCGGGAAGTCCCGAGGCCTCGCGCCTGCTACGAGACGCCATGGACGCCGGCGACGGCCGCCTGGGGCGTACTGCCTGCCGGGAGTTGGCACGCGCCATCAAGGCAGACCCCAACCTCTATCGCCACATGAGCCGCGCGCTCCAGGATGCCACGACCCTCTCGCTGCGCCTTGCACAGGCAAGCTACCGCATGGCGGCACCTGCGTTCGACCCAGCCACGAGCACCATGCGGCTCCTGCTGCCGCTCTGCCTGGTGGACGATGGCGTGGCCGACTGCGCGATGTCGCTTGAGCTCATGCCGTCCGGCGCGTATCGGGGTGCAGCGATCCTCTCGCTGCCACGCGCCTACGCCTGCGCGCGCGTGGTGAGCCGAGACCAGCCCGCATGGCTCTCGCCGGAAATCGTTCTGTAGCCTTGCTCGGGTAGACTGGAACCACAAAGGCAACGAAGGGCAGAACCTAGACTGCGCTGGAGGCATGCATGTCGAAGATCGAAATGAAGACCCCGCTCGTCGAGATGGACGGCGACGAGATGACCCGCATCATCTGGCAGATCATCAAGGATGAGCTTATCTGCCCGTACGTCGATCTTAAGACCGAGTACTATGACCTGGGCCTTAAGCACCGAGACGAGACGGGCGACCAGGTGACCGTCGACTCCGCCGAGGCCACCAAGCGCCTGGGCGTGGCCGTAAAGTGCGCGACCATCACCCCCAACGCGCAGCGCGTGGAGGAGTACCACCTGCACCAGATGTGGAAGAGCCCCAATGGCACCATCCGCTCTATGCTCGACGGCACCATCTTCCGCGCACCCATCGTGGTCAAGGGTATCGAGCCCGTAGTGAAGTGCTGGAAGCGCCCCATCACCATCGCCCGTCACGGGTATGGTGACGTCTACAAGAACGTCGAGTACCGCGTGCCCGGCGCCGGCAAGGCCGAGCTGGTCTTCACCGACGCGGAGGGCCACGAGGAGCGTCGCCTGATTCACGACTTTGATCAGCCAGGCGTGATCCAAGGCATGCACAACGTGGACTCCTCCATCGAGGGGTTCGCGCGCAGCTGCTTCGAGTACGCGCTCTCCACCCATCAGGACCTGTGGTTCGCCTCGAAGGACACCATCTCAAAGATCTACGACCACCGCTTCAAGGACATCTTCGCCGACATGTACGAGAACGAGTACCGCGAGCGCTTTGAGGCAGCGGGCATCACGTACTTCTACACCCTCATCGATGACGCCGTGGCTCGCATCATGAAGAGTGAGGGCGGCTTCATCTGGGCATGCAAGAACTACGACGGCGACGTGATGAGCGACATGCTCTCCTCGGCATTTGGATCGCTTGCCATGATGACCTCGGTGCTGGTGTCGCCCCACGGCCAGTACGAGTACGAGGCGGCACACGGCACCGTGCAGCGCCACTACTACAAGTATCTACGCGGAGAGGAGACCTCGACCAACTCGGTGGCCACAATCTTTGCGTGGACCGGAGCGCTCGCCAAGCGCGGCGAGCTGGATGGAACGCCAGAGCTTGTAGACTTTGCCAAGCGCCTTGAGCGGGCGACCGTCAAGACCATCGAAGACGGCCGCATGACGGGCGACCTCGCACGCATCACCACGCTGGAGAACCCCACCAAGCTCAACACGCATGACTTCATCCTTGCCATTCGCGAGGAGCTTGAGGCTGGCGCATAGGGTCGTATTGCCAAGTGATGCCAGGAGGGGGCGAAGGACAACAGCCTTCGCCCCCTCTTTTTCTCTCTGTCGCATCCGGACGAGTTACCGGACATAGCCTGACATAGGTTTACGGTTGGAATACGCCAACTCCAAGGAATAACGTGCCGTCGAAGTCGCCCACCATCGCTCTTCCCAATGCCCCCTGTCAGCCACGGCATCTACCGTCCAGACGCAGCACCGCAATCGGAGCGCTGCCCACTGGCGAGATCCTTAAAGTTCGTTTGTATCCCAAGAGACGCCCGTCAGCTTCCATGACTTCCAGTCCGCGACTGGCCCGGATACGCTGAATTGGTACATATGCGGAGTGTAGTTTCCATCCCACGTTGGCGCATCGAATGCCCTGACGCGCTTGCTGTCAAAGGTAGACGCAACGTTATAGGCTGGGGTTCCGTACTTGGCAACGAGCGACTGGTCACCGTTGGACGCCTGGTCAATGACGGTTGCAAGAATGTCGGGAGCCCAGACAGGAGTTGCCGCGTCGATGGTCAGCGTGTTGTGCGCCGCTCCGGCAGGCTTAACAAACAAGATGGGAGACGTTGGCCGCTCGATGGGGTTGTCGGTCACAAAATCAATCCTGCCATGGTCGGCGGTCACAATGACCGTGGTGTTGTCATAAACGCCAAGCTCCTTGAGGTCATTCAGATAGGTCGAGACGATCTTGAAGGCACCTAGCGCCTGCTGGTCGTAGGTGGTTTCCCCATCCACATGCTCTGCTTGGGCGTTCATGGTGTAGGGGAAGTGGGCTCCCTGTAAGTGTATGAACCGGAACGAGCCAGCCTCACCATCATTGCTGATTGAAAGCCCCCGCTCATTCAACTGGGCATAGAACGACGGGTCATCGAAGTTATAAGGAACGTCACTGAGGTCATCCGCATCGTCCTTGGGAAGGGCCATTCTCTGATTGAGCTCATCGGTGTAATACCAGAGGAAGGGCTTAAACATCCACGGAAGGTCCCGATACAGCGCAGCCTTGTACAAGACCCGGACTGTGCCCTGCTCGTTGAGGCCGCCCGAGTTGCTGCCAAGAGGATGGACGTTCTTTGCAATCCCAGCAAAGGCATTTGGGTCACCATGGCTAACCGAACCCGAGTCCGAGTAAACGCCAATGTCATAGCCCAAATTCTTGATGTCGCTGAGGTACGTACTCCTACCCACAGAGGATGTAACGTAGTCTTGAAACTCCTCGTCTGCCTGTGGAAGCTGTCCCGTAAGGAGATACGAGCAGCCATACCGCGTGGGGGCAAGAGAGCCAACGGAATTCTGGTACCACGTGAATCCTTCGAAGGAATCGAACATCGACGGATTGTCCGCATACACCTCTTCGAGATACTGCGTGTCGGTCATGTCCAGAACGAGAACCACAACATTGTGTTTGTCCGAGACGTCAAAGAGACCCTGCTCGGTATAGGAGCAATCCTCCTGCTCGGCGACCGGATTCATCGCGGGGCTCACCCAGATGGAGGCAATGGCTGCTGCCTGGACTATGATGAGCACCGCAGCGACCGCAGTGTTTGCCAAGCGAGAGACGTTTGGCTTCTTAACTGCAAGCACAACAGCAAAGACAATTAGCGCCGTCCACACCAAGGCATCCTCAAGCATCGGCAGGTTGTACTGCCCCCAGTCCACAAGGTTGCCGTTCGTACTCGGGAGCGATCCGTTGAGAAACATCGCTTGCAGGTAGCCGCCAAGCGCCGCAGTCACGACAAGAGCAAGCACGACATCAAAGACGCGGCCTCTGAGCACCGATACAACAAGAGTGATGACGGCTGCGACAAGAAGGGCGGCACGTACAAGAACAGGCCATGCAACGTCCAGTCCATACGTCAGATCGGCGGTGTTTCCAGCAAGCAGCTCAAATGGGGCAACGACAAAGTACGTGATGACCAGGGCAACGGAAACCACAAACGCCAACAGAAGCCTCTTGGGCCACTTGATTCTGGCCTCGGTATTGGGTTTGGCGTGCGCTCCACCGGACTTACCAGCAACGGAGGTACCCCTCATTTGCAAACGTGCCGCCGCGTCGGCCGCGGCCTTGCCGGAGGGGTCGATGCGGGAGACCTCGGGCTCGGCCACGCGCCCCGCCCCCTCGTCTATGTGCAGGAGCCTCATGAGCGCCTTGCGGGTGCGCCTGAAGGCCACGCCCAGCACCGCCGAGAGCGCCACCGCCACGGCGGCCAGCGCCTGGATCGTGTAGGTCATGACCGAGGGGTCCACGTACGCGAGGGCGGGCTCTGCCGGAACCAGCACCCACACGGCCACAAGAGCCACACCAAACAGCAAATCGCACAGCGCGAGCATCGGTGCGACCTGACTTATCGTCTTTCTCAGCACGACATTCCTTCCACGTTTCTGCCAGCGCAGCGTCAGTGCCAGATGCGCTTGGCGTCATCGTCGGTGATAATCCATTCGTTTCCGTCAAGGTGCCAGTTGGAGAAGCCCTGCGAGTCGCCAGAAATCTGGTACTCACGCCAGCTGGTGTCAAGCTTGCCGTTGCTCGTGGTCATGAGGTAGTAGCGCAGACGGTCAGCGGGGTCATTGCGGTCCTCGATTGCCTGGTTGAACTCACCGTAGTGGTCAAGGACCTCCTGCGAGGCACCCATGCCCTTGAGCATCGTGGCCTGAAGGTCGTAATGGCTCACGGACTGCTGCGAAATCTGGCACGGAACCGAGTCTGCCTCGGCAGACTGCGCCGGCTTCACGAAGATGATGGGCGTCGAGACATCGTTAATCTCATCGGGCGTGAGGTACCAGGTGCCGTGGTCAGCGGTGATGACCACCGTGGTGCTGTCGTAGAGCCCCAGGCGCTTGAGCTCGTCGAGGTAGGTGCGAACAATCTTGAACGCCCCCACCATCTGGGACTCCCAGTCGCTGGACTCCGCGACCTTGTTACCGTTGGCATCCATGATGTATGGCCAGTGCGTGCCAATGAGGTGGATGAAGCGGAACGAGGCATCCTCGTTGTTGATGGAAAGCCCGCTCTCCTTGAGCTTCGCGAAGTACGCTGGGTCGTCCATGGCATACGGGGCGAGGTCCGGAGACGTCCCACTCGTGCTGCTTACCATACCCTGGTTGATCTGGTCCGTATAGAACCAGAAGAAGGGCTTGGCAATCCAAGGCATGTCACGATAGCACGCGCACTGATACAGAATGAGAAGCGTACCTTGCCAGTCAAGCGCGTTCTTAGCGACCTCCGATGTGCTCTCGAAGTTCTCGGCACGCTCTCCCAGATACTCGCTCCATCCATCAATCCAGTCTGCGGTGTCGGAGTAGATTCCTGTGGTGTAGCCCTGGGCAGCCACGTCATCAAGGAAGTAGCTGTCTGAGTACATAGACGAGAGGAAATCCGCTGCGTCCTCCCCTACCTGCGGTCGTGAGCCCGTGAGCAGCGAAGGAATGCCATAGCGCGTGGGAATCATCGAACCCGTGCTGTTCTGGTACCAGGTGAAGCCATCCAGACCCTCAAACATGTTTGGGTTGTCGGCATATGCTTTTTTGGCATCGGCGGTGTCTGTCATGTCAAGCACAAAGCACACCACGTTCTTCTTGCCCGACACGTCAAAGAGGCCCTTCTCGGTGATGGAGATGGACTCTGGTTCGGATTCCGCCTTGGTCACGATGCCCACGATGCCCGCAACCTGGACAATGATGAGGGCAGCGCTCAGGGCCGCAGCAGCAGCCCTCTCAATGCGCGGACGCTTGAGCGCAAGCGCCACAAAGGCAACAACGACACCAGCCCACACAAGCAGGCTGACGGTGGTGATGGTGTTGTACTGGGTCCAGTCCACAAAGTTGCCGTCGGCGACGGGCAGGCTCGAGTTCATAAAGAGCACCTGCGCGTAGGCGCCCACGCCAAGGGCCACGATGACGGCGAGAATCACCTCAAAGGCACGACCGCGGAACGCCGAGAGCACAAAGCCGCTGACAACGGCCAGGAGAAGACCAGCCACGACCACGATCTGCCACACCTGGCGGACCCCAAAGAGCAGGCTGTCGGAGCTGCCGGCAACAAGCTCGAGCGGAGCCACCACAAACACCGTGAGGACGAGAAAGACGCAGGCGAGAAGCGCAAGCACGATCCGGCGGCGCCACGGCAGGCCAGCCCGGCGCGGCTCGGCACCACCGCGCGCGTTGCCGCCCGCGGCTGCAAGCGCCTCTCGTGCCGCCGCGTCGGCCGCGGCCTTGCCGGAGGGGTCGATGCGGGAGACCTCGGGCTCGGCCACGCGCCCCGCCCCCTCGTCTATGTGCAGGAGCCTCATGAGCGCCTTGCGGGTGCGCCTGAAGGCCACGCCCAGCACCGCCGAGAGCGCCACCGCCACGGCGGCCAGCGCCTGGATCGTGTAGGTCATGACCGAGGGGTCCACGTACGCGAGGGCGGGGGTTGCCATCGCCGTGAGCAGGCAGGCGCTTACAAGCACAACCCCCAGGGCATCCCATGCAACGACACATGCCTTGCCCAGCGCTCGGCGCCAGTCGCCCATCCCCAGAGAACGTCTACTCATCCTGCTGACCGCCCATCTCTGCCGCCTCGGCACCAGCCGCGGTAATGTCCTTGCCCTCCTGCTTTGCGAGAATCTCGCCGAGGATGTACTTGCCGGCCGCCTCGCCGCCGTGGCCAAGGTTGTAGATGAAGCCGCCGCGGATCTGGCGAATCCTGTCGTTCCAGGACGAGGAGTTCGTGACCATGTCGTCGATGACGTCCTCGAGCTCGGAGAGGTCCTTGGGGTCAAGCGAGCGGCCAATCTGGTTGCGCAGCGTGATGTCGGTGGGCGTAATGCCAACCTGCTCGTAGTCCGGGTTGATGACCTTCATTGGCGTGTCGATGAAGAGCGACGGCTTGAGCGTGGTGAACGAGAACTCCTCGGCAATCGTCGACCAGTCGGTAATCAGCACATCGGACTCGAGGATGGAGCCGTGGCCGGAGAAGTCCGCCTCGATCGTGAGCTCGTCGGGGCTCACCTTGGAGTAGCGCTCGACAAGCGCCTCCCAGCGCGGCCGGTAGCGCTTCACGTACTCGGGGTGGGGACGAAGGATCACGTGGTAGCCGTGGCCAAGCAGGCGGCTGAGCATGTCGTCGATGCAGGTGTCGAGGATGTTGTCCGTGTTCCACGAGGGCGCGATGAGGATGATGGGGCGCTCGTGCTTCTCGTGAGGCATCTTCTCGTAGTCTGCCATCTCGCGGTCGAGAAGGTCGTAGCCAATCTCGGGGACCTTCTTCTTCTGCGTGTGGTAGGCCTTCTCCATGGCGCGGATCTCTGCCTTCTGGTGAGGGCCAACGCACATGATGGTGTCGTAGTTGTCGTACTCCTGCTTTGTGCCCGTCATGTGCATCGAGGTCATGTGGTGGCACATGTAGATGTACTCGATGTCCTTGCGGATGTAGGAGCGCTTGATGTAGTACACGTCGAGCGCGCCAAGCGAGGTCACCACGACGTCGGCATCCATCTTCATCATGAGGGTGATGAGACGCTTCTGGTCGAGGAAGTACGGGATGAGGCGCGGCTCGCGCTTGGCGATGTCAAAGACCTGGTCGTTGGGGTCACTCGTAAGGTAGTGGATACGCACGTCGGAGTTGTTGAGCAGCCACTCGATAGCACCCCTAAAGTACTTGTAGAAGCCCGAGCTCTCGGAGTAGAACACCAGGTGCTTGCCGTCCACCTTGAAGAAGCGCTTGTAGTCCGCCTTGGCGCGACGGGCCAGCGGGTCTGGCTGGTACCACTTGCGGTCACCCTTGGTGGCCTCTTCGATGGCGTTGAACTCGTCGCGCGCGGCGTTGAGGTCCTCGTAGTCGATGTAGTCGCGCGGCTTCACGATCACGTTGCACAGCATCTGTACCACAATCGAGAGCAGGTTGGAGCACACCCAGTAGAAGGCCATGCCGCACACCACGTAGAAGCCCAGGAAGAGCGAGAGGGCGATGGAGAGGCCGTTGGTCATGTTCTTCTCGGCGCGGGACTGCTCGCGCTGCAGGGGGTTGATGTGGTTGGACGCCCAGCCCATGATCACGGCCGAGAGGCCCGCGAGCAATGGCATGACGAGCGACGCGCCGCCGTTCTCGATGGGCACAAGGCCGAGAAACTCGGTGCCGGGGGCGCCGGAATCCGTGATGGAATGGATGACGTCGACCAGGCCAAAGAGGATGACCACCTGGATGGCTAGCGGGATGAGCGAGAGCAGGGCATGGTAGTGCTTCTCGTGATAGAGCTCGTTCTGCTTCTCCTCGATGGTCTCGCGGTCGCCATAGTAGCGGCACTTAATGCGGAACAGCTCGGGCATGAGCTGCACCATCACGATGCTGTTCTTCTGGCACCATACCGAGAGCGGCATGAGGATGACCTTGGAGAACAGGGTGAAGAGAAAGATTGCCGCCCACCAACTACCGGTGAGGTCGTAGGCTGGCTGCACGATAAGCGAGAAGAAATTCGCTAGCGCCTCGAACATTATGCAACTCCCAGGGTTTTCAGCTGACATTGGGACCGTGCTACCTTACCACGCGTGAACGCCGCAATTACCTTCTCCTAACATGCTCACGAACCTGCTATGCCGCACGACGCACCGCATGCGCTGCGTTATCCTCATGGCAGGTGGAGGCGCATCGGGAGGGGCACACATGGCTTTGGGCAATACCGTGTTGGTAGGGCAGTCTGGCGGACCAACCGCGGCGATCAACGCGAGCCTGGCGGGCGTGGTTGGCGCCGCGCGCTCAGCCGGTCTTCACACGGTGGGCATGCGCTACGGCATCCAGGGGCTTCTCGACGGCCGCACCGTGGACCTCGATGAGCGCCTAGCGGGTCCTTCCCAGCTCGAGCTTCTCTCGCACACGCCGTCGAGCCACCTGGGAAGCTGCCGATACAAGCTGCCAGACCCCTCCACGGACGAGACGCCCTACCGCACGCTCTTCCAGCGCTTCTCCGAGCTTGGTGCCCGCGCGGTGCTCTACATTGGCGGCAACGACTCCATGGATACCATCGCCAAGCTCTCTCGCTACGGCGAGGCCACGGGCTCAAAGATCCGCTTTGTGGGCGTGCCCAAGACCATCGACAACGACCTCATCCTCACTGATCACACGCCGGGCTACGGCAGCGCAGCCAAGTTCATTGCCGCGACCATGGACGAGCTTACCTGCGACGCCGACGTCTACGACCTCAAGAGCGTTACCTTTGTCGAGATCATGGGCCGCGACGCCGGCTGGCTCGCGGCGTCTGCCGCGCTTGCTGGCGAGGCGGGCGGTCACGCGCCAGACCTGGTGCTCCTTCCCGAGATACCGCTTGACGAGCAGGACCTCCTCCAGAGAATCGCGGGACTTCTCGCCGAGAAGAATACCGTGGTCGTGGCCGTGAGCGAAGGCGGGCGCACGGCAGACGGCACGCTTATCTGCGAGCGCGCGGGCTCCACGGCGCGCGTCGACGCGTTTGGGCACGCGGCCGCGCTCTCGGGCACGAGCCGCTACCTGGCAGACGTTGCCCACCGCGAGCTGGGGTGCAAGACCCGCGCCGTGGAGCTGTGCACCACGCAACGCTGTGCGTCACACCTGGCAAGCCAGACCGACCTCACCGAGGCGGCCGGCCTTGGTGCCCGCGGCATGAACGCAGCCCTGGACGGCGCCTCGGGCGTCATGAGTGCGCTCACGCGCGTGTCCGACGCCCCGTACGAGGTTCGCTACGAGCTGGTCGACGTGAACCGCGTGGCAAACGCCGTGAAGGCTGTACCAGCGGAGATGATCCGCGAGGATGGCATGGGCATAACCGAGGCCTACCTGCGCTACGCCCGTCCGCTCATTGCCGGCGAGCCGTCACTCTCGTTTGTGGGCGGCGTGCCGGCCCACGTGGCACCGCTGGCGTAGCAACAGAAGCGCCCCTCTCGGCCAGGTCGAGAGGGGCGCTAGTAAACGGTGTTCGCCGCGCGCGACGCTAGAGCGCCGCGCGGTAAATCTCAACGATGTCGTCGGCCGTGAGGGGCACGAAGCTGCCCTTGCTGCCAGCAGCGGCCTTCTCGGCCATCACGCGGAAGTTCTTCTCGTCATCGATGCCAACGGCACGCAGGTTGGCCGGCATGCCCATGGTCACAAAGAAGAACTCGCGCGTCTTTGCGATGGCGTCGCGCGCGAGGGACATGTCGTCGGTGCCCTGGAGGCCCCACACGTTGCGGCCGTACGTTGCGAACATGGGCGCGGTCTTGACGGATAGTACGTGCTCCATCCACGCGGGCGTGAGGATGGCCAGGCCCTCACCGTGGGTGATGTCGTAGAACGCCGAGAGCTCGTGTTCCATGGGGTGCACGCACCAGGCGTTGGCGGCACCGGCCTCGACCAGGCCGTTGATCGCATGGGAGGCTGCCCACATGAGGTTGGCGCGGGCCTCGTAGTTGTCCGGCTCCTCGAGCGCAATGGGCCCGTAGTGGATCATCGTACGGAGAAGCCCCTCGGCCATGCGCTGCTGGACATAGGCACCCGGCTCCATGGTGAAGTAGTTCTCGAAGGTATGGCTCATCATGTCTGCCGTACCCGCAGCCGTCTGGCGACACGAGACGGTGAAGGTGTACGTGGGGTCGAGCACGGACATCGTGGGCTTCATGCACTCCGCGCCAGTGCCCCACTTCTCGTTCTTGTCCATGTCCGAGATCACGGCGAACGGGTCCATCTCGGAGCCGGTCGCGGAGAGCGTGAGCACCGAGAAGATGGGGAGCGCGGCGGTGATCTTCTCGGGATGAATCACCAGGTTCCAAGGATCGCCGTCATAGCGGGCACCGGCTGCGACCACCTTGGCGCAGTCGATTGTGGAGCCGCCGCCAATGGCGAGAACCATGTCGACGCCCGTGGCCTTGCACGTCTCGACGCCGCGGCGAACGGTCTGGATGCGGGGGTTGGGCTCTACGCCCGAGAGCTCCTCTACCTTGACACCGACCTGGCCGAGAATGCGAAGCGCCTCGTCGTAGATGCCGTTGCGCTTGATGGAGCCGCTACCATAGCAGAGCAGGGCCTTCTTGCCGTACTGGGCAAGCTCGGCAAGGTGCGAGATCTGGCCCTTGCCAAAGTGGATGGTGGTGGGAATGTGGAACGTGAAGTTGTACATGCTGCTTCCCTTCTCGTACCGGTAGGCGCTCAACTGCAGGCGTCGCGTTGGTCCCATGGTAGCGCGTGTGGAACGGTGGTAGTGGTTCTCGCCGGTACGCAGCTTGCCCCGTTCCCCCTCGCCGCACGCCTTCCAGAAGCCGAATTATTGCGCGAAATTGTTTGATATTCGGTTTTCAACTGGGATAACATCAGCAATGCCAGGAATATCGCGCAATAATTCTGTCAAACAGGCTGGAGAGGCCCATGAACCTCACACTCGATCGCCTTAGCGCACTCGCGGCCATTAGGTCCATTCGTTGTGGCACCGCGCCCGGTGTACAAAATGGTCTCACGTCGCTGAGAAGAACCGGCATCGCCGCCCCGGAGCTCCCGGAGGGCCGAAAGCGGTGGAGCGCAAGCTGCATCGACCTTTCCGAACTAGGACTCGGGCGCGACGTGCGGATAAACCACCCCGTGGAGGTCGCCGTGCCAAGCGAACGCGACCGCATCCGCTCCAAGGCCTTCTCGTCAATTCTTCACACAGCCTTTCTCCCCAAAAACGCCTACATGGACGCAGGAAACGGCCTTCGCGTTGCCTCACCCGAGCTCGTCTTTGTGGAGATGGGCGCCGTGATGCGACCCGAGGTCCAGGCACTTCTCGGCTACGAGCTCACGGGGAGCTTCTCGAGAAGCCCCCTTGACCCTCGCAGCGGCGCCATTGCTTACGGCATTCCCCCCGCAACAAGCGTCGAGAAGATCGAGCGGTTCCTCTCGAAGTGCGATGGCAATGCAGGCGTTGCTCAATCCAGGCACGTCATTGAGTATGTGGCCAACAATGCTTGGTCCCCCGCGGAAGCCGTTATCGCAGCGCTCATCGCCCTGCCTCTCGAGTACCTGGGATACGGCATGGGACGCCTGGTGCTCAACGTCCGTCAGACCGCAGCCGACGAGCTGGCCCGCGCTGGTGCCCACAGCTCGCGCGTGCCGGACATTCTCGTCCCTGGAACATGCGTGGGCATCAATTACGATAGCTTCTACCACCTTGACCTGGACGGCGTCGTCGACGCAGCGCGAGCGTGCGCCCTGGCCCCAACCGACGAGACGGCCGCCGCCGCTCTTGAGGACGCCCGTAGATCGGTGCGCGAGAAGGTCCTTGATGACCTGTGCCGAAACAGAGAACTTGCAGCCCAGGGGCTTGTGGTTCTACCCGCTACGAGCGAGGACCTCTATCGGAAGGGCGGATTCGACGGGTTGATGCTCGAGGTGTTTCGAACGATTGAGCTGCTATCTGGCAGGGACATGGCAGAAAGTCGGCGCGCGCTGGCGTCGCGAGCCGTATGTGAGCGAAGGCAAACGCTCATCTGGTCGCTTCTCGCCTGGGAACAAGGGCGCAGCTATGCGCGCAAGCAGGTCGAACGCGAGCAACGCGGGCTCCAAAGAATCAAGGATCCCCAGATTGTCGAGGTGGACATGGTCATATAAGGGCCGGTCGCCGAGAGAAGCTAGACGACCTAGCGCCTTGGCCGCCTGGCGACTTGCCGCCAAGCACCTTGGCGGTCGCGCACAATGCACATGCATTGGCAATTATTGCGCGATTTTCCGAGCTGATTATTTCTTATCTGGGATGATGCCGTTCTCGCCAGAAATATCGTTCAATAATTGGAAGCCGACGGGTCCGGTTGGGGTAGGCTGCGGGTCCGATCGGGAGCTGACAGGCCCGCCGCCTGGGTCCGCTGCTGCACGCATAACGCTCACGGGGTCATTCGGGCAAGCGGGCATGAACGCCGCGCACGTTGCGTAGACTGTTCTCATCTGCACAGTTTGGCGACCCAGCAAGCGGGAGGCAGCATGAGCGAGATTGGCTTCCACATCAAGGAGGCGGGCGAGCTCTCGGACGACGAGTTCAACGCCCTGCGCCGTCACTACCTTGTGTACGCATGGGCCGAGAGGGACGAGCACCGCAACCTACACAAGGACCTTGACGCCATATACACCGAGATAGACGGGCTTGTCGCCCGAGGCGGGCTGCTGCCAATCGTGAACTCGCTCAACACGTGCGGGCGTATCGTGATCTTCTCGACGGAGTCCTCAACGCTGTCGCTACGCGAGTTCCAACAGGCCATGCTTGTGGAGGACAAGACCGTCCACCTGGTGCCCGAGGACTCTCCCAGCACCGCGATGCTTGACACCCTCACCCCCAACGACCTGCTCATTGTTGTGACCACGTCGAATGGCTTCGCCCGCAGGCAGCGTGCGGTCATCGAGCGGTGCCACGCCTACAAGGTCATTGTGACGGCAAGCGAGGACCCGGCGCTGCACGCCATCTTCGACGACGTGCTGGCCTTTGGCAAAGACGCGGACGAGGGCTCGTCACTCCACCGCATCTATGCAACGTTTGGGGTCACGTACTTCTTCGACAGGCTGTTTGCCCAGTACGCGCGCGCGTTTGACCCGCTGTTGTAGTCGCTACCTAGCGTGCAGCGCCCTGGTTGCCGGATGACTTGCGCGCGCGAGAAGAGCGCTTGGTGCCGGTTGAGGGCTTCTTTGCACCCGCGGAGGCCTTCTTGGCCGTAGCAGGCTTCTTTCTTGTTGCCGGCTTCTTCGCGGGTGCCGTGGTCTTCTTGGCCGGAGCGGCCGGCTTCTTGGCCGGAGCCGCAGTTGCCGGCTCCTTTTCCGACGCCTCGTCGAGCACCGCCTGCAGCCGAGCCTTTGCCTCCGCCTCGCGCGCACGCGCGACCTCAACGGCCTCCTCGGCCCGCGCGACCTCGTCCTCAGCCGCGGCCTGCTCGGACCTTGCGCTAGAGACAGCGGCCTCGGCCTCGCCGGCAATCCACTGCGCCGAGGAGAGCTCTGCAGCGGCCTTATCGGCCTCTACCTGGGCTTCGTTGCCTTTGCGGATGGCATCCTCAAGCAGTGCGGCAATACGGTCCTTCTCGGCCCACGCATCGCGCGCGGCAGCAGCAAGGCGCTCGGCCTCCTTGGCGTGCTCGGCAACGGACTGCTGCTCGGCCTTGGTGCGCTCCTCAGCCGCAGCCAGCGCGTCGTGCATCTGGGCAAGACGCTCCTTTGCCTGCTCGAGCCGCTCCCCCGTGCCCGCAACGTCCGCGCTGGCACTCTGCGCGGCTGCCCGCGCATCTCCCACAACGGACGCCGCGTGCCTGCGCTGCAGGCCACCCTCCTCGAGCAGGCACGGAAGCAGCTGCCTTGCCTCCTCCTGCCACCAGTTCCAGCTGTGGTCAACGTCGGCGCCCCAGTACTCAAACGTTGCGCCAACACCAGCGGCCTCAAGCTCGCCCTGGAGCGTCCGCTGGGTCTGGCCGCCCTCCTCGCCGGCGCCCGTCCCGCACACAAAAGCCAGTTGTAGTCCAGACAGGGCCTTTACCAGCAGTGGGTTGTCACCAAGCCCGCGCACCAGATCCACGGGCGAGAAGGCCCTCCAGGCGTCGGACATGGCGTCCCCCACAACCCACGCGGCGTCGTAGGTGCCCGAAAGCGCGAGAAGCCCACCGTAGAGGCTGGGCTTGCGAAGCATGGCGATGGTCGCATTGAGCGCGCCCAGGCCCGCTCCGACAACAATGGGCGCGCCGGCATCGGGCGCCTTGTTGCGCACAAGCTGGGCAAGTTCGTTCTCGACCAGGTCAAAGTACCCGCCAAGGCTTGTTAGACGGTAGTCCGCTGGGGCATAGCCCGCATACCAGCTGGCATCGTCGGCGGAGTCAACGCAGAAGAGCCGCACGCGCCCGGCGTCGATAAGCCCCGCCAGCGCGTCGACCATGCCGCCTTCCCCCCAGCTCGCGCACGAGGAGTCGCCCTCGGGAAACGCGATGACCGGCCGACCGGCCGTGCCATACTGCGTCACGTCAAAGTCCCCGTCGACACCCTCACGGTGCAGGGTGAAGTCCTTGGTCTCCATGTTGCCTCCGTCTCGAGTTCCCAATGCGTCTATTGTGCGCCATTGCTCCGGCCTTCTTCCCGAGCGGGAAGAGAGAGCGAGAAGACCTCGCGAACGGGGCGGGAAGGAGCGCGCGCTGCGTCCTTGTCGGCTACTTCCCCTCGCGCAGTTCGGGGAGCACCTTGCCCGTCGTGCGCACGAACTCGCTCAGGTACTTGTTGACCTCGGCGATCTCCACGCCTGGGTAGTCCCCCACGAGCCAGGAACGGTAGGTCTGCAGCACGCCGCCGGCAATGTAGTCAGTAAGCATGGCGCAGGCCTTCTTCTCCTGCTGCGTGTTCACGGGAATGCGCTGCTGCACCCACTCGCGGAAGCGGGACTCGAGCACAAAGACGAAGGACTCGATGCTTCTCGACTCAACCAGCTTGCGCGTAAGCTCCCGGTTCTGGTCGAGATACTCTCCCACCTGCGTGAGCACGGGCAGGGGGTCCTCAAGAAAGCCGCTCTCCACCGCCTGCGAGAGAAACTCCGAGATGGTGTCTGCAGTGTCTGCCATCACGGACCTCATGAGGTCGTCCACGTTATCGAAGTGCGCGTAGAACGTGCCGCGGTTGAGGTCTGCCTTACGGGCAACATCGGAGACCGTGATGCTCTCGTAGGGCTTCTCGGCCAGCAACTCCATGAACGCCTCCTTGAGCAGGCGTCTGGAGCGCTGCGCGTTCCTGTTCATGCCCTTCTCTGCCATATGTGCTCCCTCCAAGCGCAACAAATGACATTGTTAGTGTACAAGTCCGAACGAAATATGGCCGGCTTTGGCCCGAAGTTCTTCTGTGCACGCACACTAATTGAAGCCTGGAAGAAAATCACCACATGTTAGACAACGTACATGTGAGTAACATATACCCAGAGGAAGCGACAAGCGGATGAGAATGTTTTCTTCACGTGTGCTCTGCCGCAACGCTCCACCGCAAGAAGCAAGCCGAATGAAATCAGCCCTCCGGCGTCAATTGGCGCCGGAGGGCACGCTGTTGAGCAAATCCTGTCGACAAGGCCCCTTCGGGCGCCCGTTTTGCGCCAACGGCGAGAAAACCGTCAGCACCGCTGCAGAAAATCACAGCTCCGGTGCCTCATGAGACAAAGGGACTGTCCCTTTGTCTCATTTGGGGAGCTTGCCCTCGTCCTGGGCGCGGCGAATGGCCATCTCCATGTGCGCCAGCATGGGGCCGGAAGACGACGTATCCGGCAGGGGCTCACCGTGGAAGGAGTTGTCAAACAGCACGCTCATCACGTCAGTGAGCGGGCTCTTGTAGCCGTCGTCTGCGGCCTTGAGACCCTGCACGTCGTAGCCAGAGGCCTCAAGCGCAAACGCAATCACGCTCGTCTCAACGCCCAGGTCCGCTGCAACCTCGGGCAGGGTCTTCTCGGCGTCAACGTCCTCGATGCCCATCTCGGCAAGAAGGCCGGGAAGGTCCGGGTACTGCGCAATGAGCTTGCCCGCCGGCAGCCCAAGGTCGATGACGTTCTTCTCGTCCGCCACGATTGCCCCCTAGACCAGCTTGCCGTTGCAGTGGTCGACCATGTGCTGCACCATCTGGGCCTCCCAGCCGGTGAGGTCGCGACGGCGTGACACAAACTTGCCGTCGACCAGCTCATCGTAGGAGACCTTGACCTTGCCGTAGCGGGTGACCTTGGAAGGCTCGTCGTGCGAGAGACACCCCTCGACGGTGCGCGTGGCGTTGAGACCCATCATGATGCGGGGGTTGTAGAGCACGTGGGCGTTACCGTTGTCGTCGAGGTAGACCGCCACGGCCTTGGTCTCGCCGATCTGGTTGGCCGCCAGGCAGGCGCCGTCCTCGACGGAACGGAGGGTGTCGATGAGGTCCTGCGCCAGGGGCGCGTCCTCGGGCGTTGCGCGCTGGCACTTCTTAGAGAGGACGGCGTCGTCCTTGCAGAGCTCGCGAATCATGTTCGTTCCTTTCGGGAGGGCCGCTAGCCGTCTGAGCAGCCGCAGCCATTTTCAAGCAGGCCATATCTTAACACCTTGCGCCGCCTGACGAGAAGCCCGTGGCATGGGACTGGATGCAAGGTGCAAATTTCGATTGGTTAGCCGCCTCTAACCGATCGATATTTGCAGGTTTATCCCTCGCTTACATTTTTCGATCGGTTAGGCCCGCTTAACCAATCGAAAAATGCAGAGACGCGTCAAACGCATTCTCTGCATGAAAAAACCGAGCGGTTAGGTCACCCCAACCACTCGGAAAATGCGAGAAAGACATGTCGCCGGAGCCACGCAACCGATCGGCGAGAACCACAGGCCCCTAGTACTTCACCCAGGCGTTGGGGTCGCCGGTCTCCTTGGCGAGACGATCGGACAGCCTACCCTTGGGGCTAGCAGCCCAGATAGGCGCGGACTTCTCGGCCCATGCCGCAGCTGCCGCCTGCGTCTTGCTTTCGAGCTCGTCCACGTCCTCGGGGTGCACGTAGTCCGTGGACTTGGCACCGGTCTCGTGCACCATCTCAGAGAGCTTGCCGGGGTTATCCAGCAGCGGGCACGGACGCAGCATGTTGGAGTTAAAAGGCTGGTGCGCCTGGTAGCTCTTGAAGAGCGGGCTCTTGTAGCACTCGAGCAGGGTCTTCTCGAGAATGTTGGAATCGGAGTAGTGAATGAACGCGCACGGCTCCACGTCGCCCGCTGCATTGATATGCATGTAGCGACGAGCGCCGGCGATGCAGCCGCCCGTGTACTCGCCGTCGTTCCAGAAGTCCGCGAAGAAGATGGGCACGTTGTTTCGCCAGTTCTTCCGAACCTTGTCGTACATGCCGGCGCGCTGCTCGGCAGTGGCAAGAAGCTCCACGGGAGCACCAAGGCCAACGGGCATGTAGGTGAAGATCCAGGCAAAGAGAACACCCTTGTCAACGAGGAACTGGATGTACTCGTCGCTAGTAATGGAGTCGTAGTTTGCGCTGGTATAGCACATGGACGCGCCAAACGGCAGCTTGCGCTCGCGCAGGATATCCATGGCGTGCGTCACGCGCTCGAAGGTGCCCTTGCCACGGCGGGAGTCCGTTGCCTCCTCGAAGCCCTCGATGGAGAAGGCGGGCATGAAGTTCTTCACGCGGAGCATCTCGTCGGCGAACTTCTCGTCCACCAGCGTGCCGTTGGTGAAGGCCGAGAAGAAGCAGTCAGGGTGCTTCTCGCACAGGCGAATGAGGTCGTTCTTGCGCACCATGGGCTCGCCACCGGTGAAGAGGTAGATGTAGGTGCCCAGGTCCTTGCCCTGCGTGATGATGGAGTCAAGCTCCTCAAAGGTGAGGTCCTTGTGGTTGGCGTTGGTGTAGTTTGCCGCCCAGCAGCCGTTGCAGTGCAGGTTGCAGCGGGTGGTGGGGTCCATGAGGATGGCCCAGGGGCAGTTGCAGCCCTCGGTGTCGTTGACCTCGCGCTGGCGAGCGCCGCCAATGGTCACGGAGTTCACAAAGAAGTTGTGCACGAAGGTCTTGACGACGTCCTTGTCCACGTTGTTGATGATGTTGTCGACCAGGCGACGCCAGTTGTTGGTGGGATCCTTCATGTAGCCCATGACCATGTTGAAGAGCCTGAGCTGGGCGTCGTTGATGGAGTCGCCGGAGCCGGCAAACTTGTTGATGAGAGACTCAACCTTGGGCAGGTTGCCATCGAAGTCGTCGTAGAGCATGTTGACACCCTGGTCGACAGCGATGCCAATGGCCTTGGCCTTGATGGACGTAAACGCGGGCATGAGCCTCTCCTTCTCCTGCGGATAACCGCTCTCGTGGGACCGCTTGCACCTTCGCCACTCATGGCGCTCGGTGCTCGGCTGGAATAAAGAGTATCATCCTCCAATACAACCGAGATGATTCCAAATTTTGAAATATGTTCAAATCAAGCACGCAAACGGTAGGCATCATTCGAATCTACGTGTGCCGTTGCGACAAGGACATCGGCACACTCCCCCGCAAGGAAAAGCCTGCCAATTGCACCCCTCTTAAGGTAGAACGCCGTATAGAGCGGAACGCTCTCGATGCCCTCAGTCAATCCAAAGTTACGAGTCGACAAGCGCAGTGCACCTGCCGTCCAAGGTCGAGAAAGACGTAGTCGTCAAACACCGTCTTGGCAAACTCTCTAATGAGGTAGCTTTTGCCAACCTGGCGCGCCATTATCAAGCAGAGGCTTACGGGAACTGCGGGACTGCCATTCCATAAGAGTGCCCATCACATTGCGCTTCATATTCCGCCCCCATCTTGGTTTCCAGATAGAAGGGCATCACTTAAGTTGAGAAAAAAGTAATCAGCTACATTTTTATCTGTAGAAAAGTGTAACGGATTGCATTTTTCATCAGTTAATCCTGTTCGCGCAAATATCGCTATACGGATACCCAAGCAAAGCAGGGTTCTGCTCCGTCGAGTATCACCCCATTGCGTCACTAGCCTAGGGCACGCGCGTATCAAATTCGAAGGCATTGGTATCGCTGCGATATTCAGCAATGCTGTATTCAATGATTCTGTCGCACGCATCCAGGGTAGTAGTGGTAAATCGAAAGAGCGGGTCCCCCTGTTTCACATCAAGCAAGGCAGCAAGGCTCGAGTCGGCTTGCATAAGCTCAAGGCGTCGCTTGGCAACCATGGGAGGGTTGCCCTTGTCATCAAAAAATGCATAGAGCGATGCAGTCGAGAAGTCCACGTTATCTATACCGGGATACCGGTTGTAGGGAATGAGGCTCTCCACCAGAACATTCGGCGTGTCATTGGCGTAGCGAAGACGAACCAAGCGAAAGGCGGCATCCCCCTCTCTGATGCCCAACGAGTTGGCGATGTTCACTGTTGCAAGAGTCTTCCGGGCAAGGATAACTTTGGTCTTTGGGATAAGCCCATGCTCGTGAATCTCCTCATCAAAGCTACGGAGGGTCACGGCGAAACGCTGGTCAATTTTTCGGGCTCGGACGCATACGCCCCTACGCCCGCCCTTCTCGAGAACGCCCTCATCCATGAGCATCTGAACCGCTCGGCGCACGGTGGGCCTGCTCACACCATATGCGGCCGCCAGCTCCTCTTCGGAGGGAATAGTCTCTCCATCATGATAGGTCTGGTTATCTACAAGCTCTCGCAGGTCATCGTGAATCATCTTGTAGAGTGGATTCATGCTTGTCCCCCAACAACCCACATTCGCTGCTGCAGCGTATCTGACATTATTTATTACATATACTATATTGTTAATAGATAGTATCTTATATACTTGGCTCATTTCTTCCATACGTAATGTACATAACGTACATATTGTATGAAGCACTTATAGTCCGAGGGAGATTGGTCCGCATGCCATCGCAAAGCATTGTAGTAATCGTAATTATCGTATTCTTCGGCGTCATTGCCGCACACCTTACCGCATTGCGACTCATCAACTCGCACGCAACTTCCCTCTATCAGAAACGCAACGCTACAGATTTGAAGTCTTACCTTGAAAAATCCTACGTTCGAAGGCTCATGCCCGCCTACAACCACGGGTGTCTCATGCTCGCCGCATGCGACATCGCGGGAGATGCAAGTGGCGTACAAGAGGTTATCGACGATCTGTTGGACATTGCAGCCCCCGGTGCGCAGAGAAATGACCTTGCAGCCCGTGCCATAAATTATTATGTGAGCAAAGGCAATTCCCCTGCTGCGCATAGTTTTGTCAACCAACTGCGCATCAAGGGGGAAGCGACTCTGTGTGACGAGCTGGATAGGCTCGTGGAAATCGAACTCGATGGGTCAGACAAGTACCTTGACGAGATGACCTCCGCGCTCGAAGCAGCCGACTCTTCCACCAAGAAGCGACTCTATTCACTGATTGCAAAGCAATACGAAAACCGTGGAGATACTGCAAAGGCAAAGGCAGCCCGAGATGCAGCACGTACCTGCTAGTCCCTGGGCAACGGCTCGGGCATTGCAGTCGAGTCCGGTTCATTAACCGAAAACTCAAACGTATTGTTCCTGCCGCGATAGGTAGAGACTGAATACTCCACCATATGCCCTTCGGCATCACGCCCAAAGGTGTGGAAGTAGAAAAGCGGATCTCCAATGGGTACGTCCAACAGCGTAGACGAGGAAGGATCTGCCTTGATTACCTCAAGTCTGCGCGTCAACGAGTGGACCGGCCTACCCATTGACCTCATCTGGTGATAGAGCCCGACCTTTGAAAAGTCCACATCGGAAAGACCTGGATAGAAGTCGGCACGAATGTAGTTCTCCATGAACACATTAGGTGTGTCATCGACATAGCGCAGCCGTACGAGCTTGTAGACAAGAGCACCGTCGTTAAGCTCAAGCGCTTTGGCCACCTCGTGATTTGCCTCCTCTTCCTTGACGAGAATGGGCACGGTCTTCACTACCCTGCCAGCGGCACGTATTTCGTCCTCAAAGCTTTGGACACCCCGAAGCTTGGACCTATCCGTAGGAAGGCTCGCAATTCCGTCATCTTGGGTTGGTTTGGTGACCACGGTTCCCCTGCGCTTACGCTTGTCCAGGTATCCCTCATTGGCCAATATTTGAAGCGCTTGGCGTATCGTGGGCCTGCTTACTCCATATGACTTTGCGAGGTCAACTTCGGTAGGGATAACTTCGCCTTCGGCATAGGTGCCATCCTTAATCTTGGCGAGAAGGTCATCTTTTATTGCCGAATACAGCGTTTCCATGCCAGATACCCCCACCGAGGCACAATCGATGCTTTTACTGCTTGAATCGGGCCTATACAGACCAATTTTATGGCAACCAATTGATATAAGTCCTTACTTATCACTATCATTCTTTTCTACACTTTTCGATAAACACAAGGAAGGGGCTCCACAAAATGCGGCGCCCCTATTCCAAATACACCATGTCGGATATCTTTGCCTTGCTATAGCTGCCTGAGCTCCTTGAAGATATCCTGATACGGTCTCCCCTTCCCAAAGAGAGCGCTTGTTCCCAAAATCGCTCCATCAACTCCCAGCCCATTTACCTTAGCGATAACTTCAGGAGAACAAGCCCCGTCAATAAGAAGTTTGAATCCATACCGCTCCTTCTCGGCAGCGAACCGCTCAATCTTTGGTGTCACGTAATCGAGGTAACGCTGTCCGGCAAAGCCTGGGTTTACCGTCATGAGCAGCACGTAATCCACCACGGGAAGGCTGTCCTCCACGGAGGAGAAGCTTAAACCCGGGTTCACGGCTATTCCCGGGTGTGCCCCAAGCCTTAAAATCTTGAGCAGTGTTGAGTTGATGGCCAAGTCAGACTCAGGGTGTACATAGATAATGCTTGCACCAGCATGGATAAAGAACTCGCATGCATCATATGGATTCGTGACCATAAGGTGCGCATCACAGGGGACGCTTGAGCGTTTCGCAATGGCTTCAACATCGCCAAGGGAGAGCGCATAATTCGGCACGTAGTGGCCGTCCATGACATCAAGATGCATGATGTCGGCCCCAGCAGAACACAGACTGTCGACCTCCTCGCCAAGGTTGAGGAAGTCGGCACACATGAGCGATGGACAGAGAAGCATCTCGACCCTCCAATCTAGGCAGTTGTCATCATGCAGGTGAGATTGCCACTGATAACGACCTTCTCGCTTTGCGGTATGAGGAAGTGATCGCCCACTTTGACAGGAATTCCCCCTGCCATGCCAGAGCCTCTCACCACACTCACGAGCTCGTAGGTCGCCTCGTTGACCACGTATTCACCATCGCTCACCACAAGCTTCTCGATGCGGAACGAGTCGCTATCAAAATAAGTCACGCGCTCACAGCGACCGTAGGCATTTACAGTTGTTGAATACGACTCATGGTTGGCGGCGTCCCCGTAGTGAAGAGTTTCGATTGCCTTATCAAGTTGGAGTTCCCGCTTGTTGCCATTTACATCGGTCCGGTCATAGTCCCAGAACCTATACGTTACGTTGGTGCACTGCTGAACCTCGTAGGCAATCACACCCCCACAGCAGGCATGAAGGGTCCCGGCGGGCACGTAGACGAAGTCGTCCTGTCTCACGGTAAGATGTCGAACGAGGTCAGTCCAGCGATCTTCAGCAATGAAAGAGCGAAGATCCTGCTCATCCTTTGCGTTGTGACCAAAGACGATTTGAGAGCCCTCATCTGCTTTGAGGAAGTACCACGCCTCGTTCTTACCGAGCGAATATCCATACTTGCGTGCATGCTCAACATCCGGATGGACCTGAATGCTGAGGTCATCCCTGGGGCAAAGCATAGAGATAATAAGCGGGAACTCACGATTTGTATCACCAAAGAGTTCAGGATGTCCATTCCACAAATCGCCGAGCGTCATGCCCTTGTAGGGTCCGTTCTGGCAGATATTGGACCCATCGGGCTGTGCCGCAAACGCCCAGGCCTGACCGGTTCCATCGGGCATCCAGTCATAGCCGTAATACTCCTTAATAGACGTTCCACCCCATACGGTCTTAAAAGGAATCGGCTTGAAAAACAGGGGTTCCATACCACACTCCAATTGCCATTAAGACACCAGAGGCCTAGCAGCTACGCCTGCAGCTGCTAGGCAAATCGGCTGCTACCACAGAACCAGCACTGGACTAGCTACATCCACGCGCGGCCTTACAGGAATCCAATGCAGCACAGCACGACGACGGCGGCGGTAAGAACGAGCAGGACCTTCGTCGCGGACCACTGCTTCTTGTTGAGCATCCACCAGGTCAGCATCGTAACTATGAGGGCGAGAAGACCAGGGAAGACGCCGTCAAGGGTATCTTGAAGTGCACCCATCTCTGCACCATGAGGAATCTGGACAATAGTTGAAACCGCAACTTTGCCCGCAGCAAGCGTACCGACAACGATGATGCCAAGGACGTTGATGGCATCCATGAGGCGCATGGACTTTTCGCCTACGAGGTTATCAATGGCCCCGAGACCCATTTTGTAGCCGTAGCGGAACATGCCATAGCAGATAGCCATGCCAATCGCCAGCCAGGTGACGATATAGAAGATTGGGCCCGCAACGCTACCGTCAGAAGAGAGGCTCATGCCGATGGAAAGCAAGGTAGGAACGATGATGCCCTGAATTACGGAGTCACCAAGTCCAGCAAGCGGGCCCATGAGTGCCGTCTTGACGGAAGTGGGCATCTCCTCGGGAATATCGTCGCCGAGTGCAATTCCCTCCTCAAGTGCAGCAACGATGCCGTTAATCACGGTGCCAACCTGGGGCTCAGTGTTATAGAACTGCGAGTGGCGGGTGAGCAGACGCGCCTTGCCCTCGGGGTCATCCTTGTAGAACTTCTCCGCGAAGGGGATGTACGACCACGCAAAGCCATGAGACTCGAGCTTCTCGTATGAGCTGGAGGAGAACCAGCCAACCTGCCAGCGATACCAAAGCTGGTTGAGATCGTGCTTAGTAAGGCCCTTCTTGCCATCCGCCCGCTTCACCAGGGGCTCGTCGTTGTTAGCCATAATAGTTAAGCTCCTTTCGGTGAATTAGAAGAGATCGGGATCCTCATAGACAGCATCCGTGCCCTGCGTTTGTGCGACAGGGGCGGCAGCAGTCTTGGACTTGGCGAGGTAGTACAGATACGCAACGGCTGCGGCGATAAAGACCACCGGAATCGTGTCAAGACCGCCAAAGGCGAGCAGGACGAAGCCGAGGAAGAAGAAGACGAGCTGGAACTTGTCCTTGATCACGATGTTCATAAGCATGCCAATACCAAGGGCAGGAAGCACACCGCCGAGTACGGAAATCATATGGGTGATGAGCTCAGGGGCGTTGTTCGCAAGGTCGTTCACGAGACCCTCGCCAAGCAGGATTGCTGCAAATGTCGGAACAAAACGAAGCAGGAAGGTGCAAATCTGGGGAATCACGATGTGCCACGTTGTGATGCCCTTGCCGTCACCCTTCTCGGCCGCCTCAAGCGCCTTGTTGTTGAAGACGGAATAGAAAGCCATGCGAAGGTTGTAGAAGATGAGGCCGAAAGTGTTACCAACAAGGACGGCAAGTGTGACTGCAAGCGCCGGATCCTTGGTGGAGGCCATAGCAAGGCCGATACCGCCATAAGAGGCGTAGGTAATCTCGGAATTGGTAGCACCACCAGTGGAAAGATTGGCGATGAAGACCGCCTGGACGGCTACACCGCACAGGATGCCATTGGTAACGTCGCCAAACGCCAGGCCCACAATGAGACCTGCGACCAATGGCCTGCCCAGGCAGTAGAAGCTACCGGTAGTACCGAGTGGGTTAGCACACTCGATAGCGCCCAGATAGCAGAACAATCCGCAAATCAGGGCAGGGAACAAGTTGCTCATGATACATTCCTCCTCTTTCGCCAATTACCTACTACAGAGACTGATACTTGGCCTTGAGCGTGGACCAAGTCCTGACTCCGTCATCCGGAATCATCTGAAACTGCAGGTCAACGCCCTGCTCCGCCAGATAGTCAAAGCACTTGACGTCTTCTTCGTTAATGCAGACGGCATTTCCAAGATTCTTGGTTCCTGGACGCGTAGCGCTAAGGTTGCCCACGTTAAGGACCTTGCCAAAGTCCCCTCCCGCACGCTTCAGAGCTGCAAACTCTTCGACGGAATCGGAGATGACGAAGAAGTTGTGCTTTGATGCGCGTGCCTTATCCAGAGCCGCAACACCCTGCTGAACGGTATAGACGCCAAGCTTCAAATGACCAGCGGCGGCCTTAAGCACTTTCTTGCGCAGATCGTCTGCCGCGACCTTGTCGCTAATGACGAGAATCGCATCACAAGGCCTCTGGGTTGCCCAGCGGGTTACCGTCTGACCGTGGATAACCCTGTCATCAATACGTACAAACGTGATAGGCATGATTGCTCCCTTCCATTCCGCGACATTTCGCGGAGTTGACCCAACTGAAACGCGCCAGCTTTGCATGTTTTCGCTGGACCCTTGTCTGATCTCTAGAAGAGGTCGTCTTCCTGATTGGACGTATCGCTCTCGTCCGGAGTCTCTGTTCCCTGAACTCCAAAAGCGCCTGCCTCAAGCGCTGTTTTATAGATGGCATCAAGGTCGCTGGAGTCCATCGCGGCAATTCCAGCCTCAAGGACCATGGGGAGGTTGAGGCCAGCTGCCAGTCGAATGTGTTCGGGGTCCTTGAGGAAACACGCATAGGACTCGTTGTACGGAGTTCCACCCTTGAGATCGGCCAGGATTAAGAGGTCACCCTCGTCGGTTAGCTCAGCAACCTTTGCCTCGAGGCGTATGCGGAAGTCCCCCACGCCACTCTCCGAAAGGCTAAACGCAGAGATGTTCTCACAACTCGAGACAAGCATGCCAAAGGCATCGAGCATGCCTTCGCAGAGTTTTCCATGCGATACGAGAAGAATGTTCATTCGCGCTCCATTCATTATGTAAGTAAAGTCATGTATACGAACGAACTAATTCATAAGCTGTCGACGTGTTGTTCACATATCCATCATTTGCAGCGCAATAGTACGGACTTATTTAGAACTAGTCAAGACAAAATGCCGACAAATTTCTTAAACGGTCAGCGTTATTACTAGACATATTTCATAACATACCTTCCAAGTAGAAGCGGGACCAAAGCTTCTGGTCCTCTAGAGGGAAAGGTTGGAACATGAATAAGTACACGCTTGATGATTTGGCTCGTTTGGTAGATCACACAAACCTGCACCCCGACGCCACCGAAGACGACATGCGCAAGCTTTGCGATGAGGCCAGGCGTTACCACTTCAAGATGGTCGCCGTGAATCAAGTGCAATCGAAGTTCTGCTCGGGGCAGCTTGTGGGAACTGACATAGACACCGGGGCCGCGATTGCTTTCCCCCTTGGGCAGACTTCCATTGCCGCCAAAGAGTTTGAGACCAAAGACGCGCTGGCAAATGGCGCAAACGAAATTGACTATGTGCTCAACATCACGCAGGTAAAAGCTGGTAACTGGGCATACATCGAAGAAGAGATGAGCGCCATCGTGAGCATCTGCAACGAGGTGGGTGTCCCCTCCAAAGCCATCTTCGAGTGCTGTCTGCTTACAAATGACGAGAAGATTGCCCTCTGCAAGATTGCACGAAAAATCGGCCCGACCTTTGTAAAGACTTCGACAGGTTTCTCCAAGTGGGGCGCAACGGTTGAGGACGTACGCCTCATGAAAGAGAACGTTGGACCAAACGTGCAAGTAAAGGCTGCTGGTGGAATCCGCGATGCGGATACGTTTCTCAGCATGGTCCATGCGGGCGCTACTCGAATTGGCTGTTCTGCAGGAGTTCCCATCATCGAAGAGCTCAAGCGGCGCTTTGCTGAGCAAAGCGTCGATTCCATCGAACTCTAGGAGGCATCACATGAGACCCAAGATTCTTGTTACTGGCGCAAACGGCTATATTGCAAGCCTCGTACGTCTATACAACGCAGATGCCTTTGACTTTACCTGCGTGAGCCATTCTGATCTGGATTTCTCAAAGACAAAGGACGTTGCCGACTACTTCGAGAAGGCAGACTTTGACATTGTCTTCCACACGGCAGCGAACACTACAACAGCAGACTGCGAGAGGGACCCCGAGGGAACGCACCGCATCAACAGCGAGTCTGCCATCGAAATCGCCCGCATATGTGCTATGCGCGAAAAGCGAATGATTTTTCTCTCGACAGAGCAGCTGTTCAACGGCAAGACACAACCAGGCCCCTTCAAAGAGACCGAAGAGCCCCTGTGCGTTACCGACTATGGCAAGCAGAAGCTTGAGGTTGACTCGTGGATCCGTGCAAACCTCAAGGACTATGTTATCTTCCGCCTTTCATGGCAGTTTGGCTTGCCCTTTGCCCACGTGAAAGTGTCCCCCGGAATCCTCGAACGTGTGATGAAGGCCGTAAAGACAGACACACCGACAAAGTTCACGGTAAACGAGAAGCGCTGCATGACATATGCGCAGCGTCTAGCGGATGGTTTTGGTAGGCTTACGGAGGCGCCAACCGGCGTTTATAACATCGCAAGCGAGAACGACCTCACGACTTATGAATCCGCAAGGTATATTGCGAAGAGACTCGGTTGCAGCGATGCTGAGACAGAGAAGCTTATCCTCCCTGACTATGAGCGCTACGCTGACCGTTTCCGCGACTATCGACTGGATGCAAACAAGGCGAAAGAGCTGGGCGTCCCCCTGGCAACGTTCGAAGAAGATGTCGACACCTGCCTAAAGGACTTCGGCCTTCTTTAGGATCACCCCGCCTGAGCGGCTGGCACTGGCCGCTCAGGCGGGCAACACGTACTGGTACGTGTCGCCCATGGGCACAAAGTCCACGCGAGGACAGGCGGCACCCAGCGCCAGCGGAAGCCACCGCACCATGCCACCGCACCATGTACTGCATTCCCGGCTCCTCGAGGTTGAAGTGTCCCACGGTAATGGCGCACTTCCCCTGTCCGAACATTGCGGCGTCTCGCACATACTCGCTCGTGGTGAAGTCGATGAATTCCATGGTCACGAGCGCGTCCACGCCCTCGGAGTCCATGCGGTTGATCTCTGCGGTGTCATGCTCGGGTACTCCTAGGACATGCATGGGAACGCGAACACGACGCACGGGCGCCGCAGCATCGCCAACAAGCCGGGTACCGCCAAGCCCAAGCCTCTTCACGATGTGTTGCGCCAACTCGCGCGCAGTCATCGCAGCGGGAAGCTCATAGTCAAGACAGCGAAACGTGTCACCCACGCGAAAGCTGGTCCATCCGAGCTTCTCGGCAAACCCATAGAAGATGCCATCGGCGCGTGTGCCGTCTGCAAGCGGAATACCTGCATGAATGTAGTCGTGGCAGCGCCAGACCGTCCCTCCCCACTCGTCCAAGAGGCGAAGCTTGGCCTGGAACGCGGTGTTGTGGGCCAAGACGTCCCTGCGATCCCCATGGTTCCAGAACAGGGCCTCATGAGAGATGATGAGGTTAGCCCCCAGCTCCCTGGCGCGCCGGATGACGTCGACCGTGGGCCAGATGCAGGTCACGATGCCTGTGCACTCCACACCGAGGCGGTCTTCTCCGTACGTGACGCGGTCTCGCGTGGTGGCGGGGTCTATCGGCAGGCCGGTGTCAAACGCCAGGTTGCCGCAGTACGCAATAACCCCCTCGATGACCTCTCCTACCAGCATCTTTCCTCCTACTCCAAGAAGCCGCCGGTCTGACGGTTCCAGAGGCTCGCGTACTCGCCACCACGCTCGACCAGCTCGTGGTGGGTGCCGTCCTCCACGACCTCACCGTGTGCAAGCACCACGATGCGGTCGAGCGAGGCAACCGTGGAGAGGCGGTGAGCAACCACAATGGACGTGCGCCCGCGCATGAGGTTCTCGAGCGCGCCCTGCACGAGCGCCTCGGACTCGGAGTCCAGCGCGGAGGTCGCCTCGTCCAGCACTAGGATGGGCGCGTCGACCAGGATGGCGCGGGCGATGGCCACACGCTGGCGCTGGCCGCCCGAGAGCTTGACGCCCCTCTCGCCCACCATGGTGTCGAAGCCGTCCGGCAGCCGCTCGATGAACTCGAGTGCGTTAGCCTCCTCGGCGGCACGGCGAATCTCCTCATCCGTAGCATCGGGCTTGCCGTAGGCGATGTTCTCGCGAATGGAACGGTGGAAGAGCAGCGCCTCCTGCGGAACGTAGGCAACCTGACGGCGAAGGCTCTGCTGGGTGCAGTGGCTCACGTCCTGCCCGTCCACCAGCACGCGCCCCTCCTGCACGTCATCCAAGCGCAGGAGGAGCTTGGTGAGCGTGGTCTTGCCCGAGCCGGAGCGGCCCACCAGGCCAACACGCTGGCCTGCGGGAATGTGAAGGTTGAGGTCCTCAAAGACGTAGTCGTCCTTGGGTGCGTCCGGATAGCGGAAGCGCAGGTTCTCGAAGTCGATGCGTCCCTCGGTCACCTCAAGCGGCTTTGCGTCCTCGTCGTCTGCCACGAGCGTGGGCTCGTCCAGCACGCGCGTCATCTCGGCAGCGTCGCCAAGGGCACGGTTGATGCGCTGCATCATGGAGTTGAAGTAGTTGAAGCGCATTGTGAGGTTATACGTGTAGGTGAACATCATGACCAGCGTGCCGGCACTAATGCCAAACCAGGCATTGCCGCCCACCACAAAGATCGAGACCACAAACATGATGGCAGTGATGAGCGCCGACGTGGTAAAGCCGCGACGCATGGTTGCACGCATGTTGACGTTCTCGGCCGCCATTGCCTCGCGATCTGCCGTTGTAAAGAGCCCGCGCTCGTAGTCCTCACGGCCGTAGGTCTTGACGGCAAGGATGTTGGTCACGGCATCGGAGAGCACGCCGGAGAGCTTGTTCTGGGCGCGCGACGCCTCTGCCGAGAGGGGCAGAATGCGCCGGTACATGCCATAGGCAATGACCACGTAGAGCACAAGCATCACCACGAGGATGGCAACAAAGAGCGGCGCGATCGGCGCGAGAATGCCCACCGTGAGCACGATGGAGGCAAGCGTTGGCCACAGCGAGTACGTCACCACGTCAACCAGGCCGGAGTAACCCGAGACAAACCGCGAGGTCTGGCTCACCAGGCTGCCGCCAAAGCGGCTGTTGTGGAACGTCATCGACTGGTTGGAGAGTGTGTCAAAGCACAGGCGAGAGAGTTGGTAGTCACCGTTGATCTCCAGCTTGTAGACTGAGTAGTCCTGGAGCTTGGAGAGCGTCTGACCAACAGCGTTCACCACGAGAAGCGCCAGCACATAGGGTCCAAACACGGGAAGCACCTGGTCTGCCGAAACGGGCGAGGCCTGCACACGGTCCACGATGAGGCCCATCACGTAGGTGTTCGCAAAGGTGAGAAGCGCGATGTAGCCCACCGAGCTCACGATGGAGAGCACAAAGGCACCAATCTTCTGGCGCGTGACTCCCCAGAAGTAGTGCAGCGTGCGACGGATGGTCGCGCGGTCGTTCTTGTCAGTTGGTCGAGCAGCCAAAACAATCCCCCTCAAGTTCCTTCGCCGCAAGCGGCGCGGGTGTAACTGAAGTAGCTTGCCCCAAGCAAGCCAAACAATGCACCTGATACGAGCTGTCGCAGCTATTCCACAAACGAATGAGGCAGGGGCGATTCCGGCATCCTCGCTTGAAAAACTGGGCATTCTTGATGTCAAGGCATTGCGCTCCTCTCGGCGTGATACAGTGAAGCCACAGGAAAACGCGCTGTTACTGACGGATAATCGTGGGACACCACGGGGAAGCAGCGTGAACACAACCCGCCGACCGTCTGGGCAAGCGCACCTGAGTGGGTGCTTGCCCGCTGCTGTCTTTTGGGGCCGGGCCCGCTCGCGTGCGCACGAGAGAAGAGAGGACCCATGGAGGATCTGCTCGAGCTACTGCGCGACAACCCCTATCCCGGACGCGGCATTGTGGTTGGCAGCCACTGCGTCTACTACTGGATCATGGGACGCAGCTCCAACAGCCGGAACCGCGTGTTTGTGAAGACCGAGGACGGCATTCGTACCGAGGCGTACGACCCCGCGCTTCTCGAGGACCCCAGCCTCATCATCTACCACCCCGTTCGCACCATGGGCAAGGACCTCGTGGTGACCAACGGCGACCAGACCGACACCATCGTCGAGAAGGGCGACTTTGTCGCCGGCTGCATGGCGCGCGAGTACGAGCCGGACAAGCCCAACTACACGCCGCGCATCAGCTCGGTACTGCACCCCGATGGCTCGTTTGAGCTCTCCATCCTCAAGCGCGCGCGTGACGGACGCTGCGCCCGCGAGTTCTTCTCGTACGAGGGCACCGATGGCGGATGTGGCTACTTCATCAGCACCTACCAGGGAGACGGCAACCCGCTTCCCAGCTTTGCGGGTGAGCCTATCCACGTGGGAATGGGGAGCCCCGAGGAGGTCTGGGCGGCGCTCAATCCCGATAACAAGGTCTCGCTCTACACCAACGTGGAGGGCGAGGTGCGCATCTTCAACAAGAACCTCGGCGACTAGGGCCGGTGGAGGGTTAGCACGGCATATCTTTCCTGCGGACTCAAACAGCGCTTCGCGAACTCGCCGCAGGAAAGACATGCCGTGCGCCCGCCGGTCCTCGTCGGCTCCACCCCCTGATGTAGTTGCAACTCTTTTGGGGTTGCTTGTGTGTCACGGCTGATGGTCTTGCAGCCGTACTACGTCACTCAAGGTCTTTCTTCTCGCTCCAGGCTCTTCGTCTCTTGTCTGCGGCGAGTTCGCGAAGCGCTGTTTGAGCAGCAGACAAGAGACGAAGAGCCTAGTTTGAGAAAGGAAACACATGAACTCGCTTGAACTCAAGTACGGCTGCAATCCCAACCAGAAGCCTGCACGCATCTTCATGGCGGATGGCTCCGAGCTGCCCGTGACGGTGCTCTCCGGCACGCCGGGCTACATCAACTTCCTCGACGCCCTCAACTCCTGGCAGCTCGTGCGCGAGCTGCGCGAGGCAACCGGCATGCCCGCGGCCGCGTCGTTCAAGCACGTCTCGCCTGCCGGCGCCGCAGTGGGGACGCCGCTCTCCGAGGAGGACAAGAAGGCCTTCTTTGTGGATGACGAGGGCGAGCTCACGCCCATTGCCTGCGCCTACATCCGTGCGCGCGGCGCGGACCGCATGAGCTCCTTTGGCGACTGGGCGGCCCTCTCTGACACCTGCGACGAGCGTACCGCCCTCTACCTCAAGCACGAGGTCTCGGACGGCATCATTGCCCCCGGCTATACCCCGGAGGCGCTCGAGATCCTGCGCTCCAAGAAGCACGGCAAGTACAACGTGATCCAGGTTGACCCCAACTACGTCTGCCCAGCCGTCGAGCACAAGGACGTCTTTGGCATCACCTTCGAGCAGGGACACAACTTCTCGAAGATTGACCGCGACCTTCTCGGCAACGTGGTGACCAAGAACAAGGACATCCCCGAGGCAGCAAAGATCGACATGATCGTGAGCCTCATCACCCTCAAGTACACGCAGTCCAACTCCGTGTGCTACGTGAAGGACGGCCAGGCCATTGGCGTTGGTGCCGGCCAGCAGAGCCGCATTCACTGCACGCGCCTTGCCGGCAGCAAGGCCGACACCTGGTGGCTGCGTCGCCATCCCAAGGTACTTGGCCTGCACTTTGTTGACGGCATCCACCGTCCAGATCGTGACAACGCCATCGACCTCTACATCTCGGACGAGCACGACGACGTCCTGGCCGACGGCGCCTGGCAGCGCATCTTTGCCGAGAAGCCCGAGGTTCTCACGGAAGACGAGAAGCGCGCATGGCTCGCCCAGCAGACCGGCGTGACACTGGGCTCCGACGCCTTCTTCCCCTTTGGTGACAACATCGAGCGCGCGCACCGCTCCGGTGTGACCTACGTGGCAGAGCCCGGCGGCTCCATTCGCGACGACAACGTTATCGAGGTCGCGGACCGCTACGGCATGGCCATGTGCTTCACGGGCCTGAGGCTGTTCCACCACTAGGGCTCAAGCTCAAGCTCCCACAAGCGGCATCCGCTCTTCTCGCCGTCCTGCCAGGTATCTTTGGCAGGACGGCGAGGTTTCATTCCTACGTGGGCAAGTACGCGCTCGCTCGCCGTGTTGCGCACGTCAACCGTAGCGGTAAGGCGACCAAGGCCCAGCGTGCATGCCAGGTCGACCACGGCCTGGCACATCTCGGTGGCAATGCTTCTCCCCCACCAGCGGGGATCGACCGTGTAGCCCAGTTCGCACGAGCCGTCGGACGTCTCAACAAAAACCATTCCCACAAGCTCTTTGGTGTCCTTGAGGCATGCGGCAAACTTGAGGTCAAGCGGCAGACCGCCTGGCCCCGTCTGGCCGGCATCTGCCTGCGCGTATGCGGGCAGGAAGAAGCGCTCCAGCTGGTTTATTGCGTCCTCCTCGGACATCATTGGCCCAAAGGGCAGGTACCGCGTGACCTCCTCGCTGGAGTTGATGCGGTAAATGGCGGGCACATCCGCAAGCGTGTAGCGGCGCAGCAGAAGCCGCTCCGTCTGAAGGGGCAGGTGCTCGATCACGCGCATGGCGGTTGCCTCCCAACTCATATGACTGGGCTCTAGTATCATACGAGAGACGTGCAGACTTTAACGCAGCATGTCCATCCAGCCTCTTTGCAGCGTAGTCTTTTTAGAGCAAGCCGCCCCGGATACCTTGAACGCGGCATCCGGGACGGCATCAAACCGCAAAAGGTGTCTTGGTGACAGGAGCCACCTAAGCGAAGGCGCGGCGAAGCACGCCGCGAGCCTTCTCGCTCGCAAAGGCAAGGATGTTGTCGCCCTCGCAGAGACCAGTGTCCCCCTTGGGGATGATGACGTCACCGGCGCGGTCGATTGCGATAATCACAGTCTCGTCGGGAAGCTGCAGCTCGCTCACGCGCTTGCCGTCTGCGCTGGAACCTGGGCGAATCTCGATCTGCACGAGCGCGTGGTTGTCCTTGCCCAGGCGCATGATCGTGAACACGTCCTCCATGTCGAGCCCCTCCTGAACGGAGCGCGCAAGGAGGTCTGCCTGGTTGATGCCCACATCGACACCCATGGACTCGTTGAACATCCACGCGTTCTTGGGGTTGTTAACGCGCGCAACAACGCGAGGGACCTGGTACTCGACCTTCGAGAGGGTCGAGACAACAAGATTGACCTCGTCGCTTCCCGTTGCGGCAATGACCACGTCGGCATTAAGGACGCCAGCCTTCTCGAGAATCTCGGGGCTCGTCCCGTTCCCGCAGATGATGTCCAGGTCGGGCAGGGCAGCACGGAACTTCTGGACAGCCGCCTTTCTGCTCTCAATGACGGTGACAGAGGAACCGTCGTCCTTGAGGATGGGCGCAAGGTAGGCCCCCGTCTTACCACCGCCCACAATGATGATCTGCATGAGAGATCCCCCCTACTCCGTCTTGCCCAGAATATAAGCAAACTTCTCCAAGGAGCCGCTCGCCACTGCCGCATACACCACGTCACCGTGGCCCAAAAGGGTCCCAGACGTTGGAATGAAGGTCTGGTTGTTGTGGGAGAGCGCGATGACCTTGATCTCACCGACTACCGTGATCTCTCTGACTGGCATGTTCTCAAGCAGGGACGGCACGTCGGCACGCACGATCTGCACCTCACCCGTGCCCACTTCGAATACCGAGTCCTGCTGGTGATAGGTAAGAAGCTCGCAAGCCCTACGCACACCCCAGTCGGTCGTCGAGATGGTTTGGATGCCCAATCGGCGATATGTATCGGCCTTAGTCACGTCGTACATTCGGGCAATGACGCGCGGAACCCTGTAGGAGTCGCGGGCGATGCGCGCAATCACGATATTCGCCTCGTCTGAGGTGGTGCAGGAAATGACCGCCTCGGCGCGGTCGATGCCGGCCTTCGCGAGGACGTCGCGGTCGAAGCCGACGCCTGCGAGCTTGCGGCCGGTGTATCCCTCGCCGAGCTCCTCGAGGCGCTCGGGGTTCTGGTCGATGGCGCACACGTTGTGCCCCTGGCGATCAAGCTTCCTCGCGAGCCCTATGCCCATGCGGCCGAGCCCAACGATAATAACGTTCATGACGTCCTACCTTTCACTCTGGGTGTCCATGCGGACGCCGTTGCGATCATAGTGGCCTTGCCTGCGGACAATGGCCTTCCTCGCCTCTTCGAGCGCAAGTACCGCAGGGGGCAGAAGCACGAGGTAGAGGTAGTCCCATGCGTTGAGCGGGCAGGTGTGGAAGACGTCCTGAATCGGCGGGAACAAGGTGATGAACACGATGAGTGCCACTTCGAACAGTATTCCCTTATTGACCTGCTTGTTCGAGAACAGGCCCACCGAGAAGACAGAAGCAAGCTCCGTGCGGCAGTTCATGACCTCGCCGATCTGCGAGAACACGATGGCCGCGAGCGCCATGGTCGTTGCCCTCACGTACGTGGGGTCGAGGTCCGCACCAACGCCGAACATCGTGGCACCAGGACGCCAGCCCGCCGCCCACTGGGCAAAGAAGAACGCACCAAGCGAGGAGAGAGCGCCGAGAATGCCGTACCACAGGAACGCCTTGCGCATGACCTTCCCCGTAAGCAGGGGCTCGGAGGGGTCTCGCGGAGGACGGTTCATGACGTCCTTCTCCGGGGGCTCGGAGCCCAGGCCGAGGGCAGGGAACATGTCGGTACCCAGGTCGATGGTGAGAATCTGCATCGTGGTGAGAGGGAGCGGCACGGCGCCGCCAGAGAACAGGTAGACAGCGGAGGGGACAGCCTCGGGCACGTTGGAGTTGAGGATGTAGAGCATGAACTTCCTGATGTTCGCGTAGACGGCCCTGCCCTCCTCGACCGCGCTCACGATGGAGGCGAAGTTGTCGTCCGTGAGAATCATGTCGGCAGCTTCCTTGGCGACGTCAGTACCTGTAACACCCATGGCAACGCCGATATCGGCCTTCTTGAGCGCGGGGGAATCGTTGACGCCGTCACCCGTCACTGCGACGACCTCGCCCATTGCCTGGAGGTTCTCAACAACGCGGAGCTTCTGCTCAGGAGCCATGCGAGAGAAGACAACCTCGCCCTCGAGGGCCTTGCGCAGCTCTTCGTCCGAGGTCTTCTCGAGCTCAGGGCCGGAGAACACCTTGGGGTGAGCGCTCTTCACGATGCCGATCTTCCTGGCGATGGAGACTGCAGTCAGACCGTAGTCGCCAGTAATCATGATGACGCGGATGCCAGCGCGACGACATTCAGCGACTGCAGCGGCAACCTCGGGACGCGGGGGATCCTGCATTACCTCGAGGCCAACGAAGGTCAGGTCATGCTCGATGACGTCGGGGGTGTACTCGCTCACAGAGGTGGGGACGCCCTTCTCGTCACGATGAATCGGTCGATAGGCAACCGCAAGCACGCGCAGGCCGTCCTCCGCATACCCGTCGTTGGCGTGCATGATCTTCTCGCGCAGGGAGTCGGTCATCTCCATGACCTCGCCGTTCACGCGAACCTTCGTCGAAAGACGCACCACCTCGTTGGGGGCGCCCTTCACGAACGCCACGCGGGTAGCCCCGTCGAGGGGACGCTCAAGCTGGTGAATAGTGGACATGCGCTTGCGACGGCTCTCGAAGGGAAGCTCGCGCACGCGGGGAATGTGGCGTTCCACCTCCGCGAGGTCAACGCCGGCCTTCTGGGCCGAGACAAGCAGGCACGCCTCGGTTGGGTCCCCAAGCACCGTATAACGGCCGCCCTCCTTCTCGGGGGCAAGCAGACGAGCGTTCGAGCACAACGCGCCGCCAACGAGAAGCAGGCGAAGGTCATCGTCGTCTGAAGCAGAGAAGCTGCGCCCGTCCGCGCGGACCTCGCCCTTGGGTGCGTAGCCGACCCCCGTGACCTCGTACTCGCGAGATGGAGTCCACAGGTGGTTTACGGTCATCTCGTTCTGGGTGAGCGTGCCCGTCTTGTCGGTGCAAATGACGCTCGTCGAGCCCAGGGCCTCGACCGAGGACAGCGACTTGACGAGGGCGTTGCGCTTGCTCATGCGTTGGACGGCCATTGCAAGCGAAAGCGTGACCGTAGGGAGCAGGCCCTCGGGTATGAAGGCAACCACCATCCCAAGCGCAAAGATGAAGGACGCAGCGATGCTGTTGTGAACGAACGCCACGTCAAGCACGAGAAAGACGATGCCCATGCACAGCGCAAATACGGTGATCTGCTTGGTGAGGTGATCGAGCTGCTTTTGGAGGGGGCTCTGCTTCTCACCCATGTTCTGGGTAAGGCTCGCGATCTTACCAAACTCGGTCGACATGCCGATCTGCGTAACGACCACGCGACCATTGCCCTCAGAGACGGAGGTCCCCTCAAACACGAGGTTGGGGGTCTCGGATGTCGTAAGGTCCTCGTCGAGCACCGCATCGGAGGTCTTGCGCACGGGGTTGGACTCGCCCGTGAGCGTCGACTGGTCTACCTGTAGGTCGCTCGCGCGAACAACGCGGCCGTCTGCAGAGATCTTGTCGCCCTCCTCGAGGAGCATCACGTCACCAGGGACGAGGTCCTCCGCAAGGATCTTCTGCTCGTGACCGTCGCGAATGACGTTCACGAACGAAGGAAGCATCTTCTTGAGCGCTTCGGTCGCCTTGTCTGCCTGGTGCTCCTGCCAGTAGCTGAAGCACCCGTTGATGACATTCACCAACCAAACTGCCACACCAAGCTCGGGCATACCGGCAATGAAGGCAATGATGCCGGCGACCCAGAGCAGTATGGCCATAAGGTGCGTGAAGTTTGAGAGAAAGACGACAACCTGGGACTTCTTCCTGGTTGCCTGAATGGTGTTCTTCCCGTACTTGGCTTGGCGGCTTGCCGCCTCGTTGGACGCGAGACCAGCCGAAGCCGTTCCCATCGCAGAGAAGACCTTGTCAGGCGTGAGCTTCGCTATCTCCTCGATTGGAGAGGACGAAACCTGCTTGGGAGCTTCCACGAAGGCCCTCCTTTCAACTAGGTGCACGCCGTCCCGACATGGGCGGAGTGCATGGCATCGACGATGACGCCGACGCAAAGGAAAGCCTATCCATGGCGGCACATCCCGACACCAAGTTTGAGAGCGCGGCCAAATTCAGCATACCTGCAACATAAAAAACTAATGAGTCAACGATAAAGATGCCATTAAAGCCGCAGGTAATAGTATATGTGATCTATTTTATTATTCCTTATTGCGTGAGAGCCAGCCCGGAAGCGTTATTACCCATCCCAAGCCTCTTTGGGCTAGACGTCGCGCGTGGCGCCCTCACCCTGGCCCATGCCAACCATGCGGTAGCCAACGCCAACATGCGTCTGGATGTAGCGAGGATGGGCGGTGTCGGCCTCGATCTTCTTGCGGAGAGACCCCATGTACACCCGAAGCGAGGCAAGGTCGCTCCCTTGGCCATCTCCCCACACCTCGTGGAGGATGTAGTCGTGGGTGAGGACCTTCCCGACGTTGTGCGATAGGAGGCAGAGGAGCTTGTACTCGATGGGGGTGAGATGCACCTCATTGCCAGCCAGCGTCACGATTCCCGCGTCGTAGTCGACGCGAAGGTCGCCGTCCTCGAAGACAGACGGGCTGGGGGTGGCCTCAGCAGCGGCTGCTCCCGAGTAGCTCAGCCGGCGAAGGGAGCTGCGAATCCGAGCGAGAAGCTCCCCGACCGAGAAGGGCTTTGTCACATAGTCGTCGGCACCGGCGTCCAGGGCGTCGATCTTGTCGGCATCTTCCGCTCTGGCGCTCACGACGATGATGGGCATCTGCGACCACCCGCGTATTGAGCGCACGACCTCCACGCCATCGATGTCGGGAAGTCCAAGGTCAAGGAGAACCAGATCTGGGTTGTCCGTTGCTGCCCGCGCTATTGCCTCGCGACCGGTGACGGCGACGACGCGCGCGTAACCATACGAGTCCAGAGCGGTCGCGATGAGGTTGCGCACTGCTGCGTCGTCCTCGACTACGAGTATTCTGGGCTGGCCATTGGCAGTTGTCACCGGCATTCCCCTCCAGACAGGTCCCGCGCGGGAAGCGTAAAGGTGAACACGCACCCATGCGGCCTAGCGGAATCAAGGCGAATCGAGCCACCATGAGCCTCAACTATAGACTTGCAGAGCGAAAGTCCAAGGCCGAAGCTCCTACGACCATCGGCGAGACCATGGCCCACAGTATAGAAGGTTTCGAAGACCCCATCACGATCCCCGGGTGGTATCCCCGGACCATCGTCCGATACGCTGGTCTTCACCCAGCTGCCGTCTCTCCGCAGGGCAATCGTGATGTGCGAGGCAGCCGGCGTGTACTTTACCGCATTGTTCACCAGGTTTACTATCACCTGCACCATGAGACGCGCGTCCACGTCTACCAGGCAGTCGCCATCCGAAGGCTCAACGACGAGCGAATGCTCCGAGACGCGCCTGTCCACGTGGCGAAGTGCTTCCTCGATTATGTCATCCATGAGCTCGAGGCTAGTATTAAGACGCATCCCCCCATTCTCTAGGCGGGTGATCGCCAGGAGGTTCTCCACGGTTTCACTGAGCCAGGCTGCATCAGACCGTACGCCCTCGAGGAGACGACGGGATTCAGTAACATCGAGAGACCCATCCCTGTCGAGAAGAATGTCGGCGCTACCGATGATCGAGGTCAGAGGCGTCCTCAGGTCATGCGAAATGGAGCGGAGGAGATTGGCACGGAGCCGTTCCTTCTCCGCGCTCATTTGCGCCTCCTCGCGTTCCCTAAGCGCTCGAATACGACCCAGTGCGAGTGTCGCCTCACCAATGACGGCGGAGGCGACACTTCTCTCGTTGGGTTCGAGGGGTCGGTCGCCCATGAGGATGCCCATGACGCCCTCAGACGGTCGCTTGTCCCCTACGGGCAAGTAGAGTCCGGAGGCAGAGGAGAAGCGGGGTGTGCCTTCTCCCGCCGGCTCGCCATTTTCGAAGGCGCACATCGCGACCGACGGTTCGGTTAGCACATCAAGACCCCAGGCCGGGCTCTCCCCAGCAGGGGTGAAGCTCCGTCGAGGCTCGACCTTCTCGCCCGTTGACTCATACCAGACCACATCTCGGTCGAGGAGCTTAGCGAGCTGGGCTCCTGTCGCCTCGAGAACCTCCGTGGGGCCCTCGAGCCCCTGGAGCATGTGATCGGTCTCGAGGAGCACTCTCAGGAGCCTTGAGGTCTCCTGCTCTCCTCGAATCCGCTGACGCAGCTCTACGGAAAGCTCGCTCGAGACGAACGCGACTATGCACATGACGATGAACTCTCCGGGATACTGGCTGCCCCATGCTGCAAAGGAGAGTCGCGGTGACGTGAAGAAATAATTAAACGCGAGTACCGAGACGGCAGTAGAAATCACGCTGAGGAGGCGGCTGTTTGTGAAGAGCGCAACTAGCTGTACGGAGAGCACGTAGACCACAACGATTGACGCAGCACCCATCCCGAGGGAATCAAACCCCATGCCCACGGCCGTCGCGGCCACAAGGAGCCCAGCCATCACGATGGCGTCGACGACGTGGCGGGTACCGCAGGACAGCCTCTCGCGAAACTCGACGATTGATGAGAGGTGCCCGGATTGGATAACCGACTCGTGCCTCATCGCTCTGGGACCTCCCGCGCCTTGGGGTCGCAGCATGCGTAGGCCAGGCGCTCATCGCCGTTGCGGCCAATCCTGATGATGCCGCAGTACGAGAACTCCCTGCTGTCGAGAAGGCCCTGCATGGGCTTGTTGTCGCGATGGGTGTCGACGCGAAGGTTACGCCCGTGCTCCAGCGCCCAGTCGAGCATGGCACCGCCAACTCCCTGACCCTGGCGGAGGACCGCAAAGCGATGTACCAGGTCATACGGGTCATCGTCTGGCCAGGCGCCCTCGTAGATACGCGCGTAGTCAGGCTCCGGCCCGGAAAGGAAGGCAAAGCAGCCAAGGACATCGTCGTTCTCGTCTACGCAAACGCGCAGGATGCCCGTAGCGATGTCCTGCTTCACCAGCTCACGCGGAGGAAAGCTGTCACCCCACTGGTTGGGATTGCCGGCCTCTCGCATGAACGCGCGTGCGCTCTTGTAGACCGCAAGGGCGTCGTCGAGGTCGGCGGAGGTTGCTGGACGTATGTGCATGGCGGCTCCTTGCTTTTAGAAGCGATGATCCTCCGCTCGTACATCACCAACGATACGAGCGGGGGATTCAATCAGGCAGAAGCGCACCTATAGCGTTACAAACTCGACCCAGCTACTCCCCAAACATGGTCCTGCGGCCAAAGGAGTTCTCCCATGCAGCGGAGAACTCCTCCACCGCAATGCCGGTACCGGGGTGCTTGACCATCGTCCAGACGATGTCAGGAGCAACCGTCACAGACTGGGCGCCCACGCAGATCATGTCGTGCACCTGCTCGGTGTTCTTGAAGGACGCAGCGCAAATCTTGGACGGCAGGCCGTTGGTGGCGAGCATGTTCACCAGGTCAGCTACCTGACCCACACCGTCGCCGTAGTTGCACATGCGGTTGACGTAGGGCGCAAGGTAATCCGCGCCGTTCATCGCCGCAAGAAATGCCTGGTCAGCACTGTAAATGGCGGTTGCCAGAACATTCAGTCCCTCGGCCTTCGCGGCCTTGATGGCCTTAAGGCCAACCGGCGTGACGGGAATCTTCGCATAGGCGTTCTCGCGAAGCGCGCAGATCCTGCGAGTCTCCTCGAGGATGCCGTCGAAGTCCGTTGCAATAACCTGGAAGAAGCTCTTCTGGTTGGGGGCAAGGGTCTTGCACATCTCGTCGATGACCCGCTCGAGGGTCTTGCCCGAGCGCGTGATGATCGTGGGGTTGGTCGTGACGCCGGCGATGGTCAGCGTCTCGCTCAGCTCCTTGACCGCCTGTGCGTCAGCGGTGTCGAGAAAAAGTTCCATTGTTCATCATCCTTCTGTAGTCGATTCCATCATGTGCCTGGTATTTGCTATGCGTGAAGCCTGCGCGGAAAGCCTCACCCCCCGTTTGCCATTGCGTGAAGCCCTGCAGACTCGCAGAGACGGATAACCCATTCGATATCGTCTACGGACAGTTGTCGCATGTCCTTGAGAGCGTAATCCATTCCCGCTGCATCGTACTTGCCCTTCCCTAGTTGGTGGAACGGGAGCACGTCGACGCGCGTTATGCCAAGCTCAACCAGGCTCGCCACATTCTGGGAGACGTTGCCACGGCTGTCGGTGAAGCCGGGAATTATCGGCATACGTCCAACCACCCTGGCACCAAGGCCAATAATCCTTCGGAGGTTCTTGTCACGCACGTCAGGATCTATGCCCGTAGTCTCCATGCTCCGCTCCCTGTCGGCAATCTTGAAGTCGACAAGAAAGAGGTCGCAGCAGGCAACGAGCTTCTCTGCGTCCGCAAGGGGAACGGCAAGTGTGGTCTCGATTGCCGTGCGCATGCCGCGCTCCTTGCAGTACTGGAGAAACTCCTCAGCAAACCCCTGGTACGAGAGGCACTCCCCGCCCGAGAGCGTCACCCCACCGCCGGACTCCTCGTAGAAGACAGCGTCGCGCTGGCACTCCTCCGCAAGTTCCTCTGCACTGCGCTCGATCCCCAGAAGCTCCTTGGCACCCGTGGGGCACTCAGCGGCACTCTTTGGGCATGCCTCCGCCGAGAACTCGCCCGACCTCATGGAGCACCTGATGCACAGGCTCCTGTGCCAGACCTCCTGGGGCTTGGGCGAGAGGTTCTCGGGGTTGCAGCACCAGGGGCAACGGAAGGGGCAACCCTTCACAAAGACGACCGTGCGAATCCCGCCCCCGTCGTGCAGGGAGAAGCGCTGGACGTTGGTGATGGTTGCGGTGGTCACGCTCTGCTCGCCTGCCTACAGCACGTGCTCGGTGCGGTTGATAATGTCATCCTGAATCGCCTTCGAGAGCTCCACAAAGAGCGCCGAGTACCCAGCGACACGCACCACGAGGTTCTTGTGCTTCTCGGGATGGGCTTGTGCATCAAGCAGCGTCTTTCTGTCTACCACGTTGAACTGGATGTGCTGAATCCCAAGCTTCGAGAAGCTGCGCAGGTACGCCATGAGCTTCTGGAGGCCGTCCTCGCCAGCCAGCGTCGATGGCGAGAACTTAACGTTGAGCAGCGATCCGTTTGAGTTGAGGAAGTTGTCGAGCTTTGAGACGGAGAGCAGGCTTGCGGTTGGACCATGCTGGTCCCTGCCAACCATGGGAGAAAGACCGCCGTCCGCAAGCTGTTCGCCGGCACGCCTACCGTCTGGCGTCGCACCCACAACCGCGCCGAGGGGAACGTGCGCGCTCACGGTGTAGGATCCGGGCTGGAACTTGCCGCCACGGGGGTTCTCGTAGGTCTCCACACAGTGGCCGTAGAACTCGAGGAAGCGCCTGCCGAGAAGGTCCACGTCGTCGACGTCATTGCCGTATTTGGGATAGCGGTTGACAAAGCTCTGACGCAGGACCTCGTCGCCCTCGCCAGTCCAGTTGCGGTCGAGAACAGTAAGAAGGTCCTGGTAGGTTATGGTCTTGTCCTCGAAGACTACCTTCTTGATCACGTAGAGGGAGTCCGCGAGGTTGGCCGTGCCAACACCCTGCACGCCCGAAGGGTTGTACCGTGCCCCACCGGCGGTGATGTCTTCGCCCTTCTCGAGCGAGTCGTGCACGAGCGTCGAGAGGAATGGCGTGGGCGAGGTTTCCCGGTGGGCAAGGTCGCAGGTGTTGCAGCCCCTAACCATAAGGCCCACGTAGTGGCGAATGGTGTCCTCGGTGGCATGAACCAGCTCGTCAAACGAGGCAAAGCCCTCCCTGTGGGCGTGCATGGTGATCTCGAGACACTTGAGCATGTTGAACATCGAAATGTCGTGCAGGCCGTACATCCTGCCGGGAATCGAGAGCTCAACGCAGCCAACCACGCCGTAGTCTCGTGAATCCTCGATAGACACCCCGCGGTTCTCGAAGGCGGGGATATTCACCTCGTCGTTGAAGCACTGCGGCATGCCATCACCCAGGCGGATTATCTCAGCTGCCTTGTGCAGAAGCTTGTCCGGAGTTCCCTTGTGGATGCGCAGCGACAGGTTAGGCTGAGGAAGGCGGGTGTCGCGCTGAAGATCGAGAAGGAGCAGCGAGAGCTCGTTGGAGGCGTCGTTGCCGCTTGCGTCAACGCCACCGACCACAAGGTTATAGCCAATGGGAAAGCCTGCAAAGAAGCGGGCAGACTCGGTGGAGCGCACTGCCACGATGGTGTTGCACTTGAGGTAGAAGCACTGGAGAAGCTCCCTGATCCTCTCGTCAGAGGCGCCCGCGCGCTTGCTGGCACGGTAGTAGGGCAACAGGTACTGGTCCATGCGGCCAAGCGAGAGCGAGCTAGCGTTTGACTCGTGCTGCAGAGCGACGGAAACGATCCACACAAGCTGAAGCGCATCGTAGAGGTCGCGTGCGGGCTCGGTGGCGATGTGCGCAAGTATGTTGGCCAGACGCTGTAGCTCGGCTGTACGCTCGAGGGTCCGGGGAAGCACGATGGTGGCGTGAGCATCTGCCGGTGCCTCCTCCTCCGCAGCAGAGCGCACGATACGCTCGTAGCGAGAGATGTAGGCAGACAGCGCATCCATGCAAACGCACGAGGCTTGGTAGAAGTTGTTTGTAGGATTCTGCGCGAGAAGATCTGCACTTTGCTGCTGGAGCGCGCCGATACCACGGGTGAGCACCTCTGCAAAGTCGCAGATGATATGTCCTTGTCCCTTGTCTGTTTGAGCGACGGCGAACACCTTGTCCTTCTCGGCTGCCGTCACGTCATCCCCGCGATGGGCGGTATACCAGTCATTGAGCGTCTGGCCCTGCCAGAAGGGATAGAGGACGTTGCGGTAGTACGCCTTGTCCTCCTCGCTAATCTCAAAGGTGTCCTGTGGCCGCGCAGGGAAAGCGTCGAGCTCATCAAGAATCCAATAGGGGCTCATCTCGGGAGAAACCACACCAGCCCTAGGAGTAGCGCTTCTGTTGCCCACAAGCAGGTCCCACTCGTCTATCACAATCTGATGATTCTCGAGCACGTGGCGAAATGCCTTAGCCCTGCGAATGATGGGCGGCTCTCCCTCGGTTGCCTTGTAGCTCTCCATGAAGAGCGTCGCTCGTTCCATGGAAATCTGCCTTGGCTGGGCAAACAGGCTGTCCTTAATGTGCTGCGTCCTGGTGGTGAGCATCACGGCCTCCTTGTGTGGCACCTGTAAGCCGGGGCACCTCCCCCTCCGTCTGCGACGATTATATCTTGTTTAGTATTGTTCTACAAGATGTTATTATTGATTTATCGTATTCAATCGGAATTCTCAAACCTGTGTGATCGAATACAACTTGGCCGTCGTCAAACGCCTAGAGTCTTTATCCGGTTTTGTCTTATTTCGTATCATTAACTGGATGTCCGCCGACAAGACCCACGCCACGGGAGTACCCATGTTTGCCAAGGAACGACAAGATGCCATAGCCGCCCTCGTCAAGGCAGAAGGCCGCGTGACGGTCACGAGCCTTGCGCAGCGCTTTGACGTGACCGAGGACTGCATCAGGAAGGACCTCAAGCTGCTTGACAGCGAGGGACTCCTCAAGCGCGTCTACGGTGGCGCGATTGGCACCACCATCGCGCCGGAGCGAGACGTTAGCAAGCGCCTCAACACCCATGTGGCCGAAAAGAAAATCATTGCCGAGAAGGCATACGAATACATCTCAAGCGGCGACCTCGTGTTCCTGGATATCTCTACCACGAACATTGCCTTGGCAGAGCTCATCGCCACCGGGAACAAGAGGCTCACGGTTGTCTCGAACATGATCGACGTGCTGCGCATCCTGGCGCGAAACCCCATGGTTACCGCCATCTGCACGGGCGGCAACGTAAACCTGGAGTTCGACGGCTTTTTGGGAGCCACGGCCCTCGCCATGGTCGAGCCCATCAGGTTTGACAAGGCCTTCATTGGCGCACTGAGCGTTGACCTAGAAAACGATGCAGTCACCACATTCGACGTGGATGACGGCCTGCTCAAGAAGCGCGTCGTCACCAACGCGAGCCACAGCTACCTCGTGGCAGACGCGCGCAAGCTCAGCACCGATGGCAACTACGTCTACGCGCGGATGGAGGACTTTGACGCCTTCATCACCGACAAACCAACCCCGGCCCTGCGCAAACAGGTCGAGGCGCTCGGCACCAAACTGGTCTAAGTACCATCGGACAGCAAAAGGCCCCAAAGCCGAGAAGGGCTTTGGGGCCAATGAGACAAAGGGAGTTTCCCTTTGTCTTACTAGTGCTGGTGCGGGCGCTCGGAAGCGGGGCGCAGCTCCGCACGGCAGCGAATCATCTCCGCCGCAATCGAGATGGCGATCTCGGGGGGCGTCACCGCAAGGATGGGGTCGCCAATGGGCAGGTGAATGCCCTCGTCGACCCAGGTGGGGTCGACCCCGCGCTCCTTCAGGGTCTTGCGCGCAAAGGCCGCCTTACCCCTACTGCCAATGCAGCCCACATAGGCGGGGTGCACGCGCGCAACCTGCTCGAGCACGTCGATGTCCCATGCGTGCCCGTGCGTGGTCACCACCACGTAGTCGCGCGACGTCACCTGCACCTTCTCATCGAGCTTCGTGAAGTCGCCGAGCACCACGCGCTCCGCCGCCGGGAAGTCTCCAGAGACCGCAACGCCCTCGCGGTCGTCGAAGACCACCACCCTAAAGCCCACGCTAGCAAGCACCGGTGTGAGGGCGCGGCCAACGTGTCCGCCGCCAAAGATGTAGGCAATGGGGTCGGGGCCGGCCGGCTCAGCGTAGATCTTGCTCTCCTCGTCCCAGAGGGTTGTCTCCGTGGTAGAGCGGGGATCACCTTGAGGCAGCTCGTCGAGGTTGGCAAGCTCAAGGGTCACGTCCGAGAGGTCCGCCCAGTGCTCGGTAATCACGAAAGGCTTGTCGGAACGCAGGTGCTCCAGCAGGTCACCCAGCACGCTCTTGGCAAACGCAGGCTTCCACAGCTTAACGCCCACCAGGGCGTCGCCGCCGCAAGCCATACCCGTCTTGGCGTGCGTCATCCACTCCAGCTGGTTGGGCTCCTCGCCTGCCAGCACGTGCTGGCACCTCTCCTGCATCTGCTGCTCTATGCGGCCGCCGCCAATAGTGCCCAGCCAGGTTCCATCGGCGAGAAGCGCCATGCGCGCGCTCGCGCCACGTGGCATGGAACCGCGTGTGGCAAGGATGCTTGCGAGGGCAAAGGCCCGGCCCTCCTCGGCCTCCCTTAGAAGGCGTCCTACAAACGCGATGTCACGCAGGGTCTCGTGCGAGTCTGTCATAGGGTTCTACCTGCCATTCGTTTGGTTGGCGTTGGATGTGTCAAGACGCTTCTACCCGGCAAAGCCCAAGCGGATGCGCGGGCCGCCGTCATAGGCCTCCACGCGGCCCACCACGCGCGCGTCCGGAACGCGCCCGTCGGCGAGGAGGTCGGCCAGCAGCGAGTCCGCATCGTCCGCCGCAACCGCCACGAGGAGCCCGCCCGAGGTCTCCGGGCAGAAGAGGAGGTCGGCAAGGTCCTGCGGCACGCCCGTTGCGTCCACAGACGCCTCGGCAAAGTGGCGGTTGCGATACATTCCCGCAGGCAGAATGCCCAGACGCGCCCAGTCGCGCGCGTGGGCGAGAAGCGCCGGCGCACCGGCGTCGATCACCGCACGAACGCCTGCGCCCTGTGCCATCTCCAGCGAATGGCCCATGAGGCCAAAGCCCGTCACATCGGTAGTCGCGTGGACGTCGTGACGCACGATCACGTCACGAGCCCAGCGGTTGAGGCACATCATCTGGCGCTCCGCAGCCGCAACGTCCACGGGGTCTGCCAGGCCGCCCTTCTCGGCAGTGGTAATGACTCCCACGCCGAGCGCCTTGGTGAGCACAAGGACGTCACCTGGGCGCGCACCCGAGTTGGTGAGCATGCGGTGCGGGTCCACAAAGCCCGTGACTGCCAGGCCGTACTTGGGCTCCTCGTCGTAAATGCTGTGCCCACCCACGATGGAGGCGCCGGCCTCGTAGACCTTCTCGTAGCCGCCCCGCAGGATCTCATGGACAACGTCGGAGGGCATGTCCTCGGGCACGGCCATCACGTTGAGCGCCACCTTGGGCTCGCCGCCCATGGCATAGACGTCCGAGAGCGCGTTGGTGGCGGCAATGGCACCATAGGTGTAGGGGTCGTCGGCGATGGGCGGGAAGAAGTCGACCGTCTCCACAATGGCCACGTCGTCGGTCACGCGGTAGACCGCCGCATCGTCAGACTTGTCAAAGCCAACCAGGAGGTTGGGGTCGCGCTGGACCTTGATGTCCTTGAGGAGCTTGGCAAGCTCGCCCGCACCCACCTTGGCGCCGCAGCCGGCACACTCGGCGAGCTTGGTGAGCTTGACGTCGTTGCCGCCAGCGGATGTCACGTTGTTCTCGGCCATTGCTATCCCTCCAGTCTGTGCGAGAAGTGCAGCAGCGCCTCAAGGACGCCACCGCCCACGGCGCGTGCCTTGTCAGAGACGCTAAAGCAGTGCCCCACCTTGCAGCGCGGGTCGATGTCTCCGGACTTCATGCCCTTGGTGACGGGGCAGCCCTCCTGGAGAAGGCCGCGAAGCACGCCGTCGATGGTTGCGTAGAGGGGCTCGCCAGAGACCTTGGCCACGAGGTCGCCCTTCTTGACCTGGTCGCCAATCTTTGCGATGGGCTCGAAGGGGCCGTCTGCCGGCGCGCGCAGCACGCGTTCGGTGGTGTAGCCACCAATGTTTCCCGGCACGCCGGTGTTGGGGATGGGCGAGCCGTCGTAGATAACGCGCCCCAGGTAGTGGCCGCGCTTGGTCTCGATGGCGGCATGGCAGTCCGCGTTGGAGCTCTCGCCCGCGTGGAAGCCAGGCCCCACGCCAATCACCACGGGCGCCATGTCCTTGGTGGTCCCCAGGTTCTCCTTGGCGAGAATGGCGTCGATAACGGCCTCGGGCGCAAGTTTGGGGATGCTCTCCCCCTTGGGGTCCACCAGCACGGCAATGGTACCTGTGGCCGCGACCTTGGCCGCCTCGGACGCGCTCTCGCAGCGCACCGCGCGGATGCCCTCGACCTCGGCCTCGCCAAGACGCACGGCCTCCGAGAAGCACACGGTGCGGCGCACCGAGGTTGGCACCGCCACGTCCAGCATCACGATGGACGCCCCCGAGCGGTGGAGCCTCACGGCAATGCCCGAGGCAATATCTCCCGCCCCTCTCACAACAACCAGCATGTCTCCCCCTCAGTCCAACTAGGAACAGACGCCCCTAGAGTTCCAGCTCGTACAATCCGGCGCAGGCAAAGCGGCCCTTTGCGAGCCGCTCGAAGTCACCGCGCGCCTCCGGCGGCATGGACCAGGCAAGCCCGCAGTCCGCGCGAATGCTCACGGGCGTTGGGATAATCCTTCCCGCGACGCCCGCCTCCTTGCAGGCAGCCTCGCAGGCCAGCGCCTCGTGCGTCGAGTCAAACGACGCCACAACGCGTGGCTCGCGCCTATGACGTGGCATCGTCGTCGCCCTCCCCCTCTGCGGCCAGCTCGGCCAGGGCGGTAAGCGCCGCATCCACGTCCTTCTCAGTGGTAAAGCACCCAAACGAGAAGCGCACGACGCCCGTATCCTGCGTACCCAGCGCCCGATGCATGCGCGGCGCGCAATGGCCGCCCGCACGCACGGCGATGTCGTAGTCGTGGCCGAGGGCGTCCGCAACCTCGGAGGAGTCCCAGCCCGGCAGGTTCACGCTCACAACCGGCGCGTGGTCAAAGCCGGGGGCGAGAAGCGCCTCCTCCGTTGCCGGGAAGTCGCCGTAGACTGTGGCGCCCGTACGGCGCGCACCGGTCACGAAACGCCTCACGAGCACGAGGTCGTGCGCGTGGATGGTGTCGAGGCCCTTCTCGGCGATCCATGCCGCCGCAGCCGAGAGGCCCGCGATGCCATGGCCGTTGAGCGTGCCTGCCTCCAGGTGCTCGGGGTAGCCCGCGGGCTGGCCCTCCTCGAAGGAGAGCACGCCCGTGCCGCCGCGCAGCACCGGGTGAACGTCCACGCCTGACGCCACGGCTAGGCCACCCGTGCCCTGCGGCCCCATGAGGGCCTTGTGCCCCGTGAAGGCCACGAGGTCAATGCCCAGCTCGTCCATGCAGATGGGGCGAGCACCCGCCGTCTGCGCGCAGTCGAGAAGCACCGGCGCCCCCACGCCATGCGCCGCCTTGACCACGCGCGCCAGCTCCTCGCGTGAGAGGACGTTGCCCGTGAGGTTCGAGGCATGCGTGAGGCACACGAGGCTCGTACCAGGCACGATGGCGTTTACCAAGGCGTCTGTGTCCAGTACGCCGCGGCGGTCTGCCGCCGCGAAGCTGAGCGTCGCGCCCCTCTCGTCCCGCAGGCGGTAGAGCGGCCGCAGAATGGAGTTGTGGTCCCAGTCCGTGGCCACCACGCGGCCACCGTCGGGCACCGTGCCCAGGATGGCCAGGTTGAGCGCCTCGGTGGCGTTGGCGGCAAAGACCAGCCGCTCGGGGTGGCCAAAGCCGAGAAGCGCCGAGACCCGCTCCCGCGCGAGGGCGATGGAGCGGGCCGCAGCAAGCTCGGACTCGTGGGCGCCGCGGCCGCACGAGCCAAAGGTTCGCATGGCGTCCGCGACGGCGTCGACCACGCACTCGGGACGCTGGTGCGACGTGGCGGCACAGTTGAGGTAGATCATGGCGCAGGCCTTGTCGCTACAGCGTAGTGACGCCCGGCTCGCCCGCCATGACCTTGGCAATCTCGTACAGGTTGGTCACGCCGCCCACCGCAAGCTTCTCGCGAATACCGTAGAAGTCCAGGCAGGTGCCGCAGGTAAGGATCTGCGTACCGCGGCTCTCGAGCTCCTTGATGTCCTCGAGCGACTCCGAGCCCTCGCAAGTAAGGTGCGCGCCGCCGTTAAAGAAGATCATCTTCTTGGGGACGGACTCGCCGTGCGCCAGGGCGTAGATGAGCCCCTTCATGAGGATGTGGCCGAGCTTCTCGTCACCGCGACCCATGGTGTCGGTGTCCACGGCAATGACGGAGGCGCCGGTAGCGGGCAGGTCGCAGAAGGCCTGAGCCTCAGAGGCGGCGTTCTCGGAAGCGCTCACCTCGCCGCGCGGGGTCAGCGTGAGGGTGGTTTCGTCGCCAGACGCGGTGGTGGTAAGGTCGCAGTTCTTCTCAGCCGCCAGACGCGTGAGGTTACCCAGGGCAACAGAGTCGTTGACAACGACCTCGAGAGACTCGCCGGCTGCGAGCTTGGGCAAAGCCTCCAGCGTGAGCACGACGGGCTTGGGGCAGGTGAGGTTGCGTGCATCGATCTTCATGGTGACTCCAATCTGTTTGCCGGCGGAGCGCCGCGACTGGTGCCGGGGCGTCGTCGGGCGTTAACCACATGAGTGTATAACGTCGAGCCGAAAGGAAGTAGCAAAGGGAGTTTCCCTTTGTCCCATCCGGTATGCTATTGGACAAGGGAAACTCCCTCTATGAGACAAAGGGAAACTCCCTTTGTCTCATTCCTTTCGGCTCTAGTAGAGCATATGACTTTTTGTAAGGGTTCCTCATGAATCTTGCTGATTTGCTGCGAACGGATAGCGGCGTTCTATCAGTGGTTGGGAGCGGGGGCAAATCCACCCTCGTTAACGAGCTGGCACGCGAGCTGGGATGTACCGTGGTCATAGCCACGTCTACGCATATGCTGGCACCTGAGGGCTGCCCGCTCCTGCTTGATCCCACGGAGCTCGACGTGGAACAAGCGCTCTGGTACACCCGCGTGGTCTGCGTGGGGACCCGTGCGCCCGGTGCAGAGGGCGATGCCGGAAAGCTGTGCGCGCCGCCGCTTGGCTTTGGCACGCTCGCCGTACTTGCCGACCGCGTGCTGGTGGAGGCCGATGGTGCACGCAGGTTGCCCCACAAGGCGCACGCCGCGCACGAGCCCGTGGTTCCGGCTGAGAGCAGCCAGACCATCCAAGTGGTGGGCGCGTCTGGCTTTGGCGGGCGCGTGGGTGAGGTTGTTCATCGACCGGAGCTCATGTGTGCGGCCGTGGGCTGCTCCGCGAGCGACGAGTGCACGCCCGAGCTGTACGCGCGCTTCGTGGCCAACGAGCACGCAGCTGGCGTGGTACACGCAGATAACATTGTGGTGAACCAGGCCGATGACCAGGCTGGCATTGAACTTGCCGTGCGGTTTGCCGCCGAGCTGCGCGCGTGCGGGGACGAGACGCCCGTCACTGCCGGCTCCGTGCGCGAGCACCGCCTGGAGCTAGTGTAGCGCGAGCTCCGGCCTGCCGGCGTTTCGGACGCAGCGGGAAGCCCTGCCAAAGATCCAGCGGGACCCAAAAGAGCCTACGCTCCGGCGGGCAGGCAGCACGCAATCACGATGCTCACGATGCCGATAAGTGCCAGCGGCACGCACCCGTCGACAAACGACGGCAGCGGCTCAAGCCGGTAGTAGAGCACGTAGCACACCAGGCTCACAACAAACCCCACCACGGCAAGCACCGCTACCAGCGCCGCCACGCCGGTCTGACCCGCGCCCCCAAGCGCCAGCGCGCAGCAGGCTTCCATGCCAAGCCACGCCACAAAGAGCACCAGCTCGGTGGTGGGCTGACGCTGGAACATGCGCTGCGTGATGCCGAGAAGCACCAGGTAGAGAACAACGGCACCAACCAGGCACCCAACCACAACCCTCGTAGGCGCAAGCTCGGCCGCTCCTCCGCAGATGCGCGTGGCCCCAAAGACGCCGCACGCCACCGCGCCGAGAATGGCCACGATGCCGATGGTCCTCAACGCTCCGTGTGCAGAGCCACCGCTCACCTTGGGCCAGAAGAAGATGGCCCACCAAGCAAGATACAGGGCACAGCACGCAGCCATGAGCGCGTGCCCCTGCCTCATCTGCTCAAACGCAATGGCATCCACAATGGCCTCCCCTAACAGATATCGCGGAGTATCGCCTAGAGAACCTCGCAACATCCTGATAATAGCTCTGCTCAGCAGAAGTGCTCTCTAGCTGCTATGTTGTCGGATTCCGCGATTCTCGTTGTCACTTTCCGCGACCGCGGCCGTCCCGTACGCCGAGAAAAACGGGCGGCGCCAGCACCAGCCAGCACCGCCCGCCTTGGGGAGCAATACTACTGAACGGACCAGACCTACACCCTCGCGACGGCCTTGATCTCGACCTTGCCGCCACCGGGGAGCGCAGCCACCTGGAACGCCGCACGCGCGGGATACGGGGCCTCAAAGAACTCGGCGTAGATCTCGTTCATGGCACCAAACTCGTTGATGTCGGCGAGAAGGACGGTGGTCTCGACCACGTCGGCCATGGAGGCGCCAGCGGCCTCGAGGATGTTCTTCACGTTGGTCAAGCTCTGGCGGGTCTGGCTCTGGATATCGTCGCCGGCGAGCTTACCGGTGGCAGGATCGATGCCCAGCTGTCCGGACACGTTGATGGACCCGTTGGACACAACGCCCGCGGAGTAGGGACCAAGCGCCTTGGGGGCCTTGTCGGTGACGATGGCGGTCTTGCTCATGAGAAACTCCTTCACTTCCTGCCCGCATACGCGGACGGCCAATGGATAAGTAAAACGGGGCCGATAAACCCGCGGAGCTCGCTGCCCGCGGCGCGTACGGCCCTAGCGAGCCACGTAGCGGCCGGGCTTCTCGCCTGTGGGCTCGCCGTCACGCACGGCAAGCGTGCCGTTCACAAAGACGAGCTTGGCGCGCCCGTGCGCCTCAAAGCCCTCGTAGGTGGTGTAGTCGACGGCCTGGTGCTGGTTGGCCGCGCTAATGGTCCAGCGTGCCGAGGGATCCCACACGCAGATGTCCGCGTCGGAGCCAGCGGCAAGCGCGCCTTTGCGCGGGTACATGCCAAACACGCGCGCCTGGCCCTCGGAAAGCAGGTGCAGGTAGTCCATGGGACCAAGCTGCCCCTCGAACGTGGTCATGATGAGAGCCGGCCTGTGCTCGACGCCAGGTCCCCCGTTGGGTATCTTAGTGAAGTCGCCACGGCCGCGATCCTTCTGGCCATGCAGATTAAACGAGCAGTGGTCGGTCGAAATCTGGTCCACCTCGCCGTCTGCCACGGCCTCGCGCAACGCCGCGATGTCCGTGGGCTTGCGCAGCGGCGGGCTCATCACGTACTTGGCGCCGGCAAAGCCGTCCTCGCCCTGCTCCAGGTAGCGGGTATCGTCCAGCAGCAGGTACTGCGGGCAGGTCTCAAGCGACACGCGCACGCCGCGCTCGCGGGCAGCACGCACCTGCTCAAGGCCCAGGCGCGTAGAGCAGTGCACCACGTTCACGCGAGCGCCCGTAAGCTCGGAGAGGTACATCAGTCGGCTGATAGCCTCGGCCTCGCACTCAGCCGGGCGACTCAGTGGGTGTCCCTCGGGCCCCGTAATGCCCTCGGCAAGCACCCTACGCTGCAGCTCGTTGACAAGCGTGCCGTTCTCGCAGTGCACGCAGAGAATGCCATCGAAGGGCTTGATGGCCTCGAGCACCTCCATGGTCTGGGCATCATCCAGACGTAGGTGGTCGTAGGCAAAGTACGTCTTGAACGACGTGATCCCCGCTTCGCGCATGTCCGCGATCTCCTCGCGGGTATGGTCGTTCCAATCTGCGATGGCCATGTGGAAGGCATAGTTAGCCGTGCAGGTGCCATCGGCGCGCTTGTGCCACTCGTCGAGCGCCCGGTGAAGGGTCATGCCTTTGTCCTGCGTGGCGTAGTCCACGATGGTTGTGGTACCGCCGCAGGCCGCGGCGCGCGTGCCCGTCTCGAAGCTGTCAGCGGTCCAGTCCATGCCCGTCCAGCACTGCATGTGTGTGTGCGCATCAATGAAGCCCGGGTAGACCCAGCAGCCCGTGGCGTCGAAGACCTCAGCGTCCGCAAGCTGCGCCTCGCCGACGCCACCGGGAACAACGTCCGCGATCTTGTCGCCCTCGATGACCACGTCGCCGAGAAAGACTCCCTTTGGCGTGACCAGCTGGCCGTTCCTCAGGACCTTGCGTGCCTGTGCGACCATACAACCATCCCCTTACAGAGAAGAGCCCAGCTCGCCGGGGGCGTTGTCCTTCTCGCCCGCAGCGGGCCATATGTCCTGCCCGGATTCCATGGCCTCGCGCACAGCCACCAGCTCGCTGGCAACCCGCTCGAGGTCAGACGGGATGTCAATGTCATCTAGCTCGGCCGGGTAGCGCGCCTCGACAAGCCGCGTAGCGGCGGCCAAATCTGGGTTCCTGCGCAGCAGCTCGCCTCCGCCCACGTCTCCCTCAAGGCCGAGAAGCGCGTCTGCCAGGTAGCCCGGAAAGATCACGGGGCTCCCCGGCTTGTCCTGCCACGCGAGACGCGCTACGCAGGCAGGATGCGCGGCAAACTCGTCGAGCAGGGCCTCGACACTCGCGCCAGAGAGCAGCGGCTGGTCGCCCTGCACAAAGAGGTAGCCCGCGCGCTTGCCCAGCACCTCGATGCCCGCACGCAGCGTTTGGCTTTGCAGCGCGCCTGCGGGCTCCACACATGTCACGTGCCTGGCCTCGCACACGGCACGGACGCGATTCCACCTTGTGGAGACCACCACGTCCAGGCGCGGTGACACCAGTGCGTCAAGCGTGTGCGAGACCACCGCCCGGCCACGCAGCGGCTCCACGAGCTTCTGCCTGCCAAAGCGCGTAGCCTCGCCATTTGCCATGACCACGCAGCCCAGCCGGGGCACCCCCGCAACGCCGGCAAACGCTGCCGAGAAGCCCGCGTCTGCCGCAGCGGTGACACCCTGGCGCCAGGCTTCGTAGCGGTGTAGGAAGTCCTCCCCTTCGGACGTGAGGCTCGAGCTTCCGCCCCTCTCGCCACCAATTGAGCGCACAGTAAGCGGGAATCCCAGGGCACGCTCGGCATCGTGCAGAATGCGCATGGCCTTGGTGTAGCTCATGCCCATGGCCTTGGCGGAGGCAGAGAGGCTACCCATCTCGCGAACGCCAGCGAGCAGGGCCATGGGACCCGGGCCAAAGAAGCGCCCGCCATCCTCATCAATGAGGAACGAAAAGACCCGTGGTTCCATGGCCCTCACCTCGCGCGCATTGCCGTTGCGATGTCTACATGCTACCCACGGACGATGGTACCAGTCTTGCCGGCAATGCCGTCCGCCGCACGGTCGAGCTCAGTGATGAGCGACATGCGTCCGGGACCGGACTGGGCGAACTGCAGCGCCGCCTGGACCTTGGGCAGCATCGAGCCGGGGGCAAACTCGCCAGCTTCAATATAGCGCTGGGCAGTCTCGGGCGTGAGCTCGTCAAGCTCGGTCTGGTCGGGCTTGCCAAAGTGGATGGCGACCTTCTCGACAGCTGTGAGGATGACAAGCGCGTCGGCATCAAGCTGCTCGGCAAGGCGGGCTGCGGCAAAGTCCTTGTCGATGACGGCAGCGGCGCCCTTCAGGTGGTGGCCCTCGGTGTGGTAGACGGGGATGCCGCCGCCACCGCAGGCAATGACCACGTGGTCGGCCTCGACCAGCGAGCGAATGGTGTCAAGCTCGACGATGGCCTGGGGCTTGGGGCTTGCGACCACACGGCGCCAGCCGCGGCCGGAGTCCTCGACCACCGTGTAGCCGCGCTCGGCCACCATGCGGTCGGCCTCCTCCTTGGTCATGAAGGCACCAATGGGCTTGGTGGGGTTCTCGAATGCAGGGTCGTTAGGGTCGACCTCGACCTGAGTGAGCACCGTGGTCACGCCGTGGTGGATGTCGCGGTTGGCCAGCTCCTCGCGGATGGCGTTCTGGAGGTCGTAGCCAATGTAGCCCTGGCTCATGGCAACGCAGACCGAGAGCGGGCAGGGAATGTACTTCTCGGGATCAGAGCGCGTGAGCTGGGTCATGGCCTCCTGGATCATGCCCACCTGCGGTCCGTTGCCGTGCGCCACGATGACCTCGTTGCCCTCGGCAATAAGGTCGACGATGGCCTTGGACGTGTGCTTCACGGCCGCCATCTGCTCTGGCAGGTTCTTCCCCAACGCGTTGCCGCCCAGTGCGACGACGATTCTCTTGCCCATGCGTTCCTCTCCGTTCTCCCCTTGTCGTGTGAAAAAAGAGCGCGGGCCGGCCAACCGAGCTCACAGGCTCGGCCCGACCAGCCCGCGCGTTCCCCTGTGGGTACTGCGCCAGTCGCCCCGATGCCCGGCTTAGGCCTCGAGCCAGCGGCTGCGGCCGCGCTGCTCGAGCTCCTTGAGCATGGCAACGGGATCCTTGGCCTTCTGCAGGAAGATCATGGCTGCCACGGCGTACGGCTTGTAGCTGGCCTCCTTGTACAGGCCGTCGCGGTGGGCGTCAAAGACCTCGTTGGCAACCTCGCCGTGCTCGCAGGAGACGCCCTCGATGTCGGCCGGCAGCGGGTGCATGTAGATGGTGTCCATGCCGTTTGCGGTCTTGGCCATGAGCTCGGGCGTGCAGTGCCAGTCCATGTGGGTGGCGTTTTGGGCGAGAAGCTCCTTCTCCAGGGTGTCGATGCCCTCGGAGTCGCCGGCGGCGTAAAGCTTGGTGCGCTTCTCCATGGCCGCATAAGGAGCCCAGCTCTTGGGAACCACGATGTCAGCGCCCTCGAAGGCCTCCTCCATGGAGTGGGCCTGGGTGAACGTGGCGCCAGACTCCTGAGCGAAGACGCCGGCCTGCTTGACCAGCTCGGGCATGAGGTCGTAGCCCTCGGGGTGAGCCAGGGTGACGTTCATGCCAAAGCGGGTGAGCAGCATGATGAGCGACTGCGGGCAGGAGAGGGGCTTGCCGTAGGACGGGCTATAGGCCCAGGTGACGGCGACCTTCTTGCCCTTGAGGTTGTCAAGGCCACCAAACTCGTTGATGAGGTAGAGCAGGTCGGCCGAAGACTGCGTGGGGTGGTCGGAGTCGGACTGCAGCGAGACGAGCGTGGGACGGTGGTCGAGGATGCCGTCGGCGTAGGACTGCGCCACGGACTCCGAGACCTCCTTCATGTACGCGTCGCCCTCGCCGATGAACTTGTCGTCACGGATGCCGATGACATCAGCCATGAAGCTGATCATCGTGGCGGTCTCGCGCACGGTCTCGCCGTGGGCGATCTGCGACTTGGACTCGTCGAGGTCCTGGAGCTGCAGGCCCAGCATGTTGGTGCCAGAGGCAAACGAGAAGCGCGTACGGGTGGAGTTGTCGCGGAAGTTGGAGACCGCAAGGCCGGAGTCGAAGATGCGCGTGGAGATGTTGCGCTCGCGCAGGTTGCGAAGGGCGTCGGCGACCAGGTAAAGAGCGCGGAGCTCGTCGGTGGTCTTATCCCACGTGTGCAGGAAGTCGTTGTTGTACATCTTGGAGTAGTCGAGCTTCTCGAGCTGGTCGAGGTAGTTCTGGAATATGGCGTCCATTCGTTTCCCTTTCTTTGATACGTGTGACTGGGTCTTCCCGGTGACCGCTGGGTCTACGTGCAGAGGACCCGGTCGCAGCGGTGCGCCGCGACCGGGACGCAGATAACTACTTGATGTCGTTGCCGGTGAGGCTGGCGCGGAACTCGGTGGCGTCGCCGGTTGCCTGGCTGGGGTCATAGAGGTTCACGGCCGCAACGTAGAGCGCGGCGCAGGTGGAGAGGTCCTGCTTGTAGGTGACCTCGTTGGGCGCGTGCGCCTGGGACTCGGCGCCGGGGCCAAAGCCAACGCAGGGGATGCCATAGCGGCCCTGGATGGAGACGCAGTTCGTGGAGAAGGTCCACTTGTCGCACAGAGGCCTGCCCTCACGCTTGTCCATGGACTTCTCGCAGCCGATGCGCTTGTCGCCAAAGAGGGCCTTGTGGGCGTCGACCAGTGCCTTGACGTGCGGCGCGCTCTCCTTGTTGATCCACGTGGGGAAGTATGCCTCGGTCTCGTAGACCTCGCCGGTCCAGCTGGGACGGTCGTACATGTACATGGAGACCTTCACGTCGTCGCCGTACTTCTTGACGGCGGGGAGGTTGCGGACCTCCTCGAGGCAGGACTCGTAGGTCTCGCCGGCGGTCATGCGGCGGTCGATGGAGATGGCGCAGGAGTCAGCCACGGCGCAGCGCGAGGGGCTGGTGTAGAAGATCTGAGAGACGGTGCAGGTCCCGCGGCCCAGGAAGCGAGCGTCCTCGTAGTGCTCGGGGTTGTACTTGGGGTCGAGCATCTTGACGAGGCCGCGAATCTCGGTTGACTCGTCGGCGCCGTTGTTGTTGAGGGCGCGGACGTCGTTGATGATGTCGGCCATCTTGTAGATGGCGTTGTCACCGCGCTCGGGCGCGGAGCCGTGGCAGGAGACGCCCTTCACGTCGACGCGGATCTCCATGCGGCCGCGGTGGCCACGGTAGATGCCGCCGTCGGTAGGCTCGGTGGAGATGACGAACTCGGGCTTGATGCCATCTACGTTGTAGATGTACTGCCAGCACATGCCGTCGCAGTCCTCTTCCTGGACGCTGCCCACGACCATGATCTTGTAGCCCTCGGGAATGAGGTCCATGTCCTTCATCATCTTGGCCGCGTAGGTGGCGGAGGCAACGCCGCCCTCCTGGTCGGAGCCGCCACGGCCGCCGATGAGCTGGTCATCCTCGAAGCCCTTGTACGGGTCGAAGTCCCAGTTGTCGCGGTTGCCAATGCCAACAGTGTCGATGTGGCCGTCGATGGCGATGATCTTGTCGCCCGTGCCCATGAAGCCCATCACGTTGCCCAGGCCGTCAACCTTGACCTCGTCAAAGCCGAGCTTCTCCATCTCGGCCTTGATGCAGGCCACAACGTCGCCCTCCTCGCAGGACTCGCTGGGGTGGGAGATCATGGCGCGCAGGAACGCAGTCATGTCCGCGTTGTAGGCCTTCGCCGCTTCCTTGATCTTGTCGTAGTCGAGTTCCTTCATTGGGTCCTCCTCGCATCGGGCAACGTTCTTGCTGACTTGGTGCCGTAAACAATAAGTCTGCTTACCAAACTTTTTGTTTGGTTGACCTAATTAAAGCACGTGCGAGAGGGAATTCAAGGGCCTTTGGCAAACTGTTCACTTTTCTCGCAGACGGTCTTTTTGACGCGGTGGACGGTGAGCGCGGAGGAGCGATTCTTCCCCGTGCAAACGTTGGGGCGGGGCGGCTCGGGGCGTGGCGCTACACATTCGGACCCGATTGCGTATCCCGCGCAGGACGGTACAGGTTCGGGCGACGAATGCGTGTCGGCTCGCCACAGGTTCGTGACCGATTGCGTATCCCGCGCAGGACGCCACAGGTTCGGGGACCGAATGCGTGGCGGCGAAAGTCGCCGCCGGCCACGAAGAAGGCCCCGGCGACGAAATGCCGCCGGGGCCAAGGTCCCACGTTATTCTCGGCAGTGCTACTGCTGCGCGCGCCAGCGCTTCATCTTCATGTGGCGACGCACGAAGTACGTGGCCAGCAGGACGATGATTGCCGCAAGCACAACCTCAACCGCGGTGATCAGCGGACTCTGCCCAAACATCCCCACCGTAAACGTGCTCGAGGAGTTCGCCTCGGTATAGAGGATGTTGTGGCAAGCGTTACGCAGCGCCTGGTGCCCGGCGGCCGTGTCCAGCGTGTCGCTGGTAAGCATCTTGTCCTGAAGGAACGCGAGGTAGAGGTCGTTGCCCGCATGCAGCGCCCGGTTGATGTTCGAGGTGTCAGCGGCAAGCACGCAGTCCGTCACGACAGACCCGCGGAAGCCCCACTCGTTCCTCAGCACCTGGGTGAGCAGCGCGTGGCTCTCGGCAGTGGGCGTGGCACCCAGGCGGTTGTAGGAGCTCATCATCGCCATGGCGCCGCCGTCCTTTACGGCAAGCTCGAACGGTCGCAGGTAGATCTCGCGCATTGACTGCTCGTTTGCCCAGGTCACAAGGCCACCGGCATCGCCACGGTGCGTCTCCTGGTCGTTAAGGGCAAAGTGCTTGACGTAGCAGTACACGCCCTGCGACTGGATGCCGCGGACCTCGGCAGCAACGATCTCGCCGGTGAGCAGACCGTCCTCGCTCACGTACTCGTAGTTGCGGCCGCCAAAGGGCGAGCGGTGCGTGTCGGCACCGGGAGCGTACAGGCCGCCGACCTTGAGCGCCGTTGCCTCCTGGGCAAACAGCTCGCCCACACGCTGCGCGAGCTCCTTGTTCCAGGTGTAGCCAAGCACGCTCTGGCCCGTGAGCTGCGTGCCGTTGTAGCTCGCCATGATGTTGTTCACCCCGTTGGGACCGTCGCACTCGACAATCGCGGGCTTGCCCACGCTCTTGGCCGAGAAGGTCATCCAGCCGCCGTTGGAGACGAGCATCTTCTGCTCGTTAAGCGTCATCTGGTCGAGGAGCTTGTCCCACTGGGGGTCGTCATAGCTCAGACCGGTCATGTCGGCCAGGGTAAGGCCGTTCTTCGCGCCATAGGTCACGTCGTCGACATTGGGGTTCTCGACTGGCGCGGGGTTGTCCAGCGCGTCCTTGATTTCGGCAGGGGCCTCCTTCTCGGCAGGGGCCATCGTGGGGAAGGTGCCGGCCCAATCCGCACGCGAGAGGTACGTGACGCCGCCGCCAAAGCTCACGTCGTCAAACTGGTTGGTCGCAGCCACACCGTCAGTGGAGCGAGCGCCGTCATTGGCGTCGTTGTAGATGTAGTCACGGTCGATGGTCACCGTGCGGGTGTCCACCACGTCGTGAGAGTTGCGACGCAAGCTCACCTGGTAGTCGCCAGCCTCCAGAACGTAGGCACCACCCGGGGCCTTGACCCCGGTGTAGTCGTAGCTCGCCATGTCCTCGTGCGTTCAGCTGATCTTGAGCGTCTGGGTCTCCCCAGGCTCAAGCAGCTTAGTCTTGTCAAAGCCGGCGAGAACAACCGCGCTCTTCTCGATGCCACCCGGCGTGTAGGGAGCGCTGTAGTAGGCCTCGACCACGTCCTTGCCCGCAACGTCGCCAGTGTTGGTCACGTCGACGGTCATCGTGATGGTGGTGCCGTCGTCCGAGAAGTCCGCGATCTTCTCGTCGAAGGTGGTATACGAGAGGCCGTAGCCAAACGGGTACTGAACCGTTGCGTCATAGTCGATGTAGCCGTCTGCCGCCGCGGTCTCGTAGTAGCGGTAGCCCACATAGATGCCTTCAGCATAGTCAACAAAGTGGACGTTCTCGGTGCCGGAAGTCGCATCACCAGAGCCCGCGAACAGGGACTGGTTGGTGTGCTGCACGTTGGTGTAGTCGTGCGCGCCAAAGTTGTAGTAGCTAGGTGCGCTCTCCGCCTCGTACGGGAAGGTGTCCACGGTGCGACCGCTTGGGTTCACGGCACCGGTGAGCACCTTGCCAATGGCGTCGCAGCCCGTCGCGCCAGGCGTGCCCACCCACAGGGCGGCGTCCACCTGGGGGGCGTCAACAAAGCCAAGCTCCATGGCATTGGGGCTGTTGAGCACCACGATCACGCGATCGAAGTTGCCCTCGACCATGGCGAGAAGGTCCTCCTCGTTGGGCGAAAGCTCAAGGTAGCTGCGGCCGGCCTCGGAGCCCTCATAGGCGGCCATGTCCGTGGGAAGGTCAAAACCTTCGCCGCCCTTGCGGGTGAGCACCACGATCGCCGTGTCCGAGTACGTCTTTGCGTCGTCGATGACGTCCTGGGTGTAGCTGGACTGCGGCAGCTCGTAGAGGTTCCAGTCCGTGCCCACAATGCCCATGTCCTTGGCAGCAGTTGCGTTCTCCTCGTAGAACTGCTCAAGGTTGGGGTTCGCGGAGAGGCCCGCGTCCTCAAGTCCCTGGTAGAAGGTCACGTTCTTGCTGGTGTCGCCAGCTCCGGAGCCCGTCCCGCCATAGCTGAAATTGTTTCCAGCCGTCGAGCCAAACACGTTCACCTTGGTCACGCCCGAAAGCGGCAGGGCGTCGTTCTCGTTCTTGAGCAGCGTGACGCCTTCCGCCTCCACCTCCTCGGTGATGTCGCTCGTGGCCTGACTTGCCTGCCGCACCTCGGTGGATGCCATGTCCGGCTTGGTAGTGAACGTGGTCACGAGGTCAAAGTACGGAGACACCACGATGCCCACCACAAGCGTCACCGCAACCACGAGCACCGACAGGATGCACATGATCACAAACAGCGCCTTCTTTGGACGCTTTACCGACTTGGTCGGCTTGGCCTGCTTGTCCTTCTCGTCTGCCATCTCTCCCCTTTCCCCTGGGATCTTGCCTTCCCGCCGCATAATCGCGGTGGGGGTTCCGTCAGATGGCCCCATGGTGGTCAAGACGCCCGCAGGTTGGGGGCTGCTGTCATAATCGGGTGAGAGCCACGACTTAGTTGGGAGGCAACCGTGGCGTACCGAATTCTTATCGTGGAAGACTCCCCCGCAGAGGCGGACGTCTTGCGAGGGCATCTAGACCGCTATGCAGCAGAGAGGGGTCTCTCGTTTGCCGTGACCGTGCTCTCCTCGGCGGTGGAGTTCGTGAACGCAAGCCACCCGGCGGACCTGATCTTCATGGACATCGACCTGCCTGGCATCAACGGCATGGAGGCGGCACAGATCCTTCGCGGCTACGACGAGCAGACGCCGCTGGTGTTTGTGACCAACCTGGCACAGTACGCCATAAAGGGGTACCAGGTGGACGCCCTCGACTTCATGGTGAAGCCCGTCGCCTACGATGACTTCTCCCTTCGCATGGACCGTGCCATGCGCATGGTCAGGCGGACGTCCAAGGGCACCGTTGCCATCCCAACGCCCGACGGCATCCGCGTGGTGCGCCTCGATGACGTGCTCTACGTGGACATCGTCAAGCACGACCTGCACTACCACCTTGCCGGGGAGCCCAACCCCCTGCGGGTGCGCGGCACCATCACCAAGGTTGCGGAGGAGCTTGCCGAGAAGGGCTTCCTCAAGATTGCCGCCAGCTGCGTCATCAACATGGCCCAGGTGGCGCGGATACGGGCGACCTCGGTGGTCATGTCGGACGGCACGGAGCTGTTCTTTAGCAGGTCGCAGCGAAAGGCGGCGCTCGAGCGCCTCACGGCATACGTGGGAAGGAGCGCGTAATGGGCGAGGTCGCAACTGCAGCCCTGAGCACCACGTTCCTTCTCGCACGCGTCATCTTTGGGATTGGCCTGTTTGCAGTTGCCCTCGAGCCGCGAGAGCACTTTGGCAGGAGGCTCGCTCTTGCGGCGATTCTGTGCATCGCCGCCCTGACGCTTCTCTTCTGCCTCGAGGGAATGCTGCCCGGCATCTCCCGAACTCAGGCATATGCCGGCGAGGAGGTGTTCTTCTCCGCACTGCTCGTTGCATGCTCCGTCGCCGTGACCTACCTCTTTGACGCCTCCATCTGGACGGCGCTCTTCTGCTGCTCGGCGGGATATGCCATCCAAAACCTTGCCTCCGGCGTGGGCGAGGCGGCATGGCTGCTCATGGAGGGAACCGGACCGGAGGCGGCCAGGGGGCGAGAAGTGCCACTGGGGACGTTCGCCCTCATCACCCTAGTAGTCACCGTTGCAACGTACGCGATTGCATATCTGCTGATAACCCGTCGGCTGAGCCGCCGCGGCCTGGAGCAGGTGAGCGACCGCTCGATGATCGCAATGATGGCCGTGGTCATGCTCATGGTCATTGGGTTTGACCTGGTGATCAAGAGCCTCTGCGAGATGGGCATACCAGTAGCATACGCGCTGATGCTCCGGTTTGTGCATGGGTTCATCTGCGTGTTCACGGTTTGGATGGAATACGAGCTGCTGGTCAACCGCAAACTCGCATCCGAGAAGGACACGACCGAGCGAGTGCTCGCCGAGCGCGAGCGCCAGTACGAGCAGAGCCGCGAGAGCATCGAGGCGATCAACATCAAGTGCCACGACCTGCGCCATCAGATACGAGCGCTGGCAGACGGGGGTGCCGTGGTTGATCCGGCCGCGTTAGCAGACGTCGCGCGTGAGGTCGACGTGTACGATGCGGCAGTTCACACGGGCAACGAGGCCCTGGACACAATACTTACCGAGAAGAGCCTGGTCTGCCAGCGCGAGGGCATCACGCTCACCTGCGTGGCAGACGGGTCGGCACTCGACTTCATGGCGCCGGCAGACATCTACGCGCTCTTTGGCAACGCCCTGGACAACGCCGTCGAGGCCGCTCGCGGGGCGAGTCGGCGGTCGATTTCCGTGGTAGTGCGGCGCACGATGGGAGTCACGTCCGTAAGCGTCGAGAACTACTACGACCTGGGCGCCCAGCCCACCTTTGAAGACGGCCTGCCGCAGACGACCAAGGCGGACAAGGCCAACCACGGGTTTGGCATGCGCTCAATGCGCGCGATAGCGGAGCGCTACGGCGGCACGCTGGTGGCCCGTGCAGAGGATGGAACGTTCTCTCTCGACATCATGATGTAGGTGCGGAGATCGACGCACCTCGGAGCGTGGCGGCGAAAGTCGCCGCCGGCTACGAAGAAGGCCCCGGCGAAGAAATTGAACTGCCTCCCATTTCTCGGACTTTACTTACTTGTCCAAGAAATGGGAGGCAGTTCAAATGCCGCCGGGGCCAAGGTCCCACGTTCTTCTCGATAGACGCTCCAAAGACGCTATCGCCGGTGCGTCACCGCAGCGCGCACGCGACCGCGCGGGTCTTTCACAAGAAGCGTCACAACCCAGATGACCAGTCCAAGAGCAACCACGCAAACACCCAGGAACGCGTCGTTGGAAAGTTGCTCGCCAGACGGCTGGAAGATAGCCACGCCCTCCTGGAGATACTCGGCCACCGCGTCGACCAGCCACATGAGCGACGCGCCCCAGAACATGAGGCACGGCAGACCCAAGCAGAGGTCGTTGTCGCGGCGCAAGTACCACACAAGCGTGAAGGCGACAGCCACCAGGACGGTGATGGCAAGCGTCATCGGCTACACCTCAAGCGCCGGGGCCTGCTCGGAGGCGGCGCGCTGCTCAATCGCGTTCGCGACGGCGCACAGGCCACCCCAGGCGGCAGTCACCACGACGGCCATCGCGACGCCGGTCGTCGCCATCTCGCCGAACATCGCCGCAGCGTCCGCAGGCGTGGCCATGGCAGAAAGGAACGGGAAGAACGGCACGACCTCGCCATGCCAGACGTGCTCAAAGGCGAGAAGGGCGCTGCCGCCCCAAAGCATCTTGGAGAGCCAGCCGAGACGCTCGACACGGCGGGCGCATGCCTCGGTGTTCTCGCTGCTCTTCTTGGCCTTCTGCTCGATGACCTTCACAACGGCGCCCTCGGCGGCGGGTACGACAAAGCAAGCCATGGCAAATCCCTTCGTTGGGGTGTGGTCGACACTTGTGCATTTTATTGTACGTTCTTGCGCGGCGTTCGCGGAAGTCGCACTCACCTTTGTAACCAAGTTTGTTGGACGCCCGCCGGGCAGACCGCCGAACATTTGCCGGAGTTTAGCTCCTCTTCTTACTAGCAGAATCGCCGACCTGCGGGAATGCGGCCGCCGATTAAGAAAAGGAGCTGTTCTCCGCGCATGGGACGAGAAGGATGCGGGGCGTTGGCGCCGGAAGGCACGCCTCGTACAAAATCCCATCGAAAGGAGGCTCTCCGGCGCAAAAATGACGCCGGAGAGTGAGTTTCCGCAGCGCCGACCGCACCTACAGCGCGCGGCGGGTGGTGCGCACGGCGGAGCGCACAATTCCGTGGGCCATCCGGTACGTAAGTGCCAGGTACCCGCCGTACACCAGCGCAAACAGCACCAGCCCCAGGGTCATCCCGTCAAGCGCGTCGCTGTACCCAAAGGCGCTCACAAGCTCGTTCAACACGCTGATTGCGCAGAGCGAGTGCGCCAATCCCACGGCAAGCGGCAGCGCAAAGGCAATAGCCACCTGTGCCCGCAGCGACCCAAAGATCAGACGCTCGGAGCACCCCAGCTCAGAGAGGGTGCGATAGCTGCCCGCAGAATCGCTCGCGTTGGAGAGCTGCTGGATGGCGAGAATGGCGGCGCAGGCAATGACCAGCACAAATCCAATGTAGATGGCCATGTACGAGATGAGCCCCGTTGTGGTTGTGCCATCGGCAAGCACGCTCGTGACGGTGTCGACGGTCGTAAGCGCCGATCGCTCGCCCAGGCTATCGCTCAGTCTCTCCTCCAACCCCTTGAGCGCAGCGTCGCCCTCCTCGGTGGGGCCAGCGTACATGACGTCAATCACCTGCTGGTACGTGGGCAAGCTCGCCGCCAGGTCATCTGCCACTACAAACGTGCCGGGATTGGCCCCCAGGCCGTTGTCCTGGAGTACGGCCGAGGCGTCGTCAATCACCGTGGCGCGCGCCGGCGTGAGTGTGACATCTCCCACCGTGACAGAGAAGCCCTTCTCAAGCCCCCCGTTCACAAACGGCTCCACCTGGTCCATGTTGCAGAGCAGGAGGTACTGGCCATCCGCAAGCGAAACGGGCTCCATTCCCAGCAACGCACGGGCGGCGTTGTAGTCCGAGAGGCTCACGACCTCCCCCACCATGGCGTGCTCGAACCCCTTGGGGATGGTCTCCCCAGTAAGCTCCGAGATGCGCTGGAAGGTCGAGGTGGCGCCCTCAAGCTCGGACGGGATGACGGCAATTCTCACCGTGGCGTGGCTTCCCACCGCAGAGAGGTCGATGCCCACCTTTGCAACCTCTGCCTCAAGGTCTATGGGATCCGCAACGGGGTCCGTCGGGAGCACCGAGATCGACGCGCTGTAGGGGGTTCCCTTCTCGACCATGGCGTTGAGGGTGTTGCAGATGCTCATGCCCGTGGTCATGGCCGTCATGGCAAGGAAGAGTATGAGCGCAATGACCCCCATGGAGAGCGCTGTGGTGTTCACGCGAGAGGCGATCTGTCGCGTCGTGAACATGTGGAGATCGCGCCAATAGAAGCCCCTCATGTGCGTGAGCAGCGCGGTAAGCGTGCCTGCAAGGCCATAGAAGAAGACGAACGTGCCCACTGCGACCATGATGGTGGTGATGATGAAGCCCCCCTGCATGGAGTTATCCATGGGGAATCCGTCCCTGATAAGGCGCCAGTACGCAACGCCCATGAGCACAAGGCCCGCCGCCGTCAACACAATGGAGAGCGGCAGCCTGCGCACAAACTGCTTCTCGTTCTGTCGCGCAGAGCTCATGAGGTCGATGAGCCTCACGCGGCGCAGCGTTATCCAGTTGAAGAGCATCATCACAACAAAGATCACGCCAAAGCACGCCAGGGTGAGCATAAACGCGTCCGTTGAGAAGAAGAACGAGAAGTGCTGGACGGTCGTCGCAAACATGCGAGCCGTGACAAAGAGCAGGACCTGCGAGACAAGCACCCCCAGGGCAATGCCCACGCCAAACGAGACTGCGGCAACCAGCAGCGTCTCCAGCGCAAGAACCACGTTCACCTGCCCCGTACGCATACCCAACACCTGGTAGAGACCAAGCTCCTTCTTGCGCCTGCGCATGAGGAAGTTGTTCGCGTACACCATGAGAAAGCCAAGGATCACGGCGAGAAAGACGGTAAGCCCATCGAGGATCTGTCCCACCTGGCTGAGCGTCTCGCCCACGTCGCCGCGGAGAAAGTCGCCCTGGACGCTCATGGTGTTGAACGCATAGAACACGGCCACGCCCAGCACAAGCGTGAGGAAGTACACGGCATAGTCATGCAGGAGCTTGCGCATGTTGCCAAAGGCAAGCTTAGCGAGCATCGTCGACCCCTCCCTGCACGGCCACAACCTGCATGATCCGCTCGAAGAAGGCGTGACGGGAGTCGCTGCCGCGGTCGAGCTCGGTGAAGACACGCCCGTCACGAATGAAGAGCACGCGGCGGCAGTAGCTCGCGGCGGTCTCGTCGTGGGTGACCATGAGGACGGTGGCACCTCTCGACTGGTTCATGGACTCGAGGCTCTCGAGCAGGAGCTTGGCGTTCTTGGAGTCAAGGGCACCGGTGGGCTCGTCGGCAAGCACCAGCTGCGGGCTGGTGACAAGCGCCCTAGCCGCCGCCACGCGCTGGCGCTGGCCACCGGACATCTGGTAGGGATACTTGTCGAGCACCTCCTCGATGCCCAGCGAGGTGGCTGCCGCAACCACGTCGGCCTCAATCTGTGCGGCGGGCACGCGCCCAATGGTCAGCGGCAGCGAGATGTTCTCGCGCGCGGTAAGGCTGTCCAGCAGGTTGGAGTCCTGGAAGATGAAGCCGAGCTTCTCTCGGCGAAAGTCCGCCAGGCGCGAACGGGAGATGCGCGAGACGTCCGTTCCCGCAAGCATGATGGTGCCCGAGGTGGGCGCGTCGATCGTGGCAATGCAGTTGAGCAGCGTGGACTTACCCGATCCCGAGGGGCCCATGAGGGCGACGAACTCTCCCGCCGCGATGGTGAGGTTGATGCCGTTGAGTGCGTGCGTGGTGGCGCTGTGACCGCCGTAGGTCTTTGTTACGTCACGAACCTCGAGCACGGGCGCCGGGGCGCCGTGGGCCATGCTCGCGCTGCCGCTGTCCATATGGCGTGCCATGTGTGGCTCCTTCTCGTGTTGGTGCGGGCGGGCCGTTGCGGCCACCCGCCTTGTGATTGCGAGATACATGGTGGACCGCAACCGTCTGGGCTGCCATCGATTGCCGTGACACAACCTTACGTTTGTGTCACGTCTCGCACGGCACGAGAAGCGCCTGCTACACGACGCGCGACCGCTCCCTGGGAAAGGCGATGCTCATGGTTGTGCCAACGCCTACGGCGCTTGTGGCCCCCACGGCAAGGCCCATCTTCTCGCAGAGCGTCCGCACAAGGTAGAGCCCCATGCCGGTAGAGCGCTCGTGCGACCGGCCATTGGTGCCGGTAAAGCCGCGTTCGAAGATGCGGCCAAGGTCCGCCTCGGAGATTCCGCACCCATTGTCGGCCACGTCGAGCACCACGCGCTCGCTGGCGCTGCCGGCACCCTCGACGCGTGCCGAGAAGCTCAGTCGCGCCTCTCGCCCGTCGTGCTCGGGCACGGCGCGGTAGCGCACGGCGTTGTCGATGAGCTGCCCCAGGATGAAGACCATCCACTTGGGGTCACAGAAGACCCAGAGGTCCTTCTCGTCTTCAAGGCCACCCAGGTCAACGGCCATGCGCGCCTCGATGAGCGCGCGTGCGCGGGACTTCACGGCCTCGCGCACCAGGTCCGTCAGCTCGCAGCGACGCAGGAGGTAGTCCTCGGCCACCGAGGTGCTGCGCGCGTAGTAGAGGGCGTTCTCCACGTCCGCCTCCACGCGGGCAACCTCGCGCGAGAGGGACCGAGCGTCCTCGCCGCGGCTGTTTGCCAGCGTGAGGTTCATCGCGGCAAGCGGGGTCTTGATCTCGTGGACCCAAAGCTCGACGTAGCGGCGATAGTCCTGCATCTCCTCCTCGAGCTGGGCCCCTCTGCGGCGCGAGGCCTGGGCCACGCTCTGCAGCGCATCCCAGGCAAGCTCGCCCTCGGGGTAATTGGGCTCCGGCAGGGTGTCGGCGGCATCGAGCACGTCCTCCTCGCCCTCGGCCAGCCGCGCAAGTCCCCGCATGAACGAACGCTCGCGCAGCCACTCCCACACAATGCTCACCAGTTCAAGCACAGCAACGAGAAGCACCACGAGTTGAGTGGCGCCCGCCTCCACGCCAACCATAGGCAGCATGACGGCGAGCAGGGCAACCACTGCCACGGAGCAGACTAGCCGCAGCGCGTGGCTGCGAAGGTACGTAAGAGGGCTCATGCGTTATCGACCCGCAGCGAGTAGCCCATGCCGCGATGCGTTGTGATGGCGTGCGGCAGCCCCACCTTGCCAAGCGCCTGGCGCAGGCGGGTGACGTTGACCGTAAGGGTGTTGTCATCCACAAAGGCGTCGGTTGCCCAGAGAGCCTCCATGAGGTCCTCGCGAGAGACAATGGCGCCCGGCTGGCGCATGAGGCACTCGAGAATGCGCAGCTCATTGCGGGAGAGCTCGACGGTCTTGCCGCCGTAGCTTGCCTCTGCGCACACCACGTCGAGGCTCAGGCCACCCGCGCTGACACGGGAAGCCTTGCTCGGCTGTCTGCGGCGCAGCAGCGCCTCAAGGTGCGCAAGGATGAGCTGCGGGTTTGCGGACTTGGCCACAAAGTCATCGGCGCCCATCGAGAGGCTCATGAGCTCGTCAAGCTCGGAGGTGCGGCTGGTGAGCACCATGATGGGGACGTCGCTCCTCTGCCTGAGGGCACGCGCCACATACTGGCCGTCGGTCCCGGGAAGGCCCAGGTCAAGCACCACGGCATCGGGCAAGGCGGCGGTGATGTCCTCGACCAGGTGGTCAAAGCGGGTGGCACACTGGACGTGGTGGCCAGCGTTTGAGAGAAGCACCGACAGCTGCTCGCGCACGCTGGGGTCATCCTCAACGAGGTAGAGATTGGCCATCGCGCCCTCCGCATCCAGACTTGGTTATCTCGTACGGACAATCTTAGCATCGAGAAGGACGCGGCCGGCACGCATGCGCGCACCGGCCGCCATGGCCCTGGGAGGCAGGGCTCGTCCTTTGCAATGACGCCCGCAGGCGTTGGGGTGGTTCTACTCGGCCTTCTCGCTCTGCCACGCGCCGTCCCAGACAATCTGGCGGTAGCGGACGGGGTCGGTGTCGCCCTCGGTCGAGAAGAGCAGCACCTGGGAGTCGGGGCCAAGCTCGAGGGCCTCGCGCAGCTCGGCGTAGGCAGGGTCGGTCATGAGGGTGGAGATGACGCCCATGCCCACGGCGCCGGACTCGCCGGAGGTGACCGCCGGGTCGCCCTTCACAGGTGCGGCCAGCATGCGCATACCCTTGGAGGAGACCCAGTCGGGGCAGCTCACGAAGGCGTCCGCGTGGTTGCGCAGGATGTCCCAGCCAATGGTGTTGGGCTCACCGCAGGCAAGGCCGGCCATGATGGTCTGGAGGTCGCCACCCACAATGCGCGGGTTACCATCAGCCGCAACGGCGCCCTGGTAGAGGCAGTCGGCGGCGCCGGCCTCCATGATCATGAACTTGGGCGGGTTGCTCGGGAAGAGGTTAGTGAAGAAGCCCACCATGGAGCTTGCGAGCGAGCCCACGCCGGCCTGGACAAAGACGTGGGTGGGACGGTTGACCTCAAGTTGGCGCAGCTGGTCTGCCGCCTCGGCGGCCATGGTGCCGTAGCCCTGCATGATCCAGGACGGAATCTTGGTGTAGCCCTCCCAGGCGGTGTCCTGCACGATCACGCCGTGCTCGGTCTCTTCGGCCTCCTTGGCGGCAAGGCGCACGCAGTCGTCGTAGTTGAGCTCCTCGATCGTGACCTTGGCGCCCTCCTTGGCGATGTTGTCGAAGCGGGTCTTCGTGGAGCCCTTGGGCATGTGCACCACGGCATTCTGGTGCAGACGGTGGGCGGCCCAGGCAACGCCGCGGCCGTGGTTGCCGTCGGTGGCGGTGAAGAAGGTCGCGTGGCCAAAGTCATGCTCGAGCTGGTCGGACGTGAGGTAGTCAAAGTCGCAGTCCGCCACATCGCGGCCGGTCTCCTCGGCGATGTAGCGAGCCATGGCGAAGGAGCCGCCCAGGACCTTGAACGCGTTGAGGCCAAAGCGGTAGCTCTCGTCCTTCACGTAGAGGCCGCCCAGACCAAGGCGGTTAGCCATACCGGAGAGGTTGGCAAGCGGGGTCACGGAGTACTGCGGGAAGCTCTTGTGGAACGCGCGGGCCTTGGCAACGTTCTCCAGGCTCATGACCTGCAGGTTCTTGTCCTCGCTCTTGGGCATGTGATTGGTGACCCACTTGAACTTAGGCTCCATGGTGCTCCCCTCTCTCTGCGTCGGCTCCCGACGCTTGCTGGACCAGATAAGAAAAAGTGTCTTACAGCCAAACTTTTTGTTAGCACATCAATTACACCACTTCCAAAGCACATTGCAAGGGCTATTGTCACCCCTCCGGCAAAAGGTTGGTCGCAGGCTTTGGACGGATGAGACAAGGGGACAGTCCCTTTGTCTCATCCGCTCCAACCCGTTAGACTGGGGCCACCAGGGCAGCAAACGGGAGGTCGGCGGCATGGCAGCAGACGTACGGCAGGCGTTTCTCGGCTCGTTTTTCCACACACCCACGTATGGCTCGTTCGAGTACCTCGAGGACGCGCTTGTCGAGGTGGACGCAGGTGGCGTCATTGTGCGCGTCGTGCGCGCAAGCGACCCACGTCACGACGAGCTGGCACGCGCCTACCGGGAGTCCGGCATCCTTGTAGAGCTGGGGCCGGGACGCTATGGACTTCCCGGGTTTGTTGACCTGCACGTGCATGCGTGCCAGTGGCCACAGGCGGGCATCGCGCTTGACGAGCCGCTTGACCGTTGGCTTCTCGAGCGCACCTTCCCGCTGGAGTCCAAGTTCGCGGACGTCGAGTTTGCCCACACGGTCTACCGGGACCTCGTGCGCCAGCTCCTGGCACGCGGCACCACGACCGTTGTCTACTTCGGCAGCGCGCACCTTGCGGCCTCGATCGAGCTTGCCCGCGCCTGTGTTGACGCAGGTCAGCGAGGCCTTGTGGGTAAGACGGTGATGGATGACCCCGCGGCGAACCCAGACTATTACCGCGACGCGTCTCCCAAGAAGGCCGTCGAGGAGACCGCCCAACTCATCCGCGAGGTCGAAGCCATGCGCCCGGATGCACCCCAAGGCGTCTGGCCCGTGATCACGCCTCGCTTCATTCCCAGCTGCACCGATGAAGTTCTTCGCGGCCTGGGAAACCTTGCCGCGGAGCACGACGCCTACGTCCAGAGCCACTGCAACGAGGGCCAGTGGGAGCATGACACGGTTCTGGCACACTTTGGCAAGGAGGACCCCTACGCGCTGCGCGACTTTGGCCTTCTCCGCGAGCACTCAATCATGGCGCACTGCACCTTCCTCACGCCGGATGAGGGCGAGCTCTTTGCGCAGGTGGGCGCGGGGATTGCTCACTGCCCCATCTCGAACGCGTACTTTGCGAGCAGCGTCTTGCCAGTGAAGCGTCTGCGTGAGCAGGGCGTGCACATTGGCCTGGGCACCGATATCTCGGGCGGCTTTAGCCCCAACATGTACGACAACATCCGCCAGGCGGTCATGGCATCGCGCATGCTCGAGACGGGCGTCGATGCGCAGCGGCCCGAGGCCGAGCGCGGGAGCGGAGATGCGCGCATCTCTGTGGTGGAGGCGCTCTATCTGGCAACGGCAGGCGGCGCAGAGGCGCTTGGGCTGCCCGTGGGTACCTTTGAGCCAGGACGCGCCTTTGACCTGCAGGTTATTGACACGCGCCTACCGTACGCCGATCTCACCGGCTTTGGCGTCTTCGACGCCCCGGAAGACCGTCTGGCACGCATCCTCTACCTTGCCACACCGGACAACATCCGCCAGGTCTACGTGCAGGGCAGGCGCGTCATCGACAAGTAAAAAAGGGAGTTTTCCCTTATCTCATTTATCCTCATCGATGTGAGAAGGGGTAACTCCCTCTGTCTCATCAAGCGGCTTGAGGTTGCGCTGCTCGGGCGTATTGTCCTCGGGCGGCAGGACGCTGTTCAGGATGATTGCCATGACGGCGCAGGGCGTGATGGCCGAAGTGCCAAAGATCGTGGAGATCCACTCGGGCATGCCGGGACCGGCCAGCGAGCCGGATACCTGCGCAATGCCAATGCCAAATGCCACCGAGATGCCAAAGACGGTGCAGGCACGCGGGGTGAGGCCGTCCTTCACCAGGATTCGGATGCCGTTCAGTGTGATGGTGCCAAAGACGCTAATGGTGGCGCCGCCAATGACCGGCTGGGGAATCATGAGCAAGAGCGCCGAGAGCTTGGGGCAGAGTCCCGCGGCGAGAAACACAAACGCCGCGCCGCCAAAGACCCACTTGTTGATGACCTTGGTGCTCACGATGATGCCCACGTTCTGGCCAAAGGCCGAGGTGGGAAGGCCACCGAAGAAGGACGAGATAATGCTCACCATACCTTGGGCCTTGATGGCGCCGCCAATCTCGCGCTCGTTGGGCATGCGGTCCAGCGAGCCCGCGGATGCCGCGGAGAGGTCGCCGATGAGCTGAACGTTGACCATCACGTAGACCACGCCGAGCGTGATGCAGGCAGCCGGGTTGAACTCGATGCCATACGGCATGAATCGCGGCAGGGAGAACCACCCAGCGCTGAGCACCTCTGAGCCGTCGACCATGCCAAACGGGATGGCAACAATGCAGCCAATGATGATGCCAAAGAAGATCGAGCCGAGCTTGAGCACGCCCTTGCCAAAGTTGGCCAGGGCGAAGACCACGGCAAAGGTTATGAGGCCAACGATCCAGTTATAAATGCCTCCAAAGTTGGCCGAGCCAGCGCCGCCCGCCATGTACCTGATTGCCGTGGGGTACAGCGAAACACCGATGGTGAAGATAACGGTACCGGTTACCAGAGGCGGAAAGAGCCGTCGCACCTTGCTGTAGAAGATGCCAAAGAGAATGGCGACGATGCCGCCCACCAGCTCTGCGCCGAGAAGTACCGAGAAGCCAAACTGAGCACCCACCGCCTGGAACGCGGGCAGGAACGCGAACGAGACGCCGGTAAGGATGGGGAGCCCCGCGCCGATGCGGCTGAAGAGCGGGAACTGCTGGAGCAGCGTGTCGATGGCCGAGAGGATGAGCGCCACCTGGATGATGGCGGTCTCCTGCTCCTGCGTAAACCCGCAGGTGGTGGCTATCATCATGGCCGGCGTGATAACGCCGGCGAAGGAGGCGAGGACGTGCTGGAGGGACATGGGGACGAGCGACCCCACCGGCGGTAGTCCTTCCCGCTTAAAGAGCGACTCGTCGAGCTCCTGCTCTGCCTGTGCCCGCACTGCCATGTGAGCCTCCCCCGAGCGCCCCTGCGCCCCGTCGGATGTCCTTGACGTGCTCAAGCGTGCCACAGCTCGCTTGGCCGCGACAAATTATTAGTCTGATTGCCATACAAATTGTTTGGCAATCGGCTGGAGTACCTAAACGGTAGGAATCCTCCCGTCAGCGGCATAGTCGAACGAGACTGCGAAGGACCAACAAGCAGGGATTCCAAAATCTGCAGACTGTTCGGCTGACGATGAATGCCCACATCTGGACAGAAAACCAGGGAACACCGGATGGAACAACTCCATCTCAGCGTTCCCTGGCAGCAAACGGCGGTGCCCTAGGCCCTTGGCGCGCGATGCGATGCGCCTAGGCCTTGTGCTCCTGGGCCTTCTCCCCACCAAAGATGTGCATGAGGAAGCGAATCAGCGCGTACAGCACAAGCGCGGTCGCGATGATTGTCTCAATCAGTACGATGGGTGCAAGCCAGGGCGCGGGCGCCTCCAGCTTTGCCACGCAGGCCATGGTCTGCCTAAGCGCGATGGCAGAGATCACAAACGGGAAGGTGTAGGCCGCGTAGCTCGGCGCGAAGGCGGTGACCTTGAGGAAGCGAGGCAGCTGCGTGAGAACCACCACATAGAGGACAGTTGCAACGATCTCAAGGCACACAAGCAGCGGGAGCACCTTGGGCGTCACGGACTGCACGTATGCGGCCACGCAGAGGCTCGCCGGTGCGGTCATGATGCAGAACACCGGGCGTGCCGGAACGGGCGGCTCCCCCACCTTGGCATAGCGGCAGATGATTGCAACGGTCAGGACGACAAAGGTCACCAGGCCAAACCAGAAGCACGCCGCGCCAACGGCCTCCGTACCAAATGCCGGAGCGCTTACAGACGCGGCGGCGATGCCCACATAGACAATGTACCAGCTAGGGAACACCTGCTTGAGGTTGAAGTGCGCCACATACTTGACCGTGAACCACACAATCAGGCAAATATGCAGGACAAGGCCAACCCACCACAGGGCAACGCCAAAGCCTTCGGACAGTGGCTTTGCGTACGCAGCAAGAAGCAGCAATGCCATGGAGAAGGTGCCCGAGATGCTCGCAAGCATCGGGTTCTGCATGTCCTTACGCACAGACCCAAAGTCGCCGACGAGCTTAGCCAGGAAAAGCACGCCGAGCAGCGCGGAGATAACGCCAAAGACAAGGCGAACGCCCTCGCTGTAGCTCTGGAGCAGGTTGCCCAGCGCCGCACAGCCAAGCATGGCGCCCGTAATGGGAAGGGGAACCCTCTTAAGCAACGAAGTCCTCCTTCTTCATGGGCTCAACGTCATCGATCTTGCGACGGGGCAGGGGCTCGGCGCCACCCTCGACGCCCTCGTCGAGGTTCTTGATGCCCTCCTCGCGGCAGACGATCGTGGCGACCTTCCAGGCGCAGAGTCCGGTGAACCAGATGCACTGCTCCTTGTGCTCGCCATGGCCCATGTCGAACTCGCGGGTAAGAACACGGCAGCACAGGGCATGCTTGCCGTTCTCGTCACGGAACCAGTCGTGCAGCTCATGGGTGAGACTCATGCACTTCAGGACGGCAGGATCGGTAGGGCCGTTCTGGGTGGTGCGGCCATAGAGCAGGCCAAGCGCGGCAACTCCGCCATTGGCGGCACCGCACATGCAGCCGGACTTGCCCACGCCCACGGACATGCCCGAGACCATTGCGATGACCTGCTCGGGGACGTCGAGCTTGAAGCAGTCGCGGATGGCGCACATGACGGCCTCGTCGCAGAAGAATCCGCCCTTGTAGTAGCTCTCGGCCAGACGCTGTACCTTGTGCGGGCTGACCTCGGTTGCATTGATCTTTACGTTAGCCATGAAGAATATCCCTTCATCGGGCCCCGCCACAGGCGGAGCCCAGAGTTTCAGAAGTATGTTGTTGAAGACGTGGCCCCGTGCGGGCCAAGCCACCCTAGATCATCTCGAGGAAGGCCTGGATACGCGTTGTGAGCTGGCCGTCGCCCTCCGCGGAGTAGTCGGTCGAGAGGTGCATGTATGGAATGCCAGCCTCCTGCGCGGCCTTCTCCATGTCGAACGCCTCCATCTCGTAGATGGTGCAGAACGAGAGAGACGCGTCGATGATGCCGTCGGCGTGGAGCTCGCGCGCCATGCGGATGACGTCGTCGCGACGACCCTGGTTGGGCGTGAAGATGGCGCACTGGATGTTGAGGTAGCGGTCTGCGATGTCGTCGAGCATCTCGTCGACAGTGGCGCCGTCCTCTGGCACGAGGTCCTTGTAGTACCGGCTGCCAGTGCAGCACTCCTCGCCTACCACCACGCCGCCGGCCTTCTCAATGATGTTGAAGAGCTTCCAGTTGGGCATGGCCATTGGCGTGCCGGTGTAGAGGATGCGCTTGGCTCCCTTGGGTGCAGCGCCAATACCCTCTGCCACGCGCTTCTCGCACTCGTCGGCCATCTGGTTGATTGCGCCGGTCAGACGCGCCGAGTCATCCATAAAGGCAGCTTGCACGGTAAGCAGGGAGTCCAGACCGGAGATGGGCGCGGGATCCGCCGCGCGAGTGGCCGAGAGGCGCTGCAGGGCACGGCGCTTGTCGTTGGCAAGCTTGATTGATGCCCGCAGGCTCTCCTCGGTGATCTTCTGGCCCGTCTCCTCCTCGATGCGCGCGGCAAGCGCGTGGACCTGGTGACGCCACTGAAGCTTGGTGTCCTCGTTGCGGACATGCGGCACGTCCATGATGTACATGGGCTTGAGCTTGGAGAACTGCTCGTAGGCCTTCTTCTTGCCATCGCAGGTGTTCTCGCCAACCACAAGGTCGGCGCTCTCGATGTAGGGGCACACGCGACCCAGCTTGAAGCCCATGAAGCCCTTGATGAGCGGGCAGGTGTTGCGCGGCACGTACCTCTCGGCATCCTCGGGCGCCCACTCGGCACCAGCGCAGAGGCCAACCTCCACGGCGCCCGCGGCAGTCACGACCTCCTCGGGCACGTAGAGGCAGAAGCTGCCGATGATCTTCTTGGGGTTGCCCTCGCTGCGGCCGTCCACCATCTCGCGGATGCGGCCGGAGTGCAGGTTTGCGGCAACGCCGTCCAGGTAGGACGTGGACGCCGGTCGGTTCTTCTGCGTGAGAAACATGGTCTGGTACATCTCGCCCACAACGCCCAGAAGGCCATCGTGCGCCTCGACGTCCATGCCCAGATCACCCCACATTTTGTGGTAGTCGTACTCGTCTGCCATGGTGACTCCTCTCCTGCGTCCACGCATGGCCGACGTCCTCACGTCCAGGCAGAACCTTGCGAGAGACCCACATAACTGCAGCACTGCACCCGCCTGGGGGCGTCCTTACGCCAACCCAGCCCTGACGGGCAATCTCTAGGCGTCCACCGTTATCTTTTCTCGTGACTATCGGTGGTGCTGTTTCATCATAACAGTTTGTAAGGTTTCCTGAATATCTATTGGGCGTATGGCAGACGAACGGTGCCATAAGAACGAAGAGCGCCCAAAGAGCTCGGCGAACGGTGAACATGCGCCCCCAAGCGAACTGCTCCTTGCGCAGAGGCACATCGCGGTATTATCGGCTCAACAAACCCTGCGTACCGCCAGATACGCCTCATGCGACAAGACGCCAGAACGGAGAAACTATGAACGAGACAAACGCCAACATGCCGCAGCCAACGGAGCTCATCTCTGCAGAAGACGCCCGCGCCCTCACTGCAGCTGCCAAGCCGGGCCGATCTCAGGCCGAGGCGGACACCCTTGCCACAAATGCCCTGCGGTGGGCCATGCGCAACGCAGAGGGCCAGACCAGCACGCGCATTCGCACGTACGCCATGTACGGCAGGACATCGGTGATGCTCAAGTTTGCACCTGGCGAGACGGACTGCGCTGGTGCTGGCAACGCCTTCTACAACGATCTTCTCGCAAACAGTAACGTCCTGGTAGCCGATGCCATCTCGAGCATTATCCACGGTCGGCCTCAGGGGCTCATCTCTCCCCTGCAGGAGATGCGCCTGCTCAACGAGTACAACGCCAAGCTCGTGGCGTTCCTGCGACGCCTGCGCCGAGCCGGCTATGACGTAAAGGCCGGCGAGGAGCTTGCTTCCGAGGGCGTGCATGACAACAGCACCGTCGTGGTGAGCTGGGGCTAGAAGCGAGCGGGGGTCTCCTCCACCCTGGCACGAATTTGCGGTTGGGCATCGTCTGCCAGAGCATCAATGCCCGTCCGTATGGCCTCACTTTGCAACACATTCGTCGCACGATTCTGTAACAAGCAGGGCGCGTCACACATTCGTCTCCGATTGTGTGACGCGCCCTCAGATGAGACAAAGGGACTGTCCCTTTGTCTCACTACCTTTGTCTCACTAGGCGTCCTCGCCCATCACGCCGTCAAGCACGTCGACAGCCTTCTCGACTGCGTTCACGATGTTCTCGTAGCCCGTGCAACGGCACAGATGGCCCGAGAGCTGCTTACGGATCTCGTCACGGGTGTAGGTCTTGCCCGTGCGCTCCATCTCGATTGCGCTCATGATGATGCCAGGAATGCAGAAGCCACACTGAACGGCAAATTCGTCAATGAAGGCCTGCTGAACCGGGTCAAGCGAGCCGTCCGCCTTCTGGACGCCCTCGATGGTGAGGATGTCCTTGCCCTGTGCCCAGTCCGTGAGGTAGAGGCAGGAGTCGGTTGCCACGCCGTCGATGAGGACGGTGCACGCACCGCACTCGCCGACCTCGCAGCCACGCTTGGTGCCCGTGAGGTGAAGCCTGTCGCGCAGCGTGTCGAGCAGCGACTCGCGAGGGTCGTAGCCAACCTCCACCGGCTTGCCGTTGATGGTGCACTTGAGAATGCGCATTGCCATTAGATATCAGCCCCTCCCTTGCGCGCGGCCTCGATGAGCGAGCGACGCGACATCTCGCCAATAAGCTGCAGGCGGAAGTCCTTCGACGCGCGCCAGGAGTCGCGCGGGTGCGTCTCGGCCTGGGCGAGCTCGCCGATCTTCTCGACCGCCTCGGCAACGGGAAGGCCGCGCACCGCGTCCTCGGCGCCCGTGGCACGCATGGGGGTGGGAGCGGCAACGCCAAAGGCGAGGCGTATGTCATCAATCGTGGACTTGTCTGCGCCCAGCTTCACCAGGCAGCAGCATCCCATAGTTGCGATCTCGAGCGCACGACGCTTGCCGTACTTGAAGTAATGGCCGGTAAAGCCCTCATAGTGGTCACGCGGGATACGAATCTTGACCAGCACCTCGTCGCGCTCCCTGTAGGAACGACCAGGGCCGGCATACCACTCCTCAATGGGGATGGTGCGCTTGCCGCGCGTGCTCACCACGTCGAGCAGGGCGCCGTACGCAAAGAGCGTCGAGGCGCTGTCTGCCGAGGTGGCAGCGTTGCACACGTTTCCACCGATGGTGCCCGAGACGCGCAGCTGCGGGCCACCCGGCGTGTCGCAGGCCTCGCCCAGCGTGGGAACCGTAGCCTGGATGACGGGGCTCGTAGTGACGTGGTGGAACCACGTGATGGGGCCAATCTCGACCGTGCCGTCGTCGGCCAGGGTCACGCCATCCAGCTCGTCGTGCAGGTTGTGAATCGAGACCAGGTGTGCGCCCGCAAGCTTGCCGCCGCGCACCTTTACGAGCACGTCGGTACCGCCAGCAATGACGATGGCCTGGGGGTCCTCGGCCAGGGCACGGCAGGCGTCCTCGACGCTCGTGGCCTCGTACAGGGATTCAATGTCGTACATCAGATCAGCCCCTCCCTCTTGAAGCCCTCAACAAGACGCTGCGGGGTCATGGGCATGTGATAGAACTTCACGCCGGTGGCATTGAGAATGGCGTCGCGGATGGCGGGCGCCGGGGAGATGATGGGCGTCTCGCCAACGGCCTTGTTGCCGTAGGGGCCCGTGGGGTCATCGGACTCGACGAATTCGGCCTTGAGGTCGGGCAGGTCCATCATCGTGGGAATCTTGTAGTCGAGCAGGGTATCGTTGAGCACGCGCCCGGTCTTGGGGTCCACCTGGACCTCCTCGGAGAGCGCGAAGCCAATGGACTGGCCCATGCCGCCGTGTGCCTGCTGCTCCACGAGCTTGGGGTTGATAAGACGGCCGTTGTCCTGCACGGAGATGATCCTGTTGACCGTAACCTTGCCGAGCGGCATGTCCACCGTGACGTCGGCAAAGGTGCAGCCCGTAGCGATGGCGTTGGTGTGGACGTTGGCCGTGGCATAGGCGCTCAGCTGGTCGTTGGCGTCCACGTTGTAGTAGGCCTCAAGGGCGAGCGAGGCAAGCGTGCATACCTGGCGGCCGGTGGCGTCCCAGATAGCGTGGTCGCGCAGGTCGAGGTTCTCACCGGCGGCGGGGTATAGGCGGTGCGCAAAGGCAAGGATCTTCTCGCGCAGCTCAAGGCCGGCCTTCTTGACGGCCGTACCAGAGACGTAGGTCTGGCGCGACGCGTAGGCGCCGGGGTCATACGGGGTCACGTCCGTGTCCTGGAACGATACGATGTGGACGTCCTCGGTGTCGACGCCAATGGCCTCGGCAGCCATCTGCGAGAAGACCGTATCGGCGCCCTGGCCAATCTCGGTGGCGCCCATCTGAAGCTGCACCGTGCCGTCCTGGTTGAGCGTTACGCGCGACGTTGCCGTCTCGAGCGCGAACGGCGCGACGGCCGTCTTGTACACAAAGAACGCGACGCCCACGCCGTGGCGGATGGGGCCGGTCTGGTTAGCGTACTCGCGCTTCTTCTCGTCCCAGTGAATCCACTCCTTGCCCTTCTCCGCGCACTGCGGAAGCGTGCAGGTGTGGGCGGCAACGGCGCCACCGGGCGTGAACTCGTCCACGAAGCCCTCGCGGATGCAGTTCTTGAGGCGGAACTCGACACCGTCCCACCCGTTGTCATGGGCGATGTCGCCCATGAGGCACTCGGCCGTCCAGACGCCCTCGGGCACACCGTAGGCGCGCATGGCGCCAGTGTGCGGGCCGTTGGTGTAGACGGTCCAGGCCTCGCTTCTGGAGGCCACCTCGTTGGTGTGGTAGAGCCAGCGGAACGAGTTCACCGAGTTGAGCACCAGTGCATGTCCGTGGTGGATGTAGCCGCCGGTGTTGGACCAGCCACGGATGGAACGGGCATGCAGGAGCATGTCGTCTCCGTAGGAGGCCTCGACGTCAAAGGACTTGGGCTGACGGCCCGAGGTGTCCCAGAAGAGCTCCTCACGCGAGAGCTCAAGGCGCACGCAGCGCCCGCCGAGCTGCTGGCAGATCCAGGCGTTGAGCGGCTCGTAGTGGATGTCCTGCTTGGTGCCAAAGCCACCACCGATGTAGGGCTTGATCACGCGCACATCGCCCCAGGGGATGCCCAGGGCCTGGCCAATCACGCGGCGCATGATGTGCGGGATCTGGGTGGAGGCCACGCAGACGATCTTGCCACCCTCCATGTAGCAGAACGAAGTGCAGGTCTCGATATGGACCTGGGACTGCTCGCCCGTCTCGGTGTGGATGGCAATGTGGTGGTACGCCGGATCGTTGATGGCGTCGTCCACCGTCTTGTAGCCGTACTTGGCGAGGTTCTCAGGGCTGGTAAGCGCGCAGGTGTGGGCCACCAGGTTGTCTGGCTTGATGTCCTGAACCGGGTGCTCGGTTCCCTTGAGCGACTCCTTGGGGTCGTAGACGACCGGCCACTCCTCGTACTCGACCTTGATCTTGCGCAAGGCGCGATCGCAGGCCACGGTATCCTCGGCCACGACCACGGCGATGTTGTCGCCATAGATGCGAATGCGGTCGTCGAGGAGCTTTCTGTCCGCAAGGTCGCGCTTCTCGGCGTGGCTGTCGGCGTACCAAGGGTGACCCGCCACTGGGTAAGGCCTATCGGGCACGTCAAAGCAGGTGAAGACCGCCACCACACCGGGAACCTTCTTGGCCTCGGTGGTGTCGATCGAAAGCACCCGTCCGTTGCCGATTGTCGAGTGGAGAATCCTCGCCTCAAGGCAGGGCTTGGGGCAGAGGTCGTCGGTGAACATGGCACGTCCCGTGACCTTGTCGTATGCATCGACGCGCTTGACGGGACGTCCGACCTCCCTCAGCTGTTCCATGACAAGCTCCCTCTCCTAGAAACCTGTATTGCTGCATAACAAAATGTTAGTGACCCCGCGAGGGGCCGCGGTGAGGCAGCGGCGAATGGTCACAAACCGCTGCCGACCGTTCATCTATCTGCAATCGTCTCACATACCCTCTGAGCTGGGCGTTATTCACGTAAAAAAGCAACGCCCTCTAGAGCAAAGAAACGCCGGACGCAGGGGCGTCCGGCGCTGCAACACCAGCGCAACCTACAGCACGCGCGTACCCGCAACGTACTTCTCGACGATGCGCCCGCCCTCCTCGGCGAGGTACATGTAGCGCTCGACGCGCTCGGCGGGGTTGCACTCGAGCGTCGTACGCAGGCCGGAGTCATCCAGGACCAGGACGTCTGCGTCATAGCCCTGCTCGAAGGTGCCCACCTTACCAAAGAACGCGCCGCCGCCAACCGTGGCAATGTAGAACGCCTCGGCGGTAGAGAGCGGCTTGAGGTTCTGGTCCACCAGGCGCCAGCGAAGCTTGGAGCAGCCCACCAGGTCTGCCACCGCGCGGAACATCGAAAGCGACGCGCCGCCCGCAACGTCGGTGCCAAGGCCAACGTTCATGCCCTCGACCAGGTAGCGGCGAATGGGAGCGATGCCCGAGGACAGCTGCATGTTGGACTGCGGGCAGGTTGCGATAAAGACGTTGTGCTTCTTGAGGATGGCGATCTCCTCGTCCGTGGAGTAGTTGCAGTGGGCCATCACGGTCTTGCCCTCGCCGTCAAGCTGGCCAAAGTGCTCGTAGGTCTGGCCGTAGCAGGTCGACCACGGCGCCAGGCCATGCACCCAGTCAATCTCGGACAGGTTCTCGGAGAGGTGCGACTGCAGGGGCAGGCCCCTCTCCTGCTTGAGCTTGCCCAGACCCTCCATGAGCTCGTCGGAGCAGGTGGGGGTGAAGCGCGGCGTAAGGATGGGCTTGGTGTTGGCGTAGCCCTTGGCCTCGACGTCGTTGAGCCAGCGCACCGTGTCGGCAAGCGAGGTGGCAGCGTCCTTCTCGCATAGATAATCCGGGCTGTTGCGGTCCATGTTGACCTTGCCCACATAGGTCTTGAGGCCCGTTGCCTCGAGCTTGTCCATGAGGAGCTCGGTGGGCTCCACGTGCATGGTGCCAAAGACAACCGCACGCGTGGTGGGCGAGTGGAGCAGGTCGTCGGTAAAGATGTCGTAGGCACGCTCGGCGTACGAGAGGTCAGCGTACTTGCTCTCCTCAGGGAACGTGTGGGTGTTAAGCCACTCGAGGAGCTCGAGGTCCATGCCCATGCCACGGAAGCTGTACTGCGGGGCGTGGACGTGGATGTCGTTCATGCCAGGGATGACAAGCTTGCCCGTGTGGTCAACAATGCGAATGCCCTCGTACTCGGCAGGAAGCTCCTGGTAGACGCCCTGGACAACACCATCAACAACTACCAGGTAGCCGTCCTTTGCCCAGGAGAGCGTGTGGTTGTGGCGCGACCAGACGATGTCGCCCTTGATTGCAAATGTGTTCTCGTTCATGACGTACTCCCCTCACGTAAGGCGCACAGCGCGTGTGCCACCGACTAGATGAAGAAATACTTGATGCAGAACAGCACGAACAGAACCCACATCACGCCAGAGATCTTCTTGCGGTTCTCAGCACCCGAGCAGGCGTTGATTGCCACGTAGGAGATGATGCCCAGAGAGATGCCCTCGGCGATAGAGTACATGAAGGGCATGGCCACGATGGCGACGAACGCAGGCACGGCCTCGGTCGCGGTGCCCCAGTCGATCTGCGTGACGGCACCAAACATCATGAAGCCCACGATGACAAGGGCAGGCGCCGTGGCGAACGACGGGATGGCAAGGAAGATCGGCGAGAGGAACAGCGACAGCAGGAAGAGGATGGCCGTGGTAATGCCCGTGAGGCCGGTGCGTCCGCCCTGGGCGATGCCTGCGGTGCACTCGACGGCGGTCGCGGTAGACGAGGTGCCAATGAGGCCGGCAAACGTGGTGGCCAGGGACTCGGCGAGCAGGGCGCCCTTCACGTTGGGAAGCTTGCCGTTCTCGTCGAGAAGGTCTGCCTTGGACGCGGAGCCGATCAGCGTGCCAATGGTGTCAAAGAGGTTGGTGAAGAGGAACGCAAAGACTACCGACGCAAAACCAACCGAGAAGAAGTTGGAGAAATCCAGCTTGAAGGCAATGGGTGCAATCGAGGGAACCGAGAGGCCGCGCGAGAAGTCGGGCAGGAGGCTTGCGAAGCCGGCGTCGGGGTTGGGCACGTAGACGCCGGTGAGCTGGCAGATGATGCCGATGCCCCAGGTGATGAGGATGCCAAGCAGGATGTTGCCACGCACGTTGTTGCACACCAGGATTGCGGTGATGATGATGCCGATAAGGGCAAGCAGCGCCGAAATGCCGGAGGTCGAGAAGGTGCCCGCCTCGATAGAGCCATGGAACGAGAACATCGAGACAAGCGTGGCCTCATTGGAGATGACCAGGCCGGAGTTCTTGAGGCCGATGATCGTGATGAACAGGCCAACGCCGGCGGTGATTGCGTACTTGAGGTTCATGGGGATGGCGTTGAAGATGGCCTCACGCACGTTGGTAAGCGAGAGGATCACAAAGATGATGCCCTCGACAAAGATCGCGGTGAGCGCCGTCTGCCAGGAGTAGCCCATGCCCAAGCACACGGTGTAGGCGAAGTAGGCGTTGATGCCCATGCCCGGCGCCAGGATGAAGGGGTAGTTGGTGAGAAACGCCATCATCAGGGTGCCGATGGTGGAGATGAGGACCGTCGCGGTGAACAGGGCGTCCTGCGGCATGCCCGTGGCCGAGAGAACCGAGGGGTTCACGGCAAGGATATACGCCGCCGTGATGAACGTTGTAAGGCCGGCGAGAAGCTCAGTCCTTACGGTGGTTCCACGCTCCTTGAGGTGGAAGAACTTATCAAGTGCACTCTCCATGTCACACACCACTTTCTCGTTGTTGGATACCAACAGGTACTGCCCACAGACGGCCTTGGCAGCGTCTGCGGGTTGATTCCACGCTTGATGTGTGTCTGAAGGTGCCGCGCTCTTGGCGAGCCATCGGGGCTCGCTCATGCAGCCATCGTGACTGCCGGCAGGTGCGCGGTTGAACTGACATTCGAAGTAAGTTGCTTGTTGGGAGGGCTGCTCGTCTCAACGGGTGATGGCGGGCATTGCTCTGCGCCATCGTCGTGCCGTGTTGCTCGGGACCTACCAACAAGTTTTGTTATCGCACTATTTGTTTTTTTGTAATGTCGATATTAAGTAAGCATTTCAGATTGGTGTCATCACACCCGCAGGCGGTAGGCACTACTCCGCAAGCGGCTGCATATTCTTTCGAAATTGATTAACCGTTATGCATATAGGTACCTAACGGAGGGCTAGTTGCGGGGTCCCTGGCAGCGACACCACACAATCGTCGCTCGAATCTGTAGCGACCTGCGGGGGTCACACGTTCGCATCCGAATGAGTGACAAGCTAACTCTGGGGGCTCCAGCGGCACGGAGCGAGGCCACGCCGCAGAGAAGGAATAAGTTGCACTTCCTGCACAAACGGGCCTTCCGGCGTCAAAATCTCGCCGGAAGGCCCGCAGTGCTCAACTACCTGCAGAAACGCTGCTTTGGGCGTCATGCGCCTAGAGCGTGTTCTTTATCGCATCGACCTCGTCATCGCTGAGGAAGGAGTCCGCCTTGATCTGCTCGGTGTACTCCGCGACCTTGTCCTGGACCTCCTGCGAGACCTTATTGGAATAGCTGCCCAGGTAGACGCCGCCATTGCCCATGTTGGCCTCTATCACGACGCCATTTCCAAAGGAGCCAGCCTCGACCTCGTCCATGGCCTGGCCAAACATCCAGTCGGTGACGGTCGAGGTGATCACGCTGGGGTTGTCCGACCCCACCGAATCGATGGGCTGCGCGATGTCGAAGTGCGTGTCGATGCCGGCCTCTTCGAGCGCCTGGCGCGCGCCGTTGTCGACAGCCGAGGCGTCGCCCCACATGACGTCGACGTTGTTCGATGCAATCCACTGGTTGGTGATGTTGGTGCCAAAGGACGCGTCAGTGAAGCCCGCATCAAAGTTGTAATGGCCCTCGACCTTGGGGTTCACCTTCTGCGCGGCCGCGAGGTAGGCGGCGTACTTGGTGAGCGTGGTGGGGAGCCGCATCCCGCCGATGAAGCCAATCTCCCCCGTGTTGGTCATGAGGCCAGCCACAACTCCGGCAAGGGCACCGGTCTGCTTGAGGTTCACCTGAACCGTCTCGACCTTCTCGAGGGTCTCGTAGTCTGCCAGGTCGGTGGCAGGGTCGGTGTTGGTCATGAGGAAGTGCACGTTGGGGTTCGAATCCGCCGCCTCGGCCACAACGTCACCCCATGCCGAGACAAACTCGTTGCCAGCGGCAATGATGAGGTCGACGTCCTGGTCAACGTAGGACTGCGCCGCAGATGCCGCGTCCGCCGAGGCGGTGTTCTCCTTGGGCTCGAGCATCTCCCAGTTGGGATGAGACTCGATAGCCTTGGTGAGAGACTCGTAGTGGCCCTGGCCCCAGCCACCGTCGTTCTTTGGGCCGCTGATGACCATTGCCACCTTGTAGCTGGTCTTCTCGGTGGCGTCCGTGCCAGACCCACTTGAAGAGGACCCGCATCCCGCAAGCGCAAGCCCGCATGCGGCCGCAGCGCCTCCCAGGCCAAGCGAGATGGCATCCCTGCGCGTAACGTTTGCTGCCATTGGTACCTCCCTCTCCTGGACAGGCTTCCCTGTGCCTGCCCTAGTCCCAATACCCCGCATGTACAGCCGCGGCCTCGGCCTCAAGCTCGGGGAACGGCCCCACGACCTCGATGGGCTTCTGGCCAGCGGCAAAGATCTTCCTGCACGGCAGGTCAAACGTGGGGTTTTGCTCGTTTGAGCCCGTGAGCTCGAGGAGCCTGCGCTCGGTCATGGCATAGACCACGCGCCCCACGTTTCCCCAGTAGATGGCGCCAGAGCACATCGAGCAGGGCTCGGCAGACGTGTAGAGAGAGCAGTCCCAGAGGTAGCCCTTCTCGTACTGCTGGCTCGCGCGCTCCATGAGCTGCGTCTCTGCGTGCCCAGTGCACTTGTGCGTCTTGATCTCGACGTTCTCCTGCTCGAGAAGAACCTCGCCCTCGGGCGAGACGAGAATTGCCCCAAACGGCGTGTTCCCGTGCTCGCGCGAGCTCTTGGAGACCTCGATGGCCCTTCTCAGCAGTGCCACGTCCTCGCCGTGCGAGAACTCCTTGCGCGCCATGCCCCCTACTCCTCTCCGGCTTGAAGCAATGAACCGATTGGTATTACCTTTCACAGGAGTATACAGCCAAAAAAGGGCCGCCCCCGAAGGAAGCGGCCCCTGATGCGGTGAACGTCCTAGAGCGTGTTCTGGATGGCAGAGACCTCATCGTCGGTGACGAAGGTGCCGGCCTTGATCTGCTCGGAGTACTCCTTGATCTTGTCCTGAACGTCCTGGGAGACCTTGTCAGAGAACTTTCCAAGCGTGATGCCACCGTTGTCCATGTTACCGGTAATGGCCTTGCCGCCGCCAAAGGAGCCGGACTCGATCTCGTCCATGGCCTGGCCAATCATCCAGTCGGTGACGGTGGAGGTCACAACGGTGGGCTGGTCGGCACCCACGATGTCGATGGGCTGCGCGATGTCGAAGTGCGTGTCGGCACCGGCGGCCTCGAGCGCCTGGCGTGCGCCGTTGTCGACAGCCGAGGCGTCACCCCACATGACGTCGACGTTGTTGGAGGCAATCCACTGCTGCGTGAGGTTGGTGCCGAGAGACGCATCGGTAAAGCCGGCCTCGAAGTTGTACTGGCCCTGAATCGACGGGTCAATCTTCTGAGCAGCCGCCAGGTATGCGGAGTACTTGGTAATCGTGGAGGGGAGCTTCATGCCGCCGATGAAGCCGATGCTCTTGGTCTGCGTCATGAGGCCAGCCACCACGCCGGCGAGAGCACCCGTCTGCTTGAAGTCGGGAAGAACCGTCTCGACGGGATCGAGGGTCTCGTAGTCGGTCATCTCGGCTGTGGGGTCGGTGTTGGTGATCAGGAAGTGAACCTTGGGGTGGCTGTCGGCCGCGTCGGCGACAACCTCTGCCCAGTCGGAGGCAAACTGGTTGCCGTTGCCGATGATGAGGTCGACGTCCTGATCGACGTAGGTCTGCGCCGCGGTTGCAGCGTCGGCGTCAGCGGTGTTCTCCTTGGGCTCGAGCATGGTCCACTTGGGGTGAGACTCCAGGGCCCTCTTGAGGGACTCATAGTGGCCCTGATCCCAGCCGCCGTCGGTGATGATGCCGCTCATAATCATGGCGACCTTGTAGCTGCTCTGCTCGGAATCGGACCCAGAGGCGGAGCTATCGGACGAGCTGGAGCTGGAGCCAGAACCACCGCAGCCGGCAAGGGCGAGCGCACCCACGCTGCCGAGTCCCAGGGCGATGGCCTGGCGCCTGTCGAGCATTGCGGCGGACAGAGACTTCTTGTTTTCACTCATGATGTGCCCTTTCCTTCCTCCGTTGCGAGAGGCGCAGGGTGCGCCCCTCATCCCAAACTCTCCCCTCTGAACGTTACTCGTACGCAAGGGGAATGAAACCACAGAGTAACCTAAGCGGCACCCACCCCTCGGTGACGGGCCGGGTGCCGCTGTGGACTAGCGCTGCTCGCGGAAGTACGGCTGCCCGTTTGCCTTGGGGCCGGCGTGCTTGGAGCCAAAGAAGATGAGTGCCACGATGGTGAAGATGTACGGGATCATCTTGAAGAACATGACCGGCGCAGCCTGGAACTGGGCCTGGAGCGCCACGTTGAGGCCGTCAAAGAAGCCAAAGAGCAGACTGGCGCCAAGGACACCAAGCGCACTCCAGCGACCAAAGATGACCGTTGCCAGGGCGATGAAGCCGCGCCCCATCACGATGCCGTCGGTGTAGATGGGCGTGTAGCACAGGGTGAGGAACGCGCCGCCGGCAGCGGTGAGCGCGCCGCAGACGATGCAAGCCAGGTACTTAACGCGCACGACGTCGATGCCAAGGGTCTCGGCCGCGTGGGGGTTCTCGCCCACAGAGCGGAAGGAGAGACCGGCGCGGAAGTGCTTGAAGAAGTAGCGCACCAGGGGGACCAGGACAAACGCCAGGTAGGCAAGAAGCGTCTGGTTAAAGAACGCGTTGCCTATGAAGGGGATGCTCGAGAGCCCCGGAATGGCAATGCTCGCCATCTGGTCGCCAGTGGCATTGGCCGAGTTGGAGCCAACGAAGAGGTTGTAGCCAAAGAGCGCGATGGCCGGCGCCAGAATGTTGATGGCCATACCGGTGACCACCTGGTCGGCACAGAGTGTGACCGTGCAGAACGCATAGAGCATGTTGATGAGGACACCCGCGAGCATGGCAACGAAAAGGCCAACCCAAAGGTTGCCGGTCATCTTTCCAACGGCGAAGCCCACAAATGCGCCAATGGCCATAACGCCCTCGAGGCCAATGTTCACGAGGCCGGCTCGCTCGGAGAAGACCTCACCTAGCGCCGCCAACAGAATAGGCACGGCGCCCATGGTCATGGCCTTGAGGATGGTGGGAAGTGCAGTCATGAAGTCCATTACGCGTTCACCTCGGCCTTCTTGGCCTTAGCGTCCTGCCTTGCGGCGACGTAGGCCTTGATCTTGGGAAGCTTGACGGCGGCCATGCCGGCGACGGCGAAGATGATGATGAGGCCGCGGATGATCTCGACGATGGCGGTGGGAACCCCAATGACGCTCTGCATCATGGTTCCGCCAGTGGAGAGGATGCCAAAGAAGAACGCCACGAAGATGGCAGCGATGGGGTTGAGCTGAGCGATGAGGGCAATTGCCACGCCGTCAAAGCCAAAGCCCGAGCCAAAGCCATCGGCCAGGCGGTACGGGGTCTTGCCGAGGAGCTCGACGGCACCGCCCAGGCCCGCAATGGCGCCCGAGAGGATGAAGGCGAGCAGAACCAGGCGACGCACAGGGAAGCCGTTGACCCTCGAGGCAATGGGGTTCATGCCAACCGCGCGAATCTTGAAGCCGAAGGACGTGCGGAAGATGACGTACCAGATGAAGATGCCCAGCACGATGGCGAGAATGACGCCCACGTGCGTGCCAAAGACCTCGGGCAGGCGCGCGGACTGCGGAATGGCGATGGTCTTGGGCAGGCCGTTATCGGAGTAGACGTTCTTGTAGATGTACTCCATGAAGTACATGGCCACGTAGTTGAGCATGATCGTGGTGATCATCTCGTTGAGGCCGCGAGTGATCTTCATGATGCCCGGCAGGAGCCCCCAGATGGCGCCAGCCACGATGCCGGCGACAAGCCCCAGCGCAAGGCCGGCAGGGCCCTCGAGCCCCAAGCCGAGCACGCACGTTGCGGTGGCGCAGGCACCCATGATGAACTGTCCCTCGCCGCCCAGGTTAAAGACGCCGCACTTGTAGGCGAACGCCGCGCACAGGCCGGTGAAGATGAGCGGGCAGGCGCGCTCGAGCGTCTTGCTCAACTTTGCGCCGTCACCCAGGGAACCCTGGATCATGGCCGCATAGCCCTCGAGCGGGTTCTTCCCCAGGCATGCGATGATGATTGCGCCAATGATCAGAGCCAGGAGCACGGCGACGACCGGCGTGAGGATCATCAGGCGCCTCTCGCTGCGCTCCTCCGGGCTCAGAGCCTTCTTTGCCACGTTAACCCCCTCCTACTTTCCTGCCATGGCGAGCGAAATCTCCTTGATGGGAGGATTCGCACCCGGGTACGTGCCCATGATCTGGCCCTCGAAAAGCACCACGATGCGGTCGGAGAGCTTGAGCACCTCGTCGAAGTCTGCCGAGATGAGAAGCACCGCGCACCCGGCGTCGCGCTGGGCCACGATCTGGTTGTGGATGAACTCGGTGGCGCCAATGTCCAGGCCGCGGGTGGGATAGACCGCCACAAGAAGCTTGGGGTGCCCCTCAAGCTCGCGGGCAAGGATGACCTTCTGCTGGTTGCCGCCGGAGAGGCTGCGGGCCGTCTGGTCAACGGAGGTGCAGCGGATGTCGTTCTCCTCGCGCAGGCGCTCGGCGTAGGAGTGAATCTCGCCCATCTTGAGCCACTTGCCATGGCCGAGGGAGAACTGGTCGGACTCTGTCTGCTTGAGCACGAGGTTCTCGGCGATGGTCATGTCTCCCACAAGGCCCATCTTGTTACGGTCCTCGGGGATGTTGCCCAGGCCGGCATCGATGAAGGTCTCGGGCGAGAAGACCGCAATCTCTGTTCCATCGGGGCCGATGACCTTGCCGGAGTCCGGCTTCACCAGGCCAGTCACGACCTCGGCCAGGGGCGTCTGGCCGTTGCCGTCGATGCCTGCGACACCCAGGATCTCTCCCTTGTGGATGGTGAGCGAGACGTCCTTCAGGCCGCCATGCTTGATCTCGGGGTGATACGAGACGTTCTGGAGGACGAACTCGTCCTTGGTGGCGCCCGTGACCTTCTCGTAGGTGTTCTCGACGAACTTCTGGCCAATCATGAGGTCCGCGAGCTCCTGCTCGGTGGTGTCGGCAACGCGCAACGTCTCGACCGTCTCGCCGCGGCGAAGCACTGTGACGCGGTCGGAGATGCGCATGACCTCGCGCATCTTGTGGGAGATAAAGACGATGCCCTTGCCCTCGGCAGTGAGCGAACGCATGATGTCGAAGAGCCCCTCGACCTCAAGGTCGGTGAGGACGGCCGTGGGCTCGTCGAGGATAAGCAGGTCTGCCCCGCGGAACAGCACCTTCATAATCTCAACGCGCTGCTGCATGCCAATGGACATGTCGCCGACCTTCTCGTCGAGGTCAATCTCAAGGCCGTAGCGGTCCATGATGTCCTCAACGGTCTTGCGATCCTCGCCCTCCTGCAGAAGCGGCGAGTTGTGGCGCTTGTCGCCCAGGATGATGTTCTCGAGGCCCGTCATATCATCGATGAGCATGAAGTGCTGGTGGACCATGCCAATGCCCTGCCCCACGGCCACTCGCGGCGAGGAGATGCTCACCTCCTTGCCGTGCATGAAGATCTTGCCCTCGGTGGGCTGGTAAAGCCCTATGAGGACGTTCATGAGCGTGGACTTGCCTGCGCCGTTTTCGCCCAGGAGGGTGTGCACCTCCCCCTCCTGAACGTCGAAGGTCACGTTCTTGTTCGCGTAGAACGAACCGAAGCGCTTGCTGATGTTCTCCATTCTCAGCAACTCGGCCATGCCTACCGCCTTTCGCCGACAAACGCTATCAAACCGTCAGTTGAGCAAACGAATTGTTGCATCCGCGTGTTACCGGGACTTTTCCGCCTCCTTGCCAGCCGTCTTCTTGCGGGAATATGGCGTCCCCTCAAGGGGAAGCTTGGTACGAAGCACACCATCGACCCGGTGATAGGCGTTCTGGATGGCGGGTGCCGTGGGAATGGTGGCAATCTCGCCAATACCCTTGCCGCCGTATGCAACCGGGAGCAGGTGTTCCTTCTCGACGTAGATGGCATCGATGTGGGGGATCTGGTTGGCGCGGAGAAGACCCAGGGTGCCAAAATGCGCCTGGGGGACGCAGTCCTTGAGCGGGAAGTCCTCGGTGAGCGCATAGCCCATGCTCATGAGGACGCCACCCTCGATCTGGCCCTGGATGGCGATGGGGTTCACGACCTTGCCCGAGTCGTGGGCAGCATAGACCTCGCTCACGCGGCGGTCCTTGTCGAGAATCACGCAGGTGGTGGCGTAGCCGTAGCACACGTGGCTCTTGGGGTTGGGCTTGTCGGCACCCAGCTTGTCCGTGGGCTCGAAGTAGACGTAGCGGAACTCGTGGCCCTCGAGCGCAGCGAGCGCCGCAACCGGGTCTTGGGGCACCACGGCGTGGCCGGCCGTGAGATCACCCGGGTGGTTGTCCACGTAGGGGGTGTCATCGTCGTACTCGATGGTGGCGCCGTCTCCATGGGCGCACACGGGGGCCGCAGGAACCTCCTGGCCGCGCTCGACGGCAAGCATGGCGTCGCGCAGCAGGAAGGCGGCGCCGCGCACGGCCTCGCCGGTAATGACAGTCTGACGCGAACCCGAGGTGGTGCCGGAGTCCGGAGCGGCCTCGGTGGAGCACTCGCCGTTCTCGATGGCAGACTTGGGAAGGCCCGTTGCCTCGGCAACATCCTGCTGGAAGACTGTGTTGCAGCCCTGACCAATGTCAGAGGTGGCCGAGTAGATCACGGCGCGGCCGCCCTCGACGCGGATGTTAGCGCGACCGGCGTCGGGCAGGCCCACGCCCACGCCGGAGTTCTTCATGGCGCAGGCGAGACCGGCGTGGTCGGCGTTCTTCTCGTACACGTCCTTGACCGCCAGCAGGGTCTCCTTGAGGGCGGTGGAGCAATCGGCAATCTGTCCGTTGGGCAGTGCCTCTCCAGGCTCGATGGCGTTCCTGTAGCGAATCTCCCACGGAGAGATACCAACCTCGTCGGCGAGGAGGTCGATAAGGCACTCGAGGGCAAACTCGCTCTGGCAGACGCCAAAGCCACGGAAGGCACCGGCGGGTGGGTTGTTGGTGTAGTAGCCGTAGCCGCGGATGTCAGTGTTCTGGTAGGTGTAGGGGCCAACGGCGTGGGTGCAGGCGCGCTCGAGCACCGGGCCGCAGAGGCTCGCGTAGGCGCCGGTGTCGAAGTTGATCTCGCAGTCCAGGCCGGTGAACTTGCCGTTCTCGTCGCAGCCCAGGGTGAAGGTGCCCAGCATGGCATGGCGCTTGGGATGGAAGTCGATGGACTCCTGGCGCGTGAAACGGCACTTGATTGCACGCTTGAAGCGGTAGGCGGCAAGCGCGGCAAGGTGCTGGGCCGAGACGTCCTCCTTGCCACCAAAGCCACCGCCCACGAGCATGGTCTGGACCACCACGCGCTCGGGGGACTTGTCCCAGCCAAACATGTGGGCGACTTCCTTGCGCGTATCGTAGGCACCCTGGTCGGTCGAGAAGATCTTCACGCCGTCCTTGTAGGGAATGGCAACGGCGCACTCCGGCTCGAGGAAGGCGTGCTCGGTGAAGGGGGTCTCGAAGGTGTGCGTGACCACATGCGCCGAGTGGGCGAGGGCCTCCTTGGCGTTGCCGCGGGTGACGTGGCGGCTCTGACAGACGTTGTCGTGCAGCTCGACGAGGTTGCCAAAGGCGTTAAAGCTCTTGTGGATGATGGGGGCATCGGGAGCCTTTGCCTCGGCGATGTTGCGCACGGGCTCCAGGGGCTCATAGTCAACGCGCACAAGTCGCTTGGCGCGCTCGAGGGTCTTGGCGTCCTCGGCAACAACCAGGCAGATGGCGTCGCCCACAAAGCGGGTGATGTCGCCCTCGGCAATGAAGACGTCCCAGTCCTGGATGAGGTGGCCAACCTGGTTCACCGGCACGTCCTTGGCCGTAAGGACGCCAAGAACGCCAGGCAGGACCTCTGCCTTGGATGCGTCGATCTTGAGGACGCGGGCACGAGGGTACTTGGAGCGCACGGCAGACGCGTACGCCATGTCCGGGAAGTCGCGATCGTCCAGGTCATCGGGGTACTTGCCGTAGCCCAGGACCTTGCGGCGCACGTCTACGCGGAAGGCACGCTTGCCCACGCCGTACTCGTCGCCATGCTCGAGGTCCTCGTCAATCTGCGCCTCGCCGCGCAGGACTGCGGCGGCGAGCTGAATGCCCTCGATGATCTTCTTGTAGCCCGTGCAGCGGCACACGTTGCCGCGGATGGCCCACCTGACCTCTTCCTCGGTGGGGTTAGGGTTCTGGCGCACCAGGGCGGCGCCGCTCATCACCATGCCGGGGATGCAGAAGCCACACTGCACGGCGCCCACGGCGCCGAAGGCGTAGACGAACGCCTCCTGCTCCTCGTGGGTAAGGCCCTCCACGGTGAGGATGTGCTTGCCCTGGGCGAGCTTGGTGGTCATGACGCAGCCCTTGGTGGCAATGCCGTCGATGACCACGGTGCAGGTGCCGCAGGCGCCCTCCGAGCAGCCGTCCTTCACGGAGGTGAGATGTAGGTCGTCACGCAGGAAGCGCAGGAGCGACTTGTTCTCCTCGGTCGTGATCTCCTGACCGTTTACAAAGAAGCTGTAGGTTGCCATCTCTCCTCCTCCCTAGAAGTCCTTGGCAATGATGCCGAACGCATCGTGGATGACCCCACGCGGGCATTTGGACGCGCACATGCCGCAGGAGATGCAGTCCTCCTGGCTGATGACGGCAAGGTTATCGGTCACGTGGACCGCGTCCGACGTGCAGGCACGCTCGCAGGCGCCGCAGGCGATGCAGCTCACCTGGCACACCGCGCGTGCGGCAGAGCCAGTCTCGTGGTTGGAGCAGAGCACCTGGATGCGCTGGTGGCGCGGGACAATATCGATGATGTGCTGCTCGCACATGCGAGCGCACAGGCCACAGCCAATGCAGGCCTCGCGGTTCACATGCGCCACGCCGTTCTCATTAAGTTCGATTGCATGCATGCGACAGGCGGCAACGCATGAGCCGCAGCCGATACAACCCTCTGAGCAGCGGTCGGGCGCGGGTCCCCCGGCGCACCTCACCACCGCAACCATGTCTCTTTTTCGTGCCATAACTCGGTCCCCCATATGAGCTACAGCGGGACGGCCGCACGGCCGCCCCGCCAGTGTGATCTTCGAGGCGCGAAGGCGCCTGGTGCCTACTTCCTGGCGAGCAGATAGCCGTAGTCGTCACGCACGGCCACGATGGTCGCGCGGACCGCTTCGGGAAGGCCGCAGGCGACGTCGTCCACATCGTAGACTGCCGTAGTTCCGTCGAGCCTCACGAGCATGCCACCCTCGACGGGAAGGAAGCCCTCGTTCTGGGAGTCGTCGAAGTCCTCCCTGCTCCAGAACAGGGTGAGCTTATCGCGATAGGGCTTACCCTCGGAGTACGGGCAGAACACGGCGCAGTTGCCGCACTCGTTGCACATGCCGTCCACGTGAACGATCTGGCGCTCGCGCATGCCGGGCACGCGAATGGCAACGTTGGCGCGGTTGGGGCAGACCTCGCAGCAGGTCTCGCACACGGTGGCGCAGCCAAGGCAGCGCGTGTGGACGAGCGACGCGACGTCAGCCTCGAGGGTTCCTCGGGACGCGAGAGGTGTCTCGTAGCAGGGGTCGACGTTTGCCTCGCCCTTGGCGTCGAAGGAAGCACCCGCAATGGCCGTTGTGACGGTCATTGCGTCGGCGATGGCCTTAACAACGGTGGCCGGACCACGACGGGCGTCGCCGGCGGCAAAGACGTGCGACACGCTGGTCTCGAGGGAGTCCGAGACAACGGGACGTCCCTTCTCGTCCAGCTCGCAGCCGGTGGCCTGGTAGAGACCCTGCTCGATGCGCTCGCCCACGGCAGTGATGACTGCGGTGGCAGGCACGCCCACGGTCTCGCCCGTAGGCTCGGGGGCGCGACGGCCAGAGGCATCAGGCGCACCAAGGCGCATGACCTCGCAGGTCAGCGTGCCGTTGGCAAGGTCGCCCGGCGAGAGGAGCTCCATGAACTCCACGCCGTCCTCGAGCGCCATGACAAGCTCTTCCTCGTCGGCGGGCATGTAGCGACGGGTGCGGCGGTAGACCAGGCGCACGTGCTCCACGCCGGGCACGCGCTTGGCGGCACGCGCCACGTCCATGGCGGTGTTGCCGCCGCCGATGACCACCACGTCAGAGCCGAGCTTGCACTGGGCAGGGTCCTCCTTGAAGTCGCGCAGGAAGTCGATGGCGTCAAGCGCCTCGCCGCTGCGCAGGGCCGGACGGCCCGGCGCCCAGGCGCCAATTGCCACCACGACGTCGGTGAAGCCCTGGTCGAGAAGGTCGCGCGCGTTGGTTACCTCGACGCCCGTCTTGAACGTAGCGCCATATGCCGAGCAGAGCTCAACATCGTGATCGATGGCCTCGTCAGAGATGCGGAAGCCGGGAATCACGTGGCGAACGATGCCGCCGAGCTGGCCGGTGCGCTCGAACACGGTGACGTCCACGCCGGCGCGCGAGAGGAACGACGCCGCGGCAAGACCGGCAGGGCCAGCGCCCACGACGGCCACCTTGCGCCCAGTCACGCTACCACGCGCGGAGAGCGTGGGCAGGACCTCTGCCAGGCCATTCTCGGCAGCCAGGAGCTTGAACTCGCGAATGTGCACGTGCTCCTCGTAGTAGTTGCGCATGCAGGAGTTTCCGCAGGTGTGCGGGCAGATGGTGCCCGTGGTGAAGGGAAGCGCGTTGCGCTCGAGGATGATGTTGAGGGCATCGGCGTAGCGGCCCTCCTCGCAGGCGCGAAGATAGCCAGGGATGTCCTGCTCGATGGGGCAGTCCTCGCGGCAGGGAGCCGTGAAGCAGTCAATGAGGGGCAGCTCGTGGCCCACGTGACGCTCGGGCGTAGGCTTGACGGGCTTGCGGTAGCGCGGGTTGGTGAGGGCGTCGTCCACGATGGCGGCAACCTTGGCGGGGTCAACGCCCGAGAAGGGCTTCTCGTCGATGCCGGCGAGGGCCTCGTCAATCTGGCCAAGGTGCTGGTACCCACCGGGCTTGAGGAGCGTGGTTGCCACGGTGACGGGCCAGATGCCCGCGTCGACGAGCGAGCGAACGTTGAGGGCGTCCGCACCACCGGAGAACGAGATGCGCAGGCTGCCGTCGAACTCGTCGGCAATGCGCTTGGCAAGCGAGACGGTAAGCGGGTAAAGCGAGCGGCCCGACATGTACATCTCGTCGCTGGGTAGCTCGGAGCGGGTGACGTCCACCGGGAAGGTGTTGGTGAGCTTGACGCCAAACTCGACGCCGCGCTCCTTTGCCAGCGCGATGAGGCGGTTGAGCATGGGCACGGCGTCGACCCACTGCAGGTCCTCGTTGAAGTGGTGCTCGTCGAAGACGATGTAGTCGAAGCCCAGCGAGTCGAGCGTCTTACGCGCGTACTCATAGCCCAGGAGCGTGGGGTTGCACTTGATGTAGGTGTTCAGGCCCTTCTCGGTGATGAGGTGCGTCGCGATGCGCTCGATCTCGGCCGGCGGGCAGCCGTGGAGCGTGGACTCAGTGACGGAGCGGGAGACGCACGGCGAGATGGAGTCGACAAACGCGGCGTCAACGTGCTGGAAGCGGTCGAGGTTGGCCTTGGCCCACGCAATGGCCTCCTGGAAGACAGGGGTGTTGGAGGCGTCCTTCATGTTGTTGATGTAGGTGTCGACCTTCTCGCCCTTGATGCCCTCGAGGTCGTAGCCAACCGACATGTTGAAGACGAAGCCATCGGGGTCGCCAAAGCCAAACTCCTGGGCAAGGAGCTTGCAGGCAACCCACGCCTTGACGTACTCGTCAAAGGCGCCGGGCACAGTGAGCTCGGTGGACCACTCGCAGTTGTAGCCCTCGTCAGCAGCAAGGATGCAGGGCTTGTTCACGCAGGCAGAGAGCTCGGCGCCGTCCATCTTCTGGACGGTCTTGAGCTCGAAGAAGCGAGCGCCAGTGACGTAGGCGGCAATGATGTTCTGCGCGAGCTGGGTGTTGGGACCTGCAGCCGGGCCAACGGGCGACTCGACCTTCTCGCCAAAGATGGGACGGGCGTGGCCGCCGAGCTTGGCGAGACGAGACTCGCCAAAGATGGTTCCCTGGGTCTTCTTCTCGGTAAGGATCCAGTCCATGAGCTGGTCGAACGGGATGGGACGCATGATGTCGCTCATTGCGATTCCTCTCCAGAAACGCATTTCCGTGGGGACGTGAGGCGTGCGCGGCGCCACGGGATCCGCGCACGTCGTGGCAGCGGCGACCTTGGAGCGCCGCTGCCGGGAAGGTGCCTAGTACTCGCGGTCGTTGAGCTCTCCCCAGAGCTTCTTGGACTGGTCGAGCACAAAGGCATCAATCCTATCCTTGTCGATGTCCGTGAACTCACGGTCATGGTAGACCACGCGGCCGTTCACGATAGTGGTACGGCAGTCGTGACCCTCGACGCCAAAGAGGATGTGGCCATCGATGTTCTCCGCGCCAATGGGCGTGGGCGCCGGATAGTCAAACACGGCGACGTCCGCGGCGGCACCGGGCGCAAGCACGCCCAGGGGCTTGCCCTGCGGCTTGGAGGCGAAGTACATGTTGGCGACCTCGGCGTTGTTCTTGAAGAGCATGGTCATGGCCTCGCCCCAGGCCACGTTGGGCAGCGCGGAGTTGAGGCGCTGCAGGGGCACGAAGGCCTTGAGGGACTGCAGCATGTCGTGGGTGTAGGCGTCGGTGCCCATGGTCACGGTGATGCCACGCTTGAAGAACTCGAGCACCGGGGCAGTGCCCACGGCGTTGTTGGCATTGGACTGCGGGTTGTTGACGATCTTGGTGTGGGTCTCGGCAACAACGTCCATGTCGGCGGGGGTGATGTGGATGCAGTGGCCGAGCATGGTCTTCTCGCCCAGGATGCCGTGGTCGAGGAGGCGGTGGATCGACGTGCAGCCGTGCTTCTGGGCCGAGTCGTAGACGTCGTTCATGCCCTCGCACACGTGGATGTGGAAGCCGGTGAGGCCGTTGTTCGCCTCGACCATGCGGTCGAGCGCCTCGTCCGGCAGCGTGAAGAGGGCGTGACCGCCAAACATGGCGGCGATCATGTCGGAGTCCTGGCTGGCGGCCCAGCGGGCGAAGTCGGCGTTCTCCTGAATGGACTGATCGAGCTTCTCCTTGCCGTCACGGTCAGAGACCTCATAGCACAGGCAGGCACGCATGCCCATCTCCTGCGCCACGTCCTTGATGGCAAAGAGGGAGCCGGGAATCTCGCGGAAGCTTGCGTGGTGATCGAAGATGGTGGTCACGCCATTGCGGAACGACTCCATCATGGTCACGTACGCGCAGGCACGCGTGCCATCGAGCGTGAGGTGACGGTCGATGTTCCACCACTGCTGCTCGAGGTTCTCGAGGAAGTTGGTGGGGTTGCAGCCCTTGATGGCAAGGCCGCGCGCCAGACCGGAGTAGATGTGGGTGTGGCAGTTGATAAGACCGGGCATGATAAGGCCGCCGTGGGCATCGATGAACTCTGCCGTGGGGTAGGCGGCATCCATCTTGGCACGCGTGCCAACTGCCACGATCTTGTCGTGGTCGATGACAACGGCACCGTCCTCGATAAAGGGCACCTGGGGGTCCCTGGTTACGACCCGACCGTTTCCAACAAGTAGCATAGGACCTCTCCTCCTTGCTACATGCCGCAGATCAGCTACGGCCCAACCTGTGTTCATCGCGGCCCTCTCATGCCGCGACGGCCGGGCGTTGCGCGAACGCGATTGCGCCGCATGGGCACCCGACTACCCAGCTGCAAACGAAGCGCAGGTACAAGGTCCTTCCCCGTTGGCCTCTCCCTGCAAATCACCGTATTGGCGAATCTTCGCACTTCTTGTAATACAACCTAACAAATATTTTGCTTCAAATTGGCGTCCGGCTCGTCGCGGTCTGGAGAACATCGGCGTACGGTCGATTGCCGGTGTGGACGGTAACGTTATATTTTGAGAAAACTAACGTAGACGCGCCGGTCACCAAGTCTGCACGCCTTTTTGAGAAAACAATACCAATGAGCTGGGAATTGTTTATGGCGCAACGGCAGAGGAACCCATGGTGGTAATGAGCGGAAGGACGATATATCGCCGTGCTTGGACAACACCATGTCGCGTTCGCAAGCGTTTACGTTGAAACAGGCGTTCCCTTACATTCAATAAGCCCCTCGTGGTGCTAGTATTTCTTAACTGTTGGCTTCCCCGCCCATATAGATAAGTGCGCCATGCAGCCCGCGCCCGTGCGCTGAGAACGCACGCGGCTCGACCGAGCGGGCCCGCCAGAAAGGGATCGAGGAATCATGAAGAAGTCCGAGGTCGAGTTTCTCTCTCGCCTTGCAAAGGGCATTGCCGCCCAGTTTGGAAGCAACTGCGAGGTCGTTGTCCATGACCTTGAGTCCGATGACCCCGATAGCACTATCGTTGCGATAGAGAACGGCCACGTCTCTGGCAGAAAGCTCGGCGATGGTCCCTCCAACGTAGTGCTCAAGGCCCTGAGCTCCGATCCGGACAAGCTCCAGGACCACTTTGCCTACCACACGCGCACCGAGGACGGCCGCGAGCTACGCTCGAGCACGGTCTTCTTCCGCGACGAGACGGGCAAGCCCGTGGCGATCTTTGCCATCAACTATGACTCCACGCCCATCATGGCGCTGCAGAACATGCTCAAGGGCTTCACCGCGCTTGCCAGCCCCGCTACAGACGAGCCGGAGGTCATTCCCCACAACGTGAATGACCTCCTAGACGAGCTCATCGACCAGAGCGTGCGGCTGGTGGGTAAGCCGGTGGCACTCATGACCAGGGAAGACAAGGTCAGGGCAATAGGCTTCCTCAACGACTCCGGCGCCTTCCTCATCACCAAGGCCGGCCAGAAGGTCTGCAACTACTTTGGCATCTCGAAGTACACGCTGTACAGCTACATGGACGAAGCCAAGGCGCAGAAGAAGGAGTAGGTACATGTCCGGCGAGCGACACACTGACGACGAGGCAACAGAGCTCACGTCACGGCTCGTGGGCACAGAGAGCACGGATCCCGGTGCCTTCGAGGGGCCCATCGAAGAATTTGTACACACATGGCTGCAGGGTCGTCGCATGCGCGCCGGCAGCCTTGCCGGGTCCATACAAATCGAAGAGCTCGAGGCGCTGCCGGGACGCCGTTGCCTGCGAGCGCTCATTCCCGCGGCAGGGACGAGCGACACCGCTAACGGTCCCGCTGACCTCACATTTCTCTGTCACTTGGACACCGTGCGCGTGGGTGCCGGCTGGAGCGAGGACACGCCGGCCTTCTCGCCCGTTCTGCGCGATGGCGAGCTCTATGGCCGCGGCTCGTGCGACATGAAGGGCGGCCTGGCCTGCGCGCTTCTCGCCTTTTCGGATGCGCTTGACGAGGTTGGTCGGCGCGGGAGCCTGCCCGGGCGCTCGCTGGCGATTGTGTGCACCGTGGACGAGGAGGACGAGATGCGCGGCTCGGAGGCCGCCATCCGCGCAGGTTGGCTGGGCGCCACCGGCTGGGTCCTCGACACCGAGCCCACCGACGGCCGTGCGCGCGGCTCGCACAAGGGACGCACCTGGTACGTCATCGACATGCACGGCGTTACCGCGCACGCCAGCACGCCCTGGCGTGGGGCAGACGCCATTGCCGCCATGGCGGAGGCCGTCTGCCGGATTCGCGGAGCTGTTGCGGCACTGCCCACCCACCCCGAGCTCGGCCGCTCGACCGTCACGTTTGGGCAGGTCAAAGGTGGTTACAGCCCCTACGTGGTGCCCGACGAGTGCCACGTGACCATCGACATGCGACTGGTGCCGCCCACGGGCTCTTCGGATGCCGAGAAGATCGTGCGCAATGCCTGCGCCGCGGCAGAGGCAGCCGTGCCTGGCACCCATGCGGACGTGCGCTGCACCGGGGACAGGCCGCCCATCGAGCTTGACCCGGCGTCGCCGCTGCTTACAGCCCTTGCGCGGGCAAGCGAGGAGGCCTGGGGCGAGACGCCGGCGACGGACGTCTTCACCGGCTACACCGACTCTGCCGTCGTGGCGGGTACCTGCGGGAACCCCACGTGCCTCTCGTACGGGCCGGGAAGCCTCGAGGTTGCCCACAAGCCCAACGAGCACGTTCCCGTGGCAGACCTCGCGCGCGTTCGCGCGGTGCTCTCTCGGCTTGCTGCCAATACGCTGTGGGGCTAGCGGGCCCTTCTCGGCAACGGATTCCGGCGGCGGGCCTCACCTGCAGCACCCATCCTCCTGCGACGTCCACCCTCGCGGTTCTCGTAAATGCTACTGTGCAAGTAGGGTATAAGGCCCCCGATGACCAAAGCCACACCACGGCCAATCAAAGGAGAAACCCATGCTCAGACATGCAGCCAACGTCGTTAAGGGGTACCGCACGCAGGACGGTGCCGGAGTGAGCCTCGTACGCGTACTGGGTGACCAGACCGCACGCGACTTTGACCCCTTCCTCATGCTGGACTCGTTTGACAGCACCAACCCGGATGACTACACCGCAGGATTCCCACTTCACCCCCACCGCGGCATCGAGACCGTAAGCTACCTGCGCGAAGGCGCGATGCACCACCGAGACACCATGGGGTTCGAGGACACCGTGACCTCGGGCGAGGTGCAGTGGATGTGCGCCGGCTCGGGTGTGGAGCACGAGGAGACCATTCCAGCCGCACGACGCCTGCTTGGCGTACAGCTGTGGCTGAACCTCCCGGCAGCCGAGAAGATGGTACAACCCACCTACCACGCCGTGAAGCGCGACGCCATCGAGTCCGTGCCGCTTGACGGCGCTGTGCTGCGACTGCTCGCCGGGCGTTATGTTGACGAGAATGGCAAGTCCCACCAGGGGTTTGTTGGCAGCCACCTTCCACTTGACTACTACGAGCTCACCGTGGAGGCGGGCCACAGTGTCGAGATTCCCGTAGACGAGGACCGCTCGGTCCTGGCGTTCACGCTCGAGGGGCCCGCGCTCATCGGCGGCCTGCCGCTGGGCGAGAAGACCGCGGTCAAGCTTGTGGAAGGGGACCGCGTGGGCATCACCGCCACAGACGAGAAGCCCTCGGTGGTGCTGCTCATGAGCTCTGTTGCCCTGCGCGAGCCCATAGCATGGGGCGGGCCCATCGTGATGAACAGCACTGCCGAGCTGCGGCAAGCCTTCCGCGACCTCGACGAGGGGACGTTCATCAGGGAAGACGTCCGGAGCCTGTAAGTAGGCCCCTCTCGTCTCTGCCTCCCTCCCCCCCTCCGTTCTTTAGCGGTTATTGAGAAATGAGACCTGCGTTTGCCCAGTTGGCGAGCATCGCAATTCACAAATACCGATAAAGAAGGGGAGGGAGGAGAGGAGGGAAGGAAGGGCCGCCAAGGAGGCGGGCTATCGGCGCTCCGCGGCGCAGTCGGCGGGCCCGCCACGCAGGATGCGCAGCCCATGCGCGATGGGCCCAATCACCGCAGAGATGTTCTCGCATGCAGCCTTGGGGCTACCGGGCAAGTTCACCACGAGCGTGCCCCCAAGGATGCCCGCCGTCTCGCGGGAAAGGCAGGCGTGCGGCGTAATGGCCATCGACGCGGCTCGCATGGCTTCCGGGATGCCTGGTGCCATGCGCTCGCACACGGCAGCAGTGGCCTCGGGCGTCACGTCGCGCGGCGAGAAGCCCGTACCGCCCGTGGTGAGAACGAGCGCCACGTCCGCGGCCGCAGCCCCGCGGATGGCATCCTCGATCTGAGGACGCTCGTCGGGCACCACGCTCGTAGAGACAACGCGGTAGCCCTTCTCGCCGAGAAGCTCCGCGAGCGCTGGGCCAGAGGCGTCCTCGCGCTCGCCACGCGAGCAGCGGTCGCTCACGGTAATCACTGCTGCCGTGTAGGCCTCACCTTCTGTGACCTGCGGCTTGTTTGTCTCGCTAGGGCTCATGTCTCCTACTTTCCAAACGGGCACACAGGGAAGGTGCACGGCGAGCAGTGCAGGCACAGCCCGCCCTCGCCCATCTGCACCAGGTCGCGGCGTTGCACCTCCACGCCGGCAACAAGGCGAGGCAGCACCAGGTCGAAGACCGTGGCCGCGTTGTACATGACGCAACCCGGAAGCCCCACCACGGGCACCGTGCGGGCTTCGCCCTCCGCGTCCTTCTCGTCAAAGTAGCCTACCAGGAGCATCGCACCCGGCAGGACCGGCGCACCATAGGTCACGATGCGCGCGCCTGCGCGCTTGATGGCGCCAGGGGTGTTGTCATCGGGGTCAACGCTCATGCCACCCGTGCACACGACCATGTCGACACCGGTCGCGAGCGCCTCGTGTATGGCCGCTACCAGGGCATCCATGTTGTCACCGGGCGTGGCGTGCCAGGTGGTTTCAACGCCGTAGAGCGCAAGCTTTGCCTCGACCACGGGAGTGAAGCGGTCCTCGATGAGGCCCTTGGCCACCTCGGAGCCCGTGGCGATGATGGCTGCCGTCTTGAGGCGCCACGGCTCCACGCGCATGAGCGGCCCGTTCTTCTCGACGTCTGCCGCGTGCTCCGCCGCCTCGACCACGGACTCCTTCACCACGAGCGGAATCACGCGCGTGCCAGCCAGGTCGTCGCCCGCAGAAACGGCAAAGCCGCCCTTGCGGGTGGCCACCATGACCTCCTCGCAGTCGTTCACGGCAATAAGGCGCTCGGAATCGACGAGAAACACGCCGTCATGTTCCGCCTTGATGCCGATCTTGCCCTCGCGGGGCTCTCCGGCGGCAACGCACCCCCGCCCAAGGCAGAGCGCTGCCAGGCGCCGCGCCGCGTCGTCCTCGTGCAGCATGCCGGGACCGGCCTCCCACACGTAGAGGTGCTCCTTGCCCATCGAGAGCAGCACGGGCACGTCCTCGGCGGTGACCACGTGCCCCTTCTTGAAGCGTGGCCCCTTAAAACGCGGCGACCCTTTGCCATCGCCGGGCAGAATCTGCGTCATGTCGTGGCACAGAACGTGCCCGATGGCGTCCTCGGTTCTCACAAGCTTCATGCCAGTTCGTCCTCCCCCATCACACGAACCTCGTCACCGGCGCGCACGATGCCGCCGCGCGTCACCACACAGAAGATGCCGTCGGTGGGCATGACGCACATGCCGGTAAGACGGCGAATCTCGCAGTCGTTGTGGCAGGTCTTTCCAATCTGCGTCACCACCATGCGCGCGGGCCCCACGGCCACGGTGGTGCCCACGGGCAGGCTCTTCACGTCAATCCCGCGCGTGAGCACGTTCTCGGCAAAGTCTCCGGGCGCAAGGTCGATGCCCTTTGCGCGCATGAGGTCCACGGACTCGTTTGCCAGCAGGCTCACCTGGCGGTGCCAGGTGCCGGCGTGGGCGTCGCCCGCAATGCCCTTGCCCACCACAAGCTCGATGGAGTCGACGGGGTGCTTGCGCGTGCCCTTCTTCTCCGAGATGCAGGTGGCGACAACGGTGCCGTGCGGCAGCTCCGACGCGGCGGGCGCCGCAGCCGCAGACGCATCCAGCGGCGCCGTGGGGTCGTCCCCCTCGGCGCGCACGAAGTGCCCGGACTTGCCGCCGTCCTTCTCGAGCAGACGCACCTCGGTAATCACCATGTCGCGCTGGTGGGCCTTGCACATGTCGTAGATGGTGAGGCCGGCAACGGAGGCCGCCGTGAGCGCCTCCATCTCGACACCCGTCTCACCGCAGCAGCGTGTTGTTGCCGTGAAGGCAATGCCGTCCTCCTCGTACTCAAACGAGACGTCGACGCCCGTGAGCTGCACGGGATGGCACATGGGCACCAGCTCCCAGCAGCGCTTGGCAGCCATGATGCCCGCAACCTGCGCCACGGCAAGCACGTCTCCCTTGCGCACGCCGCCCGTGCGCACAAGCTCCAGCGTGTCCGGACGCATGAGGACCTTGCCGGCGGCACGGGCCACCCGCTGGGTCTTTGGCTTATCGGACACGTCCACCATGCGGGCGCGGCCCTCCTCGTTGAAATGCGTGAGCCCCATGGCTCATCCCCCTATCTCGTTCATGGCGCGCAGCGAATCGCTTGCGCGCCCGTCATCCATCCTGTGCCCGCGCGGCTTTGCCGCAATGCCCGCGCGCATGGCATCGACCAGCTCTTGGCCCACAAGGCCGCGCAGGTTGACCTCAGTTGCGGAGTGCAGGCAAGGCTTGAGACGCCCGTCCGCCGTCACGCGTATGCGATCGCAGCTGCCGCAGAACCGGTGGGTCATGGGCCGGATGAGACCCACGTTGCCCTTCCATCCCGGCGCGTGGTAGAGCTCCGAGACGCCCTGGCCGCCCACCGGCGCAAGCTCCGGCACGGCCGAGAGGACCTCGTCTGCCGAGACAAAGCGTCCCCTGGGCCAGTCGGCGCACTCCCCCATGCGCATGAGCTCGATGAAGCGCACGGTGAGGTCGCGGTCGCGCGCAAGCTCGGCCAGCGGTCGCAGCTCGTCGTCATTCACGCCGCCGACAAGCACGCAGTTAATCTTGGTGTTGGTGAAGCCTGCGGCGTGGGCCGCCTCGAGGCCGGCAAGTGCGTCCGCAAGCGAGCCGCGCCGCGTGATGGCCTCGTAGCGCGCGGCATCAAGCGTGTCCAGGCTCACGTTGAGGCGCGTAAGCCCCGCGGCGCACAGGTCGCCAGCAATGGGTGCGAGCAGCGTGGCGTTGGTGGTCATGTCCACCTCTTCGATGCCCGGCACAGAGGCAACCATGCCCACAAGGTCAACAATGCCGCGCCTCACCAGGGGCTCCCCACCCGTAAGGCGCACCTTGCGCACTCCCAGTGACGCAGCCGCGGCCACAATGTCGCGCATCTCCTCAAAGGAGAGGATGTCTGCGTGCGAGAGCATGGGCACGCCATTCTCGGGCATGCAGTAGACGCAGCGGCAGTTGCAGCGGTCGGTCACCGAGAGACGCAGGTAGCGTATGTCGCGGCCGTAATCGTCACGCACGAGGCGCGCCTCCCTTCCCTGTGTTGTCCAAAGTAATTGCGTCAGGCGTTTCGCCGTTACCCGCCGAGACAAGCGGCATGACCGTCTGGGGCGGCGCCACAAGCACCAGCTGCACGGGATTGCCAAGCGCAGCCCAGGCGTCCTTCTCGCACTCGTAGCGAAGTGAGGCGCCACCGGGCGTGCGGGCCATCACGATCATCGAGAACGTCGAGTCTATCACCCGCTCAACGGTGCAGGGAATCGCATTCCCGCCAGCGGCGCTCGCAGCGCCGTCGCCTGCCGCATGCGCCTGGAAGTAGTGCGCGCGTATGCCCACGTGCGTAACGCCCTCGGACACGGGAAGCGACGTCTCCAGCGTGACGCCCCAGTCGTCGCACATAAGCAGGCCGGGGCCCGCCACCCGCGCTCGGCTCACGTTCTTGCAGCCGCTGATGAGGGCCGCCGCCAGCGTTGCCGGAGAAGCAAAGAGCTCGCGCACGCCCACCTTGGCGTCCGAGCGACCGCGGTCAAGAACGCAGACCGTGTCGCACATGCGGTAGACCTCGTCGCGGTTGTGCGAGACGTAGACCGCCCCGCCGGGAAACCCGCGCAGGACATCCGTCAGCTCGAGCTCCAGCTGCCAACGCAGGTACCCGTCGAGCGCCGAGAAGGGCTCGTCAAGCAGGATGAGCTCCGGGTCGCTTGCGAGGATGCGCGCCATGGCGCAGCGCTGCTGCTGGCCGCCGGAGAGCTGAGCGGGCTTACGGTGCTCGAGGCCCTCCAGGCGCATGGCGGCAATCTCCCTTGCCGCACGCGCCGAGCGCTCCTCACGCGTGGCGCCAGCCGCCCCGGCGCGCACGTTCTGCTCGACGGTCATGGTGGGAAAGAGCGCATAGCTCTGGAAGAGGTAGCCCACGCGGCGCTGCTGCGGCGGTAGGTCTACGTGCGCGCTGGAATCGAAGAGCGTGCGGCCCCCCAGCACGATGCGCCCCGAGTCAGGGCGCTCGATGCCGGCGATGCACTTGAGCGTCATGGACTTGCCGCAGCCCGAGGGGCCGAGCAGCGCCATGATCTCATCCGGGCGCTCGATGGCAAACGAGACGTCAAGCGAGAAGGATCCGAGCCGCTTGGTGATGTCGACCTCGAGCGTCGTCATGCGACCGCCCCCTTCGCGCGGGCGGAGCGAGAACGCGCCTCGAGCATGTTCATGGCGAGAAGCACCACGGCGCTTATCGCCAGGTTCACGAGGACCCACTGGAAGGCAAGGCCATCCTCGCCCGTGCGCCAGAGCTGGTAGACCGTCGTGGAGACGGTAGCGGTAGAGCCCGGGGTATAACCCGCGACCATCGAGGTGGCGCCATACTCGCCCAGCGCCCGCGCGAAGGCCAAGACCGAGCCCGCGATGATGCCCTGACGGCAGGCAGGCATCTTGACGCGCCAGAACACCCAGGTATTGGATTTTCCCAGCGTGCGGCCGGCGTCGGCCAAGCTCTGGTCAAAGCCCTCGAACGCACCGCGCGCCGTGCGGTACATGAGCGGGAAGCTCACCACCACGGTGGCAAAGATGGCCGAGTACCAGGTCATGGTGAGCTTCACGCCAAAGGTAGCCAGCACCCATGAGCCGATGGGGCGCCTAGGCCCGAGAAGCACCAGCAGGAGGTAGCCCACGACGGTGGGTGGCAGCACCAGGGGCAGCGTGAGCACCACGTCGAGGATGCCCTTCACCACCCGGGGCGCCCGCGCCACCACGTCCGCGAGCCAGATGCCGAGAAGGTAGACCACCGCCGTGGAGATGGCGGCTATTCTCAGCGAGTTGAGAAGCGGATACCAGTCCATGCCGCGCTACGCCTCGGCAAGCGGCGTGAAGCCGACCTTCTCGAAGCAGTCACCGGCATCCTTGGTCTTGAGGAAGCCGAGGAAGGATGCGGCGAGCTCGGGCTGGAGGGCATTCTTTGTGGCCGCAGCCGGGTAGACCACGCGGCCGCACATCTCCTCCGTTGCCTCGTCCACCATGGTGAGGTTTGCCGACGTGGCGTCGGTCTTGTAGATGACTCCACAGTCGACGGCCGCCTCGGTTACCTGCGAGGTGACCTCCTTCACATTGGTGCCGTAGGTGATGCAGCCAGCGTTTGCCAGCTCGGTCTCGTCGAGGTTGTAGTAGGCGAGAATCTTCTGGGTGTACTGGCCCACGGGCACGTCGGAGTTGCCCATCCCCAGCAGGATGTCGTGGGCCTGGAGCTTTTTGGCCATGTCATCGAAGCCCTGGACGGCCTTGGGGTTGCCGTCGGGCACGCAGAGCGTGACCTTGTTCTCGAGGATGTCAAAGCGCGTATCGTGGTTGATGAAGTCGAGACCTTCGTCGTTGCCGGAAGTGGCGCTGGCATCAAGCTGGTTCATCTGCTTCTGGCCGGCGGAGATGAAGACGTCGCAGTCTGCCCCCTCCTGAATCTGTGTCTTGAGGGTGCCCGAAGAGTCGAAGTTGAAGCTGATGTCCACGCCGTCATTGGCTGCTTTGAAGAGGTCGCCCGCCTCGGTGAGAGACTCGGTGAGCGAGGCCGCCGCAAAGACGACGAGCGTCTTTGTCTCTGCCGCGGACGCGGTGTCTGCCGCCATCGAGTCTGCGGACTGGGACTGCGTGCCTCCGCACGCCACCAATCCAAGGCCTGCCGCGATGACCGCCGCCAACGCAAACGACCGCCTGGTGATGCTGGTGCCTGCCATGGTGCCTTCCTTTCCCTCGGTGTAATGCCTGCCTGGGGCGCATCTCTGGTGCGATGCTTTTTGCGTGCTGCCCATGTGGTGCCTGTGGGCTTCGCCGCCACAGATGTGGTGCCTGTCCGATGACGGCGTTCTTGCTTACAAACTATAACGCCGTCCAAACAAAAAGTATGGAAAAGGTGGTGGGCGGGTCACAGGCGGCGCGGACGGCGCAAACGTGATTCGGACGGCAGCGCAGGCATGGCGCGGACGGCGTGACCTAGCCCGCCTCGCGCGAGCGCGTCTGGTCGTAGGCAAAGACCCACCAGCGCAGCTCCTCGGGTTGCCCCACCGCCGGAACGGCGCTGCGTCTCTCTAGGCAGAGCTCCGTCTCGTGCCCACCAAAGCGCACGTGGTAGCAGGCCTGCCGTCGCCCGCGTGCCTCAGCGCCAAACGTACCTTCCTCCGTTACCTCGTCTATTGCAAAGCTCCTCCCATCCTTCCAAATGACCGCAACGGGTTCCAGGGAGCCGTCACGCCCAAAGCGCGCGATGACATCCACGTACTCGCGGTGCACACGACGCCGCGTCCCGTCTGTGAGCGTTCGATATTCCATGACCCGAGAGTAGAACATGTGTTCCCTCTCGACAAGCGAACGAGTAGTGAATTCTCCGAGCGGAACGCGCTTATTTGTGTCGCGCGGACGCCGTATAACCTTATGCGAGTTAGAACATGTGTTCTTAGATGGAATGGAGGAGCCATGGCACCAGATGCGCACGCACTCGAGAAGACCTACCTGGCAATCGACCTCAAGTCGTTTTACGCAAGTGTGGAATGCGCCGACAGGGGCCTGGACCCCTTCGCCACGGACCTTGTGGTGGCAGACCCAACGCGCAGCCCCAACACCATCTGCCTGGCCATAACCCCCGCGCTCAAGGCCAAGGGGGTCAGGAACCGCTGCCGCGTGCGCGAGATACCCCAGGGCATCCCCTACATCACCGCCATGCCCAGGATGCACCGCTACATGGAGGTCTCCGCGCAGGTGTACGCCATCTACTTGCGCTACGTGTCCAGTCAGGACGCCTGGCCGTACAGCGTGGACGAGGCCTTTCTCGATGTGACGCCCTACCAGGCGCTCTATGGCCCCAACGCACGGGCGCTCGCAAAGCGCATCATCGCCACGGTACGAGAGGAGACGGGCGTCTCGGCAACGGCGGGCATAGGCCCCAACATGTTTCTCTGCAAGGTGGCGCTCGACCTCATGGCCAAGCACGCCGCAGATGGCATAGGACAGCTGGACGAGAAGACCTTTCGCCACGACGTGTGGTTCCACCATCCCATCACGGACATCTGGGGCATAGGGCCCGGCATTGCGCGCAGGCTCGCTCGGGCGGACGTCTACGACCTTGCGGGCATCTGCGCCACGGACCCAACGTGGCTGCGCGGGGAGTTTGGCCGCAACGCCGAATGGCTCATCGACCACGCCTGGGGGCTCGAGCCCTGCTCCATTGCGGACGCCCGCGGGTACGTGCCCAGGGCGCGTTCGCTCTCCAACGGCCAGGTGCTCATGCGCGACTACGGCTTTGGCGAGGCGCGCGTGGTGCTGCGCGAGATGGCCTGGCAGAGCTGCCTGGACTTGCGGCAGCAGGCACTCGCGTGCGACACGGTGGGGCTCTACGTGGGCTACTCGGGTCAGGCCGAGCTCTTTGGGCACGGCGGCGGGCAGAGGGGCCTCGGACACCAAACAGCCGGCGAGCGAGAGGTGACAGACGCACTTCTCGCGCTCTACGACCAGACGGTTGCGCGCAACGTGCCCATACGCCGCGTGTGCCTGTGGCTGGGCGGCGTTGTCCCGGCGGCCATCGCAGCCCCCACGCTCTTCGACAACCCCGCGGCAGACGCGCGTGAGGCACGGCTGGCCGGCGCCGTGATGCGCGCGCGACGGCGCTTTGGGCCCAACACCGTGCTTTCTGGCACGAGTCTGCTTCCCGCCGCCAACGCCCGTGAACGCAACCTGCAGATCGGGGGCCACCGTGCGTAAGGACGTGCGCCAAGAAATCGGCCGGCTACCTTTGGCATCCTCGTGGCCAGACATAGGCGAGCGCGAGCAGGAGCGCAGGGAAGCGGTGCTTAGAGGCATTGTCCAGCGCATTGTTGAGGACGGGCCGCGCCGTGCCATGGCCTCCCCCGAGCGGGGGCGCCAGTTCATCCCGTTTGCCGCCCTCCGTGGCTACGGCGAGATGCTCGAGGAGGTGGAGCTCCGCGCCGCCGGCGCCGGAGGGAGCGCCTCGGCAGTCGATGCGGAGAGGGAGCGCCTCCGGCGCAGAAATGACGCCGGGGGCGCGTTGTAGCAGCAACCACGTTGCCGGCGGGGTTCTCGGCGCCCACCAACCCCAACGCCGCGTACACATCGGCAACGTATACTGTCTTCTTGGCTTATTCGCCGCGAGGTACCTTGGCACAAGACCCGAAAGGAAACCCATGAGCGAAGCAAAAGACCCCCAGAACACCTGCGTGCTCGTCACCGGCGGCGCCGGCTTCATTGGCAGCCACACCGTGGTCGAGCTTTTGCAAGACGGCTACAAGGTAGTCATCGTCGACGACCTCTCCAACGCATCCGAGAAGGTCATCGGCCGCATCAAGACCATCGTGGGCGACGCAGCGGCAGCGAACCTCACCTTCTACCGCACTGACGTCAACGACCGCGAGGCTATGAACGCCGTCTTTGACGAGAACCACATCGACCGCGTGATCCACTTTGCCGGCTTCAAGGCAGTGGGCGAGTCCGTGAGCAAGCCCATCGAGTACTACACCAACAACCTGGGCAACACCCTCACGCTCGTGGACGTGATGCGCAACCACGGCTGCAAGGACATCATCTTCTCCAGCTCCGCTACGGTCTACGGCGACCCGGACAGCCTCCCGCTCACCGAGGAGAGCCCCAAGAAGCCCGCAACCAACCCCTACGGCTGGACCAAGTGGATGATCGAGCAAATCCTGACCGACCTCCACACCGCAGACCCAGAGTGGAACGTCGTGCTTCTCCGCTACTTCAACCCCATCGGCGCGCACCCCTCGGGACTCATGGGCGAGGACCCCAAGGGCATCCCCAACAACCTCCTGCCCTACGTCGCACAGGTGGCCATTGGCAAGCGCGAATGCGTGCACGTCTTTGGCGATGACTACAACACCCCAGACGGCACTGGCGTCCGCGACTACATCCACGTCTGCGACCTTGCCACCGGCCATGCCGCGGCTCTCAACTGGATGAACGGCCGCACCGGAGTGGAGATCTTCAACCTCGGCACCGGCAAGGGCACCTCGGTCCTCGAGATCATCAAGGCCTTCTCGCGCGCCTGCGGCAAGGACCTCCCCTACCAGATCGATCCGCGCCGTCCCGGCGACGTCGACGCCAACTACGCCGACTGCTCCAAGGCCAAACGCGAGATGGGCTGGGAGGCCAAGTACACGATCGACGACATGTGCCGCGACTCCTGGAACTGGCAGTGCAAGAACCCCAACGGCTACGAGGGCTAGCCATGACAGCAGGCAGCGCCACAGACACGGACAACGGGGGCAGGCTCTTCGCGGAATACCTCGCCGAGAAGCGCCCCGCCATCGAGGCGTACCTCGTCGGACACGCGCCCGCACCCCTGTCCGACGAGACGCACGCGGGCGATGACCTTTCGCGCTACCTTTACGACCCATTTGCGCGCTTCACGCGCTCGGGCGGCAAGCGCACGCGTCCCGCGCTGGTGCTGCTTGGCTGCGAGGCCGTTGGCGGAGACGCCTCGTGCGCCCTCTCGGCCGCGGCCGCAATAGAGGACTTCCAGTCCGCAGCCCTCATCCACGACGACATCGCCGACGAGGGCGAGATGCGCCGTGGCCAGCCCTGCGTGCACCGCACCGAAGGCGTTGGCGTGGCCATCAACGTTGGTGACCTCGGCATCGTTCGCACCTTCGGGGGCGTGCTCGAGGACGAATCACTCGACGGCACAACCAAGCTGCGCGTGCTCGAGGAGATTGCGCAGATGGAGCAGCGCACCGTCGAGGGTCAGGCGCTCGACCTCGGCTGGGCGCGCGACGAGCGTTGGGACGTCACCACGGGTGACTACCTCACGATGGCCACGCACAAGACCGCGTTCTACTCCGCCGCCTCGCCACTCTCCATTGGCGCCATCTGCGGCGGCGGAACGGACGCACAGGTGGAGGCGCTTGGCTCCTTTGGCATAGACGCAGGCCTTGCCTTCCAGCTGCAGGACGACCTCCTCAACCTCGTTGGCGACGCCGAGGCCCAGGGCAAGGACTTCCGGAGCGACATCACCGAGGGCAAGCGCACCATGATCGTGTGCTGGGCGCTCGAGCATCTGACAGGCATCGAGAGGGACGAGCTTCTCGACATCCTCTCGTCGCACACAACGGACGCGTTGACACTTGCCCGCGCGGTAGAGCTCATGGAGGATGCGGGGGCCATCGACGCAGTGCGCAGCTACGCCCATGGGCTCGCGCGCAGCGCAAAGGCAAGCCTCAAGGGCGTCGAGCTCGCAGGAGACGCACACGCCGTTCTCGAATCTATGGCAGACTTCTTTGTGGAACGCAGGGGCTAGTCCGGATGCTGCCTCACGCCCACGATATCGAGGGGAACTAGGGTATGGAACCAATTCGCGAAGGCGCGTCGGGCGCCGCCGTGGAGGACATCCAGGAGCGCCTGGGCTCGCTGGGATACAAGATCGACGAGAAGGAGACTGCCGAGAAGACCTTTGGCCATTCGACAGCCACCGCCGTCGCGCGCTTTAGGCTCGACCACGGTCTGTCGCTGGGCGACGTCATTGATACTGCTACCTGGGCCGCATTGGTGGACGAGTGCTACCAGCTTGGTGACCGCACGCTCTACCTGCGCCTCCCAAACTTCCATGGCAACGATGTGCGCCAGCTTCAGGAGCGCCTCAACGTCCTGGGCTTCTCCTGCGGCGCGGTCGACGGCCAGTACGGCGCCCACACCGAGGCCGCGGTCAAGCAGTTTCAGGAGAGCGTTGGCCTTTTGGCAGACGGCATGGCTTTCCCCGACACCTTTGATGCCATCGACCGCCTGAAGCACGTGTGGGGCGGCAACCCCGCTGCTGGTCCGCATCCGCAGGGCGGCATGGGCTTTGCCCGCGCCGCAGGCGTGCTCGAGGTCGTGAAGCTCTGCATCACCGGCGAGGACCCCATCTCGAGAAACGTCGCGGGCCGCATCTGGAACCTGGCAAGCGCCACGACAAACGCCTCGGGCCTCGAGCTTGTGGACTCCGCGGAGTCCGACGCCTGCAAGGGAGCCCAGGCCGTGCTCGTGCTCTCTGCCGCTCCTCTGCCCGATGGCACCACCACCTCCAACGTGGTGATGGACGACGTCGACACGCTGCCATTACGCCTGCGCACGGCCGTTGAGAGCTCGCGCGAGACGGTGCCCGTGGTGCGCATTGAGCTGCCCGTTGGCCCCAACTTCGAGGGCACCTTCACAATCAGTGATGCCCAGACCTACGCTGTGCTGCTGCTCGACGCCATCTGTGCCGCGTTCGAAGGGATGTGAGACAAAGGGAAACTCTCTTTGTCTCGTGCCTTTGTCTCATAGAAACGGCCCCGAAGCGAAGTTGCTTCGGGGCCGTCGTAATTTGGGACGTGCCATAAGACGGGGGAGTTTCCCCTTGTCTCATTACAGGTGCCAGATGTCCTCGTTGTACTGGCGGATGGTGCGGTCGGACGAGAAGGCGCCCGCCTTCGCAATGTTCACCAGCGACTTCTTGCGCCAGGCATCGCGGTTCTCGTAGTCGGCAAGCACCTGCTCCTTCTTCTGGATGTACTCCTCGATGTCGAGAAGCGCCATGAACCAGTCCTTCCAGGCCATGTCGTCGTGCAGGCGGTGCAGGCGCTCTGCGTTGCCCAGCGCAAGGAAGGCGGGGTTGGTGATGAAGTCCACCAGGAGCTTCACGCCCGGGCGCAGGCAGTGCGCGTGCGCGTCGTAGGCGTGCTCGGCGTACAGCCGCTCGACCTCCTTGGAGGAGGTACCAAAGGTGTAGATGTTCTCGTCGCCTACAAGGTCGGCAATCTCGACGTTTGCTCCGTCCAGCGTGCAGAGGGTCACGGCTCCGTTGAGCATGAACTTCATGTTCGAGGTGCCCGAGGCTTCCTTTGAGGCAAGAGAGATCTGCTCGGAGATGTCGGCGGCGGGAATCACACGCTCGGCAGCGCTCACGTTGTAGTTCTCGATCATGACCACCTGCAGGTGCGGCGAGACAACCGGGTCTGCCGCAATCCAGCGGGAGAGCAGCAGGATCAGGTGGATGATGTCCTGCGCGATGGTGTAGGCGGGCGCCGCCTTGCCACCAAAGATGATGGTGAGCGGGCGTGCGGGAATGTTGCCGTTCTTGATGTCGAGGTACTTCCAGATGATGTAGAGCGCGAGCATCTGCTGGCGCTTGTACTCGTGGATGCGCTTCACCTGCACGTCGATGATGGCGTCCTCGGGAATGCGCACGCCCTGCGTCTCCCATAGGAACTCGCGCATGCCGGCCTTGGCCTCAGACTTTGCGTCGTCCAGGCGCGCGAGGACTGCCTCGTCGTCCTTGAAGGCGAGAAGCCCGGAGAGGTCGCAGAGGGTGCGCCAGCCCGTGCCCAGGACGTCGTCGAGCACGCCAGAGAGCGCCGGGTTGGCATCCATGATCCAGCGGCGGAAGGTGATGCCGTTGGTCTTGTTGGAGAACTTCTCGGGATAGAGCTCGTAGAAGGGGTGCAGCTCGGTGTCCTCGAGGATCTTGGTGTGCAGCGCGGCCACGCCGTTGATCGAGAAGCCGTAGTGGATGGCCATGTGGGCCATGTGCACCACGCCGTCGCGCACGATGGCCACGGCGTCGTCGCTGCCGTTCTCGGCGCGCTCGAGCTCGTCCAGCTTGACCACGATCTCCGCGATGCGCGGGGCAACGGTCTTCAAGCTCTCGAGCGGCCACTTCTCGAGCGCCTCGGCAAGGATCGTGTGGTTGGTGTAGGCCACCATGCGGCGCACCACCGAGACGGCCTCGTCGAGCTCGAAGCCATGAACGTCCACAAGCAGGCGCACCAGCTCGGGGATGACCATGGAGGGGTGTGTGTCGTTAATCTGCACCACGGCGTAGTCGGGCAGGTCGTGCAGGTTGGAGCCGCGCTCGACGGCCTCGTCGAGGATAAGCTGGGCCGCATTGGAGACCATGAAGTACTCCTGGTACACGCGGAGCAGGCGGCCGGCGTCATCGGAGTCGTCGGGGTAAAGGAAGAGCGTGAGGTTCTTGGCGAGCTCGCCCTTGTCGAAGTCGATGGAGTTGACCGGCACCAGCGAGTCGTCAACGCTCTCGAGGTCAAAGAGGCGCAGGCGGTTCTTGGTGGTGCGGCCATAGCCCAAAACGTCGATGTCGTACAGGCGCGACTTCACCGTAAAGCCGCCGAACTCGACGGTGTAGGCCTTCTCGTCCTTCACGAGCCAGTCCTGGCGGTCCAGCCAGCCATCGGGCTCCGCGGCCTGCTGCAGGTCAACAAAGCGCTGGTGGAAGAGGCCGTAGTGGTAGTTCAGGCCCACGCCGTCGCCGGGAAGCCCAAGCGTTGCGATGGAGTCCAGGAAGCACGCGGCAAGGCGGCCCAGGCCACCGTTGCCCAGGGACGGCTCGACCTCGCGCTCCTCGACGGCACCCAGGTCATGGCCGGCGGCAGCGAGCTGCGCCTTAACGTCGTCGTACACGCCCAGCTCGATGAGGTTGTTGGTGAGCAGACGGCCAATGAGAAACTCGGCCGAGAGGTAGTACAGGCGGCGCTTGCCCTCGTTGAGGGGCATGGTCGCCGCATGCTCGCGGACGATGTCCTCAAGCATGGTGCAGATGGTGGTGTCATCGAGCTCGGCGAGCGGACGGCCAAACTTCTCCTGGGAACGTGCCTCAAGATCGATCTTCATGTGTTGCGATACCTCCAAGTGTCGCGGTGACATGACAGAGTGGACGGTGGCCATGCGGCATCCCGCACTCCCCCTATTCGGGAAGCTCAGGCTCCTTCGTGCCGGGGACCCGGTAGTAGGTGGTGGTCAGATCAGAGAGCTCTGCCTCGACCTCGGGTGTCACGGCGTCGGGCAGCATGCGCCAGCGCCAGTTCTTCCCCACGGTCGAGGGGGTGTTGGTGCGAGCGGAGTTATCCAGCCCGAGAAGATCCTGCATGCGGAAGATGCAGGTGTCGCTCACCGAGGCGGCAATGGCGCGGTTGCAGCCCTGCGCCACGGTCTCACCGGGCCCAAGGGCCAGGTAGCGCATGGTCTTCTCGCGCACGTCGGGCGTGGCGGTGTCCTTGAACCAGCCCATGGCAGTCTCGTTGTCGTGCGTGCCCACGTAGGCCACGGTGTTGGCAACGTAGTGGTGCGGAAGGTCGAGGGAATCGCCCTCGGAGTCAAAGCCAAACTGCAGGATCTTCATGCCGGGGAAGCCCGTGTGCTCGCGCATGGCTATGACCTCTGGCGTCATGAAGCCCAGGTCCTCAGCAATGATGGGAAGCTCGCCCAGATGCTCGGCGACGGCGTCAAAGACGTCGCTGCCGGGACCCTTGGCCCAGCGCCCAAAGCTCGAGTCAGGCGCGCCAAAGGGCACGGACCAGTAGGACTCGAAGCCGCGGAAGTGGTCGATGCGCAGGATGTCGTAGAGCTCGAGGCTAGCGCGCAGGCGCTCGACCCACCAGGCAAAGCCGTCCTCGGCCATGCCCGCCCAGTCATAGATGGGGTTGCCCCAGTACTGACCGGTCGAGGAGAACTGGTCGGGCGGGGTACCGGCCACGCACGTGGGGTTGCCCGTGGCGTCCACGCGGAAGAGCTCCGGCGTGGCCCACATCTCCACAGAGTCGTGCGAGACGTAGATGGGGATGTCTCCAATGATAAGGACGCCGCGCTCGTTGGCGTAGTCCTTCAGGCTCTTCCAGTGACGATAGAAGAAGTACTGCGTCATCTGGTGGTAGCGCATGCGCTCGGGGTGCTTGGCGCAGAGCGCTGCGCTCGCCTTGCCACGGCTGCGGTACTGCTGCGGCCACTCGTAGTACGCCTTGAGGTCAAACTCCTCCTTGACGGTCATGAACTCGCAGTAAGGCTCGAGCCAGGAGCCGTTCGACTCGCAGAACTCCCCGAAGTCCTCGGGCGGCGCTGCCGAGAAGCTCGGGAGCGCACGCTCGAGCAGAGCCCTGTGTCCGCGGAAGAGCGTGCCGTAGTCGACATTCTCTGGATCGTCTCCAAAGGGCAAAACAACGAGGTCCTGCTCGGTGAGGTAGCCAAGGCGAACGAGATCCTGGATGTCTATGAAGTACGGATTCCCCGCAAAGGCGGAGAAGGACTGGTAGGGCGAGTCGCCAAAGCTTGTGGTGGTGAGGGGTAGCACCTGCCAGTAGCGCTGGTGGGTGCGGGCAAGGAAGTCCACGAAGTCATACGCCTCGCGACCAAAGGTGCCAATGCCCACAATACCCGGAAGCGACGAGACGGGCATGAGAACGCCGCTTGCTCTCTCCATGTTTCTCTCCTTCTCTCGTTCTGCGCTCACGCGCAGGCCGTCATCGATGTCGCTCCCGCAAAAGAGCCCCGACCCGTCCGAGAAAGCGGGCCGGGGCCGCACCAAGCCGATGTCGCGGGAGGGAGGGAAGGCTACGGCTTGATGATGTTCTTACCGGACGCCTTGTCAAAGAAGTGGACAGCGTTCGGCTCGAACTTGAAGGAGATGGGTGCGCCATCGGCAAAGGACCTGCCCAGGGCGCCGTCGAAGTCGATGGTTGGGATGACGAGGACAAAGTCGTAGCCCTCGACGCTCGCGTGCACGTGGACCGTCGAGCCCATGAGCTCGGAGACGTCGATGGTGCCAGACATGGCGCCCGGCTCGTCCGCATTGGCAAGCTGGATCTGCTCGGGACGCACGCCTGCGGTGACATCGAGCGAGGTGACGCCGGCTGCCTCAAGGGCCTTGCCCGTCTCGGGCGAGATGGCAATCTTGGTGTCGAGCGCGTCGAGCACGTAGCCCGAGGCGGTCTTCTCGAGGTGGCCATCGAAGAAGTTCATCTGCGGCACGCCGATGAAGCCGGCCACGAAGAGGTTGGCGGGCTCGTTGAAGACCTCCTGCGGGGTGCCCACCTGCTGCACCACGCCGTCCTTCATGATCACGATGCGGTCACCAAGGGTCATGGCCTCGGTCTGGTCGTGCGTGACGTAGACGAAGGTGGCGTTGATGCGCTTGCGAAGCTTGATGATCTCAGCGCGCATCTGGTTGCGGAGCTTGGCGTCCAGGTTGGAGAGGGGCTCGTCCATGAGGAGCACCTTGGGGTCACGCACGATGGCGCGGCCGATGGCGACACGCTGGCGCTGGCCACCGGAGAGGGCCTTGGGCTTACGGTCAAGGTACTGGGTGATGCCCAGGGTCTCTGCCGCCTGGCGGACCTTCTGGTCAATCTGGTCCTCGGGGACCTTGCGGAGCTTCAGCGGGAAGGCCATGTTGTCGTACACAGTCATGTGAGGATACAGGGCGTAGCTCTGGAAGACCATGGCAATGTCGCGGTCCTTGGGGGCCACCTCATTCATGACCTTACCGTCAATGGTGAGCTCGCCGCCGGAGATGCTCTCGAGGCCGGCAATCATGCGCAGCGTCGTAGACTTGCCGCAGCCGGAGGGGCCGACAAGGACGACAAACTCGCGGTCGGCGATGTCGAGGTTGAAGTCCTCGACAGCCACGACGCCCTCGTCGGTGACCTTGAGGTTGCTCTTCTTCTCGGGCTCGGCGGCCTTCTTGCCAAAGTGGTGCTTCTTGGTCTTCTCGATGTTTGGATAGATCTTGGTGATGTGCTTAAGGCTGACTTCTGCCATGGTTCTCGGATTCCTTCCTTAGGTCGCAGCCGGGGCCCGCGTCCCCACGATAGGCTGCATGTCTTTGAGGAGGTCCCCCCTCCGCGGGGCCCAGGATGGGTCCCGCGAAGAGAGTGGGAAAGAGGGGGCGAACTCAGACGTGCCCGGTCGTTGGCCTAGCCCTTGACGGCGCCGGCAGCAACGCCCTTGATGATGTACTTCTGGCAGGAGAGGTAGAACACGATGACGGGGATGATGGCCATGAGAATGATTGCCATGGTCGCGCCCAGGTCGACCGTTCCGTAGCTGCCCTTGAGGTACTGGATCTGAATAGGGATCGTGCGGTACTGGTTGATGTCCAGGACCAGGTACGGGAGGAGGTAGTCGTTCCAGACCCACATGATCTCGAGGATGCCAACGGAGATGAGCGTGGGCTTAAGCATGGGGAGCACGACCAGGAAGAAGGTGCGCACCGGGCCGCAACCGTCGATGGCGGCGGCCTCCTCGATCTCCAGCGGGATGGACTTCACGAAGCCGACGAACATGAAGATCGCAAGGCCCGCACCAAAGCCCAGGTAGACAATTGGGATGGTCCAGGGCGTGTTGAGCTTCAGGGTGTCAGCCGTCTTGGACAGCGTGAACATGACCATCTGGAAGGGCACGACCATCGAGAAGATGCAGAGCGTGTAGATGACCTTGCAGAACTTGGAGTCCACACGGGCAATGTACCAGGCCGCCATAGAGCAGCAGACAAGAATCAGCGCGGTGGAGAGCACGGTGATAAGGGCGCTGTAGCCAAACGCGCTCCAGAACGGGTAGTTGCCGAAGGTCATTCCAGTGATGAAGTTGGACCAGCCGGCAAAGCTCTCCTCGGTGGGGAGGGCGAAGGTCTCGGTCTTGACGAAGGTGTTCAGCTTGAAGGAGTTGATCGCCACGCACACAACGGGCAGGACCCAGATGACACAGATGATGGTAAAGACGATGGTCAGAATCTTCTTGTGACGCGCCTCGGATGCGAGCGTCTGTGGCTGCTGGTTTGCCATTACTGCTGCACCTCCCTCTTACGGGTGTACGAGAGTTGCGCAAGGCCCATGGCTGCCACGAGAATGAAGAATATGACTGCCTTTGCCTGGGCAACGCCACGTGATGCACCGGTACCGGAGTAGAACGTGTTGTAAATGTTCAGGGCCATCATCTCGGTTGTGTTGATGGTCGAGCCATCGGCGAGCTGCTCGTACGGCAGGCCTCCCGTAAGCGCGAGGTTCTGGTCGAAGGGCTTGAAACCGTTGGTGAGCGAGAGGAACGTGCAGATGGTGATCGACGGCATGACGTTGGGGATGATCACCTTGAAGAGCGTCTGCGCCTTGGTTGCGCCGTCGATCTTGGCCGCCTCGATCATGTCCTCGGGAACGGCCTGGATGCCGGCAATGTAGATGATCATCATGTAGCCGATCTGCTGCCAGCACATGAGGATGATCAAGCCCCAGAAGCCGTACTTGGTCTCAAGAACCACCGACGTGCCGTACTGCTGCAGGATGCCGTCGAAGATCATCGACCAAATGTAGCCCAGGACGATGCCGCCGATGAGGTTAGGCGCAAAGAAAATCGTACGGAAGATGTTCGAGCCCTTGATGCCCTGCGTGAGCGCGTAAGCCACAGCAAACGCAATCACGTTGATGAGGACCAGGCAGACAATTGCCGTGAGTGCCGTATACCAGAAGGAGTGCTGGAAGGACTCGTCCCCAAAGGCGGAGGCGTAGTTGGAAAGACCCACGAACTTAGCGCTCGAGACGGTCTTGAATTTGCAGAAGGAAAGGTAGATGCCCTGGATAAACGGCCAGACGAAGCCAATGCAGAACGCGGCCGTCACGGGCAGGAGGAAGAGCCACCAGAAGTGTCTGGTCGACTTTATCTGTGAGCTCTGCTTTATGGCTTTGCTTTTCATTCTTTTCCACTCCCGCGTGAGAAAAGGAACGGGGACCAGGCGCCGTAATAACACCTGGCCCCCGTATGCCAATCAGAGGTCAGATGAGACTAGGCGTTCTCAACCTTGTAGTTCTGAGCCCAGCCGTCGACGAATGCGGTCTTGAAGTTATCCCAGTTGGCGTCGGACTGATCCGCCGTGTAGGCGTTGAGCGCGGACACCAGGCCCTTGCGGTACTGATCAACGTTGGGCTGGTAGCTGGTAGCCCAATCCATGGTGTAGTTTCCGGCCTTGGAGAGCTCCTCCGCCTTGTTGAGGTAGCCGTTGTCGCCCTTGGCGGCGTCGGTGTAAGGAAGGACGCCCAGATGAGCGACCATTTCCTTGGAGGCCTCGGGGTCGGTCACCATCCAGAGCCAGAAGTCCATCGTGGCCTTCTTGTCCTCATCGGAGGCCGCGTCGTTGATGGCGAGGCGGTTCTCGGTACCGCTGTTGAGGCCGGCCTTCTCCTCGCCGGACACGCCGCAGTAGTACGGAATCATCGTGGTGTTCTTCTGGGCCTCAGCGATGGTGGCGTAATCCCAGGAGCCGGTGAAGAAGAACGCAGCCTTGCCGGAGGTGAACTCGGTCGAGGGATCGTGACCACCAGTGGAGAGGGTCGAGGGATCCTCGGCGGAGTTGTTGATAGCAAGGTCGAAGATCTTCTTGTAGTTGGGGAGGTAGGTGCCCTTGATGGAGGCAGGGGTCTCATCCCAGCCGCCGTCATCCTTCTCCTCGTAGTAGTACTCAAGGTTGGCGAGGTGGCCAGTCACGCGCCACGAAGAGGAGTCGTCGAGGTCGGTCGCCGCGAAGGCGTCAAAGCCCAGGGTGGCAGCGTTCTTGTGGATGTCCTCCACGACCGCCTTCAGGGAGTCGAAGTCCTTGATGTCGTCGACGCTGTGGCCGGCCTTCTCGACCAGGTCAGCGTTCACGACGATGCCGTAGGTCTCATAGCAGAGGCCAGCGCAGACCAGGCGGCCGTCGGAGTCCTTGTAGGTGTACTCGGAGGTGGAGAGGGCCTTCTCAATGTCGGTGCCAGTGAGGTCCATGGCGCTGGAGCCCCACTCCTTGACGCCGGCGGTGGTGCCAATGTTGAAGAGGGTGGGGGCGTCGGTCTTGTCCATCTCGGACGTCAGGGTCTGCTCGTAGGTGCCGGACGCGGCGGTCTGGACCTTGACCTTGACGTTGGGGTACTTCTCCATGTAGCTCTTGGCGAGGGCCTGGGCGGTCTCGTCGAGCTCGGGCTTGAAGTTGAGCCAGTAGACGTTGCCGGAGCGGTCATCAGTGCTGGAGCTGCCGGCGTCAGACGAGCTGGAGCTGTCGCTGCTGGAGCTGCTGCCGCAGCCAGCGAGGCCAAGGACCGCCGCCGACGCCGCACCGAGCGTGATGAACTGCTTCCTCGAAATGTTCCCCATCGTGATCCTCCCGTTGCTTCCTGTTCGAACGACGCCTTCCGCCGTTCTCGCACCTGTGCGGAGCTGGTGGTCGAGGTTTTTCTCGGGCACCAGCTCCGTTTCTTGTCTATGACAATAGCGTGACGGAATTCTTGTTCAAACAAGTTTTGACCGAGTGGTATCTATTTTGTGGTGAACGGTAGGTATGAGTTGTCATACATCTATTGTTTTCGCAGGTGGATTGCTATATTTGTGCAATCGGCCACCGGTTACTCGTCCAAATAGCTTTCAGGAGTTCTAGGATATCTGGTACCGCACATGTTCCGCTCCCGCCACGCCCCCTGGGCCCGGCGGTCCGCAAGCGAGGAGAGGCCACATGCCTAAGGCGATCTTTGAGGGTATCTACCGCGACCTCAAGGGCAAAATTCAGGAGGGTACCTATTCGTACCAGGAGCTCCTCCCCTCCGAGGGCGAGCTCACGGCAGAATATGGGTGCTCGCGCAACACGCTGCGCAGGGCGGTCTCCATGCTTGCAGATGACGCCTACGTGCAGCCCATGCACGGGCGCGGCGTGCGCGTGATATGGCAGCGCGAGGCTCACAGCGCCCAGGGATCTCTCGAGGGCGTGGAATCCTTTGGCGAGTACGCACGGAGAAACGGCTTTGTGCCTGGTACGCAGGTTAAGTCATTTGAACATGTCACCTGCGGCGCAGGTCTGGCGCGGCGCACCGGCTTTGCCGAAGGCGTCGAGCTTGTGCGCGTCGTGCGCGTGCGCACGCTGGACGACGTCGCGCGCCAGATTGACCACGACTACTTCCTTGCCTCCGCCGTTCCCGGGCTTACCGCAGAGCAGGCCGAGAAGTCCGTCTACAGCTATCTCGAGCACAACCTGGGAATGCGCATCCTCACGAGCCGGCGCCGCATCACGGTGCAGCTGGCGACCGACGAGGATTGTAGCTACATGGACCTCGATCCCTACAACTGCGTTGCCGTGGTGGAGAGCCAGTCATACAACTCCGACGGCGTGATGTTCGAGTACACGCAGGTGCGGCACCACCCGGAGCTCTTCTGCTTCACCACCGTGTCGAGAAGGTAGCCGCCGCAGTGGCGACGACTGCGTAGCAGGTCGATACAGGTTCGGATGCGAACGTGTGGCGCAAAGCATCGCGGAAGAGCAGCATGAGCCTACGCCAGCACCGGCAAACCCCTTACAGCCACCCGGCCAGCAGGGCGACCACGGCGACAACGGCAAGGACGAGAAGCGCGCCGTCCACCACGCCACCGGACTTGCACAGCCCAAATGACTGCCCTCTCGCAACAGGCCAGAAGAGCCGCTCCGGCATCTTGTTGAACAGGTCGATCACCAGGTGCGAGCAGTACCCCACCGTGAGCGCCAGGGCAATCTCCGGCACCGCAAGATACACGCCGGCAAAGAAGAGCGCCGCAGCTACAAGCGAGTGCGAGAAGCCCCTGTGCCCAGATGCCCGTCCGCAGGCGAGAACCGCCACGACAACGGCCACCCCCGCAACCTGGTACACCCCCGCAGTGCGCGCAAACGCGACCGTCTGCGTACCCAGGTCAAGGCCGAGCAGAGCATCTGCCGCAAACGTCGCGGCAATCACGGCAACGAGAAGCCACCACGCCCTTCTCAGCTGACGTGACGCCTCGCTTGTCGACACGTCGGTATCGGGGAGAAGGCCGCCGGCCGCACCCGCAGCAAGACAGGCAAGCGTCGAGGCGTCCCCGGCAATAGCCGGCACCCCAGCCGTCAACGCCGCCGGCACGTACTTCGCAACCGCAAGCGCTGCCGCTGCCCCAACGGCAATGTGCGTCTTTCCCGTCATCGCTCAGCCCGCCGTACCTGCCTAGATAAGGCCCAGCTTGGCAAGTGCCTTCGCCACGCCGTCGTTTCCTACCGTGTCGGTCACCATTGCTGCCGCGGCCTTTACCTCTGGCGATGCGTTACCCATGGCCACGGGCACATCGACCTGCTCGAACAAGCTCAAGTCATTCTCAGAGTCGCCAAAGCCGTACGTGGTACCGGCATCCCCCAGGTAGTCGAGGATTGCCCTCACGGCACCGCTCTTGCAGTTCTCGCGCAGGCCAACCTCGCTGTTGCCAAGTTCGAGCTCCATGATCGAGAGGTCCACTACACCGGCAAGCCGCTCCACCACGAGCCTCGCCGCGGGTGTGGGCAGCACGACCTTGTGCGCACGCCTGCCCGGAATGAGCTCAAGCGCCTCGGCCACGCTTCCAGGCGAAGGCTGATGCGTGCCAGCCGCGCCCCCACGCACGTCGATGGAGCCGCATGCGGACTCCAGCAAGGCACCTGTGCCCGTCTCGAGAAGCACCTCGTCCACGCAGGTCAGCATTTCGGGTGGCAGCGCAACGTCGCGAAGCACGACATCTCCCACCTTGACGTAGGCGCCGGCAAGGCAGGCCATGCCCGAGAAGGGCAAGGCGGCCATCTTGGGATGGATGTCAAGCGGCGAGCGCCCCGTGCAGATGAACGCACGGTTGCCCGCGGCCACAAATCGCCTGATGGCGTCAGCAACGACGGGACTGGGGACCGGCGAGAGCTTGCGCTTGTCATCGCTCATCTGCTCGCGGGCAACTGGGTCTGTCCACCCCAAGGTACCATCGATATCGAAGAACGCCGTCACGCACTCGGCCACGTTAGTCCCAAGCCTCTCGTTCCAAGCGGCGGAGTACGAACGGGCACGACAGCGACACCGCATCTTCGCCAAAAAAACTTGCTACCTTGTCATTCAACCACTTGTTTAAACTTCCAACAAGGTCGCGTTCTCAGGGGCGCCCCTCACCCATCGATGCCCAGGACCTTCTCGACGCGCTCTGCCACCTGCGTCACATTGAGACCCACGATCACCTGGACCGCACGGCCCGTGCACACGGCACCCCTCGCGCCAGCGTCCACAAAGGCATCGCTCTCCGCGACCTTCTCGGGATTGCGCACGTCCACCCGCAGGCGCGTGGCGCAGCTGGTAATGCCCTCGATGTTCTCGGCGCCGCCGAGAAGCTCCACAAGGCGCAGCGCATAGGCGTCCTCCTGGTGGGCGTCGAGCTTCTCGCCCTCGACCCCAAGGCGCTTGCCGTCCTGCGCGCGCGGCATCCCGTGGGCGTCTCGGTACTCGTCCTGCGTGTGCAGCCGTACCTCCTCGTCGCTCGCCCGCCCGGGCGTCTTGAAGTCAAAGTGCAGGATGAGAAAGCGAAAGACCAGGAAGTAGATGACCGTGAAGCACAGGCCTATGGCTAGCGCCACGAGGTAGGTCTGACCATGGGTTGCCGAGAGGGGCAAGAAGTCGAGCGAGGACATCTCGATGAGGCCGCCCGAGAAGACGCCCACCACGCCAAAGGCGTTCATCGTCATGGAGAGGCAGGCGGCAAGCGCCGCATGGACCACAAAGAGCTGGGGTGCCACAAAGAGGAACGTGTACTCGATGGGCTCGGTCACGCCGCAGAGCACAGAGGTCAGTGTCACGGGGACGAGAAGCGCCAACAAGCGCTTGCGGCGCTCGGGCCTGGCGGTGGCGTAGAACGCGGCGGCGATGCCGGGGATGCCAAAGAGCTTTGACCAGCCCGTGGCCGTGAGTGACGCCCACGGCGCGAGCTCCGCAAGCGGGCGCGTGGAGGCCGCAAGGCCCGGCAGGGCGTTTGCCCAGGCGACATAGATACCTCCCTGCACAATCACGTTGTCGTAGTAGAAGGGCGCGTAGAGCAGGTGGTGCAGGCCAAACGGAATGAGCACGCGCTCAAGGAAGACGAAGATTCCCACGCCCGCCGTGCCGGCGTCGAGGATGACCTGCTGAAATACGTGCATGCCCACCTGGACCTTGGGCCATACCAGCACCACCACGACAGCAATCGGCAGCATCACGATGAACGAGACCATGTACACAAAGGTCGAGCCGGAGAAGACCCCCAGCCACTCCGGCAGGCGCGTATCGAAGAAGCGGTTGTGGAGCGCGATGACCACGCCAGAGATGAGAAGTGCGCCGGCGATGCCCATGTCCAGCGTGCGGATTCCGGCAATGGTCGCGATGCCCTCCGCAGTCCCGGCGCTGGCCGAGAAGTCCACGCCAAGCTCGGGCGCCCAGGCAGAGAGTATCGAGCTCACAAAGTAGTTGAACGTGAGGTAGGCGACAAACGCCTCGAGGCAGCAGCGGCCCGCCTGCTTCTTGGCAAGACCAATGGGGAGTGCCACGGCAAAGAGCAGCGGAAGCTGGTTGAAGACCGTCCAACCGCCGTCGAGAATCACGGTCCAGCACTTGGTCCAGGTGGTGCCGGCCGCCGCGATGGGCCCCATGATGGACTCGGTGGTGAAGAGCGTCCCCAGGCCGACCACGACCCCCGCAAAGGCGAAGAGCATGGCGGGCGTGAAGAGCGCGCCACCAAACCGCTGGATGGCCTTCATCATGATGTGATCCCCCTCTCGGCACGAGAGCGCACGGCACCTCGCGCGGTCACACTCTGATACACTAGCCGAGAAGCCCGCTTAGCGGGTGGCACGCGCATTGGGGTATCGTCCAACGGTTAGGACACGGGTTTTTGGTGCCTGGAATGTGGGTTCGAATCCTACTACCCCAGCCAATCCTTCTCGCATTTGCCTTTACCTGGTACAAAAGCTGGGATGCATTGAATTCTCCGCGAACGGTAGAGTGACGCCCCTCGCTTTGGGATACCCGTGAAACGCGCATGTAATGTGGCGGCAGGCGCTTTGGCTGCGCTATCATCGTGGCGGCGCGAACAGCCTGAATAGCCGGGATAGGTCCCAGACGGAAGGACGGCAGTCGATGTACGAAGACCTGAGCAAGCCCACCACCTACCAGAAGGAAATCAAGCTTTACTCCGGTACCAGCAACCCCAAGCTCGCCCAGGACATCGCAGACATCCTCCACCTCAAGCTTCAGGGCCTCAAGATCGAGAAGTTCGCCAACGGCGAGATTTATGCCCGCTTTGAGGAGTCCGTCCGCGGTGACGAGGTCTTCTTCATCCAGACCATTGCCGGCAAGAACGTGAACGACCTCATCATGGAGACCCTCATCGTGGCCGACGCCGCCACCCGCGCAAGCGCGGAGAGCTTCACGGCGGTCATCCCCCACTACGGCTACGCTCGTCAGGACCGCAAGGCCTCCAGCCGCGAGCCCATCACCGCCCGCCTGGTGGCAAACCTCCTCGAGGCCGCCGGCGTCGACCGCGTAATCACGCTCGACCTGCACTCCGGCCAGATTCAGGGCTTCTTCGACATCCCCGTGACGCACCTCACCGCCCTCTACAACTTTGGCGACTATTTCAAGACCAAGGACTTCGACTGGGACAACACCGTGGTTGTCTCGCCTGACATGGGCCGTGCCAAGGTTGCCAAGAAGCTTTCCGACTACCTTGGCTGCGAGGTGGCCATTGCCCACAAGAGCCGCCCCAAGCACAATGCCGCCGAGGTCATGGGCGTCATTGGTGACATCGTGGGCAAGACCTGCATCATCAACGACGACATGATCGACACGGGCGGCACCCTCGTGGGCTCCATCAACAAGCTCAGGGAGATGGGTGCGGGTGACATCTACGTCTCTGCCACCCACGGCATCTTCTCTGGCCAGGCCGTCGAGCGCCTGCAGAACGCGCCCATCGTCGAGTGCGTGGTCACCGACGCCATCCCCTGCGAGGCCGCCAACAAGCCCGGCTCCAAGATCAAGCAGATCAGCATCGCCGAGCCCCTGGCCACCTGCATCTACAACGTCTACACCAACAACTCGGTCTCGCAGGGCGCAGCTGGCCACTCCGAGGTCTAGGCGCATACCGGACGAGAAGCCCAAAACACACAAGAGGATCATCGACGCCGCGGAGGAGCCCTCCGCGGCGTCGCTCTGTTGCGCGCGTCCCTTGTGCTGCTGCTCTGGGCACTCTTGGCGGGAGTGGTAGTGGGCGCGGGCTGCCTCGCCACGTTGAAGGCGGTCGACCTGCTCCAGGAGGTTGTCTGGGAGGGCATCGCCGAGGCACTCCCCAGCCCCTGGGCGCAGTGGCACCGGTGCTTCTCTGCACCCTGGGTGGCGCCCTCGTGGGCGTTGCCACCAGCCACACGGGCTTCTCGCTGGACACCCTGGGCGTGGTGGTTGGCCGCTGTCGCACCGAGGGCGGCTACCGAGTAAAGAACTGGCCATGGGCGCTGGTCCTGTTTGCGCTGCCCATCGCCTTTGGTGGCGCCGTTGGCCCCGAGGCAGGCGTCTCGGGATTCACTGCGGCACTGGGCACCATGGCCATGCACGGGATGCGTCGCTCGGGCGTGGCGGTGGCCCGCAATGCCTCGACCCATCCGCTTGCGGCCGCCTGGAAGGCGCTCTCCCCCGCCACGAGCGACGAGGGCAGGCGCTACGCGCGCGGACCCCGCATCCTGCTCTGGGCTGTGGCGGCCGTGGGGTTTGTGTTTGGCGCGCTCGGAATCTCTCGCCTCTTTGGGCCTGGAGCGGGCTTCCCCCCGCTTTGACGACATCGACTACTTGGGGCTTAATGCGAGCGCGCTGTGGGCGCTCCTCGCGCTTCCCCTCGGCTGGGCTCTCGCGCGTCTCGCCGCATATGCCGGCAAGGCGGCAAAGCTTGCGTGTTGCCGCATGAAGACCGTCCCCAAGGCCATTCTCTGCGGCATTGTCCTGGGCCTTATCGCCATGGCGCTGCCCGAAGTGCTCTTCTCGGGGCAGTCCGGCACATGGGACCTTCTCAGCGGCTGGCAAGCCATGGGTGCCGGGATGCTGCCTGCAACCTGCGTGGCAAAGCTTGCCCTCACGCAGCTCTACGAGGAGTCTGGTTGGATTGGTGGAGAGTTCTTCCCCCTCATCTTCTGCGGGGTGGCCGCCGGCTACGCCGTCGCAATCATCACCGGGGGCGACCCCATGCTCGCGGTGGCGCTCTCTACGGGTGCCCTCGTGGGGCTGCCACCAGAAACTGGTTGCTCACCACCTGCGTGCTTGCCCTGTGCTTTCCGCCAGTGAGCCTACCCGTGGTGGCACTTGCTGCATTTCTCGGCGCAAAGGCCAATGCCAAGCACAACGGCTAGCGGCCGAGCATATCCCTGCGGCCCTCGGGCCCTGCACATGCCTGAGCTATCATGAATTGGTATGTGGCCGCCCGGCGAGTGCCGGTCGGCCCGCACGCCCCATGTCACCGCGAACACAGGAGGCAGCCATGCCCGTCACCGCGATCGTCCTTGCCGCCGGCGAGGGAACGCGTATGAAGTCTCACCATCCCAAGGTCATGCACAGGGTCCTCGACAAGCCGCTTGCCTGGTGGGTTGTCGACGCCGCCCGCAAGGCCGGTGTCGATCGCATCGTGCTGGTGGTGGGTAACGGCGCCGACGAGGTCCGCTCGTACTTTGCGGACGAGAAGGACGTGGAGTTTGTCGAGCAGACCAAGCGCCTGGGCACCGGCCACGCCGTGCGCGTGGTGCGCGACGCCCTGGGCGGCTTTGCCGGACCCGTGGTGGTTCTCAACGGCGACCTGCCGCTCGTTCGCCCCGAGACCATAGCTTCCCTGGTAGATGCCACCCGCGCTGACCACAACGCCTGCACGCTGCTCACCATGACGCCGCCGGACGTCTCTGGCTACGGCCGCGTGCTCATCGAGGACGGCAGCGTGCGAGCCATCATTGAGGACAAGGACTGCACGCCCGAGCAGCGCGCCACGCTCCTCGAGTGCAACGCCGGCGCCTACTGCTTCTGCGGCGAGCGCCTCTCGACCAACATCGACAAGGTCACTAACAATAACGCCCAGGGCGAGTACTACCTCACCGACATGGTAGGCATCTACGTGGGCATGGGCGAGCCCGTCTCGGCCGTCCACTGCGACGACTACGAGGAGCTCCTGGGCGTCAACGACCGCGTCCAGCTGGCGCAGGTCACCAAGATCATGCAGCGCCGCATCAACGAGAGTCTCATGCGCTCCGGCGTCTCGATGCTCGATCCCGACCAGGTCTGGGTTGGCCCCGAGGCCACCGTTGGCAAGGACACCGTCCTTCTCCCCCAGACCTTCCTCTGGGGCAAGACGTCCGTGGGCGAGGCATGCACCGTTGGCCCCAACAGCCGTCTAGAGGACGCCACGGTGGGCAACAACTGCACCGTGGACGAGACCGTGATTGTCGACTCCGCCATCGACGACGACGTCAACTGCGGGCCCCGCGCCTACCTGCGCGGCCACACCCACCTGCTACGCGGCGCCAAGGCCGGCACGCACGTGGAACTCAAGAACTCCGTGGTGGGCGAGGGCTCCAAGGTACCGCACCTCTCATACATTGGCGACACGCAGATGGGCGCTGGCGTGAACATCGGCGGCGGGTCCATCACCTGCAACTACGACGGCGTGCACAAGAGCCACACCACCATCGGCGACGGCGCCTTCATTGGCTCGGACACCATGATGGTGGCGCCCGTCAACATTGGCGCCGGCGCCATTACGGGTGCCAGCTCCTGCATCACGCACGATGTGCCCGACGACGCCCTTGCCATCGAGCGCAGCCAGCAGAAGAACGTCGAGGGCTACGCCATCGCCCGTCGCGAGCGCCTGGGCATCAAGCCCCGGAAGTAGGGAGTCCATGGCCATCAACACGAAGAACGGGCTCATGCTCCAGGCCTTCTCCTGGTACCTCCCAGCAGACGGCCAGCACTGGCGGCGTCTCGCCAAGATGGCCCCGCGCTTCGCGGAGGAGGGCTTTACCTCGGTGTGGATGCCGCCTGCCTACAAGGGGCAGGCGGGCGCCGAGGACGTTGGCTACGGCGTCTACGACCTCTGGGACCTGGGCGAGTTCGACCAGAAGGGATCCGTGCGCACCAAGTACGGTACGCGCCACGAGTATCTGGCGGCCATTCACGCCATCCAGGAGCAGGGCGTCAACGTGCTGGCAGACGTTGTTCTCAACCACCGCATGGGTACCGACGGCACGCAGCTGGTGCTGGCACAGGAGTGCGACGCCCAGGACCGAACAAAGTCCATTGGCGAGCCGCGCGAGATTCGTGCCTACACGCGCTTCGAGTTCCCGGGGCGTGCCGGAAAGCTTGACCGCTACCAGTGGGGCATCACGGACTTCACCGGCGTCGACTACGATGAGCTCGAGGGCACAACCGGCGTCTACCGCTTTGTGGGCAAGGAGTGGTCCCACGAGGTGAGCGACGAGCTTGGCAACTACGACTACCTCATGGGTGCCGACGTCGACCTCGACGACCCCCGCGTGCGTGCTCAGCTGGCCACGTGGGGCGCTTGGTACCTGGGGCTCACGGGCGTGGACGGCGTGCGGCTTGACGCCGTGAAGCACATGAGTCGCTCGTTCTACCTCGATTGGCTTGCCCGCATGCGCGAGAAGACCGGCAAGGAGCTCTTTGCCGTAGGCGAGTACTGGTCACAAAACGTGGGCGAGTTGCGGGGCTACCTGGGACGCGAGGGCGCCATGAGCCTCTTTGACGTGCCGCTCCATTTCAACTTCTACCGCGCGTCCACCGCCGGTGACGACATAGACCTCACTCACATCCTGGACGGGAGCCTGGTGAGCGTGGACCCCATCCACGCCGTGACCTTTGTGGACAACCACGACACCCAGCCCGACCAGGCCCTCGAGTCCACAGTTGAGCCCTGGTTCAAGCCGCTTGCCTATGCGCTCATCCTGCTGCGCGAGGCAGGCTATCCCTGCGTCTTCATGGGCGACCTCTTTGGCCTCCCCAACGACCAGATTCCCGCCGTCCCCGAGCTTGAGCTGCTCATGGAGGTACGCCGTCGCTTTGCCTACGGCGAGCAGCGCGATTGGTTTGACGAGAAGGACCTTATCGGCTGGACGCGCGAGGGCACGGCGCGGCACGGGGTCTCGGGCGCGGCGGTGCTTCTCTCCACGCGCGCGGGCAACGCAACAAAGCGCATGTGCGTGGGTGCGGGGCACGCGGGTGAGACCTGGCGCTGCGTGCTGGGCGTCGACGGCACCGTCACAATTGACAGCGAAGGCTGGGCAGAGTTCTCCACCGGCGGCGCGCGGCTTACGGTCTACCTGCCCGCGGCGACGGCGGACAAGCTGGACAGCATCCCTATCCTGGTGAGGCCGGAGGCGTAGGCGCCGGCGGGCGACCGCCCGGCGGCCGATCGCCGTCGCTTCTCGGCAGTGGCGCACTTCTCGAACGGAGCAACGCATGAAGAGGATCCTCATGGTGGCCACGGGCGGCACCATTGCATCCATGCCCGAGGCAGACGGCACAGGCCTTGCCCCTGCACTCACGGGCGAGGAACTGGCCGGCTACGTTCCGCAGGCACGCGGCCTGTGTGACCTGGACATCGTTCAGCCCATGAACATCGACTCGACCAACATGCGCCCCAGCGACTGGAAGCGCATAGCCGCCACGATCATGGATGCTTACGACAACTACGACGGCTTTGTGGTGCTGCACGGCACGGACACCATGGCCTACACGGCGGCGGCCCTCTCCTACCTCATCCAGGGCAGCCCCAAGCCCATTGTGCTCACGGGCTCGCAGCAGCCCATGGCGAACCCCTTCACCGATGCCAAGCTCAACCTGTACCAGTCGCTGCTCTACGCCACCGACGACGACTCGCACGACGTATCCATTGTGTTTGGCGGCTCGGTCATTGTGGGGACGCGCGCCCACAAGCAGCGCACTATGAGCTTCAATGCGTTTACCAGCGTAAACTACCCGTTGCCCGCCATCATCCGCAACGACCGCATCGTGCGGGAGGGCCGAGAGGGAATGACCATCCCCACTGCAGCGGGCACGCCCGTGGCGGCACGGGCAGGACGGCCGCGCGTCTACGATCGGCTGGACGAGCACGTGGTTGTGGTGCGACTCACGCCGGGCCTGGGACCGGGGATCCTCGACGCGCTGGGACCAGACTACGACGCTGTGATTCTCGAGACCTTTGGCATTGGCGGCATCCCGGAGTGCAAGGGCGCCCACTTCGAGCAGGCGATCTTTGACTGGATTGACTGCGGAAAGACTATCGTGCTTACCACGCAGGTCTCGGAGGAGGGCCTTGACCTGGGCGTCTATGAGGTGGGGAGCGCGTATGCCAACGAGCCGGCCATCCTCCGCGGTGACGACATGACCACGGAGGCCCTGGTGGCAAAGACCATGTGGGCGCTCGGCCAGACACGCGAACCGGCCGAGGTGGCAAAGCTCTTCTATCGGCCCGTGAACCACGACCGCGCCGTGCGGTAGGAGACGGCGCTAGAGGGCACGTTCCGAACGCGATGGCATACGTAGGTCTCGCCCCGCCGCCAACGGCAACAGTCGCCGAGGAGGCATCATTGTTGCGTTTTGCATCACCTTGGCCCCTCCGGAGACAAAAAGTCGCCGGAGCGCTTGTTTTGACGCAATCGGCAACAATAGCAGCCTCCCGGCGACGCCATCCCTATCCGCGCGACTCCTCGCGCTTCGTGAGCGCCAGCGTGACACCCACCAGCGCCGCTGCCACCACGGCGAGCACGGCCCCCACCAGGCCAACCGCGCGGATCCCCGGGCCAGAGACCACGACGCCTCCCACAAAGGTGCCAAAGGCAATGCCCACGTTAAACGAGAGCGGTTCGAGCGAGCTGGCCAGCGTGAGCGCCTTGGGGTAGCGCCTGCGCGCCACGTCCATGAAGTGGGACACGCTGGGAATCGACGCCACGTACATGACCAGTCCCAGCAGCATCACCAGAACCAGAGAGCCCGGCATCGACGAGCCCGCCACATACAGCCCCGCGAGAATCGCAGCCTGGGCGAGAAAGACCGCAACCAGCGCCTTAATCCCAAAGCGCATGTCGACCCAGCCGCTCAGCAGGTTCGAGCCAAACGTGATGACTCCGTACACCACGAGCGCCCCGCTCACGGCCACGGCATCCATCCCCAGCACCTGCTCCATGTACGGCGTTACATAGCCGTAGAACGTGTACACAGAGCCAATGCCAAACACAAACACCAGCATGCCCGCAATGATGCTGGGCTCGCCAAAGAGACGCGCCCGCTCACGTGCGGTTGCAGGCTCGTCGGTCTTGCCGCTTCTCGGCATGAACGCGGCGAGAAGAACGCTGGCCACAAGCGAGAGCGCAAACGCTCCATGCATGGCAACGTGCCAGCCAACCGTGCTCGCAAGGATCTTGCCAACGCTCGTCGCCACAATAAGCGCCACCGAGTAGCTGGCGTACACCAGCGTGAGCGCGCCGGACGACCTCTTGGCACCCACCAACTCGGGGACGAAAGTCACGCCAACCGCCAGCAGCGCTCCGGAGACCGACCCCACAACACGCGCGCCGCAAGCAGCACGCCAAAGCTTGGCGCGAACGCCGAGAGCGCATTGCCCAAACAAAAGAGGACCAGGTAGACCAGCATGACGGAGTAGCGCCTAAAGCGGCCCGTCGCCAGGGCGAGTACCGGCGTCATCACCGCGTACGGCAGCGCAAAGAGACTGATGAGCTGGCCGGCAGTGGCAAGCGAGACGCCCATCTCCTTTGCCAGGTTTGACTCGATGCCAATCACGATGAACTCCGAGCAGCCCAGCGCAAAGCCCATGAGCACGAGAAGGGCCACGCACAGACGCGCGCGGCCCGGCGTAACGCCAGTCACAGTCTCTTCCACGAACAAATCCCCCTCAGAAGGCGGCAACAGCCGAGAAGCCTAGCACGCGCTTCTCAACGTTGCCACACCGCTTGCGTTACCCTTACCGTAACCGCAAGCAACCATGACGAGAGGAGCGTCATGTCCGCGCGTCCCAAGGAGATCCGGCTCGTGTGCGGCCTGGGCAACCCCGGCCCAGAGTACGAGCGCACGCGTCACAACATTGGCTTTGCCACCGTCGACGTGCTGGCCGAGCGCGCCGGCACGCGCTACTGGAAGAGCGAGGCCGGCTGCATGGTTGCCCGTGCCCTCATCGGCGGACGCGAGGTCATTCTCGCCAAACCGCAGGACTTCATGAACACGAGCGGCGGCCCGCTCTCCAAGCTCATGCGACAGGAGCACGTGACCCCCGCAGAGATCCTGGTGGTGCACGACGAGGTTGACCTTCCCGCGGGAGAGGTGCGCGCCAAGTGGGGCGGCGGCCTTAATGCCCACAATGGCCTGCGCTCCATTGCTAACAAGCTCGGAACGAGGGACTTCTCGCGCGTTCGCTGCGGCATTGGTCGTCCGCCCGGAAAGATGCAGGTGGCAGACTACGTCCTGCGCGAGCTCAAGGGCGGTTTCCTGGACGAGTTCCTCATTCTGGCCCAGGACGCGACGTCTCTCTGCGAGCAGGTCGTGAGAGACGGTATGCCCGCGGACGCCCTACGCTAGCTCCGGCAACGAGCAACCGCTCGCCTCAAAACCTGCTGCGATAAAAAAACCTGCTGCGATAAATCATGTAGGCGCTGTTGAGGGTAATCTACAGTTCAACCAACAATTAAACTAAGACGTTGGTAGGCCTTGGGCATCTCCGCTCGGGGTCAAGTCTGAAGCGGCTTTAGGAGAGGAGTCAGGCTTCATGTATAAGATCCTCGAAAAGACGCAGTTCTCGGAGAAGGTGTTCAAGTTCCGCATCGAGGCGCCGGAAATGGCCAAGCACGCACACGCTGGCCAGTTCCTCATGGTTCGCGCCAACGAGACCGGTGAGCGCGTGCCGTTCACCTTCGCGGACTGGAACCCCGAGGAGGGCTGGGTCGAGTTCATCTTCATGGTGGTCGGCAAGACCACGAAGATGCTCTCTACGTACGAGCCCGGCGACGCCATTCTCGACGTCACCGGCCCGCTGGGACAGCCCACGGTCATGGCCCCTGGGACCACCTGCGTCATTGGTGGCGGCGTTGGACTTGCCATCGCGTACCCCGTTGCGCGCACGCTGGTGAAGACCGGCCACGAGGTTCACGCCATCATGGGCGCCCGCACCAAGGACCTGCTTCTTCTCGAGGATCAGTTCCGCGAGCTTCTGCCCGACGACCACATCCACATCACCACCGACGACGGCTCCTACGGCGAGAAGGGCGTGGTCACTGCCCCGCTCGAGCGTCTGCTCCAGGCCAAGGCCGTCGACGAGGTCTTCTGCGTTGGCCCCGTCCCCATGATGAAGTTCTCCACGCTCACGGCCGAGAAGTACGGCACCCCCATCACCGCGTCGCTCAACCCCATCATGGTCGACGGCACGGGCATGTGCGGCTGCTGCCGCGTCGAGATCGACGGCAAGACCAAGTTTGCCTGCGTCGACGGTCCCGACTTCGACGCAACCAAGGTCGACTGGAACGACCTGCGCGCGCGTCAGGCTGCATACCGTACCGAGGAGGGCCAGGCCCTCAAGGCCTATGAGGAGGCGAACTGCGCATGCCACAGGTAAACGGTCGCTTTGTTCCCGACATGAAGTCCCCGCGCACCCCGGACAACGAGGAGCCGGCGGAGGAGCGTGCCCACGACTTCCGCCCCGTCGACAAGGGCTTCACCAAGGAGATGGCGCTGGCCGAGGCTGAGCGCTGCATGGACTGCAAGAAGCCCCTCTGCGTCGAGGGCTGCCCAGTCAACATCAAGATCCCTAAGTTCATCGAGAAGATTCGCGAGCAGGACTTTGGCGCCGCTCTCGACATCATCCACGAGGACTCGATGCTCCCCGCAATCTGCGGCCGCGTGTGCCCGCAGGAGAACCAGTGCGAGGGCCGCTGCATCCGCGGCAAGAAGTCCGAGCCCGTGGCCATCGGCCAGCTCGAGCGCTTCCTGGGCGACCAGCCCGAGCTTGCCAGCAAGCCGCAGATGAAGCCCGCAAACGGCAAGAAGGTCGCCGTCATTGGCTCCGGCCCCTCCGGCATCACCTGCGCCGGCGAGCTTGCGCGTAACGGCTTTGACGTCACTGTCTTCGAGGCATTCTTCACCGGCGGCGGCGTGCTTGTCTACGGCATTCCCGAGTTCCGTCTGCCCAAGGCAGTCGTCAAGCGCGAGATCGACGGCCTCAAGGAGCTGGGCGTCAAGTTTGAGTTCAACTCTGTTATGGGCAACCTGGCCAATGCCGACGAGCTCCTGGGCGAGAAGGGCTTCGATGCCATTTACGTGGCAACTGGCGCCGGCCTGCCTAAGTTCCTCAACATCCCCGGCGAGAACCTGCCCAACGTGTACTTCGCCAACGAGTACCTCACCCGCGTGAACCTCATGAAGGCGAACAAGTTCCCCGAGTACGACACCCCCACCAAGCACGCCAAGCAGGTCGTGGTCTTTGGTGGCGGTAACGTCGCCATGGACGCTGTCCGCACGGCAAAGCGCCTGGGTGCCGAGCGCGCCATTATCGCTTACCGCCGCACCGAGGCCGAGATGCCCGCCCGTCGCGCCGAGCTTCACCACGCCAAGGCCGAGGGCGTCGAGGTTATGCCGCTTGTCTCGCCGCTTGAGTTCATCGCTGGCGAAGACGGCAACGTGTGCGCCGTGAAGGTCCAGAAGATGGAGCTGGGCGAGCCCGACGCCTCTGGCCGTCGTCGCCCCATCCCCATCGAGGGCGCCATCGAGGAGATCCCCTGCGACGTGGCCATCTCCGCCATTGGCACCAACGCCAACCCCTTCGCCAAGAAGATTGGTGGCATGGACCTCAACAAGTGGGGCTACATCGTTGCTGACGAGAACGGCCGCACCTCCAACCCCCGCATCTGGGCTGGCGGCGACATCGTCACCGGTGCCGCAACGGTCATCCTGGCCATGGGCGCCGGCAAGACCGCCGCAGCAAGCATCACCGAGACGCTTACCGCCGAGTAGCACAGCGCTTCTCGTAGGTTTTGCCGCGTTCGCGGGCCCCAAGGCCATCTGGCCTCGGGGCCCGTTTCTTGTCTGCGGTAGCCCCCGCGGTGGAGCCTCGCCTCCAAGACACCCAAATGCAGCGGAAACCTGCGGCTTAGTTGCAGCTGGGCTCATGCGATGCCGAGAATAACTGCAGGCAGATGACTTGCGGCTTTCTCAGGCACTGCTATTAAGCCGCAGGTTTTCTCAGTGGGCGAGCAACGCACGGCGGGATGGAGCATCGCCGCGCAGAACTATCCCCAGCAGTCGTTTTCGCACGAAATTCTTGGGTCAGGCTAGCTGTAACTGGGCAAACACCGTAAATATCAGGAATTACGTTCAATAATTGGCGTCCTCGGCCAGCGAGTTGCAGAGCCCTCGGCTTGCAGGAAAGCGGCGCACGATTGAAAGCTCGCTGCACTAGTGCACGAAAATGGCCTATCGGACGGGATTTTTCTTCCGGCTGCACAAAAGGGCCCTATCGAACGGTTTCCTCCACGCATCCTCATCAAAAGTTGAATATTATTTGCATGAATATACATATTTCTATGAATATATGCAATTACATGCAACGTTGATTTGAAGTTTGATGTCATTGCGCGGGGGGCACCGTTCGATAGGGCGTTTTTGTGCATCAGTCTCCATAATCCCGTTCGATAGAGCGTTTTTATGCAGCCAGCGGGGAATCACGTAGCTTTGGGACACCCGCTGCAACGACCCGGAGACAGCCCACATACAATCGAGAAGAACCAAACGCCACGCCGCAGGGAGGACCCTTGGGAAAGCTTCACGACCTTGCACATGCGCTCGCCATCACGCTCACGGCAGTAGTGCTGAGTCTCTCTCTTGCTGCTTGCGGCAGCGGCACCGCTCAACAGGCGGATTCCCAAGACCAGCCGCAAGCCACCGCAATCTCCCGCGACGGCAGCTACACCAGCAAGGAGGACGTGGCACTCTACCTGCACACCTACGGAGAGCTTCCATCAAACTTCATCTCGAAGACAAGGGCCCGCGAGGCAGGGTGGAACCCGCAGGAGGGCAACCTCGACAAGGTCTGCCCGGGCAAGAGCATTGGCGGCAGCGTCTTCTACAATGATGACGGTGCGCTGCCGGACGCTCCGGGACGCACCTGGCACGAATGCGACATTAACTACCAGGGCGGGCATCGCGGTCCAGAACGCATTGTGTACTCCAACGATGGCCTCGTGTACTACACGCCAGACCACTACCAGACCTTTGAGCAGCTCTACTAGGAGGAGCCGTGGCAACCGTGAAGATCCGTGAGGCAAGCGATGCCTCTGAGCAGGAGATATTCCAGCAGATTGCAAAGAAGCTCAGGTTTCCTAGCTACTTTGGCAATAACTTCGCCGCGCTAGAGGACTGCCTTGGCGACATGACCGAGAGCACCCGCGTCGACGTCGTTCGCTACCGCGACGACCCCGACCCAAAGCGCCGGGCGTTTTTTGGGACCCTCTGCGCCGTGGTAGCTCGAGTGGCGCTTGAGAACCCCAACGTCCACCTTACGATGTACGAGAAGTAATCGCACGAAGCACAAGCGGCTGACCAGCGGCGTTGTCTTTATTGCGAAGAGCCATGGGACGCACGGTAACCGTTCCACACGCCGCGCATGTCACCCCAAAGACAACGATGCCAAGCGCGTAAAGGCCCGTCCCCTCGCTTGTCAGGCTGCGGTAAGGCAAGCGTCACAGTTCAAATAAGCCTCAGGATGCAGGTAGCGCCAACGCCTACGCCAAGGGTGGCATGGGCTTCCAAGCGGGATCGTGCAGCGCCTTCTTTGAGTCGCGATACCCCGCCCAGAGCCTGGCCCAGCTGGGGCCAAAGTGGCCTCGGTCAACCAGAACCAGGCGCAGGAACTCCTTTGCAAACGAGAGGAACGTGCCAAAGCCATACCCTACGGGGTTGTAGTCGCCGTGCAGCATGAAGTAGCGCGCCATGTATCCGCGGTTGCGCATGATGTAATAGCGGGTCATGTCGGAGGTGGAGGAGATCTGCCGCACGCCAGACGCACCAACCTCCTGGTGGCGCACCTCGCGCGTACGCCGCAGCACGTAGTCCGGCACCAGCACGGGCTGGCACACCTTGCTTGCCAGGTAGCCGTAGATGGCGTCGTCGTAGTAGATGAAGAAGCGGTAGTCGGGCAGCCCGATCTTCTCGACCACGCAGCGCCTGAACAGGGCGCCCTCGAAGCACATGACGTTTACGTCCAAGTGATCGGCACCGTTGAAGCCCGCGCGCGAGAGCGGGTTGTAGATGCACAGTGACGTCATGAAGTGGTGCTGCCAGAAGAAGGGCGTGCTGTCGTAGTCGTAGCGCTGGCCCTGCACCACGTCGTAGTGGGCCGACCACGGCTCCAGGCGCTCCAAAGCCTCGGGGAGCACGGCAACGTCGTCGTCCATGACCCAGAACCACTCGGCCCCAAGCTCGAAGGCACGCCTCACGCCTTCTGAGAAGCCACCAGAGCCGCCGGTATTGGTCTCTTGCGGGTCGTAGACCACGCGCTCCGTGCCGCCGTCAGAATCGGGCTCTGAGGACGTCTGACCCCACTGCTCCGTAAGGCGTGTGGAGAAGTCTGCCACCATCTGCGCCGTCTTGGTGGAGTTCTCGTTGTCCACCACCACAATGCGCCATGGCGCCACCGTAAGCCCCGCAATCGAGTCAAAGAGACACCCGAGAAGCTCCTGGCGCTTGAAGGTTACTATCACGATTGCGAGACGATCCATATCCCATCCAAGGCTGCGGTTGTCGGCATGACATTCGTGGCACGTCCCGGGCGGGCGAGCAATGCGCCAGCACCGCGTCGAGTCACTGTATTATAGGGTACGGCCGCGGACGCACCGTGGCGGTCGGCGGCAGGGAGGTCACGTGGAAGCCACGAAACCAGAAAGCAGGACGTCCAAGGACAGCAGGCGCTTCTCGCACAAGGTGTCGGTGGTGGTCCCCACCTACAACGTGGAGCGCTACCTAGACCAGTGCCTCACCAGCATCCAGATGCAGCCGTTCGCGAACATCGAGGTCATCTGCGTGAACGACGGCTCGACAGACGGCTCGCTGGACATCATGCGAGAGCATGCCGCGCACGATCCCCGCGTACGCGTTATCGACAAGCCCAACGCCGGGTACGGAGCCGCGTGCAATACCGGCATTGATGCCGCCACCGGCGACTACGTGGCCATTGTCGAGCCGGACGACTACCTCACGGGCGACATGTTTGGCGACCTTCTCGCCTTTGCAGACTCGCTCGACGGAGGCCCGGTTGACATTGTGAAGTCGTCCTACTGGCGTATCTTCAACGCCGGCACCCCCAATGAGCTGCGCACGGTTTGCCTGTACCAGGACCGCGTGAACCCACCGAGCCAGCCCTTTGCCATTGGAGACGGCGTCGCCCTCCTCGAGCACCACCCCTCAATCTGGACCGCGCTCTACCGCAAGGCCTTTCTGGACGAGAAGCACATCCGCTTTCGCGAGTACCCGGGCGCCGCCTGGGCCGATAATCCCTTCCTGGTGGAGACGCTCTGCCAGACGGATCGCATAGCCTACGTAAACCGCCCCTACTACAACTACCGCGAGGACACAGAGGAGAAGCTCGTCGCCTCCACGCGCCGTGACCCCCTGCTGCCAATTAAGCGCTGGAACGACATGCAGGATATCGTCGAGAGCCTGGGCGTCACGGACAGGCGCGTGCTCTCGGCGCAGACCAAGCGCGGCATCAACTACTGCGGGCTCACCATCGACGCGGTTGGGCTGGACCATCCTGGCGTGCGCGAGGCGGTCACAGCCGTCTACCAGCGGCTCGATTACGACTTGGTGATGGAGCAGCCGCTTGTGACGCCAGCCGCCAAGCGGCTCTACTGCGAGCTCACGGGCCGGCCAGACCCTAAGATTGGCCGCCTCTCGATGCTGCCAGCCGCCGCAAGCGAGGTGTGGTATCGCCTGCGACACACAAGCCCCAGCTACACGTGGTTCTCGATCACGAGCTTCATGCGGCACCGCAGGGGTCGCGCCGGCGAGGGCGAGTAGCAGCGGCCCCATGGGCAAGCCCCAGCGTCCGCGGCTGCCCCTACAGCGACGTGCAGAACGGGCCCAGGCCCCTCTCGCCGCCGCGCTTCATGAACGAGGCGAGAAACCCCTCGGTGTAGGCAAGGCCGGCGTTGCCGGACCTGATGGGCCCCTGCATGGCCTTGGCGCCCACGCCGCGGGGACGCGCCACGTCGGCGGCAAGGCGCGCGCGATCGGTGGAGACCATCTCGCCCACCAACTGGCGACGCTCGGCCGCAGAGAGGCCGGAGCGATCGGAGAAGACGCCCGCCACGCAATCCACAAGGCACTCGAAGTAGCGGTTCTGAATGAGCCCCATGCTGGTGGGATCGCCGTCAAGCCCCCAGTGATGGTACACGCCCACAAGGGTTCCGTACTGTCGCTCGAGTGCGCGATAGTCGCGCACCGAGAAGCCCGGCAGCCGCTGCAGCGAGCGGCACTCCACGTGATAGCGGACGTTGCCCGTGAGGCCCACGCGCTCGACGTCACGCACGTAGCCAGCAATGAAGGAGAGGGCATCAGTGCAGTCGCCGTCACCATCGGCAAACGAGAGGCCCAGGCGCTCGACGCGCGAGCGCAGGAACAACTTGGCGCAGGGCGACGTGAGAAGGTTGCCCTCGAAGAGCTGCCAGGCACCCGCGCGGAAGTCGTGCTGCGTGGGAAAGACGCAGGCGGGCTGGTTTGCTTCGACGGAATCCTGGTGGCGTCCGTCGCCCACGACGGTCGCCGAGTAGCCCGCAATGGCAAGCTCGAGCGAGGACTCCTCCGCCGCGCCAACCAGGTCTGCGAGCATGTCAGGGTTGGCCCAGCCGTTTGCGTCAAAGAACACCAGGTAGCGGCCACGTGCACGGGACATACCCAGGTCAAGCGCAGCCGCCAGGCCACAGCCGTCAGCCTGCACCAGCGAAATGGTGAGGTCTCTCTGCGCCATGTTGTCAACAATGCCCGGCGTTCCATCCGTCGAGCCGTCATCGACCACGATGGTCTCATGGCTTCTCAGCGTCTGGTTCTGGATGCTCTCGAGGGCACGACGTATCGTGGCAGCGTCATCGCGCGCGGCGATAACAACCGAGACAATAGGCTCCCTGTGCATGGTGCTCGGCATAACCTGGCGCGACTCTCCTCCCCGAAGACCGTCCCAGTGGGCTGCCTCACAGCCCCAACCAACTGTTGACGAAAGGGTATCAGCCGTTCGTGAAGCCAGCGTGACAATCGGGGGCAACTACCATTACTACAAATAAAGCCCAGGAGAGGGACACAGCGTCAAAGTCGCCAGTGCCATTCGCCGCTTATACCGGGACGTTCGCGGAGGCAGGGGCCTAGCCCTCGTTGCTCACGAGCGTGCCCACGGCAAGGCCGAGCGACGCCTGGTCAATCACGCGATAGCCTGTCGAGACGGCATTGCCGCTCTCGTCGGTGGTGGTCTCGTCCACCACGGGCGCGTCGACCTTGGCAAGGCCGTCGGTCCCCGCGGACTGGACCTTCTCGGCCAAATCGAGGATGTCCTGCGACGACATGTCGGTGCGAATGGACGAGAGGAAGTCGGACGCACGGCTGATGAGCGAGTTCACACCCGCACCCGAGAGCGAGCGCACCTCGTCCCACACTTCGCTTGTCGAGACGATGACGTGCGTGACTGGCAGGTTGGCAGCCGTGGAGAGCGGAGAGACGCAGGCACTGGAGCCGGAGCTGTTGAAGAGCTCTGCCAGCGTGGTGTCTTGTCCGTTGTAGGAGACCTTCACGTCGGTGGGGATGGAGACGAGCTTGCCCGTTGCAGCAGTCTCGTCGTAGACCAGAAGCTCCGCCGAGGAGAGATTGGCACCACCAGTCTCCGAGGCGTCCAAGTTGTCTGTCGTGAGGAGCAGGACCCCCATGAACGAGTCGCTCGAGACGGTATAGCCCAGATCAGAGACCGTGGACGTCTTGCTCACCGAGGAGCTCAGGTTGCTGTCCCCCAGGTGCGACTGCGCCTGGGCGCGCCGCCACGCAATGGAGACCACAACGCCAACGGCAACAAAGACCACTACCAGCACAACGGCTGCAATGGTGTTGCGGTGCGGATTGTCACGGGGGACGTCGGTCCTCTCGAATCGCTCGCGCTGTCTGGCCATGGAATCCCTCCCGTCACCCAACACCTGGAGCCGGGCACCCCGGCATCTAGAAGAGCATACCTGAAGCCGACACAAGAAGTCCCACGACGACCCCCACCGCATAGACGAAGGCGGTGATGGCCACGTTCTGGCGCACGTTGCTGTTGGTGCGGAAGAGCACGAGCAGCCCAACGCCACCCGAAGCGAGAAGGCCCGCAATCATGGGACCGGCACCAAGGACGCCATCAAGGTAGAGCTCGGTGATGGCGACAGATGCGCCACAGTTGGGAATCAGCCCCACAAGGGCTGCCAGGAAGGTGGCGCGCACGGGGTGGCTCCCCAGGAGCTGGGCCAGCGAGTCCTCGCCCATGACCTCGATGAGCAGTCCAAACAAGAACGTGACGAGAAGGATGAAGCCTGTCACCTGCACGGTGTGGACGGCAGCGGAGCGCACGATGGCCCAGTGGCCGTGACCATGGTGGTGATGGCCATGTGTGGCGTCGCCGGCGCCCTGCTCGACAGGCGCGCTCTGCTCGGCAGACTCGTCCTCCTCGCAGTGGCAGTGCGCGCGCTCGCAGAGGTCGTGAATATGCGGCTGAGGGGTTCCCACGTGACGCACGGCATGAAGGAACGCATCCAACAGAAGGCCTACTACAATGCCCACGACCACCTTGAGCAGCATGATCGAGAGCAGACGCCCCACGGGCTCCTGGTGGGCAAGAAACACCGGCACCATCTCGTCCGAAGTCGAGAGCACAACGGCAACGAGCGTGCCCACGGTCACGACGCCGCCCGAGAAGAGCGTGGCAGCCATGGCCGAGAATCCGCACTGCGGAATGGCGCCGAGAAGTGAGCCCACAACGGGGCCGGCATGGCCTGCGCGCGCAACAAGGCCCTGCATACGACCCCCAGTGGAGTGCTCGAGCGCCTCCATGGCGAGGTAGGTCACAAACAAGAACGGCACCAGCTCGAGGGTGTCGAGCACCGACTCGGCAATCACGTCGACGAGCATGTCCAAAGCATATCCTCCAAAACAACAGGCGCTGGGCTAGGCCCAGGGCTCGAGAAGTCCGTCGGGGTATTCTACCCAGACAAACGTGAGTCCCTGCGCGGGAGCACATGGCCCGGCAGCCGCCCTGTCGCGTGCTGCAAGCACCCGAGAGACCCAGGAGGGGTCACGGTGCCCCCTTCCCACCTCGACGAGGGTGCCCGCGATGGTGCGCACCATGTTGTGGAGAAACGCGTTACCCGTAACGTCTATGGCCACAAGGGGCTCTCCCGCCTCCTCAACGCGCGAAACAGCCACGCGCTCCAGGAAGCGACTGGTGGGCTTGCCCTCGGCCGAAGCTGCCTTGCAAAAGCTCTTGAAGTCATGCTCCCCCACCAGGCAGGCAGCACCCTCCTGCATGGCCGCAACGTCAAGGCCTCCGCGATACCACCAAGCATGATCCCAGGCAAGCACGGGGCGAGCGTCTCCCGCAGCTATGCGGTAGCGATACGATCGCGACGTGGCATCGAATCGAGCCGAGAAAAGCGCGTCGCCGCGGTAAAGCCCCCTAATGGAGATGTCGTCCGGCGTAAGCGCCACGAGCGAGCGCGAGAGCGTGCGACCAGTAATGGCCAGCTCCCCCTCGCTCACGGGGACGCTCACATACTGCGATAGCGCATGAACGCCGGAGTCTGTCCGGCCAGCGCAGACAAGCTCAACATCGCGACGCAAAACGGTCGAGAGAGCTCGCCTCAGCTCACCCGCGACCGTCCGCATGCCCGGCTGCTCGGCAAATCCTGCAAAACCAGCCCCACGATAACCCACGCAGAGCACCAGGGTTCCCGCTGCGGGCCCTCCATCAACCAGGGGGACTTCTCGTTCCGTACGGCTTGGCCTTTGCAGTGTTGCAGGGCTGTATGGTGCTTCTTGCATGTGAGGAGAGCTCGCTTTCCACATTTGATAGCTTACGCATGGAGCTTACCACGAGGGCCAACGGCCCCAAACACAAGAAAGGGCCCCAGCCGTGGGGCTGGGGTCCTTCTCGTTACCGTATCTGGGGCAGACCTACTCGGCCTTCTCCTCGGCCTCGGGCTCGTCGGCCTTGGGCTCCTCGGCAGGGGCCTCCTCAGCCTTGGGCTCCTCGGCAGGCGCCGCGGCAACCTTGGTCACGGTAGCCTTGGGCTCAGCCTTGGTCTTGGGCGTGACAGCTTCGGTCACGAGCTCCATGATGACGATCTCGGCGCCGTCACCCTTGCGGGGGCCAAGCTTCATGATGCGGGTGTAACCGCCGTTGCGGTCGGCCCACATGCCCTGCGCGGCCTTCTCAAAGACCTCGCGGACGATCTCCTTGTCGCCAACCTTCGCGATGGCAAGGCGACGAGAGTGAAGGTCGCCCTTCTTGGCCCAGGTGATGACCTTGTCCACGTCGGGACGAATGGCCTTGGCGCGCGGCTCAAGGGTCTTAATGCGATCGTTAGCAAGCAGGGCAGAGACAAGGCTCTTCTTCATTGCCTTGGTGTGGCTGGCATCGGTGCCGAGCTTCATGCCCCTCTTCTTGTTGTGCCTCATGTCTAGCTTCTCCTATGCGATGCGTGCGGCGGCCTAAGCCTTGAGGGAAAGTCCCATGGACTCGAGCTTGTCCTTGACTTCCTCGATGGACTTGACGCCAAAGTTGCGGATGTTGAGAAGGTCGTTCTCGGAGAACTCCACGAGCTGACGCACGGAGTGGATGCCGGCGCGCTTCAGGCAGTTGTAGGAACGGACGGAGAGGTCCAGGTCCTCAATCTGCTTGTCGAGCTCGGCGTTGTCCTCCTCGGCGCCCGTCGCGAAAATCGACTCGTCCTCCTGGGGCTCGTCGACGTCCGCGAGGCCCATGAAGGCCGTCATGTGCTGGTTGATGATGTTGGCGGCCTCGACGATCGCGTCGCGCGGGCTGATGGAGCCATTGGTCTCGACCTCGAGCAGCAGGCGGTCGTAGTCGGTGTGGCGACCAACGCGGCAAGGCTCGACGGACTTGGCGCAGCGGCGCACGGGCGAGTAGAGCGAATCCACGTGGATGATGCCGATGGGGTCGCTCTCGCGCTCGTTGTCGTCACCAGAGACGTAACCGCGACCAATGCCAATGCGCATCTTCATAGAGAGGTGCGCGTCGGCGCCGAGGGTGCAGATGACGTGGTCGGGGTTCACGAGCGTGAACTCCGCAGGGACGTCAAAGTCCCCACCGGTGACCGTCATGGGGCCGTCGACGTTGATGGAGGCGGTGGCCTCATCGCCGGTGCCCATGGAGCGGAACACGAGGCCCTTCACGTTGAGGACGATATCGGTGACGTCCTCGTAGACACCCGGCACGGTGGTGAACTCGTGCTGCACGCCATCAATCTGGATGGCCTCGACGGCTGCGCCCTCGAGGGAGGACAGCAGAACGCGGCGCAGGGAGTTACCAAGCGTGTCACCATAGCCACGCTCGAGCGGCTCTGCGCTCACGCGCGCGAGGTTGTCGCTGATCTCTTCTACCGACACGGTGGGCCGGATGAACTCGGACATTGCTACCTCCAAACTGAGTCGGGCTTACTTGGAGTAAAGCTCGACGATGAGCTGGGCATCGATGTCGAGGTCGATCTGGTCACGGTTGGGAAGCTGGAGCACGGTGCCCTGGAGCTTCTCGATGTCGACCTCAAGCCAGGCCGGCACAGCCATGTGCTCGGAGGAGATGAGGGCCTCCTTGATGGGGAGAAGGTCCTTGGCCTTGGGGGCCACGGCGACCACGTCGCCAGCCTTCACCTGGTAGGAGGGGATGTCGACGCGGTGGCCGTTCACGGTGATGTGACCATGAAGAACGGTCTGGCGGGCCTCCTTGCGGGTGCGAGCAAAGCCAAGGCGGAACACGACGTTGTCGAGCCTGGACTCGAGGATGGTCATGAGGTTGTCGCCCGTGATGCCCTCGCGCTTAAGAGCCAGCTTGTAGTAGCTGCGGAACTGCTTCTCGAGAACGCCATAGATGAACTTGGCCTTCTGCTTCTCGCGAAGCTGCGTACCGTACTCGCTCTCCTGACGGCGACGCTGCTTGGGCTGACGGTGAGATTCCTTGTTGATTCCCATGACGACGGGATCGATGCCGAGCTGACGGCACCGCTTAAGGACAGGCGTCCTGTCAACTGCCATTAGTGGTGTCCTTCCTAGCTACACGCGACGACGCTTGCACGGACGGCAACCGTTGTGCGGAATGGGGGTCTTGTCCTGGATGCCCGAAACCTCGAGGCCGGCGGCCTGGAGGGAGCGGATGGCCGTCTCACGGCCGGAGCCGGGGCCCTTGACGAACACGGCGACCTTGTGCAGGCCGTGCTCCATGGCTGCCTTGGCAGCGGCCTCGGCGGCAAGCTGCGCCGCGAACGGGGTGGACTTACGGGAGCCCTTGAAGCCAACGGTGCCGCCGGACTGCCAGGAGATCACGTTGCCCTGGGGGTCGGTGATGGAGACGATGGTGTTGTTGAAGGTGCTCTTGATGTGAGCCTGGCCCACCGCGATGTTCTTGCGCTCAGAGCGGCGCACGCGGGTGGTACGGGCATTCTTCTTCTGCGGCATTGTGTTATCCCCTTACGCCTTCTTCTTTGCACCGATCTGACGCTTCTTGCCCTTGCGGGTGCGAGCGTTGGTGTGGGTGCGCTGACCGCGAACGGGGAGGCCCTTGCGGTGGCGAAGACCGCGGTAGCAGCCAATCTCCATCAGACGGGCAATGTTCTGCCTCACCTCGCGGCGAAGGTCGCCCTCGGTGGTGTAGTTAGCATCGATGTAGTCACGAATCTTGGTGACCTCGTCCTCCGTCAGGTCCTTGACGCGAGTGGAGGGGTCAACACCGGTCTCCGCGCAAATCTTGGTTGCGGTGGTCTGGCCGATGCCGTAAAGGTAGGTAAGTCCGACCTCGACACGCTTGTCACGCGGAAGGTCGACGCCATTGATACGGGCCAACGTGAGTCTCCTCTCAGTTATCTAGCCCTGACGCTGCTTGTGGCGCGGGTTCTCGCAGATTACGTATACCTTGCCGTGGCGACGAATGATCTTGCACTTGTCGCACATCTTCTTTACCGAAGGACGTACCTTCATGTGTCTTTCCTTCCAGTAGACAGTACCTGTACTGGTAGTACATCTGGCCTGGCAGGTGGTGCTGCCTGGCGCTCTATCTCATCGCCCAGCCGCAGGCGTGAATAACCAGCTGTGTGAGCAGCGCCTACTTGTAGCGGTAGGTGATGCGGCCCCTTGTGAGGTCATACGGCGAAATATCCACCACAACCTTATCGCCGGGCAGAATCCTGATGTAGTTCATCCGGATCTTCCCCGAGATGGTGCAGAGGATGGTCTTACCGTTCTCAAGCTCGACGTTGAACATGGCGTTAGGCAGGGGCTCGATGACCTTGCCCTCAAGCTCGATTGCATCCTGTTTGCTCAAATTCAACCCTCTCAACGCTGTGACAGCGACCAAATATCTTACCTAAAAACATCACAAACGTCCACGTTGCACTTAATTCGCACAACGTGGACGCACATTATGCGCGAGAGGGGCGCTAGGCGTCCTTCTTGCCACCCTGCATATTGCACCAGGGGCCAACCTCATCGGCGGTGAGAATGACAGGGCCGTCTTTAGTGATGGCAATGGTGTTCTCGTAGTGAGCTGCAGGGAGGTTGTCGTTGGTGACAACGGTCCAACCATTCGAGAGCGTGTGGGAGTCATAGCTACCCATGGTAATCATGGGCTCGATGGCGATGACCATGCCAGCCTGCAGACGAACGCCGCGGCCACGCTTGCCGTAGTTTGGCACGTTGGGATCCTCGTGCATCACGTGGCCCACGCCGTGACCAACGTAGTCGCGAACAACCCCATAACCATGAGACTCTGCAAGCTCCTGAATGGCAGCACCAACATCACCAAGGCGATTACCTGGTACCGCCTGCTCGATGCCCGCCTTTAGGCAGTCGCGCGTAACCTCGCAAAGGCCCTTGACCTCGTCCGACACCTCGCCAACATAGAAGGTCCAGGCGTTATCTCCCACCCAACCCCCAAGCGTGGCGCCCGTGTCGATTGAGATGATGTCGCCCTCCTTGAGAGCAACGGCGGGAGACGGAATACCATGGACTATCTGCTCGTTGACCGAGGAGCAGATGCTAGCGGGGAAGCCGCCGTAACCCTTGAAGGTGGGCGTGGCGCCATGCAGACGGATGTAGCTCTCAACAACCTGGTCAATCTCCCTGGTGGTGATGCCCGGGCGAACCATAGCCCCAGCACGACGAAGGGCCGCCTTGGACACTGCCCCGGCGGCCTTCATCTGCTCGATCTGTTCGGGTCTCTTGATGTGAATCATTTGGTGAGGAGAGCCCTTACGTCGGCATAGACCTCGTCGACCGGCCTGTCTCCATCGACCTCCTTGAGAATCGAGTGACCGCGATAGTACTCGATAAGCGGTGCGGTCTGCGTCTGATAGACGTCCAAGCGCTTCTGAATCGTCTCCGGCTTGTCATCATCGCGCTGGTACATCTCGCCGCCGCAGCGCGGGCACACATCCACGCCAGCTGGGGCGGTGTAGCCGCAAGAACGGCAGGTGCGACGAGAGCTCAAGCGCTTCACAATGACGTCGGGCTTCACGTCGACGAGAAGCGCAGCGTCAAGGTTGCGCTCCATGGCAGCAAGCTCGGAGTCGAGTGTTACTGCCTGAGCAGTGTTGCGGGGGAAACCGTCGAGGATGAAGCCAGACTGCGCATCATCCGCCTCGAGACGCTCCTTCACGAGATTGATGACAAGCTGATCAGGGACGAGCTTGCCGGCATCCATGTAGGCCTTGGCCTGGAGACCGAGCTCAGACTGCACCTTGACTGCAGCGCGGAGAAGGTCGCCGGTAGAGATGTGAGCAAGCCCAAACTCCTCAACCAGCTTCTGCGCCTGCGTGCCCTTGCCTGCGCCCGGGGCGCCGAGCAAAACGATGTTCATGTGCATCCCCCTTCAAAAAAGGGTGCCGGCCCAACGACCGGCACCCAGCGTTACAGATTGCCTACTTAAAGAAGCCATCGTAGTTGTGCATCTTGAGTTGGCTCTCGAGTGACGCGATGGTGTCCATGGCCACGCCGACCATGATGAGCACCGAGGTCCCGCCAAACGACTGGATGAGCGTGTCGTTTGTGAACCAGAAGATGATAGTGGGCACCACGGCAAGGACTGCCATGAAGAGTGCACCAGGAAGCGTGACGTGGTCAATGGTGCTCTTGATGTAGGCCGCCGTTGCAGCTCCCGGCCTCACACCCGGGATGAAACCACCCTGCTTGCGGAGCTGGTCGGCCGTCTCCTCGGGGTTGAAAACCATCGACGTGTAGAAGTACGCGAAGAACACGATGAGCACCACGGAGAGGACCCAGTTGAGCCAGCCCGAAGAGAGGGCGTTGGCAACGGCCTGAATCCAGCCCACGCCCGGGAAGAACACGGCGATCTGGGCCGGGAAGTACAGCACTGCGGAGGCGAAGATAATGGGCACGACGCCAGCCGTGTTGACCTTAATGGGGAGGTAGGTATTCTGCCCGCCCATGACCCGGCGGCCCACCACGCGCTTGGCGTACTGCACGGGGATGCGGCGCTGGCCGCGCTCCACGTACACAATGAGCGGCACGATTGCAACGATCACGATGAGCGTGATGACCGTGAGCAGCGCATTGCCGTTGGTGGTCACCGAGGAGATGAGCGCCGACGGCAGACCGGACATGATGTTTGCAAAGATGATGAGCGACATGCCGTTGCCAACGCCGCGCTGGGTGATGACCTCGCCCAGCCACATGATGATCACTGCGCCCACGAGCATCGTGAAGACCACAATGACGTTCACGAGTGCCTCGGAGATGCCCATCTGGGAGAACGTCACGCCATAGCTCTTGAAGTAGAAGAGGTAGGCAATGGCGTTGAGAAGAGCAAGGCCAATGGTGAGGTAACGGGTGTACTGCGTGATCTTGCGCTGACCCGACTCCCCCTCCTTGGCAAGCTCACCCAGCGAGGGAACCACTGCCTGAAACATCTGGAGGATGATCTGGGCAGTGATGTAGGGCATGATGCCCAGGCTGAAGACGGACATGCGCGAAAGGGCGCCGCCCGAGAACAGGTTGAGCACCGCCATGGCACCGCTCGAGGAGACGCCGGACGCATACGCGCTCAGCATCTCCTGGAACGGGGCGCCAGGCACGGGAAGGTACGCACCGAAGCGGTAGAGAACGAGAATCCCCACGGTGAGGAGAATCTTCTTCCTCAGTTCCGGCACTCGGAAAGCGTTGGCGATTCCGTTTAGCACGCCGGCTCGACCTTTCCTCCGGCCGCCTCAATCTTGATCTTGGCCGAGGCGGAAACCTTGTCCACCTTGACAGTGAGCTTCTTGGTGAGCTCGCCGTCACCGAGGACCTTCACAGGAACATACGTGTGCTTGATGACGCCCTTGGCGACCAGGGACTCGGCATCGACGGTGTCGCCATCTTCGAAGACCTCCTGGAGGCGGTCAACGTTGACGGGTGCGTACTCGACGCGGTTGGGGTTCCTAAAGCCGGGGAGCTTAGGAAGACGCATAGCGAGCGGCTGCTGGCCGCCCTCGAAGCCGGCGCCCTTGCCGCCGCCAGAGCGGGAGAGCTGGCCCTTGGTGCCGCGGCCAGCGGTGGTGCCGTGGCCGGAAGAGTTGCCGCGACCAATGCGCTTGCGGTTCTTCCTGGAGCCCTCTGCGGGGCGCAGATCATTGAGCTGCATTTGGATGACTCCTAGTTCTCTTCAACGGTCACGAGGTGCTTGACCTTGAAGATCATGCCTCGGACGCTGGGGTTGTCGGGCAGGACGGCGACGTCGCCGATCTTGCGAAGGCCCATGGCACGGCAGGTGGCCGTCTGGTCCTTCTTCACCTGCGTCACGGCGCTGCGGACGAGGGTGACGGTGAGCTTCTTCTCTGCCATCGCTAGTTCTCCTTCCCGACGAACATCTCGGAGACGGTGATGCCACGGCGCTCGGCGGTCTCCTGGGGGCTGGAGAGCTCCTTCAGGCCCTCGGCAGCCGCCTTGATGATGTTCATGGCGTTATCGGTCCCCAGGGACTTAGAGAGAACGTTGGTGATGCCGGCGAGCTCGAAGAGCGGGCGGACAGGGCCGCCGGCGATGACGCCGGTACCCTCGATAGCCGGCTTGATGAGAACGCGCCCGGCGCCGTAGTGGCCCTCGACCGTGTGGGGCACGCTGCCCTCGGCGGTAACGGGAACCTTGAACATGTTCTTCTTGGCGTCCTCGACGCCCTTCTGGATAGCCAGGGGCACCTCAGTGGAGCGACCCATGCCCAGGCCCACGTTACCCTTGCCGTCACCAACGACGACGAGAGCCACGAGGGACATGCGACGGCCGCCCTTGACGGTCTTGGAGACGCGGTGGATGTAGACGACGCGCTCCTGAAGGTCCGTGTCCTGCTGGCGCTTACGATCACGTGCCATTGAATCCTCCTAGAACTTCAGGCCCGCGCTGCGGGCACCGTCTGCCAGAGCCTGGACACGGCCGTGATAGATACGGCCGCCACGGTCGAACTTCACCGTGGTGATGCCCTTCTCGATGGCGCGCTTGCCAACGAGCTCGCCCACGAACGCGGCGGCCTCCTTGTTGGAGCCCACCTTTCCGGTTGCGCGGAACTCGGGGTCGAGGGTCGAGGCAGAGCAGAGCGTCTTGCCCTCAGTGTCATCGATGACCTGTGCATAGATGTTGGCGTTGGTGCGGTGCACGCAGAGGCGGGGACGCTCTGGGGTACCGAAGATCTTGGCGCGGACGCGACGCTTGCGACGCGCGAGGCCAGCTGCCTTCTTCTGATACTTGTTCATTCCTTCTCCTTAGTCACGCCACCACCTGACGGGGTGATGGTCTTGTGCCTGGTCCTATTACTACTTGGCGGCCTTGCCGAGCTTGCGGCGGATGTGCTCGCCCTCGTAGTGGATACCCTTGCCCTTGTACGGCTCGGGCGGACGCTTCTCGCGAATCTCGGCGGCAACCTGGCCAACCTGCTCCTTGGAAATGCCCTTCACCGTAATGTGGGTGTTGTCGGGCACCTCGAACGAGATGTTCTCGGGGCAAGCGAAGATGACGGGGTGCGAGTAGCCGAGGGAGAGGTCGAGGTCCTTGCCCTTGAGCGCAGCACGATAGCCAACGCCCGTGAGCTCGAGCTTCTTCTCGAAGCCCTCGGAGACGCCAACGACCATGTTGTGGATGAGGGTGCGGACGAGGCCCTGCTGAGCGTTGGACTCCTTGGACTCGTCAACGCGGGAGACCGTGAGGACGTCACCGTCCAGGGCGATGCTCACAAGCTCAGAGAAGGTGCGGGTGAGCTCACCCTTGCTGCCCTTGGCCGAGACGGTGGTGCCGTCGATGGTCACCGTGACTCCAGCCGGAATCTGGACAGGCTTCTTACCAATACGAGACATTGTCTCCTCCTATCTTGATTCAGCGGGAGTTTTACCAGATGTAGGCGATGACCTCGCCGCCGACGCCGAGCTTGCGAGCGTCGCGGTCGCACATCATGCCCTTGGAAGTAGAGATAACGGCAGTGCCGAGGCCACCCAGGACGCGGGGAAGCTTGTCCGCCTGGGAGTAGATGCGAAGGCCCGGCTTGGAGATGCGACGGATGCCGCGGATGACGCGGGCGCGCCTGTTGCCGTACTTAAGCGTGATGTGAAGGGTCTTCTGGGGCTTGGTGTCCTCCACCTCGTAGCCCTCGATGTAGCCCTCCTCCTTGATGACGCGAGCGATCTCGACGAGCACCTTGGTCGAGGGCATGGAGACCTCGGCCTTGCCCGCTGAGTTCGCGTTGCGGATGCGCGTCAGCATGTCTGAAATGGGATCGGTAATCTTCATTGATCCTTCTCCTTCGTCATGATGAAACTGCGTGTCCGGTTCGCCCAAACCCATGGCATGGGCGCCTGGACGCCAGAGCCCTGCGCCCTACCAGCTTGCCTTGCGGACGCCAGGAAGCTCGCCCTTGCTCGCCAGCTCGCGGAAGCAGACACGGCAGAGACCGAACTTGCGATAGACGGAGTGGGGACGCCCACAACGCTGGCAGCGGTTCTGCTTGCGCGTCGAGAACTTCGGCTCGCGGTTCGCCTTGACGATCATCGATGTCTTAGCCACAAATCCTCCTTCATAGTGCATCTTGACCGCCCGGTGACATCCCGGGCGAGGTCATTGCGATGGTTTGGCCTACTCCGCCTTGAACGGGAAGTGGAAGGCGTCGAGAAGCGCCTTGCCCTCCTCGTCGGTGGGAGCGGTGGTCACGATGGTGATGTCCATGCCGCGCGTACGGTCGATCTTGTCGAAGTCAATCTCGGGGAAGATCAGCTGCTCAGTGACGCCCATGGAGTAGTTGCCGCGGCCGTCGAAGCTCTTGGGCGAGAGGCCACGGAAGTCGCGGATGCGCGGGATGGCGACTGCGATGAGGCGGTCGAGGAACTCCCACATACGGTCGCCACGAAGGGTGACCTTGGCGCCAATGGCCTGGCCGGCGCGCAGGTGGAAGGTTGCGATAGACTTACGGGCGTGCGTGACGAGCGGCTGCTGGCCGGTGATGGCACGCAGGTCGGCGATGGCGCCGTCGATTGCCTTGGAATCGGTTGCGGCCTCGCCAACGCCCATGTTCACGACGATCTTCTCGAAGCGAGGGATCTGCATGACGTTGCCGTAGTTGAACTGCTTCTGCAGCTCGTCGCGGACCTCGTCGTAGTACTTCTGCTTGAGGCGGGGCACGTACTTCTCTTCTGCCATGTTCACTCCTTAAATCTTGGTGGTTTACGTGCGGGGTTTCTTTCTCGCACCCCCTGGGGTGGCACTCCCAGGAGCCAGCATCTACACCGCGAGACAGCATAATCCCTGCCTAGCGACGCAAGGTCAAATCATAGTGTTTCCGGCGCTTTTCTGCCAGCCCTCAAGTTTGCTGGTTTTGTCGCTGAGAAATTCTCCTCAGTATCAACACGAGAGACCCCTCCCCGCGTGGCGGAAAGGGGTCCTTGCACTAATGAAGCCCGGATGTTCGGACCGTCTGGCTAGTCGAGCTTCTTGCCACACTCGGGGCAGAAGTGAGAGCCTGGCTGGACGGGCGCACCGCACACGGGGCAGAACCCACCCGCGGCAGGGGCCGCCTGCTCGGCGCTTGGCGTCTCCGGTGCAAGGGCAGGCTCCGGCTGGCCTGCAGCTCCCTGTGGCTGCTCGGGCTGATCGGGCGCCTCGGGCGGCTGCGGCGCGTGGTGTGCCGGCGCCTCGGGCGCAGGCTGGAACGGCGGCTGCGGCGCGGGGCCAGCGGGAGGCAGCTCGGAGGCGGGGCGGCTCCCCAGCATGCCCTTAATGTCGCTAGTGTTGCGCGTGATGATGACGCTCAGCATCACGGACTCAAAGGACACGCGCTCGAGCAGCTCGATAATCAGGCAGAGGATGGCGCACATGATAAGCGTGATGAGAAATACCACGATGCCGTCTGCCAGGCTCGCCAGCACCAGCGCCAGGAAGAAGAACGCGGTGAAGATGGCACAGAAGATGTAGAGCGCCCTTAGGATCTTGTCTATCACGAGCTTGTCGAAGCGTAGGAAGGGCCCCCATGTGCTCTTGTCCTTGAAGCTCAGGGGCTGCTCGTTGCCATCGCTTGCGTATTTGCGGTATACAACCACGGCAAGCACAATGGCGGCAATGAAGCCAATGACGACCAGAGTCACAAAGATACCGCCTGCCGCGCCAATGCCAAAACTTGGACCACCGTATCCGTAGTTTTCGTACCCGTACCCATATCCGTACATGGCGCTCCTTTCGGTTGGTCGAGCGTCGTTCGCCCGATGCCTGCGCGCCCCGTAGGTAATGGGGCACGGCCCTTTGGGCTTCTCTCATGGTAATACAGGGCTTGGCTCAGCCACGAACGACGTTCTTGAGGCTCTCGCCCCTTACGTAGCGATTAAGATTCTCTGTCGCCAGGGCTACCACGCTCTCAAGCGTTGAGTGCAGGTGCCAAAAGCCGGCTACGTGCGGCGTGATGATGAGGTTGGGCGCATCCCACAGGGGATCATTGGCTGGGAGCGGCTCGGGAGTTGTGACGTCCAGCGCCGCACCCGCAAGCCTGCCCTCCTGCAAGGCAGCACGCAATGCCGCCTGGTCAATGAGGTCACCTCGGCCGGCGTTCACCAGATACGCACCGGTCTTCATGCTGCCGAGAAACCCAGCGTCCACAAGTCCGCGCGTCTCGGCTGAGCTGGGTAGGAAGCTTGCGACCACATCTGCCTGGGGCAGCTCTTGCGCAAGCTCTTCCAAGGACACCACACGCTCGAAGGCCTGCGCATACTTTGGAGATAGGTTGCTCGGCACATGTCTTCTCACCCCTACGCACATAGACCCAACCGCCGTGCAGAGGTGTGCGAAACAGAGGCCAATGTCGCCTGCGCCCAGCACCAGGACACGAGCACCCGCCATGGTCGAAACCATCCCCTCGTCCAGCCACGCGTGGGCACGTTGGTTGTCCCGGTAGGCCGGCAGTCGCTTCATGAGTGAGAGGAGCATGGCAAACGAGTGCTCGGCGACAGCCGGACCGTATGCCCCCGTTCCGTTGGTCACGATGGTCGAAGGCGCAAGCACGCCGGGTGTAAGGTAAGCCTCGTAGCCCGCGGAGCCCAGCTGGATCCACTGGAGCCGCGGGGAGGCGGCGATAAGCGACGGTGCCACGTTGCCGAGAATCACGTCCGCCTTGGCCACGCGGTCGGCAGCAATTTCAAGCTTTGGCGTCTTTGGAAGACGGCACGTCTCGCCGACCGGAGCGGCAAAGTCGAAGACCGCATCAGGTGCGGCGGCCCTCAACGCCTCAGCCTCTTCCTCGGTGACGGGTATCTTGACAAGCACATTATTGACTTCGCGCATAACCCCTCCCCCGCAATCCTTGCGGGAAAAATAGCACGAACCCGGCCACCGCAGAAGCGACAACCGGGTTCGAGATTCAAGCATGTCCTAGCGCAATGGCTTAGAACTTCGCGCCGCACTTCTTGCAGACGCGAACCCTGCGGCCATTGTCATCGACATCGTGGCCAACGCGCGTACGCTTGCCGCAGACGGGGCAAACGAGCATGACGTTGGAGACGTGGATGGGGGCGGGCTTCTCGATGATGCCGCCCTGCTGGTTCATGGCGTTAGGCTTGGTGTGACGCTTCACAATGGCAGCGCCATCGACAATGACCTTGGAATCCTTCGGCATAGCACGCAGGACCTCGCCCTGCTTGCCCTTGTCCTTGCCGGTGATGACCTCGACCTTGTCGCCCTTCCTCACGTTCATCTTAGGCATGTGTCCAGGCCTCCTTACAGCGTCTCGGGTGCGAGCGAGACGATCTTCATGTACTTGCGATCGCGCAGCTCGCGGGCAACGGGCCCGAAGATACGCGTGCCCTTGGGCTCGCCCTCCTTGTCGACCAAGACGCAGGCGTTCTGGTCGAAGCGGATGTAGCTGCCGTCCTTGCGACGGGCCTCCTTCTTGGTGCGCACGATGACGCAACGCACGATGTCGCCCTTCTTGACGCCGGAGCCAGGGGTTGCCTCCTGGACAGCGCCGATGATGACGTCACCGAGGCCAGCGTAGCGGCGCTTGGAGCCACCGAGGACCTTGACGCACTTGACGCGCCTGGCGCCGCTGTTGTCAGCGACGTTGAGCATGGTCTCCATCTGAATCATGTGATGTTCCTCCGAACCTATATCCCACCAGAGGTGCACCCACGCGAGCGGCGCACATGGGGAATCCTGGGTGTTCGCTACTTACTTGGCCTTCTCGACAATCTCGACGACGCGCCAACGCTTGGTCTTGGACAGCGGGCGGGTCTCCATGACCTTCACCGTGTCGCCCAGGCCACACTCGTTGTTCTCATCGTGGCAGTGGAGCTTCTTGGAGATGGTCATCATCTTGCCGTACTTGGGGTGGTGCTTGCGGTAGCTGATCTTCACCGTCACAGTCTTGTCGCCGGAGAGCGAGACGACGGTTCCGGTGCGAACCTTACGCGCGTTCCTGCTTTCGGTCTCTGCCATGTCTTATCTCTCTCCTGCTACTTCTGTGCAGCGGACTTCTCCGCGGCGATCTGACGGGCGCGAATCTCGGTCTGAACGCGAGCGATGTCGCGCTTTACGAGCTTGACGCGAGCGGTGTTGTCCAGCTGGCTGGTGGCCATCTGAAAACGGAGGTTGAAGAGCTCGGCCCTGCTGTCGTCCAGCTTCTTGGCAAGCTCCTCGTCCGAGAGGGCCTGGATGTCCTTGTACTTCATGGTGACTATTCCTCCCCGTCCTGGTCGGCGCGGGTGACGATCTTGGTCTTGATGGGCAGCTTGTGCTGGGCGAGACGCAGGGCCTCCTTGGCGGTAGCCTCGTCGACACCAGCGATCTCGAACATGATGCGGCCCGGCTTCACGACGGCCACCCACTCCTCGGGGTTGCCCTTTCCGGAACCCATGCGGGTCTCTGCCGGCTTCTTGGTGATGGGCTTGTCCGGGAAGATGGTGATCCAGATCTTGCCGCCACGCTTCATCTCACGGGTGATGGCGACACGAGCGGCCTCGATCTGGCGGTTGGTGATCCAGTGAGCCTCCTCGGCCCTCAGGCCGTAGTCGCCAAAGTAGAGCTTGGTGTTGCCCTTGGCGTGGCCCTTCATGGAACCGCGCTGGACCTTGCGGTGAAGAACGCGCTTAGGTGCGAGCATTAACGGCTCCTCCTCTCATTGCGGGCGCGACGGGGACGAGAAGAACCCTCGAGAGCCGGCGTGGGCTTGGGCTGGCCAGGCAGCTTCTCGCCCTGATAAATCCAAACCTTGATGCCGCAGGCACCCATGGTGGTGCGGGCGGTTGCGGTGCCGTAGTCGATGACGGCACGCAGGGTGTGCAGGGGCACGCGACCCTCGCGGTACCACTCGCGACGGCCCATCTCGGCGCCGTTAAGGCGGCCGGAGCACTGGATACGAATACCCTTGGCGCCAGCCTTGCGGGCGGACTGGACCGCCTTGCGCATGGCGCGACGGAAGGCAACGCGCTGCTCGAGCTGCTCGGCGATGGACTGGGCGACGAGGTTGGCATCAAGCTCGGGGCGCTTGACCTCGATGACGTCAACGGCAACCTGGCCCTTGCCAACCTTGGCGACCTTCTCGAGCTCGGAGCGCAGGACGTCGATCTCGGCGCCCTTCTTGCCAATCACGATGCCGGGACGGGCGGTGTACAGGGTGACCTTCACCTTGTCGCCAGCGCGCTCGATGTCGACGCGGGAAAGGGCTGCCTTCTCAAGGCGCTTCTCGAGGAACTTGCGGATCTCGAGATCGTTGCCGAGCTTCTCGGCGTAGTTCTTATCGGCGTACCAACGGGAACGCCAGTCCTCGGTGATGCCGAGACGGAAGCCGGTAGGCTGAACCTTCTGACCCATGCTTTCCCTACGCCTCCTTTCGAGGAGCGACGATGACGGTGATGTGGCTCGTGCGCTTGTTGATGCGCGAAGCAGAGCCCTTTGCGCGAGGACGGATGCGCTTGAGCGTGGGGCCCTCGTCGACATAGCAGGCCTTCACGTACAGGTCGTCGCCGCGCAGGCCGTTGTTGTTCTCGGCGTTGGCGATGGCGGAACGCAGGACCTTCGAGACGTCATATGCAGCCGCACGCTTGGTGAACTGCAGGATCTCGAGGGCCTTGTCGACGGGCTTGTTGCGGATGAGGTCCACGACGGCGCGAGCCTTGCGCGGGGCGATGCGCACGTAACGTGCGACGGCCCTGACCTCGTTGGAATCGGTGTTAGCCATTCGAGCTTACCCCCTAGTTAGCCTTGTGGCCACGGAAGGTGCGGGTGGGAGCGAACTCGCCCAGCTTGTGACCGACCATGGACTCGGTGATGTACACGGGAACGTGCTTGCGACCATCGTGAACCGCAATCGTGTGGCCGACCATCTCCGGGTAGATGGTGGAGGAGCGGGACCAGGTCTTGATGACGTCCTTCTTGCCAGCCTCGTTCATAGCGGTGACACGCGCGAGGAGGCGAGTCTCCACGAACGGACCCTTCTTGAGACTTCTGCTCATGCTTTCTTTCTCCTACTACTCGTGTACCGTTACTTGGACTTGCGACGACGGATGATGAGCCTGTTGGAGGCCTTCTTCGGGTCGCGCGTCTTGTAACCCTTGGTGGGCTTGCCCCAGGGCGTCACGGAAGGACGGCCGGAGGTGTGGTTCTTGCCCTCGCCGCCGCCGTGCGGGTGGTCGACAGGGTTCATGACCGTACCACGGACGGTGGGACGGACGCCGGCCCAACGGTGACGACCGGCCTTGCCGATGACGATGTTGGAGTGCTCGGCGTTACCAACCTCGCCAATGGTGGCGCGGCAGGTGAGGAGCACGCGGCGAAGCTCGGAGGACGGGAGACGCAGGATTGCGTAGCCATTGTCCTTGCCCATGAGCTGAACCGAGGTGCCGGCGGAGCGGGCCATAGCCGCGCCCTTGCCAGGCTGGAACTCCACGTTGTGGACGAGCGTACCAACGGGGATTTCGGAGAGCGGCATGCAGTTGCCGGGCTTGATGTCCACGCCGGACTTGCCGGAGATGACGGTGTCGCCGACCTTGAGGCCCTCGGGAGCGAGGATGTAGGCCTTGGCGCCATCGACATAGTGGAGAAGCGCGATGCGAGCGGAGCGGTTCGGGTCGTACTCGATGGTCGCGACCTTGGCCGGCACGTCGTCCTTCAGACGCTTGAAGTCGATGCGACGATACATGCGCTTGTTGCCGCCGCCCTGGTGACGGACGGTGATGCGGCCGTTGTTGTTACGGCCACCCTTCTTGCGCAGCGGCTCAGTGAGCGACTTCTCGGGCTTAGAGGCGGTAATCTCGGAGAAGTCCGAGACCGTCTGGAAGCGCCTGCCTGCGCTCGTAGGCTTGAGGTGCTTGACTGCCATTACTTCTTTCCCTTCTGTTTCCGTTGGCCACCCTGCTCAGGGATTGGCGGGGTGACACCGGATTACCACGGTACCGCGCGTATCCATCATGCGCGGCATGAGAGCCCGGACCCCCGGAGGGGCCGGGCAGGATTGCTACTCGGCGTCGGCCTGCTGCTGGGTAGCGAAGATCTCGATCTGCTCACCGGGGGCGAGCGTCACGATGGCCTTCTTCCAGCTGCGGGTCATGCCAACCTGGTAGCGGACGCGCTTGGCCTTGCCGCGCACGTTGATGGTGTTGACCTTGAGCACGTGGACGTTGAAGAGCTTCTCAACGGCCTCGGCGATCTCCTCCTTGGGAGCCTTCTTGGCAACCTCGAAGGTGTACTTGCCCTGCTCCATGAGGTCGTAAGAACGCTCGGAGACCACGGGGCGGATGATGACGTCGTATGCGGACTGCATTATGCAAGCACCTCCTCGAGCTGCTTCGCGATGTCGGTGGTCATGACGAGGGCACCGTTGTCGATGAGGTTGCGGGCGTTGGCCTCGGAGACGGCGATGCAGTTGACCTTCTCCAGGTTGCGGAAGGAGAGGTAGCTGTTGACGTCATCATCGGGGATGACCACGGTGACGCGCTTGCCCGAAACGCCCAGGGCGTCGAGAATGGCCTTGGCCTGCTTGGTCGAGGGCTTCTCGAAGGTGAGGGAGTCGACGAGGACGAGCTCGGAATCGGCGACCTTGCCGGAGAGCACGGACCTCATAGCGAGCTTGACCATCTTCTTGTTGATGCGCTTGGAGTGGTCACGCGGGGTGGGGCCAAAGACAACGCCGCCGCCGGTCCACTGGGCAGCGCGGATGGAGCCCTGGCGGGCACGACCGGTGCCCTTCTGGCGCCAAGGCTTGCGGCCGCCGCCGGAGACCTCGTGACGGTTCTTGGTGGAGTGAGTGCCCTGACGCAGGCAGGCGTCCTGGCAGACCACAACCTGATGGATGACCGGGATGTTCGGCTCGATGCCGAAGACGTCGTCGGAGAGGTCGGCCTGTCCGGCCGCCTGCCCCTCGACGTTCTTGATGTCGTACTTGGACATGAGTCCTCCTTGTTAGCCTAAGTGTGTGCCTACTCGCGTGGGCCCCTAGGCCATGCGGACCTGGACCAGGGCGTTCTTGCCACCGGGCACGGCGCCCTTGATGAGCATGAGGTTCTGCTCGGCATCGACGCGGACGAGCTTGAGGTTCTTGACGGTGACACGCTCGTCGCCCATGTGGCCGTACATGTGAAGGCCCTTGCGGACGCGAGCGGGGTAGGCGCACTGGCCAATGGAGCCAGGCTTACGCTGGTTGCGGCAGCCGTGGGTCATGGGGCCACGGGAGAAGTTCCAGCGCTTGACGGTGCCCTGGAAGCCCTTGCCCTTGGAGGTGCCAATGACGTCGACGGACTTGACGTCCGCGAAGTCGGCGACGGTCACAACGTCGCCGGTGTGGTGCTCCTCGCCGTTCTCGACGCGGACCTCGCGCAGGTAGCGCATGGGCTCGACGCCGTGAGCGGCAAAGTGACCAGCCATGGGCTTGTTGACGTGCTTGGACTTGATGTCTCCGAAGCCGATCTGGACGGCGTCGTAGCCGTCGGTCGCCTTCGTCTTCACCTGCGAGACGGTGCAGGGGCCAGCCTGGATGACGGTGACGGGGACGACGTTGTCGTCCTCATCCCACACCTGCGTCATTCCGAGCTTGCGGCCAAGAATCGTGCTGACCATGCTCATTCCTTACCCTCGGTGGTCATGGGACCATTGGGCAGCTCCTCTGCCCTCCCCAGCGGACCACGTCCTGTAGAAGCGGCGCATGGGGGCGAGACACAACTCTCCCCTTTAGCGCAGCCTGTCTAGTTTACACGCAGGACCGGGCATTCACAATGTCTTCGCAGATTTTCTTGGCCCCAGGAGCTGGGGATTCGCATTCCGCGCCGTCGGGCGTATCCATAGGGCCCAAACGGCGTCAGGCGCCACCCTACTGCTGGCGCGGAGTGGTCCCGTTAGCCGGAATAAAGGAGCCCATAACACGCTGGCGCTCGAGCTTCTCGTGCATATGGTCGCGGGCGAGAAGAACGATCGAGAGCACCCCCATCGCTATGCCAAGAATAAGGAGACAGAACCCGGCGCCCAAGTTGACGTAGTACACGGTGTACGTGGAGTTAAGCAGCATGAGACCCACCGAGCATATCTCGAAAAGGGCAAATGCGGTGGTAATTGAGCTGAGTACCAGCGCGGCAGTACGACGACGAAGCATGGGAAGCACGGCGGTGCCAATGGCGAGAAGTACGAGCACCGCCCCATCCGGGGCATCCGTAAGCGCAACGGAGTAGTCGTAGCTCGAGCCAGAGACGATGAGGAACGGCAGGAAGGCCGCAATGCCCATGAGAAGCGCAGCGGCGAGCGTAACGAGCTCAGACGCTGTCACAGCCTTGGGGGAATGCGCGGGGGCGCTTGCAAGGGACACCTGCTGCGGTTGCGCCTGTGGCTGAGCTTGCTGTCCGGCAGGAGCGGCGGTGGCCGAAGCAGCCGCGCTCCTTGAGGGCCACGAAAGGTCAAAGCCGCAGTTGGGGCAGAACTTCTCCGTGCCGCCAAGCTTCTTTCCACACTGAGGACAGAACATGCAACCCCCTAGCCTCGTGAACCAACAGTCTAGATACTACCCGTATGCATGCAATCGATTTGCCGGGCACATCAATCCCACGCGGAATCGAAATGCCGGGCAATTCAATCCCGCATACGAAAAGGGACCCGTCTCCTCGCAGAGACGGGTCCCTCTCAGGCGCTAGGTTGCTTGGACTAGAGCTTGATCTCGATGTCCACGCCCGCAGGAAGGTCGAGACGCATAAGCGAGTCGACGGTGGAGCTGCTGGGGTCGAGGATGTCGATGAGGCGCTTGTGGGTGAGCATCTCAAACTGCTCGCGGGAATCCTTGTCCTTGTGGGGCGAGCGGATGACCGTGTAAAGGTTGCGCTCGGTGGGCAGGGGGATGGGGCCGGAAACGCGGGCGCCAGTCTTCTGGGCAGTGTCCACGATGAGCTTGGCGGACTGGTCGACGACCTCGTGATCGTAGCCCTTGAGGCGAATCCTGATCTTCTGGCTTGACACTGTAAACCTCCGTAAATGAGCTATCGCTCGTGGTCGTTAACTAGGAAGCGGTGCCGCCGGCCTTGGCGACGATCTCGTCGCGGACGGCCTTCGGAACGGGCTCGTAAGCGCTGAACTGCATGGTGTAGCTCGCGCGACCCTGCGTCTGGGAGCGGAGGTCGGTAGCGTAGCCAAACATCTCACCCAGGGGCACCTTGGCGCGAATGACCTTGGTGTCCTTGCGGTCCTCCATGCCCTCGATCTTGCCGCGGCGAGAGGACAGGTTGCCCATGACGTCACCCATGTACTGCTCGGGGGTCTCGACCTCGACCTCCTCGATGGGCTCGAGAAGGACAGGATCGGACTTCTTGAGGGCGTCCTTGATCGCCATGGAGCCGGCGATCTTGAAGGCGGCCTCGGAGGAGTCGACCTCGTGGTAGGAGCCGTCGACGAGGGTCACCTTGATGTCGACCACGGGGTAGCCGGCGATGACGCCACTCTCCAGGGCCTCCTGGATGCCCTTGTCGATCGAGGGGATGTACTCCTTGGGCACGACGCCGCCGACGATGGCGTTGACGAACTCGTAGCCCTTGCCCTCCTCGTTGGGCTCCATGTCGATGATCGCGTGACCATACTGGCCGCGGCCACCAGACTGGCGGACGAACTTGCCCTCGGCGTGCTGCACGGCGTGGCCAGCGGTCTCGCGGTAGGCGACCTGCGGCTTGCCCACGTTGCAGTCGACCTTGAACTCACGGCGCAGGCGGTCGACGATGATCTCGAGGTGAAGCTCGCCCATGCCAGCAATGATGGTCTGGCCGGTCTCCTGGTCGGTGTGTACGCGGAAGGTCGGGTCCTCCTCGGCCAGCTTGGCGAGACCAACGGACATCTTCTCCTGCTCGGCCTTGGTCTTGGGCTCAACGGCAACGTCGATGACGGGATCGGCGAACTTAATGGACTCGAGGATGATGGGCTTGTGCTCGTCGCAGAGGGTGTCACCGGTCTGGGTGTTCTTGAGGCCAACGCAGGCAACGATGTCGCCGGCAGAGCACTCCTCACGGTCAACACGGTCGTTGGCGTTCATCTCGAGGATGCGGCCCAGGCGCTCCTTGCTGTCCTTGACGGAGTTGTAGACATAGGAGCCTGCCTCCGCCTGGCCAGAGTACACGCGGATGTAGGTGAGCTTGCCCACGTACGGGTCGGTCATGATCTTGAAGGCCAGGGCCGCGAAGGGCTCCTTGGGATCCGCGTGACGGACCTCGGGCTCACCCTTGAGGTTCTTGCCATCAATCTCGGGAACGTCAAGCGGGCTGGGCAGGTAGTCCACGACGGCGTCGAGGAGCTCCTGGATGCCCTTGTTCTTGTAGGCGGAGCCCACGAAGACGGGGTTGAGCTCGTTGGCGATGACGCCCTTGCGGATGGCGGCCTTGAGAAGGTCGACGGGGATGTCCTGCTCCTCGAGGACAGCCTCCATGAGGTCGTCAGAGAAGTTGGAGGCTGCGTCGAGCAGCTCCTCGCGCTTCTCCTGGGCGAGGTCGGCAAACTCCTCCGGGATGGTATCCATGGGCTCGGGGTAAATCATGCCCTTGGCGTCTTCCTTGAAGTCCCACGCGGTCATGGTGACCAGGTCGATGAGACCCCAGAAGTTGGACTCGGAGCCCATGGGGATCTGCGCGGCCACGGCGGGGGCGGAGAGGCGCTCCTTCATCGTGTCGATGGCGTGGAAGAAGTCCGCACCCACGCGGTCGAACTTGTTGATGAAGGCGATGCGGGGGACGTTGTACTTTGCGGCCTGACGCCACACGGTCTCGGACTGGGGCTGGACGCCGGCGACGGCGTCGAACACGGCGACGGCACCGTCGAGGACGCGCAAGCAGCGCTCGACCTCGGCCGTGAAGTCAACGTGGCCCGGGGTGTCGATGATCTGGATGACGTGGTCCTTCCAGAAGCACGTGGTGGCCGCAGAGGTGATGGTCACGCCGCGCTCCTGCTCCTGGACCATCCAGTCCATGGTGGCAGCGCCGTCGTGGACCTCGCCAATCTTGTGGGTCTTGCCGGTGTAGTAGAGGATGCGCTCGGTAGTGGTGGTCTTACCGGCATCGATGTGGGCCATGATGCCGATGTTTCGCAGGTCTTCGAGCTTGTACTTCATCTGTGCCATATACTGCTACCCCCAACTAGAAGCGGTAGTGAGAGAACGCGCGGTTGGCCTCGGCCATCTTATAGAGGTCCTCGCGACGCTTGACGGAGGCGCCCACGCCATTGGCGGCATCCATAATCTCGTTGGCGAGACGCTCGGCCATGGTCTTCTCCTTGCGGGCGCGCGAGAAGGTCACGAGCCAGCGGATGGCCAGAGTGGTGGCACGACGGGAGTTGACCTCCATGGGCACCTGGTAGGTGGCGCCACCGACGCGCTTAGGCTTGACCTCGAGCGTAGGACGGATGTTGTCCATGGCCTTCTTGAAGACGGAGAGGGGATCCTCGCCGGTCTTCTCGGCGACCATGTTGAAGGCACCGTAGACGATGCGCTCCGCGGTGGCCTTCTTGCCATCGAGGAGGACCTTGTTGATGAGCTGGGTCACGAGGCGGTTGTTGTAGACGGCGTCAGGCTGGACCTCACGACGCACTGCTGCTGCACGACGCGGCATGTTTGTATCTCCCTAGAACAGTTGGCTTGCGTTGCTTGTGATGGTTTACTTGCCGCGCTTGGCGCCGTAGCGGGAACGGGCCTTCTTGCGGTTCTGGACGGCAGCGCAGTCATAGGCGCCACGGATGATCTTGTAACGGACACCAGGGAGGTCACGGACACGGCCACCACGGATGAGCACGATGGAGTGCTCCTGCAGGTTGTGGCCCTCGCCGGGGATGTAGGCGGTGACCTCGATGCCGTTCACGAGGCGCACGCGGGCGACCTTGCGGAGGGCGGAGTTAGGCTTCTTGGGCGTGGTGGTGAAGACGCGGGTGCAGACGCCACGCTTCTGGGGGTTGTGCTGGAGCGCGGCGTTCTTGGACTTGGCCTTGACGCTCACGCGGCTGTGGCGGACGAGCTGGTTAATGGTAGGCAAAGTTCTCTCCTTTTATACCTATCTACGTGCGTGTACACGAATCTTAAGGGCAGCGCAGCACCGTCACCCTGGATTGACGCGAGGTGATACGTTACGCGCGCCCGCTGCAGTTGTCAAAAAGCCACGGGACCGGGCGTATCCCTTCTTCACGTGACGCACACGCAACTGGGGCGTCTGGGCACGAGAAGGGCGGGGGCCACCTGCGTGGCACCCCGCCCATCACCGCAACGCTTGATGGAGCTAGCGTTTCCGCTACTCCTCCTCGTCGTCATCCAGACCGAGGACAGTCCTGCCGATGGCGTCCGTTGCCACGATGGCTGCATAGAGCTCGTCGGGCGTGACGTCACCTGCCAGGTTGTGGATCGTCTCGCCGGGGACGCAGGCGTTCTTGGCGATGGTGCGAATCTCGTCGTCGGTGGTGATGCCCAGCTCCTTCAGCGTGACCGGCAGGCCAACCTCGAGGCAGAACTCCTGCACGTCGAGGAACTCCTCCTCCGTTGCGCCCTCGAGCGTGAGCTGCACCAGGGTGCCAAAGGCCACGCAGTTGCCGTGGGGCACGGTGTGACCACCGAGCGAGGTAAGGCCGTTGTAGAAGGAGTGCGCCGCTGCGCAGTTGACGTTGTCAGCACCAATGCCGGAGAGGTAGACGTTGGCCTCGATAATGGCGTCCAGGGCAGGCGTCACCACGTGCTTCTCGCACGCGGCAAGCGCCTGGGTGCCGTAGTCGCGCAGCGTCTGGTAGCAGAGCTTGGCGAGCGCCATGCCGGCACGCGTGATGCCCGTGCCCTCGAGGCTGGGAGACTCGGTGCGGATGGATGCGCGGCCCTCGAAGTAGGTGCCCAGGGCGTCACCCATGCCGGCGACCAGGAAGCGCACCGGGGCGTTTGCGATGACCTGGGAATCAACCATGACGGCATCGGGGTTGGTGGGATAGAAGAGGTACTTGTCAAAGCTGCCGTCGTCGTTGTAGATGACCGAGAGACCCGTGCAGGGCGCGTCGGTGGCTGCGACGGTGGGGATGATCACCACGTGCTTGCCGGTATAGTAGGCCGTGGCCTTGGCGGTGTCGACGGCAGAGCCGCCACCCACGGCCACCACGGCATCGATGCTGTCCTCCTCGACGATTGCCTTCATCTTGGCAATCTCGCCCTTGCTCGAGATGCCGCCAAAGATCTCGTAGCGACGGTAGTCGCCTGCGTCGCCAAAGCTCTCCTCAAGCTGGTCATGGCAGGCCTTGTAGCCGCTCTTCGAGCACACGAAGAGCCAGCGCTTGCCCATATAGCCCATCTCGTCCTTGAACTTGAGCAGGGCACCCTTGCCCTGGACGTACTTCAGGGGCTCACGCATTGCACGCAACAGCTTCATGGCGGTTCCCTTCTGTCATTGCGGCCGTGGCCTTCTCCACGGCATACGCAGTTGACAGTATTCCCATCATGTCAGCCTGAGATAGGCCACCGCCACCGAAAGCGAAATTTTCCGGTGGCGGCGAGGTTCAAGCAATGATGTATGTTGGGCTATCTAGCGCAGAACGCGCATGGCGTTGAGCACACAGAGCACCATGACGCCCACGTCACCAAAGACGGCGAGCCACATGGGGGCGAGACCAACCACGGCAAGGCAGAGGATGGCGACCTTCACCGCAATGGCAAAGACAATGTTCTGACGGGCGATGCGGATGGCGCGGCGGGCAATACGGATGGCCACGGCAATCTTGGAGGGCTTGTCATCCATGAGAACCACGTCCGCGGCCTCGATGGCGGCATCCGAGCCCATGGCGCCCATGGCAATTCCCACGTCCGCGCGGGCGAGGACCGGCGCATCGTTGATGCCGTCACCCACAAAGGCGAGCGTGGCGTCGCCCTCGCGCTCGCCGAGGAGACGCTCAACCTGATCAACCTTACCCACAGGGAGAAGCTCTGCGTGGTACTCGTCAAGTCCGAGTTCGCGGGCGACGCTTGCCGCAGCATCCTCGCGGTCGCCGGTGAGCATTACGCAGCGGTGGACTCCCTCGGCCTTGATGTTGGCAATCGCCTCTCGAGAGTCGTCCTTGACCTCGTCGGAGATGTGGATGTGACCGGCATACTCGCCGTCCACGGCCACGTGCACCACAGTCCCCCCAGCGGTATGGCAGCCCTGCCAGGTGGCACCCACCTCATCCATCAGGCGGTCGTTGCCAACTGCCACCCTATGGCCGTTGACCGTGGCAAGCACGCCGTGGCCGGCCTCCTCGGTAACGTCAGTCACGGTGCAGCCGTCGTGATCACTGGGATAGGCATCGCGAAGCGCGGCCGCGATGGGGTGCGTGGAGTTGTGCTCCACATGAGCGGCCAAGTGGAGGAGCTGCTCTTCGGTCAGATGCGACGGGTGGACCGTGGTGACCTTGAAGACGCCCTTGGTGAGCGTGCCCGTCTTGTCGAAGACAACGGTCTGCGCCTTTGCCAGAGCCTCGAGGTAGTTCGACCCCTTCACGAGGATGCCGTGCTTGGAGGCGCTGCCGATGCCACCAAAGAACGTGAGGGGCACCGAGAGGACCAGCGCACAGGGGCACGAGACCACGAGGAAGGTGAGAGCGCGCAGGAGCCACTTGGCGAAGTTGGCGCCAAAGTCACCCGAGACGAGCGGCGGAAGCACAGCCACTGCAATGGCCAGGTAGACCACGATGGGCGTATAGACCTTGGCAAAGCGCTTGATGAACTTCTCGGAGCGGGACTTATTGGAGCCGGCATTCTTGACCATGTCGATGATCTTGCTTGCCGTGGACTCGCCAAAGGCCTTGGTCACGCGCAGGCGAAGCACGCCGGAAAGGTTCACGCAGCCAGAGAACGCAGCCTCGCCGGGCTTGACGGAGCGCGGCACGGACTCGCCGGTGATGGCGCGGGTGTCGAGGCTTGAGGTGCCTTCAATCACGGTTCCGTCGAGGGGGATCTTCTCGCCAGGCTTTACCAGGATGACCTCCCCCACCTGCACCGAATTGGGGTCGACAACGGCCACCTCGCCGTTGCGCTCGACGTTTGCGGTATCGGGGCGGATGTCCAGGAGCTCCTTGATCGAGCGCTTGGAATTGCCCTCGGCGATGCCCTCGAAGAGCTCACCCACCTGGAAGAAGAGCATTACGAAGACGGCCTCGGCAAACTGGGGCTCTCCGCCGGGCACAAAGCCAATGAGCAGGGCACCAATGGTGGCGATGGACATGAGGAAGTCCTCGTCGAAGGGGTGCCCATGCGCCACAGACTCGGCGGCCTCGGCAATCACGCTACCTCCCGCGACCACGTAGGACGGCAGGTAGATGAGGAGCTGCGCCCAGAGCGGCAGGTCTGTCAGGCGCTGGATGATAACTGCCGCGACGAGAAGCACCGCGGCTACGATGATGCGACGCATGAGGACCGACGGGTCCTCGTCGTCATCGTCCTCTTCGCCACCGTCACCCTCGCCTTCGAGCGCCTCCTCGTCATCATCGGCGCAGGTAGCGCAGGTGACCTTCTCGTCCTTCTCTTCACCCTCGTGGTGGCAGCATGAGCAAGACATCGTGTCCTCCATTGGTTCAGCCGTACACCTTGGCGCTCATGTGTCTAATCCAGTGAACACATGAGCACGTGTTCATACGTACACTACCATGTTGGTGCATATGGGTCAATGGAGGTCCCGCGCCCAGTGCACGGCACTCTTCCCCGCCACCGTTCTTTACGGGCATATCTGAAACGGACGTAAAGCTTCCACAGTTCCCCGCTCCCGATTTAGAAAAATGAGACTTTTTCTGCCGCTGGCGTGTGTTCCTTGCGCGTATTCCGCGGTCCTCCCCGATTTATTGCGCGATATTCTTTGCCAAATCTGCGTCCTCCCAGTTGGGTGATTAGTCATCAAGGAAATTCGCGCAATAAATGCGGCGTGGAGGAGAGATTGAGGAGGAGACATCCACCTACAGCCAAGCCTCAACGAGCGGCAAAGCGACCCCGCCCGCATCCCTGTTCTTTGTCGGTTTTTGAGAAGTCAGACGGACGATTGCGCAGGTCAAGAGTATCGCAGTTCTCAGATTCCGCTAGAGAACACCGTTTTGTGTACGGAGGACATCGCTAGGAGACAGCCGAGAGAAACGGCATCTGAGCGTGACCTACTCCTCGCTGGCACGCACGGGCTCGGCGGCGTGCAGCAGGCCAACGGAGATGAGGGTGGTCACATGTTCGTCTGCCAGCGAGTAGATCACCCGACGTCCGTCTCGGCGGGCAGTCACCAACCCTCGGTCGCGCAGCAGCCGTAGCTGGTGCGATATTGCCGACTGCGAGACGGCGCAGATCTCCTCAAGGTCAGAGACGCTCTTCTCGCCCAGCGAGAGCGCCCCCAGAATGCGGAAGCGCGTCAGGTCAGAGAGCGCGTCAAAAATCTGCGTGGCGTCATAGACCACGTCGTCGTTAGAAAGGTACTCGTCGAGAAGGCCCCTCGAGCACGCCTCATTCATGGGTCCTCCCCCCACCGTTGGCGGCACAATCAACTCTCATTCTGGTTCATGGTACCCGGTTACCGCTTGGCTGGCACACGAACCCATTTGCCGTAGGTCAACAGCACGGCGGGCCAACGCATAAGACCATTATCTTTAGCCCATGGGAAAGATCGCGCTACCACACCTATTGAACTTGAATGGCAGAGGAGAACCCCACGGAGAACGGCCCCCGCTCAAAGGCTGGCTACCACGCCTACGCACAGGCATCGGTTGTCATTGGAATACTTGCCGCCTCGCTCCCGGCTGGAGTAGCAAAGATCGCGTGTTGGGTCGTCCTTCTCCCCTCGGTGCTCGCCTTCCCTTACATGACAAGAAGGTTTGACATACCCATGGGCAGCAGGCTTTTCGTGATCACGCATGCCATCTTGTACAGCCTGCTCTGGCTGCTCCTTGGCGCCAACGCACTTGGCGTCCAGCTCCCCTACGACACGCTGTACGTTGCGTGGATCGTGGTACTTCTTGGCGCAGCCTGTGAGCAGGGCTTCATCAAAACACGCAAGCGCTCGCACACAAAACGGGCCCCGACGCGATGCCGGGGCCCGTCTATCTATCTGTGCGGCAGGTTCGCCACCTGGCCCGTGCGTGGGCTACTCGTTGTTCTCGTCACCGTCATCGGAGGCGTTTTCCTGCTTGACCACCTGCGAGAGCAGGTCATCCAGAGAGCCCAGGTCCTCGTTGATGACATCGGAGTCGCTGGACTGCGCGTCAGCGGAGCCGCCGATGAGCTCGTCGTCGTAGTGGTGCTTGGCAGGAGCCGCGGTGCCCAGCATGATGTCCGAATCAGCGTCGGGCGAGAAGACCATGTTGAGGAGCTGCGAGAGGTCCTCGGAGTCTGCCTCGTCGTCATCCGGCTCGAGGATGTAGAGCAGGCCGCGCGCCTCGAGGCCGTCGCGGAGCTCCTCGATGGCCTTTGCGCCAATGCCGTCAATGCGCAGCAGGTCATCCTCGGTCTTGCCGATGAGGTCGCCCACGGTCTCGATGCCCACCTCGCTGAACTTGTTGGTCCAGCGCTGCGAGACGCCAAGGTCGTCGAAGAGGTAAAGCTTGGCATCCTCGCTGGAGAGGGTGCGGCCGTTCTTCGAGTAGACCCCGCCGTAACCGTAGTCGTCGCCCACCCAGTCGAGCTGCTTGGGGAGCTTCTCCTCGATGCCCTTGAGCTCGTCGGGCGCCCACTCGGGCAGGCTCTGCGCCTGAGGGGAGGTGGGACCATCGATCTTGGTGCCGTGGTAGGTGAGCTCGACGCCACGGTACGCGGAGAGACCGGTGCCGGCGGGAATCTGCTTGCCCACGATGACGTTGGACTTGAGGTCGAGCAGGTGGTCCACGTCACCGGCAATGGAGGAGTCGGTGAGCACGCCAGCGGTACGGATGAACGACGCGCTGGAGAGCCAGGAGTCGATGGAGCTTGCCACCTTGAGCGTACCAAGGATGACGGGCTCTGCCTCGGGCGGGGTGCCGCCAGCCAGGGCAACGTTGCGCACCGTGTCGGCAAAGACGTAGCGGTCCACGTACTGGCCGAGGAGGTACTGGGAGTCGCCGGGGTTGGTCACCTGGACGCGGCGCAGCATCTGGCGGGCAATGACCTCGATGTGCTTGTCGTTGAGGTCAACGCCCTGGGAGGTGTAGACGTCCTTGACGGAGGCAACAAAGGTGTGCATCGTCGACTCGATGTCGGTGAGCTTGCGCAGCTTGCGGAAGTTGACGAAGCCACGGGTAATCTGGTCACCGGCGCGGACCTCGACGCCGTCCTCCATGCCCGGCATGAAGCGCGCGGACGCGGGGATGCGCCACTCCTCGAGGATGCGAGAGCGGTCGTCGGTGTCAACGATGCGGATGAGGTACTCGGTCTGCTCGGGCGTGACGAGCAGGGTGCCCGAGACGGGCGCGAGGTCTGCCTCGCGGCCAAGGATCTTCTCGTTGACGTTGCCGACGACGTCGAACATGCGGGCAACCGTGGGGAGGCCCTGCGTGATGTCGTCAGCGCCAGCGACGCCGCCGGAGTGAATCGTACGCATCGTAAGCTGGGTACCCGGCTCGCCGATGGACTGGGCAGCGATGATGCCAACGGCCGTGCCAATGTTGACGGGACGACGGGTCGAGAGGTCCCAGCCGTAGCACTTCTGGCAGACGCCGTACTTGGACTTACAGGTGAGAAGGGCCCTGAGCTGGACCTTCTTGAGACCATGGGCAACGAGCTTCTTGAGGTCTTCCTTGGACTCGATGTAGCCGTCACGGGGGATGAGAACCTCGCCGGTGGCAGGGTCAACGATGTCGTTGAGTGCGCAGCGGCCAATAAGGTCGGCGTCCACGTCGGTCTCGCCCGGCTTGATGAGCGGGTAGGTCACGGCCTCGTCGGTGCCGCAGTCCTCCTCGCGAACAATGACATCCTGGGCAACGTCGACCAGACGGCGGGTAAGGTAGCCGGAGTCGGACGTGTGGGACGCCGTATCCACGAGGCCCTTACGGGCGCCGTAGGTGGAGATGAAGTACTCGAGCGGCAGCAGGCCCTCACGGAAGTTTGCCTTAATGGGCAGGTCGATGGTATCGCCGGACATATCGGCCATGAGGCCACGCATACCGGCGAGCTGGCGGAGCTGCGTCTTGGAACCACGGGCGCCGGAGTCGGCCATCATGTAGATGGGGTTGTCCTCGGCGAAGCCCTCGAGCATCTTGGAGCCAAGCTTGTTGGTGCACTCGGTCCAGGCGTTGACGACCTCCACGTGGCGCTCCCTCTCGGAGAGGAAGCCGTCCTCGTAGTACTCGTTAATCTCGTCGACCTTGTCCTGCGCCTCGTCGAGCATCTCCTGCTTCTCAGACGGGATGACAGCATCCCAGACCGAGACCGTCAGGCCGGCCACGGTTGCGTAGTGGAAGCCCGTCTCCTTGATAGCGTCGAGGATGGGCTCGACGTCCGCGGTGCTGTAGCGATCGCACGCGTCGTTGACGAGGTTCTTGATGTCGCCCTTGTTCATCTTGTAGTTGATGAAGGGATAGTCAGCGGGCAGGCAGCGCGTGTTGAAGATCACGCGGCCAACGGTGGTCTCGACACGCACCGCGTGATCGGTGACGTCGTAGTCCACAGGGCTGTTCCACTTGTCGAAGGTGCGGAAGATCCTGCGACCGTCCTCGACCACGTTGGCGTCCTGGGGCCTCACGCGAACCTTGATGTTGGCCTGGATGTCCAAGTCGTCGCGGTTGTCGAAGGCGAGAATGGCGTCGTCGAAGTCCGCGAAGACGCGGCCCTCGCCCTCGGCGCCGTCCTTGGCGGTGGTGAGGAAGTACGTGCCAAAGACCATGTCCTGAGAAGGCACGGTAACGACCTCGCCGGAGGCAGGCTTGCGCAGGTTGTTGGTCGAGAGCATGAGGACGCGCGCTTCGGTCTGCGCCTGCGTGGAGAGAGGCACGTGGACCGACATCTGGTCGCCGTCGAAGTCGGCGTTGAAGGGGGCGCACACCAGCGGGTGCAGATGGATGGCCTTGCCCTCAACAAGGACCGGCTCGAAGGCCTGGATGGAGAGGCGGTGCAGCGTAGGTGCACGGTTGAGGAGCACCAGGCGGTCCTGGATGACCTCGTCGAGCACGTCCCAGACGGCGGGCATGCCACGGTCGATGGCGCGCTTGGCGCCCTTGATGTTCTCGACCTTGCCCAGCTCGACCAGGCGGCGCATCACGAAGGGCTTGAAGAGCTCGAGCGCCATGGCCGAAGGCAGGCCGCACTGGTGCAGCTTGAGGTGCGGGTCGACGACGATGACCGAACGGCCGGAGTAGTCGACACGCTTGCCCAGCAGGTTCTGGCGGAAGCGGCCCTGCTTGCCCTTGAGGGCCTCGGCGAGCGACTTGAGCGGGCGTCCGCCACGGCCGGTGACGGGACGACCACGGCGGCCATTGTCGAAGAGGGCGTCCACGGACTCCTGGAGCATGCGCTTCTCGTTGTTGACGATGATTGCGGGAGCGTCAAGGTCGAGCAGGCGCTTGAGTCGGTTGTTGCGGTTGATCACGCGACGGTAGAGGTCGTTGAGGTCGGACGCAGCAAAGCGGCCACCGTCGAGCTGCACCATGGGGCGCAGGTCGGGCGGGATCACGGGGATGACGTCCAGGATCATGTTGGCGGGGTCGTTGCCGCCCTTGAGGAAGGCGTCGACGATCTCCAGGCGCTTGATGGCCTTCTCGCGCTTCTGCTTCTGGGAGTCCTCGGACGCGATGATGGCGCGAAGCTCGGTGGCCTCCTTCTCGAGGTCGATGCCACGGAGCAGCTCACGCACAGCCTCGGCGCCCATGCCGCCCTTGAAGTAGATGCCGTAGTAGCGCTTGAGCTCGGAGAAGAGCGCCTCATCGGAGATGAGCTGGCGCTTCTCGAGCTGCATGAACTGCTCGTAGGCCTCGCGGCGCAGCGCCTTCTCCTCCTCGTACTCCTCCTCGAGATCGGCGATACCGGCACGGACCTCCTCCTCGGAGAGGGGCTCGACGTCGTCAAACTCGTCACCGGTGGCCTGGCCCTGCTCCTTCAGACGCTCGATCTGGTCGTCACGCTCGGCGTCCAGCTCCTCGAGGTCTGCGGCTAGCTCCTCCTTGAGGTCGTCGGCATCGGCCTCGCGGGCCTCGGTGTCGACGTCGGTAATCACGTAGCTTGCGAAGTAGAGGACCTTCTCGAGGTCCTTGCTCTTCATGTCGAGCAGACGCGACATGGGGAAGCTCGCGGGGCTCTTGAAGTACCAGATGTGGCTCACGGGCGCGGCGAGCTCGATGTGGCCCATGCGCTCGCGGCGCACCTTGGCGGTGGTCACCTCAACGCCGCAGCGCTCGCAGATGATGCCCTTGAAGCGAATGCCCTTGTACTTGCCGCAGGCGCACTCCCAGTCCTTGACGGGACCAAAAATCTTCTCGCAGAACAGGCCATCCTTCTCGGGCTTGAGCGTGCGGTAGTTGATCGTCTCGGGCTTCTTGACCTCGCCGTGCGACCAGCTGCGAATCTGGTCGGCAGAGGCGAGAGAGATCTTGATAGCGTCGAAGTCGGTGGTATCGAATTCTGCCACAGTCGCTACTCCTTATCGCTGTTGGCGTCGCCGACGAGGTCGTCGGACTCGCCGAGGTCGCGGGCAAGGCCCTTGACGAGGTCATCGGTGGTGTTGATGTTGGCGAAGACGTCCACGGGGTTCTCCTTGACCGCGGCCTTCTTCTCCTCCTCGGGCTTGGGCTCGGCCTTCTTCTTGTAGGAAATGGGCTCGATATCGAGCGCGAGGGAGCGCATCTCCTTGACGAGAACCTTGAAGGACTCGGGGATGCCAGGCGAAGGAACGTTCTCGCCCTTGACGATGGCCTCGTAGGTCTTCACACGACCGTTGGTGTCGTCGGACTTGATGGTCATCATCTCGTGCAGGACGTTTGCCGCGCCGTAGGCGTAGAGGGCCCAGACCTCCATCTCGCCGAAGCGCTGGCCGCCGAACTGAGCCTTGCCGCCCAGGGGCTGCTGCGTGACGAGGCTGTAGGGGCCGGTCGAACGCGCGTGGATCTTGTCGTCGACCATGTGGCCGAGCTTCAGGATGTAGGAGGTGCCCACCGTGATGGGGCTCTTGAACGCCTCGCCCGTGCGGCCGTCGTAGAGCGTGGTCTTGCCGCGATCGTTGAGCTGCGGCACGAAGTCAGCGTTCATGTGCTTGCCGTACTCCAGCATGGCCTTGTTCATGAGGTTCACGTTGGTACGGCGGATGATCTCGGCGACCTCCTTGTCGGTCGCGCCGTCAAAGACGGGCGTGGCCACGGGGATGGGGCCGGGAACGTAGGTCTTGGAGTCCGGCGTGGTGTCATCCCAGCCGTGGGTAGCGCCCCAGCCAAGGTGGCACTCGAGCAGCTGGCCCACGTTCATACGAGAAGGAACGCCCAGGGGGTCGAGAAGGACGTCCACAGGCGTGCCGTCGGCCATGTAGGGCATGTCCTCAACGGGCAGAACCTTGCAGACAACGCCCTTGTTGCCGTGGCGGCCGGAGATCTTGTCGCCCTGCTGGATCTTGCGGCGCTGAGCAACGAAGACGCGGACGAGCTCGTTCACGCCAGGCTGGAGGTCGTCTCCGGCCTCGCGGCTAAAGCGAACGACGTCGACGACGCGGCCGTAGGCACCGTGAGGCATCTTGAGCGAGGTGTCGCGCACATCGTGGGCCTTGGCGCCAAAGATGGCACGGAGCAGGCGCTCCTCGGCCGTGAGGGCCGTCTCGCCCTTGGGCGTAACCTTGCCCACCAGGATGTCGCCGGGGCCGACCTCGGCACCGATGCGGATGATGCCGTCATCGTCGAGGTTTGCGAGCATCTCCTCAGACTGGTTGGGAATCTCGCGGGTAATCTCCTCAGGACCGAGCTTGGTGTCGCGGGCATCGATCTCGTGACGGGAGATGTTGATCGAGGTGAGCAGGTCCTCCTGGACCACACGGTCGGAGACGATGATGCCGTCCTCGTAGTTGTAGCCCTCCCACGGCATGTAGGCCACGGTGAGGTTCACGCCGAGCGCGAGCTCGGAGTGATCGATCGAGGTGCCGTCAGCCAGGGGCTGGCCAGCCTCTACGTGATCGCCCACGTGCACGATGGGACGGTGGTTGATGCAGGTGCTCTGGTTGGAGCGCTGGTACTTGGGCAGGTCGTACTCCTCGGCGCCGCGCTCGTCAGAGTAGACAACCACGTGAGCGGCGTCGACCTTGTCGACAACACCAGCGTGGGCCGCGCGGATGACCTCGCCGGAGTCGAGGGCGGCGCGGGCCTCCATGCCTGTGCCCACGTACGGGGCGTGCGGACGAATCAGAGGCACGGCCTGGCGCTGCATGTTGGCGCCCATGAGGGTACGCTTGGCGTCATCGTGCTCGAGGAACGGGATGAGGTTCGCGGCGACGGAGAGCATCTGGCGGGGCGAGACGTCCATGAAGTCGACGTCAGAGACCTCGACCTGTGCGGGGGCACCAAAGGAGCCGTCGAAGTCGCGCGTACGGGCAATGACTCGGTCGGGGTTGGTGATGTTGCCCTTGGAGTCAACGACCACAAAGCGGCGCGTCTTGGGGTCAACGGGGGTGTTGGCCGGCGCGATGTTGTGGTTCTCCTCCTCGTCAGCGGTCATCCACACGATCTCGTCGGTAACCTTGCCGTCGACGACCTTGCGGTACGGGGCCTCAATGAAGCCATAGTCGTTCACGTGCGCATAGAGGGCCAGCGAGCCGATGAGGCCGATGTTGGGGCCCTCGGGGGTCTCGATGGGGCACATGCGGGAGTAGTGCGAGTTGTGGACGTCGCGGACGGCCGTGGGCACGTTGGTGCGGCGGCTGGAACCGGACTTGTGGCCGGCAAGGCCGCCAGGGCCAAGGGCCGAGAGACGACGCTTGTGCGTGAGGCCGGCCAGCGGGTTGGCCTGGTCCATGAACTGCGACAGCTGAGAGGAGCCGTAGAACTCCTTGATGGCCGCCACAATCGGGCGAATGTTGATCAGCGACTGCGGCGTGATGTCGTCAGCGTCCTGGGAAGCCATACGCTCGCGCACGACGCGCTCCATGCGGCTCATGCCAATGCGGAACTGGTTCTGGACGAGCTCGCCCACGGTGCGCACGCGACGGTTGCCAAAGTGGTCGATGTCATCGGTGTGCTTGGTCTCGTCGCCGGCGTGGAGGGCAAGGAGGTAGCGCAGGGCCGCCACGATGTCCTCGCTGGTGATCACGCGCTCGTTGGCGTCGACGTCGAGGCCGAGCTTCTTGTTGACCTTGTAGCGACCAACGCGAGCCAGGTCGTAGCGCTGCGGGTTGAAATAGAGGCCGTCGAGCAGCGAGCGGGCGGAGTCCACGGTGGGGGGCTCGCCGGGGCGCTGACGACGATAAATCTCGAGAAGGGCGTCCTCGCGCGTGGTCGCGACGTCGCGCTCGATGGTCGAGCGGACAACGTCGGAGTCGCCGAGGAGCGAGAGGAGCTCGTCGTCGGTCTCGGCGATGCCGAGGGCGCGCAGGAACGACGTTGCGCTCTGGCGACGCTTGCGGTCGATGGAGACCACGAGGTGGCCGCGCTTGTCGACCTCAAACTCGAGCCATGCGCCACGCGCGGGGATGAACTGGACGCGGTGGACGAGAACGCCGGAATCCATCTCGGCGGCAAAGTACACGCCGGGCGAGCGGACCAGCTGGGAGACCACAACGCGCTCGGAGCCGTTGATGATGAAGGTGCCGCGGTCGGTCATGAGCGGGAAGTCGCCCATGAAGACGAGCTGCTCCTTGATCTCGCCGGTCTCCTTGTTGATAAAACGCACATCCACGAAGAGAGGCGCCTGGTAGGACAGGTCCTTTGCGCGGCACTCAGCCAGGCTGTGGGACGGGTCACCAAACTGGTGCTCACCGAAGGTCACCTGCATGGTCCCAGCAGAGTTCTCGATGGGAGAGAACTCCGCGAAGGACTCGGCGATGCCGTCGGTCATGAAGTGCTTGAACGAGTCCTTCTGGACGGAGATGAGGTTGGGCAGCTCCATCGCAGGGGGGATTTTGCTAAAGCTCTTGCGCGTTCGGGTGACTTGCGGTTTAGTAAGAGAAGTCTTTGCGGTAGACACCAGGCTTTTCCTCCTTCAAAAGGGTGGAAGGCGGCAATTGTCGCAAACTAGTAATCTAGCCAAGGTCAAGACTCTCGTCAACAACAAGTCTTGACTTGCCCAGCATTTTCTATTAGATTCTCCAAGTTTTCACGCGTTTCCCGCAAAATCCCAGAAAGCTTGTGGAGGAATCATGGGGGGCTCGGCGAGCCACTGGCATCCATGGGCCGGACGCGGCGCCAGGATATGACGGCTTGCTACCGTTCCATTAAGGCTGCGGGGCATCAACTGGGCAAATACACCAAAACCTAGACGTGCCGGTAACAACGGCTTGCTGCAACGCACGCTTGTTACCGCCCCGTCAAGGGGCCGCTGAGTTTCCGCAGCTGAGGGTTTCTCTATCTTCCGTGCCGGTAACAACGAGTCGGGCTATAGGGAACCCCTTTACCGGAGCGACGGCAAGCACATAGGCGCTGTCAAGGTCCCCCACACCCCGCATACAAAAGGGGCCGAGCCATGTGGCCCGACCCCTTGAACTCAAGCAGAGCGTCCGAGAAACCTGAAGCTACTTCAGGGTGACGGTGGCGCCGGCCTCCTCGAGCTGCTTCTTGGCGTCCTCGGCGTCCTCCTTCTTGGCACCCTCGAGCAGGACGGTAGGAGCGGACTCCACCTTGTCCTTGGCCTCCTTGAGGCCGAGGCTGGTAAGGGCACGGACGACCTTGATGACGGCGATCTTGTTGGAGCCGAAGGAGGTCAGCTCAACGTCGAAGTTGGTCTTCTCCTCCTCCTCGGCGGCAGCAGCGCCAGCTGCGGGGGCAGCGGCAACGGCGACGGGGGCGGCGGCGGAAACGCCGAAGACGTCCTCCAGCTCGTGGACGAGCTCAGAAAGCTCGAGGGCGGGCATCTCCTTGAGGGCCTCGATGATCTCTTCCTTGGTAGCAGCCATGCTAATTCTCCTTTGCGTTGGGGCACCTCATGTGCCCTCAGGTTTTTCTGGTAATGCCGGTAGTGCGTGTAGTGCAGCAGGGCGCTAGGCGGCCTGCTTGTCGGCGACCGCCTGGAGCGCGGTGACGAGGCCCCTGGCGGGACCAGCGCACACCTGCGCAATGCCGGAGAGCGGGCTGCCAATGACGTACACGAGCTTGGCGAGCAGCTCGTCGCGGGACGGGAGCTCGGCGTATGCGAGAGCCTCCTCGGCCGAAATGGCCTTGCCGTCGGCGATGCCACCCAGGATCTGCATCTTCTTGAGCTTGTCGGCCTCCTGCTTCAGGACCTTGGCGGCCTCGACAGGATCCTTCTCGTAGAAGACGTAGGCGCAGGTGCCCTTGAGCATGTCGTCGATGTTGGGCATCTCGGCCTCATTGAGGGCAATGCGCACGATGTTGTTCTTGTAGACCTTCATGTGTGCGTTGGCCTCGCGCAGGGCGCGACGGAGCTCCTGGGCCTCCTTGACGGTGAGGCCGCGGTAGTCGACGACAAAGACACCCTTGGAGGCCTCGATTGAACCCTTGACCTTCTCGAGCATGTCGATGTTGGACTGTGCTGGCATGTGAACACCTCCTTCTCATGCGTTTCCGGGCACGATCCGCCGACGCGGCGGGCCCCTCGCATGAGAGGGCCCCGCTTGGCGCAGCCAAACGGGGCCTCATAGGTTCATAGCTGAGACCACCTCGGCAGGCGGGTTTCCCCTTTGAGCCCTAAGGCACCGGCTGTCTTTGGCAGCGGGACGTGCAACGTGTGCAATGCAGGATAAAAACCTGCAGCGGCTATTCTTGCACGCTAGATACCCGCGCGTCAAGACGCCCAGGCAAGACACGCCATCGACACATAAGCGCCCGGGATTGCATGCGATGAGACAAAGGGACAATCCCCTCGTCTTATAAAAATAGCCCCGCTCGGGTGAGCGGGGCTTGCGTACCACTATGCGGCTGGAGCTAGTCCTCCATGAAGTCGCGGGTCTTGGTGGTGTCGACCTTGATGCCAGGGCCCATGGTGGTGGAAATCACGATGGACTTGACATACTTGCCCTTGGCGCTCGAGGGCTTGACGCGCAGCAGCTCGGTGAGGAGCGCGCCGTAGTTCTCGACAAGCGCCTTGACGTCGAAGGACGCCTTACCCATGGGGACGTGGCAGATGCCGTAACGATCAGCGCGGTACTCGACGCGACCGGCCTTGAGCTCCTTGACCATCTTCTCGACATCCATGGTCACGGTACCCAGCTTGGGGTTAGGCATGAGGCCGCGGGGGCCGAGGATACGGCCGAGACGGCCGACCTTGCCCATGAGGTTGGGCGTGGCGATGACGGCGTCGAAGTTGATGTTGCCCTTCTGGACCTCCTCGATGAGGTCGTCGGAGCCGACGATGTCGGCGCCGGCAGCCTCGGCCTCGGCGGCCTTGGCGCCCTCGGCAAAGACGGCAACGCGAACGGTCTTGCCAGTACCGTTGGGCAGCGAGATGGAGCCACGAATGTTCTGATCGGCCTTGCGGGTGTCGACGCCCAGGCGAATGGCGACCTCGACGGTCTCGTCGAACTTAGCGGAGGAGAGCTCCTTGGCGAGCGTCATGGCCTCCTTGGGCGAGTAGACCTTGCCAGCCTCAACCTTGGCGGCAGCGGCGTTATAGTTCTTTCCGTGCTTTGGCATGTGATACCTCCTGTGGTCAACGGGCTTTGGCCCTCCCACATAGTTGGCGGCAAGCCCGCCATATCCTGAGAGGCGCCCCGTAAGGGGCGCATGGTGCCTAGTTGGTACTAGTCCTCGGCGATGGTGACGCCCATGGAGCGAGCGGTGCCGGCGACGATCTTCTTGGCGGCCTCGATGTCGTTGGCGTTGAGGTCCGGCATCTTGATCTGAGCGATCTTGGTGAGCTGCTCCTGGGTAAGCTGGCCGACCTTGTCGCGCTGAGGAACGCCGGAGCCGCTCTTCAGGCCAAGCTCCTTCTTGATGAGGTGGGCCGCAGGCGGGGTCTTGGTCACGAAGTCAAAGGTGCGGTCCTCGTAGACGGTGATCTCGACGGGGATGATGTCGCCGGCCTGATCCTTGGTGGCAGCGTTGAAGGCCTGGCAGAACTGCATGATGTTGACCTGGGCAGCACCAAGGGCGGGACCAACGGGAGGCGCGGGGTTGGCTGCGCCAGCCGGAATCTGGAGCTTGATAAAGTGAGTGACCTTCTTCTTGGGCATGATATTCCTCCTGGAGAGCGTGCTTTGTATCTATCTTCACGCAGGCGCCCGAGAAGCCATCCTCACCGATACGGGACCTGCCAGAAGTTCCTAGCTGATGACAGAGATCTGGTCAAGCGTGAGCTCGACGGGGGTCTCGCGGCCAAAGATCATGAGCATGACCTTGACCTTGCCTGCCTCGGCGTTGACCTCGGAGACCTGGCCGTCGAAATCTGCAAGGGGACCAGAGAGAACGCGCACGGACATGCCGGGCTCGATGTTGGTCGAGGTGCGCTTGGGGGTGGGAGTGGCCGCACTGGTGCGCACGCCACCACGACGCATGATCTTGTCGAACTCGTCGCGACGGAGCGGCGTGGGCTTGCCGTCAAGGCCAACAAAGCCAGTGACGCCGGGCGTGTTACGCACGACGGCCCAGGTGTTATCGTCTACCTCCATGCGAACGAGGACGTAGCCCGGGAAGACCTTGGCCTCCTTGGTCTCGCGCTTGCCGCCGTCCTTGACTTCGGTGACCTCCTCGGTCGGGATCTGAATGTCCACGACCTTGTCGCCAATGCCATAGGTCTCGATGCGGTGCTCAAGATCGGTCTTGACCTTGTTCTCGTACCCGGAGTACGTGTGAATGACGTACCAGCGCTTAGCCATGGCCTATGCCCCCAAACTCGTGTAGCCAACGAGCAAGGCCACGATGCCGGTGTCGACAAGCCAGAGAGCAATGCCAAAGACCACGAGAGAGACGATAACGGCAACAGAGTAGTTGCGGAGCTCGTCCTTCGAGGGCCACACGACACGCTTCATCTCGGTGCGCACAGCGGCAAAGTAGTTGCTGATGCGCTTGCCAAGACCCGGCTTCTTGTTGCTCGCCTTTGCAGGCTTGTTCTGCTTCTCGGGCGCCTTGGCAGTGGCAGCAGCCGCCTGCTTACTTGCGCCCTCAGCCTTCTGGGGCTTCGAGGAAGCGGCAGAGGCAGCCTGAGCGGCCTCGCGCTCGGCGCGCTTCTGGGCACGCGCCTTGCGGACACTCCTCTTGTTCCTGTCCTTGTTCGGCATCCTCGCGACTCCTAAAAGACTGGCCTTTACATGGAAACCGGCTAACCCCGAAGGGAAAGCCGGTGGGAAATTCTGGCACGCCAGGAAGGACTCGAACCCTCAACACTCGGTTTTGGAGACCGATGCTCTACCAATTGAACTACTGGCGTGTGTGGACCCACCTAGTTTAGCGGGTCTCGCGGTGAAGCGTGTGCTTACGGCACCACGGACAATACTTCTTCATCTCAAGACGATCAGGGGTGTTCGCCTTGTTCTTGGTCGTGGTGTAGTTGCGGCGCTTGCACTCGGTGCATGCAAGTGTAACAAGTGTACGCATGAATCCTCCTGAGACACCATGTCACTTCGAGGCCATCCTCGAAGATGGCGCGGTGGAGAACGTTACCATTACCTAACGCTTCCTGTCAAGTTAACGTCCATTCTGTGGATTACCTCACATAACATCCACGCGATAGGTAGTCCTGCTTGCACGATGGAAGCGCTGAGAAACGCGTGGCCCAGAGCCTTTAGGCGCGAATCTCAAGAGAAGGGCCCGACACCCTTGCGGATGCCGGGCCTTGAGGTCACTTCAAAGAGAAGTTACTCGACAATCGTGGAGACACGACCATCGCCGACGGTGTGACCGCCCTCGCGGATAGCGAAGCGCAGGCCCTCCTCCATAGCGATGGGGTGGATGAGCTCGCACGCGATGGTGACGTGGTCGCCGGGCATAGCCATCTCGACCTTGTTGCCATCCTTGTCGGTGAGCTCGGTGATGTCACCAGTCACGTCAGTGGTGCGGAAGTAGAACTGGGGACGATAGCCGGAGAAGAACGGGGTGTGACGGCCACCCTCCTCCTTGGTGAGGACGTAAATCTCGCCGGTGAACTTGGTGTGCGGGGTAACCGAACCGGGCTTGCAGAGAACCTGGCCACGCTCGATGTCCTCGCGCTTGATGCCACGGAGCAGGATGCCCACGTTGTCGCCAGCCTCGCAGAAGTCCAGCGTCTTGCGGAACATCTCGATGCCGGTAGCGACGGAGGTCTGGGTGGGCTTGATGCCAACGATCTCAACGGGCTCGTTGAGCTTGAGCTCGCCGCGCTCGACACGGCCGGTAGCGACGGTACCGCGGCCGGAGATGGTCATGACATCCTCGACGGCCATCAGGAACGGCTTCTCGTTGTCACGAGCAGGCGTGGGAATGTAGGAGTCAACGGTGTGCATGAGCTCGATGATGGAATCAACCCACTTCTGCTCGCCGTTGAGGGCGCCGAGAGCGGAGCCACGGATGATCGGGGTGTTGTCGCCGTCGTAGCCATACTCGGAGAGCAGGTCGCGGGTCTCCATCTCGACCAGGTCGATGAGCTCCTCGTCGTCGACCATGTCGCACTTGTTCAGGAAGACGATGATGTACTTAACGCCGACCTGACGGGCAAGCAGGATGTGCTCGCGGGTCTGGGCCATGGGGCCGTCGGTAGCGGCGATAACGAGGATGGCGCCATCCATCTGAGCAGCGCCGGAAATCATGTTCTTGACGTAGTCGGCGTGGCCGGGGCAGTCAACGTGAGCGTAGTGGCGCTCCCAGGTCTCATACTCGACGTGAGCAACGGAGATGGTAATGCCGCGCTGACGCTCCTCGGGAGCCTTGTCGATGTTCTCGAAGGCGGTGTACTCAGCCTTGCAGCCCTCGGTCTCGGAGAGAACCTTGGTGATGGCCGCGGTCAGCGTAGTCTTGCCGTGGTCGACGTGACCAATGGTACCGATGTTTACGTGCGGCTTAGAACGATCGAACTTCTCCTTGGCCATTGCCAATCCTCCTTTTGGAACGAACCTCTCCGGCCATTCCATGGTACAGAAATACGCCTATTTATGCTCAGCGGCGCCGAAGCGCCGCAGAAAAGCCTGGTACCGGTGACTGGATTCGAACCAGTGACATCGCGGGTATGAGCCGCGTGCTCTAACCAGCTGAGCTACACCGGCATGGAGCCGTGCACTTGAAAAATGGAGCCCGCGACCGGATTCGAACCGGTGACCTCTTCGTTACCAACGAAGTGCTCTACCGACTGAGCTACACGGGCATGGTGGGGATGCTTGGACTCGAACCAAGGAACCCAGAGGGAGCGGATTTACAGTCCGCCGCAGTTGCCGCTGTGCCACATCCCCATTCCGTTTTCAAGTACCGCACGGGACGAACCCCCTGCAGCGGAGTGAATAATACGACGTGGAAATAATCCTGTCAACGCGTACCCCGGTACCGGGCGTATCTACCCCACGATTCCCGCACAATTCGCGCAAACTCGCAGGTAGATCTAGTGGGCTACATGACTGTCACCGCATGGCGATGGGCCTTGGGAGCACCTTCTTGCACCTGCGGGCCTACCGCTTACAAAAGAAATTCGGCCGGAGGCAGCTGTCTCCGGCCGGAAGGTTTCTGGAGCCGGTAGAGGGAGTCGAACCCACAACCCACGGTTTACAAAACCGTTGCTCTGCCATTGAGCCATACCGGCGGTGAGGACATGATAGCGTGTTTGGACCAATCTGGCACGCGAGGGGGACAGAAGGCCTGCCCCTACCTACGTCCGCGCAGCTTGTCCAGCTTGGCGCGCGTCTCTTCGTCGAGCCTGTCCTCCAGGCTCAGATGCGTGTGCGACCCTCGCTCACGCGCCTCTTCAACGCCTTGGTTCACGATGCTCATGTTCTGGGCGAGAAGCGCACTCGAGACTGTGGTCACCGGAATCCCGCCCACGGTGTAGCGGATGGTGTTGTCCGAGGTCACGAGCAGCACGTCCCTCTCTGCATGGCGCGCCTCGGTGACCAGGCGCTCTATGACCGTGTCGGCAGACTCTCCCGTGCGCGAGAAGACCACGCGCACGCCCGCCGTGCTCCAGTTGGGGCGCTCGCTCGAGAGGTTGCCCGCCGCATCGAAGACCACCACGGGTTCGTAACTGCCCTGGGCATAGGCAGCCACGTCGGCGACGAGCGCCTCGCGGGCGCGGTCAAATGGGTCGTGTCCATAAGGGTCGCGCGAGAGGTGCGCCACGTCTGCCAGTGCGCCGGCGCCTGCGTGCTCGTCGATGAGCGCGGCATAGCGCGGGGTCCCGTGGACCACGTTGTAGCCGTCGACCACGAGAAGCGCAAGACGCGGGCGCCTAGGCATCCGAGCGCGCCCCCTCGCTCACGCGGCGAAGCCACTCGTAGCACATGACCGTGGTTGCCTGGGCAACATTGAGCGACTCAACACGCCCGCGCTGCGGAAGCCTGGCACCAAAGTCGCAGTGGTCAAGCACCAGGCGGGAGATACCCTCCCCCTCCGAGCCCATGACGAGGGCAAGCCTGCCGTAGACAGGCGCGTGCCACACGTCCTGCTCCGCGTGCTCGGTTGCGGCGCACGCCCAGAAGCCAGCCTCTTTGAGCTGGTCGATCGCACGGGCAAGGTTGGGGACCTGCGCTATGGGGAGGTGCAGCACCGCGCCTGCTGAGGTCTTGTAGGCGCCCGGGCCAACCGTGGCGGCGCGCGCATTGGCAACGACCACACCCGCTGCGCCCACGACCTCGGCAGAGCGCACGATGGCACCAAAGTTGCCCTCGTCCGTCACGTGGTCAAGCACAACCACCAGGGCGTCTCCCTCGCCCGCTGCGGCAATGACGTCCTCGATGGTCGCGTACGAGAAGGGCTTGGTCCGCACGACGATGCCCTGGTGGGCACCGTGGCTCGAGAGGCGATCTAGGCGGGAGCGCGGGACTACCTCGCACTCCACGCCGGCATCGGCAAGCCTGCGCACCAGCGTGTCAAGCGTCTTGTCAGTCCCTTCGGACGAGCCAGCGCCATCCTGCACGTAGGCGGTGCGAATGGGAATGCCAGCGTCAAGCGCCTCTGCAACGGCGCGGCGCCCCTCGATGAGGTCGGAGCCAAGCGTCGCAGGACGCTGCTGGTCCTGGCGATTACCCGCACGCTGCGGGCGTGTAGCGGAACGCTGGGGGCCGCGCTGGCCGCGGCTCCCCTGACCCTGACGGCCACCGCTTCCACCCGCGCGCTGATCGCGTCCGCGGTACCGGCCGCCACGGCCAGCTTGAGAAGAGCCCTGCCCCTTGCGGGAGGGGCCGCGGCGTGCGTCGCCTCGTGCCATTCTCATCACCTACGCCCTGCGCAGGCGAGCGCCCGCGGCAGTGTCCTCGAGGACCAGGCCCAGCCCGGTGATGGCATCGCGGATGCCGTCTGCCGTGCCCCAATCCTTCGCCTTGCGGGCCGCCTGGCGAGCGGCGATAAGCGCATCCGCGGCCTCGGCGGCAGAGTCGCCCTGGTAGCCGGCGTACTTCTCGGCAAGGCCCACCAGTTCGGCGGGGAGCTCGTCCTCCTCGGAGGCAAGCGTGACGCCCAGGACGCCCGCAAGCTCGGCCAATGCCTCCGCCGCGGCCTTGGCGGCCTTGCCTCCGGCGGCGGTACCGGCATCGGCAAGGTAGGTGTTCGCGGAGGTAACAAGCGAGAAGATCGCAGCAAGGCCGCCGGCGGTGTTGAAGTCGTCGTCCATCTGGCACGTGAACTCGTCGCGCGTCTCGCTCACGGCAGAGTCCAGCGTGGCGTCGAGCTCCTCGCTGCCGGTGCCGTTCTTGGCTGCCCAGAGCAGGTTATTCTCGCACGTGCGCAGGCGCTCGAGGGTGCCCACGGCGCCCTCCAGACGGTCGAAGGAGAAGTCGAGGGGCGCACGGTAGTGGGTCTGCAGCATGAGCAGGCGCACGGCGTCGGCGGGGTACTTGTCAAGGACCTCCTTGAGCGTGTAGAAGTTGCCCAGGCTCTTTGACATCTTCTCGCCGTCCACGCGGAGCATGCCGGTGTGCATCCAGAGGTTGGCAAGCGGCTCGTGCCAGGCGCACATGGCCTGCGCGGTCTCGTTCTCGTGGTGCGGGAAGACGAGGTCGGCGCCACCGCCGTGGATGTCGATGGGGGTACCCAGATAGCGGTGGATCATGGCGCAGCACTCGGTGTGCCAACCAGGGCGACCGTCGCCCCAGGGGCTCGGCCAGCTGGGCTCGCCGGGCTTGGCGGCCTTCCAGAGGGCAAAGTCGAAGGGGTCGCGCTTCTGGTCGTTGACCTCCACGCGCTCGCCGGCGCGCATCTGGTCAAGGTCGCGGCCGGAGAGGACGCCGTAGTTGTTGTCCGAGCGCACCGAGAAGTACACGTCGCCGTTGTCGGCCACGTAGGCGTTGCCCTGCTCGATGAGGGACTCGATCATCTCCTGCATGGCCTTAATCTCGTGCGTGGCGCGCGGGCGGATGTCGGGGTCGAGGATCCCAAAGCGGTGCATCTGCTCGATGAAGGCATTGGAGAACTCCTCCGCCACGTCGGCGGCGGTGCGACCCTGCTCGTTGGCGCGGTTGATGATCTTGTCGTCCACGTCGGTGAGGTTCTGGGCAAAGGTGACCTCGTAGCCCTTGTACATGAGGTAGCGACGAATCACGTCAAACGAGAGGAACGTGCGCGCGTTGCCAATGTGAATCTGGTCATAGACGGTAGGGCCACAGACATACATGCGAATCTTGCCCGGCTCGATGGGCTCGAGCTCCTGCTTCCGGTGCGTCTGGGTGTTGTAGATCTGCATGGTTTGCTCCTTGGGATGTGTGCACAAGTACTGGCATTGTAGCAGCACACCGGGGAGCAACTGGAGAGGGGCCTCCTAGGCGGCCAAGCCCAGCACACCCGCACCGTACGCGGCCATGGCACCCTGACCCGTGACCGTCGACGCCTCGACGGTGCCCGCGCAGCGCCCTACCAGCGCCTTGGTACCGTCGAGCACCTCAAAGCTGGCGGTTGCGGTTCCGCTGTAGCTCCCCGTGCCGGTGACGACGGCAAGCGCGGTGCCCACGGCGTCGTTGCCAACGTAGCTCACCGTGTAGTCGGTGCCCTCGGTGAGGGTCGCGCCGTCAAGGGTCACCGTTACCTGCGGCGTCACGGTCTGCCCTGCATACACCGCATCCTCTACCGTGACGGTTGCATTCTGAAGCGAGATGGGGCCGGGCGCCGACACCGGGCTCGCCACGTACCAGTAGGCGTTTGCGTTGGAGACGCGCACGCTCACGCACTCGTCAAGCGGCGAGGTGGCGCCCGTGAGCGAGTCGTGGGCAAAAAAGGTGCCGGTCTTCTCGTCGTAGCCCAGGAGCGTCACGGCATGCGGGTTACCGGCGCTCGTGTACAGCACGATGCCCGCGGGATTCTCGTCAAGCAGGGCAAGAAGCTCTGCGATTCTCTCTGCCACGGTCGAGCCCGTGATGTAGCCGTGCTCCACGGTGTAGGCGGCATCCTGCGTGCTCACCGAGAAGCTGAAAGGCAGGCCACCGGAAGACGGAATGGAAGAGGTGGTAATCGAGCTCCAGTCCTGGTCGCCATTGAGAAGCGCCGCCCGGCGAAGCATGTTGGTGGCGGCATAGATGGTGCATCGCCCGGTGCTGCCAGGCTCGTTCACAAAGACGTCGTCGGCCAAGGTCTCGTCGAGCGTGGTGGCATGCGCCCTGGTAAGGCCCAGCGAGAGGGCAAGGACGAGCCCCGCGACGAGGGCAACGCATGCGAGAAGCACGCGAGTGGCGCCAACGGCGCCAGTAGCGGGGAGTTTGCCTGCAGTGATGGACATGTGCGATTCCTTCCCGGCCGCGCGGGTTGGGGCAATGTCGTTCTGTCGAAGTGCAAAGGTGCCTAGATCGTGATGTGGCGCGTGGTGCGATGGTGCAATGATTCAAGTGCGTGGTACATCGTGCGCGGCCTGTCCAGATACGCGCGGAACGGGAGCCATATCCCGCCGCGCGTATGCAGAACAGGGTAACCCCAGGCCTGCGGGGCACACGAAGTTTGCTCAGAGTCTCCCAGAGGCCTGCATCTCATGACCATCAAATTAGTACAGGCTTGAATGGCGCCTATAGGAGTTGGTGTGACGCGACGGGCGTCGTGGTATGGCGCAGCAGATGGCACCGTTGTTACCGGCCCGCTACGTAGTCCGGAGGGCCATCTGGGCAAATGCGCCGCACGGCCAACACGCCGGCAACAAGGGCGGAACCGAGAGGCCCAATCGTGCGAGAGGAACTTTCGCACCATCCCCGAGGGGAGTTACCGGCCATTCTCCTTATCGAGAAGCACCACAGACCAGGCGGCTATGCCCTCCTCGCGTCCCACAAAGCCAAGGTGCTCCGTTGTGGTTGCCTTGACACCCACCTGTGACACGTCGACACCCATGGCCTGCGCCATGGTCTGGCGCATCTGCTCGCGGTAGGGCGCGAGCTTTGGCGCCTGGGCAGCAACGGTGCAGTCCGCATCGATAAGCGAGAAGCCCTGCTCGCGGGCAAGTCCCATCACGCACGAGAGCAGGACCATGGAGTCCGCCCCCTCGTAGGCTGGGTCGGTATCGGGGAAAAGCTGGCCGATGTCACCGGCCCGCATGGCACCCAGGATGGCGTCCATGAGGGCATGTGCCAGAACGTCCGCATCGGAGTGCCCCGCCAGGCCTCGCTCGCTGGGCACGGTGACACCGCCAAGCACAAGGGGGCGTCCCTCTGTGAAGGCGTGAACGTCGAAGCCATGTCCAATGCGAGTCATGTCCGCCCACCTCCGGGGCATGCGCCTGGCTACCTGTCTGTGCAGTGGTCCTTTGCAGAGTGAATCATAAGCATTTTATACGCGAGAGCCGCAGAAACGGGCCCTTGGGCATCACCACAACGCCGAAGGGCGCCACGCGACAAGAAGGCCAGTTACATCAGCAGTCGCTGCTCGAGCGCCGTGCAGGCAATTGCCAGGTCCTCCGGCACCGTGACCTTGATGTTGTCGCGCGGAGAGTCGTAGCAGCAGACCTTGCCACCGTGGCGCTCCACGAGGGAAGCGTCGTCGGTCCCCTGGTAGCCCTCCCAGGCGGCAGACTTGTACGCCGAGGTGAGCGCACGGGTGCGGAACACCTGGGGCGTCTGGGCGGCCCAGTAGAAGGAACGGTCTGGCGTGGCGACAATCACGCCGTCCTCAACCAGCTTGAGCGTATCCACCGAGCGCGTAGCGCAGATGGCCCCCGCAAGCTTGGGATCTTCTCGCACGCAAGCAATGACGCCCTCGATGACCTCGGTCTCGATGAGGGGGCGCGCTGCGTCGTGAACGGCTACGAAGTCGTAACCGCGCGGCATGGAGGCAAGTCCGTGCGCAACGGACTGTTGGCGCGTGTCTCCCGAGGGGGCAAGCGTGACGGGCGTGAGCAGAGTCACACGCGAGAGAACCTCGTCGTTCACCGTGTCAACGCGATCCGGTGCGCACACCACCACGATGTGACCAATCGAGGGCGCATGGTCAAAGGCGAGAAGCGGCCAGCACATGAGCGGCAGTCCGCAGAGGTCCACGAACTGCTTGCCACGCGGGTCGCCAAAGCGCTCGCCCGTGCCACCGGCAACGATAATCGCCACGGTATCGGGATTGTTGCCCTCCTTGCCCACGCGTGCTGCGTCGGCGCAGGCACATGTCTCGGGGGCGCTCATTCGCTCTGCCCCCACATGCGGTGCAGGCTGTTGGCCAGGGCGTCCGGGTTCTTGACGCCAATCTCGCCCAGCTTGGATGAGTCATCCTCGGCCGCCTCTAGAATCTCCTGGAGCGAGCCGTACTCATCCACGATCTTGTCGGCCATGCCCTCGCGCACCACAGAAACGCGCGAGAGGGTGCGCAGGCCAAGCGGCGTCATGATGGTGTCCTCGCCGTAGTCGTCGTAGCCCAGGATGCGCGCTACCACCTTGGGCGAGCGCAGCTGCGGGTTGGCCATCTCGTGGAACTGCTTACGAATGGCGCGCGCATGCTCCTCGGAAGAGTCCTTCGCGTAGTCGCGGATCATGAGGTTGTAGGCCTCGTCCATGTCGCCCAAGAACTCCTCGCGCTGCATCTCGGTGATGCGGCCGGAGGTGCCCAGCTGGACAATGCAGCGGTCAAGCTCGTCACCTGCGGACATAAGCACCTCGAACAGGTAGAAGATGTTCGTGATGTCACCGAGGGTGACAAAGTTGTCGAGCTCAAGGCTCGTGAGGTGTTGGAGGCTCCGGTCAAGCTGTGAGCGGGTGTTCTGCATGGCGGCAGTAAGCTGGTTCACCGTAGACATGATCTCTGCCACGGGGCGAAGCTGGAAGCCCCGGCCGTCCACGTAGACATTGACCACGGAACGGCGCTCGGAGACCGAGATGACCATGGCCTTGGTGAGCAGGCTCATGCGCGCTGCCGTACGGTGGCGCGTGCCCGTCTCGGTGGTGGGCAGAGAGGGATCGGGATTGAGATGGTAGTTGGCGCGCAGGATCTTGGTGAGGTCCTTGTCAACGATGACCGCGCCGTCCATCTTGCAGAGCTCGAACAGGCGGTTTGCGGTGAATGAGACGTCCATGGCAAAGCCGTCATCCCCAGCGGCAAGCACGTTCTGGGTGTCGCCGACGCAGATGAGGGCACCCAGGTGACCGGCAATGATCATGTCGAGGGCCACGCGAAGTGCGGTTCCCGGTGCCGTCATCTTTATGGCGCTGTCGATGCGCTGCTGGGTTGTGAGGGCCCCTTTGTCTAGCTCGGCAGGATCCATGGCGCCTCCTTGGACAAGCCGGCCCGCGCGAGGCGGGCCGGTTAATTCTCAAACCTAAAAGCAGTATATGACGAGCGAGGGCGCTTGAATGGCTGCGCCTTGATCCTACGCGCCAGACGCGGCAAGCCCGCCCTCCTGCGGCGACGGCTGCGCGCCGGTATCGGTCGACCAGCGGTCACGTGCCGAGGGCAGGTCCATGTGCTCGTGCTTGCGCGGAGCGGGAATCTCGCCCGTCCCCTTGGAGAAGACGAGCTCGTCTCCCTTGGCATCGACCTCGATGATGTCGCCGCGCTGCCACTTGCCCTCCAGGAGCTCCTCCGAGAGCGGGTCCTCGATGAGGGTCTGGATGGCGCGGCGCAGTGGACGCGCGCCGTAGATAGGGTCGGTACCGCGCTTAGCCACGAGGTCACGAGCGGCGTCGGTGAGGTCGATCGACATGCCATTGGCAATGAGACGATCGCGCAGGTCGGAGACCATGAGCTCCACGATGCCACGAAGCTGCTCGCCCGTGAGCGACTTGAAGACCACGATCTCGTCCACGCGGTTGAGGAACTCGGGGCGGAAGAGCTTCTTGAGCTCGGAGGTCACGCGGCTCGTAATCTCCTTGTCCGAGAGGCCAGAGGCCCCGGATGCCGAGAAGCCCATCGTGGTGGTCTGCGCGATGTCACGCGCGCCGATGTTGGAGGTCATGATGATGACCGTGTTGGAGAAGTCGACGTGACGACCCTGTCCGTCCGTGAGCCTGCCCTCGTCAAGAATCTGGAGCAGCACGTTGAAGACGTCCGGGTGGGCCTTCTCGATCTCGTCGAAGAGGACCACCGAGTACGGGCGCCTGCGCACGGCCTTGGTGAGCTCGCCGCCCTCGTCGTAGCCCACGTATCCCGGAGGAGCGCCAACGAGCTTGGATACGGTGTGCTTCTCCATGAACTCGGACATGTCGAAGGTGATGAGAGCCTCTTCAGAGCCAAAGAGGAACTCGGCAAGCGCCTTGGCAAGCTCGGTCTTGCCCACGCCCGAGGGGCCGAGGAAGATGAACGAGCCACCGGGGCGACGCGGGTCCTTGAGCGGCGAGCGGCTGCGCCTGATGGCGCGGGCGACCTTGGTCACGGCCTCGTCCTGGCCAATGACACGCTGGTGGAGAACATCTTCGCAACGCAGCAGCTTGGACGCCTCGGCCTCGGTGAGGTTGGAGACGGGCACCCCGGTGATGCTCGAGACCACGTCGGCGATGTCGTTCTCGTCCACGGTTACCACGTTCTGGGCGAGCTTCTCGCGCCAGGCGCTCTCGAGCTCGTCGCGCTTGCTCACGAGCTCCTTCTCCTGGTCACGCAGGCGAGCGGCGTCCTCGAACTCCTGGGCCGCAGCGGCCTTGGACTTCTCGTCGCGAACGCGAGCAAGCTCGGCGTCTACCTGGGCAATCTCGGGGGGCAGCGTGGTCTTGTGGACACGCGTGCGCGCACCCGCCTCGTCAATCACATCGATGGCCTTATCGGGCAGGAAGCGGTCCTGGATGTAGCGGTCCGCCAGGGTGACGGCGGCCTTCAGGGCCTCCTCGGTGTAGTGAACGTGGTGGTGCTCCTCATAGCGGCTCTGCAGGCCGTGCAGGATCTCGAGGGTATCCTCGGGGCTCGGCTCGCCGATGTTGACCGGCTGGAACCTGCGCTCGAAGGCGGAGTCCTTCTCGATGTGCTTGCGGTACTCCTCGGCCGTGGTGGCACCAATGACCTGAATCTCACCACGCGAGAGAGGCGGCTTCAAGATGGAGGCCGCGTCGATGGAGCCCTCGGCCGAACCAGCGCCAATGATGGTGTGAATCTCGTCGATGAAGAGGATGTCGTTGGGGTTGTCCTCAAGCTCTGCGACAACCTTCTTCATGCGCTCCTCGAACTCGCCGCGATACTTGGATCCCGCCACGAGCGACGCCACGTCGAGCGTCCAGATCTGCTTGCCACGCAGGATGTCGGGCACGTTACCGGCCGAGATGAGCTGCGCCAGCCCCTCGACGATGGCCGTCTTACCCACGCCAGGGTCACCCAGAATGAGCGGGTTGTTCTTCTGCCTGCGCGCGAGCACCTGCATGACGCGCTCAATCTCGCGGTCACGGTCGAGCACCGGGTCAAGCTTGCCGGCCTCGGCGAGCTTGGTGAGGTTGCGGCCGTACTTCTCGAGCATGGAGCCGTCATCCGCGGAAGACTGGCCACCCATGCCCATGAAGGCGCTGGTGTCCATGCGGACCTCGGCGGCGGACTGGCTCTCCTCCTCGGTGTTCTTGGAGACAAGCTCGTTCACCGCGTTGCGCACCGCGTCTCCCGAGACGCCCATGGCGCGCAGGGCGTCCATGGCGCGACCGTTGCCCTCGGACACGATGCCCAGAAGCAGGTGCTCGGTGGCAATGTAGGTCTGGCCGTGCGTCATGGTCTCGCGATAGGCAGCCTCAAGCACGCGCTTGGTGCGTGGCGTGAAGGGAATGTGACCGCCGGGAACGGGCTCGGTCTCGTCCTGGGAGAGCTGCTTTACCGTGGCGAGTGTCTCGTCGTATGTAACGTCAAGCTTTGCGAGCGCCTGAGCCGCAACGCCGTCCCCCTCCTTGATGAGGGCCAGGAGCAGGTGCTCCGTGCCCACGTACATCTGGCCGAGACTTCTCGCCTCGTCCTGTGCCAGGCTCATGACCTTCCTGGCCCTGTCAGTGAATTTCTCGAACATACGCTGACGTCTCCTCAATGCCATGCGGGTCGACAAGAAACGCGCGGACCCGAAGGCCCGCGCGCAGGGTTGCGTGCCCCGCGCTGTCTGCTTGGGTCTCTGTTTACCCACGCGCGGGAGCGGGCAAACACGCGGACAAAACGTACGCTATTGCTCGGGATGGCTCTTGAGCCACTCCTCGCGGTCCGGCGCGATGGCGCGCATGGCCTCGATCATACTTGCGAACAGATCGTCGAGCTCCATATCGTTGAGCTCGGCACCGTGGCGGATAACGTCGCGGCTGCAACCGGCAGCAAAGTGCTTGTCCTTGAACTTCTTCTTGAGCGACTTGACCTCGAGATCCATGACCGACTTGCTTGGACGCATGAGAACGGCCGCCTGGATGAGGCCACTCAGCTCGTCGGCGGCAAAGAGCACGCGCTCCATCTTGGCCTCGGGCTGGGGCAGCTCGGGGTTGTTGTCGGAGTTGTGCGTCTGAATGGCGTGCACCAGCTCGGGCGTGCCGCCCTCGGCCTCGATGAGTTCGCCCGCCTTCACCGTGTGCTGCACGGGATCCTGGAACTCCTCCCAGTCAAGATCGTGGAGAAGCCCAACCTGGCCCCAGAAGTCGACGTTTGCCGGGTCGTACTTCTCGGCGTAGTAGCGCATGAGGCCCTCGAGGGTCTCGGCGTGCTGGATGTGGAAGGGGTCCTTGTTATAGCGCTCGAGCAGGGCGAATGCCTGGTCGCGCGTGAGACCGGTGGAGAGGGCAGGCGCAGAGGCGTCGCGCGCGGCCTCGTTGGCGGCGCCGTTCTCGGCGTCGTCCGCGATCACGTCCACCGACGCGGCGGCGTTGTCGGTCTTCTCGGGGAGCTGCGAGGCAATGTCCGCACGGGTAACGACCTCGGGCTTCATCTGCGGGAAGAGCAGCACGTCACGGATGGCGGGCTGGTCGCAGAAGAGCATGATCATGCGGTCGATGCCATAGCCAATGCCACCTGCGGGAGGCATGCCGTACTCGAGCGCGCGCACGTAGTCGTAGTCGTAGCCCATGGCCTCGTCGTCGCCCATGCCCTTGGCAGCGACCTGCTCGGCAAAGCGGCCGGCCTGGTCAACGGGGTCGTTGAGCTCGGAGAAGGCGTTGGCGTACTCGTGGCCGCAGATCACGAGCTCGAAGCGGTCCGTGAGGCGCGGGTCATCGGCCTTGCGCTTGGCCAGCGGGCTGACCTCCTCGGGGTAGTCGCAGACGAACGTGGGATCAACCAGCGTGGACTCGCCCAGCTCGTCGTAGAGCTCGAAGAGGAGCTTGCCAGCGCCCCAGCCGTTCTCGGTCTCGATGCCGTTGGCGCGGCAGAGCTCGCGCAGGTGCTCGATGGGCGTGTCCATGTCCACGTGCTCGCCCACCACCTGCGACGCGACCTCGGAGAGGGGCACCGAGCGCCAGGTGCCGCTCATGTCTACCTGCTGGCCCTGGTACGTGATGACCTCGTGGCCCTCCTCGCAGCCGCAGACCTCGCGCGCAATGGCCTTGAACAGGCCCTCGGTGAGGCGCTTCATCCCGTCGAGATCGGAGTAGGCGCAGTAGGCCTCCATCGAGGTGAACTCGGGGTTGTGCGTGAGGTCCATGCCCTCGTTGCGGAACTGGCGGCCAATCTCAAAGACGCGCTCCATACCGCCCACAATGAGGCGCTTGAGCGGCAGCTCGGTGGCAATGCGCAGGTAGAAGTCGCGGTCGAGCGCATTGAAGTGCGTGACGAAGGGCTTTGCGTTGGCGCCGCCGAGAATGGCATGCATCATGGGAGTCTCGACCTCCATGTAGCCGTCGGCCTCCATGTAACGGCGAATCAGGCTGATGATGGCGCTGCGCTTGCGGAACACGTCGCGGACCTCGGGGTTCATGATGAGGTCGACGTAGCGCTGGCGATAGCGGACCTCGCGGTCGGTGAGGCCGTGGAACTTCTCGGGCAGCGGTCGCAGCGACTTGGAGAGAAGCACGAGCTTGGTAGGCGCAATGGAGAGCTGGCCGCGACGAGTGCGCAGCACGCAGCCGGTTGCGTCGATGATGTCGCCAAGGTCCAGCTGGCGGAGAAGCCCCCAGCCCTCCTCGCCCAGGTCGTTCACGCGGCAGAAGAGCTGAATCTGACCAGAGACGTCTTCGAGGACGATAAAGGCGACCTTGCCCTGACGGCGAAGCGCGCGGATGCGGCCGGCAACGGAGACTACGTCCTGGGTGTCCTCGCCGTCGGGAAGGTTCGCATAGTCCTTCTCGAGCTGAGCCGCGTGGGCCGTGACCTCGCTAGCAATGGGATAGGGGTTCACGCCCACATCGATGAGCGCTTGGCGACGGGCACGGCGCTGGGCCCTCTCGTCATTCGTGTTGTTCTCGCCCGTCTTGGTCTGATCGGCCATTGCTGCTCCTCGTGCTCGCGCGCGTTCGTCGACGCGCATGTTGTCTCCCGTGCCTGGTCGGCCATAATGGGGCGGCCGCGGCGCAAACCATTGTACTGTAGCGTTTTGGCCGGTGCGTCGGTACGTTTATGGCACCACAGCGGTTCCGCTTCTCCGCAAGGGCCGAGACCAAGGGACTGTCCCTTTGTCTCATAAAAAAGCCCCTCCGGAGAGGGGCCAAAGTTACGTGATACGAGGCCAGGCTAGCGCGTGATGCTCACGATCGTGTAGCTCTTGGTCTTGCCCGCGGGCGTGGTGAACTCCACCTGATCGCCCTTGCCGCAGCCGATAAGGGCCTGGCCGGCGGGAGACTCGTTCGAGATCTTGTGCTCGAGCGAGTTGGTCTCGGTGGTACCCACGATGGTGAACTTGGTCTTCTTACCGCGCTCGTCCTCGAGCTCGACGGTGGTACCAATGGAGACCCTGATGCCGCCGTGCTGGGCGTCCTCGACGACCCGAGCCACCGAGAGCGTCTGACGAATCTCGGCAATCTTGGACTCGTTCTGGGACTGCTCCTCCTTGGCGGCATCGTACTCGGAGTTCTCCGAGAGGTCGCCAAAGGAGCGGGCCTCCTTCAGGCGCTCGACGATCTCGTCGCGAAGCTCGCCCTCGCGGTACGCCAGCTCGTCGACGAGCTTCTGACGGCCCTCGGCGGTAAGAGTGATTTCCTTGCTGTTATCCATGACTCTGCTTTCCTCGTAGTGCGTGGGAGGTACGTGCCCTGGGCGCCTGAGTTACTCGCCCAGCTTGGCGCCACACTTCTTGCAGAAGGCGGCGTCGGCGGCGTTCTCGGCACCGCACTTGGGGCAGAACTGGACGTCCTCCTTGGCCTTCTCGGCGGGGGCATCCTCGACGTCGGCATCATCCTCGTCGGCCACGACATCCTCGGCCTCGTCCGCCTTGGGCTCCTCGACCTTCTTGGAGTCCTTCTCGTCGCCCTCCTCCATGCCCTCGCGCACGTTCTTGACGGTCTTACCAAGAGCGGAGCCAAGCTTGGGAAGGTTCTTGGGCCCAAAGATGATCAGCACAACGACAACGATGATGAGCAGCTCTGGAATGCCAAGTCCAAGAATCATGGTGAGGTCCTCCTAGATGTGGATGAATGGGGCGAGTACACGTCGCGTACTGCCGCATCCGCTAGTATAGCCGAGGATGTTTCCTACTCACAATAGAAACTGGGAGTTTGGGTATAGGCACCCGTGCTGTCCGCCCCCGCCGCAATCACACCTCGTTAGGAGCGCACATGCCAACCTGGCTCATCGTCATAATCGTTATCTCATGGATTCTCTTTGCGATTGTCCTTGCGCTTCCGTGGCTGCTCAAGCGCCGCGGCATCGAAATGCGTCGCACCAAGTTTGGTCCCGCGCTCATCTTTGAGGCAGCAGACGACGATGGTACGCCCGTGCGCCTGCTCAACGTGAATGGCACCTTCCAGAGCGTCTGCTATCTACCCGATGACCTGCACTTTGAGCTGGCGTGTGTCTACCATCGCACCATGGCCGAGGTCTGCTACGACCTGCCGGACGCCACGAGCGCACTGGTCATTGGCGGTGGCGGCTACTCCCTGCCCAAGTGGCTTGTTGCACACCGTCCCAAACTCCACGTCGATGCCGTGGAGATCGATCCGCGTGTCACGGTCATTGCCCGCGAGCGCTTCTTTCTCGACGACCTCATCGAGAAGTACGGCAAGGGCCGCATATCACTGGTGAACGATGATGGCTGGGACTACCTGCGCCGCGCCGAGAAGCCCTATGACGTCATTGTGAACGACGCGTTCTCGGGCAACCACCCGCTGGGACAGCTGGGGACCGGCGAGGGCGCGCGGCTCATCCGCGAGAAGCTCGCGCCGGGCGGGGTGTATCTTGCCAACTTGCGCTGTTCAACGCAGGGACGTCACGCGCGCATCCTCGAGGAAGTAGAGCAGGCCTTCTCGGCGCAGTTCGCGCACGTGGCCTACGTGCCTGAGTGGCCGGACAAGCCCGAGGAGCGCGGCAACAACGTGCTCATAGCCACAGATGCCACGCTGACACTTCCCGAGGACGCCGTTGTCGTGAAGTAGCCCCGCCGGGGCACCGCCCTTTTAGGTGCTACCGCTCCGTCATCATCATCTTGTTTAAACAAATATTGCGTCTCGCCACGCGATGGTCCACCATGTGCATCGACCGCACTACCCGGCTTCTGCCGAGAAGGGACACATATGGCACAGGACACCAGCACCTCCATCCGCAACCTCGTTATCTACTCTGTCTTCGTGCGCAACCACACGCCCGAGGGCACGTTTCGCGCCGTGATTCCCGACCTCCCGCGCATCCACGCGCTGGGAACCGACGTCGTGTGGCTCATGCCCATCCATCCCATTGGCGAGAAAAACCGCAAGGGAACGCTTGGCAGCCCCTATGCCAACCGCGATTACCGTACGGTCAACCCCGAGTACGGCACGATGAGCGACTTCCGCGCGCTGGTGGACGCCATCCACGCGGAGGGTATGAAGTGCATGATCGACGTGGTGTACAACCACACCTCCCCCGACTCCGTCCTCTTTGAGGAGCACCCAGAGTTCTTCTTCCGCAAGCCCAACGGCGAGCCGGGCAACCACGTGGGCGACTGGTCCGACGTCATCGACCTCGACTACAACGTCTCGGCACTCTGGGACTACCAGATCGAGACCCTGTGCCAGTGGGCACGCATCGTCGACGGCTTCCGCTGCGACGTTGCCTCCTTCGTGCCCGTGGAGTTCTGGAAGCGTGCCCGCGCTGAGGTTGCCAAGGTGCGTCCAGGCTGCCTGTGGCTGGCAGAGACGGTCCACCGCTCGTTTGGCGCCGCATGCCGCGCCGCGGGCATGACCTGCGCGCGCGATTCAGAGGCCTTCGAGGCCTTTGACATGGAGTACGAGTACGACATCCAAGAGGCCTTCGTGCGCTACCTCAAGGGAGAGATTCCCCTCTCGTGCTACCTCGACCTTCTCGACTTCCAGGAGAACATCTACCCACAGAACTACGACAAGCTGCGCTTTCTCGAGAACCACGACGTGCCGCGCATTGCCTCGCACGTAAAGAGCGAGTCTGACCTGCGCAACCACACGGCAATGCTCTACTTCAATAAGGGGACCACGCTCGTCTACGCGGGGCAGGAGGCTGCCTGCTCGCACCTGCCGAGCCTCTTTGACCGCGACACCGTTGACTGGAACACGGGGGTCGACCTCTCAGACCTCATGCGTCACATGGCCAAGATCAAGCACGAGGAGCTGGACGCGGACGACGCCCTCTTCGTGGCAGCAGATGACGAGAATGACATTGCCGTCCTGCGCCGCGAGCACGATGGAAGGCGCAAGGTTGGCGTCTTCTCGCTCAAGTCCCGCTCGGCCGAGGTGGAGGTGCCGCTTCCCGACGGCACGTACGAGAACCTCGTTGACGGCTCGTCGATCACCATGCGGGACGGGAAGCTCGCATGCGCCGGAACCCCCATTGTGCTTGCGGTGGATGTGGAGCGCGCTTGGGGCGTGTAAACGGCAGCGTATATCCGTGGTCGCGGTAGCATAGGGGCCGGACATCCCACTGCGGGTGCCCGGCCCCTATCGTAGAAAGGGAGCGCATTCGCCATGACCGAACCACTCAGGGACAAGAACGGCCTTACCGAGGAGGAGTTCCTAGCAGCCTACAGCCCCAAGGACTACCCGCGGCCCTCGCTCACGGCAGACAACTGCATCTTTCGCGTTGGTCCAGACGGCACCATCAAGCTGCTGCTCATTCGCCGCGGTGGCCACCCGTTCCTGGGGTGCTGGGCCCTTCCGGGTGGCTTTGTGAGCCCTGGGGAGACGGCGCTTGAGGCCTCGCGGCGAGAGCTCCTCGAGGAGACCGGCGTGGATGGCCTCGCGCTTGAGCCGGTGGGTCTCTACAGCACGCCCGGTCGAGACCCGCGCGGATGGACTGTCTCACAGGCGCACATGGCCGTTGACAACCATGGCGTAACCGCGCACGCCGGCGACGACGCTGCGGCTGCCGCCTGGTTCGACATTGACAGCACGGAGGAGGACGGCCGCACGCAGCTCACGCTTACCTCCGGCGACACTACACTGACCAGCAGTTTTTCCGTAGAGGCCGGCGCCGTTACGGGCATCCCGCGTTCAATCGGTATGCAGGGCGAGGGCCTCGCCTTTGATCACGCGCAGATTATCGCAGACGCCTGGCTGCTGCTGGCGCACAGGAAATGAGACAAAGGGACTGTCCCTTTGTCTCATTTCAGCAGGTAGTCGTAGACTGCCTCGGCGCAGCCGCCGTGGTTGTTGTCCGCAACCGTCACGTCCGAGGCGTCCACCGCGTCAGGCGAGGCGTTGCCCATAGCAATACCAAGGCCCGCGGCGCGCAGCATCTCAAGATCATTGCCGGAGTCCCCCACCGCGATACACCTCTCGATGGGAATGCCGAGAAGCCCGCAGAGGTCCTCGAGGGCGATGCCCTTACTCACGCCCTTGGGCGAGATCTCAAGCGAGTTTGCCTGGCTGAAGGCGGCCTCCACCGGGATGTGCTGCTCCCGAATGCGGGCAAGGACGTCGCACGCATCCTCGCCCACGACCGGATGCACGATGTACTTTGAGATTGCCGACGCGTGGTTGAGGACCCAGCCCTCGATATCGTCGACCCCGTGGCACACGCGCACGAACGTGTCGTGGAACTCCTGGAGCCCATAGCGATCGAGGTGATTGAAGCTATCTGCCTCGTCATACGCCTCCGTACCCGAGAAGATCTCGAGCATCACGTCCTTGCCCTTGTGCGTCTGGAGGAGCTGGGAAATCACTGCCGGATCAAAGGCGCGCTCGGCCAGCAGGCTGTCACGCCGCAGGTCAAGCAGGTGCGCGCCGCTGGTGCAGATGGCGTAGGAGACATCCGGGAGCAGCTCACGGTACGGCAGCATCATGCTGGGGCTGCGGCCAGTGGCAATGGCCACGACCTTACCGGCACTTGTCGCGGCACGAATGGCCTCGATTGTCGAGGGGAGCACGTGCTTCTCATCATCAAGAAGCGTACCGTCCATGTCAAAAGCTATGAGGTCAAAGGCCATGCTATCCCTTCCGTGAAATCCCCGCAGTCTTCTTGCGACCGCCGTCGAATGTACACCGGGATGGGCAGCCATCAGCCAATCTCCACCGCAGCTGTGCATACGCAAGCCCTACGACACCTCAAAATGTTAGAAACTACTAACAATATGCAATGTGAATCCAAGCCCCGGCGACAGCAGAACTCGAAAGGCTCACGAGAGGACTTTTGTCTGCGGTGGGATACGTGTGGCTGGCGCTGGACGTCGCTGGCGATGTGCCGCCGTCGTCCGAACGGCCACTTCACTATGGCAGTAGCCTTCTCTCGCAGGCGAGCAAGGCCAGCGCGCTCGCTTTTGCGTATGCTCAGAGGGCAAGGACATCGGGCGAAGTGAGGCAGATGATGGAAGGCAGTGACTTCTTCCAGCGGGCATACGACATTGTCCGGCAGGTGCCCGAGGGACGCGTTGCCACGTACGGGCAGGTAGCGCGTATGATGGGCGAGCCGCGAAAGGCGCGATACGTTGGGTTTGCCATGCACTCAAGCCCTGGCATGAAGGGCGGAGTTCCCTGCCACAGGATTGTGTTTGCAGACGGTAGCCTTGCACCTGGCTTTGCCTTTGGTGGTGCCGACGAGCAACGAAAGATGCTCGAGGCCGAGGGCGTAGGGTTTCTCCCAAATGGCAAGGTGAATCTGCGTCAATATCTCTGGGAAGCGTGACCGTGCGGGCGCTTGGAGCAGGTCGCAAATCGCGTCGCGGACACAGCACACACGAAAAAGGCCAGGAGCACACGCTCCTGGCCTGCAATTGAGATGGTCGGGACGACTGGATTTGAACCAGCGACCTCTCGGTCCCGAACCGAGCGCTCTACCAAGCTGAGCCACGTCCCGTTAGCAGACGACACTTTAGCAGACTTGGCCGTCCAAACCAACCGTAAACACAGCCTTTGCCCACCATCCATGCTCATTTTCCGCAGCCCGCGCAATACGCTCGGCCCCAGAGGCAGACTCGCAAATGGCAAACGAGCAGGAACCCGAGCCTGTTATCTGCGATGCAATCACGCCCGACTGCTGCGCAAGCCAAGCCGCAGGCTCCCCCATCGCCGGCTTCAGGCGCAGCGCCGCCGGTGCGAGGTTGTTGTAGAGATGCGCCGCAACGCCTGGGACGTCGCCCCTCGCGAGCGTGTCACACAGTGCGTCGGGACTCTCCGGCGCAGTTGGAACACGGTCGAACTCCTCGTACACCTCGCGCGTCGAGCTGGCGCAGTCCGCCGGCATCACCAGCGCAAGGGGCACTCCCCCAAGCACCGGGAACGTGTTTTCGAGCACGTCTCCCGCGCCTCTCAGCAGCGACGGCACGGGGTTGAGGAAGAACGCAACATCCGCGCCCACGCGCCGTGCGACATCAACAACGCGCTGGTCAAGCGGATCGACATCCCAGCGCTCCGCAAGCGCGCGAAGAACGGATCCGGCGTCTGCCGAGGAGCTTCCAAGGCCTCCCCCGCTGGGAATGCGACGCTCAATGCGAACAGAGACGCACTCCTCCACACCCAGCGCCCGCGAGAGGAGCTCGATTGCCCGCTGGGTGGCGTTCCCTCGCACAAGACCATCGAACGAAGGCTCAAAGGCGACGCTGGTCTCGGGTGCAGACTCAATCGTAATGGTGTTGAAGAGACCAACCGGCACCATGACCGAGTCCACGCGGTGATAGCCGCGCGCGTCCTTCTCGGCATAGATGCCCAGGTGAAGGTTAATCTTGCAGGGCGCCTGTACGGTCTGTAGGCGTGAGCGCGGCATGCGGTCTCCGGTGGGACTACTCTTCGGGAAGGTCTGCCGTGTAGTCGAGCAGGCGCTCGCCCGTGTTCATGTCGTAAAGCTCGACGGTGCCGGTGAGCACGTCGACGTACTGGTAGGACTGGCGAGCCTTGCGGCCGCGGCGCTCCTCGACCTCAATCACGAAGAGGGACGGGTGCACGTGAACCAGGGTGCCCGCACGCTCGACAATACGCGAGCGGCCCATATTGGCGCGGACCTTCACACGCTGACCCTCGAGGGCCTTGAGCTCCTCGCGGATCTGGTCAATGCGGTTGACTGGCGGAATGTCGTTCTCCATGAGACTCCCAACAGGCCATAGTTGGACCAAGTATCGAATACACAAAAAGTAATGATACCCAGACGTAACGCCGTTCCTGCAGTTAGGGAAGAAAACAGCACGACAAGACCACGGGCTGGCAGTCATGCGCCCAGCTGCCGCGCCGACGCATGTCCCAGGTGCTACACTTCCGGCGTCAACGACAAAGGAGGACGCAATGGACGAGACGAGAAGGGCACGGGTGATCGAGAACCTGCGCGATATGGGACTCACGCAGGCGCTCATTTCTGATCCCATGTCCATCTACTACCTTACGGGGTACTACACCGAGCCCTACGAGAGGTTCCTTGCGCTCTACCTCAATGCCAACGGCGCGTCGACGCTCTTTGCGAACCGTCTCTTCCCCGACGCCACCACCGCGTGCAACGACGTGCGGACCTTCGACGACACCGAGGACCCCGTGCCCATGGTCGCCGAGGTCACAGACCACAGCGCACCGCTGGGCGTCGACAAGAAGCTCGCCGCACGGTGGCTGGTGCCGCTCCAGGAGGCTGGCGCCGCGTCAGAGTTCAAGCTGGGCTCCTCAGCCGTGGACGACGCCCGCTCTGTAAAGTCTCCGGAGGAGCAGGAGCTCATGCGCACCGCCTCGCGCACCAACGACAAGGCCATGGAGTGGCTCGCCGCCCAGGTCCGCGAGGGCGTAACCGAGCAGGAGATTGCCGGCGGACTTCTCGACGTCTATCGCTCGCTGGGCGCGCAGGACCACTCCTTTGCGCCCATCGTGAGCTTTGGGGCAAACGCAGCCGACCCGCACCACTCCCCCGACGGCACCGTCCTTGCCAAGGGCGACGTGGTGCTCTTTGACGTGGGCTGCCGGCAGGACATGTACTGCTCGGACATGACGCGCTCGTTCTTCTACGGCGAGCCCACCGAGCACCAGCGGGCGGTCTACGAGTGCGTTCTCCACGCAAACGAGGCGGCCGAGGCCATCGTGCGGCCCGGGGTCACGTTTGCCGAGATAGACCGGGCCGCGCGCAAGGTCATTGAGGATGCGGGCTGGGGACAGTACTTCACGCACCGGCTGGGACATCAGATTGGTCTTGAGGACCACGAGCCGGGCGACGTCTCGTCAGCGCACGACGATCCCGTGCGCCCTGGCCAGTGCTTCTCCATCGAGCCGGGCGTCTACCTCCCCGGCGACGTGGGCGTGCGCATCGAGGACCTGGTCATCGTGACCGAGGACGGCTGCGAGGTGCTCAACTCGTACCCCAAGGGGCTCACGGTGCTCAAGTAGGCTGGCCGCAGAGAAGGATTAGCCCCTCCCGCAAAACCTGTGGGTTAATTGCAGCCCCCATAGAGGGCACAAGCCATTTACCAGTGCTTCTATCAACAACGCCCCTCCCAAAACTGCAACTAAACCGCAGTTTTGGGAGGGGCCATTTTGCGAGAGGCAACTCCAACCGGTCTTGTCCAAGGACGAGAAGGCCGGGCGCGAGCCTAAGCCTCCGGGCAGAGCGCCAGCGCCTCCTCGTCTGCAATCACGGTGCAGCTGGTGTGAAGCTGCAGGATGGACGCGGGGCACTGCGGGGTGACGGGTCCAAAGCACATGTCATAGACTGCCTGGGCCTTCTCCCGGCCAGACGCCAGGATGAGGATGCTGCGCGCGTACATGATGGTCTGCACACCCATGGTGTAGGCCTGGCGCGGTACATCGTCTGCATTGTCGAAGAGGCGGCTGTTTGCCTGGATGGTGCTCTCGGTGAGGTCAACGCAGTGCGTGCCCTTGGAGAAGTGGTCATCGGGCTCGTTGAAGCCAATGTGACCGTTGCGGCCAATGCCGAGGAGCTGCAGGTCAGGATAGCCGGCCTCGCGCACTATGCGATCGTACTCGGAGCATGCCTCGTCCGCGTTGGGGTTGGCGCCGTCGGGCACGTGCGTGTTGGCCAGGTCGATGTTGATCTTGTCGAAGAAGTTCTGGCGCATGAAGTAGTGGTAGCTCTGCGGGTCCTCGTGCGTAAGACCACGGTACTCATCCAGGTTGTAGGTGCTAACCTGCGAGAAGTCGCAGTCGCCCTTGTGGTTCCACTCGGCAAGCTGCTCGTAGGTGCCAATGGGCGTGGTGCCGGTGGCAAGGCCGAGGACGCTGGTGGGCTTAAGGATTACCTGGGCCGAGATCACATTCGCCGCCTTGCGGCTCATGTCCCGATAGTCCTTGGTACGGATGATTCTCATGGGAGTCCCTCCTTCTGCAAGCGGGTGACCTCCCGTGGCACCCGCCCGTGGCCTTCAAGCCACGCTTGACGTGTACGGCCACCAGGGCGAGGTCGCGTTTGTTCTGAGAAGGATTCACCACGTCGAGGCCCCTGCCCGTCCATGGCGACCTGGGGCACGTGCCCCAGACGGCTTCATTCTACCTGCACGGCATGTAGCAGGCACTCCAAACCAAAAAGACTCCGCGAACGAGCCACAGCCTGACCTACAACTTGCGCGCGAGGTCCTCGAGGGCGTGGAAGCGATGCGAGATGGCGTTCTTCTCGGCAGGAGTGAGCTCCGCCATCGTCTTGCCCGGAGTGTCCGTGGGCAGGAACAGCGGATCATAGCCAAAGCCGTGGTCACCACGGCGTTTGTGGCCAATGACGCCCTTGCAGTCACCATCGCCACGCAGGACCTCATCGCCTCGCACGAGCACCACGGTGGAGTGGAAGCGCGCACCGCGCCGCTCGTCGGGAACGTCTGCCATGAGGCGCTCGAGCTTGTCGTTGTTGGCGTCGTCGTTGCCGTGCTCGCCGGCCCAGCGCGCCGAGAAGACCCCAGGCGCGCCGTCGAGTGCGTCAACGCAGAGCCCGGAGTCATCGGCGATGGCCATGGGGAGGCCCGTCTCGGCTACTGCCGCCCGCGCCTTGATGAGGGCGTTCTCAAAGAAATTGGCACCGTCCTCAACCGGATCAGGATAATCCCCAAGCTCACCCAGGGCAACAAAGCGCACGTCGGGGAGGGACTTCGAGAGAAGCGCCTCAATCTCGGCCACCTTGTGGGGGTTACCCGTAGCCACCACTACGGTTCGCTCTGGATCAAGTGCCTTGATGTCGATTGATGCCATGCCGGTGTCCTTTCGTCAAGACAGGTCCGCTCCTTGGGGCCTAGGCGCCAAAGCCCGTGACCTCGCGCTGAATCTGGAGGAGTTGGTCGATGCCCTTCTGGCCAAGGTCGAGCAGACGTCCAAGCTGCTCGCGGTCGAAGGTCGCGCGCTCGCCGGTACCTTGGACCTCAACAATACGGCCGTCCGATGAGCCCACCAGGTTCATGTCTACGTCCGCATGCGAGTCCTCCGGGTAGTCGAGGTCGAGAAGCTCGACTCCGTGCACGACTCCCATCGAGATGGCGGCAACCTGTCCCGTAAGGGGAACGCGCTTGATGCGCCCCTTGGAACACGCGGCGGAAAGCGCCTCGTAGAGCGCTACCCAAGCGCCGGTGATGGAAGCCGTGCGGGTGCCGCCATCAGCCTGGATAACGTCACAGTCAACGGTCACCGTGAACTCGCCCAGGTGACGGAGGTCGCAGACGGCGCGCAGCGAGCGGCCCACCAGGCGCTCGATCTCCATCGAGCGACCCTTGCGGCCCTTGTACTCGCGGGGCGTGCGACGGTTGGTGGCAGCCGGGAGCATGGCGTACTCTGCGGTGACCCAGCCATCCCTGCTCGCACCGCGCCACTTGGGCAGGCCCTCCGCGATGGTTGCCGCGCACAGCACGCGCGTGTCGCCAAACTCCGCCAGACACGAGCCGTCGGCGTTCTTCATAACGTTGGGGGTCAGCGTGACGGGGCGCATCTCGGCAACGGACCTGCCAAAGCTGCGCTCGGGCTGTACGTCGCTCTCCTGGGGCATGGGGCCTCCCGTCTGCCGGCGCATGTGCCAGCGCTCATGCAACAGGGCCAGCCGGCTCACGCCGACCGGCCCCGACTCTTCTCATGGTGGGCGATGACGGATTCGAACCGCCGACCTTGTGCGTGTAAGGCACCTGCGCTAGCCGCTGCGCCAATCGCCCGTGCTTAGCGAGTGTACCACGGAACCCGGAAGCGGCACACGCATCGCCCGCACCCGGCGCAGCCCGCGCCCATCTCGCCTGCTATACTTGATGCATGAATACTACACTTACATCTCTTGCCCAGCTTCTCGACAATGAGGGGCTGCTGGCCACCACAGCAAACATCACCGCCGAAAAGGGCGCCACGCCCATCACCGGGGTCGACTGCGACTCGCGCGTCGTTGTCCCAGCGCATGTCTTTGTGTGCAAGGGCGCCGCCTTCAAGCCAGCCTATCTCACCTCCGCGCTCGAAAAGGGCGCCGTGGCCTACCTTTGCGACAGGGACCGCGCAGCCGAGCTGGCAGACGTTGCCCCCGGAACGCCCGCACTCATCACCACGGACCTGCGCCGCGCCATGGCGTTCTCCTCGGCCGAGGCCTTTGGCCACCCCGACCACGACCTCGCCGTCATTGGCATCACCGGCACCAAGGGCAAGTCGACGGTGTCCTACATGCTCCGCGCCGTGCTTGACGGCAACGAGACGCACGCACGTACCGGCGTCATGGGCTCCATCGAGACCTTTGACGGCGTCGAGCGCGAGGAGAGCCACAACACCACGCCGGAGTCCCCGGACCTCTGGCGTCACCTCGCCAACGCCCGCAAGGCAGGCCTTGCCTACATGGATATGGAGGTCTCGAGCCAGGCCCTCAAGTACGACCGCGTCTTGGGCCTTGACCTTTCCATTGCCTGCTTCCTGAACATTGGGCGTGACCACATCTCGCCCGTTGAGCACCCCAACTTTGAGGACTACTTCCAGAGCAAACTCCGCATCTTCGACCAGGCACGCGTTGCCGTGGTGAACCTCGACTCCAACGAGATCCAGACCATCCTCGAACGCGCCCGGCGCTGCGAGCGCGTGGTGACCTTCTCTGCCAAGGACCGCTCGGCAGACGTCTGGGCCTCGGACATCCAGAGCGCCTATGGCATGGTCTCGTTCACTGCACACACGCCAAGCTGGGAAGGGCCCATCTGCCTGGGCATGCCCGGCCTCTTCAACGTGGACAACGCACTTGCGACCATCGCCATCTGCGAGGTCCTGGGCATTGGTCGCGAGAAGATTGCCGAGCCGCTCTCGCACGCGCGCGTCCCCGGCCGCATGGAGCTTCTCCCCAGCCCCGACCCCAAGGTTGTGGCGCTTGTCGACTATGCCCACAACAAGCTCTCCTACCAGCGGTTCTTCCCTTCGGTCAAGGAGGAGTTCCCGGGGTATCGCATCATTGCCGTCTTTGGCGCCCCCGGTGGCAAGGCGTACGAGCGTAGACACGAGCTTCCCCAGGAAGCCGCCAAGTACGCCGACTACCTCATCTACACCGAGGAAGACCCGGCGAACGACCCCGTGGAGGAAATCTGCCAGCAGATGGCGGACGCCACGCCGGAGGGCACAGCATACGAGGTCATTCTCAACCGCGAAGAGGCCATTCGCCGCGCCGTCCAGCTGGGTTACGAGGGCGAGGGCCCGGCGATTCTCTGCCTGCTGGCCAAGGGTGACGAGACGCGCCAGCACGAGGGCAACGAGTTTGTCCCCTGCCGCACAGATGGCGACATCTACGAAGAGGCCGTTCGCAACTGGCACGCCGCGCATCCCGAGGCCTAGCCCGCACGAAGCAATTTTCAGCCGTCTATGAGCGTGCCCCGCAGCCGCGGCAAAAAGCCGGACTGCGGGGCACGTTTGTACGGGAACTCTTAGCCCTCGCCTAGGCGAGCCGCTCCACGCCGTTGCGAGTTACGCGCGCGTAGACGAGAGGCTCGGGCTCGGGCTGCTCGTCGCTAATCTCGTAGGAGTCGCGGAGGATCTGCTCTCCTTCATCGAGCTGGGCCTCGCTCGAGGCGTAAAGCGTTGCGAGAACGTCGCCCTTTGCCACCTTGTCGCCCGCCTTCTTCTGGAGAACAATACCGGCAAGCGGGTCGATGGAGTCTTCCTTGCGCGCTCGCCCGGCACCAAGCGACACGGAGGCAATGCCAACGCGCTCGGTGTTCATATGGCGCACCCAACCGTCGCAGTTGGAGTACACGTCACGCACGCAGGCATCGGAGCCAAAGCGGCTGGGATCGCGCACGTAGGACGCGTCCCCGCCTTGGGCGGCAACCATTTGGGCAAGCTTCTCCATGCCCTCGCCGTTCTCTATCTGCCCGCGGGCCATCGAGCGGCAGGCAGCGATGTCACCCTTGTCCGCAAGCTCCAGCATGTTTGCTGCAAGCTCCACGCAGATGTCCGTAAGGTCCTGAGGTCCTTTGCCCATAAGGGTTCGCGCGGCCTCCTCCACCTCAAGGGCATTGCCCACGCAGCAGCCAAGCGGGCGGTCCATGTTTGTGATGAGCGCGGCCGTCGTGCGGCCAACGCCCTCGCCAATGCGGACCATCTCTTGGGCAAGCGCAATGGCATCGTCAACGGTCTTCATAAACGCGCCGCTGCCGCACTTCACGTCGAGAAGAATCTTGTCGGAACCAGCGGCAATCTTCTTGCTCATGACGCTGGAGGCGATGAGCGGCAGCGAGTCAACCGTAGCCGTCACATCTCGCAGCGCATAGAGCTTCTTGTCTGCGGGCACCAGGTTTCCGGTCTGGCCGGCAACGGCGCACCCAACCTCACTCACAATGGAGAAGAAGCGCTGCTCGTCAATGGAGGTGGTAAGGCCAGGAATGGACTCGAGCTTGTCGAGCGTACCGCCAGTGTGCCCAAGGCCACGCCCGCTCATCTTGGCAACGCGCACGCCAAGCGACGCCACGATAGGCGCCACCACCAGGGTGGTCTTGTCTCCCACGCCGCCGGTAGAGTGCTTGTCCACCTTGATGCCGGGAATGGGCGAGAGGTCCACCATGTCACCAGAGTGCGCCATGTCCAGGGTGAGTCGCACGATCTCGCGGTCGGTCATGCCCTTGTAGAAGATGGCCATGCAGAGTGCGGAGGCCTGGTAATCCGGAATGTCACCCGCCACGTAGCCGTTGACGAAGAAGTCAATCTGCTCGTCGGTAAGCTCGTGGCCGTCTCGCTTGCTCTCGATGATGTCGTACATTCTCATGCGGCGTCACCTCCCGTTTCATCCGCCCGATGGTGCCCCAAGTCCTCCGGCCCAAATCCCTCAGGGAGAAGGTCTCGCAGCAAAAGCGAGCGACGCTCCTCTGGCGAGCGGGCAACGATGATCCTAAATGAGTCCGGGTCGCAGAACTCGCGCATCACCTGGCGGCATACGCCGCATGGCGTGCACCAGTCCGAGATGGGCTGTCCCTCCGGGCCTCCCACAACGGCAATTGCCGAGAAGTGCCGCTGCCCCTCGTAGACCGCCTTGAAGAATGCCGTGCGCTCGGCGCAGTTGCAGGGCGTGTACGCTGCGTTTTCGATATTGCATCCCTGGTAGACAGTGCCGTCATCAGCTAGAAGCGCCGCTCCAACGGCAAAGTGAGAGTAGGGTACATAGGCATGCTCGCGGGCTTCGAGTGCCCTTCCCACGAGCTGCTCGTCGGTTAGTTCCATGTCTTTTCAGAGGCTCCTTAAGCCGCTTGTTACCTGCTGCCCTTGATGTACGGCACGCCGTCAGCCTTAGGCGCAACGGAGCGTCCCACGAAGAACACCAGGACGAGGACGGTCATCACGTATGGCAGCATTGCCAGAATCTGCGTGGGCACCACAGAGCCACCGCCCAGCATGACGGTAAGCGCCTGCGTGAAGCCAAAGAGCAGGCAGGCAAGGTAGGCGCCGTGCGGGGTCCACTTGCCAAAGATCACCGCCGCAAGGGCAATGAAGCCCTGGCCACTGATGGCAGTCTGCGTGTACTGAGAGATGATGGCCAGCGTCATGGACGCGCCACCAAAGCCTGCGAGTACGCCGGAGAGAATCACGCAGATGTAGCGCGTGCGATAGACGTTGATGCCCAGGGTCTCGGAGGCCTCGGGGTGCTCTCCCACAGAGCGAATGCGAAGGCCCCACTTGGTCCGGTAGAGCACGAACCACATGACCACGGCGGCAATAAGGCCGAGAAGCACCGTGACGTCAAGGTTTAGGCTAGCGAGCGGAGAGTCGCCAAAGCCCGAGGTATCGACGAGCTTGGGCAGCGTGTTGACCACAGAGGACATGGCCGCGCCATCAAACATGCGGCGGCAGGCAAAGAGCGCGATGCCGGGGGCCAGTAGGTTGATGGCAACACCCGAGATGGTCTGGTCGGCGTTGAAGGTAACGGACGCCACTGCGTGGAGCAAGGCGACCAGCCCGCCTGCCAGGCCAGCGCAGAGAAGGCCTATCCAGGGGTTGCCCGAGACGTAGCTTCCTGCAACTCCGGCAAATGCGCCGACGTTCATCATGCCTTCGATGCCGATGTTCGTGACGCCGGAGCGCTCGGAGATAACGCCTCCAAGGGCGCCAAAGACGAGGGGCGTGGAGTACATGAGGGTAATGGAGAGGACGAGCACAAGGTTATCGAGCATCGCCATCAGCCCCCTTCTTCTCACTAGAATCAGTAGGTTCGGCGGCCTTCGGAGACGCCTCCGCCGGTGCCTTGGGCTCGGCCGCGTCCTCGTCCTTCTGGGAGCCGCTCTCCCCTGCAGCTGCGACAGGAGTTGCCCCAGCCTCGGCGGCAAGCTTGCGCGCTTGCTCGGCACGCTCGGCGCGAGAGCGCTGGATGTGCTCGGCAAGCATGGGGATAACGCCACCCAGAGCCATGCAGAACACGATGGTGCCAATCATGATGCTGATAATCTCGGACGGAGCGCCCATGGTCTGCTGCACCGTCTGGCCTCCGTAGATGAGGCCGGCGAAGAGCAGGGACGCCGGGATGCACGCAACGGGAGAGCAGCCGGCGATGAACGCCACCGAGAGGCCGTTGAATCCGTTGTTCTCAAACGCAGCAAGCGTGGAAATGCCGTGCGGCGAGATGCCGGTGATGTTGAGGGCGCCGGCAATGCCGCACAGAGCGCCGGAGATGACCATGCAGAGCACAATGTTCTTCTCGACGTTAATACCGGCAAAGCGGGCGGCGTCCTTGTTGAGACCCACGGCGCGCATCTCATAGCCCATCTTGGTGCGCTTGAGCAACCAGCCAATGAACACAGCGGCCACCACAGCAACAATGATGCCAACGTTAACGTCGCAGCGCACCAGGACGTCGCGCAGTACGGGGACGTTCGCCAGTGCCGCCTGTCCCTCGTCAGAGAGCTTCCAGTTGGGGAGGATCATCGTGAATGCAGTGTCGTGCACCGCATAGGTGCCCGTGGTGTTGGGCTGGTGGAACACGTCGAGCGAGACCACGTAGTTGCAGAGGTAGAGGCTAATCCAGTTGAACATGATGCTGGTGATGACCTCGTGGATGCCAAACTTTGCCTTGAGCCATCCAATAAGTGCCCCAGAGAGCGCGCCCGCAATGGTGCCCGAGAGCACAACGAGCGGAATCTCGAGAACGGCAGGCAGGTCACAGGTGATGCCCACGATGGTCGCAGCAACGGTGCCCAGGATGTACTGGCCCTCGGCGCCAATGTTGAAGAGGCCAACCTTGAAGGCAAAAGCAACGGCAATGCCACAGAACAGAAGCGGCGTGGCCTTGATAATCACGTTGACGATGTAGCGGGGCCGGCCGACCATGCCCGAGAAGAGCGCTGCAAACGAGGCGCCCGGGTCATACCCTGCGCTGGCAAGAACGATTGCTGCGACCAGAAAGCCAATGAGAATGGCGATGATTGCCGAGGTGATGGGTTTCCTCAGCACCTTGATTACCGTGTTGTTCACTGCTTGCCACCCCCAGCCATAAGCAGGCCAACCTCTTCTTCGCTCACCGTTCCCTGCTTGAACGTGCCCACGATCTTTCCGTGGTGGATGACGGCAATCGTGTCTGCCACATCCATGACCTCGTCAAGCTCGAGCGAGATAAGCAGGATTGCCGCGCCGCGATCGCGCTCGCGGATAAGCGCCTTGTGCACAAACTCGATAGCGCCCACGTCAAGGCCGCGCGTAGGCTGCACGGCAACAAGAAGATCCGGCTCGCTCGAAACCTCGCGAGCAATGATGACCTTCTGCTGGTTGCCGCCGGAAAGTCCGCCCGCAAGGCTGTCGACGCAATCCGCGGGGCGAATGTCGTACTCCTTGATGAGGCCGTTGGTGAAGGAGCGGACCTTCCCGTAATCGAGGGTTGCCCCCTTGCCAAACGTCTCCTCGCGGTGGCGCTCAAGAATGACATTCTCGGCAACCGTAAAGGGCAGCACCAGGCCAAAGCGCTGACGGTCGGCGGGGATGGTTGCCACCTTGTGGTCGAGTACGTTTCTGGGAACGGTGTTCTGGATCTCCTCGCCCTTCACAGAGATAGTGCCGGAATCCGCCTTTGCAAGGCCGTCGATGGCCTCCACGAACTCATCCTGCCCGTTGCCCTCGATGCCGGCTATGCCTACGATCTCTCCGGCACGAACGTCAATGTTGAGGCCGCATACCTGCTCGATCCCTCGGGCATCCTTCACGTGCAGGTCCTTGACCGAGAGGACCGTCTCGCCGGGCTTGGCAGGGCCCTTCTCGACGGTGAGGCTCACGTGACGGCCAACCATCTTGGACGCAAGCTCCTCTTCGGTGGTCTTGCTCACGTCCACCGTGCCCATGTACTTGCCACGACGGATGATGGTGCAGGCGTCGGCGGACTCCATGATCTCTTTGAGCTTGTGGGTGATGATGATGATCGTCTTGCCCTTGGCAACAAGGCCGTGCATGATTTTGATGAGCTGCGTGATCTCCTGCGGCGTGAGGACTGCCGTGGGCTCGTCAAGAATCAGCGTGTCCGCGCCGCGGTAGAGCGCCTTCAAGATCTCGACGCGCTGCTGCATGCCAACGGTGATGTCCTCGATCTTTGCGTCTGGGTCAACCTCGAAGCCATACTCGTCGACGATCTTCTCGACCTCTTTTTTGGCACGAGCCATGTCGAGGACGTCCATCGAATGGCAGACCTCATCGCCAAGAATGATGTTCTCAGTGACGGTGAAGTTCTCGACGAGCATGAAGTGCTGGTGGACCATGCCAATCCCGTGGGCAATCGCGTCGAGCGGGCTTTGGATCTGGACGCTCTGCCCACCGAGGTACACCTCACCCTCATCGGCCTGGTACAGGCCGTAGAGCACGTTCATGAGCGTGCTCTTGCCCGCACCGTTCTCGCCAAGGATGGCATGGACCGTCTGCTTTTTCACGTCGAGGTCAACGCCATCGAGCGCCTTGAACGAGCCGAAGGTCTTCGTGATGCCGTGCATCTGCACGGCATAGTCGGGACTGGCCTCCATAGTCCACCTCCCTATGAAAAGCGAGGGGCCAGAGCCCCTCAGCGATCAAACCAAGAGAGGGTGCCCGACGCGCGCGCCAGGCACCCCCTAACTGCGCGTCTAGAGGCTGGCGACAAACTTGTCGTAGTCATCAGAGGTCGCAGGCGGCACGATGTCGCCGGACTTGATGAGCTCCTCCACAGCAAGGGCGTCGTTGTAGACGTCCTCCCCCATGAGGGAGTAATCCTCGGGGATGCCCACAGCGTCGTCGGAGAGACCCAGGGTGATGTTGGAGCCACCCTTGAGGTCGCCGGAGAGAAGGCGCTTGGAGACATCCACGATAGCGACGTCGACCTCCTTGAGGGCAGAGGTGAGAACCGTGCCCTCGGCGAGGTAGGACTGGTCCATGTCGGCGCCAATGGCGTAGATGCCGGCGTCCTTGCAGGCGTTGATGACGCCAACGCCCGTGCCGCCAGCAGCCTGGAACACAACATCGCAGCCATCGGAAACCATGCGCTGCGTGATGGAGCTGCCCTTGGCGGCATCGCCAAAGCTCTCGGCGTACTGGGACTCGCACTGAACGTTGAGCCCCTTCTCCTTGTTGGCATAGGCAACGCCGGCCTTATAGCCAAACTCAAACTGGCGCAGAACGTCGCTCTCGACGCCGAGGACGTTACCAACCATGCCGGTCTTGCTCACGCAAGCGGCAATGTAGCCAACGATGAACGACGACTCCTGGGCACGGAACTGAACGCCGGTGATGTTGGAGGCGTCGGTTGGGTTGGCGTTATCGATGATGCCAAACTGGACATCGGGGTTGGCCTTGGCCGCGTTGCCCACGGCGTCTGCCATGGCAAAGCCGATGGCCCAGATGAGCTCTGCGTCATCGTCAACTGCCTTGTCGAGGTTGGTCGCGTAGTCGGACTCCTGCTTGGACTCGAGATAGCTGACGTCCCAGCCCTCGTCCTGCTGGAGCTTCTGGAGGCCGGACCACGAAATCTGGTTGAACGACTGGTCGTTAACGCCACCGGTATCGGTGACCATCTCAACCTTGTGCGTGGTTCCGGACGTGGTGGCGCTGCTGTCGGAGGAGTCGCTGCTGGAAGACGAGTCGCTGGACGAACCGCCGCACCCTACGAGTGCGCCGGTGGCACCCAGTGCGCATGCGCCAGCAAGGCCCTTCAGGAAGCCACGCCGAGTAAAGCTGCTCTGATCTGGCATTTCTGTCCCCTTTCTCCGCCCCGTCCTCTCCCGAACAGGGCACCCCATGGAGCCAAACTTCCTATCGACAGAGGGAGACTCTCCCTCGTGTTGCCGCTACGCCCTTGGGTCCGGCGCTGCAAGGCTTAGTGCGACCTCCATCATCTGCGTGAGGCTCTCTTGGCGCTCCTCTGCCGTGAGGGCCTCGCCGCGAGAGACAACGTCCGTCACGGTGAGAATCGTGAGTGCGCGCTTGCGAGCGCGCATGGCGTTGAGGTAGAGCGCCGCCGATTCCATCTCCACGGCAAGGACGCCCATCTTTGCCCAGCGCTCGGAAGCCGTGGGATCCTCGTCGTAGAAGACGTCCGACGAGAGCACGTTGCCAACGCGAACGGGATAGCCAAGGCGCTCCGCGGCGTCTGCCGCGCGGCGCAGGAGGCCAAAGTCAGCGATGGGGGCAAGCGTGCCCGGCGCGTTGAACTGGTGTGCGTAGTTGGAGTCCGTGCAGGCGCCCATGCCAAGCACGATGTCGCGCAGGCGCACGTCCGGGGCAACGCCCCCTGCGGTGCCAATGCGCACGATCGACTCGACGCCATAGAAGTTGTAGAGCTCGTACGAGTAGATGCCAATGGAGGGCATGCCCATGCCGCTGCCCATCACCGAGACGGGATTACCCTGGTAGGTTCCGGTGTAGCCCAGCATGTTGCGAACGCCGTTGAACTGCTCGACGTTCTCGAGGTAGGTCTCCGCGAGACGCTTAGCGCGGAGAGGGTCGCCCGGCATCAGGACGAGCGGGGCAATCTGGCCCGCGACGGCTTCGTTGTGCGGTGTGGGGGTGCAAGCCATGTCTATGCCTCCAGAATCTGCTCGAGATGAGACGTACCGTTGGGAAGCGCGGGCGCGCCAAGGTAGTCGAGGACCGTTGCCGAGACGTCCGCGAACGTTGGCCGCGTGCCCAGGTCAACACCCTTACGCACGCGCGGCCCGCATACGAGCCACGGAACGTACTCGCGTGAGTGGTCCGTCGAGGGGGTTACAGGGTCGCAGCCGTGGTCTGCCGTAATCATGAGCAGGTCATCGTCACGCAGGCCCGCCACGATGCGCGGGAGCTGGCTGTCAAAGTAGCTCAGGGCGCGCGCATAGCCGGGCGCGTCGTTGCGGTGGCCGTAGACCATGTCGAAGTCCACAAGGTTGGTGTAGCAGAGGCCGGTGAAGTCGCGCTCTGTGGCCTCGACGGTTCGCTCGATGCCCTCGTTGTTGCCCGAGGTGAAGACGTGTTCCGTGATACCGCGGTGGGCAAAGATGTCGTAGATCTTACCGATGGAAAGAACGTCCTGGCCGGCGTCCTTAAGGACGTCGAGCATCGTGGTGCCCGTGGGTTCCAGAGAGAAGTCGTGCCGACGCGGGGTGCGCACGTAGTTTGGCCACTCCCCCGTGTAGGGGCGCGCAATGACGCGGGCAACGCCGTGCTCGCCCGTAAGGATCTTGCGTGCGATGCGGCAGTACTCGTAGAGCTGCTCGGGCGGCACCATGTCCTCGTGCGCAGCGATCTGGAAGACGCTGTCGGCCGAGGTGTAGACGATGAGCTTGCCCGTCTCGAGCTGCTCGCGGCCGTAGTCCTTGATCACCTGCGTACCGGAGTACGGCTTGTTGCAGAGAACCCCACGGCCCGTCTGGCGCTCGAACTCGTCCAATATCTCCTGGGGGAAGCCGTTGGGGTATGTGGGGAAGCGCTTGGGCGAGATGACGCCCGCCATCTCCCAGTGCCCAACCGTTGTGTCCTTGCCGGCAGACGCCTCGCGAAGGCGGGCAAACGCGCCGGTGGGCGAGGCGACCGGCTTGAGGTCTGCGTCGTAGGGTGACTCAAGCGCGCCCTCAATGTTGAGAAGGCCGAGAGACGCCATGTTGGGAATGTTGAGCTCGCCCGTAGTGGCACAGGCGCACAGGGTGTTGCTCCCCTCGTCGCCCCACTCCGCAGCATCTGGCTCGGCACCGATGCCAAAGCTATCCAAGACAATAAGAAACACGCGCTTGCCCATGGTCGCTCCCTCCGCAGGCATCTCCCCGACGCCGCTGCGTAACGCCATAACAAATGACAAGTCGAAACTATCGACATGACTAGTATTGTTTGGCCGCTAGCAAAGCGGCGGAAAAGCGGGGCAGCCGGTACAAACAATTCGACAAGCGGCAAATGCTTAGTAACAATAAATAATTGTTTAGAATTGCGATGCAAGGCGGCGCACGAGAGAGGGGACGCAATGCTCACCGAGAGAGAACAGCAGATCCTGGGATGGATCCGCGCAAACCCCTCCATTTCCCAGCAGGAGATTGCCAGCCGCGCAGGTATCTCGCGCTCGTCCGTCTCTGTCCATATTTCGAACCTCACCAAGAAGGGCGCGATTCTCGGCAGGCAATACGTGCTTGCCGACACACCTTATGTCGTTGTGGTGGGAGCCACCAACATGGATGTGGTGGGCAAGCCGGGCGGGGTTCCCACCCCGCGCGACGTCACGCCAGGCACCATTGTGGTCTCCCCAGGCGGCACCGCGCGAAACGTGGCGCACAACCTCACGCTACTTGGAACCAGCACCAAGCTGGTAACCGCCTTTGGGGAAGACGTGCGCGCGCGGGGGCTCTCCGAGGGGTGCGTGGAGATGGGCATGGACCTCGAGGGATCGGTGACTGTTCCCGGTGGAACCACCTCTACCTGCGTCTTTATCCTGGATGAGCATGGCGACCTCTCGCAGGCCATCGCCGACATGGGCATTCTCGACAGCCTCACCCCCAGCGTGCTTGAGCGCAGGCTCGACCTCATCGATCGAGCCACGGCATGCTTCGTCGACACCAACATCTCCCGCGAGAGTCTACGCTTCCTTGCCGAGCACGTAAGCACCCCCCTGTTCTGCGACCCCGTCTCAACCTCCAAGGCGACAAAGCTCTCTGGGCTGCTTGGGCATTTCCATGCCATGAAGCCAAATGCCCTTGAGGCCGAAGCGCTGACGGGAGTCACCATCCACGACGAGAAGAGCCTTGAGCTGGCAGCCAAGAAGCTTCTCGATACCGGGCTTGAACAGGTGTTTATTTCACTTGGGGCCGACGGGCTTCTCTGCGCGGGGCAAGACGGGATGCTTCGGCTTCCCAGCTACAGCGCAGACGTGGTGAGCGCGACTGGGTCGGGCGACGCCATGATGGGGGCAATCATCTGGGCGCACCTGCAGGGGGAAGACCTCGAGGGTGCCTGCGCCGCCGGTCTTGCGGTTGCCGCCATCTGCACGGAATCCGCCTCCACCGTTAACCCCAACCTCACTGCCGAAGCCGTAAGGCAGCGCATGGCAGAAGCGGGCGCGACAGGAAAGGTTCTCTCGGCAAACTAGCATCTGCGCTCATAGCCAAGGCCACTTGGACCCAAGCATGCGCCATCCACCGACAAGTGGACATGGGTATCTCATAAAGTGGACAAATGTCCTTTTATTGCTGAGGCGCTCGGCCTTAGCATGCACCCAAGGATCTGGGGAGAGGAGGGGACATGGACACGCTTGGTTACCTCGACACCTTGGATGCGGAGGTTCGCGACAGGCTCACCCCTTGGGCTGGTCGAATTCCCGCTGCCCTTCTCAGCAGATGCGCGCTCGTAAAACTGGACAAGGGCGACGAGCTCGTGCACGAGTTCGACCGCTTTGGTTCTGTCTACGTCCTCACGCGCGGTGTCATCGCCTCTACCAGCCCGCTGCTTGACGGCGGCACGTACGTGATAGACGAGTTCCATGCGCCGGCGGCCTTTGGTGAGATGGAGGCCATTGGCGCTAGCCCCTTCTACCACAGCTCGCTCATGGCTGCCACAGATGCCGAGCTTATCCGCGCCTCCGGTAGGGACTACCTTGCGTGGCTCTCCGGAGACGCCGACGCCCTGCTTGCGCGCTCGCGCTGGGTTGTCCAGCGCCTTGCAAGCCAATCGAGCCACGAGCGCTCCCTGCTTGCATGGACTGGCGAGAAGCGCGTTGCCTACGCACTCTGCCAGCTCTATGGAGAGGCCGGAGGGGAACGCCTGGTAGTGCCGCTAACGCGCGCGCAGCTGGCGGAACGCGTGGGCGTAAGCACCAAGACAGTGAGCCGTTCCATAGCTTCGCTTGTAGATGCCGGGATGGCGCGCCTTGAGGGCAGAAGAATCGTGATTGACCGAGAGGCATTTGAGCTTCTCGAAGACATGCTCCGCGACGAGCTTGGTCAAAGCGCGTGCGGAAGAGAAGGGAGTGCACGTTCATGAAGACCATCGACAACACCCAGGAGTTCTACGACATCTGCACGGCGAGTAACCTCACGTACAAGCAGAAGCTGCTGCACCTGGCGCAGGCAGCCGAGAACAGCATCGACCCCATCGAGCGCCCCAAGGAAGCGGACTACTTCTTCGAGCACGGCGGCATTGACTACATGTGTGAGGGCAACGCGCCCTACCGCCCGCGCTACATCTGCCCGGACTACGGCAAGTTCCTCGCCCAGGGGAGCGAGTTCTTGCGCCTTAAGCCAGCGGAGACTCTGGACGATGCGCTTTGGAACCTTGCGATGGTCTACGACAACGTGCCCTCGGTCACCAGCCGCCCCGTCTATGTGGGCCAGCTTGACCGCATGCTCGATCCCTTCCTCGACGGCCATAGCGACGAGGAGGTAAAGGCGCGTCTGCGTCGCTTCCTCAACTACATTGACCGCACCGTTGCCAGCGGTTACTGCCATGCAAACATTGGCCCCGAGGAGACGCGTGCCGGCCGGCTGCTCATGGAGGTTGAGCAGGAGCTTGCCAACGCGGTACCCAACTTCACGCTGAAGTACGATCCGGCAATAACACCCGATGACTTTGCCCGTCTCGCCGTGAAGACCACGCTCACCTGCGCCAACCCCGCCTTTGCAAACGACCGCATCCACCGCGAGACCTATCCTGGCGACTACACAGTGGTGAGCTGCTACAACGTGCTGCCCATGGGCGGCGGCGCCTACTGCCTTGATCGCCTGCTGTTCCCGCGCCTTGCGGACATGGCGTCAAGCGTAGACGACTTCATGGACAACATCCTCCCGTCTGCCACGGGCGCGCTTCTCGAGTACATGAACTCCCGCATTAAGTTCCTTGTCGAGAAGTCGAACTTCTTCGAGACCTCGTTCCTCGCCAAGGAGGGCCTCATCAGCCGCGACCGCTTCTGCGCGATGTTTGGCGTAGCCGGCATGAGCGAGTGCGTGGCCAAGCTGCTTGGCCTTCACGACGGCCGCGCCTACGGAACAGATGACGAGGCCAACGACCTTGCCGATCGCATCATGTGCCAGGTCTACAAGCAGGTTCTGGAGTTCCCGGCAGTGTACTCGGAGGTCTCTGGCAACCGCTTCACGCTGCATGCGCAGGCCGGCTTCTCCGACATGCCGGGCGTGACGCCGGGCGTGCGCATCAAGGTTGGCGACGAGCCCGAGGTCTTCTACGACCACATTCGTCACAGCGCTCGCATGCACCGCTTCTTCAACGCCGGTGTCTCTGACATCTTCCCCGTTGAGCCCACGGCCAAGTCCAACCCCGACGCCGTCCTCGACGTTGTGAAGGGCGCCTTTGCCATCGATGACAAGTACCTCTCGTTCTACTCGTCCAATGGGGACCTGGTTCGCATTACGGGCTTCCTGGTGAAGCGTTCTGAGATGGAGAAGTTCGCCCGTGGCGAAGCAGTGCTCGCCGATACCTCGCATGACGGCGAGGGCAACTGGCGGGCAAACGACCTTGCAGACCGCAAGGTCCGCCTGTAGGGAGCGCTACGGTGTCCGTTCACATACCCATTAACAACATCATCCCGTTTTCACTGGTGGACGGGCCTGGCTCGCGATGCTCAATCTTTGTCCAGGGTTGCAATATCCACTGCGCGTACTGCCACAACCCGGAGACGCAGCGGCTCTGCGTTGGCTGCGGGGCCTGTGTGCGGGCGTGCCCGGCGGGGGCCCTCAAGATGGTGTGCGGCGCCGTCGAGTGGGACCAAGGCGCATGCGTGAAGTGCGATACGTGCATCCACGTGTGCCCCAACCACTCGTCGCCCCGCATCCTCTACCTCGACGCAGAGCAGGTCTTTGAGCGCGTGAAGTCGTACATGCCCTTCATTAGGGGAGTCACCTGCTCGGGTGGCGAGTGCATGCTCTACCCCGAGTTTCTCTCCGAGCTCTTTGGGCTGTGCCGGGGCGTTGGGCTTGGTTGTCTCATCGACTCCAACGGCACGGTAGACTTTGCCGAGCATCAGGACCTCCTTGCGCTGTCCGATGGCGTGATGCTCGACCTCAAGTGCTGGGATGATTCGTGGTTTGTCTCGCTCACGGGAACCGACGGAAAGACCGTCCGCAAGAACCTCGCGTTTCTTGCGGAGCAGGATAAGCTGGCTGAGCTTCGCGTCATTGTGACCGTGGACCGCAACGACCCCGAAGCTGCAGTACGCGGAGCAGCTGGTGTGCTTGGGGAGAGAGTGGCCTCCACGCGTCTGAGGCTCATGCGCTTTCGCCACTTTGGTGTCCGCGGGGAAATGGAGGGAGCGCCCTCCCCTACTGACGAGCGCATGGACGCCATGGAGGAGCTTGCGAGGTCGTTGGGATTTGGCACCGTTGTGGTGAGCTAGCTCGGCGTATATCGACGAGGGCAAACGGCCGGCCTGGCACGGATTGTGCCGGACCGGCCGTTGTAGTAAGGCGGCTTCTATGGAGCTAGGCGTTAGCCCTCGACAATCTTGATGCCTGCACTGCAGCCAAGGCGGTCGGCTCCCGCCTCCACCATGGCAAGCGCTTCCTCCTTGGTGTGGATGCCACCCGCTGCCTTGACCTTGCAGCGATCGCCGACGGTCTTGCGCATGAGCGCCACGTCGTGCACCGTGGCGCCTCCCGTCGAGAAGCCGGTGCTGGTCTTCACGAACGAGGCTCCTGCGGCAACCGCGTCCTCGCAGGCGCGGACGATCTGCTCGTCATCGAGGAGGCAGCACTCCAGAATGACCTTCACGGGGTGGCCCTGGGCAGCCCTGACGACGGCTGCTATGTCATCGATGACGTACTGGTCGTCGCCAGCGACGAGGTGACCGCCATTGACCACCATGTCGATCTCTGTGGTCCCGTCCGCCACGGCCTGGGCGGCCTCGGCGGCCTTCGCCTGCGTGGAGCAGGCACCCAGAGGGAAGCCGATGCAGGTGGTCACGCCCACGCCGGTGCCCGCAAGGCGCTTGGCAGCCATCGCCGTCCAGCACGAGTTGATTGCAACCGTCGCGAAGTGGTACTTGGCCGCCTCGTCGCACAGGCGCTCGATGTCTGCCTGCGTCGCGTTCTGCTTGAGATTGGTGTGATCGATGTAGCCATTGAGTTCCATAACATACTCCCGTCTTACGAAGACCCTCCCATAGCTTCCAGCCCACACCTTGGCACAAACAAGATGCTGACGCAATGAGCGCCTCGGCAGCCGTATGGCATCCCACTCATCACTGACGGCTACACACAGACCCAGGTGAGGCCTAGTTCGCCCAATACTGATTCCTGGCATCAATTGACGGTTGGGATACGGTTTATCGGGCACCCACTGAGTACAAACTGGTTCGAGATTTGTTAAACACCTGGTAGACGAATTGCCATCATGACGATTACATATCATTATTGAAACCAAAACTGCTGCCAACCGGAAGTCGCCTTTTGCATCAGTACAAGCGCTCGGATTCCAAGGGGCGCCGAGGGTCATCGCACTTCCGGTTGGCAGCAGTTATTGTTCAAGTCTTTATATGTCATTATGCATATCGCAATTCTTTGACCTGCGCTTTAACAAACTTCGAACCATTTGATACTTGGGGGTACCCTCAAAAACCGCATCCCAACCAGAAATTCTTGCCAGGCAGGGGCGAGGAACCAGCCCACAGCTCTGCGGTTAGCCAAAGGAAAAGAGGGACGGAGCCAAAAGGCTCCGTCCCTCGGGTGGTAACGCCAATGCTACTTGGGGCAAGAACTAGAAGTTCACCGGCTCGTCGTAGTAGCAGCACTTGAGAATCTTCTCGAAGTCCTCTGCCTTGGTTTCGCGCGGGTTCTCGGGCGTGCAGGCATCCTGGACTGCGTTGGCAGCAATGGTGGGCAGCTTCTCGAGGAACTCCTTCTCGGAGACCATAACGGGCTCGCCGGTCTCGTCTGCCTTAACGCCACCGTTGGCGTAGTTGTTGATGCTCTGCGGGATGTGCAGCTCGTCGTTCATGCTGCGAATCTTCTCCACCAGAGAGTCGATGAGCTGGTCGTCGGTGGTGCCAGGAAGGTGCAGGATCTCCTTGGCAACATAGGCATAGCGCTCGTGAGCGCGCGGGTCCTTGGAGTTCCACTGGATGGCCTTGCCCAGATACATGGCATTGGCGGCACCGTGAATGATGTGGCCGTTCTCAAACGCAGCGCCAGTCTTGTGGGCCATGGAGTGCACGATGCCAAGCAGACCCGAGGAGAAGGCCAAGCCGGCCAGGCACTGGGCCTCGTGCATGTGCTTGCGGCCCTCATGATCGCCGGTGTAGGAGACGGGCAGCCACTGCGTAATCTCACGGATGCCGTGCAGCGCGTCGGCGTCGGTGAACATGGAGGCTGCTGTCGAGACGTACGCCTCGAGACAGTGCGTAAGGGCATCCATACCGGTGTGTGCGCAGAGCTTCTGAGGCATGGAGTAGGTGAGCTCGGGGTCGACGATGGCAACGTCAGGCGTGATGTTGAAGTCTGCCAGCGGGTACTTAATGCCATGCTCGTAGTCGGTAATGACCGAGAAGGCCGTTACCTCGGTAGCGGTGCCGGAAGTGGAGCTAATAGCGCAGAAGTGAGCCTTGTGGCGCAGCTCGGGGAACGAGAACGGCTGAATGATGTTATCGAACTTCTCGTCGGGATACTCGTAGAAGACCCACATGGCCTTCGCGGCGTCGATAGGCGAGCCTCCGCCGATGGCAACAATCCAGTCCGGGCCAAAGTCCTGCATGAACTTGGCGCCCTTCTTCACCGTCTCGATGGAAGGATCGGACTCGACGCCCTCGAACAGCTTGACCTCAAAGCCGGCGTCCTCCAGGTCCTTCTGAACGTCCTGCAGGAAGCCGCCACGGCGCATGCTGTGGCCACCAGAGACGATGACGGCCTTCTTGCCCTTGAGGTTCTTCACCTCGTGGCGAGCGCCCTCACCAAAGTACAGGTCACGCGGGTTGGTAAAACGTCCCATAGCACATCCTCCAATTCACCGGCCGCCACCGATGGCGGCAAATGCCTGAGAAGACCCCTCGGCCTTCCCTGATGCCCTACCTGGAACAACTTGAAGCCGGACGAGCAGCGAAAAACGCACCGCCAGTCCGAACCTGAATGCGGCCCCATCCTATCAGATAGACGCCAGCGAGAGGCCACTTACGGCAGGCGGCTTCGCGCAGGAACAAGGCCGTATCCCTGCTCCACCGACGTCCATACCCTTGGTCTTCTCCGACACCCCGCTGTGACTAAAACTACATATTTTCATCACATTTTGAAGCAGGAGGAATACGAGAAGGGCGTCCGATGCCACCGGCACCAGACGCCCAGCCAAACACTCTGCGAGAACCCGCCTTACGCAGTGACCTCGGTCTTGGTGTCCACCGCAACGTCGCGCTTGGACTCCTCAACGTGCTTGCGGCCAAGCTCAGACCACTCGGGCTCCTCGTCGGGAATGGAGCCAGGCTTCTTGGTGAAGAGCTCCTTCAGGCAGTTGTACGCCACGATGACACCCAGGACCACAATCAGGATGGCGATTACGAGCTGCAGACCCTTGGTCGCGATCACCGCAAAAGACTGGTCGGCGGCAACGGCAGTCCAGCAGCCATAGATGCTCATGCCAAGCGACGTGAAGGTGCATGCGAGCAGGAATGCCACGGGCACGTAGAGCATCCAACCCTTGCGACCAGTGCACTTGCAGAAGACGGCGAGAGTGATCATGGTCATGCCGCCAAGCAGCTGGTTGGAAGCGCCAAACAGCGGCCAGATGTTGAGGTAGCCGCCAAAGCACAGGGCGATGCCCAGGACCAGCGTGACAGCGATGGAGAAGGCCGTGTTGGTGACGACCTTGCGGGCACCGGACTGCTCGGAAGAGCGGGAGGCGGCGTCGTTGGTCTCGTAGAAGAACTCCTGCCAGCTGGTGCGACCAATACGGGCAACGGCATCAACGGAGGTGAGTGCCAGCGCAGAGACGTTCATGGTCATGAAGACCGTAGCAAACGTGGCGTTGAAGCCCATGAGCTCCATACCGCGAGCAACGCCGGCGGCGAAGATCTGGAACGGCGTTGAAGCGGTGCCAGCGTTGAGGGCGCCCGTGCCGGCGGTATTCATGTCACCAAACATGATGCCAGCGGTCACGATGGCAAGCACGCCCACAAAGGACTCGAGGACCATGGCGCCGTAGCCAACGGGAAGCATGTGGGTCTCGTTGGAAATCTGCTTAGAGGAGGTGCCGGAAGAGACAAGGCTGTGGAAGCCGGACAGGGCACCGCAGGCAACAGAGACGAACAGAACCGGGAAGAGGTAGTTGCCCTTAGCTGCCAGGGCGTCGAGCGTCTCGGAGCTCACAACCATCGGCGCCGTTATAGTGGCCTGGCCATTGATGCCCAGCGCGATGATGCCGAGGACGGCGCACGCGATCATGGCGACCATCATGATGGTCGTAAGGAAGTCACGTGGGGTCTTGAGCGTCTGGATGGGCATGGCGCTTGCGAGAATCAGGTAGAGCGTCACGACGGCAATCCAGCCAGTGGCGTTGAGGTAAATCGGGAACACCATGCCAAGCGCAAAGGGAACCGCGATGCACGCAAGGGCAAACAGGAACTTTGCAACGCCCTTGAGGTCCCACTTGCGGCACGCCCACCCAAAGAAGATGGCGGAGAAGGTGAGCAAGATGGAGATGGTACCCGCGCAGCCACCGGCGTAGGACTTGGCGAAGTCAACGGAACCATCGGCAGCAGCGGTGGTAGCAAACGTGCCCGCCACCATCGAGACGAACGCAGCGATGACAATGCAGCAGAACAGCCACGAGAAGGCCAGGAACAGATGGCGACCGGTCCTGCCAATGTACTTCTCGATAAGCTGGCCAAGCGACTTGCCGTTGTTCTTGACAGAAGCATACAGGGCACCAAAGTCATGAACGGCGCCAAAGAAAATGCCGCCAACAAGGACCCAGAGAAGCACGGGGAGCCAGCCAAACATCATGGCGACAATGGTGCCCGTGACAGGGCCTGCGCCACAAATCGAGGAGAACTGGTGGGCAAACACGGAGAAGCGCTGCGCAGGCGAGAAGTCCTTGCCGTCCTCCATGCGGACCGCAGGGGTGAGGACCTCGGGATCGACGCCCCATGACTTAGCTAGCCAGCGCCCGTACCCGAGGTAGCCAATAATCAGGACCACCGCACTTATCAAGATGATCGTGATGCCATTCATGTCGTCTTACCTCCTTAGGGTAGGGCGCTGCGGACCGTTTCCGCTGTTTGCGCTCGGTGGGCGGCATGGTACAACCTTGAGATGAAATTGAATGTCTGTCTAACGCCAATAATTATTGGATATTTTTTACAGAATCTGGATATTGTTGGATATCTTTCAAATAAATTCTCTTGTTATTGGATATTATTCGCTAGTTCAAAAAACCGTTCGCAATAGCGCTCCCTGGAAACATTCTCCAAGATGTAATCGTTAGGGAACTCGTTTCGAAACATTTTTCAACCGTTCACCGTATTTTGATAACCGTTCAAAGCATTTGAGAGATTGCGATTATCGAATGCGGGCAGGTTGGCAAGTTACCCGTGGCGTCCTTGTCGTGCCACGCATGGGATACCATGAGAGCGACGAAAGGAGGCGCACCGTGGCGTTTGACCCCAGGAGAGAGGACTACCAGCGTCTGGCGCTACGCTATGCGCAGTCGCTGCCCAAGGGGAACCCCGTAGCCGCCGCCAAGGCGTTCACGGACTTTGGCCGTCGCTTTGCCCGTGATCGGGACACGCTTCCCCAGTCCGATGCCGACCGCGCCTTCCACCTTGTGGCCGTTGCCGCCGAGGTCATCGACTACCAGCTTCCCTTCTCGAGTGAAGAAAGGGCAGACGCGCTCATCAACCGCGGGCGAGACCTTCTCGACGAGGCAATCTCGCTCGACCCCAAGTGCCACGACGCCATCCGCATGCGCGCCTCACGCGTAAGCCCCAGCTTTGACGCCCAGTTCACCTTCCTCCAGGAGGGCGCGGACGAAGTCCTCGCGTCCTGCCAGGAGGCTCGCGACGCCGTGCCAAACGACGGGGACGATGAGCGCATTGCCCTTGGCCGCGACATTGCCCTGCGTCCTTATCGGCGCTGGATGGCCGCTCTGGCCGAGGAGGCACTCATCTGCGGCCGGAACCACAGCTGCATAGGGGCAGGCGAGCGCCTGCTGGAGCAGGACCCCTCGGACCAGGCGGACGTTCGGTTCACGCTTGCCCTTGCCTACGCAAAGCTCGAGGATGAGGCATCCCTTGACGCGCTGGCCAAGTGCTACGGCACCATCATCCCGGCACGCCCCGCAGACGACGCCTGGATGGGAATCGCACGGCTGGCGCTAGCGCACAAGAGCCACGACATGGGCCAGGCCCGGCAGCTTCTCGAGCACCTCATTGCCGTCTATCCTGGCTGTGCGTCCGCGCTCATCACGCAGACGGAGCTGCCGGACGGCGTCTTTGCCCGCCTCGCCGTACCACCTTACAGCGAGGACGAGCTCATCCTTGCCGTCTCCGAGGCAACGGTGCTGCTCCAGGAGGGTGACGACAAGAGCGGGCGCGGAGTTCTCGGCTCTTGGGTTGCGCGGACCACGGCCAAGCTCTACCCCGAGGCGCTGGCCGAGGCACAGGAGCTTTCCACCCCTTACTACCAGCAGGACGAGAAGGGCCCGCAGGACGGTGATGCCTCGTGAACGGACGGGAGGAGCTTGTGCTCAGGTGCGCCCAGCGGCGCCGCGAGAAGATTGGCACCCTCTCTGACGAGGGATTTGCCGAGCTGTGTCTGGCCGTGCGCGAGAATCCCGCGGCCTTTGTTGACTCCCCCGAGCAGGCCTCGTTCGCCACGCTCGTTGGCGCGCTGGACGCGTTTCACCGCGCCGGCGCCGATGACGACCTTCTCGACGACGAGGAGTTCCGCGCGGCACGCGAGCGCAGGTTGCAGACGCTCTCGGCAGCATGCGACCACGCGCTCTCTCAGGACGGTGGCTGCCTGGACGCACGGCTCGTGCAGGTGCTTGCCGCAGACCTTGACCCAGATGACAGGCTTGACGCGCTACTCGAGATCGAGACAAAGGCCGACGAGATGAGCGAGCTTACCCTTGGCTCCACAGGCGATGCCTGGGATGACGTCTTCACGCGGCCAAGGCTGCGCCTGTGGGGCGCCATTGCACGCACCTGTCTTGCCGGTGGCCGCTACCGCATGGCGCTTGACGTCTCGCGCGGCCTCATGGCAGCATCACCAAAAGACCAGGTGGGCGGCAGGCTCACAGCTGCGCTGGCTCTGGCACGCCTGGAGGACGAGGCGGGCTTCAACGAGCTTGACGCGCGCCTTGCCGGTCGCGAGAACTCCTGGCTCAATCTGGGGCGCACTATCCTCCTGTACAAGCTGGGTCGCATGAACGCCGCGCGGCGTGCACTGCGCGGGTACGGCGAGCTCTGCGAGGGGGCGGCGTACGCCCTGCTCAGACCCACGTTTGTAGAGATCTACCTCCCCGACAGGCCAGAGGTTCCCGCAGGGGGCTTCGAGGAGGCAACGTTTGCCGTCCACGAGGCGGAGCCCATCATTGCAGACGTGCCCGACTTCATCGCCTGGGCGGACGCCTTCCCGTGGTTCCACGCTTCTGGCGAGGCATATGCGGAGGAGAACGGCTACGACTGGTAGAGGCGCGCCGCTCTGATATACTCTCATCTGCGTCCCCATCGTCTAGCGGTCAGGACATCGCCCTTTCAAGGCGACGACACGAGTTCGAGTCTCGTTGGGGGCACCATTGGTACCAGGCTGCGGCCGTTCCTAACCCAGGGGCGGCCGCTTTTTCGCAGACAGAACAGACGGCACCGCCCCCGCGAACCGCGCCATCACGCTATTATGGCTGATAAGGTCACGTGCCCACGAGCGGCGCCGTGCCGCCCGCACCGAAGGGAGCTCGAGCATGTCGGACAAGAAGAAGCGCATCCTCATCGCATGCGGCTCCGGCATTGTCACCTCGACAATCGCGCGCAAGAAGATCGAAGAGCTTCTCGACGCGCACGGTTACAAGGGCAGCTACGAGATTGCGCAGGTGCCCCTGAGCACGGCACCCGAGAAGTCGAAGGACTGCGACTTCATGGTGGCAACCGCCATCCATCCCTCCGAGCTGAGCTGCCCGTTTGTCGACGGCACCCCCTACCTCACCGGCACCGGCGAGAACGCCACCAACGAGCAGATCCTGCACCTCATGGAGCAGTAGGTCCGCGGCTACGCCGCGCGGCGGAGCGCCAACCTACCCCAGCCTGGCAAGTACAGAGGCCGCAATGCCCTCGGGCGTGAGCCCCGCGCGCTCCAGCAGGCGAGCCTGCTCGTCCGCCTCGGGATAGCCGTCGGGCGCACCCAGGCGCAGCAGCCCAGGGGTAGCGCCGCGGTCGAGCAGCTCCTCGGCGAGAAGTCCGCCAAGTCCGCCCACCACGCTGTGCTCCTCCACCGTCACGTCAAGCCGCGCGTTGGCGAGAAGCTCAACAACGTGCTGGTCAAGGGGCTTTATCGTACCCACGGTCACCACGCGGCAGGAAAGCCCCCGCCCACGCAGCAGCTGGGCGGCAGCTAGCGCGCGAGACGCGATGGAGCCGCAGGTAGCAATCGCAACGTCTGCCATGCGGCCGGGCGCGTCATCCGCAAGTACGCGGCAGAGCCCAAGCTCGAAGTCCCCACTGGGAAGCGCAGGGTCGCCCGCGGGCGCCTGCGTGATGCGCACGTAGGCCGGTCGCGGATTGCGCGCGAGCTCCGCAAGCGCACAGGCAAGCTCGGTGTTGGTCGCCGGTGCCACCACGGTGAGGCCCGGGATAGAGCGCATGCACGCAAGGTCCTCCAGGGCCATGTGGCTGGGGCCAAGGATGCCCGCGTGGTAGCCTGCGCCGAGCCCAACCAGCACGACCGGCGACTCCATCATTCCCAAGTTGACGCGCACCTGGTCGAGCACGCGAGCCGTGATGAACGGCGCATAGGACGGCGCAAACACGTGGAAGCCCTCGTTGGCAAGAGCGGATGCAACCTCAACCTGGTTCTGCTCGGCAATACCGCACTGAACAACGGAGCCCGGCAGCTTTGAGCGCAGCACATCGAGCGCAAGTCGGCGGCCGTAGTCCGAGATAACGGCCATGACCTGCGGGTCATTCTCGGCAATCTTTCCAAGCGCCCGGCCAAAGGCCACGCGCGAGTCCAGCCGGTCGAACTCGGCCGGGTCTGCGACGACCGCAGACTCCACAGCAACAGCTTCCCTAGACATGGCCCACCTCCCGACCAAGCTCCCTGACCGCCCGCGCATAGAGCTCGTCGGTCAGCTTGTTGTCGTGCCACTCCACGCAGTTCTCGGCAAACGAGAGGCCCTTCCCCTTGGTGGTGTGGGCAAGCACGGCCCGCGGCCGCGTATGGCTTGGCGCAAGCACGCTCCAGAGGGCGCTCACGTCGTGGCCGTCCACCTCGATTGCCTCGAAGCCAAAGGCGCGGAACTTCTCCGCGAGGCTGCCCGTGTCGAGAATCTGCGCCGTAGGGCCATCGAGCTGCAGCCCGTTGACGTCGACGATAACCGTGAGCGACGCCAACCCCATATGCCCTGCAAGCGCGGCAGCCTCCCAGACCGAGCCCTCGTTGCATTCGCCATCGCCAAGAAGGCAGAAGACGCGTGAGCCGCTCGCACGCCTGTTTGCGGCAATCGCAAGGCCGCACGCATAGCCCAGCCCCATGCCCAGACTGCCACCGGAGGTCTCGATGCCACGAGCGGGGTCTCGCCTGGGGTGCTTGAACAGCACCGCATTGGGGCCGAGAAGCCCGCGGTCAATGTCCTCCTGCGAGACCAGGCCCGCATGAAGCAGGGCCGGGTAGAGCGCGAGAGAGGCGTGACCCTTGGAGAGCACAAAGCGGTCGCGCTGCTCCCAGGGGGTGCCGTCCGCTCCAGTGCGCATAACGCCCCCGTAGAGCACGGCGAGAATCTCTGCCGCAGAGAGGCTGCCACCCAGGTGGAACGGCATGTTTGGGTTAGCGTGCGCAAACTCGACGACGGTCTTGCGAATGTTCAGGGCCAGACCGGAGAGCCGACGCCGTTCAGAGGGGGCAAGCGCGGGGGCAAGCGCCGTGGGTAGCCAGCCGTCCTGGACCGAGGTCCCAGCCACCTCCTGGCCGGCACGCAGCCAGGTGAGGCCCCACTCGATGACCGTTGCGTCCGCAAGGCCTATGGTCTGGCGCAGCACCAGCACGGGGTCGTTCTCGCCACATCCCAGCGCCTCCGCGCGTTCCCCTGCCGAAGAGGCGGAGTAGCGCACCTTCGACCAGGTAATCTTTCGGCCAGAGCAGCGCTCCACGGCGTCGAAAGCCGTCTCACACGAGAAGTCCGCATCTTCCAAGCCCGGGCACTCCCCCAGGTTCTCCCAGCCCTCCTGGCAGATGACCGGCTTGCCGTCGACAGTGCGAACGCGCAGCAGGTAGAGCACCGGACTGCCCGGCTGTATGCGCAGGTGCTCGGCAACGTCTGCGGGAGCGGGGATCACGCGCTTCTCGAGGACGTGGGTCACAAAGTCTTTGCCCTGCTCGCGGAGGGACTCGCCAAACGAGAGGGACCGCTCGCCTGCGGGATGCGAGAGAGCGCGCTCCGAGACAAAGGTGCCCGAGCCGCGCACCTGGACGAGAAATCCCTCGTCCACGAGCTCGCTGATGGCGCGGCGCACGGTACCGCGCGAAATGCCAAAGCGGGCCATGAGCTCGTGCTCGGAGGGAATACGTGAACCGGGGGCCCACTCGTGCAGGCCGATCTTCTCGCGCAGGAGGGCGGCCAGCTGCGAGTACACCGGGGCAGAGCCCGCCTTGCCTGCAGAGCGCTCTGTGGACCTGCTCGCCACCGCCTGTGGCGCGCCCCCAAACGCATCCATGCCGTTCTCTGCCATGCTGCCCCTCCCCCACTCCAAGCGCATCGAAGTTGCGAGACATAGTTGTACACCACTTGTCCCTACGTAGGACACGCAACGGGATGTTCTGGGCGCATGCGCCAAAACAACACGCCAGCGGCAGACCGGCGAACCTGTTGGCCAAGACCGCGGCACAGGATTAACAAAGGCTGGTAGGGGCGGTGGGACTCGAACCCACAATCCTTTCGGCGAGGGATTTTAAGTCCCCTGCGTATGCCAATTCCGCCACGCCCCCAGCTTGTCTTGGGAACCCTACTCCCCAGACGGCCGAAGCGGTCTCATGGTGGGCTTCCACACCACCGGAGACTCGCGCCCATCTAGCATAGCAGCAGCGACAATGGAAAGGCCAAAGAGAAGGTCGCTCTCGCTCACCGTAAGGCTCGAGAAGCCCGTCTGGCGCACAAGTTCTGAGACCGCAACGGCACCGCCCAGGATCACGGGAGCGCGCTTGGCCTGGATTCCCTTGAGCGCGGCACGCTCCTCCTGCGTGAGTGAGGCAAGGCGGCGCTCGAGCTCATCGACCTTCTCGCCAGAGAGCTCGTGAAGGTGCACGTACGCAGGGTCATATGGGTCGAGACCGGCGTCGATGGCCACCAGCGTGGTGACCGTGCCGCCCGTGACCACGAGCGTCTTGGGGTCACCAAGGCGACCCCCTGCCTCTTTAAGCGCCTGCGAGAAGGTCTGTGCGGCGTACTCGTGGGCTTGGGCCAGGTCCTCTGCGGAAGGCGGATCCTCGCGAGAGAGGAAGCGCTCCGTGAGGCGCCTGCAGCCAACCTGGACCGAGGTGACCCACCCCAGGTCAAGCGTGCCGCCGGAAAGCTCGCCCACGGCCAGCTCGGTCGAGCCGCCGCCGTTGTCGGCCACCAGGATGCGACGCCCGTCGAAGTCCTGCGCAACGCCCATGAACGTGAGGGCACCCTCAATTTGCCCTGGAATGATAAGAGGATCGAGGCCAAGCGAGGCAAGCGCCGCACCAAGCTCGGGCGAGTTGGAGGCGTCGCGTGCGGCACTTGTGAGGGTGCAGCACACGGCCTCGGCACCAGACTCGCGCGCCGAGTTCACATACGCCTTTGCGCAGGCAAAGACGCGCTCCATGGCCTCCTGCGCAAGTTTGCCCGTTCTGTCAACGTCCTGCCCCAAGTTGCAGATATTCGACTGCTTGCCCAGTCGCACGACGCGGGACCCCTCGACGTCCGCCACCGCTAGGCGGCAGGTGACCGTGCCAATGTCGATGACTGCAACCCTGCGCATTAGTCACCGCTTCCCGAGGTATCCGTGTGGTACTGGAAGATGACGTCTGCGACGTTCACGTACCAGGGGACATCCGCCGAGACGACCGTACCCGTGCCCATGGGAGTGGCGTCGGCGCTGGTATCCGAGAGGCCCTCGACCACCACGCCCATCTCACCCTCGCCAACGTAGCCGCGCTCGCGCGCGAGGTCCTGGACACCCTCTGGTGTCATGAGGGCATCGACCTCGCTGGTGAGTTGGTCGTTGCTCTGAGTGGTGGCGTCGTAGGTGGCCTGGAGGTCAAACCCCGAGCGCCAGGCGGCGTACAGATTGCATGCGGGGCCGTAGAGCATGATCACCGTGACGATAACAACGGTGGCGATGATAACCGGGAGGCGATGCGCGCCCGCAAACTCCTCAGCACGCGAGACCGTCGCGGAGGCCGCAGACGTAGCGCCCGACGCGACATCTGCTGCCCTTGAGGCAACATCCGAGACGGCGCTGGGGGCATGTTCAGCAGCACGCTGCGAGCGGTGCCCGGTGCGAGTGCGCGTGCGGGTGCGGGTAGTACTAGCGGCACCCACAGAGCGGGTCGCGATTGCGCGACTGACGGAGGCGCCGCGGGAGGCGCGCCGGCGAACTGCGGAAGCCTGGGCGCGACCGGAGCACGAGCGCGTAGCGGTGCCCGTGCCCACGTGGTGACCGGTAGGACCGTCCTCCTCAACGCGAACGCCCTCCATCACGGAGGAGAAGGCCGAACGATGGGTTCTACCTGCAGAATAGGTGTAGACCGCCGGTCTTGGCGACACGTCTGTGGAGCCTCTCAACGCAATTTCTGTGCCCGAATATCTGCTCATGCCGTTGCTTCGTTTCTAGTTTGGTTTGGCGTGACAGCGCGGATGCACCGCGTGTCCCAGTGTATACCAGAAGTGCCCGCGGCCAGGCTCAGGAGTGGCTCTCCTCTTGCTTCGCACGGTCCCAAAGCTCGTTCAGCTCCGCAGTCGAGAGTGCGTCAAGGTCGCAGCCCTTCTCACGCGCCAGGTCCTCCATGCGAGACCAGCGGCGACGGAACTTCTCGTTGCTCTGTGCCAGGGCCCCCTCGGCGTCGATGCCCTCCATGCGCGCTACGTTCACCAGCGAGAAGAGCAGGTCGCCAAACTCGAGCGCGCGGGCCTGTGATCCTGTCGGCTCGCGCTCGAACTCATCGCGCTCCTCGTGCACCTTGTCCCACACGCCAGAGACGTCATCCCAGTCGAAGCCGACCTTTGCCGCGCGAGCGCTGATCTTTTGGCACTGCATGAGCGCCGGCATAGCGCGCGGCACGGAGTCGAGAAGCCCGACCTCAGGCTCCCTGGCGCTGGCGCCCGCCGTCTCGCGCTCGCGCCGCTTCACGTTGTCCCAGATGCGAGCCACGTCCTCGGGCGTCTCGGCATCCACGCCACCAAAGACGTGGGGGTGACGGCGCACGAGCTTCTCATCTATGGCGCGGCACACGTCATCGATGGTGAAAGCGCCTTCCTCCGCAGCCACCTGCGAGTTGAGGACCACCTGGTAGAGCACGTCGCCGAGCTCCTCCGCCATGTGGGAGGCGTCATCTGCGCGCAGGGCCTCGGCAGCCTCGTAGGCCTCCTCAACCATGTAGCGCACAAGCGACTCGTGCGTCTGCTCGCGGTCCCACGGGCAGCCGTCCTCCTGGCGCAGGCGCCAGACCGTGCGCACGAGCCGGTCGAACTCGCAGTGCGTTCCGGGAACGCCGGGGCGCGAGAGACTCTCGGCGTCCACGGCGCAAAGGGCGTCCGCGGTCGTAGCGACCTCCGGCCCCGGCACGGGCGCGGACACGGGGTCCGCTTGGGGCCCGCGGCCGCCCACCCCGACGCCGCCGCCGTTGCGCACTGCTGCGGCGAGCGCCTCGGCGACAATCCCCGCACCGGTGGAGCCGGGATGCAGCCGACCGTCAGCAAACATGAGGGGGCTTCTCGGCAAGATGCTTGCTCCGTCGACCACCGTCACGTTTTCGTGGCCACGGCACGCGCGCTCAATGGCACGGCGCACCCACGAAAGCGACTTGCCATTAGGGATGCCAGCCAGCGTGGCCTCGTCCGCCTCGTCGGCGCGCCAGAGCGGCGTGAGCACGTAGATGGGCGTGTTGGGGAAGAGCTTGCACAGGCGGTCAAGGTAGGCGGAGGCGTCGCGGCGAATCTCCTTGCCCGAGCCCTCGCAGCCCCAGTCGTTGGTCCCGTAGGCCACGGTAATTGCCGCAGGCGGCTCCTTGCGCAGCGCCTTTATACCCGTAAGCGTCTTCTGGTCAAAGACGTAACCGCAGACGGCCTGGTTCACCAGGTCAAGGCCAAGCTCCGCCGAGAGGAGCGCCGGGTACGAGAGTGAAGGGCACCCCACCACAAAGCCCTGGGTGATGGAGTCGCCAAGGGCCAGCAGGTAGCCGCGCCGGGGTGCCGGGGCGGCCGTGCCGTTCGAGACAAGGCGTCCCACGGCAACGGACATAATGAGCGGCAGGTAGATGCGAACCTCGAGGGGCAGGTGCTCCGGATTGTCGAAGCGCACGGCAATACGACCGTCTCGCACGGCGACGGTATGGGACTGGCCACCCTCCACCACGGCGTCGATGCCGTCGATAAGGCCGTCCTCTGCTTGCCCAAGACTGCCCAGGTGCTCCATGACCTCGGAGTAGAGCGGGTGCGCGGGATCCAGGGCAGCCGTCACGTGGCAGTCAAAGGAGACCTCACTGCCCGTGGTCACAAGCGCCAGGCAAATGCCCGAGGTCGCGCGGGCACGGCGCCCGCGACCAACGGAGTCCAGGTAGCGAAGCTGTTTCTCGGAGAAGCGGTAGGGCTGCACAAGACCGTCGCCCGCGTCCTCGACGAGAAGGGCGCCACGAAGGTACTCGGTGATGTCACCGGGCAGGGATACCTCGGACGGGGCCGCATCCTCGCCGGAATGCGGCGTCATTCTCGTCCCCATGTGCGCAGCCGCAAGCGCCGTGCGTGCCAGCTTGCCAGACTTGATGAGCCTTGCCCTATCATCCTTGCTCAAAGCCATGGGGTCGTCCCTCTCCTCGCGTCACGCTGGTTGTCAGCTCTCGTCAGCATAGGGCAAGAGGCGGCACGGGGACGGCGAGGCACCGAATGTGTGGCGAGCCGATACACATTCGGGGCACGAACGTGTATCGGCCTGCGCGGGATACAGCTTCGGGCCCAAACGTGTGGCGGCGCGCCGGCCCACAGCGCTGCCGCCCACCGCCACCCGGCGCAAGCCGGCGCCAAGCCCCGCCCTACTCGTCGTCCGTCTCGTCTCCGCCGCCAATCTCCTCCAGCACGCCAAGCGCGGCAGGCATGACCTCCTCCTGCTTTGCGCGGAAGGGATACGCCAGCTTGTGCGTCTTGGGGTAGACCAGGGCCCCACGCTCCTTGAGCTTGAGCGCCGTCTTTCTCGGCACATCAATCCCCTGGTAGACCAGGCGCCCGTTGGTAAGCGAGACGGACGTGCAGCCCAGGCGCTGCGCGCGGATGCGAATGCGCGCCCGGTCAAGGAGGTTGCGACCGGCAAGCGGCAGCGCACCGTGGCTCTCCTCGAGGTCGCGCTGGAGCGCATCCACGTCGGAAAGCTCGGTAGCCGCGGCAAGCCTGCGGTATGCAAGCACGCGCTGGTCCACCTCGGGCATGTACTCCTCGGCAAGGTAGAAGTCGGCCGAGAGGTTGATGGTGACCTCAGGCACCTCCACCTCGGCGGTCTCACCACGAGCCTCGGCCACGGCCTCGCCCAGCATCTGGGTGAAGAGGTCAAAGCCCACGCTGGAGAGGTTGCCGTGCTGCTCGGCGCCCATGAGCGAGCCCGCGCCTCGAATCTCGAGGTCACGCATGGCAATGCGCATGCCGCTGCCCAGGTCCTGGTACTCGTTGATGGCAGTGAGGCGGTCGGTTGCCTCGGGGGTGAGCGGCGCCGTGGAGGGGAACATGAAGTACGCGTACGCCTGCGTGCGCCCGCGCCCCACGCGACCCTTGAGCTGATAGAGCTGGGCCAGGCCCAGACGCTGCGAGTCCTCGATGATCAGCGTGTTGGTACGTGGGTTGTCGATACCGCTCTCGATAATGGTGGTGGCCACCAGAACGTCGATCTCGTGCTCCTGGAAGCGCAGCATCACGTCCTCGACCTCGCGGGCGCTCATCTTGCCGTGCGCCACGCCCACGCGCGCCTCGGGCGCCGCCTCCATCACGCGCGCCACGGCGTCGTCGATGGTGGTCACGCGGTTGCTCACGTAGTAGACCTGCCCCTTGCGCTCAAGCTCGTTGCGGATGGCGGCCGAAACCAGGTCCGGGTCCCACTCCCCCACGTGCACCTTCACGGGCAGGCGTCCCGGCGGAGGCGTCATGATGAGGCTCATGTCGCGCACGCCGCTCATGGCCATCTGCATGGTGCGCGGGATGGGCGTGGCCGAGAGCGTGAGCACGTCGACCTGCTCGCGCATATTCTTGAGCTGCTCCTTGTGCTGCACGCCAAAGCGCTGCTCCTCGTCGATGATAACGAGCCCCAGGTCATGCGGGTTGACGTCTGCCGAGAGGAGCCGGTGCGTGCCAATGAGCACGTTCACCGTGCCTGCGGCAAACCCCTCAAGCGCCTGCCGCTGCTGGGCCGGCGTCACAAAGCGCGAGAGCACACGAACGTCCAGGTCAAAGGGCGAGAAGCGCGCAAAGAACGTCTCGAAATGCTGCTCGGCCAGAATGGTGGTGGGGCACAGCGCCATGACCTGCTTGCCGTCCTGGCAGCACTTGAACGCCGCGCGCAGGGCAACCTCGGTCTTGCCAAAGCCCACGTCGCCGCAGAGCAGCCGGTCCATGGGCTTTCTCGCCTCCATGTCGGCCTTGATGTCCGCCACGGCCGAGGCCTGGTCGGGCGTGAGGTCATAGGGGAAGCTCGACTCCATGTCCAGCTGGGCGGGGGTGTCCGGCGAGAAGGCGTAGCCTGTCACCGAGGCGCGGCGCGTGTAGAGGTCCACCAGGTCAAACGCCAGCTTCTTGGCGGAGCGCCGTGCCTTGCCCGTGGCGCGCGACCAGTCCGCCGTGTTGAGGCGCGTGAGGCGCGGGGAGGAGCCGTCTGGCCCCACGTAGCGCGTGATGCGGTCGACCTGCTCAAGCGGCACGTAGAGCTTGTCGCCGCCGGCGTACTCCAGGAGGAAGTAGTCGCGCATGCGCCCGGCGACCTCCTGTCGCACAATCTGCGAGAAGAGCGCGATGCCGTGCGTGGCGTGGACCACGTAGTCTCCGGGCTTGAACGGGAAGGTCACGCTTGTGGGGTCCACGCGCTTGGCGCGGCGGCGGTTGCGCGCCGTGCGCGGCGTGAGGTCAGAGATCGAGAGCACGCCCAGGTGAGCCGAAGGCACCACGATGCCCGCGGGCACCGGGGCGTCCGTAAACGTCACGGAGCCGCGACGCAGGGGCGTAATGGCGCTGTTGGCGTCTGTCGAGGTAACGGGCACGGCGTTCTCGGCTGCGGAGCCTAGCGACTCCGCAAACGGGATGTGCTCGTCTGTCAGCCGCAGCTCAAGCGACTCGCGGGCACCGCGGTCCGGCGCGGCAAACACCACGCTCACGTTATCGTTTACAAGCTGGCGCACAACCCCAATGAGCTTGGTGTCTGCACCTGCCACGTTGGGCTGGCGCACCTTGAGCTCCGCCGTCACCGAGCCGCCCACCCGAAGTATCGACGAGAGGGACAGGCGCTGCTGGCGACCAAAGTCCATCTCGCGCGGGCTGGTGTAGAGTCCCTCCGTCGAGACGTGCGCCGAGGACGCGGAGGCCAAGATGTCATCCATGGCGCGCTGGCAGTCATCGAAGAGCGCGCGAGGCTCGGCAAGAACCACAAGGGCGTCCTTCGAGATGTGCTCGATGGGGCTGGCCGAGCCGCCATAGAGCGCCGGGAGGTACTTCTCGAGCGCAGGCTGAGCAGAGCGCGCCTGAATGGCCTCGAGGTCGGCCGCAACCTTGGCATCGTTCTGCGCGCGGTTGTAGAGAGCCTTCTCCGCACGGGTGATGGTCTCGTTGGTGAAGGCCATCTCGCGGCAGGGCACAACGTCAACGGTGTCCAGCTCGCCGATGGTCTGACCCGTGGAGGGAACCATGCGGCGTACGCGGTCAATCTCGTCACCAAAGAACTCGATGCGCACCGGGGACGTTGCCTGCGCAGGAAAGACGTCAACGGAGTCTCCGTGCACGTGGAAGGTGCCGGGCGCCGCCACGTCCTCGGCATCTCCCACGTCTGTGTAGCCCATGCCCACCAGCAGCGGCGCCACGTCCTCAAAGGGGACCTCGTCGCCAACGGAGAACGTGCTTGAGGCAAAGTACCCAGAGCCCGCCGGCGGCACGCGACGCAAGAGCGCTGGGGCAGACGCCACCACGACGCACTTCTCGCCCGCGGCCAGCCGGGCAATCGCACGGCAGCGTGTACCAATCACGGCATCATCCGCGGCAGCCTCGGCCCACGGATGGTCGCGGCGCATGGGGTAGCGCGCAACAACGTCCTGGCCAAGCCATGCGGCGAGCGCGCGAGCAGTGCGGTCCGCCGCCTCCTCACCCGAGACAACAACAAGGCAGGGGCGCGGATCGCGAGCCCAGATGGCCGCAATCATCAGCGGGCGGGCACTCTGTCCCACGGCGAGGGATGCGTCGTTGCCGCAGCCCAGCTCATGGAGAAGCGGCACAAGCTCCGGGGCGGAGAGCAGCTGGCGAGAGACCCTGTTAATGAACATGGAGGCGGCTCCTTGGGAGGCATCTCATGGCAGCCAGGCATACGGTCTGCCAAAGAACATGCAAAGCGGCCCGCACGGCAGGCGCGCGGGCTCGCAAGTTGACTGTTTTTCTCAGCGATTGTAGCAGGTGACGAGACCAGGGTCGAAGCGTCCTCGCAAATGAGACAAAGGGACTGTCCCTTTGTCTCACGGGCAGTCTAGGCAGCGGCCTTCTCCCCGTGCCCAAAGAGGGTCTTCACGTCCGTTGCCGCCGTAATGGCGCCAAGGATGATGACAACGGCGCACACCACGCCACGGACGTCGGGCATCGTGCCCAGAAGCAGAAGCGAGAAGGGAATGGCCCAGGCAGAGTACGTAATGTTGAGCGCCATGGCGCGCGAGGCGCCAAGGGTGGCGATTGCCTTGTAGTAGAGCAGGTACGACACCGTGCCCGAGAGCGCCGCAAGCGCAATAGTTGACATGGCGCTCGAGGTGAGAGCCACGATGGCGCTTGGCCAGCCACCGAGGAGCGGCAGGATGACCAACGCGTACGTAAGGGCAGAGGTGGTCTGGCGTATCTGCATGGCGCACTCGTCGTCCACGCTCGCGTTGCGCAGGCCCCAGTCGATCACCACGGCCTCGGTGCCCCAGCCAAGAACGCACACCAGAGCGCCAACGATGCCCACGGTCCAGCTTCCAGGCACGCCATCGACGGGCGTCCAGCCCAGCACGGCAACCGCAACCAGGCACGCAGCAAGTCCTGCCCACTGGTAGGGCCGCATGCGCTCCTTCAAGACCACAGTCGCGAGCGCGGCGCCATAGGCTGGGAAGAAGGCCGAGATGGCCGCCGTGTAGGCAGGGCCAATGTTGTTAATGGCAACCACGTAGCCCGTCATGCCAATGGGACCTCCAATGAGGGCTGCCCCCACGATGACCAGGCCGCTCTTGCTGCGAAGCGTGCGCCAGGTCTCACCCAGCTTGCGGCGAATTCCCATGTAGGCAAACGAGAAGACCGCCGAGCTCGCGTCGTGCAGGAAGGTGCTCGTGAAGGCGGCGAGCGCGATTGCCTGCGGCGTGGCGGCAAAGGCTGGGTTGGCCAGCGCGATGCCGAGTATTACGGTGTCAAGCGCCCAGGTAAGCGCAGCGCCAAAGCCATACGGCATGATTGTCCCCTCTCAACAGCCTGTTAGGCAGCTATGGTGTCGTTCTTCTCGTACCACGAGAGAACCTTGTCAACATATGTGACGGCGTAGCTCTTGTAGATGTCGAGCCACTCGCCCACGCCCGCCCCCTCGGCATCCTTCTCGAGCGCCCAGACGTACCAGCACCAACCGCCGAGCACCACGCGTGCCCAGAAGTGGCGCCGCTCGACCGGGGTCGCCGCTCGCCCAAAGTAGGCGTCAATGGCGGCGTTGGCCTGCTCCTCGTTGTACTGGGAGCAGATGATGAAGGTCGCCGTGTCGTTGCCAGGGTCTCCCATGCCGGCAAACTCCCAGTCGATCACGCTCATCGAGCCGTCCTCGCCAATGAGGAAGTTGAGCGGCAGGTAGTCGTTGTGGCAGAAGCAGGCAGAGAAGCCCTCGTCAGCGGTGCAGTACTCGTTGAGGTGGGTGACCTTCTCGCACAGCTCGTCGTACCCGGGAATGTTGATGTTCCCGTGGCTCTTGAGCAGGCGTTCGTAGCCCAGACCGTCCCGATAGAAGTCAAATGTCGCGTCAATGCGCGCACCAGACTCGTGGAAGGTGCGGGCAAGCTGCATGGCGCGAGCAACCTCGCTCGAGTCGAACGGATCCACGTTCTTTGCGTTGGGCACAAAGTGCGAGATCTTCCAGCCCTTCTCGGCGTCCTCGTAGACGAAGGTGCGGTCGATGCCCAGCTCGTGGGCAACGGTGTCTGCGTCCTTCTCGGCAGCGCGGTTGATGAACTTCTCGGTGCCCACACCGGGATGGCGATAGACGTATTCCTCCGCCCCCACGGCAAAGTGGAAGGTAAGGTTGGTAAGGCCGTTCTTGATGGGGTAGAAGCCGTGGAGCTGCGTGCGCTCGCAGCCCAGGACGTCCACGATGTTGTCGAGGGCGGGGCACTCGACCTTAGCAAGGAAGCTGGGGTCAAACTCCATCAGCTCGTCCACGGAGTCAAACTCCAGCACCTGCCCCGCGGGGTAGCGACGTATGTCCATCGAGAGACAGTCGGGATTGCGCGCAAATATGGTCTCCCAGAGCTCATCGGCGTACTTCTCCTCGTAGAACGGGCTGCGCACGATGCTCTCGAGAATGCGCACGAAGGTGTTGGAGAAGGCCCGGTCAAAGTACACGTGGCCGAGCATTGCCCACGCATCCTTGCCGCCAACCGTCACGGAGGTGATGCGGTCATTCTCGTCCACGCCCAGGCACCACTCGTCCGTGGTGCCGTCCATGTAGACTGCCGAGTAGTAGGCGCGATAGACGTACGTCTCGAAGGGGTTCTTGGCGAAGTAGTCATCCGACGAGCAGACGTAGGTGTTCCTCAGCTGGTCACGAACAAGCCAGAGCGTCCAGTTGTTATTCCGTTCAGCATAGAGGTCGTTGTTCACCAGGCGAACACCGTACTTATCAGCCAGATAGGCGAACTCGTCTGCGCGATAGCCAACAACAACAGTGATGTCTGTGATGCCCGCTTCGTGGAGCTGGCGAATTTGGCGCTCGATGAGGACCTCGCCGCGTACGCTCGTGAGCCCCTTGGGTCGCCAATATGAGATGGGCACAAAGCGAGACGAGAGGCCGGCGGCCATGATGACGGCGTTCTCCACCCGGTAGGGCTCCAGTGCCTTGCGGCCAAGCTCGGTGATGGCGGTACCTGACACAAGCCCCATGCTGCGAAGCTCATCCAGTTCCGAAGAGGCAGCCTGAGCGCGGGCATCGTCCGGGGAGGTGGCAAGCGTGCTAAGGACGTCGAACTCTTTGCGCGTGAGTGCCATGGCAGATCCTTTGGACAAAGATAAGGTTCATGTAAAGGACGTTGCCAATCATAACTGAACGCTTACAAATGATTTTGGGATTTCTTAACGTTGTTGATAATTTACGTAAGCGACACGGCCCCACGACCCTCGTCGATATCGGAAAGCGTCGCAACAGAAAGCGCAAAGGACCGGAGAATAGCTCCCTTTCTTAAGCGCGATAGTCGCGACCTGCGCAAACACAACGGCGCATTAAGAAAAAGAGCTATTCTCCGAAGCCCTTACCCCTCGACTGCCCTTCCGGACTCATCGGCAAGCTCGCGAAGCCAGGCGGCCGCAGCCTCAACGTCTGCCGCATCCGCCTGCCACGTCCAGTTGCCCTCGGCGACGCCGGGCACGTTCATGCGCGCATCGTTGCCCAGGAGCAGCACGTCTTGCAGCAGCATGATCACCACGTCATTCTCCACGCCAGCGGTACGACGCTCGATGTCACGCGCAAGCTCGACGGCCTTCTCGGCATCGCCGTCCGCAAAGCTGCGAGCACACCAGCCCACAAGGGTCTCAGTGTCGTGCGTGGCCGTATAGACCACAGAACCCCTGTTGGGCGTGAACTCGTTGCGTACGTCCTGGTCGGCAAACTGCACGATGCTCATGCCGGGCACGCCCGTCTCGGCAATAAGGGCGCGCACTGCCGGTGTGACGTTGCCCAGGTCCTCGGCAATGAGTGGCAGCCCGCCAAAGAGCTTGTTGGCCGCACGGAAGAGGTTGGCGCCTGGGCCAAAGGCGTACGCGCCCTCGGTTGCCGGCTTGCCGGCCTCAATCTCGTAGTACGAGGAGAACCCAATGAAGCGGTCAAGCCGCACATAGTCATAGAGCTTGAACGCGCGGTCAAGCCTGCGAAGCCACCAGTCGTAGCCGTCAGAGCGCAGGACGTCCCAATCGTAGGTGGGGTTGCCCCAGAGCTGCCCTTCGGCGGAGAGCTGGTCGGCAGGGGCGCCGGCCTGCATGGCCGCATGCCCGTCCCCATCCAGGTCAAAGATGTCCGGCTCGCTCCACACGTCCGCGGAGTCCGCCGAGACGTACATGGGCATGTCGCCCACGATGCGCACGCCACGCTCGTTGGCGTAAGCGCGAAGCTCGTTCCACTCCTGTTGGAACTCAAACTGCAGCTTGCGCGCCGTCTCGATGCCCGGCGCCAGTTCGGGGTCATCCGCAAGGCGCGGCGAATAGCTGCGATACTGCTCTGGCCAAGCCTGCCAGGGTGCGCCGTCGAACTTGTCCTTCAGCGCACAGAACGTGGCATAGGGCGTGAGCCAGTAGTCGTTGTCGTCGCAGAACTCGGCGAAGTGGCCGTCGCCAAAGAGCGTGTCGTCGGCGAGAACCTCCTCGGGATCTCGCTCGAGAAGGGCAACGTTGCCTGCATTGGCGGCCAGGCCGGCATAGGGCGAACCAAACTCGTCCGTGGGGTTCACGGGAAGCACCTGCCAGTAGCGCTGGCCGCAGCTGGCCAGCCAGTCCACGAAGCGCTTGGCCGGCGCCCCCAGCGTTCCCGGCTTGCCGTTGTTGGGCACCGAGGTCACGTGGCACAACACGCCCATGCCGCGCTCGAGCGGCTTCTGGAGTCGCTCGTGCCTATGGAAGTGCAGCACCGCCGTACCCAGCGGCCAGAGGAAGACCTCCGCCTGGCCCTGCGATACCTTGGGGTCGCGGCCGGAGACAACATCCGAGACCTCCATGCCGCTCTCGATGGGAATCCGCACAGTGTGTGAGTTGTTCAGGCTGGCGTTGACCAGCACGCACACGCAGTCGCTCTTGGTTCGGCTCCTGCGCCAGAACCCAAACACGTCATCGCCCACCGCAAACGGGTTGAACCTGCCGTCCACCAGCACGTCGAGCGTCTTGCGCACGGCAATGGCGTTGCGGTAGATGTCAAAGCAGTCCTTGTCACCGCCGCCCCAGGGGTAGGCCGCGCGGTTGTAGGGGTCGCGGAAGCCCTCCATGCCGCGCTCGTCCCCGTAGTAGATGCAGGGGACGCCGGGCAGGGTCATCTGCAGCAACGTAATTGCCCACAGGCGGCTCTTGGCCAGGTTGCGCTGACCGGGGTCAAGGCGATACGACGCACGCTCGGTCTCGGAGAGCGTGTCGGGGTTGGGCGCGCCGCCCAGTGTCGTGAAGAGGCGCTCGCGATCGTGGCTGCCCAGGAGGTTGAGCTCGCTGTAGAGCGCCTGGCCAGGGTAGTTCTCGCCCAGCTGCTCCAGGCGCCTCGTGAGCTCCTGCGCGCCAATCTCGTTGCGCATGAAGGCGAGAAGTCCCTCGCGCAGCGGGTAGTTCATGGTGCCGTCAAGCTCCGAGCCCTCAAAGTACTGGCGCAGCGAGCCGTAGGCCGTCTTGTTGCTGGCGTCCTCCCACACCTCGCCAATGAGAAGGCCGTCGGGCTTCTCAGCGAGAACCGCATGCTTGATGTCCGCGATGAAGCTGTCGGGCAGCTCGTCTGCAACGTCCAGGCGCCAGCCGCGTGCGCCATCGCGCAGCCACCGGCGCACCACGCCCTCGCGACCGCAAATGAACTCGTGGTAGGAGGGGTCGTTCTCGTTGATGGCGGGAAGGTCGTCCACGCCCCACCAGCTGTCGTAAGTCCCGTCATCGTGGAATGTGTACCACGAGCGATAGACCGAATCGGTGCTCTGGTACGCGCCCACGGAGTCTGGGTAGTTCCCGTACTTGTTGAAGTAGCGAGAATCGCAGCCGGTATGGTTGAAGACGCCGTCCAGGATCACCGAGATGCCCATCTCCTCGGCGTCCACGCACAGGCGGCGGAAGCTCTCTTCGTCGCCAAGCATGGGGTCGATGGCCATGTAGTCACCGGTGTCGTAGCGATGGTTGCTTGCGGCCTCAAATATGGGATTGAGGTAGATCACCGTCACGCCCAGATCCTTGAGGTAACGCAGCTTCTCGCGAACGCCCTCGAGGGTTCCGCCATAGAAGTCCCAGCGCTTGATGCGGCCGTTCTCGTCCTTGTCGTAGGCAGGAGGCGTGGACCAATCGTCGACCACGGCACGACCTGGGCCGGCGATGTGCGGGCGCTCCATGGCAACGTCGGCCCTGCGGCGCCAGTCCTCCCCGCGGGCAAAACGGTCGGGAAAGACCTGGTACACAATACCGCCGCGATACCAGTTAGGCTGGATGGCGCGCTGCTTGTAGACGGTTATCTGGAACGACGGGGGGTCGCCGTAGGCAAACGCGCCTTCGCCGGTAGTCCAGCCAGGCTGCGCACCATAGCGCCACACGGCGCCGTCTGATGCCTCAATGTCGAAGCTGTACCAGATGATGCCGGTCCTGTCCGGGGTAAAGGTGACCGAGAAGTGCGTCACGCCACCGCGCTTCTCACCATGCATTTCGAGCAGGCGCTCGCCCACCCCGTCCGTCCAGGTGCGAAGCGTGCAGAACACCACCTCGTCATCCCAGACGTCGATGCCTACAGTAACGGCGCCGCCCAACCGGACGGCGCCAAAGGGATCTCTGTACTCCCTCTCGGAAGTTACGTGCCGCGCCTTCAAGCCTTACCTGTCTCTTCTCTTGTTGTACCTAATGACCTCAGGATGAAGCCCGTGGTAGATGTCCATGTAATCGTTTGCGGCACGGCGCCAGCTAAAGTCTGTCGCCATAGCCTGGAGCATGAGCTTAGTCCAGAGCTCCTGGTTAGTCCAGAAAATCTCGCAGGCCCCCAGGAGGGTGTCCGCCATCTCGTCCGCGTTCATGTTGGAGAAGCGGAAGCCGGTGCCCTCGCCAGTGAACTTGTTGTATGGGACCACCGAGTCGCGCAGGCCGCCCGTCTCGCGCACGAGGGGAAGCGTGCCGTAGCGCATGGCAATCATCTGGGAGAGACCACAGGGCTCAAACTCGGACGGCATAAGCAGGATGTCGCCGCCAGCGTACATGCGGTGCGAAAGCGCGTTGTCAAAGGCAATGCGCGCGCACATCATGTCGCCGTACTTCTGGTCGAAGTAGCGGAACGCCTCTTCCTGGTCTGCGTCACCGGTGCCGAGAATGGCAACCTGGACGCCGCGCCTCATGATGCCGTCCATGGCATAGCGGACAAGGCCCAGGCCCTTCTGGTTGGTAAGGCGGCCAATCATCACCACAAGCGGGCGCGTGGGGTCTTGGCGCAGGCCAAGCTCCTCCTGGAGCGCACGCTTGCACTCGGCCTTGTTGGCAAGGTCATCGGCAGAGTAGTTGGCCGTGATCATGCCGTCGGTCTTGGGGTTCCAGATGCTCGTGTCGATACCGTTGAGGATGCCCGTCAGGATGTTGGAGCGCCTACGGAAGATGGGGTCGAGCCCCTCTCCGTAGAACGGCATCTGCAGCTCGTAGGCGTAGCTCGGGCTCACGGTAGTGAGGGCGTCCGCGTAGCACAGGCCGCCCTTCATGAAGTTGATTGAGTCCTTGTCGCAATAGAGCTGGTCACGAGCGGCGGGGATGTCGGCAAGGCCAAGGATGTCGGAGAGCATCTTGTCTCCGTACTGGCCCTGGAACTTGATGTTGTGGACCGTCATGACGGTCTTGACGTTGTTGCACTGCGGGGCGCCGCGATACAGCTCGCGCAGGAAGACGGGGCACAGCGCTGTCTGCCAGTCGTTGCAGTGCAGGACGTCGCAGGCGAGCTCGGGCACCTTGACGATGGCCTCGCAGATGGCCTTTGAAAAGAAGGCGAAGCGCTCGCCATCGTCGAAGTAACCGTAGAGCCCGTCGCGCTTGAAGTAGGCCTCGTTGTCCACAAAGTAGAAGTCGAGACCCTGAAGCTCGAGCTTCTCGATGCCGCAGTAAACGTTCCTCCACGCCAGGGGCACGTAGAAGTCCGCGACATGCTTCATGCGGTCACGGTACTCCTGGGGGATGGTCCCGTACTTGGGCATGATCACAGCGGCCTTGGCGCCGGCGTGCTTGAGTGCGCGCGGGAGGGAACCCGCCACGTCACCCAAGCCGCCGGTCTTGGCGAACGGCACCGCCTCTGAGGATGCGAAGAGGATCCTCAGCTTCCTGCGGTGTGCGCTTGTTGGCATGGTTCCCACCTCTACTCGCGACCCTTTTCCTTGACGAGAACATCCTCGGGCGTGCCACGAAGCTCGGTGCCCGCCGGAACGAGGTTGTTCCTGTCGACGATTGCGTTCTCCACGCGAGCGCCACTCTTGATGACGCAGTCCTGCATCACCACGGAGCCGCGGATGGTAGCGCCGCTCTCAACAATGACGTTGCGGCCCAGGATGGAGTCGCCCACGTTGCCAAAGATGCGGCAGCCAGCGGAGACGAGCGAGTTAGTGACGTGGGAACCCACCTCAAACTTGGCGGGCGACGTGTCGTGCGCCTTGGTCTTGATGAAGCGGCCCTCGGGGAAGAGCTCGGCATTGATCCGCGGGTCGAGCGCGTCCATGTTGGAGCGGTAGTAGCTCTTCTTGTTGAACACCGCCGCCGCATAGCCATCAAAGTTGTATGCCTGCACGTTCACGCGGCCGTAGTCGTTGGCCATTGCCTCAAAGAGGTCGAGGTAGTCGGTGGCGGCGTACCAGTCGAACATGTCGAGCAGCAGCTGGCGGCTGATCACGAAGCAGTCGAGGAAGGCAGTGTCGCCAAACGAAACACCGTGCTTCACGCCGTTGACGCGCGAGCCGTCCAGCTCGAAGCCGGTGACGTCGGCATCATTGCCGCTGGCCTGCTTGGTAAGCACAGTGACGTCGGCTCCGGAAGCAACGTGGGCGTCGTACAGCTCGTTGAGGTCCATGTTGTACACAAAGTTGGCGGTCGAGAAGATCACGTAGTCAGACTTGGACCTCGTGAAGAAGACCTTGTTGTGCACCAGGTCGCGCAGCAGGAAGCGCGCGCCGGTGCGAGAGGTGCCAAAGGCAGAGCCAGGGAGGACAAACAGGCCGCCGTTCTTGCGGTCGAGGTTCCAGTCCTTGCCAGAGCCCACGTGGTCGATGATCGAGCGGTAGTTGTAGGGCATGACCATGCCCACGGTGCGCAGGCCAGCGTTCACCATGTTGGACAGGGGGAAGTCCACCAGGCGATAGCGGCCGAGGAATGGCATGGACGCAACCGGGCGGCTCTCGACGAGCGCGCTCGGGGACTTGGCCGAGTAGTTGCACGTAATGAGGCCGATGACCTTTTCCATTGCTTACTCCCCCTTCCCGACAACGACGTCATTCCCAATGACGGCCGTGTCCTTCGTAGAGTCGACGCTACCGAGGTTCACGTTCTCCTCGACGACAGAGTTCTCGCCCAGGATCGCGCGAACAACGTGCGCGCCGTTCTTCACGACGGCACCGGGGAGCAGGACGGAGTCGACAACCGTGGCATGCTCGCCAACGTAGGCGTCGACCGAGAGAATCGAGTGCTTGGCCTTGCCGTAAACCTGAACGCCGTTTGCGACCAGGCAGTCATCGACATCGCCATCGCGGCCCACGAACGCGGGCGGCCTCGTGGAGGCGTTGCTCATGATGGGGAAGTCCTCGCTGTACAGGTCAAAGGCGGGGTTGGGGCCGAGAAGGTCCATGCTCGTCTCGTGGTAGCTCGAGATGGTGCCCACGTCGCGCCAGAAGCCGTTGAACTCGTAGGTGTAGAGGCGCTTGCCGTCGGCCAGGAGCTTGGGGATGATGTTCTTCCCGAAGTCGTGCTCGGACGTCTGGTCGACGGCGTCCTCCTTGAGGGAGCTCTCGAGGAGGTCGGCGTTGAAGATGTAGATGCCCATGGACGCGAGGTTGGAATCGGGCTTCTTAGGCTTCTCGGTAAACTTGAGGATGCGCTCGTCATCGTCCTGCGTGATGATGCCAAAGCGCGAGGCCTCCTCCCAGGGCACCGGCATGACGGCGATGGTGAGGTCGGCGTTGTGGCGCTTGTGGTTCTCGAGCATCTTGCCGTAGTCCATGCGGTAGAGCTGGTCGCCCGAGAGGATGAGGACGTACTCCGGGCCGTTCTGGTCGATGTAGCCAAGGTTCTGCGTCACGGCGTCTGCCGTGCCCTCGTACCAGGCACCGCCAGTCTGGGTGGCATAGGGCGGCAGAATCGAGACGCCGCCGTCACGCTCGTCGAGGTTCCACGCCTCGCCGGTGCCAATGTAGGAGTGCAGCAGGTACGGACGGTACTGGGTAAGCACGCCCACCGTCGAGACACCCGAGTTCGCGCAGTTAGAGAGCGCGAAGTCGATGATGCGGAACTTGCCGCCGAACGAGACCGCAGGCTTTGCCACGTTGCTGGTGAGCGCGCCAAGCCTGCTGCCCTGCCCTCCGGCAAGAAGCATCGCAATGCATTCCTTCTTGCTCATAAGGTCCCCCATTCCCTTCTAACGTCCCAACGCATGCCTCATGCCTTCAACCCGCAGGTTTGCGGGGTAGTTCCTATGCCTCAATATGCCAGATGTCACTCATGTACTCGCGAATGGTTCGGTCACTAGAGAAGTATCCGGCCTTGGCGGTATTGTGCAGCGCCGCCTTGTTCCATGCGGCACGGTCTCCGTAGGCGGTGGTGAGCTCGTCCCAAGCGTCAACATAGGAGCGGAAGTCGCGCAGAACGAGGTCCGGATCATTGCTCGCCATGAGGTAATCGTGGATGCTCTCGAAGTTGCCCGAGAGGCGAGCGAGAGAACCGTCAGAGAGCATGTCCACCACGCGACCAAGGCGATCGCGATCTGCGTTGTACTGGTCCCAGGCGAAGTAGTGGCCGGAGGCGCGCAGCGCCTCGACCTCCTCGGTGCGAAGGCCAAAAATCTTGATGTTCTCGTCACCCACGAGCTTTGCAATCTCGACGTTGGCGCCGTCATAGGTGCCCAGCGTAATTGCTGCGTTCATCATGAGCTTCATGTTGGAGGTACCGGAGGCCTCGGTGCCGGCGGTCGAAATCTGCTCGGAGATCTCGGCGGCAGGATAGATGAGCTGGGCGCTCGACACGGCGAAGTTGGGAACGAAGGCGACCTTGATCTTGTCGTTCACACGCGCGTCGTTGTTCACCACGTCGGCCACCGAGTTGATAAGGCGGATGACCTCCTTGGCGAAGGTGTAGCTCTGGGCAGCCTTGCCCGAGAAGATGAACGCCGTGGGGCGCGGGTCAAAGTGCGGGTCTGCGAGGATGCGGTTGTAGATGTCCAGGATCTTGAACACGTTGAGGAGCTGGCGCTTGTAGGCATGGAAGCGCTTGACCTGCACGTCGAAGACCATGGAGCAGTCGAGGTCGACGCCGGAGGTCTCCTTCACGTACGCCGCAAGGCGCTGCTTGTCGGCAAGTTTGGCCTTCTCCATCTCGTCCAGGAAGCCAGCATCCTGCTCGTAGGCCGTGAGCTTCTCGAGCTCGAAGGCGTCGTCCAGCCAGCCCGTGCCAATGGCACCGGAAATCAGGCGCGCGTAGGAGGGGTTGGCCTCGGCAAGGAAGCGGCGGTGCGAGACGCCGTTTGTCTTGTTGTTGAACATCTCGGGATTGAGGCGGTAGAAGTCCTTGAGCACGCCCCCCTCGAGGATGCTCGTGTGAAGCGCGGAGACGCCGTTCACCGAGTGACTGAAGATGATCGAGAGGTTTGCCATGCGCACCTGGCCGTCCCAGAGGATGGCGGTGTTCTTGAGCATCTCTCCCCAGCCGTCGAAGGTGTGGGGGAAGCTCTCGCGATAACGGCGGTCAATCTCCTCGATGAACATGTACAGACGCGGCATGAGGGCACGGAAGGTGTCGATGGGCCACTTCTCCAGTGCCTCGGGCATGACCGTGTGGTTGGTGTAGGAGATGGTCTGCTTGGCGATCTTGAAGGCCAGGTCAAAGTCCACACCGCGCTCGTCTACCAGGATGCGCATGAGCTCGGGGCCGCACATGGCTGGGTGCGTGTCGTTGGTGTGGATGGCCACGTGGTCGGCGAGGTGCTCCCAGTCGGGGCCAAAGTCGCGCTCGTAGGTGCCGAGGATGGTCTGCAGGCCAGCGGAGACAAACAGGTACTCCTGCTTCAGGCGCAGAATCTTGCCGTGCTCGCCGGAGTCGTTGGGATAGAGGATCGTAGAGATGGCCTCGACGTCGGAGCGGAACTTGTTCGCCTTGGCGTAGTCTCCGGCGTTGAACGCGTCGAGGTCGAAGTTCTCCTCGTAGGGCTCGGCGCTCCAGAGGCGCAGACGGTTGATCTTCTTGGTGCCATAGCCAACGATGGGCACGTCGTACGGGACGGCGCGCACCTTCTCGCCGCCCTCCTGGGTGAACCAGTAGCGACCAGTCTCGTCCTCGTGGCGCACGACCTGGCCGCCAAACTGGACAATCACCGTGTCGGAGTCGCGGCGGGACTCCCAGGGGAAGCCGTTCTCAAGCCAGTTGTCGGTCTTCTCGACCTGGCGACCACCCTCGATGACCTGGCGGAACAGGCCGTAGTGGTAGCGCATGCCGTTGCCATAGCCAGCAATGCCCTCGTGAGCCATAGAGTCGAGGAAGCACGCGGCGAGACGCCCAAGGCCACCGTTGCCCAGGCCGGGGTCTGCCTCCTGGCGGCAGATGGTCTCGAGGGAGCCGCCCATGTCCTCCACGCCCTTGGCGACAAGGTCGTGGACGCCAAGGTTGAGAAGATAGTTGTCAAGCAGCGGACCAAGGAGGAACTCGAGGGAGAAGTAATAGACCTTCTTCTCGCCCCTCTGGTGCGTTGCCACGGAAACGTTACGAGACTTCTTCGCGATGAGCGTCGCGAGCACCTGGTAGCGCTCGAGCTGAGTGCAGTCCTCGAACTTCTTGCTGAGGTCTGCCATGCAGGCCTCGCGATACTGCTTCTCGAAATCTGCGGTGTCCTTGAAGATCTTTTCCTGTGCCATGTGACTCCAATGTCATGTTCTGCGGGACGGAACGCCCCAACATTACATGGGAACGTTCCCGTCTCATTATACGGGCGCATTCGTCACGCGCGCGTTGCCTGACGGTATGGCGCGCGTGACGAATGACGGTTTACTTGGTCTTTGGCGCCTTTGTCGAAGACGCTCGACGAGTCGCGGGCTTCTTCTCTGCGGCAGCCTTAGCTGCGGGCTTTGTCGTAGTCTTGCTCGCCACCGTCTTCTTGGCCGCGGGCTTCTTTGTTGCAGGCTTGGCGGGCGCCTTCTTCTCGGCGGCTGCAGCCTTTACCTTTGCTGCCGGCTTCTTTGCCGCCGTGGCCTTTGTCGTGGCGGTCTTTACGCGCGTGGTGGTGGCGCGACGCTTCCTCAACGCTCCGGTGCGGTGCAGGATGAGGCCGCCCAGCGGCGGCACGCGCAGGACAACGGACTGCTCGCGGCCGTTCCACGGAGTCTCGCTGGTCTCGAGCTTGCCGATGTTCACCACACCGGAGCCGCCAAACTGCTCGGCGTCGGAGTTAAAGAGCTCCTCGTAGTAGCCCTCTTCGGGCACACCAAGGCGGAAGTCCTCACGGGCGTTCACGTCAAAGTTGATGAGAATGACGAGGTCGTCCTTGGGGTTGTCACCCTTGCGGATAAACGAGATGATCGACTGCTTGGCGTTGTCGGCGTCAATCCACTCGAAGCCGTCGCTCGTGTAGGAGCGCTGCCAGAGCGCGGGGTGCACGTTGTAGAACGCGTTGAGCGCCGCGACAAACTGCTGCTGGTGACGGTGGGTGTCGTACTGCTCGGCCAGGAAGTACTGGATGCCCTCGTAGTAGCGCCACTCGATGAACTGGGCGATCTCGTTGCCCATGAAGTTGAGCTTGCCGCCCGCGTGTGTCATCTGGTAGAAGGCAAGCGCCCTCATGCCTGCAAACTGGCGCCAGTAGTCGCCGGGCATGCGCGTGATGAGCGAGCACTTGCCGTTGACCACCTCGTCGTGGCTAAGCGGCAGCACGAAGTTCTCGTTGAACTGGTACATGGTGGAGAACGTAAGCAGCCTGTGGTTGCCCGGGCGATAGGGGAAGTCGGTCTGCATGTAGTGCAGCGTGTCGTTCATCCAGCCCATGTCCCACTTGAAGTTGAAGCCCAGGCCGCCGTCCTCGGACGGGTAGGTCACGAGCGGCCACGCCGTGGACTCCTCGGCAATCATCGAGACGTCCGGGTAGTACTTGCCCACCGTGGAGTTGCACTGGCGGATAAACGCGATGGCATCGTCATCCTCCTCGGTGCCGCGCGAGTTGAACTTCTTGAGACGCGGGTCGTCCACGCCAAAGTTGAGGTAGAGCATAGAGGTGACGCCATCCATGCGGATGCCATCGGCGTGGTACTCGTCAATCCAGTAGAGCAGGTTGGAGATAAGGAAGGTGCGCACCTGTCCACGCGAGAAGTCGAACTTGTGCGTACCCCAGTTGGGGTGAACCTCGTTCTCGTAGAGCATCTCGCCGTTGAAGGTGGCAAGGCCCTGCTCATCGGCACAGAAGCCACCGGGCACCCAGTCGAGAATCACGCCGATGCCGGCCTTGTGGCAGGCGTCGACAAAGTGCTTGAACTGCTTGGGCTCGCCGTAGCGCGAGGTTGGGGCGAAGTAGCCCGTCACCTGATAGCCCCACGAGCCGTCAAACGGGTGCTCCATGACGGGCATGAGCTCGATGTGCGAGTAGCCCATGGTGCGCACGTAGTCCACCAGCTCGACGGAGAGGTCGTCGTATGAGTAGAACTCGCCGCGCTGCGCGGGAAACGGGTCGCCGGGGCCAGGGTAGGTGCCATCCGGACGGGGTTCTCCCTGCGGCTCGTCTCCGTGGCGGCGCCACGAGCCAAGGTGCACCTCGTAGATGTTGAGAGGGGACTTGAGCTTGTCTTCCTTTGCGCGCTTGGCAAGCCACGCCTCGTCGCTCCAGGCATAGCCATTGATGTCATACGTGCGCGAGGCCGTGCCCGGGGCCTTCTCGGCAAAGAACGCGTACGGGTCTGCCTTGTAGAGGTGCTTGCCGGAGTTTGTCTCGATCACGAACTTGTAGAGCGAGCCCATCTGGACGCCGGGGACAAAGCCCTGCCATACATCGCCGGTCTTGGTCTTGGTGAGCGGATTGGCCCCCTCATCCCAGTTGTTGAACTTCCCAATCACGTGAACGCTCTTCACCTGGGGCGCCCAGACGGCAAAGTGGAAGCCCTCGGTGCCGTTCTCGTCGACGGCCTGATGCGCACCCATCTTGTCGTAGCTGCGGTACCACTCGCCCCTTGCCAGCAGGTAGAGGTCGTCGTCGCTCAAGTACAGAGAACTGTCACGAGTCTGCATGCTCGCTCCTCACGCGTCGTTTGTGTCCCCCATGGGGTGTGACGTGCGGTTTATTGGCCGTCGCCCCCGTCATTCTCCAATTATATTCCATAAACGCAAACTGACCGGGGTCGCACAGGTGTTGGGCAAATGAGTGCGGGAACGGTTCCACATAACGGTGCGAGCGGTGATTTTGGGTGCCCAAGCGGCTTTGTCGAAGCCCCGGTGGAATGGCCACGGCAAGCGTTGTCGCCATGTCAAATTGCGGCCCACTGGGTATCATTGACAGCAGACGAGAGGAGCTTTTATGCCACGAGAGTCAAAGAGGTCGAAGCGGGAGCGCGCCACAGAAATCTGCCGGCGCATGGGCGAGCTGTACCCCGGTGTCAAGAGCGCTCTCACATTTGCGAACCCATTCGAGCTTGTGATATGCGTGCTGCTCTCGGCGCAGACCACTGACGCCGGCGTGAACCGTGTTACGCCGGAGCTCTTCGCGCGCTGGCCCGACGCCCAGTCCATGGCCACCGCGGACCCAGAGGAGGTTGGCGAGGTCATACATTCCATTGGCTTCTGGCGTGCCAAGTCCAAGCACTGCGTGGAAACGGCGCAGATGATTGTCTCTGACTTTGGCGGAGAGGTTCCCGGGACCATGGAGGAGCTCTGCCGGCTGCCGGGTGTGGGGAGAAAGACCGCCAACATCGTGCTGAACAAGGCATTTGGCGTGGTAGATGGCATTGCGGTGGACACCCACGTGTTTCGCCTGGCAACGCGCTTTGGGCTCACCCGCGCAACGACGCCGGCGGCTGCCGAGAAGGACCTTCTCGACGTGATTCCACGCGAGCTGTGGTGCAACGTCAACGAGGAGTGGATCCACTTTGGGCGCGACGTATGCACGGCACGCTCGCCCAAGTGCGCAGGATGTCCCATGGCCGACATCTGCCCGAGCGCCGGCCAGCCTGACCGCTACATCAAGCGGAGGAAGTAGCGTGCGCGGGGCGTACCCCAACGTCGCCGGAAGGCACATTTTTGCAGCTACTGCGTACAAAACAAGCCCTCCGGAGACGATTGGTCGCCAGAGGGCCTTCTGTGTTGCAATTCTCGCCAAAAGCAGCGTATTGGCGACAAGCGCCAGGAGCGCGAGAGGGGCTGGGGAGTCGCTACCGACAGCCTACGCGTTGGCAATCGCCTGGTCGAGGTCGGCGATGATGTCGTCCACGTCCTCGATGCCAACGGAGAGTCGGATGAGGTCCTCGGAGAGGTGCGCTGCCTTGAGCTGCTCGGGAGTGAGCTGCGAGTGCGTGGTGGAGGCAGGGTGGATGATGAGGGACTTTGCGTCGCCCACGTTGGCGAGGTGCGTGAAGAGCTTCACGTTGTTCACCACGTTGAGGCCGGCCTCACGACCGCCCTTGACGCCAAAGACCACTACGCCGCCAAAGCCGTGCTTGAGGAGACGGGAAGCAACCTCGTGCGAGGGGTCATCCTCGAGTCCAGAGTAGCGGACCCACGCGACCTTGGGGTTGTCCTTCAGCCACTTGGCGACGGCGAGTGCGTTGTCGGAATGGCGCTGGACGCGCAGGGACAGGGTCTCGAGGCCGATGCCGATGAGCTGCGCGGCGTACGGAGAGAGCGTGGGACCAAAGTCGCGCAGCTTGTTGGCTAGGACACGCGTGGAGAACGGCGCGGCGGGCGCGACGTCCGCGAAGACGGCACCGTGGTAGGAGGGGTCGGGCTTGGCAAGGGTGTGCCACTTCTCGGGGTCCTGCTTCCAGTTGAACTTGCCGGTGTCGATGACCGCGCCGCCCAGCGTGGCACCGTGGCCGCCAATCCACTTGGTGAGGGACTCGATCACGACGGCGGCGCCATCCTCGGCCGGACGATAGAGGTACGGGGTCGCAAAGGTGTTATCGACAAAGACGGGCACCGGGGACGGCAGGGAGTTGGCAGCCTGGACCAGCGCCGGGACGTCCGCGACGTCCACAAGCGGGTTGCCGATGGTCTCCACGTACCAGAGCTTAGTCTTGGGCGTGGTGGCAGCGACAAAGGCGTCGATGTCGTTGTTCTCGACGAAGGTGGTCTTCACGCCCAGGTCACCAAGGGTGTGCAGGAAGATGTTCCAGGTGCCGCCGTAGAGCGAGTCAGACGCGACTATCTCGTCGCCCGCGCCCACCAGGTTGGTAAGGGCGAGAATCTCGGCCGCGTGGCCAGAGGCAACGGCAACGGCACCGGTACCACCCTCGACCGCGGCCACACGAGCTGCAACGGCGTCGGTGGTGGTGTTGGTCAGGCGGCCGTAGATGTTGCCCGGCTTGGCAAGGCCGAACTTCGCGGCGCCGTCGGCTGCGTCGTCAAACTGGAATGCCGCGGAGGCGTAGATGGGAAGTGCCGCGGAGCCGGTGGTGGGATCGGGGGACCAGCCGGCGTGGACCTGTAGGGTGTTGAAGTGCTTCTCGGGATCCTTGGCAAAGTCGGGGTTGAGTTCGAAAGCCATGATGTTTGCTCCTTGTTTCTCGTAATGCGCTGAATTGGTGTGATATCGCGATTGCTGATAGCTGGTGCTTCCGGATGAGCCCGAGCGCGTTGCAACGTCGCTGTTGCTCGCGATCGGGCTAAGGCATCTGCCTGCCCGGAATTGGTTGGTATGTCTGTGTCCTCTTCATGGCCCCCAACTATAGCTACCCTTACGACGAGAAGGAACACTCACGGTTCCACAAGGTTTGGATAGGTTGTTATCGTTCTAAGCGATAACTATAAGTCCCACAGTGAGTCCCGTGGTGACTTCCGGGCCGCCAAACTGGTCATTGAGCGCCACTAATGCCTCTTTCGGCGCTCTTGCCGTATGCTGTCACCAGGGCCATTGGCCCAAGCAGCCCACTTCCAGACCCATAGAAAGGGGCCCATTATGTGGACCAGGGCAGAGCTCAAGCACCGTGGCAAGGCCGCATTTAAGAGCAACTACTGGAAGACGGTCCTTGTCGCCGCCATCCTGTCATTGCTCACCTATTCGTCGTCGCTGCCACGCGGCTCCTCCGACTCAAGCAGCGAGGGCCTCTCCGAAACCACCCGCATGCTCGCGGACCCCGCCTCTGCCCTCTCGACCAACAGCCAGTTGGTTGCAGGATTCTTCGCGGGTATTGGGCTTACAGCCCTAGTTGTCATCGCGGTTCTCGGCATCCTGATCGGGGTGTTACTCGTTCTGCCCCTCCAAGTGGGTTGCCAACGCTTCCTGTTTCTCAACCTCCGCGAACCGGCAAATGTGCGAGAGGTTCTCTGGGCATTTGATAGCAACTACCTCAATATCGTGAAGGTCATGTTCTTGAAGAACCTCAAGATCTTCGCATGGGCATTGCTGCTCGTGATTCCCGGCATCGTGAAGGCATACGAATACCGGCTGGTTGACTATCTCCTCGCTGAGAACCCCGCGCTCTCCTCAGCAGAGGCGTGCGAGCAGAGCCGCACCCTCATGGACGGCAACAAGTGGAATGCCTTTGTGCTTGACCTGTCGTTCATTGGCTGGAACGTCCTTTCGTACCTCACGCTTGGACTTGTCGGCCTCTTCTATGCCTCGCCCTACGAGAACAGCACCAATGCAGCGTTGTACGAGGCCCTTCGTTACGGGAACGACCAGGCATCTGCTCTGCCCGAGAAATAAAGCGCACCTCTCGCCCCACAAGCAAGGCGCCCGCCCCGGGGATCCGGGACGGGCGCCTCTTGTCTCTCGTCAGATTGACGAAACCTACGCGGCAAGCGCTAGTAGTTGATCGCCTGCTCCTCGAAGTAGCTCTGCGGGTGACCGCAAACCGGGCAGACCTTGGGGGCCTCGGGGCCAACGTGCAGGTGGCCGCAGTTGAGGCACTTCCAGACCTTGACGCCCGGACGGTTGAAGACCTCGCCCTTCTCGACGCGCTCGGCGAGCTTGTTGTAGCGCTCCTCGTGGTGCTTCTCGACCTCGCCAACCAGGCGGAACTTGGCAGCGATCTCCTTGAAGCCCTCCTCGTCAGCGGTCTCGGCGAAGCCCTTGTACATCTCGGTCCACTCGTAGTTCTCACCAGCAGCGGCGTCCTTGATGTTGGTCAGGGTGTCGGGCACGTCGCCACCGTGCAGATACTTGAACCAGAGCTTGGCGTGCTCGGACTCGTTGCCAGAGGTCTCGGTGAAGATATCGGAGATCTGGACGTAGCCCTCCTTCTTGGCCTTGCTCGCATAGTAGGAGTACTTGCGGCTGGCCTGGGACTCACCAGCGAACGCTGCCTCGAGGTTCTTCTTGGTCTGCGAGTTCTCAAAATCGACTGCCATTACTGCTCCTCTCCTTCCCCCTCTTTGGGGGAAACATTGGGCCACGAAGCCGTGTCCCACCTGCCTTCGCAGGCGGTTCCCATAGTAGCATCAGGTGCACCAAATGTTACCGTTATTATGACAAAAACCCTCTCTCGAGAGTTCCGCCAGTAACGCCTGGGCATCCGATACATCCACACCTCTTCTACCCGCTGCGCGCTCCTCACGCGAAAGCTCCACGCAAAGAGCATCAAGGTCCACGCCGCCGCGCGGATCGGCTCGGTGAGCGAGAAGAATGCGCAGGACTTCGGCCCGCTTCTGTCGGTGAGAGCCCTCGAAGCGCGACTGCCGCACGTGCGAGCGCGACCGACGCGAAGGGTTGGGAACGGTTGCCTTGAGGTGCGCCCCGTAGTCGAGAAGAGCGTAGTACCAGGTGCGCGGGTCATCAGCGGGGTCGCTGGCATCTTGCGGGCAGGTCGCGCGCAAGATGGGCACCAGCCGCGCATCAGAAACGCCCTCCTCGCGGGGAAAGAGCTCGTGGAGAAGCACGGCGCGCACGTTTGTCTCGAGATACACGCCGGGCAGGTCAAAGGCAAACGCGCGGATGCCCGCGGCCGTTGCCGGGCCCACACCGGAAAGCGCCTTGAGCGCAACCTCGTCAGATGGCATGCAGCCACCCGCCTCCGAGACCTCCTGCGCCGCGCGCCAGAGCGAGAGCGCTCGTCTGTTGTAGCCCAGGCCCTGCCACTCATCCAAGACGTCCGCGGAGTCCGCGGCGGCCAGAGCGTCAACCGTGGGAAAGAGCTCCAGCCAGTGCTGCCAGCGGCCGTCCACACGCGAGACCTGCGTCTGCTGGAGCATGACCTCAGAGATCCATATGGCATAGGGGTCCCGCGTGCGGCGCCACGGCAGGTCGCGATAGAGCTCGCGCCCGTGCGCGAGCACCGTGACGCGAAACGCGGCGAGCTCTTCTGCGGCCGGCGGAGCACCGGGGTCCGCGACAGACGGCATTACTCGTCCGTGGCCTTTGGCTTGCGCTTGCTGCCCACGAGCTTGAACGAGCCCGTCATCTGCGGCATCTTGCCCTCCATCACAACCTGGTAGAGAGTCACGGAGTCAAAGTAGGCGCGCAGCACGCGCTCGGCGTTGCACCAGACAGGGTTGAAGTGGCATTCGGCCATGCGCGGGCAGGGCACGCCGTCCTCCCCCGCATAGTCACAGGCGGCAATGAGGACGGGACCCTGCACTGCCTCGACGAGCTTGAGAAGCGACGTGGTGCGCGGGTCGACGGCGAGCCTCATGCCGCCGTGGGCGCCACGCGTGCTCTCGACAATTCCCGCAAGGGCAAGGTCGTGCTGGATGGAACGCGCAAACGAGTAGGGAATGTCGTTGTCCTTTGCTGCGGTGCGCACCGAAACCACGCCCTCCGGGTTCTGGACGAGAGCCGCAAGCATGCGAAGTGCGTAGTCTGTCTTTCTCGAGATTTCCATTGCTACCTCCTGGCAGCCCGATGGGCTAGCCTCTCCTCCGGCTCATCTTTGCAGGAGAGTCTCCCCACTCGAGGATCTCCCAGCCGTGCTGCCGTGCCAACTTCCTAAGCGTCTCTCCCGGGCACACTGCATAACCCTTAGCGGCCGCCGAGAGCAGCGCTGCATCCGTATGGTGGTCGCCATAGGCATATGCAAGCGTCCATGCGCCCTTGCCCAGGTGGGCGTCCGCCCAACGCGTGACCGCCGCGACCTTCTCGGGTCCCTGCACCACGGTTCCCTCGACGCGACCCGTATAGTTGCCCTCGGCGTCGCGCTCCATGCCGGTGGCAATGTAGTCGTCCACACCAAGCGCCTTGGCGGCATCCGCGGCGATGGGTGCAAACGTTGCCGAGACAAGCAGCGTGACGCAGCCCTCGCCATGCCGCTTGGCGACCTCTGCGGCGACCTCCGGACGATAGCGGTCCTTGAGGGTGCTCTCGTAGAACTCGTGCATGACCTTGTCGATGTCCCGATGACTCAGGTCTTCGAGCGCGCCAAAGACGAGCTCGCGAGCCTCGTCCTGGCTCTGGGGCAAGTGCAGCTTGTAGCGCAGGCCCCACCAGGCGAGCGCGAGGGCTCGCGGAACAGACATGAGCCCGTGACGCCACAGGTACACCGAGAAGAGCGCGCCGGATTGGCCGTCGATGGACGTGCCGTCGAAGTCGAATACGACGAGCTTGATCTTTCTCTGCGGTTGCGCGCTGTCGTTCGTGGTAGCGAGCATGCTGGGCGTCTCCATAGTGCGGTTGGGAATCATATCGTGCCAATGATACCAGTCCGGTAACGGCACGGGGTGAATTGTACTATTTGACGTATCAATTCGGACGATTGATGGAGACGCTGCCGTAATGCGTTGCCGGAATGACACAGCCGGTAGGCACGCAGCGTATGACCGGCGTTTCTCGCACATCTCGCACACATAAGAAAGGAGCCCCTTACGGGGCTCCTTGAGTTCACAATGGCGGGATATGCGGGGCTCGAACCCGCGACCTCCGACGTGACAGGCCGGCGCTCTAACCAGCTGAGCTAATACCCCACGCGCGTTGTGCGGGAGCTATTATACGCAGAGGATACAAGGTCTGTCTAGCCCAAAATTGAGAAAGTTTTGTGGGACTGGGAGGAGCTGGCCGGGGCCAGCGCATCTGATGGGCAGGCGGGACCCCGGCCGATGGATTCTCCCGTATATTCCGATCGTTTAAATCGGTCTAATCAATCGGAATTTGCAGGGTAATTCTCATCTTGCAGAATTCGATCGTTTAGAGGCATCTAATCAATCGGAATTTGCAGGACTCCATTCGTAGCAGCTGCTCGGGTGTAGACATGCACCCCTGTTCGCCGTTGGGATAGAAAGGCAATCAGCACCGTTCCCACCAGGAAGACGGCTGCCAGCGCTACGTCAACGACACGGAGCCCCTGCTTGACTGCCACCAGTTGCCCCCTACTCGAGCGCCACGTCCGTGGCGGCACCGGCCGAATCCGTCACGTGAACCACGGAGCCATCGAGCGTCGCAGACGCAATGGTGCCCGTACCCGTGATGGCGTTGCCCGAGGAGTCGACCACCGAAACGGGCTCCGAGTCTCCGCCAATCGTGTACGCCACAACGTCCCAAGTCCCGTCGGACTTATTCTCCGGAACCACAATGACCGAGTTGTACAGGATGAGCGTAACGGGAGTCCCGCTCACGGTAAACTCCTGCGTCTTGTTGCCCTGAGGGTCGGTTGCCACCACAGCATAGGTACCGTCGCCGGTAGCCTCGATGGCATAGGAGACGCCCTGATACGTAACGGATCCATCCGCAGTGGTCTGGACCTGCTGCGGCTCCTCCGCCGTGGTGGCAGCGGGCTCGACGCTCTGCGTGTTATCCTGCGCGCCCAAGAAGGTGACAACGGCAACAATGGCGAGAATAACGAAGAGCCCCACCACGCCAGCAATAACGAGCAGGACAGACTTGAGGTTCGCAGGCTTGCGCTCGGGCTTCGAGCCGTACTCCGGACGGTTGCGCCCGCTGAGACGACGGTTGCGCGAGCGCTGCTCGGCGCGGTCACGGGCGATGTCGGCTGCCTCGGCAGCGTTCTCGCGCGTGGTCACGCGGGCACCCTGGCCTGCAGAAAGCGTTTGGAGGGAGTCTACCGGCGCCGCGCACCGACGCGGGGCGGTGCTGTCGTCAACGTCCTCGGGAATGGCGTGCGCCCCAACCCTTGAGACCCCGGAGACCCTAGGGCCGCCGGCGGCATGCCTCCCCGCGGCGTGCGCGGAGCGCCTGTATCTCTCGTCATTGGATGCGTAGCTCATCTCGTCTCCCCTTGCATTGCCCAACCCGTACCATCCTAGCCCTCCACGCGGCTATACCTCGCGGCGGGCCTCGATGGCGCGGCCAAGCGTCACCTCGTCGGCATACTCGAGGTCCCCGCCAACGGGCAACCCGCTGGCAAGTCGAGACACACGCACGCCCAGCGGGCGGATGATGCGCGAGAGGTATGTGGCGGTTGTCTCGCCCTCAACGTCCGGGTTGGTGGCGAGAATGACCTCCTGGACCTCACCGGAGGCAAGGCGCGAGAGCAGCTCCTTCACGTGGAGCTGCTCGGGGCCAATCTTGTCCATGGGCGAAATGACACCGCCAAGCACGTGGTAGAGCCCGTGGTAGCTGCCCGTTCGCTCGATGGCCGAGACGTCGCGAGGCTCTGAGACCACACAGATTGTCGTCCGGTCGCGTGAGGCGTCCGAGCACACGTCGCAGGTGTCGCGCGTGGCATAGCTAAAGCAGATGGGGCAGAAATGGACCTGCTCCTTCACCTCGAGAATCGCCGTGGCCAGCCTGCGCGCCTCCTCCGCGTCGGCCTCGAGGAGATAGTACGCAATGCGCTGGGCGGACTTTGGGCCAATACCCGGCAGCCTGCCCAACTCGTCGAGGAGGCGCTGCAGCGCGTGCCCGTCGTTGAGCTGGTCCATCCCTAGAAGAGCCCCGGGATGTTGAGGCCGCCGGTGACGGCGCTCATGGCCTTCTCGGTGGCGGATTCCGCCTGCTCGAGGGCGTCGTTCACGGCGGCAAGGATCATGTCCTGCAGCATGTCGACGTCCTCCGGATCAACCGCCTGCGGGTCGATGGTGATGGAACTGATGCGCAGGTCACCCGTAGCAGTAACCTTTACCGACCCACCGCCGGCCGAGGCCGAGACCTCGGTTGCCGCAGCCTGCTGCTGCGCGGCAACGAGCTGCTCCTGCATCTTGCGGGCCTGGGCCATCATCTGGTTGCGGTTCATGCCGCCCATGTTGTAGCCGCCTCTGGATCCCTTGGACATGTCTTCCTCCTGGTTGCTTGATGTACGTGCTGGTATAAGGCCAATAAGGCAGTAGTGCTAGTCTGTGCCTTCCCCGTCCGAAGCTGCAGGCGCGTCCGGAGAATCCGGCTTCACGACCACGGAGCCGCCAAAAGCGTCCTCGAGCATCGCCGCGATGTTGGCGAACTCCTCGGTGAGGACCGGGGCGTCGTCTGCCGGGGGCGTGGCGGGCGGGGTTGGCTTTGGCGAAGGAGCTGGCGCCGGCTTGGCCGCGGGCGGCTGCGGTGCTGACGCCGGCTGCGGCGCTGGGGTGGGCGCAGGGGCCGGCTGCGGTGCTGGAGCCGGCTGCGGTGCTGGAGCCGGCTGCGGCGCTGGGGTGGGCGCAGGGGCGCCAAACTCTGCGTCCTCCTCATACGCCGACGCGTCCGCATCGCTGTACGGAACCTGCTCGACCACGGGCGGCTCTGGAGCGGGCGCGGGCTGCCCCGCAGGCGCAACGGGGTCCCACGGCATGGGGTACGACGTTGGCGCCTGCTGTGGCGCAGGTGCAGGCACTGGCTGAGGCACAGGAGCGGGTACCGGGCGCGGAGCCGTCGCGGCTCGGTCGGACTGGGCTATTGCCTGGCTGGAGAGGCTCGACTCAACAAAGATGACTTCGCGTGGCCCAAAGACGCTCGCAACAATGGGCAGGTAGAGCTCGCGGACATCCGCACGCTCGAGCATGCGGGCCGCAAAGTGCGAGCCCGTAGGCAGCGAGACGGTGAGCTTTGCACCATCGTCCGAAACGATGCTGGAGTTAAGGAGCAGAGAACCCCTGGACGCCGACTTGGTCATGAGGCCCTCGGTGACGCGCTTCCAGTTGCGCTGCAGTGTGGCGCCATCGGTGATGGGAGCGCCAGCGACGGGTGCGGCGGCCGACCGTGGTGCGCGCTGCGGTGCCGGCTCTGAATGCGGGACAGGAGCCGAGACAGACGCGGGCTGCGATGCCGTACGAGGCGCCGGGGCTGGCCGCGGCGCCGGAGCGGGGGTCGGCCTTGGCGCAGGCGCTGGACGCGGCGTGGGGGCCGCCGGCTGCGGAGCCGGAGCTGGCGCCGAGACGGGCGTGACGACCGGGGCGGACGCGGGAGCTGGTGCTGGCGCAGCCGGCGCGGGCGTCGGCGTCGCCACGCGGCCAGGCACCGAAAGCGCGGCAACCTGTCGCTCAAGATTTCCGATCCTCTCGGCAAGCGACTCCAGCGTAAGGTCAGATTCTGGCCGGGCAATTCTCGTAAGCGCAATCTCAAGAACGAGGCGCTGGTTGGTGGCCGTGCGCATCTCGCTTGAGGCCTCGCCCAGGATGGTCAGCACGCGCGCGATGCGGTCCGCAGAGCCGAATGCCGTTGCCTCGGACGAGAGGTTCGCAAGCTCCTCCGGCGACGCCGCGATAACCTTGGACGGGTCGCCAACCACCGCAGTCACGTACACGTCGCGCATGCGCGACGCAAGCTCACGCGTGAACTGCAGCAAGTCGCGCCCTTCGGAAGCAAGTCGCGAGACCTCCTCAAAGAGCGATGCCACGTCCCTCTCGGCAATCGCCGTTGTAACGTTGCCCAGAACGGCACCGTTTGCCTCGCCAAAGAGGTCCTGGGTGGCCGAGAGCGTAATGGCCCCGTCGCCAAAGACCGAGACCTGCTCGAGCGAGGTGAGGGCGTCTCGCATGCCACCGCGGGCATGGCGAACGATAAGCTCGAGCGCGGCATCCTCGTAGGTGAAGCCCTCCTGCGTGCAGACGTACGCAAGGTGGGCCTGCATCTCGTTGGGGCCAATGGCGTGGAAGTCAAAGCGTTGGACGCGCGAGAGGATCGTGGCCAGGATCTTCTGCGGGTCGGTGGTGCACATGATGAAGACCACGTGGCTCGGGGGCTCCTCGAGCGTCTTGAGCAGCGCATTGAACGCCGCCGGCGTGAGCATGTGGACCTCGTCGATGATGTAAACCTTGTAGCTGCCGCGAACAGGCGCATAGTTGACGCGGCTGATGATCTCCTCGCGGACGTTGTCGACGCCCGTACGCGAGGCAGCGTCCAGCTCAAGCACGTCCGGGTGCTCGCCCGCCGCAATGAGCTGGCACTCCTCGCAGGTGCCGTCGGGCAGGTGACCTGCGCCGCGTTGGCACATGAGGGCCTTTGCCAGGATGCGCGCCATGGTGGTCTTGCCGGTTCCGCGCGGTCCGCAGAAGAGGTACGCATGGCTCACCTTGCCCTCGAGAACCGCGCGTTTGAGGGTCTCGACCACGTGTTCCTGGCCAACGACCTCTTCGAACGTCTTTGGGCGGTACTTCGTGTAGAGCGATTCCATGGGACCTCCGCGCCTCTTGTCTGAGAGTCCAGTATACCCGCGGGCATTGGGGATGGGCCGCGCTCCACCGTGTCACCTTGAACCGCGGGGGAGCGACGGTTGCCGCGCGCAGTACCCTGCCCCTCGCGGTATCGCGGCGGAGTGTCGAGGTGTGGTCTCGGCGGCGTGCCACGGCGGAGAAAAACGCGCCTCCGGCGAGAAACGGGCGCCGAAGCAGGTGTTTCGTACGGAATTCCGTCTGGAGTGGGCCTTCCGGCGTCGTTTTGGCGCCGGAAGGCGGGTTCTTGCAGCGGGTGCGTACGGGACCGCCGCTGCGGCGTCATTTTCTCGCCGGAGGGCGGTTTATGGCAGCAGGTTCGTACGGAACCTTCCCTGCGGCGTCGTTTTCTCGCCGGAAGGCGCATCTGCGCAGCGGTGGCGTACGGAACCCTGCCTTCGGCGTCGTTTTCTCGCCGGAGGGCGCATCTGCGCAGCGGTGGCGTACGGAACCTTCCTTCCGGCGTCGTTTTCTCGCCGGAGGGCGGGCTTTCGCAGCAAGTGCGTACGAGACCGCCGCTGCGGCGTCATTTTCTCGCCGGAAGCACGATAGTGACGGCAAAGCGGTCGCCCTGCGCGCGCATAGTCATCGATCCCCCGTAGCGCTCGACAATCTGACGCATGGACCGCGTGCCAAACCCGTGGTTGAGCGGGTCTCCCTTGGTAGATACCGGCAGCCCGTCCTCGAAGCGGGCCTCGCCGTCGAAGTAGTTCTCCTCGTGGATCACCGCCATGTCGCCACGCCGCGAGACAACCAGGCTGATTGTTCTTCTCTCCGCTCCGTCCAGACGGCGCACTGCCTCAATGGCATTGTCGAGGAGGTTTCCAAAGAGCGAGTACAGATCCGCAGGCGAGAGGCCCGAGAGAGCGGCTCCGTCAGCAATGCAGGTAAGCCGCGTACCCTCTCGCTCGCAGAGCAGGCGCTTCTCGCTGAGGATGGTGTCCAACGCGTCGTTTCCGGTTTTCACCTTGGAGTCGTAGATGCGCACTTCCTGCGCCAGATCCTCGAGAACGCCCTTCTCGATCGCAGTTCCACCCTGCTCGAGGTGGCGTATCTGATGCCGGATGTCATGGCACTTGATGTTGATGGCGTCAATCGTGTCCTTGGAGAGCTGGTACTGTCGCTCCTCGTCGGAGCGAACGCGCTGCATGACGGCTATGTCCTGCTCGAGGTGCTTGTTGTAGAGAAGCTCGAACTCCATCCAGAGCACGAAGGCGCATGTTGAAAAGTGCACTGCCCTGTACAGCACCACAACGTGCACCGGAACGCCAAAGATCAGCAAGTAGCACTTATTGGCGAGGTCGAAGGCCAGGCAGACGAGAACGACCATCATCATGACGACAAGCGCAGAACCTCCCTGGACCGGCGAGAAGCCGTATTGCTCGACCTTGCGCAGAATCGTCTGGTGGCACACCGCATACACGGCAAAGCACAGGACCACCATCCCCACGATGGTGTAGCCCCAGGTGTCGACTGCCACCCCCATGGGCACCAGAACGGTCCTCACGAGCCCGTCGAGGCCACTCGCGATGTTCTGCATGATGTAGGCGGCCGAGACGCAGAAGAGCGCCGCCGGCGGTGGGGCGTCAAAGAGGAGAAGGACCAGTGCATAGCAGAGAAGGATTACCAGGGTGAACGTGATGAACTGGGTCACAAACAGAGCATCGACAAGCCCCGGCCACGAAATGTCCTCCGACACGAAGGGAAGCGACTCGAGCGACGAGCCCAGGCTCGTCATCACCGAGACAAACGCAACCACAATGCACGTGGCGACAACCAAACGCCAGGCGAAGCCCTCCCTCCTGGGCAGGCCGCGAGCAAACAGCCACATGGCTACGGCGATTTGCGCGGTCGTGAGAATCGGGCTTACGAGATAGGGGACATTAGACCAGAGGAACCCCATCAGAAGCTACCTCCCAGGTAGTTGGTGATTGTCGCAAGTGCCGCCTTGTGCTTGGGACGGCTGAAGAAGAGACTCTCACCCGTGGTCACGCGGACGCAATCTCGCTGAACGGCGCAGATGTGGCCCATGTTCACCAAGCAGCTGTTTGAGATACGCACAAAACTCTCCTCGGGGAGCTGCCCAGCAGCTTTGGTAAGGCTTCCGCGCAGCGAGACGGTCTCGCCGTTCGCAAGGTGGTAGCTCAGGTCATGACCGAGGATGTCAACATACACGAGGTCTGAGATTGGAAAGATTCGCATGCCGTCACGGGCAATGACGGTCAGCTTGTCCGTTTTCCCCCGTCGCACGATGCGCAGCGCGCGGTCAAGCCTAAGAGCGAAGTCATAGTACTCGACCGGCTTAACGATGAAGTCCAGGGCATCAACCTGGTAGCCCTTCACGGCGTACTGTGCGAGATCGGTCACGAAAATCAGCGGCGTCTGAGTATCGTAGCTGCGCAGGAGCTGCGCCGCCTCCATGCCGTTGATGCCGGGAAGGCCAATGTCCATGAAGATGAGGTCGTAGGGGTTGTGGTCCTCAGGGAGCTCCATGGCGGTGGAGACGGTCGTGACCTGGAACTCCTCGGAGTGCTCTTGTCCATAGTGAGCCAACATGCGCCTGAGCGCTTGAGCATCGGACGCCCTGTCCTCGACAATAAGTACCTTGAACATGGCGCCCTCCATCGCTCCCCCGGAATCCCCTTCCTCTTGAGTGTATTTCACTTGGACAGATGACACGCCCGGCATGCGCGTGATGCCGGGCGTGCGGTGGCGTGAATGCTAGCGCGTGATGGTCTCGGGCTTGGTCAGCGGCGCGACCTTGTAGGTCTTGGTGCGGTCGTCGTCGATCACGCCGCTCCAGTTGAGGCCGAAGCAGAAGTCGTACGTGTTGCCCTCGGAGTCCACGTAGGGATCGAGGTCGCGCGGCACGTCCTCGAGGGACGCCTCGACAGTATCCATGTCCTTGGGCATCTGGCACGGGAGCAGGCCAGAGGGTTCGACCTCGCCCTTGAGGATCCTGCCGTACGCCTTGCCAAAGTTGCGGCCGGAAGATGCCCACGACCAGAGGATAACGTCCGCTGCCTGCTCAAACTCATGGAAGCACTGGGCGTTGTTGGTGCCCTCGACAATCACGATGAGCTTGGCATCGGCGGGAAGCGCGGCGCGGGTGTTGAGCACCATGTCGAGGTCGCTCTCGTTGGACGCGGTGACGGACTTGCCATAGTAGGAGCGGTTCTCCTTCGACCCATCCTCCAGCGTGTCGCCGGCGAGAGAAACGCGGCGCACGTTGGGACCATCGGCGGTGTAGGGGCGGTACTGCAACGAGATGGGCAGATACTTCTGGTCCTCGGGGACAGGCTCGCTCGAGAACATCCCGCCGCCGCCCTCGCCGGCACCGGTACTGGGGCTGGCGATGACCAGGACCGCGTACTCGCAGTCCGCGAGGTCCTCTGCGGTGGCGCGGGTGCAGTCGGACTCCTGGTAGACCTTCTGGCTCGTATCGACCTGAGAGGCCATGGGGCCAAAGGCCTGCGGCTCTCCCGTGGGCTCGCCCACCGTATCGGTTACCACGTCGAAGAGATCGTTCGCCGTGTCCTCATCAATGGCGAGCGAGAAGCTCGCACTGCCGCCGAACATGCCGCCCCCGGAGAGCTTCTGGGGGATGTAGCACTTGGGCTTGCCGGTGATGCCCTGCTTGGAGATGACGTTGCCCTTGTTCTTGAGCATGACGATGGCCTTGTTGGACGCCTCCTGGCCAAACTCGGCGGCCTCGGAATCCTCGAGGACCTCCTTGGCCTTGCTCGAGTCGTTGTAGGGGTTGTCGAAGAGCTGGACGTCGTTCATGACCGTGAAGATGTGGCGGGCAGAAGTACGCACGCGGGCCAGGGCGGCGTCCTCGCCGTTGTCCTTGGCGTACAGCGCGTAGCCGTCCTTTGCCACGTCGGGCGCCCAGTCCCCGCCAATCTGGTCGACGCCAGCGTCGAGGATCTTCTCGAAGCGTTCCGGCTCGGTGAGGTTGGCAACGGTACCAAAGCAGCGGTTGCCAAAGTCGGTCGCACGCAGGATCTGCCAGTCGGTGGTGATCATGCCGTCCCAGCCGGCGGTCTCGCGCAGGATGTCGAGGGCCTTCTTGTTGTAGGCGCCGCCGACAATCTCTCCGTACTCCTCGTCGTCGCTGTAGGCAATGCCGTAGTTGGGCATGACGGCAGCCATCTGGCCCGTCTCGCCGTCGAGGTGCATACCGCCGTCGATGAACGGGATGAGGTGGGCGTCGTAGTTGTCGCCGGGGAAGACGTCGTACTTGCCGGCGTCGTTGTGGTCGTTACGGCCGCCCTCGGTTGCGCCGGGGCCGCAGTAGTGCTTGAGCATGCAGGCAACGGAGTCGGTTCCCCAGCCCAGGTCGTTGCCATTGTCATCGGTGGTCGACTGCATGGCGCCAACGAATGCCTTGGTCATGTCTCGGTTTACCGCGGGATCTTCGCACATGGAGCCGCCAAGGCGGGTCCACACCACGTTCGTGCCGATGTCCACCTGGGGGCCAAGGTTGACGCGGGCACCCGTAGCGCGCCACGCCCTGCCGGTGTACATGCCGGCCTTCTTCCAGAGCTCCGGGTCCATCGCGGCGGTGAGGCAGTGGTTGTCGGGGATGTCATAGAGCTGGTAGGGGTCGGTCGAGTTCATGTACGGGATGCCCCAGCCGCCGTTCTTCTCGCAGTACTCCTGGACCGCATTGATCCACTTGATGTCCGAGGCAAAGGAATCGATATCCGAATTTGCGCGAGAGACGCCGGCACGCATTCCCTCGTCGAGAAGCTCGGTCGAGTCATCATCGAGCGGGGCGGTGGCGCTCATCATGCCGTTGTGGAACATGAGGGGCAGGATCTCCTCGGCGGAGAGCTGCTCTGCCAGCGCGGCGGCGCGGTCTGCCCCACTTTGGCGCCAGTCCTCGTAGAGGTCGAGCTTGCCGTTGCCGTTCATGTCCTTGAACGCGAGACCGTCCACCTGGATGATCTTGGCGGTGTCCATGACGCCCAGCTCGGCGCCGCCGTCGGGGTTGGTGTAACGGGTCCAGCCGTCGCGGGTCTCCTCGCTCGTCCACTTGGCCTGGACGTCGGAGCCGTCCGGGTCGATGGGGTACTTGTCGGCGCTTGGCGCGGAGGCCGCGGCGTCCTTGGCCGCCGTCCCGCCGGCCGAGCAGCCCGCCAGCCCCGCGAGCGCGGCGGCAGCCGCGGACCCCGCGAGGAAGCTCCTTCTCGTTACGCTTCTCTCCTCCATGGTTCCCTCCTGTTTGGACTTCCCTTCCCTGCCCCGCATGGGGGCCTTCAGGATTTATTAAGGGGGTGGAAAGGGTCGCTTCGCCCCGGCTGTCATAGCCTGCGGCGCCGGTGCCGTGGATTGCGGGGGTGCGCCGCTCGCCGACGGGCGAGCGGCACGTGACACGGGCTGAGAGGGCAGGACCCCGGCACCAGGCGCGGCGCCGGGGTCCACAGGCAGGGGCGGGAAGGGAGGAGAAGCGCCCACGCCCGACTAGATTTCGACGGTCTCCGGCTTGGTCAGCGGCGCGGCCTTGTACGTCTTGGTGCGGTCGTCGTCGATCACGCCGCTCCAGTTGAGGCCGAAGCAGAAGTCGTACGTGTTGCCCTCGGAGTCGGTGTAGCAGTCGAGGTCGCGCGGCACGTCCTCGTCGTTTGCCTCGACGGTCTCCATGTCCTTGGGCTGCTGGAATGCGAGAAGGCCAGAGGGCTCCGTCTTGCCAACGATGATGTTGGCGTACGCCTGGTCGACTGGGTGGGTCTGCATGCTGAAGCTCTGCAGGATAACGTCGCAATATGGCTCAAGCTCTGCAAAGACCATCGGTCGGGTGGTCTCGACAATCACGATAATCTTGCCGTTGGGCATCTTCTCGCGCGTGCTCTTAACCAGCTCGAGGTCAGACAGGTTGCTCGCGGACTGGGTCTTACCCCTGTAGGAGCGGTTTTCTTTTGTTCCGTCTGCAAGGGTGTCGCCGCCGATGGACACCTCTCTGGCAGTGCTAGCAGTATAGGGCTCGTACTGCAGGGTTATCGGGAGGTACTCAACGGGGCCTTCAGCCATGCCAAAGCCGCTGCCTCCCTGTACGCCGTCGTTGGGGTCCTTGGGGCCGCCAATCCTCACGATTGCATACTCGCAATCAGCAAGCTGATCGGCACCAAGACGCGTGCAGTCGCTCTCCTGGAAGATGCCAGTTGAGACCTCGCCCGTCATGAAGTTTGTCGACGTTCCGGTACCCTCTGCGGCAACTTCGTCCGTTACGGTTTCGAAGGTATCGGCAAGCATGTCAACAGGGAGCGCAGGCTCAAAGTGCGCGGGCGTCGCCGAGAAGAAGCCGCCGCCGGTGACCAGGTGCTGGGGGACATAGCACTTTGGCTTGCCAGAGGGGCCGCCCTTTGCAATCACGTTGCCCTTGTTCTTGAGCATGACGATGGTCTTCTCAGACGCCTCAATGCCAAAGTCGGTTGCTGCGGTGCTCTCAAGGACCTCCTTGGCAGCCGTACGATCGCTGTAGGGATTCTCAAAGAGGTCAACGTCCATCATGACCTTGGTAATCCTGCGCGCAGACTCCCTCACGCGCTCCAGGGCGTCATCCTCGCCAAGCTCATCCTGAAGGAGCTTGTAGGCTTCCTTTCCAACCTCCATGTCAAAGCCGCCGCCATACTGGTCGATGCCAGCATCAATCATCTTCTGGTAGCGCTCTGGCTCGGTGAGGTCGAGAACACCGTAGGTCTGGCTAGTAAGGATGCCCCAGTCGGTAACAAACATGCCATCCCAGCCAGCGTTGCGCAGGATGGACAGGTTGCGCTTGTTGTATCCGGAGCCAACGTTCTCTCCGTACTTCTCGTCTTCGGAATACGCGATGCCATAGCAGGGCATCACTGAGGCCATCTGCTCGGTCTTGGAATCGAGCTTCATGCCGCCGTCCAGGAACGGGACAAGGTGGGCATTGAAATTGTCACCGGGAAAAACGTTATACGCACCCGTCGACGAATGGTCGTTGCGCCCGCCTTCAGAGCAGCCCTCGCCCACGTAGTGCTTGAGCATTGCCGCAACGGAGTCCTTGCCCCAGCCCTGGTCGTCAGTTGCCTCATCGTCGCCCCATGTGGACTGGAGGCCAGCAGAGAAGGCCTGCGTGAAGTCTCGGTTGAGGGCGGGGTCCTCAGACACCGAACCTGAGAGGCGACAGCCGATGGGGCTGGAGTAAACGTCTACCTGGGGGCCAAGCTCGCAGCGGACGCCCGTGGCACGCCAGGCGCGACCAAGCCACATGCCGGCCTTGCGCCAAACGTCCTTATCCATGGCAGAAGCAAGCGTAACGTTGTCTGGTATGCCAAAGAGCTGGTATTGGTCCGTGGAGTTGAGGTATGGGATGCCGTAGGAGCTCTTCTCGCACGCTTCCTGCACCTTGTTAATCCAAGAGATGTCGCTGGCGTAGGACTCGTCATCGGACTCGAGGCGAGAGACGCCAGCCCTGGAGCCCTGCTCAACAAGGCTGATGTCATCGGGATCGCTAGAACCGCCGGGAACGGCCGACCCACCAGAGGCTCCGCCGTGCCACATGAGCTTGAGGCAATCTTCCCACTCCATCATTTCTGCCAGGGCCTTGGATCGGTCGTCGACGCTCTGGCGCCAGTCCTCGTAGAAGTCGAGCTTGCCGTTGCCGTTGAGGTCCTTGAAGGCCAGGCCGTCGACCTGGATCACCTTGGAGGTGTCCATGACGCCCAGCTCGGCACCACCATCCGGATTAGTGTAGCGGGTCCATCCGTCGCGGGTCTCCTCGCTCGTCCACTTTGCCTGGACGTCGGAGCCGTCCGGGTCGATGGGGTACTTGTCGGCGCTGGGCAGCGAAGCTGCGGCATCCTTCTCGCCCGACGGCCCCGCTGAGCAGCCTGCCAGTCCCGCGAGCGCAGCGGCTGCCGCTGACCCCGCAAGGAAGTTCCTGCGCGTGACGTTTCCTTGTTTCATTGCCCCTCCATGTAGATTGGCATCTTCGCGTTGACCGGACATTCCCTTCCAAGCCAAGCGCACCTTAAAGGCCATTTAAAGAGGGGTGGTTGGGTGATAGGGGCAGTTGCCACAGACTGTCCAGCGCGTGCCGTGGATTGTGGGTGATTCGCCGTTCGCCGGCGGGCTGGCACAGGGAGACGGTGGGGGTTCTCGGTGACGCTATTTCTGCGCCTTTCTCGTAACCAGGGATAGCCGTAGTCGTTTCTCAGAAACCAATAATGAACATCTGACCAGCTGGGAGGGATACTCCTTCGGCTCTCCTTGAGGCCTCGTCCTGGGAATGCCGGGGTTTCTCGCTGTCATTTATTGCGCGAAATTTCTTGATAAGAACCCTCTTAACTGGGGTAATACACTGCTTTCCAGGAAAATCGCGCAATAATGGCGGGCAAAAAGACCACTGGCCAGACCGGGTGACGGCGCATACGGCAACCGGCATAATGGAATCCTCCCGTTATTGCTGTCAATAAAAAAATGAACACCACCCATGCATCGAGAAAAGCGGGCCCACCCACATGGGGCGGACCCGCCAAGCCAAACGCTATGCGAGCAGCACGAAGCTACTTCTCGCCGCCGTCACCCGCAGCAGCAGCGTCTGCGGCCACGGCATCACGCTCGGCCGCGCGCTTCTTGTGGTTGCGCCAACCGGTCCAGAACACCAGCGCAATCACTGCAGCGCCACCGGCGGTCACGCCAATGCGAACCTTGTCGACCGCCTGCAGGCCCGGAGCATAGGCGCTACCAGGCATCGCGCCCTCCATGGCCTTGGAGTTGGCCGTGACGTACAGCAGGTGATGAATGGCCTCTCGCGCGTAGTGATACTCGGCGGAGTTATTCTCGTCGTACTGGTAGTTGTTCTCGTTTGAGCGCAGACGCGAGTCACCGCCAGCGCGAATCATCTGGCTGCTGTCCATATACGGAGCGGCAGAGTTTGCGGAGTCGGTAACAATCCACCCATTAAAGCCCCACTCGTTGCGAGCCAGGCCGGTCAGCAGGGCGTAGTTTCCGCCTGCCCACGTGGCGCCCACGCGGTTGAAGGCGCTCATGATTGCCTGGCAAGCATCAACCTTGGTCGTTGCCATGGAATAGGAGCCATCCGCGCCCTGCTCAACATAGTTCTCGTCGACGGTACCCACGTGCATGCAGATGTCAAAGGGCTTGACGTAGATCTCGCGAATCGCCTGCTCGTTTGACCACGTGGCGCATCCCTGCTCAATGCCACCGTCGCCACGGTGGTTCTCTTGATCGTTAAGAGCAAAGTGCTTGATGGTGGAGTATACGCCCTTCTCGGCAGCACCCTTGATCTCAAGCGACGCAACGGTTCCGCTGATAACGGGGTCCTCGGAGTAGTACTCGCCGTTGCGACCGGTGAAGGGCGTGCGGTGGATGTTCATCGAGGGCGCGTACCACCCAGTAGTCCCACCGATGTTCGCCTCGTTGCCAATCATCGCACCGTAAGCCGAAGCGAGGTCCTGGTTCCAGGTCTGTGCCATCACGACTGGCGAGCAGAACATCATCCCTGTACCACCATAGATAAGACCAGCTGCGGTATCGGCATCGATGTTGAACGGCTTTCCAATAGATTGGACAAAGTTGGAGCCGTACCCAGAATGGCCGACAAGCTCGCGATAGTCCTCGGCAGAGAGCTCGTCAAGCAGCTGGTTCCACATCGGGTCGTTGTAGTCCTTGCCACGCAGGTCGATGAGCGAAATGCCGTTGTTCTGGCCATAGACCGGCGTATCGGTAATTGTCGCATCGCTCACGGGGTTGCCAGAGTCAAGGCCCTTGAGGCGATCGATAAGCTCGGGGCTGGCGACCTTCCCCCATGCGTACGAGACGGGATTGCCATTCTCGTCCACGGCGTTGATCTCTGCGCCCCAGGTGGACACATCGCCCTCCAGCGGCGTTCCGTCATGCTGAGGGAAGGTGCCCTCCCAGTCCGCACGGGTGAGATAGGTGACGTCGCCCTTGGCGTCGTCGAAGAGGTTCGTTATCTCGGCGCCGCTCTTTGCATCGGTAGCATAGGTGGTGGTATCGACATCCGTGTTGCTCGGAACGTAGGTGCTCACGCGGGAGGCGTCGCCCGCCACGTTTGCACCCTTGGCGGCAAGCACGTTGTTCACCGCATCATGGGAATCGTGAGCAGCGGTAACGTAGTAGGTGCCAGCATCCAGGATGTAGGTCTTGGCTCCGTTGGCGTCATAGGCCTTGAGCATGTCCTGGTCAAACGTGACGGAAACCGTCTGGGTCTCGCCAGGCTCAAGCAGTTTTGTCTTTCCATAGTTCACCAGCTGGACCGCGCTCTTCTCGACCCCATTCGCGCGGTCGTAGTCGGTGTAGGGGCTCTGTGCGTAGACCTCAACAACGTCTTTGCCCGCGACACCACCCGTGTTGGTAACGTCTACAGACACGGTGCACGTGGTGCCATCCCAGCTGGCCTGATAGTTGCTCCAGTCAAAGGTGGTGTAGCTCAGGCCGTAGCCAAACGGATATACAACCTCGCTGTCGTAGTCAAAGTCGCCAGCGTTGCCCTGGCCAAGGACAGCATCCTCGTATCGGGTCTCGTAATAGCGATAGCCAACATAGATGCCCTCGGCATACGAGACGTACGAATAGCCGGTAAGGTTTCCATCGCCATCGATGTACTGATAGTCGCCGTAGTTCTGGGCAGCTGGGGAGTTGAGCGAGTTAGCCTCAAACGTGTCGACGGTCTTGCCAGAAGGGCTGACCTCGCCGGCAAAGATGTCCGCCAGAGAATCGGTACCATACCTGCCTGTCGAGGGAACAAACAGGACGCTCTTAATGTTAGGGAACTGCTCGAGCCAGCCCAGGTTCAGCGCCGAGGCGGTGTTGAGAATCACTACGCCATTATCAAAGTTGTCATTGATGTACTGAAGGATCTCCAGCTCGGTAGAGTCGGGCTCGAGATAGGTCTTTGCCTTATCCTCCGCGCTTGTGGCGTGGTTGTACATGGAACGCGGCATGTCGCGTCCCTCGCCCGCAACGCGGCGCATCACAAACACGGGCACGGTGTCCTTCGTAGAATCGAGCACCCCATCGGCAGACTCAAGCTCGCTGAGCGGGCACTCGTTGATACGGAAGTCCTCGGCTGCGCCAAAGTTGATTGAACCGGTACCCATGGTGTACTTGCTGCCCGCGCCCTTGGTGTAGAAGTCCATGAGGGTTTGGTTCACTCCGAACCCGCGGCTCTCAAAAGAGTCCTTGAGCTGGTTCGAGTTACCTTTGGCACCGGTAAACTGCGTGAGGACGCTCTGGGTTGCGGTGAGGTTCTTGACGGACTCGCCAAAGAAGCTGAACGTGGTGCCCTGCTCAAACGGCATCGTATTGCCGTCATTCTTGAGCAGCACGTATCCTTCGTTGGCAATCTGGCGGTCAAGCTGCTTCTCCGCGTCGCCAATGCTGTCCTTGTCGTAATCTGCCTTGTAGTAGTCCAGGTCAAGTCCTGCGGTGTTCGCCTTGGAGTTATCCCAGGACTGCTGGTATCCGGCAATGTTGTTGACCATGCGGGAAATCATGCTGTTGGGCAGCATGACATTCACGCCCACCATCGCCACCGCAAGCACCACAACCAGCACAGACTTGAGGATGGTCTTGATGACCCTCCCCACCTTGCGGGCGCGGCTTACGGTGCGCACGCCGCTGGCGCTTCCACCGGCCTTCTTCTTTCCCATCTCTTCCCTCCGTCGCTACCACGGGCGAGCCACATCTCCCGCCCTAATTCAAAACCAAAGGTCAAGGTAGTTCAGCTAAGCTGGAGAAGCTCAAAAGGTGACCAATTCCGTCACTCGCGGGACAGATTTGGAATGAGGGGGGGAGACGCCCGTTGACCACGTACAAGGTGCTCATGGTCGAGGATGACGACAAGGCGGCTGCGACGCTTGCCGAGCACCTCGAGCGCTTTGGTACCGAGCAGGGCGTCCGCTTCCTGGTGACACGTCTGGCAACGGCCTTTGATCTCTCGGAAGCTGGAGCCGTTGACCTTATCTTCATGGACATAGACCTGCCGGGCATCAACGGCATGGAGGCCGCCCAGCTGCTGCGCGAGGAGAACGCCTCCACGCCACTTATCTTTGTGACCAACCTCGCGCAGTACGCCGTAAAGGGATACCAGGTGGACGCCCTGGACTTCATGGTCAAGCCGGTAAGCTACGGCGACTTTGCCATGCGGATGGGGCGCGCGATGCGCGTAATGGAGAAGAACGCTGCGCACACCATGGCGCTTCCCACTGCTAGCGGCACGCGCGTTATCAACGTGAACGATATCACGCACGTCGAGCTGGCAAAGCACGACCTTCTCTACCACGTAGCAGGCTTCGAACAGCCGCTTCGCCGGCGCGGCAGCATTAGCGGTGCGCGAGAAGAGCTCCCACAGGACCTCTTTATCACCGTGAGCCAGGGATGCCTCGCCAACATGGCACACGTAACCACAGTACTCAGCGATTCCGTGCGTTTGGACGATGGCACCCAGCTCTTCTTTAGCCGCTCGCGCAAGAAGCCCTGCCTCGAGACGCTTGCGCGCTACTTTGGGGGCACCATATGATGCCTGGCGCCGAAGCGCTTGCTTTGGGACTGAAGTACGCTGTAGGCGGCTCCGCGCTGTTTGCCGAGGTCCTAATTGCGGCGTGCCTGTTCGCTCACGGACAGCCCACCAGGCAGCATCCCATAGCAAGGGCGGTCGCAGCTGTCGGGCTACTTTTTGCCACCGAACTTTTAACGTCTTTCCTCGCAGGAACCAGAAGTACTGACGACGGCTCTTTGGTTGTCCTCAACATCGATGCCAGCTACCCGCTTTCGCTGGGCATCATCGGAGGGCTCGTTACCTGCACCGCATTTCTCCTTGTCACCATCCCGACGCTTCTTGCCTGCTTCGAGATGAGCCCCTGGGCGGCAACCTTCTGCGCCACCGCAGGCTACGCGCTCCAAAACCTGGCAAGCAGCATCGGAGAGACTGTGGGGCTCATCCTTAGCGCGGCAGGTGTCCCCGGCATCGTGACAGGCGGAAACGCATGGCTTACCGCCATTAGCTGTACCGCAGTCTATGCCATAGCCTACCTGCTCTTTATTAGGCGCATCGAGCCGAAGGGGCTCGAGGGGCGCGGCAACCCCGCCATGCTTGCTATGGTCGTGGTGGTGGTCTTTGGCATCATCGAGTTCGACCTCATTCTCAAGTACGTGGTGACCGGAAGCCTGGCGCTGCCCGTGACGCTGTGCATGCGCGCGTTCCATGCGCTTATCTGCGTCTTTGTGATCATTGCCGAGGTTGAGCTGGTCGTGGTGCGTCAGCTCTCCTCCGAGAAGGCCGCCGCCGAGCGGCTCTTGGCCGAGCAGGAGCGCCAGTACCAGCTCTCGCGCGAGAACATCGAGGCCATCAACATCAAGTGTCACGACCTTCGCCACCAGATCCGCTCGCTTGCGGCGGGCGAGAAGACCGTCGATAAAGACGTGCTCGAAAGCGTCGCGCGCGATATCAACGTCTATGACTCCAAGGTCCGCACCGGCAACGACGCCCTGGATACCATCCTCACCGAGAAGAGCCTGCTGTGCGAGAGCCGCCACATCACGCTCACCTGCGTGGCAGATGGCGCGGCGCTGGACTTCATGGCGCCGGCGGACCTCTACGCCCTCTTTGGCAACGCGCTCGACAATGCTATCGAGGCCGTAGAGCACCTGGACGATGCGGCAAGGAGGTCCATCTCGCTCATCGTGCGCAGGCGCGCCGGAACCGTGACCATCCACGTGGAGAACTACTACGACCCCACTGCCAGTGCAAAGAGCTTCAAAGGCGACGTGCCGGCAAGCACTAAGGGCGACCCTCTCAACCACGGCTTTGGCACACGCTCGATGAAGGCGATCGTCGAGCGCTACGGTGGCACGCTTGCCTTCTCGGCAAACGGGACGACCTTCTGCGTGGACGCCGTGATTCCAGAGCGCGCATAGGCGCTCGTCCACTGCTATCACCTGGCGCGATAGCCAGTCAACGCGAATAACGATTTGAGATTCAGCCAGACGCTAGCTACAGTGTTGGACCATGAACACGACGAGCAGCACATACACCTTTGCGCTCATGCGCCAGCAGATGCCCAAGCCCGGGCACCCTCGCCGCTAGCAGCCTGCCGCATCACCCGGCACGGGCCGCCAGCGCGAAGGGACCGGGCGTCTTACCAGCACGGCTTTTGCACAGGGTCGTGCACTTTACCAGCAGGCGGCATCGAGCGGAGCGCACGTTTTGATTTCTCTGGAACATCTTTGCAAGACCTTTGAGGGGGGCAGCGAGGTCCACGCCCTAAACGACGTGTCCCTCACCATCCCCACCGGCGACGTGTTTGGCATCATTGGTATCTCCGGTGCCGGCAAGTCAACGCTGGTCCGCTGCCTCAACCTCCTCGAGCGCCCCACCTCCGGGCGCGTGGTGGTCGATGGTACCGACGTGACCAACCTCAAGGGTGCCGCACTTCGCGAGTACCGCCGCCATGTGGCGATGATCTTCCAGGGCTTTGGCCTTCTCGCGCAGAAGACAGCCCTCGAGAACGTCTGCTTCCCCTACCTTGCGAGCACGGGCAAGGTCACGGCAGAGAACCGCGAGGAGGCCCTGGGCTACCTGGACCGCGTTGGCCTTGCAGACCGTGCCAGCTCCTATCCGGCGCAGCTCTCGGGCGGCCAGAAGCAGCGCGTGGCCATTGCCCGTGCGCTTGCCTGCCACCCGGACTACATCCTCTGCGACGAGGCCACCTCGGCCCTCGACCCCGCAAGCACGGCCTCCGTCCTGCGCCTTTTGCGCACGATCAACGCCGAGACGGGCGTCACAATCATCGTAATCACCCACTCCATGCAGGTTGTCGAGGACATCTGCAAGGACGTGGCAGTGCTTGTCTCCGGCAAGGTCGTTGAGCAGGGCAGCGTTGCCGAGGTCTTTGCCAACCCGCGTCACGAAGTGACCCGTCAGCTTCTGGGAAAGGAGAGCTGGGATGAGTAGCCTTGCATCCTTCTTCGCCCAGTACGGCTCGCTTCTTGGCGAGGGACTCGCCGATACGCTGGTCATGCTCTTTGTGTCCACGGCCTTCTCGTACGTCATAGGCATCTTCCTGGGCGTTGTTCTCTGCGTCACCGCACCGCGCGGGCTTCACCCCATGCGCACCCTGAATGCCGTGCTCGGCTGGGTGGTGAACATTGGGCGCTCCATCCCGTTCATCATCCTTCTGGTCTCGATGTTCCCGGTCACGCGCGCCCTGGTTGGCACCACCACCGGCGTGCAGGGCGTGATTCCTCCCCTGGTGCTCTCCACCACGCCGTTTGTGGCGCGCATGGTCGAGCAGTCCCTGGCCGAGGTCCCGCGCGACGCAATCGAGGCAGCCGAGGCCTGCGGGGCGTCCATCCCGCGCATCGTGGTCTCCGCCCTGCTTCCCGAGGCCCTGCCCTCCATTGTCCGCGGCATCTCGATCACGCTGATCGCGGTCCTGGGCTACACGGCCATCGCAGGCGCAGTTGGCGCGGGCGGCCTGGGCGACATCGCCATCCGCTACGGCTACTACCGCTACCAGGACGAGGTCATGATCGCCACTCTCGTGCTCATCATCATCCTGGTGCAGGTGATCCAGAGCACCTGCGACGCCATCGCAAAGAAGATCGACCACCGCTAGCAGGAACGCGTTGCGCTTCTCGGCAGCGCTCCTACCACCACTCTCATCATTTTTCCAACAGAAAGGAACCCGTCATGCTCACCAGAAGGAACTTCATTGGCACCGGCCTCGCCGCACTTGCCGCAACCACCCTCGCTGCCTGCGGGAACTCCGGCTCCAGCTCGTCTTCCAGCAGCTCTGCCGCCAGCGACTCGGCGCAGAGCCAGACGCTCACGGTTGCCGCGTCCCCCTCACCCCACGCAGAGATCCTCAACAACTTTGCCGCGCCCAAGCTCAAGGAGCAGGGCATCGACCTCCAGACCAAGGAGTACACCGACTACATCATCCCCAACCAGGTGACCAGCTCGGGCGAGGTCGATGCCAACTACTTCCAGCACATCAACTACCTCAACAACTACAACGACGAGAACGGCGCAGACCTGGTGGGTGTGGCCGCCATCCACTACGAGCCGTTTGGCATCTACGCTGGCAAGTCCTCTGACCTCGCCAACATCGCAGACGGCGCGCAGATTGCCGTTCCCAACGACCCCACCAACGAGGGCCGCGCGCTCCTTCTCCTCCAACAGGAGAACCTCATCACGCTCAAGGACCCCGACAACCTTGAGGCCACTTCGGTCGACATTGCCGAGAACCCCCACAACCTGCAGTTTGTTGAGGTCGAGGCAGCTGCAGTGCCGCGCCAGCTCCAAGATGTTGACTTTGCCGTCATCAACGGCAACTACGCCATCGAGGCGGGCTTCCACGTGAAGGACGCCGTGGCCGTGGAGTCCAAGGACGGCAAGGCCGTAGAGCAGTACGCCAACTACATCGTGACCACGCCGGACAAGAAGGACGACGACCGTATTGCCGCGCTGGTCAGTGTCCTCACAAGCGATGACTTCAAGCAGTACCTCTCCGACACGTACGGCCAAGACGTCCTCCCCGCGTTCTAAGGCGAGAAGGCACTTCACACAACGGCGGCCCGCCCCCACCCGGGGACGGGCCGCTTGCTTTATGCGAGTAGAACTGCCTTGCTACTTCTCGTCAGACGCCTTCTTGTCGCCCTTCTTGACCTCGGGGACATCGACAGCCTCTCCGTCCTTGCCCTCGGCGCCCATGAGCTTGTGGTTCTTCACGGCCTTGTAGCCGAAGAACGCCGCCAGGGCGACGAGCACCGCAGAGCCGCCCCACACGCCGTACTGCCACGGGGCAACGCCGTAGGTGATCTTGGAGCCCGGCACCATGCCGTTCATGGTGTTGGAGTTGGCAACGGTGTAGAGCACGCGGTGCATGGACTCGCGCATCTCGGAGACAACGGTCGCCGTGTTGGTGCCCTGGTACTCGCCGGTCATTGCCGAGTAGGTGAGCTGAAGGTCGGTGCCGGCATAGATGGCCTGGTTCTTGTTCATGTAGTCATAGAGCTCGAAGTCCGTGATGACCATGCCCTTGAAGCCCCACTCGTCGCGCAGGACGCCGGTGCACAGGCTCTTGCGGCCACCGGCCCACTCGGCGCCAACGTAGTTGAACGAGCTCATCACACCGGTGCAGCCGGGCATGGTCTTGGTCGAGACTGTGCCCTTGTCGTCCGAGATGTACTTCATCTCGTACGTGGCCTCCTTGACGGTGGTCTCGAACGGACGCAGGTAGATCTCGCGCGCAACCTGCTCGGTGGCCCAGGTGCAGACGTGCTGCACGCGGTAGGACTCCTGGTCGTTCATCGCGAAGTGCTTGATCATGGCATAGCAGCCGTTCTCGGCGGCACCGCTCACCACTGCCGCGCCAATCTTGCCGGCAAGCAGCGGGTCCTCGGAGTAGTACTCGAAGTTGCGGCCGGCGAAGGGCGAGCGGTGCGTGTTCATGGCCGGCGCGTACCAACCGTTGTACGCAGAGGCCAGGGCCTCCTGGCCAACCATCTGGCCCATGCGGTGCATGAGCTCCACGTTCCAGGTCTGCGCCATAACGACCTCGGAGCAGTAGGAGCAGTTGCCGGTGGGACCGGTGAGCGAGGTGAAGCCGGCAGGGCCGTCGGGCTCTACCGTTGCGGGCTTGCCCACGGACTCGACCTCGGGGGTGTTGTAGGCATCGTCGTTCAGGCAGGCGGCCATCTCCTCAACGGAGAGCTGGTCGAGAATGTCATTCCACGCCTCGGAGTCAAAGTCCTGGCCGCGCATGTCAATGAGCTGCAGGCCGTTGTCCGCCCCGGTGGTTGGCATCGTAGCGTTGGGGTCCTCGTGGTCCTCGAGCTTCCACTCCACAAGCTCCACGCCGCAGTCCGCCGCGCTCTTGTCGGCGGCCTCCTCGGGGAAGGTCCCCTTGAAGTCCTTGCGGGACATGGTCTTGACGTTCTTCTCCATGTACTCCGTCATGTCGTCGAACTTGTTGGTGATCTGCGCCTCGGTGGCGGAGTCGGTCGTGTACTTCTTGGCCGAGAGGGACACGGTCTTCTGGTCCACGACGGTGTGCGAGTCGGTGCGGAGGCTGATGACGTAGTCGCCCGCGTCGAGCACGTACGCCTGCTCGTCGGAGCTGTAGGAGGCCATGTCGCGCACGGGGAACTCGATGGTGACCTGCTGGCTCGCACCAGGGTCAAGCGCATCGGTCTTGGCAAAGCCGCCCAGCACGACGGCTGCCTTCTCGAGCCCACCTGCGGTATAGGGGGCCGAGTAGTACACCTCTACGACGTCCTTGCCGGCAACGGAACCGGTGTTGGCAACCGTGACCTCAGCCTTGACCGTGTCGTTGTCCGCGCTCACAGAGTCAAGCGTCTGGGAGAACGTGGTGTACGAGAGACCATAGCCAAACGGGAACACAACGGCCTTGTCGTAGTCAAAGCCGTCGTAGTTGCCCGCCTCGGCCTCGGCGGCCGCAGTCTCGTAATAGCGGTAGCCATAGTAGAGACCTTCGGCGTACTCCACGAAGTACGCGTTGCCCGTGGACTTCTCGGGGTAGTAGCCCTCGATGTCGGTGTAGCGCTTGCCGCCAAAGTTCTTGAACGTGGGGTCGGCCGTGAAGTCCGCGGCCCAGATGTCGGTGGTCTTGCCGGAGGGGTTCACGGTACCAGCAAGGACCTGGCCAAGGGCTGCCGCACCAGTGGCGCCAATGGAGCCAACCTCGAGAATGGCATCGACCGCATAGTCGCCAGAGACCAGCGGCCCAAGCTCCATGGTCGTGGAGAGGTTGAGCACCGCAATGACCTTGGTGCACGCCGACTTTGCAGCCGCGATGACGCTCTTCTCCTCAACGGTGAGCTCCAGCTCGTGCTGTCCGTCCTCGTAGTTGGCCGTCTCACTGTTGGCGGTGAAGTTCTCGGAGACGCCAGACTCCACGTCTGCCTTGAGGTCACGGGAGAGGTCGCCGCCCTCGCCGCCGCCGCGGCCAATGAAGACCAGGCCAACGGTGCCGTTGATGGAAGACTGGGCGTCAGAGCTGTAGTCGGACCAGGGAATCTCGCCAATGTAGTAGGACGCCGTGGACGGGTTGTCCATGGTGATGGCGGCCTTGGCGTAGTTGGAGTAGTTGTTGTTGATCCAGTCGTAGGCGGTGTCGTTGATGGTGAAGCCCGCCTGGCTGATGCCCTGGTAGAAGTTGATGCAGGAGTTGGCGTCAACGGTACCGGAGCCAGCGCCGCCATAGACCGGATCTGCCGCGTAGCGGCCGAGCATACTCACTGTCTCGGACGTGGAGAGCGGCAGCGCGGCGTTGTCGTTCTTCATGAGGACGATGCCCTCGCCCTCGATCTCGGTGACCAGCTCGTTTGCAGCCTCGGTCGCCTGGTTGCGGCCGCGGTAGTCCGCTGTATAGTACTCCGCGTCCCAGTCCTCGGAGCCCTCGACCTTCTCGACCGTTGCGGGGCGACCGCCCACGTAGTGGTCGAGAAGCGAGCTGAACTTGTTCGCCGCCACGTTGGCCGCAGCGGTGACGCCCAGAAGGCCCACCGACGCGATGGTAGAGCCGATGAACTTCCTTCTCGTGGTGTTCTTAGCCATTCCCCACTCCCCTTACGTTCCCTCCGGCCCCGAGGGCCGCTTGTTCGACGATAAGGGTAGGCAGCAGGCGTGCGCGGCACCAAAGAGGGTCGCATCCGGTCAATTATTCGTCGCAAACTGCATCTGCGGGCCAGCAGCGGCGCCCACTGGCAGCGGCGTCACTGGTCTACCTGGAACTCCGAGCCTATGACCTCGCTGGTCTTGGAGCGAATCCACTCGCCTGGGTTGTCGAGGTCCGCAAGCAGCTCGTTTGCGGAAGCCATGTCATTGGTGTAGTCGCGCGCCAGGTAGACCGTGTCAACGTCACCCTCCGCGTGCTCGATGAGCGTGTGCCACGCCACGTTCTGGATTCCCACTATTCCGTCTTCGCCACGGACAAAGTCGCAGCTAAGCATGCCCGAGAGAACACAGTCAGGCTTGTGGTATCCCGAGACAAAGTCCCCCAGTCCATAGGCCACAAGCGTGGAGCCAGAGCCGTCCGAGCGCTGGAGCCACGCCATGGACTGAATCACGTGCGCGTGGCTGCACAGGACCAGCCCCGCACCGGCATCCGCACGCGCCTGCACGGCTTCTACCTGCTGCTCGTTTGGCGTGTTGGTGTACTCGGTGCCCATGTGAAGGTAGACGACCACAAAGTCTGCGTCGGAAACCGCCTGAGCCATGGAGTCCGGCGTGTTGTAGCTGGGATAGCCCGCATAGCCGTGCCCCTGGTAGACGCCAAGGGTCGTCTCTTGGTTCGCAAAGGCGATGTCGTAGCCGGAGATAGCATCGCGAACGTGGTTGTAGAGCGGGCAAAAGTCATACGTGAGGTCGCCCGTGGTGTCCGACCACGAGTCCGCGTAGGCAAGGGCATTCTCGTTGGCAAGGTTGTCGCCAACGGCACAGAAGCTCACGCCATCCATGGGCTGCGGGGCTACTTGGTCATCCATGGCCTGCTGGGCATCGGCTTTCGCCTGGCCCGATGCGTTGTCCGTGGCGCAACCCCGTACGGCGAGGGCGAGAACAACCACCAATGCGGCTACCAAAGCAATGGCGAGTAGGACTTTGGGCTGCGGCCTGCCACGGCGCGCGTTTTGGTTTGCGCGCGGCGTGCCGCCACGCGGCGTAGCAGCACGTGCGTGCGGCTGACATGACCGCGAGTCTTTGCGGCCATGGTGATCGGGGCGGCTGGGACTCATGGGCTCCCCCTGCGATGCCTGTGGTTGCAGCCGTCGCACCGTAATGTAGCGCTTCTTCACGCGTGGAGCGCGCAGGCGCGGACGTTCGAGCAAGAGAAGAAAAGTGGGGCTCCGGATGCGCGGCCGGGGCCCCACTCGCTCTGGCGCGTCCGGGCCGTAAACGGGAGGGAGAGCCCCGGACGTTGGTGCAAGACGGCATAGGGAGGTTGTCGTCTGAACATACGGTACGACCCCGCGTGCGTCACATCCCCTATTTGGCGCAAGTGGTCGTCTAGCTGTCACCATTGGTGAATGGCGGGGTCTATCCACCAGCTCCCCATTTGTGCCTGCCACTGGCTGACTACCGCCACTAACGCTATGGGGAAGATATTCGATAGATAACGGTGTTCTCAACGGCTGGAATGGCGCTTTTCTTCTCGTTTGTACCCCTGCCACCCACACGAGCGCCGTCAGTCACAAAAAATGGGGCCCAGCTACAGCGCCAGGCCCCTCGCGGGATGCATCCGGAGGGAATGGGAGAAGAGCCGGATGCCGCGGCGGCGCCTATGGGATGTGGGAGAGGTGCCGCTACAGCCTGAGAATAGAACTTGGCGGTTAAGGCCTTGTTCTCTCGTCGTAAGATGCATTTCAAAAGGCACAAATGGCAGGTTGTGGTCTTTGTCGGTCCAACCAATGGCTCACTGAAGCTGTGGGTCTTTGAATGCCGGGTTGCACACGCTTGGGGCCAAAGACAGCCGCCCACGATCTTCCGGCCAATGCCGCGAATTCTCGCCATTTAGGAAAAATCCGAACGGTTAGGCCCGCCTGAACGTTCAGGGAGCGCGGCAGCGAGTCAATGCCGCGAGATTTCGCCAGTTAGGTCACCCTAAACGTTCGAAAAGCGCGGCAACGGCTACGGGGGGTGACAATCCACCGCAGCAGGCGGCGCCAGCGGCCCCTGGCCCGCTACTCCGCGTCGGCCGCCTTCCGTGCGTTGACGTGCGCGCGAATCGCTCCGGCAACGGCCGGAATCACAGACACCAGGATGATGCCCACAACGACCAGCTCGAAGTGCTCCTGCACGGCAGGAATGCCGCCAAAGAAGTACCCAAGCAGCGTGAACAGCGTGGACCACGTGATGCCACCCAGCACGTTGAAGATCACGAAGTTGCGCCAATGCATGCCGCCCATGCCGGCGATGAAGGGCACAAACGTGCGGATGAACGGGAAGAAGCGGCCCAGGAAGATGGCTAGGTGCCCCCACTTGTCCAGGAACTTCTCGCTCTTCTCCATGCGCTCTGGGGTCATGGCCTTGACCTTGCCCGAAGCCACAATCCGCGTCCCAAAGAAGTGCCCAATCATGAAGTTGCACTGGTCGCCCAGGATGGCAGCGACCCAAGCCACGCCGAGAAGCGCAAAGATGTTGAACCCGCCGCCCTGCGCAAAGAACCCGGACGCAAACAGCAGCGAGTCACCCGGTAGGAACGGGAAGAACACGACACCCGTCTCGACAAAGATGATGAGAAACACGAAGCCGTACGCGGTGAGAGGGCCGGCGGCGATCCAGCTCGCAATGGCGGCACGCGGGTCGCGAAGCAGGTTGGCAATGAAGTCAACGAATCCCATAGACAAACTCCCTGTTCAGGCAAAGTAGGCCAGGCACGACAATCGGTCTACAAAAAAGCCCCAGCGGCCGTGGCAGCCACGACCCATGGGGCATGACAGCGCGCTCGATGGGAACGGGTGCCCGCCAGAGGCCCCTTATGGCTGCTGCCTCCCGGCCCTGACCAGGTTCGAGGTGTTGCGTCACCCGCACCCATCCAACGCGCTGGAGAACACTGTACCAAAGAAGGCGCCGCACTACTCTCGCGCCACGAAAACGCGACAAAGCGAGGGGGCGAGAATGTTCCCGAATCACCCATCGCCGCCAGCCATCGCCACGCTTCTATTGACCGAGTAATAGCTTTGCTTTGGGCGTTAATTCAAGAAGCGGGCGTTTGTCACAGCTGCTAGAGGCAGGCACTCGGTTTACAGTTGACATGTCTATTACCGAGAGGGGCGAGAACGTGCTCAAGTATCAAATCGTCATCGATGACCTGCGTCAGGCAATAAAAAACGGGACGTATCTCGCCTATTCTCAGCTTCCCTCGGTAAGCAAGCTGTGCGAGCAGTACGACGTGAGCAAGATCACCATCAACAAGGCGCTTGGCGAGCTCGAGGCGCAAGGGCTCATCTCGCGCAGGCGCGGGTCTGGCTCGTTCGTGAAGAAGGTCGAGACCTCGTCCGCGGCGCCCGACACCAACGACATCTCTGGCCAGATGACGGGCTTCCTCGCCGAGCACCAGGCGCGCGGCGAATCCGTGAGGACCGACGTCTATGACTTCTCGGTTGTGCGCCCGCCCCACCACGTTGCCGAGGCGCTCGACGTGGATGACGATTCGTTTACCTACCACGTGTGCCGTGTGAGGTGCGCAAACGAGAAGCCCCGCGTTATCGAGTACACCTATATGCCCATCGACGTGGTGACGGACCTCAAACTCAAGAACGCGCAGACCTCGATCTATTCGTTTATCGAGAAGGACCTTGGTCTCAAGATTGCCAGCGCACACCGCATCATTCGTGCCGTCATGCCCTCGGCAGAGGAGCGCAAGCGGCTCAACGTCCCCGAGGGCGAGCCGCTGCTCGAGGTCGAGCAGGTAGGATACCTCGATGACGGCCGGCCGTTCGAGTATTCGGTCTCGCGGCACGTCCACGACTACGAGTTCCACTCGATCTCGACGAAGTAAGACACGAGGTTCTCGGCAATAATGGACGAGGGCCCACGGATTGATCAGATCCGAAGGCCCCCACTTTTGGCAGCTGCCAAGCTGTTTAAAGCTCACGCAGGTCGCAGCGCAAGGCCTTTGCCAGTCACACCGCGCTCCTCTGCTCGCTGCATATCATTCCCCATTGCGGCTATCTCAACCATCCCGCGGGCGCGAACGGCGCTTTTCATCGGAGAAGCACACGCAGCAGACAATTCGCCCACAACCCCAGGCCCAGTCCGGCAAACCACGTACGGTGGCGACCGCCTTGCGTGCCCCGATGCGCTACCATGCTGCACGTATGCGAAGGCAGCAAGGAGGACCCATGGCTAAGAAGCCCAGCGCAAAGGCTCGCAAGGCAAACGAGGAAGCCGTTCGCCAGTCAAAACTAGACGAGAAGTACGGCAAGCCGCTCTTCTCTCTCACCTATGACATGAACGAGTACGAGCTGGCTCGCGCAGCCAACCTCTATGGCCCCGACCGCATGAAGGACATCTTCAACGGTGCCGCGATTCTCTCGCTTGCCCTGCTCATCCTGGTTCTGGTTACCATGAGCGAGAACATCGTGCTTACCATGGCCCTGCTGGTCATTGCCGTTATCACGTCCTCCATCACCACAAGCTGGAGCCGCTTTGCAACCTTCCTTGCACGCAAGAGCACGCTGGGGCTTGTTGGTGAGGACAACCGTCGCCACATTGTGGTGACCGAGGACAAGGTGGTAGAGGAAGGGCCCGACGACCGCGTGGTCGAGTACCCTCTCTCCGAGCTTAAGCACTCCCGCTCGAGCAACGAGGCAACCGTTGTCGACTTTGGCAACAAGCGCTGCGTCTACATTCCGCGCGCACCCATGAGCGAGGGCCGCTACCAGGCGCTTGTTCGCTTCTTCATCGATCACGAGCCCAAGAAGGGCATGCACTAGGAAGCACCTCCACGCCTTTGGCGGCACTGGGCATCCAGATGCCGAAACTGGTGAGCGCCAGCCGCCACAACGGGTATTGACTCTGGTAGCGACCAAGGAGGTCCTGCCATGAGCATTGTTGCCGCATTCGCCGTACCGCACCCACCGCTCATCATTCCGGGGGTGGGATCTGGCAAGGAGAAGATTTCTGCCACCATCGCCGCGTATGACGAGGTGGGGCGCCGCATAGCCGAGCTTGCGCCAGACACGGTGGTCATCTCGAGCCCGCATGCCATCATGTATGCGGACTACATCCACATCTCTCCCGGGCGTGGGGCCCAGGGTGGATTCTCGATGTTTGGCGCACCACAGGCCCGCTACGAGGCGGTCTATGACCAGGATTTTGTTCGCGCCCTGGCACACGCCTGCCAGCAGGAGGACCTCTCAGCCGGCTGCGAGGGCGAGAGGGATCCAACCCTCGACCACGGCACCATGATTCCGCTCCACTTCATCCAGCGCCACACCAAGGACTTCCAGGTGGTGCGCATGGGCATCTCGGGCCTCTCGCCAGCAGACCACTACCGTATGGGCATGCTGGTACAGCGCGTGGCCCGTGAGCTTGGCCGGCGCGTGGTCTACGTGGCCTCTGGCGACCTCTCGCACAAGCTGCTGGCGAGCGGCCCGTACGGCTTTGCGCCAGAAGGCCCGCAGTTTGACGAGAAGGTCACGCAGGCCTTCTCGACCGGCAATCTGCTGCCCCTGCTCACTATGGACCGCGGCTTTGCCGAGCGCGCAGCCGAGTGCGGTTTGCGCAGCTTCCAGATAATGGCGGGCGCGCTTGACCGCACAGCCATCAGGCCTGAGCTTCTCTCCTACGAGGGACCCTTTGGCGTGGGCTACGGGGTTGCTGCATTTACGCCTGTGGGCGAGGAGGGCGCAGATGAGAGCCGCGCGCTTCTCGAGCAATACGAGGCCTTCCACAGGGCAGACCTGGCCCGTCGCAAGGCAGCGGAGGATCCCTACGTCTCGCTGGCTCGTCTCTCGCTCGAGACCTACGTGCGCGAGCGTCGTCGCATCACGCCAGACGAGAAGCCCGACCTGCCTGCTGAGCTGCTCTCTGCCCGAGCAGGTGCGTTTGTCTCGCTCAAGAAGGACGGCGAGCTGCGCGGGTGCATTGGTACCATCGCACCGGTGCAGGACAACCTTGCCGAGGAGATCTGCGCGAACGCCATCTCGGCCGGGCGGCATGATCCACGCTTCCCGCCGGTCACGGCAGGCGAGCTAGATGAGCTTGTGTACGACGTAGACGTGCTGAGCGCGCCAGAGCCCGTGGAGTCCGCAGACCAGCTTGACCCCAAGCGCTACGGCGTCATCGTAAGCACAGCAGACGGCCGGCGCGGACTTCTCCTGCCAGACCTCGACGGCGTGGACACGGTATCTGAGCAGCTGCGCATTGCTGCCGGCAAGGGGCACATAGACCTCAGGCGCGACGATTGCACGCTTGAGCGCTTCGAGGTTGTGAGGCACACGTGAGCTGCAGCGCAACATGCGATGTCTGCTGGCGCCACTGCGTGGTTCCGGAAGGCAGCACGGGCTTCTGCCGTGCGCGCACCTGCCAGGACGGGGACATGGTGCCGGGCAACTACGGCCGGCTCACCTCTGTGGCGATTGACCCTGTTGAGAAGAAACCGCTGGCAGAGTGGCATCCCGGCGCGCACGTGCTCTCGGTGGGGAGCTACGGGTGCAACATGCGCTGCCCCTTCTGCCAGAACTTCGAGATATCGCAGGAGGGCGAGAACGGCGTCCCCTGGCGCGAGGTCTTACCTCAGGAGCTGGTTGACCTAGCGCTTGAGTGCGCCGAGCGCGACCCAGGCGTCATAGGCATTGCGCACACCTATAACGAGCCCCTGGTGGGCTGGGAGTACGTGCACGACTGCTCGGTGCTGGCGCACAAGGCTGGCCTTGCCAACGTGCTGGTGTCCAACGGCTGTGCCAGTGCCCACGTGATCGACGCGCTGGCTCCGCTTGTGGATGCGGCGAACATCGACCTCAAGTGCTTCTCGGCAGAGGGCTACCGCGAGCTGGGCGGCAGCTTTGAGGACGTGCGGCGCACCATTGAAGCGCTAGGGACGAGCGGCACGTGCCACCTTGAGGTGACCACGCTTGTGGTGCCTGGGGTTAGCGACTCCGAGGCCGTCATGCGCCAGGAGGCGGCATGGCTCGCCAGCGTGAACGAGAAGATCGTGCTGCACGTCACGCGCTTCTTCCCACGCTGGCACATGGCCAATGCGCAGCCCACGCCGGTGGCAACCGTAATGCGCCTGGCAGACGTGGCACGAGAGTACCTCTCGCGCGTCCACGTGGGGAACTGCTAGAGCGAGAGGGGCCACGCAGCGCGCCGCGGCTGCGGAAACACGCGCTCGGGCGAGAAAACGACGCCCGAAGGGCAATCCCGTACACGATTGGCACAAAAAGAGCCTCTCGGGCGCAAAAATGACGCCCGAGAGGCCACTCTATACGTAATTCCTGCTAGAACGATCCTTCGGGCGTCAGATTGACGCCCGAAGCGGAGTTTTGGTCGCGGCCCGCGCGCCGTCTACTCCCTGTGAGCGCGATAGAACGCGATGAGCGCCTGGGTCGACGGGTCCTGCTGCGCCAGCGCCTCGTCGTCGTGGAAGGCAGGCGTAATCTGCTTGGCAAGCTGCTTGCCAAGCTCAACGCCCCACTGATCGAAGGAGTCGAGCCCCCAGACCGTACCCTCGACAAACACGATGTGCTCGTAGAGCGCGATGAGCTCGCCCACCGCATGCGCGTCGAGCTTGACGCCAAAGATGGACGTGGTGGGGCGGTTGCCAGAGAAGCAGCGCGCGGGCACCATCCACTCGGGCGTTCCCTCAGCGCGGACCTCGTCGGCAGTCTTGCCAAAGGCGAGGGCCTTGGTCTGCGCTAGGAAGTTGGAGAGGAACAGCTCGTGCACGTCCTGCTCGCCATCCTTGGCGGGGTTGGGCGTGTTCACAAAGGCGATGAAATCTGCCGGGATAAGGTGCGTGCCCTGGTGAATGAGCTGGTAGAACGAGTGCTGCCCGTTGGTGCCCGCCTCGCCCCAGAAGATCTCGCCGGTAGTGGAGGTGACCGGCGTGCCATCCCAGCGCGTGGACTTGCCGTTGGACTCCATCGTGAGCTGCTGGAGATAGGCCGGGAAGCGGTGCAGGTACTGGTTGTACGGGAGCACAGCGTGGCTCTCGGCGCCAAAGAAGTCCGTGTACCACACGTTGATGAGGCCCATGAGCGCCACAACGTTCTTCTCGAGCGAGGTCTCGCAGAAGTAGCGGTCAACGTCGTGGAAACCTTCGAGGAACTGCTCGAAGACCTTGGGGCCAAAGGCAATAATGAGCGAGAGACCCACTGCAGAGTCCACGGAGTAGCGCCCGCCAACCCAGCTCCAGAAGCCGAAGGCATTCTGCGGATCAATGCCAAAGTCCTCGACGAGCTTGAGGTTGGTGGAGACGGCCACAAAGTGGTGCTTCACGGCTTCTGCCACGGAGGCGTCCGAGCCGTCGATGGCACCAGATGCCTTAAGGCCGTTGAGCAGCCATGCCTTGGCCTCACGTGCATTGGTCATGGTCTCGAGCGTGGTGAAGGTCTTGGAGACAATGATCACCAGCGTGGTCTCGGGGTCAAGCCCCTTGACCTTCTCGGCCATGTCGTTGGGGTCGATGTTGGAGACGTAGCGCACGTTGATGCCAGCGTCCGCGTAGGGCTTCAGGGCCTCGTACACCATGACCGGGCCAAGGTCGGATCCGCCAATGCCAATGGAGACAACGTTCTTGATGGCCTTGCCCGTGACGCCCTTCCACTCGCCGGAGCGCACGCGCTCGGCAAAGGCGTACATGCGGTCGAGAACCTCGTGGACGTCGGCAACGCAGTCCTGCCCATCCACCACGAGCTTGCCGGTGTCTGCGGCGGGGCGGCGCAGCGCGGTGTGCAGCACAGCTCGGTCCTCGGTGGTGTTGATGTGCGTGCCGGCGAACATCGCATCGCGGTGCTCCTCAACGCCCACCTCTCGCGCAAGGTCGCACAGGAGCTTGATGGTCTCATCGGTCACAAGGTTCTTGGAGAGGTCAAAGTGCAGGTCGTTGAGGTCGTAGGAGAACTTTTCCACGCGGTCGGCGTCCTCGGCGAACCACTCCTTGAGGCTAATGCCGTCAGAGACCAGCTCATCGTGATGGTCCTGCAGCGCCTTCCAAGCTGCGGTCTTTGTGGCGTCGACAGGTGCGGGAATGTTTGGCATGGCGTAGCTCCTTGTCGCAATGGACAGCATACGGTTCAAGGATACCGCGTCTGGAGGTTGTCTGAACGCTAGAAGGGCTCGCCAAGGGGAGGTATCTGCTTGAGCCGAGCCCACATAAGCTGCTTCTGGCGCTGGTCGCTCAGGGCGGACGCAAACCCGCCAAGAGCAAGCACGCGCACCCCGTGCACAGAGACAACATAACCAGGTTCAAGCATGGCTTCCTGAAAGCTCTGGAGCTCCGCAAGGTCATCCGCGTAGGCGTCACGCACGGTCTGCGCCGCCGCTTCGTCGCAGCATACAAGGGTTGCGGGGTCAAGCGCCGCGAGCGCCTCTCGCACAAGAGGGGCAGGCAGCGCACCAGGACTTCCCGGCTCCGGAAGGCAGATCGTGCACCAATCCTCCGGCTCGTAGCCCAGCTTGGCCAGCGACTTTCTCAGCGCCACACCGTCTGGGCCAGAAAGAAGCTCTGCGCCAGCCTGTTCCTCGGGAGAGAGATCTCCCTTGGCGAGAACAACCGCAGAGAAGGCGTTGCCACCCATGCGCACGCCGCGCGCCGCTAGGCCAGACAGCTCGGCCCTGGCCTTCTCAACGTACGCCTCGCGACGCCGGTCCCGCTCCGTTGCCATTGCATCCTCCCCAAGGCCGCTCGCCACGGCAAGTGACCGTTCACATGTGATAATGGAGATAGCATTTTGCGCCCCATGTCACACCCAGTGTAAATCGGGTATAAGCCGTCTCGACACGAAACCGCGGGCGAAGGCGTCCGCATCCGCTGGGAGGCAGACATGGCTACAACCCCTATCACCACCGACAAGTTCGATTCCGTTGTTACTAGCTCCGCAAAGCCCGTCCTCGTTGACTTCTGGGCCTCTTGGTGCGGCCCCTGCCGTGCACTTGGCCCCGTGGTCGAGGAGATCTCTGGCGAGCTGAGCGACAAGCTCGACGTCTACAAGTGCAACGTGGACGAGGAGGCAGACCTTGCCACCAGGTTCCGCATTGTCTCCATCCCCACGCTCATCCTGTTCAAGAACGGCAAGCCCGTCCACACCATGGTGGGCAACATGCCCAAGGCCGAGCTCAAGAAGGAGCTTGAGGCCTACCTGTAAGGGTTAGCGCTGGGCGCGTGGCGCGTTACCGCCTGGCAGGGCGCCACATGGCCTAGACTTGTACGTAACGCGGGGCGGATGCCATTGCGGCATCCGCCCCTTTTGTACCCTGTACTCGGGAAGGGACTTGCATGGCCAAACAGCTGGCAGCGAAGGGACACACCTTTAGGGGGCTGGTGCGAGAGAACCTTCGCCTGGTCCTCGCGGCGGTGGCGGCATGCATCTTTATCTGGCTTCTGGAGGAGGTTGGCGAGGGCGAGCTCACCAAACTAGACGCCGGAGCCTACCAGCTCTTTGTTCAAACGCTGCGCCAACCGTGGCTCACGCCGTACATGGAGTCTATCTCCGAGCTGGCCCAGCCCGTGGTGCTTCTCGTCATGCTTCTGGCGGTGGAGGCGTTTGCTCCGGGCCGCAGGCCGGGCGCCTGCGCGGCGGTCAACCTTGTGTGTGCCGTGGCGCTCAACGTCCTGCTCAAGCAGCTGGTGCAGCGACCCAGGCCGGACGGCTTTCGCCTTATCGCCGAGACAGGCTACAGCTTTCCCTCTGGCCACTCCATGGTAGCTATGGCGTTTTACGGGCTTCTCGCCTGGATGGTGTGGCACTATGAGCGTGACCGCTTTGTACGCTGGCTCTGCGTGATCGGTTTTGGCCTGGTGATTGCCCTCATCGGCATCAGCCGCATCTACCTGGGCGTCCACTACGCCTCCGACGTGATTGCCGGCTTCTGCGTTTCGCTCATCTGGCTTGTGCTCTACACCAAGCTCGTGGTGCCACTGATGTTGGACGAGAAGAACACGTAGATTAATAGATAGCTGGCGATACGGCGCTTACTCGCCCTCATCCAGAGGAATGATGCGCGCCGAGACGACCTTGCCCTCCTCGCAGATGATCCGTCCCATGCTGGGGCCACCGGAGCGCGGGTAGGTAGGGCTGCCGGGGTTCATTACCAGCACGCCTGTTGCACGATCCCTCTCGACAAACGGGCGGTGCGTGTGGCCGCAGATGGCAATGTCGCAGAGCTTGAGATCAAGCCGCTCGCGATAGTGGCAGACCTCCCAGCGCAACCCGCTCGAGAAGAAGATCTTGACACGCTTGACCTCGGGGCCAAAGTCGTATGACCAGTCGTTGTTACCCAGGCATAGCTGTATCGGAGCAATCTGGCCGAGCGCGCGGTAGTCGGACGCGGAGCAGATGTCACCCGCGTGGACTATGGTATCTGCGCCCTGAAGCTCGTCGAGCAACCTCTTCGAGAGGTACCCATGCGTGTCCGAGATGATGTCGTAGCGCATCCTAGCCTTGCTCTCTCTTGCCCTGTCGCACCGCTGCCCGCCAGGCCCTAGAGACCAAGCGCGCGCTTGAGGGCAACCACGCGGCGACGCGAGACCGAGATCTTCTTGCCCTCGATGCCATTGATGCCCAGCTGAAGGATGCCGCTGGAAACCACCTCGACGTCCTCGACGTACTCGAGGTTCACGATGTAGCCGCGGTGCACGCGGAAGAAGCCGTGCGGCGCGAGCTTCTGCTCGAGCTTGGCAAGCGAAATCGTGGAGAGGTAGCGGTCGTCGTCCGTGTAGATGCAGGAGTAGTCGTCCTTGGCCTCGATGTAGCGAATCTGGTCGATGGGGACGAGCACCTTGCGGCCGCTCTTCACCACGGGGATGCGCTCTACCGAGGAGTGCGACTGGGGCTGCGGCTTAACGCGCGACTGCACCTTGTCCAGGGCCTGGTTGAGGCGGTCCGTCTCGACAGGCTTCATGAGGTAGTCGATGGCGTCGACGTCAAAGGCCTCGAGTGCATACTCGCTGTAGGCGGTCACAAAGACTACCGCAGGCGGGTTCTTAAGCTTGTGGAGCGCCTCTGCGAGCTGCATGCCGTTGGTCTTGGGCATCGAGACGTCAAGGAAGATGACGTCCGCACGCGCCTCCATGAGTCGCTCGACCGCCTCGCGTGCGCTTGACGCCTCGGTGATGGCATCCACGCGCCCGGTCTCCTCGAGGAGGTAACGCAGCTCGGAACGGGCGGGAGCCTCGTCATCGACAATCATCGCACGCAGCATTGCAACAACCTACCTTCCGCTGCGGCACGCATCCCGCCGCAGACACGCAAAGAAGCATCTTTGCCTACCGTTTGCCGTTAGTATGCTACCCCTTGGACCCGTTATGCAACGTCAGGGCCGCCTCGCCCAGTCGCAGGGTCACGCAGGTTCCCTCTCCTGGCTTGGAGATGATCTCCACGCCGGAACCCGTGCCATAGAAGCGCTCCACGCGCTCGGCAACGTTCTTGAGGGCAATGCCGGTGCCCTTCTCCTCGCCAGAGGGCTTTGAGGCCGCGGCCAAGAGCCTGTTGGCCGTCTTCTGGTCCATGCCAAGGCCGTCGTCTGCCACTGCCACCAGCACGTCGTTGCCGTCCACGGCAACGTGGATGTCTATGTGGAGCGCGCCCTCCTCGCGCATGGCGTGGCGCACGGAATTCTCAACAATGGGCTGCACCAGAAACGAGGGCACGGGGAGGCTCTCGCAGCCGGGCTCCACGAACTCCTCTTCCACAATGCGGTCCTCGCCAAAGCGGGCCTTCTCGATCTTGAGGTAGCGCCGCGTCTGCTCGAGCTCGCGCGAAAGTGGGATGAGCTGATCGGACCCCTCGAGCGTGCGGCGGTAGAAGATCGAGAACTCGCGGAGAAGGTCGCGCGCCTTGGTTGGGTCTGTGCGCGTGAGTGACGCGATGGTGTTGAGCGTGTTGAAGAGAAAGTGCGGGTTGATCTGCGCCTGGAGCGCCTTGACTTCGGCGCGTGCGAGAAGCTCGGCTTGGCGGTCAAGCTCGTAGGACGAGAGCTGCGTCGAGAGGAGCTCGCCAAAGCCCTTGGCGATGGCCAGCTGCGTGCGATCGATGTCTGTGCCGCTGCGGTAGTAGAGCTTTATGGTGCCCATGGGCTCGTCCTGCACCAGGAGGGGCACGATGATGCCAAAGGCGCGACCAGAGCGGTTCTGGACCAGGTTGAAGTGGCGCGTGGTCTGGTCACCGTCGTCCATCGATACAAACGTCTCCATGCGCTTGCTCTCGAGGACCTCGAGCGTGGGAACGGTGTTCTCGCTGCCAGCAGGCGTGCCTACGCTGTGCTCGCCCTCGTAGGCAAGGACCTTCTTGGTGTTGGTTACGGCAATGCCCACCGCTGCCGTCTCGGGAAGCAGCAGGCGGCAGATGCGCGCGGCGTTATCGGGCGTGAGGCCATGGTTGCAGCTGCGAAGGGTCTCGGAGGCAATGGCAAGGGTCCTCTCGGTTGCCTCGGCGCGCATGGTGTCTGGCACCAGGTTGATGGTGCCAAAGGCAACGATGACCACGGCAAGCCCCGCACCCGCGAGCATGGAGGCCGTGACGTTACCCTCCGCGACGCCCCACGCCACAAGAAGCAGCAGGAATGCCGTCACGGCACTAAGGGCGATGTTTATGACGCTTGGCGAGAGCGAGGCCGAGTTGTCATCACTCATGGGAGCTTCCTTTCGCGGGCGAGCCCGTGCTTAGGAGCTCACGCTGGAGATATCGACTGTTCCAGATGGACGAGGCAATGCTCGGCCAGATAGTTGCAAACGAGAGGTAGCGCGTGGTTGCTACCTGCGCGTATCGATCCGCCTCACGGCAGCCGGTGCGCAGGATACGCAGGTAGTCTGCACGGTCGCGCCCCACAAGGGCCCGTCGGGCGGCCGTGCCCCTCACGCGCGAGCGCACCTGTGGGGTAAGCCATGGTCCCGGGTACGGCATGAGCGACTCGGGAGTGACGGTGCGCAGGTCTCGGCGCCCGTTCATGGCCTCGAGCTTGCGGTACTCGTAGAACCACCTGTAGACGTCCTGCATGAAGATGGATGGCGTAGACGCCATCTCCTCCGGAGGCTGCATGCGCACGTGCCATGTGTTGTCAAACCACACGTCGATGCCATTGGCACGCAGGTCAAGAAGGTAGTCGAGGTCTTCTCCGCGCGTTATGTAGGGGTCGAAGGGCACCCGCGTGAACGCGGAGGCGTGGATGGAGCAGCACCCGCCGCAAAGATAACTCGAGCGGAGAATGCGCGTTGGCGAGGTGAGGTAGCGCTTCATCATCTCGTTGAAGCCAACGTGCTTGGACCACAGCCGCTCGCACCACTCCGTCTGGACGGGCGCGTAGGGGGAACTGCGCACGTCTACGTAGCAGCCGCTCTTTGCAAGGATGGGCAGGTCCTGACGGGTAAGCGAGTCAAGGCCGTAGACGGCGTCGATGAGGTAGTCCTCGTTGAGCGCCACCTCGTCGTCATCAAGGAAGACCGCGGCGTCGTGGCCAAAGGCCGAGGCAACCGCCAGGCCCATGTTGCGAATGGCACCGTAGCCCCGCAGCGCGATGGGGTCGCCCTGCAGCTTGGCATACATGCCGGAGCACTGCTCCTGAACCGCCGATGCCTCCTCGTCACCAATGACGATGGGGTTCAGGTCCATGTGATTGCGGCAGATGGAGTTCACGCGGGCGCGCGCGGACTTGGCACAAGACGGGGCGGCAACAAGGAGGACTATGACACGATCCACGCCGCGAACCTGCTCAAGCGACGAGAGGCATATCTCGAGCTCTGGCAGCGGCTTGGTGATGGGCGTGGAGTAGTCGTAGGAGCCGCGCTCCCCCAGCCGGCCGTGAGATTGGCTCTCGGCCCAGTACGAGGGAATCACGATGACGGGATTCACGGCAGCCTCCGGTTGGACAGACGTTTGCCACAGCCTTGCAGAGTGGTGTGTCCCATGGTACCGCACGCGGGCGGTCCTCTGCCGGCCGGTCCGCCGGCACCCCACAGTCCCATTCTCGTTCTTTATCGGAATTTGAGAATCGAACCCCATGTTTGCCCAGTTGGCGAGCAGCGTAATTCTCAAATGCCGATAAGGAACGAAGGGGACGAGAGAAGCTAGGCTGTTCACAAGAAGAGGCCCCCGCCGTAGGGCAGGGGCCTCTTTCGCTGCGCGGACTAGCCGGCAGCGGGTCTTGCTAGAAGGGCACTACGCGTCGGCGTACATGTCCTTGAGCTTGAGAAGGTGCGCGTAACGAGCCATTGCGGCCTCCTCGTTCTCGGCGAAGAGCTCCTGAGCGCGGCCGGGGAACTCGTTGACGAGGCGAGCATAGCGTGCCTCGTTCATCAGGAAGTCCTGGTAGCCACCCTTCGGCTCCTTGGAGTCGAGCGCGAACTTCTTGCCATCGGGCGCAGCAGGATCGAAGCGGAAGAGGTTCCAGTAGCCGCAATCGACGGCGCGCTTCATCTCCTCCTGGCAGTGCATCATGCCGCCCTTCTTGATGGAGTGCATCTCGCAGGGGCTGTAGCCGATGATCAGCGACGGGCCGTTGTAGGCCTCGGCCTCGCGGATGGCCTTGAGGGTCTGCATGGGGTTGGCGCCCATAGCGACCTGAGCGACGTAGATGTAGCCGTAGCTCATGGCAATCTCGGCGAGGGACTTCTTCTTGGTGGTCTTGCCAGCAGCAGCGAACTGCGCGACCTGGCCGAGGTTAGAGGCCTTGGAGGCCTGGCCGCCCGTGTTGGAGTAGACCTCGGTGTCGAAGACAAAGACGTTGACGTCGCGGTTCTGAGCCAGGACGTGGTCAAGGCCGCCAAAGCCGATGTCGTACGCCCAACCGTCGCCGCCGAAGATCCAGAAGGACTTCTTGGTGAGATAGGACTTCTCGGCCAGGAGCTTCTCGGCCTCCGGGGTACCAGCAGCCTCAAGCGCCTTGACGAAGGCAGCAGCTGTGGTCTTGGAGGCATCGGCGTCGTTGCGGGCCTCGAGCCATGCGGTGGCAGCGGTCTTGAGCTCGTCGGAAGCGCCGGACTCAAGCATGGCCTCGGTCATGGCCACAACGCGGTCACGCTCGGCCTCGTAGCCAACCTCCATACCAAAGCCGTGCTCGGCGTTGTCCTCGAACAGCGAGTTGTTCCACGCGGGGCCGTGGCCCTCGGCGTTCGTGGTGTACGGGCAGGTGGCCGCGGGGTTGCCCCAAATGGAGGAGCAGCCGGTGGCGTTGGAGATGAACATGCGGTCGCCAAAGAGCTGGGTCACGAGGCGAGCATAGCTGGTCTCGGCGCAGCCGGCGCAGGAACCGGAGAACTCAAGCAGCGGCTTGTGGAACTGGGACGCCTTGATGTTGGCATCGCCGGCGAGCTCGCTCTTCTCGGTAACCTTGTTGACGGCGTAATCCCAGACCTCTGCCTGATCGGCCTCGGCCTCCTGGGGCACCATCGTGAGGGCGCCGCCCTCCTTGACGTCGCTCTTGGGGCACATGGCAACGCAGTTGTAGCAGCCCATGCAGTCAAGCGGGGACACGGCGATGGTGAACTTGTAGCCGGTGCCCTTGGGGAGCTTGAGGTCGGTGGTACGCATGGCCTCGGGGGCAGCAGCGGCCTCCTCCTCGGTCATGGCAACCGGACGGATGGTGGCGTGCGGGCACACATACGAGCAGGTGTTGCACTGGATGCACTTCGTGGGATCCCAACGCGGCACCATAACGGCAACGCCACGCTTCTCGTATGCGGAAGCACCGAGCTCCCACTGACCGTCGGCGTGATCCTCGAAGGCGGAGACGGGCAGGCTGTCGCCGTCCATCATGTCAATCGGGGTGAGCAGCTCCTTGACCTGCTTCACGATGGCCTCGCGACCCTCGAGGGTGAGGGTGGAGGGCTCGTCGGTAGCGTTGGCCCAGTCAGCAGGCACCTCGAACTTGCGGTACGCGCTGGCGCCGGCCTCGATGGCCTTGTGGTTGGCGTCGACGACGGCCTGGCCCTTCTTCATGTAGGACTTGGTCGCGGCGTCCTTCATGTACTTGATGGCGTCCTCGGGCGGAAGCACCTTGGCCAGCGAGAAGAACGCGGACTGGAGCACCGTATTGGTGCGCTTGCCCATGCCAACCTTGGCGGCGAGGTCAATAGCGTCAATCAGGTAGACGTTGATGTTGTTCTGCGCGATGTAGCGCTTGCCGGCGGCAGGCATCTTCTCGGCGAACTCGGCGTCGTCCCACTGGCAGTTCACGAGGAACGTGCCACCCGGCTTGACGTCGCGGACCATCTTGAAGCCCTTGACGATGTAGCTGGGGTTGTGGCAAGCCACGAAGTCGGCCTTCGTGACGTAGTAGGGCGAGCGGATGGGAGAATCACCAAAGCGCAGGTGGCTGATGGTAACACCGCCGGTCTTCTTGGAGTCGTACTGGAAGTACGCCTGGACGTACTTGTCGGTGTGGTCGCCGATGATCTTGATGGAGTTCTTGTTGGCGCCAACCGTGCCGTCGCCGCCAAGGCCCCAGAACTTGCACTCGATGGTGCCAGGAGCAGCGGTGTTGGGAGCATCGGGGTCCATGGGCAGCGAAAGGTTGGTGACGTCGTCCACGATGCCGATGGTGAACTCGCGCTTGGGGGAATCCTTCTTGAGCTCGTCGTACACGGCGAAGGCTGCCGCGGGCGGCTCATCCTTGGAGCCAAGGCCGTAACGGCCACCAATGACGGTGATGTTGGAGAGGCCAGCCTCGTACAGAGCGGAGATGACATCCTCGTAGAGGGGCTCGCCCACGGAGCCGGGCTCCTTGGTGCGGTCGAGGACGGCGATCTTCTTGGTGGTCTCGGGCAGGACGGCCACGAGGTGCTTGATGGAGAACGGACGATACAGGTGAACCTCGATCAGGCCGACCTTCTCACCCTTGGCGACCAGGTAGTCGATGACCTCCTTGAGCGTGTCGCAGAAGGAGCCCATGCAGACCACGACGCGATCGGCATCAGGAGCGCCGTAGTAGTTGAACGGCTTGTAGTCCGTGCCGATGCGCTTGTTGATCTCGTCCATGTAGGACTCGACGACGTCGGGAAGCTCGTCGTAGAGGGTGTTGCAGGCCTCGCGGTTCTGGAAGAACGTGTCGCCGTTCTCGTGCGAACCACGGGCGTGCGGGTGCTCAGGGTTGAGTGCGTGGTCACGGAAGGCCTGAACGGCGCCCATGTCGAGCATCTCGCCCAGCTCGTCGAAGTCCCACGTAGCGACCTTCTGAATCTCGTGGGAGGTACGGAAGCCGTCGAAGAAGTTGAGGAACGGGGTCTTGCCCTTGACGGCAGCAAGGTGCGCGACAGGGGAAAGGTCCATGACCTGCTGGACGTTGCTCTCGCAGAGCATGGCGAAGCCGGTCTGGCGGCAAGCCATAACGTCGGAGTGATCACCAAAGATGTTCAGCGACTGCGTAGCAACCGTGCGAGCGCTCACGTGGAAGACCGTGGGGAGCTGCTCTGCAGCAATCTTGTACATGTTGGGGATCATGAGGAGCAGGCCCTGGGATGCGGTGTAGGTGCTCGTGAGGGCGCCCGCGCCAAGAGAGCCGTGAACGGTGCCTGCGGCGCCGGCCTCGGACTCCATCTCAACGACCTTCACCGGAGTACCAAAGACATTCTTCATGCCCTTGGCGGCCCACTGGTCGACATGGTCGGCCATGGGGCTAGACGGCGTGATCGGGTAGATGCCCGCCACCTCCGTGTAGGCATACGACACCCAAGCCGCAGCCTCGTTGCCGTCCATCGACTTGAATTTTCTCGCCATATCCTCTCCTTCTCAGCAATACCGCCGTCATGACGGAAGTTGCCAAACTTTGTGACCCGGGGACTGGCTGGCCCCGAGACTTATGCCTTGAAAACTGCGAAAAGCAGTTACCCAGACAATTTTATGATACCGCAACACACCCGGTTTCACACAGCAACGAGAGCGTCGCAGGTCATCGAACAGCAGAGCTCAAGTTGGCTTAAATACCCTGGTCTAGCTAGGGATTCATTGAACTGGGGCGATGCGGTCCGTATCGCCTCGTAGGTTTTGGAGGCGCCGCTGCTGCGTATCAGGAATTTGCCAAACCCCCTTACCGCTTACCGCAATTATTGAACCGTTTACCGCAATGTGGGGTGCACCTATCGCTTTTTCTTTTGCGCGGCGAGAAGCCTTGCGTAGCCATCGGCAAGCTTGGTACCACGCGGGCCGGTGGCGTCTGAGGCGCACACGATGCCATGCTCATCTGAGACGAGAAAGACCTCATCGTAAGCAAGTGTGCCGGCAAGAAGACCCTGGGCAACCCCCTCTTCACACGCAACGGCAATGCCAACTGTATTGGCAAGGTCTCGTACGAGCGTAACAGCACCCGAAGCATCGGCCGAAGCGTCCATTCCACAGACGAGCGTGTCTCCGCGTACCACCCACAGGGTCTCCGGTGCCACGCCGGTCTCCTCCGCCTCTCGCGATGCCTCAAGCGCACGGTTAGCGAGAACGGATGCAGTAGGTGTCTCTAGGGGTACGTAGGGTCCCACGGTCATAGCCGCCTGGCCCTTGTCGTCAAGCACAAGCATGAGGACGCCGTCCGGATTACGGGCAGAGCCGTCTTGCAGGGTCCACTCTATGTGCTGCTTTGCCCAAGCAACCAACTGTGTAGAGACCGCGCGGCCATTGATCACTCGTTTAGAGAGCGCGCGTAGGTGACGGTTCTCCATGGGCAGCTTGCCTGAGGCCAAGCGCCACCGGCATACGAGTACTGGACGTCCCAGGGTGAAGTCCTGATCTGGCCCTTTGTCACTCATAGTTGCCATCCTTCCGGCGCATTTCCCGCGCCGCATACACGAACGTCCAAATTCCATCAGGAGCGCCGGCCAAGAGGGCCGCGGTCTCGCAACGAGCATGGTACCCGATGCATTGCCAACGGTACTGTGAGAAGATGTGACGCTATATGAAGCTAATCCCAAGACTCAGAGAGGTGCAGGTACATGGTGTGGCGTGAGGAACGCACATGTGACGGGAAGGCCAGGCATACCCAGGAGCTGACACTTGAGCAGCCAACGGAACGAGCGTTGTCTGCAGCTGCAAAGCTCGTAGGAAAGACCTGGTACCCCGACGAGCCAGCCAAATGGGATGGCCTCTGCGAGAAGATAGAGCTTGCCCATCACCTCGAGCATGCAACCTATGTGCGCGCGGCAATGCTCGGCGACCGCTTTGCCGGCATCGTCGCCGCCGGCCCCGCGCAATCGGAGGCTGGAACGGCCCGCGCAGACGCAGGTGCCCTCTGGTATCGCAACCACATGCGCGCCTACGCACCCTGGGTGTTGGGGACCCCAGACGAGCCGCGAATTGGCCTCGCGCTTGTCCCCATTACCGCCGAGATAGCCCTCACGCAGGAGCTTGTGGAGCGCGGGGACGCCCGCTCTGCCTGGGAGATCACGCTTTTGGCCGTTGACCCAGCATGCCATGGCCACGGCATTGGACGCACGCTCTTTTCGGGCGCCCTTGACTACCTGCGCGCTCAGGGCGCGCCGGGCTTCTTCCTCGCCACGGATGACGGCTGCGATTTTGGCTTCTACGACCATCTGGGGCTCGAGCGCATAGCCTCAAGGGAGGCGGCCGCGTGTCCTGGCGTACCCCAGGGAGAAGAGGCCTTGGAGCTTGATGGCCCCAACGACGAGAAGCCCTTCCGGGTGTATCTCTACGGCGCATGGCTGGACGGCAAGCACGATGTGCGCTAGCGCGAACCTCCACTACGCAAGCACGACGATGGCCTCGCTCGATGCCAACACGCGCACGGCCAAGCGTCAGGTGGTAGGGCGCTTTGCGCCAACGCCTTCTGGCCGGATGCATCTGGGCAATGTCTTCTCGGCCCTTATGGCGTGGCTCGGCGCAAGAAGCGCAGGAGGGCGCATGGTCCTGCGGATAGAAGACCTCGACCCCAGGGCACAGGACCGCTCGGTTGCCCGTCTTCTGATGGATGATCTTACCTGGCTTGGACTGGACTGGGATGAGGGTCCATACTTCCAAAGCGAGCGCGGAGACCTGTACGCCGATGCAATCGAGCATCTGGGCGAGCAGGGCCTCACCTATCCATGCTTCTGCACGCGTTCCGAGCTGCATGCCGCAACCGCCCCACACGCCTCCGATGGCACCTATGTGTACCAGGGGACGTGCAGAAACCTCTCGCCCGAGGAGGTTGCGAGAAAGTCCATGGTGCGACGGCCCGCCACCAGGCTGCGCGTGCCCGACGAGGATGACCCCGCGGGCACTGTTACCTTTGACGACGTGGTCTACGGCCGCTGCTCCGAGATGCTCGCACGCGAGTGCGGAGACTTTCTGGTGCGCAGGAGCGACGGCGTGGTTGCCTACCAGCTCGCCGTTGTTGTCGACGATGCGCTCATGGGAGTGACACAGGTGGTACGTGGCCACGACCTCCTTGGGTCCGCGCCACGGCAAATCTACCTGCAACGACTGCTTGGCTTTGGATCGCCCTCCTACGCGCACGTCCCGCTTCTTGTAGACCCGGACGGAAGGCGGCTCTCCAAGCGCGACCACGACCTTGACCTTGGCGTTATTCGCGACGGAGGCTTTTCGTCTCGCCAGGTTGTTGGGTTTCTTGCCTCCCTTGTGGGACTTGCTGAGAAAGGCGAGGAGGTCTCGGCAGACGAGCTTGTGCCACGCTTCTCCTGGGATGCGCTTCGCAATCACCGCGATGACATTATGATGAACCACGGGGGCTTTCCTCCCTCCAAAGATGTGGCACACAAAGAGATGGGGAACGGCTGAGGAACTTCCCAACTCGGAAAACTGGGTTGTGACAAGCCGGCTTTGTGGGGTATCATGCTTGGGCACAACGTTCGGAGAGCTGACCGAGAGGCCGAAGGTGCTCGCCTGCTAAGCGAGTATTCCCTCCAAGGGAATCTGGGGTTCGAATCCCCAGCTCTCCGCCAGAGTATTGACGTACAGGCTTGGCCCACAAGCAAGGGCCGTTAGTTTGGACGTGAGCATAGGGGACCGGAGGCGGTAGCGCCTTCGGTCTCTTTTTTTGCCGGCCACGGATGTGGCGGCTTTGCGACAAGTATGTGTGCAGAGAAAAGTTCTTGACTGGCGCCCGCAATCGTGCCATATTATCTAACCGCACGCGCCGTTACCTCAGCTGGATAGAGGACCTGACTACGAATCAGGGCGTCATAGGTTCGAATCCTATACGGCGCACCACGAACGCGCAGGCCAGACGAGTTTTTCTCGTCTGGCCTTTTTCTTATCCGATAAGCCTAAATCTCCTCTGCTGCGGGCCGATACGTCACGCCCGTGGCGGGTCCTAGCGCCTGATACGAGTACGGCACGCCCTTGGCATCGCAAAGATCCATAAGGTCGATGAGGGCATGCCTACCACCCTGGAAGAACGAGCCAAGATGAGTTCTTATCTCCCCTTCTGCTTTGGCGCCATTTCCCAGGAGCTGGGCAAGTCCGTCCATGGCCTCTGGCGAGAAGACAACACGTACCTTATGCGAGGACTCCCCATACGCTACGCTTGCGGAGGGACCGCTAACCTCCTCGCTTACCATGAGGGACCCGTCCTCGGCGTAGCCGGACGTGACCACGGAGACATCCCCAAGCCGCTCCTCGCGGGCGACAACCTGCATCCCGTTCTTCTGCTTGTCCTTCGCTGTCATTTTTGCCCCTCCCCTTTGGATTGTGTGTTTCACTCAGTCTACCTCATTGGCACCAAGAATGCGAACATATGTTCTTATCTGTCATTCACCGGCAATTCCCTTCGGCGAGCGGCATGCACCCAAGGCTACAGAGGGCGTTTTCTCCGGGTACCTTAGAACATAGTTGTCTTGTGGACGGAGGAATGCATGAGCAAGGTCGACGGAGTGGGCGTTGCGTTCTGCGGTGGTGGCTTTCGCTCGTACGCCGAGGTCGCGGTTGTCGAGAATCTAGCCCGCGAGGGAATCACCATTGGCGCCGTTGCTGGAACCTCGATGGGATCGCTTGTCGCGGCCCTTGTGGGGGCGGGGCTCTCGCCGCAGCGGGTCGCCGAGCTTCTTGTGGAACTTGATCACCGGGTTGTGGAGACGGGCACCCTCAAGAACCTGCGCCTGCGCGTAATCAACATGGTGACCTCGAATGGCATTGTGGAGTCCGAGAAGATGCAGGAGCTTGCCCGTGGCGTTCTTGGCGAGGCGGGCATCCATACCTTTGGCGACTTCATCATGCCAGTGGCCATGCCGGCCGTAGACATTGTCTCGGGCGAGCTCACCGTGTTCACGAACGACCCGGAGCTCTTCAAGGGTACAGGCGCTGGCTGGACCTGCATCTCGGGCGATGATCTTGACGTGGCTAGCTGTGCCTGCGCCTCGGCCTCGTATCCCCTGGTCATTGCACCAACCGCCTACAGGGGACACGTCTACATGGACGGCGGCTGCCGCATGAACCTCCCCACACCTCTATTCGACCGCAGCTCAGTCGACGCCGTGGTGGGCGTGGGAATGATTCGCCAGCTCGAGCCGCTCAACGACCTCAAGCCGCTTGCCATTGCACAGAGAACCATGTCGTGCGGCGCAAATCAGCTCGACCGTCTGCACGCTCAGGCCGCCGACATCTACGTCAACCTGCCAGTCTCGGGCGCAGACGCCTTCCAGGCGGGAACCGGTCAGCAGGTCATCGACGAGGCGCGTGAGATGCTCCGCGCCAATCCGGTTGACTGGAGCCCCGCGCGTCCCAGCGCCTTCTCGGCCATGCGACGCGCCGCCGTCGACGCCATCGCCAGCATGGTCCGCGGCTGGCAGAGCTCGCAGCAGAACTTCCAGCAGAACTCCTAGCGCAGCAACGCATTGCAGCACAAGAAAGGGGATGCCGCCACCAGGCGACACCCCCTCAATGAGACAAAGGAAAACTCCCTTTGTCTCACGCCAGCGGCTTGATGACTTCCATGTCGCGCATATAGGGACGCAGAACCTCGGGCACCGTGATGGAGCCGTCGGCGTTCTGGTAGTTCTCCATGATTGCGGCCATGGTGCGCCCAACGGCAAGGCCAGAACCGTTGAGGGTGTGGACCAGGCGCGTACCCTTGAACTCCGCGGGGTCCTTGTAGCGGATGTTCGCGCGGCGTGCCTGGAAGTCCCAGCAGTTGGAGCAGGAGGAGATCTCCTTGTAGTTGTTGTAGCTGGGCAGCCAGACCTCGAGGTCGTAGCACTTGGTGGCCGAGAAGCCAATGTCACCAGTGCAGAGCGTGACCACGTGGTAGGGCAGGCCAAGGAGCTGCAGGCACCTCTCGGCCTCGGCGACCATGCTCTCGAGCTGGTTCATCGAGTCCTCAGGCTTGGCAAACTTGACCATCTCGACCTTGTCGAACTCGTGCACGCGGATGATGCCGCGCGTGTCGCGGCCGGCGGAGCCAGCCTCCTCACGGAAGCACGGCGTGAAGGCGGTGTACCAAAGCGGCAGCTTGTCACCGTCGAGAATCTCGTCCCTGTGGATGTTGGTGAGCATGACCTCAGCCGTAGGGATGAGGTACATTCCGCCGCTCACGTGATAGAGGTCCTCGTCGAACTTGGGCAGCTGACCCGTGCCAAAGAGGGAGTCATAGTTGGTGATGACGGGCGGCCACCACTCGGTGAAGCCGGCCTTCACGTGCGTGTCGATAAAGAAGTTGATGAGAGCGCGCTCCATGAGGGCACCCGCGCCACCAAGCAGGTAGAAGCGCGTGCCGGCAAGCTTGATGCCACGCTCGAAGTCAATCATGCCGGTGGAGGGGCCAAGGTCCCAGTGCGCCTTGGGCTCGAAGTCGAACTGCGTGGGCTCGCCCCAGCGACGGACCTCGGGGTTGTCGGAGTCGTCGACGCCATACGGCACGGACTCATGCGGGATGTTGGGGATGGCCGCGACCAGGTCAAACAGGTCCTTCTCGACCTTGGTGCGCTTCTCGTTAAGCTCGGCGATGCGGTCCTTGCTGGCCGCGACCTTGGCCTTCGCAGCCTCAGCCTCGTCCTTCTTGCCCTCGCGCATGAGCTGGCCCACCTGCTTGGAGATGGAGTTGCGGTCTGCCTGAAGCTGCTCAACCTCGGCGATGACCGAGCGACGCTCCTCGTCAAGCTCGAAGAAGCGCTCGCGATCCCAATGCGCGTTCTGGCGAGAGGCGCAGGACTTGTCTACGAGGTCTGGATTCTCTCGCACGAACTTAATGTCGAGCATGTGTGAACTCCCTTGCGTATGTGCGACGATATGCCGCAGCGATGTCCGGCGCGCCAAAGCCGCTACTGCGGCTCGGCGGCGCTCCAAGTATATACTTGTGCGGTATCCGTTGGCCCCTTGCGGGCCCAAAGCCCGGGAGGCTTACGTATGGACTTCTTCACCTGGCTCTTCAGTGATAGGACCGGCGTGGTGTGCCTGGTGATTGGCGGCATGCTGGTATGCCTGCTCATCTCGTTTGTCCTTGAGCGCCGCACGCGCAAGGAATACTACAACCACGAGAAGTCCGACGACGACTGGGACCTCTTTGACGATGACGACGATGAGGACGAGGACGCCGACAAGTAACCTCATGGGGCTGTAGGGCTGAGAAGAACTGCGGTACCGGTGCGACGAGCGACGGTACCGCTTGTTGTATGTACGAAACCCCAGCTCCGACGCCATTTTGCCGCCGGAGGGCAGGTTTTAGCAGCAAGTTTGTACAAAAGGGGCTCTCAGGCGGCAATTTGTCTCCGGAAGGCGCGTTTTGGCAGCAGGTGCGTACAAAATCCTTGTTCCGGCGGCATTAATTCGCCTGAGTGCGCATTTCCGTGTTGCGCCGTGCGAGAGCCGACCGGGCAACTGAAAAAAGAGCTCCTCCGCTGGAAACCCAACGGAGGAGCTCTAACATTTCATGGTGCGGGCGAAAGGACTTGAACCTTCATGAGATTGCTCTCATACGGACCTGAACCGTACGCGTCTGCCAATTCCGCCACGCCCGCGTGCTGGGATATATTACAGCATCCGACCGAAAATGCCAACAGAAGTTTGGCAAAAACGGGTCTTTACTCGCCCATCTCCGCGCGGGTCTCGTCGATGATGCGGCGCACCTCGGCGGCGT